>JAABUS010000283.1_pt1 | contig 129081 bp, 109 predicted proteins | sample 5560161 | NCBI WGS metagenome assembly JAABUS01 (sample SAMN10711885, study PRJNA513376) | rock metagenome | isolation source: Antarctica rocks | place: Antarctica: Victoria Land, Trio Nunatak nord | collected 2016-01-04 | reverse complement strand
TCCCCGGCACGAACGCCGGGTAGTTGAAGGTCACCAGATCGATCAGCCCCAATCCGATCGCCCCCCAGCCGAGCAGCTCAACGGGGGAGCGGGTCGTGACCCGGACCCCGATCACCACGGCCCCGACCAGGCCACCAACCGCCTGGGCGCTCATCAACCAGCCGGCCTCCCGCGTGCCGCCCCGTAGCGCCTGGTCGCCGTAGACCCAAAAGGCCGTCCCCAGGACCCCCTCGCCCACCTGCGGTCCCAGCGGTCGACGAAGAGGCCGGCGACCGAGCCGAGAGCCAGCGCGGAGAGCCGGTTCGCGACCAGGACGCCGCCTGTCGCCAGGGCCGACCCGGTCAACGCGTAGACCGCGACGGGCAGGGCGACACCGAGCATCCAGTCGCCCGTGAGTGAGACCACCCCGGCGAACCACAGCAGGGCGAAGTCGCGCCGTCGCAGAACGGTGAGCACCCGCTCCTCCCGTGCCGACCGAACATGCCATCCGCCCGGCAGAAGCATAAACCGGGGTCGAGGAGCAGCCCGGCGGGCACGGAGGAACCCGCACCGCCGGGACACCCCCGCGGCGCCGTGTACCCGAATTGGCAGCGTCCGTGTCTCGGGGACGGCTGCCCTCGATCACGTCGCCCCCTAAGCTGGGTCCAACGCACCGGACAGCGGCATCGCGCAGAGTAGGGAGAACCGCCATGGACGCCACACTCGAGGTCAAGGCCCAAGCGCTCGAAGACGCCGTCGTTCGCCTCCGGCGCATCGGATTGATCCTCGATCCGGCCGTCCTCTCCCAGGAGCACCGCCGCATCGCGTACACGTACGTGCGGCTAGGAGCGGCCCAGCTCGACGCCGGCGAGGCCAGCCACACCGGTGTCCCCGCCGCGACGCCGCCCGGCATTGGCTTCGCCTACCCGAACGCCCGCTAGGGTACGGAGGACCTTCCAGGTGATCGGCTCGTCCCGACGCGTCGCTGTCGCGCACACCATCGTTGGCGAACCAGCCCGCCGAGAGCGATCTCCAAAGGATGGAGACCGGAGACCCACGATGACCCGCAACCACGTCGACCGAATCACCGCCATAGTCCTCGCCGTGCTGCGGGCCGGGATCGCGATGATGATGCCGGCCGCCCGGAGGGGTCGGGGGAGCCGATGGCAACGGCGGCGACGCCGGCGCGAACGCCAACGGCGGCATGTCCGCGACCGGCGACGTCAACGGCGGCAACGAGGGAGCCGACATCACGGTCGGCGACACCAACTGGGCGCGGCCGGGGCGGCTGCGGGCACGACGCGCCACCCGCAGCGACCACGATCCCGCGTCATCGGAGTAGTGGGAACCGAATACGCGTCAGGGAAGCGGGGGAGTGGTCCTGGTGAGCACGCCCCCGTTTTCGTGTCGTTGCTGAGACGCAGCGGACCAGCCACCGCCAATCGTAAGGACGCTCGCGCGGTGTGTCCGCCGGGTGACAGACGCCGGGAGCGCGAGCCGGGCTCGGCCCTCAGACCCTCCGCCGTCGAGCCCGCGACATCTCACTCGGGCGGTGGCTCAGTCAGCTTCCGCGCGCGGGGTGCCAGCGTCCACGGGCGGGGTGCCAGCGTCCACGGGCGGGGTGCCAGCGTCCACGGGCGGGGTGCCAGGCTCCCGTTTATTGCGGCAAGGTCAGACCTCGCAACAACGCTTCCCGGGCCGCGACCTGATCGTTGAAGTCCGCCGCTGGCACGTTCTGAACGACGGCTAGGACCGCCTTCCCCGGCACGAGCGGGATGCAGCCGACGAAGAGCGTGTAGTCCTCCGAGTGATCGGGGAAGGCGTAGGTGTGGTTGTAGACGGCGAACGCGCCGGTAGCCTCCGTGCCACCCTGGGCAGGCTTGCCACTGTCGTCGGTCGCCAACCGGAGGTTGCTGACGTTCGGATCGGCGGTCAACGTCGTCACGAAGTCCTCGACGCATTTGTCGGGATCGCCGCCGTACCCTTCGGCGCCAGTAAAGGTGACGTAGCTCGTGCCGTTGGAGAGGACGAAGCGGTCGCGGCCACCGGTCGACACGTTCTCGGTCACCGTCCAGGACGGGCCATAGCCGATGGTGTAGCCAAAGGTCGGGCTGCTGTAGGTCTTGCTCGGCGGGGGAGTTGATTCCGGTTTCGCGGGCTTGGCGGCGGCTGCCGGCGACTGGGCGAGGAAGATGGTGACGGTCGTGCCGCCGTCGGCCGCCGGTCGCAATGAGGCGATCCCGGAGTAGCCGGAGTCATTCTGCTCCGCTACGCGTAAGGCGAGACCGTCCGCGGGTTGCCATGGCGCCTTGGGCTGCTCGCCGATCTCGGCGCAGGCCAGGTAGTTCTGCTTGTTCTTGGCGCTCTCATGGAGGTGGAGCGAGAACGGCTCGCCGAACAGATCGGCCACCTTTACGTTAGCGGTGCCAACGATCATCTCCAGGCGCTGGGGCGTGCCGCCCGCCTTCGTCTCCACCTGCGTGCTTCGCAGACCCGCCAGGGTGTAGACGACGATGCCGAGCTCGTCGCAGCTTCCGGCGTGAATGTGGGCGAGAGGTGGCTCCGCCTGGTCCGCCAGGTTCCCGATGGCGTCAGCGTCCGCGCCGCCGGGCGCCGGCGTCCCGGCCTTAGTTTTGGCCGTCGGAGGGGCGGTGGCGGCCTTTGTCTTGGCCGATGGTTGCTTCGCTTTGGTGACGGTGATCGTCGCCGTCATGTTCGGGTGGATCGCGCAGTGGTAGGCGAAGGTGCCGGGCGTGTCGAAGGTCTGGCTGAAGCTCGCGCCCGGATCGAGGGAACCAGAATCGAACGTGCCGTCGTCGGCGGTCACCGTGTGCGCGGTCGCGCCGCGGTTCTTCCAGGTCACGGTGGTGCCGACCGCGACCTCCAGCGTCGCTGGGTCAAAGCCAAAGTCGACGATCCCGATCTTGGCGCTGGCGGATTGGGCCCGTGCCGGCCCGACCGCGAGCGCGAGGGGCAAGGCCCCGAGGACCAGTGCCAGGCAGGCCGAGAGAACCAGCCAACGCCGCCAGGGATGCGTCCGCACCATGACACTCACGCTCCTCTCCAGTCGCGAGCGCGGGCTCCGCTCGGGCGGGCTCGCCGCTCCTCAATGTGCCGCACGGCAACGAGGGGTTCCGCCCGGTATGGTACACCCGCGCCGTCTTCTCCACCCGCCCCGTGCCTGCCTGCCGACCGGCGGGCGGGCCGCGGCCGTCTGCTCGCGGCGCCGCCCCCTGATCCGGCCCGCGACCTCAGCGCCCTTCGGGTCCGCTGGCTCGCCTCCAGGGCGCCAGATTCACCCAGTGACAGGGTGTTCCCAAGATGACACCGATCGTGCCGCCCCGCTGGCGGCGGCGACGGCCCAGCGCTGCTGGAATAGAGGCAGCCTCAGGGGAGGCCGGGACCGGCAACTGAAAGCGAAACGGAAGGGATGCTCCGATGAAGACCAGCGGCACCTACCTCGCCCCCGGCCAGCGGTACGTCAAGGCGGACCTCCAAGCCTGGCGAGCCGACCAGCAAATCACGATCGTCAAGGTGACGCGGCGGCACGGCCGCGTCCCCGCGCGGGTGACCTATCGCTGCCCGGGCGGCCAAGAAGTCTTCGGCGCCGCGGTGCAGCTCGAAGCGGCGATCGCCGCCGGGCGGATCGTCCCGGTCACGGGTTTCGGCCGGGTCGCCTCCTGCTAGCCGCGCCGGCGCTCCGAACGGAGCTTTGACCCGACTGTCACGATCCTAACCGCGTATGAGGGAGCATCATGGACCTACGACAGATCGAGAACGCGACGGCGGCGTGGGTTGAGGCATGGCTGCATGGGAACGCGCAGCCGGGGGTAGTCCTGGACGCGCTGCGGCGACTGGCCGAGCGAACCGCACCCGATCCGATCGCCCATGCCCACGTCCGGCACGGCCAGCGGCTGATCGCGAGCTATCCGTTCGGTTCGGTCCAGCAGACGTTCGCCGCCTAACGCGGGGTCAGCGCGAATCATGCAGATCCGCTCCCCTGCCCGTCGCCGGATCGCACCGCCGGACGCCAAGAAGCGCATAGATTGGTCGTGCCACGTTGGCTATGCGATCTACTCGTGCCGACACGTCCCAGCACTCCTCGAACACGATCGATTTCGCTCCGACCATGCGTTGCTCCCCGGCCAGTCGTCCCCGGCGGGAGCCAGGCGACTCGTCTATCTCCTGGCACCCATCGTCCGTCGCCAGAGGTCGCTGTGGACCAGCAGCGTGTAGCAGACGAAGACTCGTGCCAGATGAAGGAGGTCGTCCATGTGAGCGCGGGGCCCATCGGTCGCATAGTGCCGATTACTGCACAAGAACCCGATCAACGCAATGTTGGGCGTCATGATCGTGGCGTTGATGTCCTCGCTTCGCGACACGTAGCCGCCCCAGTTCTCGCGCAGCCGAATGCCGCGATCCCCAACCGCCGCCGCCATCGCTTGCTGGAACGCGTACAAATGGGGCGGCGTCGCCGTTCCCCGGCCGCTGCTGGATCGCTCGGCGAAGACGGCGCCATCGCCGGGATGCAGATCCCGCGGCCCGGGACCGCGCAACATTGCCACCGACTCGTGGACATCGGAGACGATCGCCAGGTCCGGTGGCTCGAAGAAGCGAACCAGTCGTCGCCCGCCGCGGCAGAACGACTGGTTCGCGTCGCCCGGGGCGCCCTCTTCCTCGTCGGTCAGGCCCATCAGCACCTCGACTGGGTAGTGACGCAGGACGGCGGCGGCGAGCAGCATCGCGATACAGGCGACGCTGTCGTCCAAGTAGCCGGTCAGTTCCCCACTGGCGCGGTCCCAGTCCAGGCGTGATTCGTAGACGACGCGCAGACCGGGGCCGAGGGGTCCGCCGTCGTGGGGATGAAACGTGATCGCCGGGCCGTCGACGACGATATCGCCCCGGGCGCGGACGGCGAGCGACCCACTCGCCAGATCGTGACCCAGCGCCAGCGCCGGACGCCGGCCCGATTGCTGCATGTGGAAGCAGAGCGGAACCAATGGATAGACTCCGTCGGCGCCGGGATCGAGCAGGTAGGAGATCTGGTCCAAGTGGGCCAGCAGCCAGACCCGCTTCGCGCGGCGCGACGCGCCCAGCGTCAGCGTGGCGTTGCCACTGCTCTGGATGTTGCGGTGCCAAGCGACACCGGGCGCGGCGAGCACGCCGTCGTCGCGAAGAAGACGCTCGACCACCGGTACCCGCGTCCATTGGGCAGTTTGCGACGGTGTGGGGATTGATTCCAGCGCCGCGAGGTATCGATGCGCCCGCTCGGCCGTAATCTCCTGATCGAGGCGTGGGAACAGATCCGGCACCGCATCGAGGGTCGCCAGAATCTCGTCAATCATCGATGCATCCCTCGTTCGTCCGCTGGCTCCACCCGAGGTCGTAGTTCCTCCAGGCGGCGATCCGCTTGCTCGCGTTCGATACCCATCCCCGCCTGCGCTCCGTGGTCTTCCACGGCGAACGAGGCCGAAACGGTCCCCCACAATGCCGCCTCGAGCGGATCCCCCGTCGCGACAAGACCGGCGAGGAACCCACCGCAGTAGGCGTCACCGGCGCCGGTCGTGTCCACCGCCGTGGTCGGAACCGACGGGATGTTCCAGACGCGGTCGCGCTGCCGGTCGTAGAGGAGCGATCCGGCTTCGCCCCGCTTGACCGCCACCGCCCGGGGCCCTTGGGTTGCCAGCTTTCGCATGGTCGCCGTCACGTTCTTCAACCCCCAGAGCGCCTCGACCTCCTTATCGCTCGGTAAGAAGGCATCGACCTGGGCAAGCAACCTCGGGTCGCGGTACGGAGCGAGGTCGAAGAAGGATTCGGTCCAAATATCGAGTGTGACAACTGCCGTGGGCGCGATGGCGCGAATGGAGCGGATCGCGGCGGCTTGGGCCGCGGGAAGTGAGGTCGCGACGTGGAACCCATGCGCGGTGTGGTACCTCTCAGGCAACGGCCCCCGCCCAGCGTCCATCTCCTCGACGCGGCCGGATGCCAGCTTGGGGAGTTGCTGCTTATGCAACCCGCTCTCCTCCAAGAGCCAGAGGCGCAAGCTCCGCGCGGGACCGACCCGCACGCCGGTCAGATCAAGACCGGCCGCTTCAATCCGGCTCCGGTAGGCGTCAGGATAGTCCTCGCCGACGCAGGAATGAATGCCGACCGACGGCCCCCACGCCCGCGCCCCGATGGCCGAGAAGAGGGCTCCGCCGCCGAGCGTGTCACGCAGCACCCGGCCATCCTCGAGGACGAGGTCGTCAAGGGTAAGGTAGCCAAAGGTGACGAGGTTGACCACGCGCTATTCCACGCTACGCTCGATGACCGCGACCGACGATCCAGACGGCCGCGATGATCAGAGCACCCTTGGCCAGAGGTTGAGCGAACGGGCTAATGCCGATCAAATTGAGGATGTTGCCGAGGACGCCGATGATGAGGGCGCCGAGAAACGTGCCGATCACGCCGCCTTGACCCCCAAACAGAGATGTGCCGCCGACAACGACGGCGGCGATGGCGTCCAGCTCGTACCCCTCCCCCGCGATCGGCGGACCGACCGCGAGTTGGGCAGCATAGAGGATGCCGGCGATGGCCGCGGTGACGCCGGAGAGGACATAGACCAGGATTTTGAAGCGTTTGACGTTGATTCCGCTCAGCCGTGCCGCCTCCTCGTTGCTACCGATGGCGTACACGTAGCGGCCAAAGGGAGTGAAGCGCAGCACGAGTGCGGCGAGGACCAGGAGAACGAGGAAGACGATACTTGGCACCGGCACCTGAGCGACGTAGCCGTAGCCAAGGCGCAGGAACGCGTTGTTGAGGACGGGGATCGGGACACCGCCGGTGTAGAGAAAGGCGATGCTCCGGGCGATGCCAAGCATGCCAAGGGTCATCACGAAGGGCTGCACCCGCCCCCACGTCACCCCCAGCCCGTTGACAAGCCCAACGACCGCCCCGGCGGCGATGCCAACGAGCATCGCCAGTGGGATGCTGCCGCTCTGCTTGAGGACGCCGGCGACGAGCACGACCACCAGAGCGAGGGCGGCCCCGACCGAGAGATCGATCCCGGCCGTCAGGATCACGAATGTCATACCGATGCCAAGGACGCCGACGATCGCCGTCTGGCGCAGAACATTCGTCAGATTGACGGTTGTCAGGAAGCGTGGGGAGAGTAGCGATGCAACGATGATGAGCAACACCAACGCGAGGAGCGTCCCGTAACGGGCAAGCAGGTCCCGGATGTCGACCCCGTGATGGGCACCCTCAGCGGCACGGTCAACTGGCAAGGACTGGCGCAGCGCCATGGTTCGTTTCTCCCAGCAGCATCGCCTCGACGACGTCCTCTTCGCGCAAGGTCGCCCCGCCGAACTCACCGACCAGCCGCCCTTCCCGCATCACCAGGATGCGCGAACAGAGGGCGAACAATTCTTTGAGCTCAGAAGAGACAACCAGGACAGCCGCCCCGCGCTGGGCGAGGCCATCGATCAGCCGGTAAATCTCCTCTTTTGCACCGACATCTACCCCGCGTGTCGGCTCGTCGATCAGCAGGATCTGGCAACGGCGAGCAAGCCAGCGCGCCAGCACGACCTTCTGCTGGTTACCGCCGCTGAGCGTGACGGTAGCCTGGCCGGGTCCCCGCGCCGCGATCCGCAGACCGCTCATCAGATCCCGCACCGCCCGTTCTTCGCGCCGCAACCTGAGCACTCCCAGCCATGTGAACCGGTGCAGGCTCGCCAGGCTGACATTCTCGCGCAGCGCCCGATTGAGAAGCAGGCCCTGGCTCTTGCGGTCCTCCGGGAGGAGTCCCAGTCCACGGCGCAGGGCTTGCCCAGGCGAGCGAAAGCGAACGTGCCTTCCGTCAACGAGTATCGTCCCCGTGTCAGCCCGATCCGCCCCGAAGATGGTGCGCAGGACCTCTGTCCGCCCGGAGCCAACCAGCCCCGCGATGCCGACGACATCCCCAGCCCGCAGCCGGAGCGAGACATCCGCGAAGGCGCCGCGGCGCCCAAGCCCCCGGACCTCAAGCCGCACCGGTGCGTCCGCGTCGGCGTCACGAGCGGCGATGGCGCTCAACTCACGGCCCGTCATTGCGCGCACGAGCCCACGCATGTCGACTTCGGCAACCGGCCACATGCCAACGAGGCGACCGTCCTTGAGAACCGTGACGCGGTCCGCGATCTCAAAGATCTCGTCCAGCCGGTGCGAGATGTAGACGATGGCAACCCCCCGCTCGCGGAGACGGCGAACAACCGTGAACAGGTGCTCGAGATCTCGCTGCCCGAGTGCCGCTGAAGGCTCATCCAGGACGAGGATCCGCGAGTCGCGGGAGAGTGCCTTGGCGATCTCGACGAGCTGTTGCTGGGCGGTGCTGAGTCGTCCGATCAGGGCATTCGGCGGCACAGACACGCCAAGCCGGCCGAACAGCTCGGCCACGCGGGTTCGTGTGCTCCGCCAGTCGACAGCAACGCCCGCCGTCCGTGGCAGGTGCCCCATCAGGACGTTCTCGGCAACGGTCAGGTGGGGACAGAGCACCAGTTCTTGATGGATGACGGCGATGCCGGCCGCCAAGGCATCCGCCGGGGAGCGGAAGTCCACCGGTTGCCCATCAAGCAATATCTCGCCGGCGTCTTTACGAACCGCGCCGCCTAAAATCTTGATCAACGTCGACTTGCCAGCCCCATTCTCCCCGAGGAGAGCGTGGACTTCGCCGGAGCGCAGCGAGAAATCGACCCTGTCCAGGGCGGTCACTCCAGGAAAGCGCCGGGTGATGCCGTGGACCTCAAGGATCGGTCGATCCTGCTCCATCGATGGCGCTCCGGATCGCGAGAGACGGGGTAGGGCGCAAGGAATCGCCACGCCCTACCCGACAACGATCTACTTGCAGGGGTTCGCCGGCGGTGCGAAGTCGCCCCAGCCTTTGCCAATCCACTGGTCCGCGTTCTCCGCGGTAACAACGGGAAGATCGGGGAGGCGGTACAGCCAGCCTTCGAACTCGTACTTCTCGCGGTCCGGAATCTCCTGGCCCTGAAGGGCCATCAGCGCCGCCCGCACGCCAACGTCGCCGATAAACGGGCTGTAGTTGCCATCGGCGGCGAAGAGTCCATCCTTGACCGATTGGAACCCGGCATTCGATCCATCATGGGTGAAATGCAGGATGTGGGCACCGCAGCGGTTGGCCCGGGCGATCGAGAACTGGGCGCCCCAGGATGACTCCTCGGCGTGGCTAAAGACGGCATTGATATCGTCGTGGGCGACCAGGAAATCGTCCATCAACTTGACCGCCGGGTCGCGAATCCACTGCGCGTCACCGTTGGCGATCACCTTAATCCCTGACGCGGCCTGCAACGCCTCCTTCATCCCCTTCTGCCGGTCGATCGCCGGCGACGATCCAATCAGACCCGTCAACTCGACGATGTTGCCCTTGCCGTTGAGCATCTTGACCATGACGCCGGCCACGGCCTTGGCCATAGTGACGTTACTTTGGCCGATGAAGAGGGTCTTCTCGTTTGGCACGTCGCGGTCGAGCACGATCAACGGCTTGCCGGCGGCCATGACCTTGGCCGCCGCCGGCGCCAGCCCTGCGGACTCCACCGGGCTCATGACCACGGCGTCCACGTTTTGTGCCAGCAGGTCATCGACATCGTTGTTTTGCTTCTGGATGTCGACGTTGCCGTCCGTGACGATCATCGAGACGTTGGGATGGCGCGCCACCTCGCCCTGGGCCGATTTCAGCATCTCGATCCGCCAGGGGTGGTTGAAGCCAGTCTGAGAGAAGCCGATCTTGATTGGCTTCTCTCCGATCGCTCCCTTCTCCATCGGCAAGCGATCCTTGAACGGCAGCACCTCGTCATAGAATTTGAGCAGCTCGGCGGTCGTCATGTTCGTGATTGGCTGCTTCTGGTCTTGGGCCTTCACGGTTGTGGCGCCGATGCGCAATCGACCACCGGTCACGGAGAGTTGAGGCGCCAGCGCCGTCAGCACCAGACCAAGACCACCCAGCCTGGCTGCTTCCTTCACGAGTTGCCGCCGCGTCGTCTGCCCCGTCAGGTACGCATCAATCAGCGCCTTGAGGCGCCGTTCTTGAGAAACGTCCTTCATCGCCGGTCTCCTCTTTCCGCGTCCCGAGACGCACGGTGGCCTCCTGTGTCACCCCCATTAGGGTGACGGACTCGGTACAGATTCACGCGGTACTGATACCTATCGCCGCGGAACACCAGTTTGACCGTCTCGACCGGCTCACCGGAGACGATATACGAGAGCCGGTTGACAACGAGTACCGGGATGTCCCGCGAAATACCAAGCTCCTTCACCTCCTCCCTGGTGGGAATAGCCGGCTCCACGGTTTCCTCGGCCTTCCCGAGCTTCAAGCCCAGCCGCTGCTCAAGCAGCTGGTAGAGCGATGTCACCGACAGTGTTTCGGGCGTCAGAAGGTTTGTGATCGGACGTAGAAGTCGCCCGGGATAGAAGCCATGCTGCAGACACATTGGCATCCCGTCCGCCAGCAACAGCCGATCGAGCTGAAAAGCTCGCTCCTCAGGGGTGAGTCGGAGCTCTCCACCGACGCGGGACGGTGGAATCACCCATTCCGCGACCAGGACTCGATAGGAGGGCGTGCGCCCCTGTGCCACCATGTTCTCCGAGAAGCTCGTGAAGGCCGCCAGCGGCGCCAGCTTGGGGGAGGCCACATAGGTCCCTTTGCCCGGAACCCGGTAGACCTCGCCCTCCTGCACAAGGGCGCCGATTGCCTGGCGGACGGTGATCCGGCTGACCTGGTGAGCCTGTTCCAGCTCGGCCTCGGAGCCGACCCGGTCGCCGGGCTGGAGCCCACCGTCGCGAATTCCCTCCGCGATCAGCTCCTTGAGTTGGAGATAGAGAGGCGTTGCCGCCCGCCGATCAATCCCCACCTGTTTCCCTCGGGTATACGAAGCGGACCGCGGCCCGGAAACAAGGCGTCGCTCGAAATCAAACTGTCGTTTCGCATGCCTAGTATAACAGGTTATACACGGCTGGCAGAATGTCCGTCCGAAACGATCGTCATCTGCGTGAGCTCGTTGACCGGGAGCAGCCGGCACTCCCTTCCAGACGACGCTTGGCTTTCCATAGCTCCCGTACGTCGCGCGCGATGGGGTCGCGCGGAACACGCGAACTCCATATCGCTTAACGTTGGTGAGGCCCCTGCACCTGACGCACGGAGCGACCGCCATGGGCTATTGAAGGCGCGGGGTCGCCTGGCAGACCAGCCCCCCTCGGCTTTCAGACGTGAGGGCGGCGTCACAGGGCGTCGACCGGATCGGGATGCGCTGATCCGGTCTCCTGAATGACCGCCTGAGCAGGACATGCCGGCGCCCATGTCCGGGTTAACCCAGTTGGTGCCCTAGCCACCGCGCACTCGCTCAACCCACCGGTGGGCCGGCGCTGGCCACCGCTGGCTCGACCTCGCCCGCGAAGCGCCGGAAGTTCTCCGCGAAGGCGGCGGCCAATTGGCGCGCGGTCGCGTCGTAGGCGGCGGCGTCGGCCCAGGTCCGGCGCGGCTGCAGGAGATCATCCGGCACGCCGGGGCAGGCCGCCGGCACCTGGAGGCCAAAGCCGGGATCGGGCGCGGTCGGAACGGTCCCGAGGGCGCCGCCGACGATCGCGCGGACGATCGCGCGGGTGTGGGCAATGCCGATGCGCGCGCCTATCCCATAGGGGCCACCGCTCCAGCCGGTGTTGACCAGCCAGCAGGCGGGCTCGTGGCGACTTAGGCGCTCGCCGAGGAGCGCGGCGTAGCGGGTCGGATGCAGCGGCAGGAACGGCGCGCCGAAGCAGGCGGAAAAGGTCACCTCCGGCTCGGTGACGCCGCGTTCCGTCCCAGACAGCTTGGAGGTGTATCCGGACAAGAAGTAGTAGAGCGCCTGGTCCGGGGAGAGCCGGGCCACGGGCGGCAGCACACCGAAGGCGTCGGCCGTCAGCAGCACCAGGTGGCGAGGGTGACCGGCCACCCCGGCGGTCGTCGCGTTCGCGATGTAGGAGAGTGGGAACGCGGCCCGCGTATTCTCCGTCAGCGAGTCGTCGGCAAGGAGGGGCACCCGCGTCTCGGGGTCGAGGATGACGTTCTCCAGCACCGTGCCAAAACGGAGCACCGCCCGGTGGATGTCGGGCTCGGCCACTGGCGAGAGATGGATCGCCTTGGCGTAGGAACCGCCCTCGAAGTTGAAGATGCCGCGGTCGCTCCAGCCATGCTCGTCGTCGCCAATCAAGGTCCGGGTGGGATCGGTCGAGAGCGTCGTCTTGCCGGTGCCCGAGAGACCGAAGAAAAGCGCCGTGTCGCCCTCCTTGCCCATGTTGGCCGAGCAGTGCATCGTGGCGACGCCGCGCTGAGGCAACAGGTACTGGAGCACGCTGAAGATCGACTTCTTGATCTCGCCGGCGTAGCCGGTTCCCGCGATCAGAACGAGCCGCCGCGAGAAGCTGACGACAATCGCCGTCTCCGACCGGGTGCCCAGCCGCGCGGGGTCCGCCTCGAACCGCGGCGCGTGGAGGACCGTAAAGTCCGGGGCGCGGTCGCGGTCGGCGGCGCGCTCCTCGTCGGTCGGCACGATAAAGAGGTTACGCGCGAAAAGGGCGGACCAGGCCGTCTCGGAGACGACGCGGACGCGCAGCCGGTAGTCAGGATCGGCGCAGGCGTAGAGGTCCTGGACGAAGAGCTCGCGTCCGCTGAGGTGGCCGCTTAGGCGGTGGTGCAGCTCGTCGAACGCCTCCGGCGCCAACGGCTGGTTGACCTCCCCCCACCAGACTCCCTCCGAGGCCGGCTCGCGAACGACGAACTTGTCGCGCGGCGAGCGGCCGGTATGCTCACCGGTCTCGACGGCGAGGGGACCGCTGGCGGCGAGGCGGCCCTCCTCCCGGCGGAGCGCTGCCTCGTAGAGCGGGGCGACGGAGACGTTCCAGTGCGCCCGCGACGCATCGCCGATGCCGACGGCGGCAAGCGCGTCGCCGCCGGGGTGGTCCTGCATGCGCGTCTCGTCCATCTGCCGCATCTCCTTGCTCCATTCGCCCGTCCCGGGGCGGGCGCTCGGATTCCCTGATGTTCGCGCCGGACCGATCTCCACGGCGCGATCATCATTCACCACGTGAAGATGGCAGCTTCGCCTCCCCGCCACCGGCGGAGGAACCCGTAGTGCAACACAACCGGTCGGAGGCGCCCTGTCGCACACGAACAGCCGCAATGCAGGTCCAGTCTCCCGCTACAAGGCGTCGTGGTGGAGGTGCATGTGGGCTAACGTCCGACGGCACGCTTCAACCTGCGAACCGTACCACTCGTGCGCCATTGTGCTTGGCTCGACGCGGTCGATCTCGCGAACAAACCTTTGCTAGGTTCGGACACTGGTCGGCCGCCCAGCCCGAGATTCTCCCGTTCGATACCGCGCAAAGGCGAGGAAAGGATTCTCTCCGGAAGGGCCGCCTCGACGTTGAGCTTCGAAATCATCGTCTCCAGCATACCGTGCGAGGAGCGTGTCGCGCGGAGCGCACGAGGGATTCGTCTGGGAGGCTGCCTAGGCTACCGGCGAACCAGCGGCGGATCAGGAGATCATCACCCCGCCATCCGGTGCAATCGCCTGCCCCGTGATGAGGCGGGCGCTGTCTGAGACCAGGAACCGCGCGAGACCAGTCAGGTCCTCAATCTCGGTCAGGTGGTGCATGGGAATGCGCGAGGTCCGCTCCTGGATGTACTCCTCCGGGGTCATGCTCTCCGCCGCAGCCGTTGCGGCAGCGTACTCAAGTTGCATGGGAGTCAACGTAACGCCAGGACAGATTGCGTTGACGGTGACTCCGTACGGCGCCATCACGAGTGCCAGGCAGCGGGTATACATCAACACGGCGGCCTTCGTCACGCGATAGGGGATGACATGAGTCCCGGCGCGCACTCCGTTGTATGAGGCGGTCAGGAGAATTCGCCCCCGCCGCCGCTCCTTCATATGCGGGACGACGGCCCGGCAGGTGTGGATGACGCCCTTGATATTGACGTCGAGGGTCGAGTCCCAATCGGCCGGAGTAATCGCGTCGAAGTCACTCGGGCCAAGGACGCCGGCGTTAGCGAAGACGAAGTCCAGCCTGCCGAATTGGGTGAGCGCGGCGGCGACTACAGCCTCGAGTGCAGGTGGGTCGGTAACGTCTACAGCGCGCGCGAAGGCGCGACCGCCCAAGTTCTCGATTTCCGCGGCCACCGATGCCGCCGCGTCGCCATTCAGGTCGGTGACCACGACCGCAGCTCCGTCACGCGCCATCTGTAAGGCGAACCCGCGGCCAATCCCGCTGCCAGCCCCCGTCACGAGCGCAACGTTTGCTCTCAGATCTACCCCGATGATGGACATGACCGAATCCTCTCTCACCACCGAGCGCGTCCGCGCTCAGACGGCTCCTGGCTTAACGAACGCCTTGACAACCTGGACCGGTCCGGAGCCCTCGTTGATCAATCGGTAACGTGTCGCCGCGGCCGGCACGACGAAGGTCTCAGCGTAGTGGAACCGCTGCCGCATCCCGAACCCAGTCTCCACCGTCACTGCCTCCCCGTCGACCACGCTCAGGACGTGACACGATCCGCCAGTCGACGCCTCGACCTCGGTCCCGAACGTGAAGCGATGGACATCGTAGAAGTGGATGGAGTGAGTCGGCAGATGTTCGACGCGCCAGTCGCTCCCGGCGGCGATAAGCCGCGGCTGTGCGATCAAGTGCTCCCGAACATAGCTGCGCTGACGGGAGAAGTCGAGGTTGTCCCAGGCGCGCTTGACATTGAGCGGCCGCGGCTGGCCGTTCAGGTCGGCCCGCAGCCAGTCATACATCTTAAAAGTGAAGATGTAGGGGGTTGCGCTGATCTCGAGCACCAGGTTGTCCACGCCGGCGCTGTGGACCGTGCCATGCGGGATGAGGAAGAGCTCGTGCTTGCGAGACGGCTCGGAATGGACGTACCGGTTGATATCAACCGGTACGCCCTCCATCTGGCTACGATCTAGCACCCGCCGAAATTCCTCGGGATCTACTCCATCCTGAAAACCCACGTACACCTTCGCGCCCGGCCGGCAATCGAGGATATAGTAGGTTTCGTCCTGAGTGAACGGCTCCCCGAAGTGGTCACGAATGTAGGCGGGGGATGGATGACACTGAACCGACAGGTTGCCCCCAGCGAACGTGTCGAGGAAGTCGAAGCGGATCGGGAAGTCGAAGCCGAAGCGGGCGGCCGCGGAACCTAACACCGCTTCGTGGTCGTGATACATGAGGCAGTCGAAGGAAATCTCCAGCCGCCGCCCGTCGCTATCGAGCACCAGCCCGTTCTCGGGAGTAATGAGCTCGAAGGACCAGGCATAATTCGGGACGTCTTGGGGCAGCCCGGGGATTCGCTTCTTCAACCACTGGCCGCCCCAGGCGCCCGGCTCAAACCAGGGTCGCACTCGAAAGCAGGTCCGGCTCGCCCGCGTCAGTGCTGTCCGAACGTGATCGCCTGCCATCATCGTGGGCTCATCGAAGCGAGTCCCGTCGACGAAGAGGTCGATAGTTGGTAGGAGGTCTGCCTTATGGCGGTTGAGTGCGACCCAGTCGACAAAATAGCATCGCTTGTACATTGTCTTGGCGTCGCCCGCCCGCCCAGCACCTAGATTTCGAATGGCCCCCCGGCGCGAGCGACGTTGAATCTCGTCTTTTGGCAGGTCGACGTAGACGACGTAACCCTCCGAATCGACGAGGGCAGCCCCCGTCCCGTAGACGATGCTGAGGTCGGTCCCGGCCTCCGAGCGCAGCGATTGCAGCCGCGCCTGGTCGAAGAAATCGCGTAGCTCGCCGGTGAAGCGATGGCCGAAGACCGGATCATCGTCACCAAGGGAGGGCGAGACCAACTCGTCGATTTCCTGTGTTGGCCGCAGGGCCACCTCCACATCGTGCCAGGTCGCACAGACTCCACGGCGGAGGAGGGCCGCGTCGAGTCGGCGTCGCAAGTCTGGCCAGAGCACCCCACCGTAGCCGTCGATGGTCACGCACCGTTGTTCGACTAGCTTGGTCACCAGCGCGTCATAGCCGGTGTCAATCTCCCCAGCGGGAACCGGAAACGTCGGCCAAAGCTGGTACCCAATCGCCGAACGCTCGGCCGCGTCCGTCAGTGGCAGCGTGTGTTTGCCCAACGATCAGTCTCCCTCGTGAGGCCGGTTGTAATCGTCGTCGTAGCGGGTGATGTCACTCTGTTGCCAGTCCCCGAACGCGATCTCAAGCACACGCACGGTTGGGCCGGTACTACTCAGCCGGTGCTTCGCGCCAGAAGGAATCCATACCCGGTCACCGGCGTGCGTGTGCTGAACTTCGTCGCCAATTTGAACGGCGGCTCCCTCGTCGAGAACGACCCATAGCTCGGCTCGGCCGGTATGTGACTGAAGACTGAGCCGCTGACCGGGATCAACGGTCATCAGTGAGACAGTCGCACGGCCGTTGTTGACGAACTGGGCCTGGTTTCCCCATGGCCGCCGGACGAGATCGACGGTCGGTTGCTCGGTCGGGATCGTTACCTGCGTCGGATCCATAGTCGTTTCTCCTTTCGAACGGACCCACGGTACCTGCCTGCCGGTACCTCGGACCCCGTACCACGTCGCGAACCTGCATCCCCCGTGCGTCACGGTCGCGTCCTTGCCTTTCCGGCTCCCGACTAGCCACCCGCTTGATCCGGTGATTACCGTCTCTGGTCGCTGGCAGTGGCATCGACGCTGCCACTGCCAGCGGTCGTTGCGGCGTTCGAGTCGACGGGGAGACTGTCAGCAAGTTGGAAGTAGGGTTGCAGCGCTTGGTAAGCGAAGCGGAAACGCCGGTACGCCGCCCGATAGACGGGCTCGCGTCCCAGATCCGGGTTGAGCGTGCGAGCCGGCGGCGCCCATTCACCAAGATCATCGAAGCTTTTCAGAATGCCAATGCCGACGGCACCACAGATCGCTGCTCCGAACGATGTTGCACCGGTCGTGAGGTGGCGCGTGGTGAGCGGCTTCTGCAACATGTCGCTCAGCATCTGAGGGAGGAGATCGTTGTTCGCCCCACCGCCGATCACAGCCAGGTGATCAGCGCTGACGCCCTGCTCGAGAAAGACGTCGTGGATAAGGCGGAGGTGCAGTCCGATGCTCTCTAACACCGCGCGGAGGAGATGTGCGCGACCGTGGAACGGCCGTAAGCCGACGAAGGCTCCAGCCGCCTGGGGGTCCCAGTAGGGCGTGCGCTCTCCCAGGAGGTAGGGTAAGAACGTCAGTCCGTCGCAGCCAGGCGGTATCCGCTCTGGAAGATCACCAGGCGCCGGTGGGGTATCCCCGCTCCCCGGCTGGGTGGCATTGTCCCCCCCGGCCAACAAACGCCTACACCAATCATAGGAGGCTCCGGCGCTCTGCATTGCGCCCGTGAGAGCGTACCGTCCTGGGACCAGGTGGCAGTAGTTGAATGTTCGCTGGCGGTCGTCAAAAAGTGGGGTCTCGCGGCAGAATGAGAGCCAGGCCGACGTACCCAGGTTGATATATCCGGACCCGACCGCCGCAGCTCCCGCTCCGACGGCCGCGGTCGGTCCATCGCCACCGCCGATGACCACGGGCAGACCCTCAGGGAGACCTGAGAGCTGTGCTGCTGCTCGCGTCACCGTTCCCACAACGTGTGTCGAAGGGACCACATCGGGAAAGAGGTCTGCGCGGAGGGTAAGCTCGGCGAGGATCGCATCAGACCACACCCGGCGTTCGAGGTCGAACAGTCCGGTACAGGAGGCGTCCGAATGGTCGGTCACCATCCGGCCGGTCAGGCGGAAGACGAGATAGTCTTTAGGTTGGAGGAAGCTCGCGGTCCGCGCGAAGACTTCTGGCTCGTGCTTCCTGAGCCAGAGAATCTTCGGCGCCGGATACGTTTCGCTCGGTGGATTCCCTGTGACGCGATACAGGCGGTCGCGGCCGATGCTCCGTTCGATAAGCGCCGATTCGGCGCTCGCTCGCTGGTCCGCCCAGATCATCGCCGGCCGCAGCGGCTCTCCGGCTCGGTCGACTGGTAGGCAAGCAGACATCTGGCCTGTAACGACAACGCAGGCACCGTTATGCGTCGAGATTAACCCACGCTCACTCAATGCCTCGGTTGTCCGGGCGAACGCCCGCCACCAATCGGTGGGGTTTTGCTCCGCCGTGTTGCCGGGTCCGAAACGAACTGCGTAGCCCTCCTCTGACTCCGCCACTTGGCGACCCCGAGCATCGAACAAGGACACCTTGCAGCGGCTCGTACCAATATCACATGCGAGGATGACCGGTTCGCTCATGGTCCGAATCCCCTCCCCCATTTGACATAGTTGGGTCCGGAGCGTACCGACGCCTCCGGTGCGGTGCGCCTCGTCATAAGTGGATCATCACCTTCACCGCGTCGTCCCCGTGGGACGCCGTGATCAATGCGGCCTCGATCTCGGCGAGCGGGAAGCGGTGCGTGATCAACGGCGCCACGGCGATCCGCTGATCCGTCATCAGATCAATCACCCGCGTGAAGGTGTTGCTGTAACGATAGACACCGTAGATAGCGTATTGTCGATAGACCAGTTGGAGGATCGACAGCGGCAGGGTCTCGTGGGAGAGGCCCACCAAGACCAAGCTTCCGCCCGGTTTGACGACATCGTGTGCCTGGGCAATCGCTCGCGCCGACCCGGTGGTGTCAACGACGGTGCCGATCGAGCCGTCGGGTAGGGGCAGCGCTCCCTCCCCAAGCGAACCAATGTCGATGACTTGATCAGCACCTAGCTGCCGAGCCAGTGCGACCCGGCGGACCCGCATGTCCGAGACGGCGACGAATGAAGCACCGGCGGCGCGTGCCAATTGCAGCGTGGCGAGCCCGATCGCTCCGGACCCAAGAATCAATACCCGGTCGCCCAAACTGATCCTGGCCCGCGCCACAGCAGCGAACGCTACACTGACTGGTTCGACCAGAGCGGCGTCCTCATACGACAGTGTGGGGAGGATCGGGTGGACAAGACCCGCTGGCCAGTCAACGTACTCCTGCAGGGCGCCGTCACCCGAGCGCGACCCCATGAACGACATTAGTGGGCAGAGGTTGTACTGTCCGGACCGGCATGCCTCACAACGCCAGCATGGACTACCTGGCTCGATGGACACCCGATCGCCGACCGCCACGCCCGTTACCCGCGGGCCGACCGCGACGACATCGCCGGCCGCCTCATGCCCGAGGACCAGCGGGCGCTGAAGAGGGGCCGACACGCCTCCCTTTTGATAGTAGCTTAGGTCAGAACCGCAGAGACCGACGGCGCGAACGCGAACCGTGACCCGCTCGGGTCCAGGCTTCTTAGGCGCCGGTCGCTCGTCAATCCGAATATCTTGTGCACCGTAGAGCACTGCCGCCTTCATCAGACGCATCGTCCGATCATTTGACAGCTCCCGTGACAAGGCCACGGACCAGGTGCCTCTGCATAAGGAGCATGAAGACGAGCGGCGGCAGCATCACCAAGGTGCTCGCCGCCGTGATCTCACCCCACTTCGTTCCGACGGGCGTGATGAATTGGGAAATGCTCACGGCGGCCGTCCGCGTCGCGCTCCCGGTCAGAACCAAGGCAAAGAGAAACTCATTCCATGCCTGTAGCAGGCTAAGAACGCCCGCGGCCAGGAGACCCGGCCGGGCCAGTGGCAGCGCGATATCCCAGAAGGCGCGGAACTCCCCGCAGCCATCGAGTACGGCCGCCTCTTCGATCGCGGCGGGCAGGTCGTCGAAAAAGCTCTTCATGATCCAAATGCAAAGGGGCAGGCTCGCCAGCGTATACATGAAGAGGAGGGGCAAATAGGAGTCGATCACTTTGAGGCTCGTCCAGAGGACGAAGAAGGGGACCAGCACCGCCACCGGGGGCATCATCCGCAAGCTAAGGATCCAGAACTGGACGTCGTCCTTTCGTGAAAATTGCAGCCGAGACAGACTGTAGGCCGCCATCGTCCCCAGGGCCAACGCAATCACCGTGCTCCCTATGCCAAACACCAAACTGTTAGTGATGTAGCGCAGAAACTCGTACTGGGCGAACAGCGCGGTGTAGTTCTCAAGTGTTGGCGCAAAGGAGATGATTTTCGGGGGAATCGCGAACGCGTCAACCTTAGTTTTGAACGACGTGCTCAAGATCCACAGGATGGGCGAGAGCGACCAGACAAGCACCAGAGCCAACGCTATCACCCCGCCGACGGCTCGTGGAAAAGTATGAGGTTGCGTCGACCTCATGGCTCACCCCCTCGGCATCAGCCGCAACAGTAGCCCACTTGCAACGGTCACGATGATGACGGCCAGCGCCGACAGCGCCGCGGCGTAGCCGAGATCGAAGCCGAGGAAAGCCGTATCAAACACTTTGAGGCTGAAAAGCTCCGTGGTCGTTCCTGGCCCACCCTTTGTCGTCGTATAGACCAGATCGAACGTCTTGATGGCATCTATCAACCGGAAGAGGACACCAATGATGAGAATCGGCTTCAGGAGCGGCAGGGTCACCCCCCGGAGCTGCTGCCAGGCCGAGGCGCCATCGACCCGTGCCGCCTCTTCCAGATCCGTCGGGACGGACTGCAATCCCGCGAGATAGATGATGGCGAGGAACGGCGCCCACTCCCAAACATCGACCAGGATGATGGCCCAGCGAGCGATCGCGGGGTCGCCCAGCCAGGCAATCGGCTTCACTCCGACCAAACCGAGCAGGTAATTGATCATACCCAAATCGGGATCGTAGAGCAGGCGCCATGTCAGACCAACGACGACGGGCGGCACCACCATGGGCAAGAAGACGGCAGTCCGGACAAGCCCCTGAAACCACCGTAGCCGGCGAAGGAGCAAGGCCAACGCGAGTCCGAGAGCGAATTCGCTGGCGACCCCAACGCCAACGAAAAGGGCAGTGTAGAGGAAGGCATAGATGACGCCGGAGTCGCCCGCGATCTGACCAAAGTTCTCCAGTCCAACGAAGTGCTCCTGTCCTGGCCGAAGCAGGTTGAGATTACTCAGGGCCATCTGCCACAGGCGGACGGTTGGGTAGACCGACATAGCGAACAAGAAACCGAGGGCAGGCAAGAGCATGAAGACCAAGGGACGCGTTCGCCGGATGGAGTGGGCGGAGCGCTTGTGGCGCCGCGCCCGTACTGCTGGGTGCCGCCCGAGCTGCTGCCTCTCTGCCTGCACGGGTCAACCACTCCACCACGGGCTAGGCGCGCCTGATCGAACGCGCGCCGCTAACGATCACACGTTGCCGCTAGCCGCTGCTCGTCGCAGTCGCCTGTCGCTATGCGTATCCAGCGTCTTTCATCATCTTGGCAATCTCTTCGTTCGCCGCGCCGAGTGCCTCTTCAGCCGGTGTCTGGCCAGCGATAATCTCGGAGAGAGCTACACCCAATCGGTCACCGACCGCGGGCCAGTTGCTAATCCGCGGTCGGTAATCCGGGTCACTTTCCTCCAGGGAGGCCTGCGTCACGTCTGACCAGTCGCCCCAGTCCTGCTTCAGCGCCCGGAACTCCTCACTCCCCCAGGTTGAGGTACGAGTGACATCACTGCGCGGCCCGAGTTTGGCGCTCTGTAGCTCGATCTCGGAGCTGGTCGCCCACTGAATGAACTGCCAGGCCGCCTCCTTGTTCTTGGCCGCCTTGGGGATGAAGAGCCCCCATGCGGCCAAGGAGGGCACGCGCCCTTTCGGCCCTGATGGGACGAAGGCGTAGCCAACCTTCCCCTGAACCGTCGAATCCTTAGGCGATTCGAGGGGCCCGGCGAAGACCGTCGCGTCGATGATCATGCCGAGCTTACCCTGCTGCATGTTGGTCAGGGTTTCCTCCCAACCAATGTTCGCTGGTCCAGTCAGACCGTACTTGTTCAGAAGCTCGGCGTAGTACTCGGCGGCGGTGATCGCCTCGGGGGTATTCAACACCGGCTGGTACGTCTCGTCGAAGAATCGTCCACCGTACGCCTTCAGGACACTCGTCCAAATGTAGACGTTCAAGCCGGCGCCTCGCTGGCCGCGCAAGGAAATCCCCGTAATCCCATCATCCGGGTGATGCAGCTTGCCGGCCGCGTCCATCAGCTCGTCGAACGTCTCCGGGACCTTGGCGCCGTACTTGTCGAACAGATCCTTGCGGTACATCAGCTCGATGCTCTCCGCGTAGATCGGTAAGCTCGTCAGCTGCTTCGTCTTCGGATCTGTCAGTTGCGCAATGGGTTTGGCGAGGAAATCGCTGAGTTTGAGGCGGCTGGTATCGGTGAGATCCGTATTGTCGACGTACGACTGAAGGGGCTCGACCCACCCCGCGTTGAACCACGTGAGTACATAGAGTGGATCGGCCATGCCGATGTCGAAGGCACTGCTCCCGGAAGCGTAGGCCACCTCTTGCTTGTTGAGAATATCAGGGTACGGGTACTCATCGACCTGAACCTTGATGCCCGTCTCTTCCTCGAACTTGCCCAGCAGAGGCTTGACACCTTCCACCGATGGGTGGAACTGGGCGGCAAAGGTCAACGTGGTGCCCTTGTACTTATCGGTCTGTCCCCGCACCAGGGTCGCGGCGCGGCGCGGCGTGCCAAGGGTCTCCACGGCTGCAGCGGCAGTCTGAGGCCGGTAGTTGAGGAAGACAGATGCCCCCGCGGCACCAAGACCAACCGCTGAGCCGCGCTGAAGTAGCTCGCGGCGAGAGAGTCTCGCTGCACCGCGTCCATTGCTGGATTGAGCCTTCGATTCAACTCGCGGGTGAATAGTCTTCTCCACCAACGTCTCCTTCCACGACGATCCGACCGTCCGAGCCGCATCCGACTTATCGCACCGGAGCAGGGTAAACACGTTAGCACTATGACGATCATTCGTCAATGTGATTCGAACTGATATAAACATGATTGCACATGAACTGGTAGGGGTTGAATCGGTGCGTGAGATGAACCTCCCGTCGGGAGAGTCAGGGCGAGTGATCGCTGGGTGACATTTCGCTACCGATATGATCATTACTTCGGGTACCATCGCTCTACCAGTCGCAATCCTGAACAACGCAGGTGGTCAGAGGTGTGCGGAATGCTTCCACTTCAGAGACAACGCCGAATCTTGGCGTATCTAGCCCAGCATGGCAGCGGCACGGTGGCCGAGCTCGCGGAGATCTGCCACGTCTCAGACATGACCGTTCGGCGCGATCTCGTCCTCTTGGAAAAGGAGCAAACGATCCAGCGCACGCACGGAGGCGCCGTATATGTCGATGCTCCCAAGCTGGAGATGACCTTCGAGGATAAAGAGAGCTTTCACCGGGATGTGAAAGACCGAATCGCACTCTGCGCCGTCAAGACCTTCGTCCACAATGGCCTGGTAATTAGTCTTGAAGGTGGCACGACGGTGACCGCCATGGCTCGCCACCTCGATCACACCACGAACCTGACCATCCTCACGAACGGTCTCCGGACCGCTGCATCATTGGAGAGAATGCTCCCGACGAGCACCGTGATGTGTAGCGGAGGGACGTTGCGTGATGTGTCGCATACGCTCGTCGGACCAATTGCCGAGCAGTTCTTTGAACGGTTTCACGCCCAAGTGGCCTTCCTCTCCGCGATTGGAATGACACTTGAGCAGGGATTGATGGACGCTGACCTCTTGGAAAGCCAGGCAAAACGGGCCATGAGTGCCGCGGCGGCGCGCCGGGTCGTGTTGCTTGACTCCACCAAGATCGGCCGTCGCTCGTTTACGACGACCCTCCAGTTCGACGAGGTCGACGCCTTGATTACTGACGACGGCGTACAACCGTCTATGGTTGAAGAGATCAAAGAACGGGGGGTCGACGTCATCGTCGCCCCATAACGACACGGGATTGGGTCACGGCCTGCCCGCTCCGCGCGCGGCAGTCAGGTTGTGGCGTACTGAGAACGGCAGCCGCCGCCGTTTTCTCTGCTTGTCGATTTCCGTCGTCAGGTTAACGATTTGCGATCACCTGCCACCAACGTTCCCGGAAGAATGATCTCCTCACCCTGCCACCGTCGCGTCACGGACCGTCCACCGGAGCCGGAGTTCAGAAAAGAGCACGCCCGGTCGTCGAGCGTAAGCCCTGCCCTGATGCTCCGAGCGGCACCGCCCCTTTGGCTCGCCCCCGTCGATGGTGAGCGATCCCCGGCCAACGCATCGTTACAGGTCTTGGCCGATGCCACAACCGGTGGCGCGAGACCTGTTGACGTTCCACGCGCCGATTCGTATTGTCACGCGCATCGGTTCATCCGAGAACCCCGCGGGCTTGGAGCGACGCGGTCCGGTGAAGACGGAACCCGCGGCCGTCACCCACGCCCGCGGCATGAGAGGAGCCGGACGATGCCACCGATTCAGACGCTCTATCTGGTCAACCACAGTCACACCGATATCGGGTTCACCGACTACCAGGATCTCTGCTTCCGACAGCATCGAGAATTCATCGACCAAGCGCTCGATCTGATCGAAGCGACGCGGGATTATCCAGAGGAGGCGCGCTACCGGTGGACCTGCGAGGTTACCGGGATCACGGAGAAGTACCTGCAGCAGGCGACCTCCGCCCAGGTCGAGCGCTTCGTCCAGTGGCACCAGGCCGGGTTCATCGACGTCGCGGGGATGCAGTACAACCACACGCCGCTGCAAAACGTCGAGCAGATGGTGCGCGGGCTTTATCCCATCCGCCGCCTGCGCGACACGTACGGGCTGACGATCGAGGCGGCCATGCAGTGCGACGTCAACGGCGTCAGCTGGCTCTACGCCGACCTTCTGGCCCAGCTCGGGGTCGAATTGCTGACGATGGCGGTCAATCCGCTCCGAGGGTCTCTGCCGAAGCCGGTCCCGTCCGCTTTCTGGTGGGAGGGCCCTGGCGGGCGACGTCTCCTCGCCTGGAACGGCTTCCACTACCTCTGGGGCCGCAGTATCGCCAAGCTCGGTGATTGGCGCTTCGTCGACGAGTCGCTCCCGCCCATCCTCGCGCGGTTGGAGAACGACCCGGAGTACCCCTTCGACTTCCTCTACGCGCAGGCGACCCACCCGATGCGCGTCGACAACGGACCGCCCGACCCGCGCCTGCCCGATTTCGTCCGCGATTGGAACGCCCAGGGCCGGACGCCCCGGATTGCGTTGACGACGCCGACGGCGTTCAACCGCCTCCTCCGCGACCGGTATGCGGCGGACCTCCCCATCCGTCGCGGCGACTGGCTGGATTGGTGGGCCGACGGCGCGGCGTCCAGCGCCTACGAAACGGGCATCAGTCGCGCCACCCACGAGCAGCTCCAGATGGCCGAGCTCCTAGCCGCCTGGGCGACGAGCGAAGGCCGTCCCAGCTGGCCCGCGGCGCGGGCGACCAGCGCCTATGAGCAGGCGACCCTCTACGACGAGCATACCTGGGGCGCCTTCGCCAGCGTGTCCGCTCCGACCTCGCTCTGGACCAAAGCGCAATGGAACCGGAAAGCGAACTTCGTCTACACCGCCTCGGCCGAAGCGCTCGACATGCTGGCCAGCTCAGCACGCTCGCTTGCCGAGCAGGTCGCGACGCCGGGTGTGGAAGGGATGTTCAATCTCGGCGACCTCGATCCGCGCGCGGCCTATCCCGAATCCGGCGCCAGCGCGGTGCTGGTGGTGAACACGCTGCCGTGGACACGACACGTCCTGGTTGAGGAACCGGAGCAACGGGGCGGCGCCGCGCCGGCGGGTGTCTTGGAGTCGTTCTTTCCGCGCGACGTGCCCTGGGGCGGTGCGCGGCCGGAAACGCCGCTCCGGCGCGTGAGCGGTGATGTCCCTGGGTTCGGGTACGCCTTTTTGCCTCTGAAGGCGCAACCCGCGGCGGACGACCTCGTCGCCGAACCCAATCTGATCGAGAACGCGCACTATCGCGTCCGCATCGATCCGGGGAGCGGCGCGATCGCCGAGTGGGTCGACAAGGACCTGGAACACGATTTCGCCGGGAGCTACGGGGGTTGGCGGATCGGGCAATACGTCTACGAGCGGGTCGAGTCAGCGGAGGACCGGCTGGCGCTCTTCTACGGCGACTTCTCGATGGAGGACTTCGGCTACGGCCGGACGGATACGCCTTGGCGGCGAGAAACGGTCTTCGCCGTCCGCGTCGAGGAGCCGGTTGTCGCGCATGGCCGCGTCAGCATCACCGTCGAGGTCGAGGCCCCCGGCATCCGGCGCGCTCGCTGCACCTACACCCTGGAGACCGGCGCCAAGGCGCTGGCGATCGACTGGCTGCTGGACAAGGAGCACCAAACCGGGATCGAGGCGGTCTTCGTCGCCTTCCCGTTCAATCTAGGGGTGCCCCACTTCCGCGCCGACGTCAACGGCGTTCCCTTCACGCCGGAGGCGGACCAATTGCCGGGAACCGTCCGTGATTGGTACCCGGTCGGGCGCTGGATCGACGTCAGCGACGAGCAGCGCGGCGTGACGCTCGCCCCCCTGGAGGCGCCCTTGGTCCAGATCGGTGGGATCACCACCGGTAGGTGGGCGCGAACGCTGGCACCCGAGGGACCGACTCTCATGTCCTGGGCCATGCACAATCACTGGATGGTCAACTTCAAGGCCAGCCAAGGGGGAGAAATTCCGCTGCGCTACCGGTTGACCACCCACCCCGGAACGTGTGACGACACGGCGGCCGCTCGCTTCGGGGCCGAGTCGGCAACCCCGCCGGTCGTGCTGCGCGACTACCTGAACGCGGGCGCTCCGACCGGTCGCTTCCTCGACGTCCCCGCGGACGCACCGGTGCTCGTCACCGCCAAGCCGGCCGACGATGGCAACGGCATCATCGTTCGCCTCCAGAATCTGACGACCACCGCGCTGACCGTCCCGCTGCGTCCAGTCGCGGCGCGGCCGGTGGCGGCATCGCTGACATCACCGGTCGAGATGGACGGCGACGCGCTCGACGTGACCGATGGCGCGGCGATTATCCCGGTCGCGCCGATGGCGGTGCAATCGGTCCGGCTGCGCTTCTGACCTGTCGCGGATTCACCCCTGGCGCCGCGGTCCAAGCTCAGGCTGCCACCCGCAGCCCGCTGACGAAGAGCCGCTGGACGGCGAAGAAGAGGACGAACGTCGGCAGCGAGACGAGCAGCGCCCCCGCCAGGGCGACCGGCGGTCCCGTCCGCGAGAACTGCCCCTGGAGCGCCGCCAGGGCGGCCATGATCGGCCGGATGTTCTCGCTGCGGGAGAGGGTCAGGCCGAAGAGCAGGTCGTTCCAGATATAGGTGAACTGGAGGATAAAGACCGTCGCGAAGGCATTGAGCGAGAGCGGCGCGAAGACGTGCCAGAAAACGGTCAGGGCGGAGGCGCCGTCGAGCCGCGCCGCCTCGCTGAGGTCAACAGGGATGGAGACGAAGTGGTTCCGGATGACGAAGGTGGCGAATGGCACCGTGATCGCCGTATAGAAGAGCAACAAGCCGGGATGGGTGTTGTAGAGCTTCCAATCAACGTACATCGTGTACAAGGGCGACAGGTACATCTGGAACGGAAAGATGGTGCCTAAGTAGATCAGCATGAACCAGAAAAACCCGTACCGCACCCGCAACGACACGATCGCGTAGGCGGCGAGCGCCGCAACCAGCACCGCCAGCAGCGCGCCAGCGACCGCGTAGAGGAGCGTGCTGGCGACCGCCTGCGCGAGATGCGCCGCCTGCCAGGCCGCGGTGATATTGCCGGCCAGCGCGAAGCTAGCCGGCGCCTGCCACCGCGCTTTGCGGGCGTACTCGGCCGGCGCGGTCGCGGCGTTGATCAGCACCAGGTAGAGCGGCAGAATCCACGCCACGGCCAGGATCAGCAAGCTGCCATGGCGGAGGAGACGGACCGGGCTCATGACGTTCCCCGCATCGAACGCTGGAGGTAAAAGAAGGAGACGGCCACCACGATCACGCTGAGCACGACGGCGATCGCGGCCCCATAGCCGTGCCGGAAGAGGACGAACGTTTCGCGGTACATCGTCACGGCAAGTGTTTCGGAGGACCGGTACGGCCCACCCTGGGTCATGATCCAGATAATGTCGAACGTCTTCAAACTGTTCACCAGCGAGATGCCGACCGTGACGACGGTCATCGGCCGCAGCAGCGGCAGGGTCATGTCGCGGAAGAGACGCCACCCCTCAGCGCCGTCGAGCCGCGCCGCCTCGATCGGGTCCTTCGGAATGACTTGGAGGCCGATCAGAAAGAGGAGGACGCTCACCCCAACCGTCTGCCAGGTCGAGGCGACGATCATCGCCCAGGTGTTCAACGGCGGCCGGAGCAGCCACGACCGCGTCAACGACTCCAGGCCAAGCGCCGTCAGGACGCCGTTCACCGCGCCATCGCGGATCAGCATGAATTTCCAGACCGTGGCGATTGCGGTCCCCGACAGGGCATAGGGGAGAAGGAACGGGAGCCGGTAGAAGGCGCCGCCCGGCAGATTGTGGCTGAGCACCGCGATCATCAACCCCAGCCCGACTGGCAGCACCAGCGTTCCGATCACCCACACGAGGGTGTTCGTGAACGACCGCGAGAGGACCGGATCGTGGATCAACGTCCTGTAGTTGTCGAGCCCGACGAACGTGGGGCGTCCGATTCCCTTGAAGTCGGTAAAGCTCAGGTAGGAGCTCCGGACGAACGGCCAAAGCAAGAGGGTGCCGACGAGGAGCAACGCCGGCAGCAGAAAGAGGTAGGGGGTGGCGGAACCGCGCAGGCGCGCGATCGCGCCCGCCCGGCGCGGAGTGGCCACCCCGGCCACCGAAGACGACGATCGGGTCAGCTGCGCCATACGGCGTAGGCTCCAGAGCGGCCGGGCCACGGCGATGAGCCACGGCGGCGATCACGACGTTGGGACACCGTCCGCCTCGTCTCGACGGTGACGCTGATTCAGGGAACAGGCTTGGCGGCGCGCGGAGCCGCCCGCGATGGCGTCGGCGGCTCCGCGTGGTGCCCTACGAAGGGGATTAGGCGGTGCGCTTCGCCCACTCCTTGTCCGCGAGGTCCTGAATCTTCTGCAGCACCGCCTTGTAGTCTCCGGGGTTGAGCATGAACTCGGAGAGGAAGTCGACAGCGCCCTCCACGATCGGTACCGGCGAGGCCTCCCAGTACCGCTGGACGAGACGGTACTTATCGGTCGTCAGCTTGGTCAGCAGGTTGGTCACGACCGGGTTGTCGCTTTTCGCCTTCGGGTCGGCGGGAGCGTCGCCGAGCTTGTTGCACCACGCCGTCTGCGCGTCTGGGGTCAACCACCAGCTCGCCATCTTCTTGGCGGCATCGGCCTGGGTGCTCTTGCTCGCGACCGCGAGGGCGCCCGTCTCGACGATCAGCACCTTGTCGGTATTGGAGGGCTCGATATTCGGCATGATGAAGAGATCGTAGTCCTCGCCCGGCTTCAGGTCGGCGCTGAGGAAGTTGCTCTGATACCAACTGCCGATCGGCATCATCGCCAGCTGTCCCTGGGCGAACATACCGGGGAGGTCGTCGGAGAGGCTGACGTCGAACGACGTGAAGTACTCCTTGTCGATCAGCCCTTTCCACGTCTCCATCGCCTGAACGCATGGGGGGTCGGTGTACTTCGCCTTGCCGGCGGTCAGGTCCTCGTAAAACTTCGGATTCGTCCGCAAGACCATCTCTTCGAACCAGATGAAGCTTGGCCAGCGGTCGGTTTGGGTCGCGCCGAACGGGATGACGCCGGCGGTCTTCAGCTTGTCGGCCGTCGCCATCAGGTCGGCCCAGGTCGTGGGCGCCTCGACGCCGTTCTCGGCGAACACCTTCTTGTTGTAGAACACGACCCAGTAGGAGACGTTGGACGGAATGGCGTACTGCTTGCCGTCAAAGGTGAAGCCCGCCGCCAGCGACTCGGGCAACTCGCCGGCGCCGGTCGCTTTCGACCAGAGATCCGAGACGTCGGCGAGCACCCCCTGCTTGTACAAGTCCTCGATCCGGAACCCGGACCACCAGGTGAAGAAATCGGGGGCGTCGCTCGTCGGCAGGGCGGGGAGAACGGCCGACTGATAGGAGGTAGTGTCCGGGAAAGAGGTCGGCTCCCAGTTGATCCCGATCGCTTTCTCCGCCAGATCACCCATCTGCTTGAAGTAGTCTTGCCACGGCGCCTTGTCGTGGTAGAACTTGAGGACCGTCTTGTCCTGCGCCGCGACGCCGCCGAGCGGGCCAAACTGACCGAGAGCCGCCGCCCCCGCCAGCGAGAGCCCGCCCGCCGCCGCGCCCTGAACGAACCGCCGACGATTCACCCGGCGCCCGCTGAGCCCGGTCGCAAACAGCCTCGATGCACCAGCCATGTCCGCCACGGAAACCTCCTTTGGTTGCCACGCGCCTCGTCCCGAGACGCACGATGCCGCCACAATGCGGACAGACGATGGGCTCCGTCTCAGAGCCCGGCTACGCTAGCAATGCCCCCACGGGATGTCAAGCGCCCCGAACAACTGGTCGTCGGTCAAAAGGAAGCCAGCAGGGCGACGATCTCCGCGACGGACCGTTCGTGGTCCGCGATACCCGCCGCCACCGCCGGTGTCGTGCCGAGCGTCTTGGGCACGCGGGCACAGTTGTCGTACATGCAGTGCAGGCTCACCGCCCCCTGCACAACGGTATGTAGCAACCCACGACGCACAACGGCGAGATTCTGGTACGTGGCGGCCAAATCACTCGATGTCCGCATGGCAATACGCCCGCGACCTTGACAACCACTGGCATACTGGCGGCGTGCATTAGCGGTCAAGCGCCAGCTGTTGCCTTCCCATCTGATCTCCGGGGTCGTCCGATATGGGCCTTGGCGGAATCACCGCGGAGCGGGGGGATGAGAGCGCAGAATGGGGTACCGGCCGGCGCTGGTCTGGCTCGTTCGGGATCGCTGGGGCCGCGAGATCGTGCTGGACGAAGACACCTGGCACCACCACATCGTGCCAGGTCACCGCAACCTGCGCGGGCACGAAGCCGCGGTGGCCAAGGTGTTGACCGACCCTTACCGGGTTATGCATGATGCGTGGCACGAGAACCGCGAGAACGTCTATCGACCGCGAACGCACCCGGACTACCCGGACCTGTTCTTGAAAGTCTGCGTCGAGTTCGAGGCGGTCGAAACCGGATACTCGGGCACGGTGGTGACCGCGTTCCTAACCCCCGACATCGGGTCAGATGAGGTGCAGCGATGGCCACGACGGTCGCGGACGTGATCGATCCGACTACGGAACCAACCATCCGTCGGTTCCAGCCGAAGCTGCCTGAGCTCCGGGGAGTGGACCCCGCGCATGTGGCCGTCAGCTACGACCGTCGGAGTGACACCCTCCTGATGCACTTGTACGGGAGGGACCGTAACTCGGTGAGCGTTCAATGCAGCCCCAACCTGTACTGGCTCACGGACCCGGAGACCGAAGAGGTCGTCGGCTTCCACATCGAGGGCTTCCTGGCGCGCGCCGTCCAAGACGCCCCGGAACTGGTCAACCTCTTGGACTACGCCGAGTTGCGAGGGGTCACACCGGCCGAGGTCCGGGCGTTGCGGAGCGGTGCCCTGGGGCTCCGGCAGCGGCTAGCCGCCTGGCTCGGTTCGGTGCTTGTGCGCGCGCCCCAAGAGCGGAAGCGGCGCGCCGTCGCCTCGTTCATGGACGCCGCACGATCTCGCCAGGGATCGCCGTTACTGCCAGCGTCCTGCTGACCTCCCCGCGTTTCGAACCGACCCACGACCGACCCCTTCGGTCAGGGTCATCGCAGTCGATGCCTAACGTAGACGGCATTCTCCGCTGCATAGTGCGTGACGCGGTCCAATCGCCTGGTCACCTCAGCGGACTCCATGGTGATACCAGTCGCGACCGGCCCAGACGCGCGCCTACCACGCGGGCATAATGTCATAGCCGTTCGCCTCCAAAATGCCGCGTTGGAGGATGTCTGGAAGGGGGGACGTGAGGATACGGCCAGTGCCCCCACCGGAAGGGAGCCTGCGCTCTGCCCCGTCGCCGCTCTCCGACCGACCTCACCGACCAGCAGTGGGCGATCCTCGAGCCGGTCGTGCCAGCCGCGAAACCGGGGGATCGTCCGTTCCAGCCCCCGCGGCGGTAGATCGTGGACGCTCGGCTGTATGTGGTGCGCGGCGGCAGGAGCTGGCGCGCCCTGCCCCATGACGACCCGCCGTGGCAAACCGTCGATGACGACTTCCAGCCCTGGAGCGACGACGCGACACGGGAACGCATCCACCAGGTGCCGCAGGGATGCCCGCGGCTGCAGCTCGGTCGGCAGCCCCAACCCAGTGCCGCGATCATCGATCGCCAGAGCGTGATGGCCACCGAAACAGGAGGGCCCGAGGTGACGACGGCAACAATAAGGTTAACGGGCACCGACGCCCTATCGTGGTCGATATCAAGGGCGTACTGCGGAACGTCGTGGCGCATGCCGCCGGCGGCACGGACCGGGACGGGGCGCCGTTCCCCCGACTGGCCCACCGCTGGGTCGACACCGAGTACCAAGGTGGCCGCGTGCGCTGGGTCGAGGCGACGCTGGCTTGGCGGGTGGCGGTGGGGCGCAAGCCACGCCGATGGGGCGACTATCCGGCGGACGCCGAGCCGCCCCCCCGGTCAGCGGGGGGCGGCTCGGCGCTGGGTGGTGGAGCGGCCCTGCGCCAGTCTGGGTCGCTCTTGCCGCCTGAGCACGGACGATGAAGGGCTGCCCGCAACCGGCGAGACCCGGATCAATCTGGCCATGCCCAATCTCAGGGTCCGCCAGCTTGCCCGCTGACCCCGTTCCAGACGTCCGCTAGACCCAGGCGCCGACGAGTTCGATGGTCGTGTAGCCGTTCACGGGCTCGCCGTGGAGGGTGCCGGTAACGGGCGCCGCGGCCTCGTACCTGTGTAGTACGCCGTCGGGGGACTTGAACTCCTGCGTGATCACGTCGGGCTTGATGCTGAGTTGGCTGTCGATCTGTGGCATCCGCACGTCCCAGCGCGTCGGGTAGACGTGACCGGTTTCCGGGCTCTTCCATAGACGGGTGGCCTTTTCCACGGTGGGTTCGACGGTGACCACCTCGTGCGCGCCGTTGGGGTGCAGGATCGTGGCGAAGCGGTGACGGCGGTCGGCCTCGATCAGGTCCCAAAGACTGATGCGAATGCCGTTGTCAAGGGAGACACCCAACCAGACCCATCTCATGGACGCTTGGGCGGCGAACCGCGAAGCGTCGCTCCACTGCCGGTCGAGCCACGAGTTGCCGTTGACCTCGACGGTCTCCCCGGCGATGGTGACGGTTCCGGTCGTGGTCATGGTCGGCAGGGCGTACTCGTAGGTGATGCCGCCGAGGAAGGGGAACAGGCCGGTTCCGGCATTGGCCAGCATCGGTCCGGCTTGGGCGACGGTGATGTCGCAGGCGATCCCGGCCGTTGACCAAGTGCCCCGGAAGTTCAGCGCCTGGGCGTCCCCGCGTATCGTGGCGATGGGGCTGATCACCTCGCACGTCTCGGTGGAGAAGGAGCACTGGTCGCCGGGGAAGTCCTGCTCCTCGGAGACGTAGCGCCCGGTGCTCGAGTCGAGCACGGAAGCCGACACGGCGAGCGCGCCCGGACCGCCGACCGGCGGCACGCGGTGTATCAAGTGGAGCTGCACGTCCAGCGTGCCGCGCGAGGTCTCGAGGTGGCTGATCAGGTACCAGGAGTCGCTGCTCGACCCGGGCTTGGCGACTAGGTCTTGGCTCGACGAGACGAAGATGGGGATCGGGTTGGTGTCCAACGAGGCGACTTCCCCCTGGTAGGTGACTGACGGCATGTCGCCGACGGGAACAAGGTCGGAAACCATGCCGCGTTCGTTCGGCGTGGTCGCCGGGGTGGCGGCGGAGGGCGCGGGCGTGGCGTCCTGGGCGGCGGCCGGGCGCACGGCAGCGAGGGCCAAGCCGACCCCCGCGGCGCCGAGACCGGCGAGCGCGGTGCGGCGGGTGATGGTGGACGGGGAGCGCGTGGGATCGGCGTTCATGGGGATCGGATCCTTTCTCTGCCAGAGCGAACTCGCGACCACCAGCGGCGTGCCGCTGGGGCGACTAGGAGACGTGCGTCTGTCCACTCCCTACATCGCGTTCCCCTCCTCGTCAAGTCTGACGTCGCAAGTAAACATTGGTTTACTTATCGGATGATAACACGCTGGACGGATTTTGTAAACCATGGTTCACTTAGTGCCCGAGGGGATGGGGCGCCCCGGCCGGCCATGGATCGCCGAGGCACCGCCCCCGATCGCCCGAACGAGGGGGACACCGATGACGACGCCAGAGACCCAGGCCGCGAACCGGGCCGCGGACCGGCCGCACCGCCCCCGCAACGCCACGGCGTCGCGCGCGGCGATCCTCGCGGCGGCCCGGGACGCCTTCGCCCGCGACAGCTACGAGCGCGTCGGGGTGCGCGCCATCGCGGCGGCCGCTGGCGTCGCCCCCGCCCTCGTCCTCCGCTATTTCGGCTCGAAAGAGCAGCTGTTCGCCGAGGTCCTGCACCGGGAGGTCCAGGACCTTGGCCTGGAGGCCGTGCTCGCTGGCGACCATGCGCGTTTGGGCGAGCGCCTGGCCCGGAACGTCGTGCGGGAGGCGGCCCCCACGTTGCTGGTGACCGCCTTGCGCGCGGCGCCCGACCCGCGCTTGGCGCCCCAGCTCCGCGCGGCCATCGCCGACGGGATCATCGACCCCATCGCGGGTCACCTGGAGGGTGCCCACGCCGTGGCGCGGGCCACGGCCATCTCCGCCCAGTTGCTGGGCCTCGCCGTCCACTACCACGTGCTCAGGATCCAAGGCGAGCCACTGGCGGCGGGCGAGGGGGACATCCTGGTCGCCCTGGTGGCGTCAGCCCTGCAATCCTACGTCGACGGACGGGACGCGGTCCTGATCGGAGGACGGGCGGGGTGACGCGGCCCCCGCCGGGAGAGGGCGCACGCGCACCGACCCGCCGGGCAGGCCGATCGACCGGCCGTCCCCGGGCACGATCGTGGACCAGGCCCGGAGCCACGGCGCGGTTCACTCTCCCGCTCCGCTGCCCTCCTCTTCCCGCGCGAAGCCCTGCTGATCGGCGTCGCGCTCGATAGCGGCGAGGGCCGCGATCAGCGCGGCGGCGTCGCCGGCGCTCGCCCCCTCGAAGGGGTCGGCCCCCCTGCCTCGCTCGTCGTCCTCGGGCGCGGGCGTGGTCCTATCCTCACGTTCCGACCCCATTGTAGATAGCCTCTGAGACGCGACGACACGGCAGCCGTATCCTCACCGCGGCAGGCCTAGCGCGTGTCGTGCGTCTTCGGCAACGCGGCGGCGAAAGGTGCGTAGGGCACGGGAGACTCCCGCTCGATCGTGGGCTCAGCGTCTCGTCCTGAGCAAGCCGCTCCAGCGGCTCCCGTGCGGAGAGGCCGGCGATGCCCCGGTACGTTCCAAGCCGCCGCCGTTCGATGTCGCCGGTGACGAGGTTGGCCACCTGGTGCTCCGGGGTGATGCCCGGAGCGCCAGTCTCCTGGCGCCTCAGCGCTCCAGATCGAGCGCGAGGGCCACGTAGGCGCCGGGGTCCAGCCGGACCGTTCCTTCGCCGCCGGGACTGGCGACGGCCTGATAGTCACGCTCCTGGAAGGTCCCGATCGACATGCGCCGCACCGGCAGCAGCGGGAAGCTGACACGGGCCTCGACCGGCTCCGGCGCCAGCGAATGAAGAAAGGCGACCAGGTCGTGGTCGCGCCGGGAGGGCGCGAGCGACACCACCTCCACGAGTGGGTCAGAGATCGAGCAAAAGCTGCCGCGGGCGGGCAGGTCTTTCCCCCGTCCGCCGCCAGGGCGCACCGGGAGGCAAAGACCGACGAGCGGCGCGGAGATGGCCGCCGCCGTGCGGAGACCAAGCTCCCGGCTGGGGGTTGACACGTCGCTGGCGACGGCGTAGTGGAACGTCGTCTCGCCTCCCTGCGACGGAGGGAAATTGGTATCCCAGATGTTGTTCATCGCCCAGGAGTAGATGGTCGACGATCGAGTCCGCTCCTCAGGGATCGTCGTCGGAAAGGGCGCGTAGGGCAAGGCGATCGTCGCCAGTTCGGCGAGCGGCGCTTCCAGGGTCGCCCAGGCCACCGCGCCCCGATCGTCGCGCATCGCGATCCAATTGCGGACGGCGAAGACGTGGCGCACCGAGCCGGGAACATGAGGAGCGGCTTGCGACGTGACCCCGCCGGTGACGTCGTATTCGGGATCGGCGTCGTTCACCGCGAAGGGAAAGGCGAAATAGACGCTCTCCTTCGCCCGCGTCGCGATCTTCTGGACCCGGTTGGCGACGTCGATGCGTTTGACCCCATGCGCCAGGGTCAGAGTTGTCTCCAACCAGGCCGCGCCCTCGGCGACGGAACGGAAAGTCAGACGCTCCCGCACCGCATCTGAGCTGCGCCCGACGATCGCGGCCTGGCCGGCCGTCGCCCGCGAGCCGAAGAGGGACTGATCGAGCGCCTGGACGCGGCCGGACAGGTGGTTAAAATCCGGCGCGCTGGTGTAGCGATCGTAGATGTACTCGTTGAAGCCGAAGGGTGCCTCACCATCGACAAGCTCGCGCCCCGTCTCCCGGTCCACGATCGAGGCGATGAACCCGTCCCGCCCATCACAGACCAAACGATACTGATCCGTCTCCAACGCCCAGGGGTCTCCAGCCGGCTCGGGCGCTATCGCGGCGTCGCCCCGCTCCTCGCCAGCGACCACGACAAACCGGGCAAAGCCAACCGGGGGGACATCGCCGGCACGAAACAGGAGCCACTGCCCCGCGGCCCGGAAGTCGGGATGCGCCTGCGGCTCCAGCGCATGTGGCACCACCCGCTCCGACGCGACGTCGATTACCGCCAGCGATTGCCCCAGTGCGGCCCGCTCCGCGGGGAGGAAGACGCGGACGACGTCGGTGCGCGACCAGCCACTCGGATTGAAGACGACGATCGTGCCGAGCGCGTCCGCCGCCACCTGAAACGCGGTGGCGAAGCGGTGCAGACCGGAATCGACCAGGGCGCTGGCCCGCTCGAACGCGTCGTAGGCGAAGCTGGCTTTCCGGCTCCATTGGAGGGCGCCAGAAGCCATCTGGTCAAGCCCGTCCTGCCACGGGTTGGCCGCCCCCCAGGTGTGCTCGTCGAACAGCGCCAGCGCCTCGTACGTGCGGTCGATCGCGCCGGTCACCTCGTCCGCGCGCTCGCCACCGAGGCTGTCGCTCAGGGCGTGGAGCGTCTGCCCCGTCCGGACCAGCCCCTGGGCGCGCCGGTTGCGACCGAGCGGCAGCGCCCCAGCGCCAATCCCATCCATCCACCAATCGGTCCAATCGCCGGCGAAGGTGTCGAGCCGGTCCCCATAGCGTGTTTCCGCCTCCTCGAAGAATTCGCGGTTGGTCGAGAGGCGCAGACGCGGGTATGCCCAGCGCGCGTTCCAATCGCGGACCGTCTCGGCCACCCGGAGACTCGGTGGCGCGTTGTCGGCGATCGTGTTTTGGACGCGAAGATGAAGCACGTCATACGGATATGGCCGCTTCGTCACCGGGAGACCGGGCGGCAGATCGTGCCAGCCAAAGGCGTGTTTCCCATAGGGGTACGGTCGCTCGGTGAGGGCCAGCAGGTAATCGGGCAGGAGGCCGCGGGCAACAGACTCGCCCTCGGCCAGCCCGACCAGGTTCCCATCCATGTAGGCGACGCCGTGCGGCGTATCCGTTTGCCAGACGAGTAACCGCTCCCCGTTCGCCGCCCGCCAATAAAAGGGTCGCGTCAGGTCCTGCCCGCCCGTTTGGAACGGGACCGACCGCCCGGCGTAGTTGTGAGCGACCGAGAGGTAACGGATATCGGCCGCGAGGAGGAGGTTGAGCAAGCCAATGGTCGCGCCGGGCACGTCGGATTGAATCGCCGAGACAATGTCCAGCCCGTGCCGCTCCCGCAGCTCGTCTGCGAAGCGGAAGCCCCACGCCAGCTCGTCGATCGAGTACGCCTCCGTGTGCATGCTGAAGGGGAGAGCGTTGACCTCGATCCGACCCTGCTTGGCGCGCGCGACAAACTCGTCGCGGTCGGCTCGTGGCCGCTGCGCCAGCCAGCGCTGGAGCGGATAAGTGACCTCGACGTTCCAGCGGAACGCGGCGTCGTCCGGCCAGCCATCTGTCCCGGCGACCAGGTCGAGGACGGCGTCAAGGTAACGGAGCTGGTGCTCCATGACGACCGCCTGGGGATCGGTATAGCCGTAGTCGAAGTGGGAGTGATGGACGAGGAAGATTGACCACTGGCGTTGCGGCGTGACCGCGATCTCCGCCTCACCACTCGCCTCCCCGGCGATCTCGACCGACAAGCGGAACAGCGCTTGTCGATCGACCTCAGGGACGAAGAGATGATCGGTTACCGCCCCCACCGGAACGTCGACCGTGGTCCGGTCGAGCACCCGTTCGCCGGCGTGTATCGCGACCGCGACGCCAGGTCGCGGTCGCGGCGAGCGCAACCGGAGCCGGACCGCCTGCTCCAGACCGCCGGACGCCGCCTGCCGCAAGAGCGGCACCGGGGTCGCCCGCATCTGGACGTCGCCAACGTCGAGCGTGACGCCAGCGGCCCCGGCGAGGAGCTCGTCGCGTGTATCGTTCGGATCCCAGTGGACGTGCGGTGGCAGCCGGCGAGGCATCGTTTTCCCTTCCATACGTGGGGCTTGCGTCCTGCCATCTGGCGACATGAGCCAGCGTCCGCCAAGACGATCGGCCACGGCCGGCCAGGTTCCTGGCGACTACAGCAGCGGCGCCCCCGCTATCCCAACCGGAACCCGCGTGATGTGCCAGCGTCCGAGGTTCGCCGTGAAGAGGTCGCTACCGCGGAAGGCGCAGTTGGTCGGATGGCAAAAGGTGTGCGCTTCTGGGTCATCGATCAGCAAATCCAGCCGGCCGTCAGGACCCGCCCGGTAGAGTCGCGACGGCTCGTAGCAAGCGACGTAGAGGTTTCCCGCGCTGTCGAAGGCGAGGCCGTCCGGAAGCCGTTCGATCCCCTTGATGAACGGTTCGGCGTTCCCCGGCGCGCCGTCCGTCTGGATAGGAATGCGGACCACGCGCCGGGCGAACGTCTCGACGATGTAGAGCCAGGCGCGGTCGGGCGAGAGCGCCATCCCGTTCGCGAAGGTCATGGTCTGGTCGAACCAGAGATCGCCTTCCCCCGTCGCCAGATCGAAGCGCCAGACACCGGGACCCGGCTGTCCGAAACCGTGACTGTCGGAGACGTAGAGGCAGCCGCGGCCGGCATCGACGACGGGGTAGTTTGGCACCCGCAGCCGTGCGGCTCCTCGCTCCCTGGCGAACCGTTCGAGCTGACCCGAAGCAATGTTCAGCCGGAAGACGGCCGCGTGCCCGAGGTCGCAGGTGTAAAGATGTCCCGCGCCGTCGAACGCCATGCCGAGCGTAAAGCCGCCGGTGTTTGCTATCACCTCGATCGCGGAGCCCTCCGGATCGATCCGGTAGATCTCCCCGCCATCACCCCCGCACCAGATGGCGCCGTCCGGCGCCACGGCTAGCCCCTCGGGGTGCTTCAGGCGCACCGGCCCCAGCGTGGCGTCGAAAAAGACGTTCGCGCGACCGAGCGGCAGGATCGCCTCCACCATCGTTCCCTCCCCTGGTCCTCCGTCAACCCGTCGCGGACACGCCCCCCCTGAGACTCAACCGCTTCCCACCGACTGCAACGACGGCGTCAGCGCGACGGTTGGGTCGGCCCAGCGTTCGTTGGGGACGAGCGCATACCAGCCGGGCCGGCCCGGATCGCGGTCGTAGGCGTAGCCGCCTAGCTCCTGATACAGCTCGCTGTAGCGGCGGACCTTTTCCCGATCGAGGGTGACCCCCAAGCCTGGTCCCTCCGGCACCCGGATCGCGCTCCCGTCGTAGGGCATCAAGCCGCCGGCGATCACGTCGTCGACGAGATGGTGGTAGTGGGCGTCGGCGTCGAAGGCCAGATTCGGCAGGACGGCGCCAAGATGCAGCATCGTCGCCAGTTGAATGCCGAGCTCGCCCGACGAGTGGACGGCGATGCCGAGTTGGAACGTCTCGCAGACGCCGGCAGCCTTGACGCAGGGCCGGATCCCGCCCCAAAAGGTGGTATCGAGGAGGATGACGTCGACCGCGAGGTCGAGCACGTTGGCGGCCAGTTGCTCGAAGTTGACGACGACGGTGTTCGTGGCGAGCGGCACGTCAACCATGCTCCGCAGGCGCCGCATCCCGTTCAACCCCCAGGTCGGGTCCTCCAGGTAGTCGTTGCGAAGCCCGGCGATCGCCTGACCGAAACGCATCCCCTCCTCGACGCTGAGGGCCGCGTTCGGATCGTACCGCAGCCGGTCCTCGGGAAACGCGGCGGCGAGCGCGCGGTAGCACTCCAGCTCGTAGTCGGGCGGGTAGACGCCGCCCTTCAGCTTATGACTGGTAAAGCCGTGCGCCGCTTGCAGCTGCCGGGCGTGGGCGACAAGCTGGTCCGGGGTTCGTACTTCGCCCTCGCCGGTATCGGGATTCGGGTAGCGGAAAAAGAGGTAGCTGGCGAAGGGGACGGCGTCGCGCAATCGGCCGCCGAGGAGATCGCAGACCGGCACGCCGAGCTTTTGCCCGACCAGATCGAGACAGGCGAACTCGACGGCGGCGTGCAACTGCGTCCGGTTGTTGTAGAGACTCGCGGTCGGGTTGGCGATCTTGAAGCGGAGCGCCTCGAGCGCGAACGGGTCGTGCCCGATCAGGTATGGTCGCAACCCCGCGAACGCCAGCTCGGAGCTCTCGCCACCGCCCCCCATCTCACCGAGACCGACGTAGCCGTCGTCGGTCTCGACCTCGACGATGGTCCGGACGAACCGTCCCCAGTGCGCGCCCGAGGCGTGCTGGAGCGGCGCTTCAAGCGGGATCGTCACCGTCGTCGCCCGGATATCGACAATCTTCACGGGGAGCGTCCTTCATGGTCGGCGTCACGCTACGAGCGTCATCCTGGGAGGGTTCGCGTGGCGATCGCCGCGCCGCCATCGCTCCCCGCGGTCCCGGGTCACCTGATCGAGGAGTCCGTAGGATACCCGCGGGTCACGCGTCGAAAATCATCGCCCGGGCCGGTCGCCAGCGCCGCGAAATCTCCATCGCCTAGGAACGGCGGTCGGCTCCTCTTGGCGCGCTCTACATCCCGAGTCTACCCCGTCTCCTCGGTGAAGACCTGGACAAAACGCATGATCGTGGGAGCGATCAATCCGATCGCGGCCCGCACCCCCTACAGCGTCGCCGTCGCCCGCCGCTCCAGGTCGGAGACGGAGATGGCGAAGCCGACCCCGGGCTCGGTCGGTGCGTGGATGAACCCCTCGTCGTCGATGATGGGGTCGATCTCAATTGGATTCGATCGCACCAGGTACTCGGAGAAACTCGTGTTCGGGATCGCCAGCGCGATCTGCAGGTTCGCCGGTCCCTCGCCGTGGACCTCGGCCGTCATCTGAAAGGCATCGGCCAGATGGGCGACCCGCAGCGCGCCAGTGATTCCGCCCTTGTAGTGGACGCTGGTCCGGACCATGTCCGCCGCGCCGTGCAGGATGAAGTCGGCGACGTTGTAGTGGGAGCCGTCCGACGTTTCGGCGGCCAGCACCGGAATATCCAGGTCATCGCACAGGCGCCGGTAGGCGTCGATGCTGAACTCCCGCATCGGCTCTTCGTACCAGAAATAGTCCGCCTCCTCCAGCGCCCTGCCGACGTACAGCGCCTCGTACGGGTTGAAGCCAGCCGACCCGTCGTACATCAACGCCACGTCGTCGCCGACGTGCGCCCGCAGCGCCTGGCAGAGCTGGGCGTCACGCCGGGCATCACCCCAGGCATGCAGCTTGATCGCGCGAAACCCCCGTTCCAGACATTGATCGGCGACCTCCAGGAACTCCTCGGTCGTCGCGAAGGTCACGGTGCTGGCGTAGGCCGGAATCTTGTGCCGGTAGCCGCCGAGCAGTTGGTAGAGCGGCAGACCGGCGACCTTCGCCGTGATGTCCCAGACCGCGACGTCGACCGCGCCCAACAGGTAGATCGGGAACTCCTCGATCCGGTCGATCTCCCAGATCTGGCGCCAGAGCGCTTCCTTCTGCAACGGGTCCTGGCCGATCAGCCAGTCGCGGATGCGGCGGCGAATGAGGGGCAGCATCTCGCTGCCTCGCATGATCGGGCTGAGCCCTTCGACCCCTTGATCGGTCAGCAGGCGTAGCCAGGTGGTCTCCTCGGTGACGCCACTGCCCGGCAACCCTTGCCGCCAGACAAAAGGTCGCGAGACGGGTGTCTCGATGACGTAGGCGCGAACGTCGACGATCCGCATCGCGGCAGTTTCCTCCTCCGGCTGGCAGCGCAGGGTATCACCAGCGGGACGTATCCAGCCCACCCGCCGGCGACCGCGACCGGGGGTCCGGCCAGCGCGGGGTCTACCTGGCCCGCGTCACGACGGCGCCGTCAGGCATGATTTGCTCGATCCCGGTCCGCGATTCGTAGAAGACGGCGCGTAGTTCGGCCTCGACGGTTTGCCCCGGCGCCAGCGTGCGGTGTGAACCGGTCTTTTCGATTACCGCCGCCAGCCCCTGACCGGGGATGCTCGAAAACGGCTCGATCGCCATCACATAGACCCGCTGATACCAGGGAAAGCCGGGCGTGGCGTGCATTTCCTGCCAGAACCAGGCATAGGGAAAGACCCGGGTTGGCCAGACGAAGCCGACGCCAAAGCCAAGCGCGGTGTTCGTCAACCCGTACCAGCCGTGCTCGCCCGCGAAGTCGTGGAGGTAGGCGAACGTCTGGCGGGGCGTCCGCGGGCCAGGGACCTGGGAAAGATCCGCCAACCGGCCGTCGCGCTCCACCACCGGCCACGGGAAGCGCCCATCCGGCGGCAGAGGATTCGCGGGGCCGTCGTAGAGATCGTCGGCCCGCACTGACCGGGCCCCGGTGTCGACGCGGCATGTCTCGCTGAGGAACGGTGCGCCGTAGGCCGGGTGGTGGCCCCACATGTAGTCCATCACCTCGCCGCCCTCATTCGTGATGCGCTCGCGAATCATCAGCAGCGGGCGCCCCGCCTCGACCCGCATCCAGCGCTCAAGAAGGAACGGGCTCCGGCGCAGACGGGTCCACAGCTTGAGCTCGGCGGCGTCGCCCGCCGCCTCGACGATCTCCCATTGCCAGCCGGCGAGCGACGCTTCGCCGTGGAAACCAAGCTCGACACCCTTGTACAGGCAGGAGTCGCCAGCGTTCGGGAAGAGCTCCTGCCAGCCTCCCTCGTACGACTCCAGCCAGGCCACCTGGGAGTCCGCGGCGCGAACGCCAGTACCGGCAAACGAACCCCACGGGCTCTTCCACAGGACGTCCATCTCCCGAGGCTTGTAGATCAGCTCCACGATATCGGCGCCCTTGTCGACCAGGATGGTCGCCGCCAGGAGATCGTTCTCGATCCGGACCGCGCGCGGCCCGCGGTCGGGGACGGCGTCGGTGATGCGGCACCGGGGTTGGGATCCGTGATCGTTCACCCGGCCTCCTCTTGGAAACCTGCCGCGAGGTCAGGCCGCGCCGGCGGTTCCCACGTCGTCTCCGGATCGAGGGGATAGATGGGTCGCCGGAGGTGCTGGAACGCGAACCGGCTCAGGTCGACGCTCCCCAACCCTGGGGTATCGACGTCGATCGCGTGCCGGGTGATCGGTTCGTAGCCGCCCCGCCAGCGGACCGTCGCCTTGACGACGATGATCTTTTGCCGCGCGGGGTCGATGCCGACCGATTTCAGTTGCTGCAAGTCGCCTGGCATCGACTTGACCGATGTCAGGACCAGATTCACCCCGCCAACTCGCACCACCGCCGTCGGTCCCATCGCGACCGGCACGCCGGCGTTTTCCGGACCCTCGTGGACCCACTCGCCGTCGCAGAGCAGCCGGACGCGACCGGCGATCGGCACCGGCGGGCCGTGGAGCCGGTCGGTCTTGCCGCCGACGGCGATCCGCAGCTCACCACCGATTCCCGCCGCGAACGCCGCGGCGGCCGCTTCCCGATCGGCAACGACCATCGTCGCTTCGCCGCCGTTGGTCCCCGCGCCCTGGTCGAGGAGCTCCGCCAGCAGGGTCGTGCCGTCGCCCGGCGTGCCGCCGCCGATGTTGTCCCCGACGTCGACCAGGATGACCGGTCCCTCCGGGTAGGCGATGGCCTCGGCGACCGCCTCTCGCGGCGGCCGGTTGCGAACCAGCATCTCCTCCCGCAGCGACCACGCCAGCGCGGCCAGCTCGCCGGCGATGCGCTCGGCCGCCGGGCGGTCGTCGTCGGTCGTGACCAGGATGCTGACGCCGGCGTCCTCGACATCCGAGTAGGCAAACCCACCGGCGATCGTGATCGAGAGCGCCTCACCGCGTCGCTCGAGCGCGTGGGCGCGGTCGAACAGGGTCTTGAAGGGCGGTCGGGAGGTGAACTGCGCTTGCGGCACCGGCAACAGCGGGGGCTTGACGAGCGCCATCACCGGCCGGATCTCCCCGCGGATGGTCCGCGCCAGGAGATCGACCGCCTCCTTCGCTCGCTCGGCGGCGTCGACGTGGGGATAGGTATCGAAGGTGGTGACGACCGTTGCCGCCTCGACCATGCCCGCCCCGATGTTGGCGTGGAAATCGAGCGTGACGGCGATCGGCACGTCCCAGCCGGAAAGTGCCCGCACGCGGCGGACGATCTCCGCTTCGGCGTCCGGGAACCCCTCCGCGACCATCGCCCCGTGCAGCGTCAGCACGATTCCGTCGGCCGGGAGGGCCGCCGCGATGCGGTCTGTCAGGTCGCCGACGATCTCCTCGAACGCCGCCCGGCTCGGCGTCCCGGTCGAGATGCCATCGTAGAGGACCGTCGGCGCCAGCTCGATCCCCCGCTCGCGGCAGGCGTCGATCACCCCGCCGAGGGAGTGGTTGGTCCCAGCGTACGCCCAGCACGCCTCACCCCGCGCGGTCGGGAACGTTGCCGCCGTCGTCGGCTCGACGGAGAACGTGTGCGTCTCATGGATGATGCCGCCGGTGACCAGCCGCATGCGGGCTCCCCTCTCCTATCCGTTCCGCAAACGAGGATCGAGCACGTCCCGGAGGCCATCGCCAACGACGCGGATGCTCAGATTGCCGTCTCCGGGCGGGGCTACGCCCCGGCCGCGACCGCCGCTGGCGCGCGGCCACCGACCCGCGCGGTGGCGTCGCTCGCCGCCTCGCGGAGCGCCACCGCCACGTCCGCCGCGCGCCGGTCGTCCAGCCGGCTCTCCGGCGCCGAGACGCTGATCGCCGCGATCACCGCCCCCGTGTGATCGAAGATCGGCGCTCCCAGGCAGCGCGCGCCATCCTCATTCTCACCCAGGTCCTCCGCGACACCCTGGTCGCGGACGCGCTCGAGCTCGCGGCGAAGCACGACCGGATCGGTGATCGTCCGCTCCGTCTGGCGGGTTAGCCGGCGGTGGAGGAGACGCTCCCGCTGGGCCTCCGGCAAAAAGGCCAGAATCGCCTTGCCGAGCGCGGTGGCGTGGGCGCTGTCGCGGGCGCCCAACCGCGCGGCCATCCTCAACCCGTGCTGGCTCTCAAGCATATCGATGTAGACGACCTCCTCCCCGTCCAACACCCCCAGATTGACCGTCTCCTGAAACCGGTCATGCAACGCTTCCATCGCCGCGCGCGCCACCTGGCGAAGCTCGAGGGTCCCCAGCGATCGCTCCCCCAGATACTTCAAACGCGCCCCGAGCGAGTACTTCGTCGTCGCCGTGTCCTTGATCACGTAGCCCCGTCGCTCCAGGTTGGTCAGGATGCGAAACGCGGCCGACTTCGTCGTCGTCACCTGGCGCGCCACCTCCGTCACGCCGAGCGGACCGCTCCCCTCGGCGAGCGCCTCCAACACATCGAGGGCGCGATCCAGAACCGCGATGCTGTAGTCGGGAGCCGCCCGGACGCGATCGTTCCCAGCGGCGCCCACGAGCTCGCCGCTTTCCTCCGTCGTGGCGCCATCTCGCGGCGCGGCTCCATCCTTCGGCGGTCGCCCCCGGCGTCGCTTCCCGGTCGCACCCTGCGGCGCCGTCGCCTCTGTCCCATCGTGAGCCATCGCGTCTCCCTGATCCTTGTCCGGCGCGCTACTCGTCAGCCGGTGCCGGGCCAGCGTCGCGCCGCCAGTATCGTTCCAACCGGTCCCGTGGCTGCCAGTCGAGGAGGCGCTTGGCCTTCTCGTTCGGGTAGACCCCCTGCGGCAGATCGGCATTGACGTGCAGCACCTCGAAAGGGCGCGGCAAGGATGGCACCCGCACCGCTTGCCGCATCGCCGCCCCGGCCTCGTCCCAGGAGATCGTGAATGGGGCGAGATCGAGTGGATCAGCTAGGGGCAGCGACGGATTGACGAAATTACAGAACAGCAACGCCGGCACCTCCAACCCATGCTCCTCGGCGAAGATCCGGCAAACCTCTTGGCCCAGCAGCTTGGTCACGAAGTAGAGGTTGTCGCCCGGTCGCGGCGGCGCCTCCGGCACGATGGCGACGTCGGCTCCGTAGCCGGATGGGTGCCCCAGCAGCGTCAGCACCGGCCCCGTCTGGACGACCCGCCGGATAGAGTGGGTGACCGCGGCGCGCATCACGTTCAGGGCGCCGAGGAGGTTCACCCGGAACGCCTCGACCGGATCGCGCCGCATCACCGTGCAGTTGACGATCGCGTCCATCCCCGCGACCGCCGCCGCGACCTGAACCGGGTCGGTGATATCGACCACCACCGACTCGTGCGGCGCCGGGAGCGCTTGCGGTAGGGGCGCGCCGGGCGATTGGGGCGGCCCAGCGGCGATCTCCGCCAGCGGCCGGGCGTCGGTCAGACGCAGCTCGTGGTCCGGCGCCAGCGCGGTCGCCGTGACCGCCCCCAGCGGGCCGCCCGCGCCAAAGATGACGACCCGCCGGACCGCGCCACCGGCGTCAGGGGGTGGCGCTGGCGCCGGTGGAGGCGCCGCCTCGACCGGCGCGGTCGCGGATACCGTCAGTTGGTGCCGTGGCGCATACCCCAAGGGGGGCCGCGCCGCGAACGCCAGCGGGAAGCGCGGAAACGGACCGCCATCGACGATGTGGAAGACGTGCCATCGCGGCGACGCCTCCCCCTCGCCCATCTCCATGGCCAGCGCCCGCTCGACCGCCTGAACCGCGTCGTCGATGTGCAGCGACTGGGAATCGATCGCACCCCGCGCCACCTCGGAGTCGCTTACCACCTCGCCGAGCCGCAGAGCGACCACCTCGATGGGCCGCACCCGCGTCACCTCGCGGGCCGTCACCTCGGCCAGGTAGGGGGTGAGATCCGCCGCCGTCGCCGCCGGGCGAGGCGCCCAGCGTTCGTCGACGGCCCATGCTGCCGGGTAGCGCTCGAACGGGCGCAGCGATGTCACCAGCACCATCCGCCGGGCCACAGCGGTCGTCAGCAGGTTATACGTGCCCCGCGTCGCCCGATCGATCGCCTCCAGAGCGTCCTCCGGCGACCCATCGCCGGCCGCCGGGATGAGATGGACGATGGCGTCGGTATGGGTACCGTTGGCCTCGGCGATCCCGCGATCCCGGGGGTCGGCGAGCAGCGGCCGGACGTCGTGACTCGCCGCCAGCGCGCGCGTCAGTGCCGCGCCGAGCCGAGTGTGGCTGCCCGTGACCAAGACTCGCATTGAGAGCACTCCAATCGTTCGTTCGCGCCGGGGACGCCCAGCTTCAACCTGCGATAAAGGGTGGTTCGACGCCGATTCCCGTGTCCGCGACACGGGATGCCGCCTCGTAGCGGATCATCAGCTCAGGGGTCACGACGCGAGCGCCGCCAAGAGCCCGCGAGCGCATCGCCGCGTCGAGGATCCCCGTCGTCAGCAGCGTCCGCGCCACTGGATACGGGGGTTTTCGCGTCAGGACGAGCGATTCGATCTGCCGCACGAGAAAGGTAAAGTGGCCGAACGGCTGCCGCGGCTCGAGGGCGAAGCGACAGGCGAGGATCTCGTCGCCGAACCGGCCGGCGAAGGCGAAATCGTCGATGACGCCGTCGAGCATCAGGACGCCGGCTCGCAGTCCGTCGCGGTACTCGACCAGAAAGGCGTGGCCGATGGCGGCCCGGGCCTGGCGCAGGCGGTGACCATCGAGGTCGAGCGTCGCCAGCGCCGCCGCCATCAGCTCCTCGCTCCAGCGCCCCCCGGCCGCCGCCCGTTGGATCTCGTCGCCTGGTAGATCTTGGACCGCCGCCACACCGGTCTCCCCCCCGGCGCGCCGTTCAGCCATGCATTGCAGGCCTTCGAGGGCGTGGAACTCGTAAGCCTCAAGGGGTCCGTAGCCGATCGCGATCGCCTCCGTCAGCGGCGCGCCGAGCGGCCACTCCAGCGGCGGCATCCTCCACGCCAACGGCAGCGACGAGCCCGCCAGGAGCGGGATGTCAAGTCGCTCCGCCGTATCGTACATCCGGCGCGCGGAGGCGAACGACCACGACAGATGCTTGTCGACGAACGCCGGCACGACGCGTCCACCGGCGACCATCGCCGCCACCGTGGCATCGAAGAAGCGTCGCCGGGGATAGAGGATATGGCCCCGGTCATTGATCGGGTAGTCGCCGTGCTCGCCGACGAGAAGCACCCCGTCGACGTTCACCCCGGTCCCGCCGAGCGTCATCGCCTCGCCGATCGTGTCGAAGACGGGCACGCCGCACCGGGCGGCCAGCGCGCGGCCGGTATCGTGGGCCGGTGTCTGATCGAGGTAGAGGGAGGCGACCTCGATCCGCGGTTCCGTCGGCACGCCATGCAGAGCGTACCCTTCCAACAGCTTGCCGACGATCACGTCGGCGTGGGACTTCGGCCAGTACTGGGTGACGACGGCCGCCACCCGCGGTCGCGATCCCTCGCTCATCCCTCCGCCTCCTCCCCCGCGAAGTGGCGGACGAAGGCGGCGAGCCGGTCCGCCGCCAGCTCGATGATCTCCTCACCCAGCTCCGCCCGCCCGGCCGGCGCGAACCCGTACACCCCCTGTGGCGCTTCCCGCTCCGGATCGGGCGGGGCGTAGGCGACACCGGCGAAGGGCGCTGCCGCCATCGCCGCCAGGTCCGCGCACGCCCCGGGGGTCACCCGGTCGAGCGCCACCAACTCCGGCTGCAAGGCGAGCGCGATCGACGTCTCGACCTCGCCGGCATGGCCGATGCCGGAGCCGTCCCGCCGCGTCCGGCGTCCGATCTCTTCCGGGATCAGATCCCAGTAGGAGAGCGCGGCGGCCCGGATGCCATTTTCGGCGAGGAGCGTGGCCGCCACCCCGATGATCCCAGCGTTTCCGCCGTGCCCGTTTACGATCACCACCCGCCGGAACCCGTGCCGCGCGACGCTCGCGCCGAGGTCGGCGATGAGCGCCAGGATCGTCTCCGGCCGGAGGGTCAACGTCCCGGGGAAGCCCAACCAGTAGGGCGACAAGCCCCACCAAATCGGCGGCAGGATGAGAGCGGGCGGCGCGTCGAGGCGGAGCGCGGCGCGTTCCGCCACCGCCGTCGCCGCGTTCGTGTCGGTGTCGATCGGGAGGTGCGGTCCGTGCTGCTCGATCGACCCGATCGGCAGGAGCGGGACGCCCCCGGCCGTCGCCGCAGCCGCGACCTCATCCCGCCTCAGCTTCTGCCAGCGCACCTCCGCCACTGAAACCTCCCTCGTCGCTCTGCCCGCGCGCCGCTAGCCCTTCAGCGCGCCGACCGTCAATCCTTGCTGCACCCGGCGTTGGAAGAGGACGTAGACCACCAGGGTTGGGATCATCGTGATCGTCAAGCCGGCGAAGAGCGCGCTCCAGTCGCTCTCGTAGCCACGCTGGATGGCGAGGAAGGCCAACCCCTGGGAGAGAACATAGCGATCCGGATTGGGCATCAGCACAAGTGGCAGAATGAACTGATTCCACTGACCGAGGAAATTGAAGATACCGACCGCGATCAACCCCGGTTGCGCCATCGGTAGCATGATGTTGAAGAAAACCCGGTACGGCGATGCGCCGTCGACGATCGCCGCCTCGGCCACTTCGGTTGGCAGGCTCCGGAAGAAGCCGTGAAGAAAGAAAATCGTGAACGGCAACGAGTAGGCGGTGTAGACCAAAATCAGCCCATGGAACGTTCCGAGCAGATGCAGATTGCGAACGACGAAAAAGAGCGGGACCAGGGCGAGGAACACCGGAAACATCAGACCGACCAGGAACGCGTAGTAGATGAGGCGGTTACCGAGGAAATCGACCCGGGCCAGCGCGTACGCCGTCATCGCCGAGAGAAGCAGCGTCAGCGTCAGCGAGCCCGCCACCACGACCAGGCTGTTGAGGAAATAGTGCCCGATCGAGGCGTCGGTCCAGGCGCGGGCGAAGTTGTTCCACTCCAGATGCGCTGGCAGCGTCCACGGGCTCAGGAAAATCTCCTGGTCGGTCTTGAAGGAGGTCATCACCATCCAGACGAACGGGAAGATCACCATCAGTGCCCAGACGATCAAGACGAGGTGTGAAAAGGCCGACGCCGCCGTCCCCACTGATCCCCGCCGTGCCATGCGCCGCCCCAACGCGGGCAAGGCGCGCGCCTGAGCGCCGACGATCGGGTCACTCGCCATCGCCGCCTCCCGTGGGGAAGGAGTCGCTCGCGCCGACGAATGGGTGGGGCAGCGGCACTACCACGCTGGGCACTCGCCGCCGGTTCTGGCCATGCCGTCTCATCATCCCCCCGGCCGGCGAGCCGCCAGCTGATCGCCTGTTAGAACTCGATCCGCTCCCGTTGCGTCAGTTGCACGGTCAGGAGCGAGAGGACCAGGCTGACGACCAGCAGAACCACCCCAATCGCCGTCGCGTAGCCGAATTGACTCTTGTTGAAGGCCAAGTCGTACATATAGCGAGCGATCACGTCCGCGGCCCTGCTCGGCCCACCATTCTCCGCCATCACCTCGACCAGGGCGAACAGATCGAGCGCGCCGAGGCCAACGAAGACCAGCGCGACCTGGAGGTGATCGCGCAGGAGCGGCAGCGTGATCCCCCAGAACGCGGTCCAGCGGCTCGCCCCATCGAGCGTCGCCGACTCATAGAGATCGTTCGGGATCGCCTGCATGCCGGCGATAAAGAGCACCATGAAGAACCCGACGCTCGACCAAACGGCGACGACGGCGATTGCCCACAGCACCCAGTGGGGGTCGCCGAGCCACGTTCGCTGCAAGCCGCCGAGCCGGACCGACCGCAAGAACCCGTTCAGCAGCCCGATGCCGGGGTGAAAGACAAATCCCCAGAGGACACCGAGCACGACCGCGGACATCACCTGAGGAAAGAAGTAGACGACGCGATAAAACCCACCCCCACGCACCCCGCGCCCCCCCTGCGCGATCAGCGCCGCGAAGAGGAGCGCGAGACCGATCGTCGCGATCGGGAGAACGACGAGCATCTCCGCGTTGTGCTTGAAGGCGTTCCAGAAGAGCCGGTCGTTCCCCATCCGCTGAAAATTCGCCAACCCGACGAATGGCCGGTTGGCCGAGAACCCTCGCCAGCGGGTCAGGGCATAGTAGAGCGCCTGACCGTAGGGCCAGAGGACGAAGACCGCGTAGAGGAGAAACGTCGGCGCCACGAACGGGACGACGAGCCGGTACTTGTGGTGGTGCATGGGCGCTCCCCGCGGAGCCGAGCGGGCCGAGGGTCAAAGGCGGACCGCGCGAGGTACCCGCGCGGTCCGCCCGTCGCCGTTACACCTCGCGCTTGTACTTCGGGATGGAATCGTCTCCGGCGACGTCGTCGGCCGCCTGCTGCACACGATCGATGTACTCGTCGGGGGTGATCTGCTTGGTCAGCATCGCCCCCATCTGCACCGCCTCCTCGTCACCCAGCGTCTTGTACCACGACGGGTAAAGCGCCCCGCTGAAGACATTGCTGCCGGCCGCTTTCAACGCCGCCAGCGCCGAGGTGAAGGCATTCCCCAGGTCCATCCCCTCGCCCGCCCCGACGATCGTGGTCAGGGAATGGGTGTAGTTGCTGAAGAAATTGGCGTTCTCCTTCGAGCAGAGCAGGCGAATGAACTCTTTGCCACCGGCGGCGTTCTTCGCCTCCGCCGGGACGACGAACGGCTGCCCGAAGAAGGTGGTGACCCCTTCGAACGGCACTTTGTCGCCGGCGAGGGAGGGAACTGGAGCGAAGGTCATCTCGAAACCGGCTGGGATGACCGACTTCTCCTCGTTCTCCAACCAACTGCCGCACGGAATGAAGACCGCCTTCCCTTGCAGCCACTGCGCCTGGGACTCGGTGTGGGTCAATCCGGCGGTGCCGGGCATGAAGTAGTCGTTGTCGGCCAGTTGGCGAAGTGCCTCGACGGCGTTGCGGACGGCGTCCTGGCGCCAGGCGTCTGGCTCCAGGTTGTCGATCTTGGCCATCGCCTCGATCCCACCATTTTTCCAGATCATCTCCCACATGACGGTCGAGACGTAGCTCGGGTACTTCCCCTGGTAGGTCCAGGGCGCGATCCCGGCCGCTTTGATCTCCTTGGAGAGGGCCAGCATCTCGTCCCAGGTCTTCGGGTAGGTCCACTTGTGCTGATCCATCGTCACGGCGTTGTACCAGATGCCCTGCAACCCGTAGGTGAAGTTCACGGCGTAGGGCTTGCCGTCGAAGATGGCGTCGACCTGGGTTCCCGGCAAGAGCGTCTCGGCCAGCGTCTTCCCCTTCGTATCGTACGACGGGGTTTTCAGCAGGTCGCTGAGGTCGGTCAGTTGCCCATCGGCGACGAGCGACGGACGATCGAGCGTGGTCGCCTCGATCACGTCGGGTGGGTCACCGGAGACGAAACGTGGTTGCGCAATCTCCGGAACGCGCTGGACCCCCTGGTACTTGATCTCAACGCCCGAGTAGAGCTTCTTGTACATCTCCAGGGCATTGAGCGCGTACTCGTCGCCCCAGCCCACCTTCCACATCAGCACGTCCAGCGGCTGACCCGGATCGACCCCGAACGGGTTGGCGGCGTCCTGCGCCCCGGCCGCCCGCGGCGCCGTTGCCGCCGCCAGCATCGCCAGCGCCGGCGCCGACAGACCGATCGCGGCCGCCCGCCGGAGAAGATCACGCCGGGACAAACCGTCCCGTGTCGCTTCCTCGATCACCTGGTTCAGACGCACGCCGTCCATCGGGAACCCTCCTCCGCTGACCTTGACCCAGCGTCGCCGCTGGTTCCGTATCGCCGCATTGGAACGACACTCAATTGAGATTAGCCGCCGGTCGGTCGTATCATTCAATGAAACATATTTGTGAACGATGAAATGATTATATCAGCCGCTCGTGAGGTGTCAATCGGTCACGGCGCACAACTCGCCGGCCGCTCTGTGGGGCAATTCGCCAGCGCCATGACCAGCCAGCACCCCGCGCCGCGATCAGGCGGGCACCGGAACGCCGGTCAGCAGCTCCGCTAGTCGCTCCGTCACAATCGCCGCGTCCTGACCGTCGAGTGTGTCGGCGGTCAGGTAGATACCGTCGCTTCCCGCCGGGGAGACCGCGATCGCCGGATCGCCCTCCCACAGGCGCCGCCGGACCTCCTCGGCGGTCACGCCCGTCACGGCGGCGTCGATCTCGATCAGGGCCCGCGGCACCGGCTGTCCGGCCTCATTCGGGAAATCGCGGCGGGCGTGGAGACCCGGTTGCCCGTCGAACGCCGCGATCCATCGCTGGACCGTCGCCTCGATCTCCGCCATCCTCGCCTCGTGATCCTGCTGAAGATAGAGCGCCACCGCCGTCACCAGTCCGGCCATCTCCTCCTTGCCCACCTTCATTGGCCGGGCCAGGCGCTGGTTTGGCGCGCCGTGGACGAAGCAGGCTTCGATCAGATCCTCCCGGCCGACGATTAAGCCGCTCGCCTGCGGTCCGCGCAGGTCCTTCCCCCCGCTGAAGACCGCCAGGTCCGCCCCCAGCTCCCGGGTGAAGCGCCAAAGGTTCTCCGGTGGCGGCAGTTGGGCGGCCGCGTCGACGACCACCGGGACGCCGCGGGCATGGGCCAGGCTGACCGTCTCCGCCAGCGACAGTGCGCCACGGGCCAGATGATCCCCGGCGACGTAGAGAACCATCCCGGTCCGCTCCGTGATCGCCGCCTCGAACTCCCAGGGAAATGTCTGCAACACATTCCCGACCTCGATCAGGTTGCCACCGGCAACCCGCACCGCCGGGTCGTACGGCATGCGGTGAGCGCGGTGGATAAGTACCTCGTTTCGCGGCGCCGGCTGACCGTCCAGCAAGCGGGCGATCGCCGTCAGCTCGCCACCGGCCGTGCAGGCCAGGGTCGCCAGGACGAGCCCCGCCGAGGCGCCGCTACTGACGTACGCCGCCTCATTCCGGGTCAGCTCCGCCAGTCGCCGCCCGGCCGCGCGCTGGAGCTCAAAGATGTCGACGTAGCTCGCCGCCGCCTCCGCCATCGCTTCCAGAACCGGCGGCGGCATCAGCGACCCGCCGAGCCGGGTCAGCCGGGCATCGACGTTGATCACGCGGCGGACACCCAGCGACTCATAGATCCCCATTGGTTCCCTCCGCTCTCTCTCACCGGCGGCAGACGAGTGACCTACCCGATCCCGCCCGGCTCGACCGTGGCCGCCCAGTGCGCGCCCGATCGATCACGTCGTCGCCGCCGGTGCCACGCCACGCCGGGGCGGCGCCTTAACCGCTCGGGTTGCTGATGATCTCCGCCACGACCTCCTCCGCGACATTCAGCGTCTCGGCGAAGTCCGCCGCCGTATGCGCCAGCGAGAAGCCGGCGTGGCCGGGTGGGCCCTGCCGCGTGTAGCCGTGGAAGTAGACGCCCCGCTCGGCACAGCCGGCGACGAAGCGACGGTGCAGCTCGTGATCGTGCCCGAGGGCGTCGGCCCAGGTGCGCACCGGCTTGCGAATCCCGAAGTAGAGCCCAAAGCGCGCTCCCTTCCCCTGCACCCGCGCTGGCAACCCGTGCCGATCGAAGATCGCCTGGAGGTTGCGGTAGAAGGCATCGCCGGTCGCGTTGATCCGATCGTAGACGTGAGGTTGGCGCAGCTCCGCGATCGTGGCGATGGCCGCCAGCACGCTCAGAAGGTGCCCGGAGTAGGTTCCGCTGTGGACCACCGGTCCGGTCGGCGCCAGCGTCTGCATCAAATCAGCGCGCCCCGAGACGGAGGCTAGCGGCAACCCGTTCGCCAGCGCCTTGGCGTGGGTTGTCAGGTCGGGGGTGACGCCGGATTCGGCCTGCACGCCGCCCAGGTGGGTCCGGAAACCCGATAACACCTCGTCGAAGACGAGGACGATCCCCCGCTGCCGCGTGCGCTCGCGTAGCAGCTCCAAAAAACCTGGCTCCGGCGGTATACACCCCGCGTTGTAGTGGATCGGCTCGCAGAAGACCGCCGCCAGCTCGTCGCCGTGCCGCGCCAGCGCCCGCTCGAACGCGCCCGCGTCGTTCCAGGGCACCATCACGACGTCGTCACCGGTGCGGACCGGCACTCCGCCCGACGAGGGAACCACCGGGCTCATCTCATCGGCCGGGTCCGCCCGTTTGACGAGCCACGGCTCAGTCAGACCGTGGAAGTGGCCGTCAAACTTAAGGTACTTGGTCCGGCCCGTCGCCTGGCGCGCGATCCGCAGCGCGACCACCGTCACCTCGCTGCCAACGCTCGAGAAGCGGACGCGCTCGGCCGCCGGGATGATCTCGACCAGGGTCGCCGCCAGCTCCTCGTGGTACGGGGTCTCGGCGGCGGCGATGATCCCCAGCTCCACCCCGTGGTTGACGGCCCGCTTGACGGCCGGGTGATCGTGGCCGAGGAGCGCGGCGCCGTTGGACATGTTGAAATCGATGAATCGCTTGCCCTCGAGGTCGTAGAGGTACGGCCCCTCGCCCCGGCTGACGTAGAGCGGCCGTCCCAGGTACGGGTTCAGCCGCATCGACGCCGAGACGCCGCTCGCCAGCACCCCCTGCGCCCGCTCGTACAGATTCGCCGCCGTTGACGTCTCGATCATCGTATCCCCTTATCTGGCGACGGCATGCTGGTCATCGCGATCGCTCACCGTCCCCTCACCCCTCATGGGAGCCGTATTATCCGGCCGGCTCCCTCAGGTTGCGCTCCGTCGCTCGATCGAACAGGTGCAGCTTGGCATCGTCGAACACCAGCCCCACCGCCTGACCCGGCGCGACCTGAAAGTCCGGCTCCGTCGTCGCCACGAGGCGATTGGTCCCCGTCGTGGCGTGGACGATGTTCGTCGCCCCCATCGACTCCACCAGCTCCACCTGGCAGCGAACCCCCGGTCCCCCCTCAGCTAGCGAGATCGTGACATCCTCTGGTCGGACGCCAAGGATGAGCCGCTGGGCCGGCGATGATTGACCGAGCTCCCGCGCCAGCCCGTTCAGCGGGTACCGGAAGTTTGGTGCGAGCAGGTGCCCATGATCCCCCTCCCAGACGAGCTCGCAGGGCACGAAGTTCATGCTCGGGCTACCCAGGAAACGGGCGACGAAGACATTGGCCGGCTGGTTGTAGACCGCCAATGGTGTGCCGACCTGCTGCATCACGCCGCCTTGCATCACCGCCAGCCGGTCACTCAAGGTCATCGCTTCTGCCTGGTCGTGGGTAACGTAGACGACCGTGCCGTGAACCCGCGCGAAGAGGAGTTTGAGCTCCGCTCGCATTTGCGTCCGCAGTTGCGCGTCGAGGTTGCTCAGCGGCTCGTCCAGCAGGAAGGCCTTGGGGTCCCGGGTCAGCGCCCGGCCGAGCGCGACGCGCTGGCGCTGGCCACCACTCAACTCCTTCGGCCGCCGCTCCAGGAGGTCGCCGATCTCGAGGATCGCCGCCGCCTCGACCACCCGGCGCTCGATCTCGGCCCGCGCCATCCCGCGAACCTTCAACCCGAACCCGATGTTTTCGCGCACCGTCATATGGGGGTAGAGCGCGTAGCTCTGGAAGACCATCGCGATGTCCCGCGCACCCGCCGGCACATCATTGACGATCCGCCCGTCGATCTCGATCAGACCCGCCGAGGGGTCCTCCAAGCCGGCCAGCATATTCAGCGTCGTCGACTTGCCGCAGCCACTTGGCCCGACCAGGGTGAGCAACTCCTGGTCGTGGACGGTCAGGCTGAGGTCGTCGACGGCGACCGCCTGCCCAAACCGTTTACTGACATGCTCGAACCGGATCTCCGCCATCTGCTTGCCCCGCGCTTATCCCTTGACGGCGCCAAAAGTCAGACCGCGAACCAGGTAGCGCTGGGTCGCGGCGGCGAACGCCAGGACCGGCAGGATCATCAAGGAGCCGAGCGCCGACATCTCACCCCAGCGCAAATACTGGTCGGAGATGAAGCTGGCGACGACTACCGGCACGGTCTTGGCGTTGAATGACGTCAGGATCGACGCGTAGAGCAGCTCATTCCACGAATAGATGAAGGCGAAGATCGCCGTCACCGCCAGACCCGGCATCGCCAGCGGCAGCACGACCTGCCGGAACCGCTGCCACATCGAGCAGCCATCGACGATCGCCGCTTTCTCGATTTCCGCCGGCAGGTCCTGAAAGAAGCCAAGCATCAGCCAGATTACGAACGGCAGCCCGTAGGCGACATAGGTCAGGATCACGGCGACGTGTGTATCTCCCAGGTGCAGCCGCTTGATCACGACGTAGTAGGGGATCGCGGTCGTGATCGGCGGAAAAATCCGGGTAATCAGAATCCACATCATCAGTGCCCGCCGCAGCCGGAACGAGAGATAGGTCTTGGCGAGCGCATACGCCGCCAGCGATCCCAGAAACGTCGTCAGAAAGGTGGTCGCCAGGGCGATGATCGCGCTGTTGAGAAAGGCGCGGGGCACACCCGCTATCTTGAAGACCGACACGTAGCTCTCGAACGTGACCCGGGTCGGGACCAGGACCGGCGGGTACGTCGCCTGATCCACCCCCAGCTTGATCGAGGTCGTCACCAGCCAGTAGGCGGGGAAGGCGACCACGATCAGCACCAGGGCCGTCAACCCGTAAAGGGCCACGGTCCCAATCTGGCGGCGGCGGCGGTAATCGACCGTCATCATGCCCGTTGCGTCCTCACTCCCGCTGCAGCTTCCGGATGAAAAAGAGCGAGATGACGAAGATCACGATCAGGAAGACCCAGGCCATCGCGCCCGCCTGACCGATTTGGAACAACCGCAACCCGGTCTTGTAGATCAGCATCGAGAGAAGCTCGGTCGTTTGGCCCGGTCCCCCGTACGTCATGGTGAAGACGATGTCGAAGACCTTGAACGCATCCATGATCCGCAGCAGCAGCAGGACGATGATGACCGGCTTCAGCAGCGGCAGCGTGATCCGGCGGAAGACTTGCCACTGCGACGCGCCGTCAACCATCGCCGCCTTATAGAGATCGACCGGCAACGATTGAATCCCCGCCGCGAGAACGAACGCGACCACCGGCAGGTTCTGCCAGATCTCGACGGTAATGACCGCTGGCAGGGCATCGCGCGGCGACCCCAGCCACGTCTGCGCCGGGATGCCAACGACGTCCAGCAGGTAGTTGACGACGCCGTAGGTCGAATGGAAGAGGGTGCGCCAGAGGACACCGGCCACGACCGGCGCCATCATCAACGGCACTAGCAGGACAGTCCGGATGAGCCCCATCGCCCGGACGCGGGACGTGGCCAGCAGCGCCAGTCCCAGCCCCAGGACAAACTCGACGCTGACTGCCGTGACGACGAAGATCAGCGTCGTCTTGACGCTGTTGCGGAACGCCGGATCACTGCCGAGACGGCGGTAGTTCTCGAGTCCGATCCAGACAGCGCGGCTGTTTGGAATCGTCATGTTCCAACTGTGAAAGCTCAGCCACAGCGAATAGAGCAAGGGATAGACAGAGGTCACCAGCAGAAAGAGGACGGCGGGCGCGAGAAAGAGGGCGGAGACCCACCGCTCACCAGTGTGGCGCTGCACGATGACCGGTCCCGTCGCGCCGCTGGCGCGGCGCATGCTGACCGGCTGGGCCACGTCTCCTGAGTGGGTGGGAGTCGCCACCAATCTCCGTCCTCACGCCCGTCGCGTCAATCCGCTGTCCGTCTTCCGGACGCGCTTGCGATCGTGCCAGGCCTATCCTCATCGGCGGCTAGGGCTTCACCGCCAACCGCCTGGCCGAGGAGAACACCCCTCGGCCAGGCGCGCTGACTGTGCCGCGGGTTTTACTCCTTGTACTGGAAGCTCGGTGGCGCCTGCTTGATCGCCTCCTCCCACTTCTTGGCGGCGCCGTTGAGCGCATCGGGGATCGACTGCTGCGCCGACATCGCCGCCGAGAGCGCCTCGGCGAGGGGCAGGAACAGATCGAGCCACTGCGGCAAACCCGGCGCGAACGGCTTCGCGATGTCGTAGGACGACGCCACCGTTTTCAGGAAGGGTTGCTTCGCGGCGACGTCTGGCGCGGTCCAGATGACCTTCCGCGGCGACTCCTCCTTGAACTCGAGCATCAACCGCTTGGCGGTGTCCAGACCGGTGCAATAGGCCATGTAGTCGAACGCCGCGTCGACGTTCTTCGCCGTCTTGAAGATGGCGAGGTTGTGCTGCGTGATATTGCCCGTGCCCTTCTCCGGGTAGCGGGCGACCGACCACTTGCCAACGACCTTCGACTTGCTCGGGTCGTCGAGACTCGGCTGGATGAAGCCGGACCATCCCTCGAGCACCGCGACGTCGCCGTTGAGAAACGCGTTCGAGGCGTCGGGATTGTCCCAGCCGAGGACGCCGGGCGGCGTGTACTTCTTCATGTGATCCAACAGCATCTGCGCGGCCTTGACACCCTTCTCACCGTTGATCAGGGGTTTCCAATCCGGCGTCATCAGTGGGTCGCCCTGATACCAGTACCGGGCGAGGAAGAGCTTGATGAGCTGCGCCGGAACGCCGGCGAAGCTGAGGCCGTGGGTCGTTCCGTTGGTGTTGGCGGCGAGCACCTTCTCGTACTCGGCCCAGGTGGTCGGAAATTGCTTGATCAGATCGGTCCGGTAGAAGACCCAGGACGCGCCGATCCGGATCGGCAACCCATACCGCACCCCGGCCTCGCCGCCGGCGACCCCCTCTCCGTATTTGTAGATGGGGTCGAAGAACCCATCCATGTTGTAGTTGCGCGCCGCGATCAGGTCATTGATCGGCTGCAGGGACGGGTAGATCGTGTACTGGAACTCGATGTCGTTGCAGAAGAGATCGTAGGTCGGCGCGCCGGCCGAGAGATCCCCCTGGATCTTCGGCATCAGTTGCTCCCACGGTTGCTCGTCCCACTCGATCGCGGCGCCGGTCTGCGCCTTGAACTCCTCGGCGAACTTCCGCAGCGCCGGGACGTAGGCACTGCCCCCGGCGGTCAGCCCCCGCAACGTCACGCCCTCGTACTTCGTCGCTTGCGCACTCGCCGTCAGCGGGCCGAATCGCCCCAGTCCCAGCGCCGAGGCTCCGGCGCCGACCCCGAGCAGCTTCAGCATGTCGCGCCGGGTCAATTCATCGTGACTGAGCATCGCTCGTCCTTTCTGCCGGCTGCGGTCAGCCGCGCGATCGTGGGGGCCGGGTCCATCCGGGCGCCGCGAAGCCGGGAAATACCCCGCGGCGGTCAACGGCTCGCCCCCTCAAAGCTCGTTGCCTGACAGGTGTAGGAAGTCCAGGCGTCCAGCGGGAACAGCGGTCGCGGCACGCGCCGGAAGTCGAGCGCCGTCAACTGGTCGCTACTCATTCCTGGACTGTCCAGCAGGATAATCTCCTTCGCGATCTCCTCATAGCCGGCCCGGAACTGGATGTGTGATTTGACCACGACGATCTGCGCCGTCGCGGGCTCCAGCCCAACCGCGCGGTAGAGCGCCGGGTCGACCGTCATCACCGAATTGGACACGACCAACAGGGAGACATTATGCCAGCGCAGCACCGCGCTCGGCCCCATCTCCATCTCGACGCCCGTGTAGCCAGCGCCGCCGAAGCGGAAGCTGGCCGAGCCTGCCCAGTCGACCGTCCCTCTGAACGTCACCGGCTGGTTATAGTCGGAATCCAGCTTGCCGCCGACGCGGGTGTCGATCACGCCGCCGACGCCGGTCGCCGCGGCCTCGGCCGCCACCTGCGGGTCCCGAACGCAAATCAGCGCCGGCTTGGCCGGGTCGGCCGCCAAGAGCGCCGCGAGCACGGCGGTGGCATCACCGGGAGAACCGGCCCCGGTGCCGTCCGCGCAATCGGAGAGGACGACCGGGCCATCCGCCCGCGCCAGCGCCACGCGAATGGCGTCCGCCGGCGCGACGAGCCGCGTCTCCAGAAAGACCGTCCGCTCCCGCCACGCCTGCTCCGCCAGCCGGCACGCCACCTGGCGCGCCAGGGCGGCATCATCGTCGGTCACCACGACCGTCGCGAAGCCCATCTCGGCGATATCGAGCCACGGCTGAACGGTGAAGGCGCTCGCCGCCAGGACAGCGCCGCCCTCGGCCGCCGCCGTCGCGTCCATCAATCGCTGAAACGGCCCGGGAACGTGGTGCATATGGGTCGAGGCGGGAACGACCATCGGAATCTTGGCGAAGGCCATCACAGGTCGCACGTCGCCGTTCAGCCAGCGGACGAGGAGCCTCGCCGCCCGCTGTCCAGTGGCCCGGAGATCGACATGCGGGCTGGTCCGAAAGCCGACGATAACGTCGGCCTGCTCAACGCACCGCCGCGTGATGTTGGCGTGCAAATCCATCGTCACCACCAAGGGGACGTCGGGGCCGATCGCCGCTCGCACCGCCGCGATCGTCGTGCCGTCGGCATCGTCGTCGTCCTCGACCACCATCGCGCCGTGGAGGGCGAGGAGCACGCCGTCCAGCGGGCGCGCGGCGATCAGCCGGTCGATCAACGCCGCGCGGAGCGCCGTCACGGTCTCCGCCGTCACCGGACCGCCTGACATGGCGAAGGTTGCCAACGTCGGCACCGCCTCGGCGCCCGCTTCCTCCAGAAGATCGAGAAACCCGGCGACTTCGGTATTGGTTCCCCGCGAGTGCCGGATCACGTCCTGGTCGTCCCACAGGTGCCAGGCCCGGAAGTCGGCAAGCGTCGTCGCCGTCACCGCGAAGGTGTTGGTCTCTTGCTTGAGCTCGCCAATCGCGATCCGCATCGAACCCTCACGAACGCCGGCACGGCGGCCACAACGCCCGTCGACCCAGACCTGACGCGCCGCTCTCGCCGCCGAGTCAACGGAGTCGTCTCAACCCGCGACGCCAAATGTTTCATTGAACGAAACATCGTTCCGATCTGCTGTTTCAGTATAGCGGGGCGGAAGCGCCTGTCAATGGCCGTCGTCCACATCGCCCGGTGCCGATCTCACGTACGGTGGATCGTCCACGGCAGCTGGCACCGATCGGGCTAGACCGCGTTCCCGCCCCACGCATCGTTCAGCAGCCGCACCCAATTTCCATGCATGATCGCCTCGATGTCCTCCTGCGCGTAGCCGCGCTTCCGCAGCAGGTCCGGGACGCGTTGCAGGTCGGCGACGGTCTCCAGGTCATGCGGACACTGCTCCGTGCCGTAGCCACCGTCGAGGTCGGTCCCGATCGCCGCGTGCCGGGCGTTCCCCGCGAGCTGGCAGACGTGGTCGATCTGGTCGACGAACGTCTCCAGCGTCACGCCAGCGCTCGTCGTTTCGCCGATGACCCATCCCGGTCGCAGCATCCAGGCGTCGAGCGCGGCGCCGATCACGGCGTCGCGCTCGATCAGGGCCCGCAGCATCTCGTCGGAGAGCTGCCGGTCGCCCGGCACGAGCGCGCGGCAGTTCGAGTGGCTGGCGAGAACGGGTCCTCCAAAGCAATCGAGCGCCTCCCAGAAGCTGTCATCGGCGAGGTGCGTCACGTCGAGGATGACGCCGCGCCGCTCCATCGCCGCCAGCAGCTCGCGCCCCTGCGCGGTCAGCGGGCCAACGCTCTGCGTTCCGTGCGCGTAGGCGCTGGGTCCGTAGTGCGCCAAACTGACGATCCGCAGCCCGTCGTCGAACCAGGCGTCGAGCTCATCAGGCGCGACGATCGGATCCGCCCCCTCCATCGTGACCACCACGCCGAGCGGCGCGCTCCCCGGGTCGCGCCGCCAGGCATCCAGATGCGCCGCCAGCGTCGCCGCGTCGCCGCGTCGCCGATCAGCCGCAGCACGCCCTGTCGGGCTAACGCATGGTAGTAGGCCAGTTGCCCCCGCGCCTGGGCGTGCGCGATCTCCGGCGTCCGGTAATCGATCTCGCTATCGCCCTCCGGCCGCACCCGCGCGATCAGCGTCGCCAAGCTCAGCGCGACCTGGCCCGCCCGCATCTCGGGAAACGCGACGGTTCCCGCCGCCCGCCCCTTTTGGGCCGTCATCCCCGCCTCGGTAAGACGGGTCTCGGCAACCGTCTGACGGAGATCCCGATTCCAGAGCACCGCGTTCATCGCCAGATCGAGATGGCCATCGACGACGAGCATCACCGCGACTCCTTGCACCTCGCACCCAGCCCAGGGTGGTCGACCGGATAGCCTGTGCCTGCAGTTTACCCGGGGGCGACCTCACCGGCCGCGACGGGCATCCGCGCCAAACGCGCGGTTCTCATACGATCGTGGCATGCCCCATGGTGCTCGCCATGACCGGTCACCGGTCGCCAAACACCGCCAGGGCACGTCTGCCAGCGTGCCACTGATGGAGCGACCGGTCGCGTCCAGTCGGAACGCTCGGCTGGAACCGCGATCCGCGGAGAGCTTGAAGGCGTCAGCGCCCATGGCGCACGGAGCGGGGCGCGAGCGCTGGGTACGTCGCGACGCTGGGCATTCTGACCAAAGACGTCACGGTGTTTCAATGCATACCGACTATTGACCAGCCGCCAGTCATCGAATACCATCCAACAACGACTGATACATCACACGGATACGAGATGCCGCACCATGACAACCATTCCCGTTCGCCAGGCCGACGCGAAGGTACTTGACTCTCCCACGAGCATGGCCTACGAGCGCCTCCGCCGCATGATCGTCCAACTCGATCTACCGCCCGGAACGGCGCTGACCGAGCCCGCCCTTGTCGAACGGCTCGGCATCGGCCGCACCCCCGTCCGGGAGGCCCTGCGGCGCCTCGCCGACGAGCGACTCCTCGTCATTTTCCCGCGCCGGGGGATGGTGGTCGCGCACCTCGGCCTGACTGAGGTGCAGCAACTGTTCGAGGCACGCCTCACCATCGAGGGCGAAACCGCCGCGCTCGCCGCCGCGCGGGCGACATCCCACGACGATGCGCATCTCATCCACCACAGCGACGCGGTCCACGCCGCCCAAGACGACGGCTCCTTCGCGGCGTTCCTTGAGGCGGATCAGGCGCTTCACCGCGCCATCGCCGAGGTGGCCCGCAACGGATTTCTCGAAGAAACGGCTGGCCGCATCCTGACACTCAACGCCTGGCTCTGGGGCGCGCAGATGACTCGCTACGGCATCAACGCCGACGACTACGCCTCGCACGACGCGATCATGGCGGCTATCGCCGTACGCGACGCAGCCGGTGCGCGGCGGGCGATGGTCGCCCACATTGAACGGTCGCGCGAGTTGCTTCGAGTCACGCTGTGATGAAGGCGTCACGATCCCTCCGCCATGAGCATCCCGCACGCGAACGGCGTGCGAATCTCCAGTCGGCGGGATGGCATGGCGTTGTACGAGGCATGGTGGACCGAGCGGGTGGCGCGGACTTTCACGGCCGTTGCGGAAAGGATGGGGCCATCGACTGAGAGGAGGACTCACGAACCAGGGTTCGGTATCCGCAACCGTTCACGCTCGTCGTTTGTCGGGGGCAGCCACGACCAGGAGAAGGAGAACGAGATGCGCGACGATATTACGCTCATCCACGCATTCAGGTGCGGTCACCTCAGCCGGCGCGACTTCGTGCGCCGGGCGATGGCGCTGGGGCTCTCGGCGCCATTGATCTCGACCGTCCTCGCCAGGCGCACCCAAGCGGCGCCGTCGCGCGCTCCGCTGCGCCAGGCATTCGGCGGCACCCTCGTCTTCGGCGCCTGGCAGACGCCGGACACGATGGATCCGCAGAAAACCGGCTTGGCGGCGACCAGCCGCATCCTGGTCAACGCGTTCGACCCACTCGTTTGGCGATTCCCAGGCGACGATCAGGTCTATCCTGGACTCGCCGAGCGCTGGGAGGTTGCGCCGGACGGCAAGACGTATACCTTCTTCCTTCGGAAGGGTGTCAAATTCCACAACGGGGAGCCGTTCAACGCGGAGTCGGTCCGGTTCACCTTTGACCGTCTGGTCGACCCGAAGAACAACACCCTGGCGATCCCGCCGCGCGGCTACGACCATACCGACGTGGTGGACGAGTTCACCGCTCGCGTGGTCTTCAAGGAGCCGTACGCGCCGTTTTTGACGCTCATCCCTGGGTCCCCAGGCTGGTTCCCGTTACCACCGAAGTTCGCCGCTGAGAATACCGAAGCGATGGAGCTGACACCTCCCGGCACGGGGCCGTTCGTGATCAAGGAGTACCAGCACGGAAGCCTCGCCGTCCTCGAGCGGAATCCTGATTACAACTGGGCACCCGAGCAGCACTTCAAGCGACAGGGTCCCGCCCTCCTCGACCGGATCGAGTGGCGTATCATCGAAGAGCCGGGCACCCGCGCCTCGACCCTGGAGAGTGGGGAAACGAACCTGATCGAGGAGATTGTCCCGGCGCAATACGAGTCGTTTAAGGCGAACGCGGATCTCCAAGTGATCGCGCACGACACCCTGGGCTGTCCTCGTACCGTTCACCTCAACTGCACGAAGGCGCCCACCGACGACAAACTCGTGCGCCAAGCGATGAGCTACGCCGTCGACAAACACATCGTCACCGACGTCATCTTCAAGAAGATGGTCGACCCTGCCTTCGGACCTTTGGAAAAACTCACCCCGGGATACAATCCAGATGTTGAGAAGTACTACCCGCCCGACTTGGACAAGGCCAAGCAACTCCTCGACCAAGCGGGATGGACACAGGATGGGGATGTCCGCAAGAAGGACGGCCAGGAACTCAAGGCCCTCTTCATCGTCATCGCCAAGGACAACTTCGACGAAGCGGCGCAGGTGATCCAGTCCCAGTTCAAGAAGATCGGTATCACCCTTGAGTTGACGACCGAGGCCGAGCCGACCGTCTTCAACACGTATAACCGGGGCGACCAAAACCTTGCCAATATCTTTTGGTGGGGTGTCGACCCTGAAGCCCTCTACTCGCTCTACCACTCCAGCCAGATCGCGAAGGGTTTCAACTGGGCCCACTACACGAACCCCGAGGTCGATAAACTCCTCGAGCAGGGCTACGTCGAGGGGAATGCCGAGAAGCGGATGGACCTCTACAAGCAGGCGCAGGTTCTGATCATGGAGGACTCCCCCGCTATCCCGGTCTGGGGCAAGAAGGCGTTGCTGGCGGGCAAGAAGTCGATCCAGGGGATCGACTGGAACCTGAACGTCTACCCGCTCTACTACAACACGACCCTCGGTCAGTAGAACGATGACATGGGGCGGGTAGCCGCCGGCTTTGCCGGAGAGCACCCGCCCCAACCCACGGCCCGTGCATCGTGTCTCCGGGTGTGGAGCGGGAGCCCACGTTATGTCGCAATACCTCGTCCGCCGCCTCATTCTCGCGGTCCCAGTGATCGTCGGCGTCTCGATCGCGGTCTTCCTGATGATGCACCTCATCCCGGGCGACCCGGCCCTCGCGATGCTAAGGGGCCAACCAACCGTGACGCAGGCGGATATCGAGCGCGTCCGGCATCAACTTGGGCTCGACGATCCGATTCCGGTTCAGTACCTCAAGTACGTCGGACGAGTACTCCACGGCGATTTCGGGGAGTCGGTCCATAGCCATCGTCCCGTGCTGGAGATGATCGGCGAGCAGGCATGGGCGACCGTTCAGCTCGCGCTCGCCGCGATGCTGATCGCGGTTGCGCTCGGCATTACGCTCGGAACGATCTCGGCTATCCGGCAAAACTCATGGGTTGACACACTGAGCATGCTTGTCGCGCTCTTCGGCGTCTCGATGCCCAGCTTCTGGTTCGGGCTGCTCCTCATTTACATCTTTGCGTTGCGCCTCGGCTGGTTCCCCATTACGGGGCAGGGCGGCCTCCAACGCCTCGTCCTCCCCGCGGTCGCCCTCGGGATGGACTTCTCGGCCATCACGGCCCGCCTCGTCCGCTCGAATCTGCTCGAAGTCCTGCGCCAGGATTACATCCTCAGCGCCCGCGCCAAGGGCCTGCAGGACCGTCGAGTGATTTCACGCCATGCCTTGCGAAACGCGATGATCCCGGTGCTGACGATCATTGGACTGCAGCTTGGTAATCTGCTTGGCGGCGCCGTCGTCATTGAGACCGTCTTCGCGCGCGAGGGGATCGGGCGCCTCGCCATCACCGCGATCCTGTCCAAAGACTTCCCGCTGGTGCAAGGAATTGTCCTCCTTTCGGCCATCGTCTACGTCGGGGTCAACCTCGCGGTGGACCTGACCTATGCACTCTTCGACCCACGGATCCACTATGCCTAAGGTTTGGAGGACTCTTTCAATCGGCTAACAGGGGACGCTCGCCCGATGGGCTGTGGACGTCATAGCGGGTCAGACGCGGCCAGTTAGCAGGCGATACGAAACGAGGCGTGACAATGGCGGTCCAGGCACCAACTCTCGCAACGAGAAAGGCGGTTCTCCCGCGGCAGGAGCGCAGTGAGTTCGCCAAGACGCTGAAGCGGCTGAGTCGGAACAAGGCGGCGGTCGCGGGGGCGATTGTCCTCCTCCTCATCCTTCTCGTGGCGTTCTTCGCGTCAGTGTTAGCGCCGTACGACCCCATCGAGCAGGACTACGGTCGAGTGCTGTTAGCACCGAGCGCAGCGAACCTCCTTGGCACCGATCAGTTCGGCCGTGATGTCCTGAGCAGAATTCTCGTCGGCTCGCGCCAGTCGCTCGAGGTGGCGGCCCTGGCCATCGTGATCGCGGGCGTCGTCGGCACGACACTCGGGTTGTTGACTGGCTACCTCGGTGGGTGGGTCGACATGCTCATCCAGCGGCTGATCGACATCCAGTTGGCCTTTCCCGGCATCCTCTTTGCTCTAGCCGTGGTCTCCGTCCTCGGACCAGGGTTGCGCAACGCGATGATCGCCGTCGGCATTTCGCTCATCCCCTCGTTCGCGCGCATGGTCCGCGGGTCCGTCCTCTCCGCCCGCGAAAACGTCTACGTGGAGGCCGCCCAGGTCATCGGGGCGACCAAGCGTCGTATCGTGATACACCATATCCTGCCCAACGTTCTGGCCCCGATCATGGTTCTGGCGACTGTCGCGATCGCCTGGGCGATCCTCATCGGCGCCTCCCTCAGCTTTCTCGGCCTCGGCGCCCAGCCTCCAACCCCGGAATGGGGACTCGACTTGGCGCAGGCACGAGACTATCTCAGAGAGGCGTGGTGGATGAGCACGTTCCCAGGGCTGGCGATCATGGTGACCGTCGTCTCGGTCAACCTGCTCGGCGAGGGTCTCCGCGATGCCCTGGACCCGCGGTTGCGAACCCGTTAGCCGTCGTTTCAACGCGACGAGGAGGTGACCTTTGGGGAGTAAGCTCGCGGGCAAGACCGCCCTCGTGACGGGTGCCAGTCGCGGCATCGGCCGGGCGATCGCGCTCGCGTTCGCCCGCGAAGGCGCCGACGTCGCCTGCAACTATCGACACAGTCCCGCCGAGGCGGAATCGCTGGTGGCCGAGATCGACGCCATGGGACGACGCGCCTTCGCGGTTCAGGCGGACGTCGCCGTGGCGGACGAGGTCCAGCGCATGGTCGACACAACCATGGAGCGCTTCGGCCAGATCGACATTCTGGTCAACAACGCGGGGTTCGCGACGCTCTACACCGTCGAGGAGATGCCGATCGAGGCATGGGACGAGATCATCGCGGTTCACCTCCGCGGCACCTTCCTCGTGACCAGGCTCGTCCTACCCCAAATGCTCGACCGCGGCCGCGGTCGGATTATCAACATCTCGTCCCAGCTCGCGTACAGCGGGCGAGAGAACTGGTCGCACTATTGCGCCGCCAAGGCCGGGATCATCGCCTTCACCAAGGTGCTCGCCCACGAAGTCAGCCGCCGTGGCGTCTACGCCAACTGTATCGCGCCCGGCCCGATCGCCACCGACATCGTGCCGCGGACCGGGCCGCCCGATCCCGAGGCCGAGGCCCGCTTCGCCGATTCGTTGCCGATCGGGCGGATTGGAACGGTCGACGAGGTGGCGCCCACAGCCGTCTTCCTGGCGTCGGATGACTCAACGTACTACGTCGGCCAAACGCTCGGTCCGAATGGCGGCGACGTGATGCTGTAAGAGGCGGATGATTGGGCGAGCCGCACGGACGAAGCCGGCGGTGGCGTCGGTTCCCGGCGGCATCGGAGAGGGAGGGGGAGCGCATGGCGGTCGAGGATGGGACGGTGATCGCGCCGGAGCTGGCCGCGCGCCTACGGCGTGCCGCCGCCGAGCTCGAGGAGCCAACGGTGGCATTCCTGCGGGAGTTGGTCCGCATCCCGACGGAGAACCCGAAGCTGGCAAACGTCGAGGCCGGCGCCGAAGCGGACTGCCAGGACGTGATCGAGCGGCGCCTGACCAACCTCGGTCTCGCCATCGACCGCTGGGACGTCTACCCCGGACGGCCAGATCTCGTCGCCACCCTGCCAGGGGTCGGGGGCGAAGGCGGTCGCTCGCTCATCTTGAACGGCCACATTGATGTTGTGCCGGGCGGCGATCCAGCCGGCTGGACCCACGACCCGTTCGGCGCCGAGATCGCCGACGGCAAGGTCTGGGGTCGGGGCGCGGTCGACATGAAAGGTGGAATCGCGGCGATGATCGCCGCCGTCGAGGCGGTGCAACGGGCCGGTGTCCGATTGAAGGGCGACGTTCTGATCGAGAGTGTGGTCGATGAGGAGACAGGCGGCCCAGGTACGTCGCAGACGGTGGAGCATGGGTACCGCGCCGACGCCGCGATCGTCGTCGAGCCGACCAACCTCGTGATCCACCCCGTTGAGGGTGGTCTGGAGTGGCTCCGGGTCGTCGTCCGCGGCCGGTCGGGACATTCCGCCTATCGGTATCGCTCGGTCCATGCCGGCGGGCAAGGTACTGCCGTCAACGCCATCGAGAAGACCGCGAAGATTCTCGCCGCGGTTCAGGAGTTGGAGCGTCAGTGGGCCGTCCAGAAACGGCATCCCCTCCTCCCAGCCGGGATCACGACGATCAACCCGGGCGTGATGATCGGTGGCACCGGCGGCGGCACCAATGGCGTCCCGAACGTGCTCACCGCCGTCTCGACCTTCCCCGACTACTGCGCGCTTGAGCTCAGCCTCAAGTATCTTCCCAACGAGCGGACCGCGGACGTGCGCGCCGAGTTCGAGGACTATATTGGACGCGTGGCCGCGACCGACCCGTGGCTGCGGGAACACCCGCCGGAGATCGAGTGGGGCATCCGCGGCGTATCGTTTCCACCGGCGGAAACGCCGCCGGAGCATCCGTTGCTCGACGTGCTGAGTGAGATCACGGAGCTCGTCACCGGCAAGCCAGCGGCGCAAGAAGGTTTCGTCGCCGTGACGGATCTGGCCTGGCTGGCCGGCGCCGGCATCCCAGGGGTCATCTTCGGCCCCGGCTCCGCTGGGAGCGCCCACGGCGACGATGAGCACATCGCGATCGGCGAGCTGACCCAGGGGGTCGTGGCCTTGGCGTTCGCGATCTGTGGCTGGTGCGGCGTCGCGGACGAGTCGTAGGAGCGGAGCGGGAGGGCAGAATGAGCCAGATTGGGCACACGGCGGACATGACGTGGATGACCTCGCCGGAGGTCGCCGCTACCCTTGCCGCCGCGCAGACGACGGCCATCATCGTCCTCGGAGCGCAGGAGCAGCATGGCGCGCATCTCCCCCTCGCGACTGATTCCCTCTGGGGTGAGCACGTCGCGCAAATGCTCGCCGACCGGCTCGGCGACGCCTTGGTGGCGCCGGTGGTCCCGGTCGGCGTCTCTCCCGAGCACCTCAGCTTCGCGGGGACCATCAGCCTCCGGCCGGAGACGCTGACGGTGATCCTCGAAGACTACCTGACAAGTCTTGAGCGTCATGGATTCCGCCGTATCGTCGTGCTGCCTTCGCACGGCGGGAACTTCGCCCCGCTCGAAGCGGCGCTCCCCGGGTTGCGTGAGCAGCACCCCGGCATTCAGATCGTGGCCTACACCGACCTGATCGGTCTCATCGACGCGGCGGCCGAGGTCGCGGCCGGTCTCGGAGTCACGCTTGAAGAGGCAGGAGCCCACGCCGGCGAGTGGGAGACGTCGATGGTCCTCGCGCTCGACCCAACGCTGGTCCATCCCGAGCGCGCCGAGGCGGGCTACCTCGGTCCGCTATCCCCGGTCTTCGACCAGATCAACCGGGAGGGGATGGCATCCATCACCCCAAACGGCGTCCTCGGTGATCCCGCGAAGGCCGCACCCGACCACGGCCAAGCCTACCTCCAAAAAATGACCGATCGGCTCGCCAATCACGTTCGCGGCGAAACGGCGTGATCGTCATTCTCAGCCCCGCAAAGATTTGGCGGCGTCCACCCTCCCCCTGAGGCGAGCACGCCGTCCTAGGCGGGTGGGGACGCCGCGACGTGGAGAATCCTTCGCACAGTCTCTCCGCCGATGGCCGCCTTCGTCGCCGCATCGAGGTGGGCGAGGCGAATACGCGCCGCCTCGTAGCCCTGGTCCAGGTACGGCGCGTTCGAGCCGAAGACGACCCGGTCCGATCCCAGCTCGGCGATCGTATCCTCAATGAAGTCTTCGCGGTAGATCCCCGAGGTCTCCATCACGACGTTGGGGTTTGCGCGGAGCATCCGCCCGGCATCGGCGAGCAGCATCCCGCTGATGTTCAACTGGCCCCCGTGGGTGGCGATAATGGTCACCTCGGGGAACTGCCGCGCCAAGTCTCCAACCTGGGACGGATGAGAAAACCCTGGGTAACCACCCGCCAGCAGGAGGGGCAGCCCGCATTCCTGCAGGATCTCCATCAATGGGAAGACGAGCTCGTCGTTGGCGGCAAACTGCTCCTCAAACGGGTGGAGGTACAGCCCGGCCAGGCTGAGCTCGTCGAGACCGCGGCGCAGCTCGTCGACCGCGTTCTTCCCCTGCCACGGGTCAACTCGCCCGAAGCCCACGAGGCGGTCAGGGTGAGCGTGGACGGCGGCCGCGATGCGGTCGTTCTCCGGCCCGAGGTGGTACCCCGACGGTTTGAGCGGCACGATGACGGATCGCGCGATGCCGTTCTCAGCCATCGACGCCAGCAGATCGTCGACCGATTGGCCGACCCCGAACAGCGACTGACCGACGTGGGCATGCGCATCGATCAGCGGACCAGACCAGGCGCGCGTGTCGCTAGCTCGCATAGCCCAGAAGCCTTTCGACGTTCCCCCGAAAGAGCAGCTCCTCCTGCTCCGGCGTCAGTCCGGCGCGGCGCACCTTCTCAACCTCCAGCAACGGGTCGCAGCCGGGGCCGTCGCTCGCGAAAAGAACCCGCTCGGCACCGATCGCGTCGACCGCCTCCTTGATCAGCCGCGGATACGGCATCGCCGAGGTCTCCAGGATCAGGTTGGGGTGTCGCTTCGCCACCCGGATCGCGTCGCGGACGTGGAAGTACCCGCCCATGTGGCCGAGGATGATCCGCGCCTCGGGGACAGCTTCCGCCGCTTCCGCGATCTGGAGCGGCAGCGTGAACTCCTCGTCACCGCAGTGGAAGAGGGTCGGCACGCCAAGGGTGGCGGCGTGGCGGATCAATGCCAGCGTTGGCTCGCTGGCCGGGTGCATCACGTAGCTGACCGGATGGAGCTTGAGCCCCCGCAGCTTGTAGTCCCGGATCGCGCGGTCGAAGAGCTCGACTGCCGCGTCCCCATACCGCGGGTTCATCCGAGCGTAGCCGATCAGACGGTCGGGGTATCGCTGGACCGCCTCGGCGACGTACTCGATGACTCCCTCCTCAGGCCCTGGCGCGTCGCGGTAGGTCATGACGACGGCCCGGTCGATCTCAGCCTCATCGAGCAACCGGACGATCATCTCCGGCGGGTCGTACCAACCGTACGACGGAGCTTCGTCGACGTGCGTATGGGAGTCGATGATCATCGCGATGTCCCCCGACGCAGACCATTGGTAACGCGTCGCCACCAATGGTGAGCGCGCCTTGCTATTTTTGACGGCCGCTACCTCGCCGTCAATCCACCGTCAACCACGAGGCAGGTCCCGGTCACGAACGAGCTTTCGCCCGATGCCAGGAAGACGATCGCGTCGGCCACCTCGTCTGGAGAGCCGACCCGACCGAGCGGGTGGAGACCGGCCGTTTCCCGCCAGGCGCCTTCGGGATCAGGCAACGCGCGGACGTTGTTCTCAACCATTGGGGTGCGAATTGAGCCCGGGCAGACCGCATTGACGCGAATCCCCGCGGGTGCGAACTCGACGGCCAGGAACTTTGTCAGCGCGATCACCGCCCCCTTGGAGGCCGAGTAGACGCTCGACCCGCCCCAGCCGATCATGCCCGAGACCGAGGCCAGGTTGACGATCGCGCCGCCACCGGCCGGCGCCATCCACCGCGCCGCCGCCTGAGCGCAGAAGAAGATCCCCTTCACATTGACGTCCATCACCCGATCATAGAACGACTCGTCCACCGCCAGGGACGACTCCACTGATGGGTTGATCCCAGCGTTGTTCACGACGATCGTCGGCGGGCCGAAGCGCTCGGCAATCTGGGCGAAGGAGCTGGCAACCGACGCGACATCGGTCACGTCACATTCGAGCGCGATATGCCCCGACCCGGGGAGCAGCCCCTCCGTCTCGGCCAGTCCAGTCAGGGCAATATCGAGGAGTGCCACGCGGGCGCCCCGTATGGCGAAAGCCTGCGCCGCGGCGCGACCGATGCCAGAGGCGGCCCCGGTGATGACCACCCGGCTGCTCCCAAGAGCCGCCGGATCGCGATGGCCCGAACCGCCTCGAGGAGCGGGATCGGCGCGCCGCACGTCCATTGCGTTTTTCTCCTCGCCAACGGGCAACCCCGCCAATCGTAAAGCCTGAGACCGGGCAACAAGCCTACACTGAGCGCCCCGGCCGAGTTCGAGGACAGTGAAGCGCACGGGGCGCGCCGGAGACCGGGGGCGCTCATGGCCGGTCCGCCGGCTCCGCCACCCGGCTCGGGTGAATCTGTCGCGCTTGGGGGCGGCGGTGGGACGTCGGGTCGCGGCCGGGAACGCCTCATGACGGCACCTCTGGTCCGAGCCGGCGGCGATCACTCGGCGCGTGGACGGCTGGGTCACCCCGCTGCTCGATGAGGACGCGGCTGTACAGGAAGAGATACGTGGCCAGGACGCCGTGGAAGGCGATTGGAATGGTGTGCCCCGACCACCGCCACTCGGGGTGGATGGCTATGGTTATCCCATAGCGGACGATCATCGCCGCGCCATACGCGTAGCTGAACCAGGCCAGAAGCCTGCCAAGCCGCGGCCTGCGAACGGTGACGACGCCGCGACCCCGCCAGGTGGACGACGTGATGACGAGCAGCAGCACTAGGATGGCGCCCTGGGCAACGACTAGGAGCGGGTAGGGGAGCAACCCCGACTGCCACTGCTCAATCGGTGAGAGGAAAGAAACACCGCCATCTGTGACCAGGAGCTGACCGGCCACCCGAAGGAAGAAAAGCGCGACCAGGACAGACATAACTACGGAATAGCGACGCGTCCTGGCGTGTTTGTTAACGACAGCGGAGATCGAAGTTGGGGGCACTGTTGTCATCAGACCGATCCTCACCGCGAGCAAAAACGTCGTCACGGTGCCCCTCGCTGAACATCCTTCAGATCCCGTCCGCGGGAAGCGGATCCGCGAACATCCGCCGGTAGTGGCGGTACCAATCGCTCTGGAACCGCTCCCCGGGGTCGTAGCGGAGCTTTCGCCGCAGGAACTCGCCGAACCGCGGGTAGCAGGACTCGACCTGTGCCCGGGTCGCGAAGCGGTGGTAGGTCAGGTAGTAGCTGCCGCCCTGCCCGATCGCGAGGTCAATCAGACGCCGGAACGCAGCGGCGGCCCGCTCCAGACCTTCCGCTGTGTGAACGGTGTGCAGGTTGAAGATGACGCAGGCGTACGGCTCCTTCGCCCAGGCGAGAAAGCTCTCGTCGTCCCGCTCGATCAGGCGGATCGTGCCGTAGATGAGATCGACGTCGTTGGCGCGAAAGTCGTCCCGCACCTCGTCCATAAAGCGGGGAAGGGCATCCCGCGGCACGTAGATCTCGGTGATCATCTCGCTCCCTGGCTCGGTGGCGCCCAACCGCCGGTCGACCTCCTGGTGATAGTCGTCCACGTAGTCAGCCATCTGGTGCGTATCCGACCAATAGACCTGGCCGGAGGTTGCGAGGTAGTGGGTCGTGTAGGCGTCGACGGCCCGTCGCTTGTCGGCGTGTCCGAGATAGAGGAGGTTCTGCCAGTCGGCCGAGGAAAGCGCCCGCTGGCCGGTGGGGACTGGCGTAGTCGGATCAACCGGTCGATAACACGAGAAAATTCCTTGCCGCAGGAAGTCATCACTGTCGGGATCGATGGCAAACTGGAAATCCCCGTAGAGAAACCCCGCGGCCCGACGGCGCTCGAATGAGGGGATGAGGTCTTCAATTGAGAGCAGCTCCACGACCCGCTCGACCTTTCGGCGCGGCGAGAGACGCAGCCGAACACGGGCGATCACGCCGAACAGGCCATATCCGCCGATCGCGAGCCGGAACAGCTCGGGATTTTCCCGGCGGCTGCACGGGAGCGCTTCACCATCGGCGGTGATGAGCAAGAATGAGACGACGTCGGCGATGAACGGCTTCAGCCCGAGACCTCGCCCATGCACGTTCGCGGAGAGCGCACCGCCGATGCTCAATCGGTCGGCGCCGGTCTGCTTTTGGATGATGCCCCATTGCCGCGACTGCCCACGCTGCGTATCGACGAGGTACGCGATCAGCTCGGGCCATTGAATCCCTGCTTCAACCTCGATCTCGCCAGTCACGACATCGAACGCCAGAACCCGATTCATGGCGGTCATATCGAGCAAGATCGTATCGGTTCCGAATTGCTGGCCTCCCATCGCGTGTCGTCCTCCGGCTACGCTGACGGCCCGCCCCTCGGAGTGGGCGCTCTTGATAGCCGCTTGGATTGCCGCGATAGACTCAGGTCGCACAATGCGGTGAACGCGGGTGGCGTTCAATCGGGAGTGCACGTCGTTCACCGACGCCTCGCCTAACCCGATCGGGGGCATATCACCGTCCGCCATCGTGCTTCCTCCCATCAGATCGATCGCTGCCATCGCGCCGGCTCCGCGGGCTGGCTGCCGGAGCATCTGGATCCCCGTTTCCTCACCAAGGAGTCGCTGGCTGTTTCTTGGCCATGAACACCTGTCCACAGCCTCGATTACTCACAGACCGAGCCTACGCCAGAGCGCCCCGTCGCACATCCACAAGATTGCGGAACTGGCCAACGGCACCAGTGACGACCACGTCCGTGATCCTACGGAGATAGACATATCGTCTCGTCACCGTGAGGATGCCGACCCGTCGTTGACGATGCCGCGAACACGCCCCATCATTGAGAAACAACCTTCGTCATTTCAATGGGTCGAGCCGTGCCATGGCCGAACCGTCCACCCGCTTACCATCCGCTCCGATGTCGCCCGTTTCGCTTCCAGGGCGCGATCGCGGCGCGGGAGCCCATCTTCCCGACATACTGACCCCGTTGGTGGGTCGTGAGCGCGAGGTGGCCGAGGCTGGGGCGCTCCTCCGGCGTGAAGATATTCGGTTGCTGACCCTGACCGGACCAGGGGGTGTCGGCAAGACGAGGGTCGCGCTGCAAGTGGCGGCGGACGCCACCGCAGCGTTCGCCCACGGTGTCTGGTTCATCCCTCTCGCCCCGATCACCGACCCCAATCTCGTCCTGCCGACGATCGCCCAGGCGCTCGGCGTGCTCGAGGCCGGCGACCGGCCGCTAGCGGAGGTGCTCGCGTCCTTCCTCCGAGAGCGTGAGACGTTGCTCGTGCTCGACAACGTCGAGCAGGTGATTGGTGTCGCTCGGTTTTTGGCTGAGTTGCTCGCTCGCTGCCCGTGGCTCCGAATGTTGGCGACGAGCCGGACGACGCTCCACCTCTATGGCGAGCACACTTTCGACGTCCCTCCGCTGGCGCTCCCCGCATCCGATCGACCATTGCCCTTCGAGGAAATCGCGGGAAGCGCGGCGGTACGCCTGTTCACGGAGCGGGCCCAAGCGGCTCGGGCGAGTTTCGTCTTGACCGCCGAAAATGCCGGCACGGTCGCCGCGATCTGTCGGCGCCTGGACGGACTACCCCTTGCCATTGAACTGGCTGCCGCGCGGACGAGCCTGCTACCCCCGGCCGCGCTCTTGACTCGCCTGGAGCGCCGCCTACCTCTTTTGACGAGCGGCGCGATCGACCAGCCGGCCCGCTTGCAGACCATGCGAGCCGCGCTCGCCTGGAGTTACGAGCAGTTGGCGGACGAGGAAAAGCTCCTCTTTCGCAGGCTCGCCGTCTTCAGCGGCGGCTGCACCCTGGAGGGAGCGGAGACAGTCTGCGGCTTCGGCCTCGAGTCTGACGTGCTGGAGGGAACCGCGGTACTCGTCCGCAACAGTCTCGTGCGGCAGACCGAACAAGCGGACGGCGAGCCGCGCCTCGGTATGCTCGAAACGATCCGCGAATACGGGATCGAGCAACTGGAAGCGAGCGATGAAGCCGAGATGATGAGGAGCCGTCACGCCGACTGGTGCCTTGGCCTCGTCGAACAGGCGCGGCTGTCGGTCGGGAGCGCTGATCAGGAGCTGTGGCTGCAGCGACTTGAGCTTGAGCACGACAACGTGCGGTCCGCACTCACGTGGGCGCTCAACCGCTCCCACGAGGTCTCGCTCCGCCTGGTCGCGGCGTTGTGGCGCTTCTGGTACGCCCACGGCCACCTAAGCGAAGGCCGGCGCTGGGTCGCGGCGGCACTGGACCACGGCGGCATCCTGCCGCCTCTCGCCCGGGCGCAGGCCCTGCTCGGGGCCGGCGCGCTTGCCCAAGCGCAAGGCGATCTCACCCGCGCCGCAACGTCGCTGACGGAGGGTCTTCATCTATTCCGCAATGAGGCGAGCCGATCCGGGATGGCGACCTCGCTGAACTTCCTCGCCCTCGTCGCCCGGGACGCGGGCGACTACGGACGGGCGATTCATCTCCATGAGGAGGCGCTCGCGCTTGCCCGGGAAGATGGGGATCGCTGGCGGACGACCTTCTCGTTGAATCTCCTTGGATTCGTCCTCCAGCGACAGGGCGACGATGAGCGGGCTGCAACACTACTCGACGAAAGCCTCCGCCTGGCCCGCGCCCAAGGGGATCGCTGGGGAGCCGCCGTCGCGCTCGGCAACCTCGGCCTCCTGGCGCGGCAGCACGGCGCGCTCGACCGAGCAACGGTGTTGTTCGGCGAGAGCCTCGCACTCTACCGGGAATTGGGCGATCGGCGAGGAACGGCCCTGACGCTGACCAACCTGGGTACCGTTGCGGTGAGACAGGGAGCCGCGGAGCGCGCCACGGAGTTGCACGACGAAGCCCGAATCCTCTTCCGGGATCTGGGAGACGCCCGCGGCCACGTCGGCGCGCTCATCAATCTCGGGCTGGCGTTTCTGAAGCTTGGTGACACCGACCGGGCGGCCGCGAGTTGCGCCGAGGGCCTGGCGCTCGCCGGCGAGCTCGGAGACCGTGAGCAGATGGCGACGACGCTTGAGTACCTGGCCGCGGTGGCCGCGACGCGTGGTCAGGATGCGCGGGCCGTTCGCCTCTGCGCGGCGGCGGATCGGTTGCGCCAGGAGATCGGCGTCCATCTGCCACCGGCGGAGCAAGCGGAACACGAACAACGGATCGGCCACAGCTGCGTCAACCGGAGCAGTCCGGATCTCCGAACAGCCTGGGAGGAAGGGCGCCAGCTGACCGCCGACCAGGCCGTCGCGTTCGCTCTGAGCGGCGAAGCGACCGCCGGGCCCGACCGGCCCAGCCCGGCGGGTCTTCGCGCGTCCAAGACGCGAGACGCCCCGAGCGGCCTGACGCCGCGGGAGCTGGATGTGCTTCGGCTCCTGGTGGAGGGCCGGACTGACCGCGATATCGCCGAGGAGCTCTTTATCGGGCATCGCACCGTGGCCTCGCACGTCGCGGCGATCCTCGGCAAGCTCGGCGTTGATTCGCGTACAGCGGCCTCTACCTATGCCATCCGCCGTGGCTTCGTTTGACCGGTAACGGAACGTTTGCCACCGGTCGCCGGTCGGGATAGTCCCGGGTGATTCCAACAAGCTGACGCAATCGTGCCAAGCCAGGTTGGCGCACGGCTCGCAAGGTGCAGCCGGCGATCGCAGTTCCTTACATCGGCGTTGGCCACTCTCGACGCCACCGTGACACCCTACGGCGTGACGGCAGCGCCCCCGACCAGCCCTTCCATCGCGATCTGCTTGATACGTTTCAGGTCCAGCTTTCCCGCGCCATTGACTGGAAGACGATCGACCTCGACGAAGCTGTCGCGGGATGGGACGAAGAGGTTCGGCGGGCCGGCTTCGGCGAGACCATGACAGAGATCATCCGGTGTCCGCGGCAGCGGAACGTGGACAACCACCAGCCGCTCGCCGGATCGTAGGCTGTGGCGGCGCAACACTCGACGCCAGAGGAGGGCGCCAGCCAGAAGTCTGCCACCAGTCAGCTTCATCCCGGTCGAGTCGATGATCTTGACAGCCCACCGTCGGCGGCGGCAGGATCGTACGATGTCCCGGAACAGCGGTGTGCCCTGCTTACCTCGTTGACTCATGGCTAATCTCCCAGCGTAGGCCCGTTGGCCGGATCTGGTGCCGCGACCATGGTGCGTCGCCGGTCGCGCGGCGCCTGATCTGGGTCACAGGTTGCGCCTAGCGGTGGTGGCGCACATCGACAGGATTGAGGATTCGGCGTCGAGTGTCCGGTACCGGCCTCCGTATCCCTACGGGATCGCGGCGGCGGCGACGCTGGTTCACACCCGTAGCGTTGCGGATGCGCTTGGCGCCAACGCCAGGCAAGATGGGAGCGGCAGAGACGATTGACTCCCCGTGGCGCGGGATGGTGCACGGAGGCGGCATGGACGGCGAGCCCCGCGATGCTCTGACCCGAGGGTCGCCAATCGCCTCTATGAGACAGCACCCGCCCGCCCAGGGCGTGGGACCCTCCATGGAACCCCCATTCCCTGATTCACGTCGCGCCGCGGACCGCTCCGACCGGAGTGTTCCCAACGACCCGGGAGTGCCTCGTCAGGCGGTGGCGGGCTGGGTTCTCTACGACCTTGCCAACACCATCTTCTCGATCAATGTCGTCTCAAATTGCTTCGCGGTCTGGGTGGTGCGTGACATGGGCGGTCGCGATGCCGACTTCTCCGTCGCCGTTGCCGCCGCCGCTCTCCTGATGTTGGTGACCGCGCCGATCCTCGGCGCCCTCTCAGACCGGCTGCCGCGGCGAATGCCGCTCCTGGCCGCTTCCACGGCAATCTGCTGCGTCCTGACCGCGATCCTCGGCAGCGGCGGCCTCCCTATCTCGCTCATCCTCTTCGTCGGCGCCAATTACGCGTTTCAGGCCGGCCTGATCTTCTACGACGCGCTCCTGCCGGCGGTGAGCAGTCAGGCAAACCGCGGCCGCATCGGCGGGCTGGGCATCGGCATTGGCTACGTCGGCTCCCTGGTCGGGCTCGGCATAGGGCTCACCGTCGGCCACTTCGGCGGCGACAAGACGCTCATCTTCCGGCTGACCGCTCTCGCCTTCGCCCTCCTCGCCCTCCCGTGCTTCCTCTGGGTACGCGAGCCGCCGCGCGCCGGCGCGCAGAGGTTCGACGCCATGGCCGTCCGGCGCTCAGTGGCGGACCTCCGCGCGACGGTGACCCGCCTCCGACGCTATCCGGACCTGGCGCGCTTTTTCGCCGGGCGCGTCTTCTACGCCGACGCCGCCAACACGCTGATCGCCTATATGGGGATCTACGCCGTCGTTGAGCTTGGCTTCACGGACACGGCGAAGGACCTGCTGCTCGTGTCAGGGGTCATCGCGGCGATCGCGGGCGGCTTGGGATGGGGCCGGGTCGTCGACCGCATCGGTCCCAAACGCGCACTCCGGTGGGTGCTCGTCCTCTGGGCCGTTACGCTTCTCCTCACCGCGGGCGCTGGCGCGGTCACGCTACCCCGGCCCCTGTTCTGGCTCGTCGCGCCACTGGCCGGGCTCGCGCTCGGCTGCACCTGGACGACCGACCGCCCCTTCCTGTTGCGCTTGGCGCCGCCTCGCCACCTCGGTCAGTTCTCCGGCTTGTACGCGATCACCGGTCGCTTCGGCGCCATCCTCGGCCAGATCGTCTGGGCGCTCGCCGTCGATGTCCTCGGCTGGGGTCGACCAGCCGCCGTTCTCGCATTGCTGGCGATGGTCGGTGTGGCCGCTCTCATTCTCCGGTCAGTAAGCGACACCACCCGAATCTGGGATGCCGACGAGCAACTTCTGACGCAACACGGGTCGTGATGGACCCTTACACAATGGAGACCCGAGTGGAGATGTCATTCGCGGCGTCGCCAGGACGGAGCTGGTAGACCATGGACGGAGCTGGCAGAACGCCCGCTGAACGTGACCACGGAGATTCGGCATAACCATCAATCCCGATCCACGACGCCGTGACTCCGCGGCCGCATCACGCCCCCGCCGGCTCCTAATCAATGCTCCACGCTCGGCGTCCGGTGTCGCCCCCGCCGCGGCGCATGCGCACGACGGTAGCCGTCAGTGTTGTGCTCGAACGATGCTCCCTTTGACGCTCAGGTGGACCGATCACGACCTCGCCGTTCCGGCATGATCTTCTCGACCACTGATGGTCAATGACCACCATCGGCGCCTCTGGCAAGCCTAAGGTTGCCGGGTGTGCGGCAGGGGCGCACCTTGGTCGTTACCGAGTCTCTGTCGGCCGCACGATCCACCGGCCGTCGACCTCGTCAACGGTCACCCCGAATTCCCGGCTGTGCCTGTTAAGCATCTCAACGGCGCGAGCCCGTGGATCTACCTGCGGAGCCCCATCGTCGTCCAGACGCAGGGGGACCACCTCGACACCGCTGAGACCATCATCGACAAATGTTAGGCGGAGAACGATCGACTCGCGGCTCATCCACGGGTAGGCGCTGATGGTATCGATCCAGAAGTTCCCCAGGCAGTACGCGATCGGGCGTCCCCGATAAGACTCGATGCCGTGGAGCTCGTGGGGATGGTTCCCCAGGACCGCGTCTGCTCCAGCGTCGATCAAGGCCATCCCAAGCGTGCGCTGATACGCTTGCAGCATCGGGTGGCTCGGCGCGCGCCACGGCGCGGGAACGCCCCAATGGACCACGACCAGGACCACGTCAGCTATTGCTCGGGCAGCCGCGACGTCGCGGCATGCCCGTTCCACGTCAGACTCGTCCAGCCAGGTACGTACCTCGGGCACCGTCCCCGGCTGTTCGGTCAGCAGCGTCTCATCGATGGCAAAGGCATACCGCACCCGCACCGGGGAAATGCCGGGCCAGTTCGGCCCGGCCGCCGACTCCGGAGGCAACGTGCACGCAATAGAGCACACCGCCACCCTACCGTTGCGCGTTTCCATTAGGGCCGGAGCCGCAGCCGCGGCCCCATTCTCGCCCGCACCCGCGTGGAGAATACCGGCCTCGTCGTAGGCCCGGCAGGTGTCGAGCATCCCCTCGGAGCGGAAGTCCATGACGTGGTTGTTTGCCATGGCGACGACGTCGATGCCCATCGCCCGGAGATCGTCCGCGATCTCCCGCGGGCCCCGCAGGTTCGCCCACTTCGGCACGGGAGTGCCGCGCTCCGAGAGGACGGTATCGACGTTGGCAACCACGACGTCCGCGCCAGTGAAAAGTCCGCGTGCCGCCTGGATGTCGCGAGGGGCCAAACGGCGCTCGAGCATGAAATCGCCGACGACGGCGACCACGAGGGAGGGACGCTCAGGCACGGCCATCCGTCGTTCCTCCTCCCGTGGTCACGGCCCGGTCACGCGAGCGCGCCGTCGACCACCTCACGCGCCTGGTGGAGCGCCCAGACAAGACGGTTTTGTCCGCGCGTGAGGTGTGCTCGAACGATGCCGCGACGCGACGGATCGTTGTGGATCTGCGGCACCGCGAGCGACGGTACCAGGTCTGGCAGGGGCGGCACGTTCAAAGCCGGGTCGTGCCAGAAATCCGGCAGCCGGCTGAAGTTGACCGGAATCAGCAACCGGGCCAGACGCCGCTGCACGGCGTTGAAGCGACGCGCTTCCATTTCGCCGGTTCCCTCGACGGTCGGAGCGGCTGCATAGAATCGCCCGAGTGCTTCGTCGAGTGCGGCAAGCGCGTCCCGGCTCGCCGCGAAGTCGAACAGATCGCCGGCGGCGTCCTGGTAGCGATCGAGGGTCTCCCGGAACTCGGCTGTGGTCTGGGTCCAATCGAACGGGTGGAGCGGAGCGTTGAGTGTCCGGAGGAGCGACGCGCCGTACATCCGCATGTCACGCAGCAGGTTGTCGCGATCCGCGATCTCCATCGTGTCGCCTTCGGTGTGCCAGGCGATGTTGCCGCCGCAGCCCCCGACGGCGTAGTACCCCTTCTCCGCCCGTGTCTCGTCGGACATCGTCGAGCTGAGCATGTAAAACGACGTGATCCCGATGCCGTTGAAGGAGTAGTCCCCCGCCCGCGGAGGTCGCTCCGGTGCGGGTGTGATGCCCGTGGTCTCGCGGATGACGCGCTCGACAAACGGCTCGGCCTCACTCATGCAGGTCAGCTCGTTATAGGTCTCCGCCCAGCGGCAGCCGGGGGAATCGCAATTGACCTGCGCGACGCAACCGCGTGCGAGCTCGATGGCGTGGGTGTCGGCGTACCAGGTCGAACCGGCGTAACGGCCGTGGGAGTGGCCACTCCACCAGGCGACGCGGAGGGAGCGTGCGAGGCGGTCGCGGTGCCGCCAGAAGACCCGAGCCAGTTCGAGCATTGTCGCGTCGCCGGTCGCGTTGTCGCCGACGCCGGCGTGCCAGGAGTCGAGGTGCCCGTGGAGGAGCACGAACTCGTCTGGGACCACAGCGCCAGGGATCTCGGCCACCAACACCGGGATCGGACGCCAGCCTGTGTCGAGCGAGGTCGACAGCGCGATTTCCCCGCCCCGCTGCGCGAGGTCGATCAACTTCAGCCCATCCGGATTGTTGACGGCGACCACCGGGATGGTTGGCTGGCGTGGCTCCGAATCGAGGTCCGGCGTGCCCCAGATGTTGGTGCAGATCGTCTCGTGGATCGCCTCTCCGGGCGCGACGAAGATGCCGGCGAGGGCCCCGGCTTCCATCACCGCCGTGACCTTGCCGGGGAACGGCATGCCCTCGGTGATGACGATCTTGCCGGCGACGTCGACGTCGCCAAGATCGACGCTGCCCGAGACGATATCCGCGAGGTCGGGCTTGGCGCTGGCAGGGGCATACACTAAGGGGCCGCTTATCTCTCGCCCATCCGTCGACGCGGACATCGCCGACGTCTTCGCGCGATAAGACGCGCCGTCCGGGGCAACATCCCGCACGGTTGCGGCCAGTGGGATCGAGATGAAGCACTCGGGCTCGTGGAGACGGTACGGGATGCCCCAGTCGTCGAGATGTCCCGTGAGGATTTCAATCGCCCGCCGCTCCTCGGGCGACCCGGAGAGGCGGACGAGCGAGGCGAACCGTTCCACCACCGACCACGGCGTATCCAGGGACACGTCGTCGAGCATCGAGCGTTCCAGCGCCTGGTCCGTCCACCCGACGATCCCTGTTGCGTTAGCGATCACGATCTGTTTCCTCCTCCGACCTTACGGTCACGATAATCTTCCCAAACCCTTCCCTGGATTCGGCGCGGAGCCGCGCCCGTGCCAGAGCCATCAGGCGTGGATTGCAATGACCATCTGCCCTACCCCTGGAAGCTTCGCGCGGAGCCCACGCCGACCAACCCGCGCTCCGCCTCACGCCCGGCGAGCTGGCGCGCCAGCTCGACCTCGGCGACAAGCGCCCGGATGAGCTGAAGGGCGCCGACCACGCAGCCGATCGCGGCCAGGTACGACCCCGCCACGAGGTGATACGGGTTGGTATCGACATAGCCGTACGGTCCGGCCGGGGGACCAAGGATCACGTCCCACCGCGCCAGCGCCTCATCGCACATCCGCGCGGCCGTCCGCAGCAGCGCCAGCACCCCCTGATACCCACCATCCTGTCGCCACTCCGCCGGGCGCTCGTCGAGAATCCACCGCTCGACGTGCATCACGGCGTCGAGGAGCGGCTCAGGGAGTGGGCCATCCCCGAGGTTCGCCAGCGTATCGCCGAGGTCGGTGACGAGGCGCGTGGTCTGATCGGCCAAAGACATTATGTCATCGAGAGACCGGCACCAGATCTCGTCCGGCGGATAACCGAACACCGACATCGCATAGTTGGGCGTCAGCCACTGCGGTCGCGGCTCGATGGATTGCATCCGCAGCGTCTGCGCGCGATCGACGACCTCGGCCGCGGCCCGCTTCACGGCGGTGAGGCTGACACCGCGCGGCACCCCGATCGACCCTGGAGCATGGCTGTATCCCCACGATGCGGCCGGGGAACGCCGCGCCATCGCCTGCCAGAGGACAGCATTGGCCAGCATCCTCGCTGGGGTTGACCACTCATGCATCGGAAGGTCGAGGCCGAACTCGGGGTGGGAGCCGAAGGCGACGACACGACCCGTCCCCAGCTCTCCCGCCACAATCGAGAACCGACCGGCGGCAATTGCCTGGCCAAGATACGTGGGCTTATCGCTCTCCGGTGGGCCGGCGAACGCTTCAGCCGGAGTAAACCGAGGCGTCCACCCCGAAAAGGCGGCCAGACCGGCGACCGCCGAAGCCCCCTCGACGGCAGGCTCAGCCAGCGGGTTGAGCACCGGACCGTTGTAATGAGAGATCTCGAACGACGGCGGCATGCCGAACATCACCGGGTGGTTCGGGCGCTCGTTTGTCACGGTCACCACGCCAACCCCAGGCGACTGGAGATCCAGGAACTCCACGGCCTCCTCACCACGCCAGGGGCCGGCGTTGACAAGCTGGAGGTGGCGTTGCGCGGGACAGCTCCCGACAAACGATTCCGAGTTGACGATGCAATCGTAGGAGCCGGCGCAGCAGCCGATGTACATTCCACCGTGGCGGACGAAGTCGGCGATTGCGCGGCAACCCTCCTCACCCAACGGCTCGATCTGCCCGTGCATGGCCCGAAAGCCACCTCCGGGCATCACGAGAACATCGACGGTCGCGAGCGCGCCCCCGCGGATCTCGGTGTCAGAGAGAAAGCGAAGCGCGAAGCCGCACTCGGCCAGAACCGCGGCGTGATTGAACGGGGCCCCACCCCCACCATAGAGCCCGACCCGCACCGCCGCCAGCGGCGCGACCAGGAGACCCGATGACGTGCTAAGTGGCACGAGATCAATGCCCGCCGACGCCGCTTCGGCTCGCACCGTTGCCGGCTCCACGGGTTCAGTCACACCGGGATCCCACGCACTCGTCAGCGGGATCACGAAAGAGCCGGGCGGCGGCGCGCCGCCGTCATCTTCCGTCACACCCGTGACAAGCAGAACGCGATGGCCACCACGGACGAGCCGGTTGGCGAAACGGATCGCCGACGTCCATGCCGCCGCGGCGTCGACCGCGAACGCGTTCAGATGGAGATCAGCCATGGTGTCCTCCGATACAAAGTCGCGGCTCATCGAAAAATCAGCGATGTCCACGGTCGAGAGCGTCACGCAACCCGTCCCCGAGCAGGTTGAACCCGAGGACCGCGATCATGATCGCCAGCCCGGGGAAGACCACAACCCAGGGCGCCTCCCGCATAAAGTCACGTCCTTCCGAAAGCATCGAGCCAAGGGACGGGTCCGGCGGCTGCGTACCGAGCCCGATAAAGGAGAGCCCCGCCTCGATCAGGATCGCGATGCCGACGCTGATCGACGCCTGGACGATCAGGGCACCGAGGCTGTTCGCCAGGATATGACGCAGCATCAGGCGGATTGGGCCGGCACCAATTGCCCGGGCCGCCTCAACGAACTCCTCACCCCGGACCGTCATCACCGAGCCCCGGAGGACGCGAGCCATGATCGGCACGTAGATCAGGGCCAGGGCCAAGATCTCAACGCCAGCGCCCGTCCCGAAGACCGCGATGAGGGTCACCGCCAGCAGGATCGGTGGGAAGGCCATCAGGAGGTCGAGCGGACGCATGATCAGGTTGTCGACCAGCGCGCCGGAGTAGCCCGCCAGCAGACCGAGCGGGAGGCCAACCACGACCGCGGCGAGGACGGAGCCCACCGCCACGAGGAGCGAGACGCGGTAGGCGACCAGCACCCGGGCCAGGACATCACGGCCAAGCCCGTCGGTGCCGAATGGATGGGCGAACGTGGGACGAGCGAGAACGCGGGAAAAATCACCGTAGTTCGGGTCGTACCCGCCGATCGCCGGCGCCAACAGCGCCAGAAAGACGACCAGGGCCACGAGCGCCGCCCCGACACACGTCCGCTGGTGGCGAACCAGGACAGACCGGACGAGACGCCAGTTCCAGCCCCGCCCAGCTCGGGCCAGAAGCGGGCTGGGGACAGCGATCGACTTGGGAGCACTCATCGCGCGATCACCGCCCGCTCTGCCGGATCCGCGGATCGATGACCGCGTACAGGGAGTCGGTCAGGATGTTGGTCACCATGAAGAGGAAGGTGACGAGCAGGACGGCTCCCTGGACCACTGGGTAGTTCCGCTCGAGCACGGCATTGAGCGTGAGCCGGCCAACGCCGGGGAGCGAGAAAATCTGCTCGATGATGATCGCTCCGCCGAGCGCGTAGCCAAGCTGTAACCCGACGACGGTGATGATGGGGATAGTGGCGTTCTTTAGGACGTGACCGAGGACGACCGCCCGCTCGCCCAAGCCCTTCGCCCGGGCGGTCTGGACGAATGGCTTGTTCAGGACCTCCAGCACAGCGCCGCGCGTGGTTCGGGTCAACACGGCCGCGAAGTTGACGGCCAGCGTCAGGGCCGGCAACACCATATGGCTGAGGTTGCCCCAGACCGATTTCCGCAGCGGTACGTAGCCAGACGATGGAAGCCAGCCGAGAACGAGCGCCATGAGCAGGATGAGCATCACCCCCAGCCAGAAGTCGGGAATGGAGATGCCAACAAGGCCGAGCGCCGTCGATCCCTGCTCAGCGAGACCGCGCCGTCGCACCGCCGCCAGGACGCCGAGCGGGATGCCCATTGCCGCCGACATCAGCATCGCGAGGAACGCCATTTCCAGCGTCACCGGCAGCCGCGAGAGCAACTGATCCCGGATCGGTTCGTGCGTCCGGTAGTCGACCCCAAGGTCGCCGCGAACGACATTACCCAGCCAGTGGAGGTACTGCACCGAAATCGGATCATCGAGCCGCAACTCCCGTCGCAGCGCTTGGACGTTCTCTGGGGTCGAGCGCAGCCCAAGGATGACCAGCACCGGATCGCCGGGCACCAACCGGATGATGAAAAAGACGATAACCGACATCGCCAGCATCGCCGGGATGGTCAGCAGAAACCGCCTGGCGATGTAGGCCGCGACCATGGCACCTTGCCCCGGGGAACCATACGACGTGCGATCGCGAGAACGGGCCCGCGCGAGACACCCGTCCCCGTCTTCTCCCCACGCTCCGTCAGCTAGCGGCCCTCAAGCCGATCGATAAACGGCGCTCGCGGGCCGGCTACTCCGCGATGTAGACCGGCGCCATGCGGATCTCCATCGATGGCAGGGGCGTCATCCCGTAGACGTTGGCGCGCACCCAGTACTGCTGGAGCTGGTTGTCGATCGGGATCAACGGCACCTCTTGTTGCATCAGCGTCACCAGCGCCTTGTAGGCCTGCTTCCGCTTCTCGACGTCCGGCTCTTGCGCGAACGCATTGAGGGCTTTATCCATCTCCGGCGTGCCGTAGCCGCTATTGTTCCAGCCTGAGGTAGACAGGAGATTCGGGTAGTAGAAGTGGGCTGGGTCGAGGGTGGCGCTCCAGTAGCTGATGGTAGCGGCGTACTCCTTCTGCAGCAACCGCTTGATCCACTCGCCTGACTCGTAGTTCTGAATCTGCATCTTGATGCCGGCCCGGCTCAGCTGTTGTTGGAGGACCTGGGCGGACTTGACCTGCGTTGGCACCTGCGGCTGGCCATCGAAGGAGAATTCGAGCCCCTCGGCCCCTGCTTCCTTCAGCAGCGCCTTCGCCCGATCGTAGTCTGGACCGTCTTGGTAGAGGTTGACCCCAGAGTAGTAGGGGTTCTCCTTGGAGATCGCCTCAGTGGCGGTATCCGCCTGCCCGAAGAAGGCGACCTTGACGATCTCCTCGCGGTTCACCGACCAGGCCAGCGCCTGCCGCACCCGCTTGTCATTGAACGGCGGCTTGCTGTCGTTCATGTAGATGAAGTCGGGCAGGTATGGCTTGCCAACCGTCACCTTAATGTCCGGTCCGTTCTTCAGCTCCTCCACCTTCTGCAGCGGGATCTGCATCGCCCACTGCATCTCGTTGGTCTGCAGCCCCGTCAAGCGGACCGTGTCGTCGGAGATCGCCTTGAAGATGACCTTGTCGAGGTAGGGGATGTTGGGGACGTGGTACTTCTCCCACCGCTCGAGCGTGATGTGGTCGTCCTTGACCCACTCCGCGAACCGGAACGGACCGGTGCCGACTGGCTCAAGGCGCGGGTCCTTGCTCGAGATCGCCTTCTGATTGACGATGTTGAAGGCCGCGGCCAGGTCGGCCAGAAACGAGCCCCAGGGGTGCTTGAGGATGAAACGAACCTTGTCGTCACCCTGTGTCTCGACTCGGTCGATCGCCTGGAGGAAGACGGCGTTCGGCGCTCCGACCTTCGGGTCGAAAAGACGCTCCAGCGTAAAGGCGACGTCCCGCGACGTGAACGGCTCGCCGTTGTGGAAGACGGCGTTGGTGACCAGCTCAAAGTCCCAGGTCGTCGGATTGACCTGAGTCCAGCTCTTGGCCAGGCCGGGGGTGAACTTGTAGTTCGCATCGGTGTAGACGAGCGTGTCAAAGACGTTCTGGTAGACCTGCATTGACGAGTAGAGCTCGGCGAACGCGGGGTCCATGTTCACCGGCTTGTCGATTGTGGCGGCGACGACCGTGCCACCGCGGACCGGGGCCGGATCGCCCTGCAGTCGACCCACCGTGCGACTGGGAGCCGCGGTCGCCGAGCGCGCCACCGCGGCGGCCGCGACGGAGCCACCGAGCAGGGCGCCGCCACCGAGGGAGGCGACGCGGCGGACGAAATCGCGCCGCGACAACTCCCCGCCAACGAAGTGATCGACGATCTCCATCAACGCTCGATCGCGCTGGTCAGCCATGATTGGCCTCCTCCCGCGGGCGGCCGGGGATACCCCATACCCACCCTGATCAAAAAACGAACGGTCACCGTTTCGTGATTCCGATAGACGAGAGAGTTACGCTGATTGTAACTTAGTATCTTTCGCGGTAACATCATAGGGATGCATGTGTCCTGTTGTCAAGGCATGCCCGGGGCTCGTTGCACGCGACGCGCATGTTCATGGTCTGGGCCGGGGGACCCCCCGCACCCCGGGAGGTCCGAGGCGGGCGACAAAGCCCCTCGCGGGACGCGGCGCCACGGGCATTCCTCTGACCGCCGAAGGGAAAGAGGGCAACGGAACGAGGCCGATAGGTTCCGGGTGCATTGAAGCGGCCGGACGTACGGAAAGCGTGACGACGATGTCCGACGCGGTCATGCCGACAACCTACTTCCTGGCGAGCGTCGACCGGGTCATGCAGGTGCTCGACGCCTTCACCTCCGAGACACCGGAGTTGCGCTTGACCGACCTGAGCGACCGGCTTGGCATCCCCAAACCGCAGGTGTTGCGCATTGCCGCCACGCTCGAACGTGGTGGCTACCTCAACCGCGATCCGGACACCAAACGCTACCGGCTTGGGATCCGCCTCTTCCAGCTGGGCATGCTCGTGCGGCAGCAGATAGATTTGCGCCGGGTCGCGCAGCCCTGCCTCCGGACCCTCGCGGACGAAACCCTAGAGACCGTCGGTCTCTTCGTCCCTGACGCGACCGGTCCAATCTGCATCGACGTTATCGAGAGCCCGAAAGGCTTGCGCGTCTTTGCGCAGCTCGGGCGGAGGATGCCGTGGAACGCTGGGACCTCGGCCAAGGTTATTCTCGCCTTCCTCCCCGAGGAGCGGCGAGAGCGCATCCTTGCGCGCGGCAACTTCGAGCGATACACGGCCCGCACCATCACCGAGGCCCCAGAACTGCGAGCGGTGCTCGACGAGATCCGTCGCACAGGCTACCACCTCGGGATCGGTGATCTCGACGAGCACGCGATCGGCGTCGCCGCGCCGATCTTCGACGACGGAGAAACGATCGCCGGCGCCATCAGCGTCGCCGCGCCGGTTACCCGCCTCTCCGAAGATGACCTACCGTGGTTGATCGACCGGGTGCGGCAGACGGCCGCGACGATCTCGCGGCAACTCGGGCATCACCCAGCCGCCTCCGCATCAGCAGCGGACGATTAGGGGAAGGTCCACGGGAGGTCGATCCCCCACCGAGCGGAAGGAGCCGATGCGGTTGGCCAATGCGGGTGACATCACGCTCCATTGCGAGGCGATTGGAGAGGGAATCCCTTGATCCTCAACGGCCATCACCACCAATCGTACCGGCCCTTCCAGAGGCCCTACGTCTCCCTGTTCTCCCGCGTCATCGTTTTCGATCGGCGGGGCACAGGGCCATCCGACAACCCGCCCGGCCCGTGGTCTCCGGCGGCTCGTGCTGCCAACGTCCCCAATCTGACGGACATCCCCGGGATCGACCGGGCCGTCCCCAGCGACCGTTGGGGATGACGTCGGTCGGGTACATCTCCATCCCAGATCGTACGTTCCACCGCCGGAGCTGACGAAGCTGTTACAGGCTTCAGGGGGCGGCATCTCTTCTCAACCCCCGACCGCGTCAACCTGGACCTCGACCAGCCACTCTCGCTTGACCAGCCGGGGTACCTCTAACAAGGTCGAGGCCGGGGGCGTGGCGCCAAAGTACTCCCGCGCGATCGGTTCCTCGTGCTCCATGTAGGCGTCCATATCGGTGGTGAAGGTGTAGATGTGAACGACATCCTGCCAGTCGAGACCAACAGCCGCGAGCGCCCGTGAAACCATGTCGTAGCAGCATCGGATCTGGCCGGCCATATCGCCCACCGCGACATCGTTGCCGTGCTCGTCGACCGCGACTTGCCCACCAATGCGGTACATCGTCGTGCCGACCGCCTTGACGATGTGGGCGTACATGTTGCTTTGCGGAGCGTGCAATCCTGGCGGGTTGATTTTGAAGACGGCCATCTTGGCACTCCTGCCTCGGTCATTGACTCGAATCACGCCGGGGTGGATAGGCATCAATGGGGAGATCGTCAAGCGGCCAGACCGGCCGCCGTAGCCGGCGGAACGTGCCAAGCTTCCGAACGTCAGGGTGGGTGACGCCAACGCCATCGACCGGGATGAATCGCTCAATCTTGCCGGCGAGCGCCTGCCGGATGTGCAGTCCAAGACCTTTGAAGCCAGCCGCTTGCACCTGCGTTACGTCGAAGCCAAGCGGCGCGAAGATGTCGATATTCTCGGTGACCAGCTTGTGCTGCGTTACCACCGCCAGGATGCCGTGGACGTCGAGCACGCCGATGATGCCAGCATCGTAGGTGGTGCCTGTCCAACTATCGGTCGGGATCGGGCTCGTGTGGATCGTGGCGACCGTACCGGTGACGGTGATCGGTTGGCCATGCAACGTGTCTGTCTTTGCGCCGAGGTTGACGGTCAGCTCCGTGCCGATCCCCGCGGCCGCCATCGCCGCCGCGACCTCCGCATCCTTGACGGTTGACATGCCCCCGCGGGCGACGCCGCCTTCGAGCAGCCCGCGCAGGATTGCGACGCTGTCCGCTGATCCGCCCCCTGCTGGGTCATCACATTCGTCGATCAACCCGACCGGCTCGTTCGCCGCCAGGGCCTGACGGACGGCGTCTGGGATTGACATTACCGGGACGATGAAATCTTCACGCCGTGCCCAGGCCTCGGTCGCCAAGCGTCGTGCGAGCGTGGTCGCCAGCACCTCATCACCATCGGTCGTACACACGACGCTCAATCCCGCGTCGCGCTGATCGCTTCCGTAGAAGCCGCCGTGGAGAGAAATGTCAATGACCTTCGGGAGCTGTTCCAGCTCTGCACGGATTTGATGCAGGTCGTGCATCGGTCCATGGTCGGTCGCCATGTTGATCGCTGGCAGAAAGAGGGGAGGCTGCTCTCGGCTACGCACCGGGAAGATCTCGCCGCCGCGAATCTGCACGATCCGTTCGACCGCTTCAACTCCTCGGTCGTAGGCGTCTCGGTGCGGCTCCTCGTTGTAGGCAAGCGTCAAATCAGCGCTCTGGAGCAGCAGATCGGTTGTGTCGGAATGGAGATCGAGGACGACGACGATCGGCACGCTCCACCCGACGACCTGCCGCAGGGCGGCGACCAAGGAACCCTCGGGGTCGTCGATCCCAGCTCGATCCTCGACGCTCATCGCTCCGTGCAGGGCAAGGAGTACGCCGTCAAGTGCTTCCGCCCGCTGGGCGCCGGCGATCATGACGTGCTTGACGTCGTCAAAGACCTCTTGCCTGACGGGACCGCCGGGCAGGGCCGAGGCGACCAGCGTCGGTACGAGGCTGTGACCACCACGCTTCGCCGCGTCGATGAACCCTCCCACGACCGTTCGGGTGCCCTGGAGCAAATCCAGGACATCGTCTCCCTCGGCGTACCATTCACGCTGGCGAAACGCCTCAAAGCCTGTCGGGTGGGCACAAAATGCATTGCTTTCGTGGGCGAACTCGCCGATCAGGAAATGCACCTCGGCGTCCTTTCCGTCGGTCTCAATCGTTGAGACCAACGATATTCTCGAACCCGACCAGTCGCTCGAATATCACGATCACGACGACGGTCACGCCGATGAAGAGTGTCGACACCGCGCCGACCAGCGGATTAATCTGGTAACGAATGTAGGAGAACATCTGGACTGGAAGCGTCACCGCGTCCGGCCCGCGGAGGAAGACGGCCAAGACCGCGTCGTTGAATGAGAAGAGGAACGAAAAAATCGCGGCGCCGGCGACACCGGCCTTGATCAACGGCAACGTCACGGTCAGGAAGATGCGCGTTGGCCCGGCTCCGAGACTCGCCGCGACCTCTTCCAACTCGACGCTATAGCCCTGCAAGGTCGCCATTACCGTCTGGATGACGAGCGGCACAATGATGACGAGATGGGCGATGACGAGCCCGGTCAAGCCGCCGGCGAGATTGTGGTCGCTCAGGAAGAGCAAGAGCGCGACGGCGATAACAATCTCAGGAAAGATCAGCGGTGCGAACAACACGATGTTCAGCGTTCCCCGGATCACTCCGCCTCTGATCTTGAACAGCCCATAGGCTGCGAGCGTGCCGATCACCAATCCGATTCCAGTCGCGATCACCCCAAGCTTGAGACTCAGCCAGAGCGCGGTCACAAAGTCCTCGCGCGCGAAGAATGCCCGAAACCAGCGCAGCCCATAACCTGGAGGAGGGAAAGTGAGAAACGCTCCGGACGAGAAGGCAACCCAGACGACGACGACGATCGGGACGAGGATGAAGGCGGTGACGAGCACTACCATCGTTTTCAGCAGGGGGTGGTCGGCGAGCCTCATGCCGCCTTCCTCTGCGTCCGAAGGGCACGCAAGAGTCCGCCGTAAACGACGAGCAACAAGACCGTTACCGCGAAGGTGACGAATGAAAGCGCGGCGGCCTGCGGCCAGTCATTCGTTCCAGTGATCGCTTGATAGACCAACAACGGAACGACGAGCGTCTGGTCGCCACCGATAAAGAGGGCAAAGGCGTAGGCTGAAAGGACAATTGAGAAGCTGATCAGCGACGCCGCGAAGATGCCGGGCACGCTCAGCGGGATGACCACCGTCCGGAACGCGTGCCAGCGCGAGGCGCCGAGGCTCATTGCCGCGTCCTCCAATCCCACGTCCACGTTCGCGATGGCGCCGATCAAGGGCAGAATGACGAAGGGAAGCGAGACATAGACGAGCGCGAGCAGCACGCCCTTGATGTCGTACATGAAGGTGACCGTTGGCAGATGCATCCAAGCGAGCGCCTGGTTGAGCGCCCCTTTCTTGGAAAGGAGCACGATCCACGCGAAGACGAGGACGATGAAGTTCGTCAGCAGCGGCGAGAGAATCAACCCAATCAGTAAGCCCTTCTGTCGCAGACGAACGCGCGCCAAGAAGTACGCCACGGGGTAGCCGAGGACCAATGAAATGACGGTCACCACGACACCCATCCACATGGTCAGCCAGAGCTTCCCGAGATAGAACGAGTCAGTGACGAATTCGGTGTAGTGCCGGCCGGTGAACGCTGGTTGCATAATCGTCCCAGCCGCGTGCTCGTAAAAGCTGATCCGCAGCATTCGGACAAACGGGACGACGAAAAACAACAACGTCAGGACCAGCGCCGGCAGAAGCAGCAACGATGGCCCCATGCCCATGTGAGAGACAGTCGCCCGGATTCGGGTCATGGTGCCGGCTCCAGAACGCGCGCGTTGGATGGGTACCAGGCAATAGTCACGCCTTGGTCGCCCAGTCGCGGTCGGTCCATATCTCCGTCATTGGGGGCGTAGACCTGGAGCATGGTGGCGGGCGTGAGGCGCGCGAAGATGTAGCTCCCTTCACCTTGGTAGACGACCTGCTCGATCCGCGCTGGAAAGCAATTGGCCCCGTCGAGGTTTCCGTCAGCGGGGAGGATGCGAATCTTTTCCGGTCGGAGGGCAACTTCCACCCGCTGGTCCACGGCCGCACCGTTCCACGGAGACAGCACGATAGCGGGGCCACCCTCGAGATCGGCGTGGATCGCGTCCGGGCTGATTGAGCGCACCGTTGCTGTCAGAAAGTTGCTGAGTCCGATGAAATCGGCGACGAAGCGCGTGCGCGGAGTCTCATAGATCTCCGCCGGTGTCCCGACCTGCTCAATGCGGCCGTGGTTCATGACCGCGATGCGATCCGCCATCGTCAGCGCTTCTTCCTGGTCGTGAGTAACGAAGATGGTGGTGACCCCAAGCCGGCGTTGGAGCGCCTTCAGCTCGATCTGCATCTCCTCCCGCAGCTTCTTGTCGAGAGCACCAAGCGGCTCGTCGAGCAGCAGCACGAGCGGGTCGATCACAATCGCCCGTGCCAGCGCAACCCGCTGCTGCTGTCCGCCGGAGAGCTGTTTTGGGTAACGACTGCCGTAGCCCGGCAATCGGACGAGATCGAGCGCCTCCGCGCTGCGCCGATCGCGCTCAGCCCTCGGCTGCTTACGCATCTTTAGCCCGTAGGCGACGTTGTCAGCCACGGTCATGTGCGGAAAGAGCTCATAGCGTTGAAAGACCATGCCGAGATTACGCTTGTGAGGGGGCACATTGTTGTAGCGTGATCCACCGATGCGGATTTCCCCGGTATCCGGCTGGACAAAGCCAGCAATCATCCGCAGCGTCGTCGTCTTCCCGGAGCCACTCGGCCCGAGGAGGGCGACAAACTCCCCGGGGTTGATCGTCAGATCAACGTCATCGACGGCGACAACGCTGCCAAAACGTTTGGTCGCACCGATCAATCGGACATCAGCCGGGCGCGCGGGCTCTTTTGGGCGACGGACGGACCGACTCATATCACCGTTCATCCAGGCGCGTTAGCCGGTCGTTGACGGCTCAAGGTGACCACGTGTTGGGGGCAGTGCCGGAGTTCGTTCGAGGTCAGCTGGTCGCGACCTCGCGATTCCAACGATCGATCCAGTTGTCCTGATTGCTGACGACGTAGTCCCAGTCGACCTTGAAGGCTTGATCCACCAAATCCCCGTAGAGGACTTTGCCCACCAGGTCCTCGCTCAGCTTTACCGTCTTGTTGGTCGGTCCGGCGTAGAGGACTTTAGCCATTTCTTGCTGCGGTGCTGGTGAAAGGTAGTAGTTGACGAACTGCTCGGCCGCGGCCTTGCGCTCGTCGTTCAGATTTTTCGGGATACCGAGCCAGACCGCGACGGGGAAAGCCCCCTGCTTCGGAAAAGCGAAGCTGGAGGGAAAGCCGTCGGTCTGCATGAAGAAGGCTTCATTGTTGTACTCGGGCATCAGAACCACCTCACCATTCTGAAAGGAGGTGAGCCCGGTTGCCGAGTCCGTGAACTTCGCCTGACCCTTCAGCTTCTTGGCTTGGCTGAAACCAGCGGTGTCGACATCGGTGCTCGTTCCGCCCCCGACGACCGCAGCGGCCAGCAGATCGAGCAACGAGTCATCCCCCGCAACAGGAATCTCAAAAGCGACTTTGTCCTTATAGGCTGGGTCCCACAGCGCGGCCCACGAGTCGGGCGCGGTCTTGATCTCGTCGGTGTTGTAGAGGAGGCCCCAAGCGTCGAGCTCAACGTTGACCGCGTAAGGGAGGTCGACCGCAATCGGATACAGATCTTTCAGGTTCGGCAATTTCGCCTCGTCGTAGGCGGCAAGCAAATTCCCCTGTTTCTTCACGGTGTGGTACTCGATGTTCGTCAGGGAAACGACATCGTAGGTCGGGTCGTCCTTCTCGGCATCAGCGACGAGAGCCGGTACCGCGGACTGACCGGTGACGACGTTGACCTTGATTCCGCTTTCCTTCACATAGGGATCGACCACCGCCTTCTTCTGGTTATCCCCGTAGAGGCCGCCGTAGCCGAGGATCGTGAGCTCGGTCACCTTGCCGCTCTGCGCGCCCGCACGGCGCCCACCGATCGCCAGCGCCGCCGCGCTGGCAGCAGCGCCGGCGAGCACGCCCCGGCGGCTGAAGCGGGTGCGCTCCAAGCGGGTCAGCAAGGCGGCGATCCTCATTGTCTGAACGGGTGTTAGATCCATCTCTCCTCCTCCAAACGTCAGCCTAGCCAGCATTGACGGTGGCCTGGTCTCACCGCGCGGCACGCGGCGATCGATGACGGGAGGGGGGGTGGCCGGCCACGATGTCCGCTCACCGGCCCAGCCCCATCATTTTGCCGAGTCCGACGAGGCGGTCGGCGATCAGCACGGCGAGGAGGGAGAGTAGAATCATGACCGTCGCGATCGCGGCAATGGTCGGGTCAGGCTTGAAGCGGAGATACGTGTAGATCTGCACCGGCAACGTCACGAGGTCGGCCCGCGAGAGGAAGAGCGCGATAATTGGTTCGTCGAAGCTCGTCAGAAAGGCGAACGTGGCGCCAGCAATGATGCTTGGCATCAGCAAGGGTAAGGTGACGTAGCGAAAGACGTGACGCGGACGGGCGCCAAGAACCATCGCTGCTTCTTCGAGGGAAGGATCGAGCCCATCGTACCCGACGATGATGCTCTGCAAGGAGAATGGCAAAGCGAGAATCAGGTGCGCGGCCGCAAGTGTCAGGAGCGTGGTCCAATACCCATCGGTGAGATGGATTTTGGCGGCCCAGATGAGCAGGGCGGGCCCGTAGACGATGGTCGGCAAGATCAGCGGAAGGTAGCTGAGTGACGTCAGCGACGATCGTCCAACACCCGATCGACGACCGATCGAGGCCGCCAGCACAACTCCAACCAGCACCGCCACCACCGCGACGCTCGCGCCGAGGACCAGGCTGAAGACGAGTGAGCGCACGAAATCGTCACGGGCAAAAAAGGCCTGGTACCACTTCGTGCTAAGGCCCTGCGGCGGGAAGGTCAGAAACGCGGTCTTGCTGACTGAGGCGAGCATCGCGACGATAGTCGGGGCCAGCAGGTAGGCGCAGGCAAGCGTCAGGAGCGCGGGATAAGTGGGTCGCCAGAGACGGATCAGACTGATACGCATTGTCCGGCGTCGCCGTGCCCAAGGAGTGAAGCCGACACGACGCGAACCGCGGCTCAGTGAACCGGATAACGAGGCATCAGCGAGCATGTGGCGCCAGCCTCTGGCTCAGCCAGGATAACCCGCCGATCAGCACGATCGAGGTCAGGAGGAGGAGGCCGGCCAGAGCGGCCGCGAGCGGATAGTTCAGGGTCTTGGTCATTAACTCGCTAATCAACGTGCCGGCGAGGAGGAACTTGCCCCCCGCCAAAAATTGCGGCGTAATGAACGACGAGATGGTCAAGGTGAAGACCAACGAGAGCCCACCGATGATGCCGCGCACGCTCAACGGGACGACCACCGCGACGAGGACCCGGAGCGGGTCAGCACCCGCTATGGCGGCTGCCTCCTCAAGGTCGCGATCGATCGTCTGGATGACTCCCGCGACGACCAAGACGAAGACCGGGAGCATGATCTGGCTCAGGCCGATCAGGACGCCGGTCGTATTGAAGATCAGCTTCAGCGGTTTATCGATCACGCCGAGATCAAGCAGGACGTTGTTCAGGAGACCCCGCTTCGGGAGGAGGACTAACCAACCGTACGTCCGGACAACGAGATTGGTGAAGAGCGAGGCAACGACGATGATCAGAACTACATCACGCCAGCGGGAACGGCCGCGAGCCACGAAGTAGGCGAGGGGGTAACCGAGGATCAGACAAACGAGTGACACCCGCAGGCCGATGGTGAATGTCAGCCGCAGAATATCCAAGTAATAGGGGTCGCCGAGCAAGCGGTCGTAATTCGCCAACGTGAGGGTCGCGGTGTACTGTCCGGTCTGAACGAAGGAGAACAGACCGATCACGAGAAAGTAGACGAGTGGAATCAGAAAGAACGCGGCGAAGAGCGCACCCGACACCGCAAGGACGAGGCGACTCATGCCGATCCGCCCAAGGCCCGCCAGGGCACGAGATTCTCCCCTTGCCACGCCTGCGTTCATCCGGTGATCCCCCAGCCCCAGCGGGCGCACCAGGCGTGCGTTTCACGGAGTTGATCGAACGGCGTCGCCTCGCCGGCATCGAAGTCATCCCCGTTGGCGACGGCGGAGAGAACGGCCGCACTGAGGCGGAGACCTGGCTCCAGTCCGGCCGGACCGAGCGGATCGAGATTGTCGGCCGGCGTGTGGTTACCGATTGTTCCCCACCGGCTGAAGTTGACCGCGTTCCGGCCGAGCGCCGCGAAGTTGACAGAGTCGACGCCGCCGCCGCCGACACGGGTATCCACCTCTACTCCAGTCCCATCTAAGGCCGAGGTCGCCAGCCGCTGCCATGAGGCGCTACCGAGCAGCGATGCTGTATTGGCACCCTGGAGGACGCCTTGGCCGTCAAAGTTAATGACGGCAACGATGTTGCCGACATCGTCGAGGTGCTGGTGAAGCCACGACTCGCTTCCAAAAAGACCAACCTCGTGACCACCCCAATGGGCAAAGCGGATCGTTCGTCGTGGCGCTGGGCCGGCCGTGGCGATGCGTGCCAACTCAGCGACAACGGCGCACCCGCCCGCGTTATCCGATGCGCCAGGGCTCGTCCAGGTCGAATCGTGGTGGGCGGAGACGAGCACGATCTCCTCCGGCCGCTCGCTGCCAGGGAGATCGGCCAAGACATTGATCGACTCCGACCAGGTCACGTCCGCTTCCACCGTGATCGTGGCCGTACCCTGCTCGCGGGCCAACGATTGGGCGTCGGCGTAGGAAACGATCACTGAGGGCGGGGTAGCCTCGTGGAGGGCGCGCTTGAAGTTGTAGTAGGCCTGGGGAAGCCCACCAGCCTGAACCTTTCCCGCGGCAAAAATGGCGCCGATGGCCCCATTGGCAAGCAGGAGATCCGTCTGGGGATAATCGGGATAATCCCAGTAGACGTTGCGTCCTTCGACAAGCGCGATCTTGCCGCTGACGTCGATGTCGCCGAGGTCTTGCTCGGTCAGCGGGTCACCGACTGGGATCACCTCGCCGGTAACACCGGTGGGGCCTGTCTGCCCGCCGAAACAGGGGCTGATCGCCGGAATGTCACGGCTTCCCACGCGCAGCGATGCGCGCTGCTCCCGCCAGACGGGAATCGGGAAACGCTCCGAGCGGGGCTCTAGACCTGCCTTGGAAAACTGCTTGGCCAGGTGCTCCGCGCCAGCGTGCTCCGCGGGAGTGCCGGCGACCCGCACCCCTATCTCGCCAGCGAGGCGCACAAGATCAAGAAAGGCACGCTTCGCGTCAGGCTGAATAGAAAGCCTCGGAGCGGACACAGGCGAACTCCTAGATGAACACGTCGTGAATCATGCCCAAGGTCAGGTGATGCCCGCGCATCGTCCTCCCCTACCGGTCAGCCGCGCCGCGGGCCACGCCTTCCGCACTCCCTAGCAGTTCTTGCCAACCTCAGGCACGATCTCCTTGTTCCACTGCTCGGTCAGTCGATCCTGAACCGGTAGCAGTGCTGTCCAGTCGGGCGTAATCAGTGCCTCCACTTCTTGATCGCCGTACGGCATCCATTCCGCGAGCGACGGATCGACCTTGACCGTCGCGTTCGTCGGAGCCGAGGCATAGGCCCGGGCAAACCCAAGTTGTGATTCCGTCCCCAGAGCCTGATTGATGAACTTCTTGGCGAGGTCAGGGTGTTTGGCATTCTTAGGAATGACCAGGAGGTTTGGGATCGCGACCATCCCTTCCTTGGGTTTCGCGAGACGTATATTCTTCAGGCCCGAGGTGTACATCACATACGCCTCTCCCGAGTATTGGACACCCAGCGCCACTTCTTTCCGCTCAAAGACCTGACGCAAATCGTAGTCGGCGGTCAGGATGGAAACGTCCGGGGCGAGCTTTTTGATCGCGTCGAAGCCCGGTTGGAGATCCGGTGCGGCGCCGGGCGTTCCCTTCGTGCCGCCGAACATACGCGAGGCAATCACAAGCTCGTGGAATCCCCAAGCGTCGATTGGGCTGAGAGCGACGTTACACGCATTGGCGTCATCCCACAGCGCCTGCCACGAATCAACCGACGGAATCTGATCAGAGTCATAGACAATGCTGATGCCGCCAACACTGCCAGCAACGGCCTGGTCATCGAAATACGTCGCCGCCGGATAGACGTCCTTCAGGTTCGGAACATCAGCCGCGGTTAGCGGCAGAAACGCGCTCTGAGCGGCGGCGGGAGCAGCTACGTTGAGGTCGATCCAGAGGACATCGAACGGCGGGTTGCTCTGATTCGCCATCAGCTTGGCGTACTGCTCGGTCGAGCTGCCCGGAACGATGCTGATTTTGGCCCCGGTCTCCTTCACCAGCGGGTCAATGATGTATTTCTGGGTAGTCTCGTCCCAAACCCCACCCCACGAGCCCACGATGAGTTGGTTGTCTGCTGCCGCGGCCTGTGGGACGACCTGGAGCAAGCCGACCTGGGCGAAGCAAAGCGCCCCAACGAGGAGCAAGATCGCGCGATGGGCAACCATTCGCCGCGGTAGTCCGCGGTCTCGCCATGCCGACATCATCCTATCCTCCCCCGCCTGATGAATTACGACCCGCCGAGCACCTCTGCGCCCAGCACGACCACATCGTGTGGTTCCCAGGAAACGGTCACATGATCGCCCCGCTTCAGCGGCGATCCAGTTCTGTCATCGTTGGAGGATGATCCATTCTGGCGACTGACAATCAATCGGTCGCCTTCGTCCAGATCAACATAGTAATGAGTCTGGGCTCCAACATAAATGATGTTCGACACGACCCCGAGCCCGCCGCGGCCAAGCGTGGGTTCGGCGTCGACGGCAAGCGTTATTTTCTCGGGCCGAACGGCGGCCGCAACGATCGCCCCATCCGTGAGCACGTGATTGGCGGGCGGGTGGATGACGAGTCCCTTCTCGGATACCAGCAGAGAAGCGCCGTGATCGGTGCGGACGCGACAGTGGACGAGGTTCGTCAAGCCGATGAAGTCGGAAACGAAGGCGGAGGCTGGGCGCTCGTAGACATCAGCCGGGGCCGCGAGTTGTTCGATCCTTCCTGCCTTCATAACCGCGATCCGGTCGCTGAGAATCAAGGCCTCTTCCTGGTCGTGGGTCACAAAAATCGTCGTTAAACCGAGCGATCTCTGGAGCGCCTTCAATTCGATCTGCATCTCCTCCCGCAGCTTCTTATCGAGGGCACCGAGTGGCTCGTCAAGAAGGAGCACGTCGGGCTCATAGACGATCGCCCGGGCCAGGGCAACGCGCTGCTGTTGCCCGCCGGAGAGCTGCTTCGGGTAGCGCTCCTCGTAACCGGAGAGCTGGACCAATTCAAGCGCGCGCTGGGTCCGGACCAACGTCTCGCGCTTGGAAAGGCCGCGCATCTTGAGTCCAAAGCTGATGTTGGCACCAACCGTGAGATGAGGGAAGAGGCCGTAGCTCTGAAAGACCATACCAAGATTGCGATCGTACGACGGCACGCCCACCATGCATCGTCCGCCGACCACGATCGTCCCCGAGTCAGGGGTGAGGAAACCGGCGATAAGCCGGAGGAGGGTCGTCTTTCCACAGCCCGACGGACCGAGGAGCGAGAGGAACTCCCCTGGTCTGACGTCGAGGCTGAGATCATCAACCGCGACCACGTGCTCGTAGTGCTTTGTCACCCGTTCGATGGTGACCGCGATACCGTGATCGGTCATCTCATCCACGCTGCCCATCAACGGCGGCCGCGTCAGCGGCATTGGTCCAACTCTCCGGACGCCACCAACGATCGGTGAATTTAAGGATCGTCGGAATGAGGCTAACGTCGACATCGCGGATCCCCGGAATCGTCCCCACCTTCTCTGTTAGGAAGGTGCGCAACCGGAGGGGATCACGAAAGGCGACCTCCAAGACCAGATCGTGATGTCCGATGGCTAGCGCAACGTAGCGGATTTCATCGTGGCTGCTGAGGGCGTCAGCGATCTCGCGCGTCCGGCCAAGGTCGACACGGAGCCCGACGATGGCGACGCCGGTATAACCGAAGCGCAAGGGGTTGAGAAACGCCGCGATGGTGACGATGTCATCGCGCTCGAGACGTTCGATCCGACGGCGGACTGTCGCCTCAGTGACTCCAATCCGGCGCGCGATCTCCGTATTCGACATGCGACCATCGTGCTGGAGAAGCTCGACGATTCGCTGATCGACAACGTCAAGCATCAACACAACTCCAGAGTGGAACCAGGGTAGCCCTAGAGACGTGTTTCGTCAAGAGGCTCGTCGACCTCGACGAGCTTCGTCTCAATCTTGCGCCGATGTGACGGAGAACCGCTCTAGGACAGGTCAAGGGAACCCGCGGATGAGCTGTCCACTCAGGCGGTCCCGAATCAACGAGTCAGCGCAGGCGCCTCAACCAGCAGCGTGCGTTGGACGCGCCCGACCCCGTACGTGATCGACTCGCCAGTTGCTCGTCTGAGCCGGGTATCGGCAGCACCAAGCGGTACGTGCGATTGGTACCATGGATATTGGGATACGCCCCGCCAGGAGACTCTTCCAACCCGCGATGTGATTTCGCGGTGAGCAGTCGATCTTCGATCGGAGTACGTGTCATGGCAGAGTTCCCCTGGCCCAATGACCACCGCTGCGCCGTCGTCCTTTCCTTCGACGAGGATGGCGAATGCGTCCCATTCCTCTACGACCCTGAGAACGCCAGGCGGCGGCTATCGCTGCAGTCAGAGGCAACGTACGGTCCGACTATTGGAGTGCCTCGCATCCTCGATCTCTTGGCGCGACATGGCATCCGATCGTCGTTTTTTATCCCCGGCTTCACCGCCGAGCGCCATCCAGATGTCGTCCGAGAGATTATTCACCGGGGCCATGAAGTCGGCCACCATGGATACCTGCACGAGCGTCCAGACCGCGTCGACGAGGCCGAAGAGGAGCGAATTCTGGTTCGTGGGATCGAGGTGCTGGAGTCCATTACCGGATACCCCCCCCGCGGCTACCGATCCCCGTCCTGGGAGCTGAAGCCAACGTCGCCGGCGTTGCTCCACACGTACGGCTTCGCCTATGACTCGAGTCTGATGGGGGATGACCAACCGTATCTCATTCCGGCGGGGAACACGGGCGAAACGCTGGTCGAGATCCCGGTCCAGTGGATCAACGATGACTGGCCGTACTTCGGCTTCTCCTCAGATCCACCGCTTGGGTTCGGCTTATCGAGTCCGCGGGCGGTGTTCGAGACCTGGTCCGAGGAATTCGCTGGTTACTATGAGGAGGGAGGTTGTTACGTGCTGACGATGCACCCGTTCGTGATCGGCCATCCCTCCCGGATCCGATTGCTCAACCGGCTGATCGAGTACATCCGAGGATTCGACGGCGTCTGGTGGGCGACGCTTGAGCAGGTGGCCGATCACACGGTGGCCAGCGGCTCGGCCCAGCTTCGCCCATTTGCCGACTTGGGAGGTTCGCCGCCTCTCGAGACCCGTGATGAGATTCGGGAGCCGCTGACTGACTGATTGCCGCTGGCGGCTATTCACGCTCCATGGCACTGAACACGGATCAACATCGCCGCGCGGGACAACGGATCGCCGGGGTCGAACGCCAGTAAACCAATCTGATGCATCGGATCGCCGCCATCGATAACGACGAATTGGCTACCCCGTCTCTCACCGAGATCAGAATGCGTGGCGACCAGCACAAGCGGTTCCGGCACGACCGCGGCGTCCGCCTCGCGGAGCGCGCTGGTCGCCAACCGGTGCGGGACCGGTTCGACGGCCTCGAATGGTGGTGCCGGGTCTAAACCTCCCTCGCCCGACGTCCGTGCAGAAACAATTTGCGCCCTTCGCCTTCAGCGGCGAAGCGCGCGTCTGGAGCAAGGATCACGCCCTCCTGTTCGCGATCACCCAGTGGATCGACCCCAATCGCGCGCTCAATGCTCCTCACTCGGCGTGCGGTGTCGCCCCCGCCGCGGCGCATGCGCGTGACTATAGCCGTCGTGGTTGTGCCAGACCGGTCGGACATCCCGCGGATCGGCCTTGAAGAACAGCCGCGGCATCGTCATGACCCGCTCACCGTTCTCGCCGCAGACCGGACAGACCGCCGGCTCCCCCGCCTCCGCCATCGGCCGCGTCCGCTCGTACCGCGCCCCACACTGGCCACAGGCGTAGTCGTAAGTCGGCATCGAGACTCCTTTTGGGCAGAGGGCAGAGGGCAGAAGTCAGGGGTCAGGGGTCAGGAGGCAACAGGCAACAGGCAACAGGCCAGGAATGGTATGCGCCTCGCTTCCTTGCCGCCTCTTCTCGACCCCTCGACTCCTCGCCTCCTCGACTTGACTCTGCCCTCTGCCCTCTGCCCTCTATCGTCTGCTCGGTCGCAGCGCGTCGGCCAGCCCGTCGCCGAAGATCGAGAAGGCGATCCCGGTCACCACGATCGCCAGCCCCGGGAACGCGCTCATCCACCAGGCGCTCGCCAGGAAGGTCCGCCCCTCGGTGATCATCGCCCCCCACTCCGGCGCCGGCGGCCGCGCCCCCAACCCGAGATAGCTGAGGCTGGCCGCCAGCACGATGTAGAGAATGATGTCCGCCATCGCGTAGACCAGCGCCGAGGAGATCACGTTCGGCAGGATGTGACGTCCGATCACCCTGACGTCCCCCGCCCCCATCGCCCGCGCCGCCTCGACGTATTCCCGGTGCTTGGCGACCAGAATCTCGCCCCGCAGCAGCCGGGCGTAGCTCACCCAGGCCACCAGCGCGACCGCGATGTACATGTTGCGCAGCCCCGGCCCCAACACGGCGACGATCGCGATAATCAGGATCAGAAACGGAAACGCCTGGACGATGTCGACCAGTCGCATCACCAACGTGTCGATCAGGCCGCCGTAATAGCCCGCCAGACAGCCGAGAATGACCCCGAGCACGAACGGCAGGACGACGCTGACCGTTCCCACCCGCAGGTCGATCCGCGACCCGTGAATGATCCGGGAGAAGATGTCCCGGCCGAGGTTGTCGGTCCCCAGCAGGTGCTCCCGGCTCGGCGGCTTCAACCGGGCCGTGTAGTCCGTCTCCTGGGCGCCGCGCGGCGCGATCGCCGGCGCGAAAAGCGCCACCACGACCAGCAGCAGAATCAGCCCGCCCCCGATCAGCAGATTGCGCTCCCGCCACCGGATCAGCCCCGGCCGCCGTCCCCCGGCGGCGCGCAGCGCGGCCTCGGTGTCCGGCACCGCCGCCATCACCCCACCGATTCCCGCCCGCTCGTCCGTCGCCATCAACCCGGTCGCCATCACCGTCCCAACCGCTCGTTACCCGGGCCGCCCGCCGCCTTCACTATGCCCTCTGCCCTCTGCCCACTATCCCAGCCGCACCCGCGGGTCGAGGAACGAGTAGACGAGGTCCGTCAGCAGGTTGACCAGGATCACCAGCGACGCGAAGACGAGCGTCGTCGACTGGACGACCGGGTAGTCGCGCGCCCCGATCGAATCGACCAGCAGCTTCCCCGCTCCCGGCAAACTGAACACGTTCTCGACGATCACGGTCCCGCCCATCAGGTATCCGACCGAGAGTCCCAGCAACGTCACCGCCGGGATCAGCGCGTTCCGCAGCACGTGGCCGACCACCACCGCCTGCTCCCGCAATCCTTTGGCCCGCGCTGTCTTGACGTAGTCCGATCCCATCGCCTCCAAAATACTGCCGCGCAGCGAGCGGACGAGAATTGGCGCCAGGCTGAGAGCGATCGTCAGCGCCGGTAGGAAGAGGTGCCGCAGATGCGCCACCGTTCCCTCCCCGTAGCCGGAGACCGGAAAGAGCCCGAGCTTGATACTGAAGAGGATCAGCAGCAGGATGCCGACCCAGAACCCCGGCATCACCATTGTCACCATCAGCAGCGCGCGCACGATTTGGTCGAAGAGCCCGTCCTTCTTCAACGCCGCCGTGATCCCCAGCGGCAGCGAGATCAGGATCGTCAGCAGCGTCGCGTACGCGATCAGCAGGAGCGAGACGGCGAGCCGGGTCTTGAGCAGCGAAGCGACCGCGATCTTGAACTTGAGCGACTGCCCGAGGTCGAGCGTCGCCACGTTCCGCAGATACAGCCCGTACTGCTGCCAGAGCGGTTTGTCCAACCCCAGCTGCCGGTTCAACGCCGTGATCGCCTCCGGCCGGGCGTGGATGCCGAGCATCGTCGTCGCCGGATCACCGGGAATGAACTGGACCAGCGCGAACACGATCAGCGTGATCCCGATCAGCACCGGAATCATCTGCACCAGCCGCCGGATGATGTACTGCCCGCGGCTCATGACGGAAGGACTGAGGACTCAGGACTGAGGACTGAGAGGCGCTTCAAGCCGCCCGGCCAACGGGCGCGGTGTCGCCGTCCCACAGACCGTATCTGAGTCGATGACACCGAGCCCGCTCCCGCAACCATCATCGCCTCAGTCCTCAGTCCCCCGACCTCCGACCTCCGACCTCCGACCTCGTTCCTATTGCTCCAACCAGGTCTTCCGCCAGTCCCATTGACCCGTCGGTGGGTGGCCGAAGTTGTGGATCTTGGTCGTCGTCACGTCGACGTACGGCTTCTGGTAGAGGAGCAGCATCGCCGCATCCTCGTTGAATAGCTCCTGGATGCGGAAGTAGATCTCCTTGCGCTTGACCGGGTCGAGCTCCAGCGGTCCCTTCTTCGCCAGGTCAATCGCTTCCGGGTTCGACCAGCCGGTGTGGAACGCCTCCGAGCTCTCCGGCAGCACGGCGTAGGCGACCAGCTCGTCTGGGTCGACGATGTCGTTGGTCCAACCGTTCGTCTGGGCCTGGAAGGCGTTGTTGCGGTAGTTGTCGAGGGCGACGCTCCGCTCCAGCGGCGAGATCTCGAGGTCGACGCCGATCTTCGACCACATGTCCTTCAGGACCGCCGCCAACTGATCGTCCTCGGCGCTGCCCGCGTTCGTCTGCAGCTCGAGCTTGAACCCCTGCGGCGTCTTCGACTTGGCCAGGTATTCCTTGGCCTTGTCGACACTGTAGGGGAAGCCAGACAGGGTGTCGTTGAAGTAGAGGGCGCCCTTCGGCATGAAGGTCGTCGCCTCGATCCCGGCGCCGAAGAGGACGACGTCGATCAGCGTCTTCTTGTCGGTCGCGTACTCCAACGCCAGCCGGGCATTGACGTCGTCGAAGGGCGCCTTCCGATGGTTCCAGGTGACGTAGATGCTGTAGGTCGAGGGGAACTCGATCACCTTCAGGTTCGCGTCCTGCTTCAGCGTCGGCACCTGGCTCGGCGGCACGTCGTACATGCCGTCGATCTCGCCACCCTGGAGCTGGAGGATGCGGTTGTTGTCGTCGGGCACCACCGAGACCTGGATCTCGTCCAGGAACGGCAACCCTTCCTCCCAGTAGTTCGGGTTCTTGGTCAGCCGCAGCGCCTCACCCTTGCGCCACTCGGCCATCACGAACGGACCGGTCCCCATGCACTCCTGGGTCAGCCGGTCCTCCTTCCCCTTGGCGAATGCCTCGGAGATAATCGACATGTTAAACATCGCCACGTCGGAGAGGAACGGCGCCCACGGCTGCGCCAGCTCGATCACCACGGTCTGGTCGTCCGGCGTCGTGATCCCCTGAACCTGCTTCTTGGCGTCGCGCTGCAGTGCCGTCAGCGTGAACGTCCAGGTCTCGGCCGGGTCGTTCGCGGCCCGCACGAACGAGAACAGGACGTCGCTCGCCTTCAGCGGCGTCCCATCGGAGAACTTGACTCCCTGCCGCAGGTGGAAGGTGTAGGTCTTGCCGTCCTCCGAGATCTCCCACTTCTCGGCCAGCCCCGGCTCCAGGATCGCCCCGTCCGGGGCGACGCGGATGAGCTGGTCGTAGACGTTCATGAAGATCCAGATGTTGACGTTGCCGTCATTGGTCACCGGGTCGAGATTGTTGGAATCCTCGGCCCGGGCAAAGCGCATCGTGCCACCCGGCGTCGCGCCGCTCGTGTCCTCGCCGGTCACGGCGATCGGCGTGCCGCCGACCGTGATCGTGATCGGGTTGCTCGGGGTCTCGGTCGCGTCCTGGGCACGGGTCGCCGCCCCGGCGCTATAGGTCGTCAGGATCGTCCCAATCGCTGGCAGCGACAACCCGAGCGCCAGCGCCCGCTTCGTAAACTGCCGCCGGTCGACTCTCCCCTCGGTAATTCCGAGGACCAGACCCGCCAACTCGTCGCTCCGCCGCCGTCGCTCGTTCACGTTCGCTCCTTACCGTCCGCTCTCTCGCTCACCACGTTCGCCCGACCGGGTCCATCGTCACCGCCCCCGCGTCCCTCCCCGCTGCCGCGCCGGCCGCCTTCAAGGCGCGGCCCGCGCGATCGTGGCCGGCGACGCCGTTATCGCCACATCGGGGAGGACGATTTGGGGACAGGGGACAGGAACGAGGTCGGTATCGGGGTCCAGGGTCCGGGTTCTTCTAGGTACACTGGCAGGCAAGTCTACGCAAGGCGCCCATAAAGTCAACACCGTTACCCGTCATCGCCAGCGACCGTCACTCACCCTACTCCATCCCGCCCGAAGACGAACCAGGCGGATTGGGCTCCCCAACCAGCCCACCTCGGCCGGCTCAGTCGCGTGGGCGATCGGCGTTTCTCCCGGCCGGCGAAGATCGGCCGCAATCGTCAATAATCCGCGCCAGCCGTCGCGTCCGCCGGGAACAAGCCGGTTTCCCGGCAGGCCACGCGGTCCCGGAGCGACCCTGGCGTGTCACAAAGGAGTTGCTGGTGAACGGAGCGTCGGGCGATCGTCCGCATGACCTGCATGAGCTGACCCTCACCCGGCTCTCGGCCGCGCTCGCTACCGGCGCGGTCTCCTCCGTCGAAGCGACCACCCACGCTCTGGAGCGCATCTACACGCTCGATGGCAGCGGTGGCCTCAACGCCTTCATCACCGTGACCGCCGATCGCGCCCTCGCTCAGGCCCAGGCCGCCGATACCCGCCAGGCGTCAGGCGACCGTCTCGGTCCGCTCGACGGCGTCCCCATCGCCTTGAAGGACCTCTTCGACACCGCCGGCGTCCTCACCACCGCCGCCTCCCGCGTCTTCGCCGATCGCGTCCCCGATACCGACGCGACCGTCGTCCGCCGGCTCCACGCCGCCGGCGCGGTGATCCTCGGCAAGACCAATATGCTCGAGTTCGCCTACGGCTACCCCCACCCGGATTTCGGCGAGACCGTCAACCCCTGGGACCGGACGCGCACGGCCGGGGGCTCCTCCGGCGGCTCGGCCGCCGCGGTCGCCGCCGGGCTCGCCTGGGGCGCCCTCGGCTCCGACACCGGCGGCAGCATCCGCTCGCCCGCCGCCTACTGCGGGATCACCGGTCTCAAACCGACCGTCGGGCTCATCAGCCTGGCCGGGGTCGTCTCGCTCTCCTGGTCGCTCGACCACGCCGGCCCGATGGCCCGCACCGCCGCGGATTGTGCCCTGCTCCTGGCCGCTATCGCCGGTCACGACCCGGCGGACCCTGTCTCCGCCCCCCGGCGCGACACCGAGCGGGTCCTGGCGGAATTGAGCGAGATCGGTAACCACGCGCCGACCGTCCCTGCAGCGGCACCATCACTCGCCGGTCTCCGGATCGGCGTCATCCCGCGCCTCTTCGATCTCGCCGTCACTCCCGGACTGCGAACGGTCGTCGAGCGAGCCGTCGCCGTCCTCGCCGGTCTCGGGGCGGAGATCGTCGAGGTCGCCCTCCCGCCTGGCATCTTCGAGCGAGCCGTCCCCGCCGTGACGCGGATCTATGCGGTTGAGGCGGCGGCCTATCACCGGCAGTGGCTCCAGCAGCGATCCGATGGCTATGGCCCCGTCATGCGCGAAGGTCTCGAAGCCGCACTGACGCTGCATGCGGTCCACTACGCCGATTCCCTATACGACCGCCTCCGCGTCCGGGCCGCCTTCGACGCGCTTTACGAGCGGTTCGATCTTCTGGCCTGGCCCGCCCAACCCATCGTCGCGCCGCCACTCGGCACCACCGCCGACGCGATCGCCGGACCCGACGCGGAGGACGCCCCCACCATCGAAGTCGAGATCGGCGCCACCGGCCCCGCCAACCTGACCGGCGAGCCGTCAATCTCCGTGCCCTGCGGTTTTGCCGCCGGCCTGCCGGTCGGCCTCCTCCTCCAAGCCCCCCGCTTCGCCGACGCCCGCCTCCTCCGCGCCGCCATCGCCCACCAAACCGCGACCGGTGCGCCACCCCTGGCCGACGTGAGCCAACGGCAACAGTGACAAACGGTGGCGTCCCATTCCCATATCCTACCCACGCGCCGCTCCGCCGGTGTACGCGTCGTGCTTGCCCTGATCGCCCTCGCCCTTCGCATCGCTCCCCCCACCGCCCCCATCCGAGAAGCAGGGAGGCAGCGACAGCAGGGTGAACGGGAGCAACAGCAGCGCCAGCCCCGGTCGATCTCCTTCTCGGATTCGCCGCTCCGGAGTGCGTGTCGCGCGCAACAAAAAAACGCCGCAGGACCCGCCTGCTCGGCGGAGTCACCACGGCGCGTTCGCGCTCGACGTGTCAGCCGGGCGGCGGATGGGCCTTCTCGATTATGGTCAGATCATATTACAGCGATGGATTCGACCGATAGTCAAGCAGAAGGAATTACTCCAATCCTGGCTCGGCGCACGTCATGGATACCTGCCTCAGGCTCCACCGTTGATGACAGTGTCCGCACACCCAGCGGTAAAGGTCGGACTCACCTGCCGCCCGTTCTGGCGCCAGTTCATATCTTCGGCAGTTCGGACAGGCGCAGATATGGGCCATGCGCGGATGAAGATTGTCTCGTGGTCCCCCGAGTTTACCCGTCTCCTTTGCGTCTTTCAGCGTTTGAACCGCCCTTCTCAATCTCTCATTTGCCCCTTCAATGCAAGAATCCTCATCGTCATACCGGTCCCTCGGATCGTATAGATCGGTGATCATGCCGGCCATTAGCTGATCGAGATAAAACCCATCCTGATCGGGATCATAGCGCGGTACAGCAGACGGATAGAACGCACCCGAGACCTGGTATGCCCGAATCATGACTCGAAAACCGTCAACTTCAAATTCAGAGTGATCCCCTATTCGCTCAACACTCATGCAGCCTCCATCAGCCGGCTCGCCTGTTCGCATCTGGGACAGTCGTATTCCGGCTCTTTGTCGACCGGCATTCTAATCTGCCGCGCTCCGGTGATCATCACGATCCGCGTTCCGACCACCTCGCCGAGCTTCTGGCCGCAATTGGGACAGCTCCACCAGCGGCGGCCATCCCGTGTCTCGATTCGTCCCTGCGTTACCGCCACTGCCACGAGCATGCCTCGTTGACCGGTTTTGGAGGCAGCGGCAGCATCACCGCCACGTCCACCGCGATCCCGCCGCACCCGTGCTCCAGCATGTCCTTGAAGTTGCCGCAGGCGACCCCGCAGACATCTCGGTGGACCTGGCCGTCGAGGTTCGCAGAGCAGACGTCGATCCCATTGAGGTGCAAATGGATCATCTCGTGGGTTAGGTAGTGGCGACGCTCTTCTGGCGAGAACGTCTGCCACTCCTGACCAACGCGGATGCCAGCGTCCTTGCGGCCGTAGGTGACGCAGTACGTCGCCGCAGCTTTCGAATTAGATGCCCGCTCCTCTCCCAGCGTGAACTCCCAAATCGCGCAACCCGAGCCGCCGCCACCGCGTCGCCAGCCAGCGTCCGTATCGGCCGCAGACGGGCACCGCGGTATGAGTGCGGAATCGGTCAGCCCGCGTCAGGGTCGCCAGCTCGCGCCGCCATCGCTGAACGGCCGCGCGTGGCCCCCTTAGACCAACTCCTTGTAATAGAAGACGGTCGCCTCCAACCGGCCGTTTGCGGCGCGGGCATAGCGCGGAACGCGCCCGACCTCCCGGTACCCCAGGGCGTGGTACAGCCCGTTCGCTGCGTCCCCTTCCCGCGTATCGAGCATCAGCAGCGTACGACCGTCCCGCCGCGCTTCCGCCTCGATCCCCTCCATCAGGGATCGGCCGATCCCGCGCCGCCGGTGATCGGGATGGACCAGCAGCTTGGCGACCTCCGCCCGGTGCCGGCCATTCGCGCTCTCCGCCGGCCGGAGCTGAACCGTGCCGACGATCCTGCCCGCCTCCTCCGCCAGCAGCAGGACGCCGCCGGACGCACGCGCTCCCGACCAGTATTCGACGGCCTCCGTCCGTGCCAGCGGCGGCAGAAAGCCGACCGAGGCGCCTTCCGCCACGACCGCCACCAGCAGATCCGCCAGGTCGTCAATCTCGGCCGGTCCCAACGCCTCGACGACCCGGAGCGTGACCACCTCTACGCCGCGCCGATAGCTAGGACCAACCCGTCCTGCCGCATCGCCGGGCTGCTCGTCAGGAAGAGGACGTAGCCGCCATGCGGGGCGGTGATCTCCCCCAGCGGCTCGCCGAACAAGCTGCCGATCCTCCCCACCGTCTGCCCCTCTCGCACCTCGTCGCCGACGCTCACCGCCGGGTACCACATCCCCTCGGCTGGCGCGGTCAACCAGGTGAAACGGCTTACCTCGACCGGCGCCGTGCCGCCGGAGGCGGCGCCGTCGAGCATTCCCAGGTGACGGAGCACGTTCGCCACCCCGTCGACGAGCAGCTGCGTCTCGGGTTCGGTCAGCAATCCGCGCCCCCCCGCTTCGGCGACGATTCCGGGAACCTTGACCCCCGCCGCGGCCTGCACCGTCGTCCCGCCCAATCCACCCGGCTTCGGCGTGCTCGCGACCAGGTATGGCAGGCCAAACGCGCGGCCAATATCGGCCGACCGCCGGTCGAGCGCCTCGTCGCCGCTGACGGAGTAGATCGAGAAGGGCACCAAATCCTCGACCATGTCGCCGCCATGGAGATCGACTAGAGCGTCCGCCGGCTCGATCACCGCCCGGAAGATCGCGTCGTTCATCACCTCGGTGAACGTCCCCTTCGGATCACCGGGGAAAAAGCGGTTCGGGTTCTTCTGATCGATCGGGCAGACGAACGGCGTCCGCGGCAGGAAGGCGGGCACGTCGACGATCGGCAGCGCCACGACACTGCCGCGCAGCCGCGCCGGATCGAGGTCGCGGCAGACCCGGATATTTGCCTCGATCGCCGGGTACTCCGCCGGGTGAACGCCGGAGAGCAACGCCAGCCGCGGGCCATCCGCCGCGCCCCGAACCGCGACGTAGGGCCAGGACCACTCAGTCAGGTCGGGGTGCGAGAAGCGAAGCTGGCCCCGCCGGGCCGTCCCCGCCGCTGGCAGCTCGATCCCGTCCCGCGCGTCGATCTGCTCCCACGTCGTCGCTGTCGGCTGCTCCACGTCGCTCCCTCTCCCCTCGCCTCAACGCGTCCCTCGCCCCAGGCCCCGCGGCCGGGCGTCCCGCGAGCGGCAGGGTAGCCGAGGCCGCGTTCCCTGACCAGCCTCCCCACTCAACCGATCTGGAGGGCCGGCGCGACCCCTATGGGGAATCTGGCTGGCATTCCGCGCAGCGGCCAAACAGGGCAAGGTGGTCGATCCCGGCGGCGAAGCCGTAACGCGCCTGGATCGCCTCCCGCAGCGGGCCGACTAAGGCATCGTCGAGCTCGATGTCGCCGCCGCACGCCTGGCAGATCAGATGGTGGTGCCGCCCGTCGAGCAGCTCGAACTGGCGAACACCGCCGCCCATATCCGTCTCGCTGATCAGCCCGAGATCGCGGAACAGCTCCAGTGTCCGGTAGACCGTCGAGCGGTTGACCGCTGGCAGGAGGGGCTCGACCCGGGCGACGACCTCATCCGCCGAGAGATGCTTCCCCGGCGTGAAGACGCCCAGAATCGTTAGCCGCTGCGGCGTCACGCGCTGCCCGGCGGCGCGCAAACGGCCAGCCAGGAGGCTCCGCTCCCGTCCGGTCGGTCCGGCCGTCGCGTCGTTCGCCGTCTCCGTTGCCCCGCTCACCGCCACCGATTCGCCTCTCGCCCGCTCGTTGTCGCCAGCACTGCCCTGTTGGGTATCGCCCGATACGCCAACCCTATTGACCAACCCGGCCGTACCTCGTAGTATGCCATGCGACGCAGATGCGACTGGTCGCATCTGCATGTAGTCTGAATCACGCCGCGACTCGATAGAACTCATCCTCAGGCTCAGGAGCTCCGTGTGATCCTCCACCCCGCTTTCCGGCCGCGCGTGATTGTCGTTCCGCTCGCCCTGGCGCTGCTCGTGCCCCTGCTGTCGGGCCACGCCGCCACCACGCCCGCCGGCGCCACGCCGGCCGGAGCAGCGGAATCCTCCCTCGGCTGGACCGATCCCCTCGACAGCGAGAACGGGAAGCTCAACGTCGTCATCACCGTCGCTCCCATCAGCTCGATCGTCCGCAACGTCGGCGGCGCCCGCATTAACCTCCACGGCATCATCCCCGACGGCAGCGATTCCCATACCTTCGAGCCAGCGCCGTCCGACGCCAAGCTCCTCTCCCAAGCCGACCTCGTCATCGCCAACGGGCTCGATCTCGAAGACCCGACGCTTGAGCTGGCGAAGGCGAACCTCAAGTCCACGGCCGAAATCCTGACGCTCGGCGACCAGACGATCGCTCCGGAGCAGTACGCCTACGACTTCTCCTTTCCCAAGGAGGACGGCCACCCGAATCCCCACCTCTGGATGAACGTCCCCTTCGCCATGAAGTACGCCCAGCTCGTCGCCGCCAAGCTGGAGGCGCGCGACGCCGCCAACGCCCGCGCCTACGGGCAAAACCTCGACCGCTACCTCGCTACCCTGACGCGACTCGACGCCGGGATCATGACCGCGGTCCAGACGATCCCCGCCGGTCAGCGCAAGCTCCTGACCTACCACGATTCGTTCGCCTACTTCGCCCAGCACTACGGGATGACCGTGATCGGCGCCGCCCAGCCCTCCGACTTCTCCGAGCCTTTCCCCCAAGAGGTCGCCGGTCTGATCGACCATATCAAGCGCGAGAAGGTCCCCGTCGTCTTCGGCTCCGAGGTCTTCCCAAGCAAGGTGCTCGAACAGGTCGCCCGCGAGTCCGGCGCCACCTACGTCGACAAGCTTCGCGACGACGATCCTCCCGGCCAGCCCGGCGCCCCCGAGCACACCTACGTCGGTCTCATCCTCAACGACATGCGGCTGATGATCCCCGCCCTTGGCGGCAACGTCGACGCCCTGACCGGTATCTCCCCATCCGACACCTACGCGAGCTGAGCGAGCTATCAGCGATCAGCCCAACGACCGTCCCACCGAGAGAGGCACCGATGACCACGATCTCCTCCGCCACCGCTCATCCGATAGCTGATAGCCGGTGGCTGAGAGCGGAGGCTCTTAGCTGATGGCTCATACTTCCCCCGCGATCGAGCTCATCGACGTTGCCGGCGGCTATGAGGCGGAGCCAGTCCTGCGGCATGTCTCGCTGCGGGTGCCAGCCGGCCACTTCGTCGGACTGATCGGCCCCAGCGGGGCGGGCAAGACCTCCTTGCTGCGGGCGATCCTCGGGGCGCTGCCGCAGTTGCGCGGCGCGGTCGAGGTCGGTGGGCGGATGGTGACGCCCGGTCGTCCGCCGCTCGGTGTCGGCTACGTCCCCCAGGTGGAGACCGTCGATTGGTCCTTCCCGGTCACGGTCGAGGACGTCGTCCTGATGGGACGCGTGCGCCGCATGGGTCCCCTTCCCTGGCCGAGCCGGGAGGACCGGCGGGCGGTCGCGACGACACTCGATCGTCTCGGCATCGGCGCGTTAGGCCGGCGCCACATCCGCGATCTCTCCGGCGGCCAGCAGCAGCGCACCTTCCTGGCTCGCGCCCTGATCGGCAAACCTCAGATCCTCCTCCTCGACGAACCGACCACCAGCGTCGACGTCAAGACCCGCGACGACATCCTGCACGAGCTCGTCGCGCTGAACCGGGAAGGCATCACGATTCTGATGACGACCCACGAGCTGAACGCCGTCGCCGCTCACCTCCCGTGGGTCGTCTGCGTCAACGGCGCGATCATCGCCCAGGGCTCCCCCGCCGACGTCTTCACCGGCCCCATCCTCAGCCGCACCTTCGGCGCCGAGATGCGCGTCGTCCGCGACGCCGAGACGGGCGGCCTCCTCGTCGCCGAAGCCGGCAGCCACGGACCATTCGGTCAGAAGCCAACCGCCGTCAGCGCTCAGCTCGCGACCAACGGCTATCAGCGATCAGCCAACGGCTATCACCGATTAGCTGTCAACCTAGCGCCGATCGACCAGGAGCTAGTCTCCCCTGGAAGGAGTGCACCCTGATGCCCATACCCACCAGCAGCACGACAGACTGGACCGCGTCAAAGCCGCTAGCTGAGAGCTGAGAGCTGATGACCTTCTTTACCGAGCCGTTCGCCTACGAATTCTTCCGCCATGGGCTGGTCGCGGCGACGTTGATCGGCGGTCTCTGCGGGTTGATGGGTGTCGCCATCGTGCTCCGCCGGATGAGCTACATCGGTCACGGACTGTCGCACTCCGTCTTCGGCGGCGCGGTCGTCAGCTACCTGCTGCAGTGGAACTTCTACATCGGGGCCGGCGCCTGGGGGTTCCTCTCGGCGCTGCTCATCAACGCCGCCGTCCGGCGGTGGAAGATCGGCGCCGACGCCGCGATCGGCATCGTCACGACCGCGTCGTTCGCGCTCGGCGTCGCCCTGATCAGCAAGACCCGCTCCTTTACCCGCAACTTCGAGGCGGCCCTCTTCGGCAACATTCTCGGCGTCACCCCCCGCGACCTGGTCGTCATCGGGGGCGTCACGGTCGTCATCGCCATTGGCGCCTTCTTCGGCTACAAGCAACTTCTGTTCGCCACGTTCGACCCCGAGCTCGCCCGGGTCTACGGCGTTCCCACCGCTTGGGTCGATACCGGCTTCGCCCTCGCCCTGGCGGCCACCATCGTCGCCTCGATGAACGTCGTCGGCGTGACCCTGATCGCGGCGGCGATCGTCATCCCGCCGACCACGGCCCGCCTCCTGACCGACTCCTTTGGCCGGATGCTGATCCTCTCGACCCTGATCGGCGCCGCCTGCGGCTTCGTCGGCATGTTCCTCAGCTACGAGTACGATATCGCCTCCGGCGCAGCCATCGTCCTCCTCGCGGCCATCGTCTTCGCCGCCGTCTACGCCGTCACGACCGCCCGCGCCGCCCTTCGCTCCCGCCTCAGCGCCGCACCCGCGTCCGCGCCCGCCGCGCGCTCCGTCATCGGCGCACCCATCGCCGCCGACGCCGACGGACACCGCTAGCATCTGACCACCTCAGGCCATAGGTCACGATCAAAAACCTGGCGCGCTCCAACCAATCCAGTCCGGCAGTCAGCCGTGCCAGGCGCTTGCGGGGAACGTGCGGAATCGCCCCGACCGCCAACCCGCGCGATCTGATACCGGCGCCCCGGTCTGCGCTCGGTTCGCCGGCTACCTCGGCCGGCGCGTCGCCGCTCCCGCTTCCCCTCCTCGCGAGCATTTCGGCCACGAGGACCTGCCCGCCGCGGCGCTGGCCCGCGTCGCGGCGGAGGCATTCAACTTGCGTCAGTCGCTCTGGCGACGACAACTGTCAGCCATCGCGACGACAATGCGTGGCAGGGAGCCGCCCCTCTCGTCACCCGAACAATGACCCACGACCCCGACCGACGGTGACGAGTCGGAGCCTGCCGCGGCAACGGTCGGGCACGTGTGCGCCCCACCGCATTCATGAGCCCGCCCGTGCGGGCAATGTATTGAGAAGGAGCAGCCAACGATGGCGAGCGATCAGCCGGCCCGTCTCCCAGCGGAGGGGCTCGCCCACCGGGTCATCATTACCATCTGGGCGATTGGGCCCTTGCTCGTCTTCCCGTTCGCGCTCTACCGTGCCGTCAAGGCGCGGCGGATCGGCCGCAAGGTCGTCGTCACCACCGCCGTCGGCTATCTCCTGACGAGCCAGGGCATCACCCTCGGCTTCCATCGCCTCGCCACCCACGACTCCTTCAAATGCCACCGGTTCGTCAAAGGGCTCGCCCTCGCTCTCGGCTCGGCCGCGGCCCAGGGGCCGGTTATCACCTGGGCCGACAACCACCGCCGGCACCACATCTACGCCGACCAGGCAGGCGATCCCCACTCTCCCCACGCCGACTTCGGCGACGGCTGGCGGGAAACCGTCAAGGGGTTCCTCCATGCCCACATCTTCTGGATGTTCGACGATCAGCCGGATGACGCGGGTCGCTTCACTAAACGCCTCCATGACGACAAGGTGGTCGCGTTTGTCAACCGGTATTTCGGCGCCTGGGTCGGGCTGGGTCTGCTGCTACCCGGTTTGATCGCGGGCTGGAGCGGATTCATCTGGGGCGGCGTGATCCGGCTGCTGCTCGTCAACCACGCCACCTTCGCGGTTAACTCGATTTGCCACATGTTCGGCTCGCGGCGATTCAATACCCGCGACGAGAGCCGCAACAACTGGTTCATCGCCCTCCTCACCGGTGGCGAGGGCAATCACAACAACCACCATGCCAACGCCAAAGCCGCCTACCACGGTCTGACCTGGCGCGAGTACGATCTCACCGGCTATGTCATCCGGGCGCTCTCGGTGCTTGGCCTAGCCTGGGATGTCCACCAGCCGACGCCCGCGGAGATCGCCGCCCGTCAACGCCAACTCGATCGCCAGGCGGCCACCTCCAGCGCTACGGGCGATCACCTCGCCGTCGGGCCTGTGACCCAACACCCCTCGGCACCGACGAACCCAGTACCCACCGTCGTGACAGCGCTTCCGCCGCACCCAGCGCCAGCGAACGAACTGGCTGCAGCGGCGTTGGCCGCCGGGGACTAACCCGTTGCAGGTCGCCGGCGGCGAGCCGCGCCATCCGCGGTTGCCGTGGATGCGCCTTCTTCCTCCTCTGTCCTTCCGGTCGGCCGGTAGGTGAGGACGACGACACCCGAGCCAAACGTCTGGGTCCCGACCAGTCTCAGCGTCGTCTCAATCCCCTCCCGAAACAAGCGCTTACCCCTTCCCACGACGACGGGATGAACCATCAGCCGGTATTCGTCGACCAGGTTGTGCCGCATCAGCGCGTGCACGAGGTCAGCGCTGCCACCGATCAGGATGTCCTGACCGGGCTGCCGCTTCAGCGTGGCAACCTCGTCCGCGACGTCCCCCGTGATCAGCCGTGAGTTATTCCACGCCACGTCATCCAGCGTCGTCGACACCACGTACTTGGGGAGGCTGTTCATCCGGTCGGCGAACCCCTCCTCGTCGGTGACGCTCGGCCAGGCGTCGGCGAAGAGTTGGTAGGTTACCCGCCCCAGGAGCAGCGCGTCGCTCGCGAACAGCTCGTCGCTCTTGTACGTCCCCATCTCGTCGCTCCAGAACGGGGCCTGCCACTGATCCGGCGCCTCCATCACGCCGTCCAGCGACACGAACTCCGAGACAACGACGTTTCGACTGGAACCCTCCGTTGTTCCAACCTGCGGCTGACTCGTCTGCGGGGCGGCCATCACGTCTCCCTTGCGCTCGGTCAAGTCAGACCTGTCTGCGCGTTCGCGCTCCGCTGGTGCGGACTCAGATTGTCGCCAGGTACGCTTCGAGACGATCGAAGGTTTCGGTCATCCCCTCGACCGCTCCCATCTCCAGCGTCGAATCGCGGTCCGCGGCCGACGCAAACAGGGTGCGACCCGTCAGCTTGGTCTTGCCATCGTGGTCGGCGAACTCGACCGTAATCAGCATCTCCGGCATACCATCCAGCAGGTTGCCGGCCTCATCCGCGAACGCATCGGTGTAGACGATCCGCTCAGGCTCGACGATCTCACGGTAGACCGCTTTGCCCCAAGACTCCTCGCCGCCCGGCCCTCGCATGCCGTATCGCCAGCTGCCACCCGGGCGGAAATCCATCTCGCAGACAGGCAACGTCCAGCCCTTCGGCCCCCACCAGCGTGTCAGGTGTTCGCAAGCCGTCCACGCCTTGAAGACCAGCTCGCGCGGCGCGTTAAAGACACGTTCCATGATCAGCTCACGATCATTCGACGTCCCAGCGTTTGGTCGTTCGGACATGGTTCCTCCCTTTTCGTCGGCGACTGGTCCTCTATCCTTGGAGCTCGCGCAGATAGTCATCCAGCCGCTCCAAGCTCCCTTCCCAGAAACGGTGGTACTGCTCTGTCCAATCGTTAACCTCCTTCAGCGGCCCAGCCTCGAGCCGGCAGGGACGCCATTGCGCCCTCCGCTCCTGTGTCACCAAACCGGCCCGCTGCAGCACCTTGAGATGCTTCGAGACGGCGGGCAGGCTCAGCGCGAAGGGCTCGGCCAGTTCGGTGACCGTCGCCTCGCCCCGTGCGAGCCGCGCCAGGATCGCCCGCCGCGTGGGATCGGCGAGCGCCGTAAACGTGATGCTCAGGTGATCGCTAGCCATCCCGTATTTTTCCAATCGGCTAATTCTCTAATTGGTAAAATACGACCGCGCTCGCTTCCTGTCAACCCCCTCCCCGCGTGGCGAGTGCTCCCGCGAGGCGGGGCGTTGCCCCCGTGGGGGCTATCGCGTGTCAACCGATCGGTGGAGGTGGCTGCGACGACCACACCGCTCGGATCGCTACCCCTCGGCGGACGCTTTCCAGACCGCAGCATGTCGTGAGTCGCGATCTTCGCTGTCAGAGAGATCCTCACCCCCTCGACGGCGACACCTCGAATCCACCTCCCGGTGTCTGGCACCATTCTTGCCTCTGCGGTTTCCTTCGGCACGCGGGTGCCAGATCGCGACGGTCGCGACTGGGGTCCGTTAGCGATTGATGACGAGGGAGATGATAGAGATGACGATGCTCCGTAGAGCGGCTCTGGCCTTGGCGTTGCTGGCCGGCGTACTTTCAGCGACCGGCACCACCCCGGCCCAGGCGCAGGAGACACCCACGGTGACGACCCAGGCCGCGCCGGCGACGATCACCGAGACCAAGAAGGAGACCGACCGGACGGGCCTCTGGGGTCTCCTCGGCCTCGCCGGGCTGGCTGGCCTGCTGCGGCGCCCCGCGCGCGCCGTCGTCGTTGACGAACCCGTTCGGACGCGAGGCGCCCGCCGAGCCGAGCGCTCCTAACCCCTCCCGCACGTTCCATATTGTCCCCCGGCCCGTCGCGAACGAGCCGGGGGACACCCACGAGTGGGGGGTCGCCAACCACCCCGTCGTTGCGCCTCCTCTCAAGATCACGGGCAAAGCCACGCTCATGGCCGGGTGGGACGCTCGCCACCCTCGCCGCCTTGAGGCGATTGCCCTGCTGACCGTGGTCTTTCGACCCTATTGCCCCCACCGGTAGCCCGTGCTCTCCAAGAGCGGCCAAGCCCGTCCTAGCAGACCTCGTCAGCTGAGTTGGTAGAGCTCTCGCGCGTTCCCAGCGAGGATCATTGCCGCCGCCTCCTGGCCATCGGCGGCGGAAAGCATCCCCTCGGCGCACAGCTCGTTGAGTGCCTTCGCCAATGCCTGCTTCCCAAGTTTCGCGCTCGTGAAGTTGATTTCCGGCAACGTATACCCGTCGGAGCCGTAACAGACCTTGTTCAGCGGCGCCATCGCCAGCACATCGCGGAAAATGTCCGATGCGGCGTGGCCGGCGAACGGAATCCCCTCACTGACGTCGCAGAAGACGCGCGGCAACACGTTCGCGATGTACGCCGCTTCGCGGTGGTACGGGAAGCCGGAGTGGACCAGGAGAACGCGGCAGGCGCGGTACGCCGGGAACCGCAAGAGGTCCATCAGGAAAGCCGGCCGGCACAGCACCAGGTTGACCTCGAAGTCTCCCATCCCGGTATGGATTTGCATCGGGACGTCGTGCTCCATACACAGCTCCAGCGCCCGGCAGAGCAGGTGGTCGCGGAGCCGCTTCATGCTCCCGCCGCCGAGACCCCGACGAATCGCGTCGAGCGCCTGCAACCCCTGATCCGGCGTGCGCGACAGCGGCGAGACGTCGAGCCCGGTGCGGTAGGCGATGATCGACTTCACCCCCTTGTATCCCTTGGTCGTGAGCGCGTTGGCGATCGTCTCGTCGTAGCGCCGCTTGAACTCGGCCCACCCGACGTCAGTTTGGAGGAGCTCGGCGATCAACGGCTCGATCCGGAAGACCGGCACGACCCCGACCGGCAACTCGGCTTTCACCTGGTCGACGTCCAGAATCGGCAGAGGCACGCCGAAGTCGAAGACCAGCGCCTGGATCCCGGCGTCGCCATAGAGCCGCGACACGTACTCCCTGTACTTCCCCGCAACCTCCTTGTTCCGCGCCGCCACCACGGCCTCGACCTCTGGTGGCACGTCGAGGAAGCGCGCCAGATCGAGGATCATGCGCTTGAAGTAGATCGTGTTCCTCTTGACGGTCAGGAGCTCGCCCCGCACCGCCTCGGAGAACGCGATGCCCCCTTCCTCCATGTATTGCCGGGAGCCGCCGCCGAAGGCAGTGAGATCCGTGAATTGCTCGGCCGTCACCGCTCCCCGATCGAGAAAGGGATGACAATGAACGTCAACGACCGGTAGACCCTGAACGTCAACCATGCTCGGCCTCCTGAAACATCGCGCGAAAAGGTGGGTCGCCGCCCAAGCGACCGGCTCCGGGGCACTGGCCGCCCGATTAGATGACGTCCAGGAAGGCCGCCCGCTCCCACGGATGAACTTCCAGTTCGTACTGTGCCAGCTCCCACCGCTTGACCGAGAGAAAGTGACCGAGCGCCTCCGCCCCGACGGCGCTGGCCACCACCTGATCCGCCTCCAGCGCCGCCAGCGCCTCCGGCAGGGTGCGGGGCAAGAACGTGATCCCGTAGCGGTCGATCTCCTCCGGCGTCAGGTGGCCGATGTCGCCTTGGAACGGCGGACCGGGATCGATCTGGTTTTGGATGCCATCCAGCCCCGCGGCCAGGAGTCCCGTCAGGAACAGGGCCGGGTGGCAACTGTTGTCGCCCGAGCGGTACTCGATGTGCCGCCGCCGGCCGACTCCCGGCACCCGCGCCACCCCGGACCGATTGCCATAGCCCCAATACGTGTTCGCGGGCGCCCAGGAGCCTGGTAAGAGGCGTTTGTAGCTGTTGACGGTGGGCGAGCCTAGACCCGTCAGCGCGGCCGCGTGCCGCAGGAGACCTCCCAGAAACCATTGCCCGACGTCGGACAGCGACACGTTGTCCGTGTCGGAGGGAGTCAGGTCGGTTTGCCCCGCCGTGTCCCAGACGCTGAGGTGGACGTGTAGGCTGTTGCCAACCCACCCGGCGAAGATTTTTGGCATGAACGTCGCCACGTAGCCGAATTCCCGGGCGATGTCGCGGACCGCTTCCTTCAACGACCAGTATCGATCGATCGCCTCAATCGGCGAGCTGTGGCCGACCGACATCTCGTACTGGCCCCGCCCGTATTCTTTGCCGAGCTGCGCGGTGGCGACGCCCATTGCCCGCAACTCGTCGATCAGGCGGCTGAGCAGCGCCTGTTCGACGGCAAGCCCGTCCATCGTGAACATTCGCGTCTGGTTGATCGGCTCATACTCCCCATCAGCGCCACGCTTGAGGAGGTAGAACTCCGGCTCCAGCGCGCACTGCACCGAGTATCCGCCGCGTCGCAGCTCCTCCGTCACCGCCTCCAGCCGCGTCCGCGGGCAGCCCTGCCAGGGGGTGCCGTCCGTCGCGCGCATCCAGGCGTAGGCGCGGGCGGTCTTGGGGAATCGCGGCAGCACGTTGTAGCTACGGGGATCGGGGACCGCCAGGAAATCACCCGAGTCGCCCAGCAACGTCGCCGTTGGTGGCTGCACGTCCAGGATGTCCATGTCGAGATTCGCCAGCGCGAAGACGACCCCGTCGCGAACCGTGCTCCGAAACGAGTCCCGCGGCACGGTCTTCGCGGAGGCGACACCGCTGTAATCGTGGTAGGCGACCCAGAAGTGCTCGATCCCGTCATGCTCCAACCGCCGCAATAACTCCTCGCCGTCGGTCGCGTCCTTAGCCATGCGCCAGTTCCTCGTCCTCTCCGATCGCCTGCAGCAGTTTCGCCAGCAAGGCCGTACGCGGCACGATACTGCTCTGGAGGATATATTCATCTGGACCGTGGTCCAACCCGCCAATGGGACCGAGGCCGTCGAGCCCCGGCGTGCCCTGATGGCAGGCGAAGCTGACGTCGGACCCACCGCCCGTCCGCGCGCCCTTGAGCGGGAATCCCAGCTCCTGTGCGATCCGCACCGCGTGCTCCTCCAGTCGAATCGTGCCGGGCGTCCTCTCCATCGCCGGCATCCCCGATCCGCCCTCCACCGACGCGGTGATGGAGACGCCCGGCACCCACGACCTCGACGCGACCTCCACGATCGCCTGCTGCAAGGCGTCGAGGTCGGCGACCGACCAGGCCCGGAGGTCGAAAAGTCCTTTGGCGAAGTCCGCGACGACGTTGGGGTTGGCTCCCCCTTCGATCCGTCCCGGATTGACGGTCATGCCGTCTCTCATCCCGTTCAGCTTGAACGTCTCCACGATCACGTGGGCGAGCGCGAGCGTCGCACTCCGGCCTTTCTCCGGCTCGACCCCGGCGTGGGCCGCCTTGCCCCGGGCCTCAACGGTCAGCCAGCGGGTCGCCTTGCGCGCCGTCACTATGTCGCCGTTCTCCCGCGCCGCTTCCAGCGTCAGGACGGCATCGTGCGCCGCGCCCTCCCGCTTCAGCAGCTCAGCCGAGTGCCGCTCCTCGATCTCCTCGTCGGAAACGACGACAAAGGTCAGCGCGCCGAGACTGTTCCAGCCGCTGTTATCGAGTGCCCGCACCGCGTAGAGCCCGGCCAGGAGCCCAGCCTTCATGTCGCAGGTCCCCGGTCCCATCAGCCGGTCCCCGACAAGCGTCACCGGCCGGGCCGCCGCCGTCCCGTCGGGATAGACGGTGTCGGCATGCCCGAGCAGCAATGCCTTCGCCCGACCGTCACCCCGCCGTCGCGCGACCAGATCATCGCCCCATCGTTCTTGCCGGTTGCGCTCGACCGTAAATCCCGTCTCCCGCAGCCCCGCCTCAAACCACGCCTGTACGGCGTCGACACCCGCTTTGTTCGCGGTGCCGGAATCGATGCCGGCGAGCAAGCGCAGATCGCTGAGGTAGTTGTTCTGGTGCGCTTCCAAGTAGGAAACGATTGGATCAGTCATCTGCCCCTCCCCTCACCCCTCTGTCTCGCCTGACCGATCCCACCGTCTCGCCCCCGTACCCGCTCAGCTTGGCCGCTCACGATCCGCCGCGGCCGGCGCGAGACCTGCCACGCGGGCTGGAGCGGTCACCACCCGGCATACGGGGCGACGGTCTCGTCGCTGACCTTCCCCGCCAGCACGTCGGCGATCGCGGCGTCAAGGATCGCCACCCCCTCATCGATCTGGTCCCGGTCGAGGATCAGCGGCGGCGTGATCTCCAGCACATTGCCCCAGTTGCCCGCGTAGTAGACGATCAACCCGAGCTCGAACGCCCGGTAGACGATCTTCGCCGCCGCGCTGTGATTCGGCTCCTTGCTCGTCCGGTCGGTGACAAGCTCGACGCCGCAAATCATGCCAAGCCCGCGCACGTCGCCGACGATCTCGTAGCCGCCGAGCGTCTCCGTAAGCCGCTGAAGCAGGTAGCGCCCGTTCTCGGCCGAGCGCTCGACCAGCCCCTCCCGCTCGATCACGTCGAGGGTCGCCAGGCCAGCCGCGCAACTGGTGGCGTTTCCCGCCGTCGTGAAGAGGGCCAGCCCGGTGCCGATGTCCAAAATCTCCTTCCGCGCGACGATCGCGCTCAGCGGCAACCCCCCGCCGAGCGCTTTGCCGAGGAGGACGACGTCCGCCGGCACGTCGCCGTGCTCGAAAGCAAACCACTTTCCGGTCCGCCCCAAGCCCACTTTAATCTCGTCGAGGACGAGCAGAATGCCGTGGCGGTCACACAGGGCGCGCAGCTTCGGCAGGAAATCTGGCGGCGGGACGACGTCCCCGCCATCACTCTGCACCGCTTCCGCGAAAATCGCCGCGACCTCCCCCGGCGGGCAAATCGTCGTGAACAGATAATCCTCAAGGAAATTGAGACATTGGTCGGTGATCCGCTCCGAACCGCCCCCGAAGGGATTCCGGTAGGGGCTCGGGTACGGAATCTTCGTCACGTGGGCGCCACCGGCGACCCCGGTCAGCGACGGGTGGGCGGAGAGCGCCATCGTCGCGTCGGTGGTGCCGTGCCAGCCGCCGATAAACGAGATTACCCGCCCGCGGCCGGTCGCCCGCAGGATCAGGCGCTGTGCCGCCTCGCTCGCGTCCGAGCCCGACAACCCGAACCAGACCTTCTTCTCGAAGTCGCCGGGCACCAGCGAGACCAGCTTCTCGGCGAGATCGACCGCCGGCAGATTGATCCCCGAAACGCTCCCTCCATACATCGTTCGCTCGAGCTGCTGCACGACGGCGTTCCGCACGAGTTCGTTACTGTAGCCAAGATGGGCGAGCGACCACCCCGCGCCGAAGTCGAGGTACCGTCGTCCCTCGACGTCGAACAGATACGCTCCTTCACCCCGATCCACGACGAAGGGGTAATAGCGAATCTTGAGCGCGTCGGCGACAAACCGGCGATCGCGCTCGACCACCTCTGCCGCCGTCACTGTCGCGGTCATCGTGGTACCTCCCCGCCGACGCTACGATGAGGACTCAACACTTGATTCCACCCCCGAAGCCGGTTCGCCGGCCACCCCCTGACCGTTCGCCTGCGCGCGCGGCCGGCCGCGGGGCCAGGCGATCTCCCGGCCTCGGGTCAGTCCGGCCGGACGCAGTGTCAGCACGACGATCATCGCGACCGCGACAATGATCTCGGTGAAGCCGACGAGTTGAAACGGGATCAGCTTGCCGAACGCCGTCTCGGTCGAGCGCTGGATGTTGACCCAGTTCTCCGTCTGGCGCAACCACTCCGACGTCAGGGCGACCGCCACGGCCCCGATAGCCGCGCCGCTGACGCTGCCGGCCCCGCCGATCACCAGCATCGCGATCACTAAGAAGGTCTCTTTCAGGTAGAAATCGTGCGGTGAAAACTGCTGGATGAAGTGGGCCCAGAGCGCCCCGCCCAACCCCGAAAAGAAGACGCTGACCAGAAAGGCGATCCATCGCGTCAATGGCACGTTGACACCCAGGCTCGCCGCCGCGGCCTCGTCCTCGCGCGACGCCCGCAGCTTCAACCCGATCGACGATTCCTTGAAGGCGTAGGCCACGAGAACCGCGATCGCCGCCCAGAGACAGGCGGTCCACAGACCGGTGTACTTGGGGATGCCGATCACCGTCCGCGCGCCGCGGGTCACCTCCTGCCATTGCAAGGCCACCCTATTGACGACGATCAGGAACGCGAACGTCGCAATCGTGAATGACGCCCCCCGTAAGCGGACGAGCGCGGCCCCGATCAACGCGCCGACCAGCGTCGCCACCACGGTCCCGATCAGGATCGACGGCACGAACCCCAGGTGCTGCTTGTATAACCACCACTCCTTCGGCATGTCTGGCAGGGCGATCCGCTTCTGCAGGGGCGTCAAGGAGAACCAGATCGACACGTAGGCGCCGACCGTGACGAAGGCGTACTGCCCAAACGACCCCAGCCCCGAGTTGCCCATGAACGTCTGGAGCGCGACGGCGAGGAGGAGGTTGATGAACA
>JAABUS010000282.1_pt1 | contig 129083 bp, 73 predicted proteins | sample 5560161 | NCBI WGS metagenome assembly JAABUS01 (sample SAMN10711885, study PRJNA513376) | rock metagenome | isolation source: Antarctica rocks | place: Antarctica: Victoria Land, Trio Nunatak nord | collected 2016-01-04 | reverse complement strand
TTTTTCTAGTCGACTTAGCTTTGTACGCGCATTGCGTACTTCTTTCTTTAAGTGTATTTACTCTTTATAAATTTGTTTAATTAATATAGAGAAAATTGTCAAATTGCAATTACGACTAGATTGCACACACTTTACATACTTTTTAAAATTATTATTTATACAATAGATTTTACTAGATATTGTACAATTACAATATAGACGCATTGCTAAAAATATTAAACTTAAAGCGTCGAAAAGATCTTTCTTTCGAAAGAAGAAATTTTTGATATTAATTTTTCTTGAAGATATAGTAGAAAGATATTGGGTTTTGGAACGAAAACTCTAAAGAAGAAAAATAGTATTACGAGCTTACTAAAATTGTATTAGTAATTTAAATTCTATGTTATTAAGCAAATTTGCTATTATATTTGTTATGCTTAAGAAGCAAGCAATCTAAGTATAATGTTTGCAATGTTCGACGAACAAATATCGCAAACAATTATGTTCGCATTGTTCGACAAACAAGCAAAATAAACAATTAGTATTTTCTTAATATATAGAAACTAGAATACGACTCTTTTAAGAATTGTGTTCAACTTATTATAGATTTTTACTTATTGTTACTTTGATTTATTGAATCTCTTTTAAGATTTATTGAATATAAAAATTGTCTATAGTTGCAAATTCTTGTTATTAAGTAATTGCTTACATTGTTTAAAGACGTTTACAAATCTCTTCGATAGCACAATCTATCTTAATATCTTCGAAGAAAGTACTAGCGTAACATTGTTTTAGACATTCTTGTTAATAATCTATTTATTGTAGTCGAAATATAGCTTGGCAAAGTTGTAGCTAATTACAAGTTTCTTTTTGTAATAGTCGTATATATACTTTTATCTCTCGATAATCGATTTGCTATAAGAAAAAAGTCTTGTTAGTTGCTTTATATATATATAGAAAATATAGAAAGCAAGCAGATAACCTGCTATTAGACAAATATATTTTTCGGATTTCAAGCTCGAGCAAAAAAGAATCTTGATGTTCTATTAACAAAGCGCAATTATATTGCGAAGAATAGAATAACTCTTATTATTTCGAATAGAAGCAACAAGAAAAAGATTCGATATTAGTCGATTGCGTTCGAGCATAAAACAACAAATACAATAGAATTAACTACAATAATATTCTATTAACTCGACGTTATCGAAACTTGTTAGAAATTTGCTCGACTAAAACTTCTAATATCTGCTAAACTCTTTTGTTACAAGCTTTTGTTTGTTTGCTATTAGTATCTATCAATATTTTTTTGCAATCTAATTTATCTTTGTCTTCGAAGCTAGAGCGTTAATCTTAGTTTCGATAACAACAAACTTAGAAATATTCTTTAGCTTGTGCTATTTTTTGATCGACGATATCTATTATAGTTGTAAATTGCAATATAGAATTAAGTTGCGAAAGCAATTGTTTACGATACTGCGTAGCTTGTTGTCGAAGTAGTTCTCTTAAAGATTGGTTCTAACATTGTTAGATATATAGAAATTGCAATAGATGCGCTTATTCCATGAATATCTATTGTGCTTTATTCTTTGAGTTATCGAATAAAACTTGTCTGCTATCTATATTAGCTCGAGAAGTCAAATCAAAGAAAAAAATATATAATTCTATTAATAAGATACAAGCTCTCTGCTCTAAAGTTGTAAATAGTAGAGAATTGCAGATATTCGACGCGCACTTTTAGCTCTCTTAGATGTTTGCTAAAGATATCGACTTTTTCTATCTTATTAATAAAGACAATATAAAAAAAGAGCTTGTCGAGTATACTTATATTTTGTCGAGTATACTTATATTTTGTCGAAAATAATATATTTTGTTCTTCGACAATTCGATCTTTAACAATTTCTTTATAGTATAAAAGTTTTTAAATATATTATTTGCAATAGCTTTAATTAGTATTATAAGTACTAAATTGCAAAAAAGTAATTGTAATTTTAGATTCTTATATATAGAATATTTTAATCTATTTATTAAATTAGCTATTAAAAAAGATATAATAGTACAAAAGCTCTAAATATTATAAAAACAAATCTTTTTTTTAATATTAATATTATATTTTTTGTATTTTGTATTACTTGTATAATAAACTCGATTTTTCTCTACTTATTTTAAAAGATATTAAAGATTATATTTTGCACAAAATATTTTTAATTAGTTTTATTTTTATTTAAGAATTTGTAACAACTTGCAAAGAATACTTATATAATAATAAAGATTGCAATTAAAATAAACGCAATATATAGATTCAATATACTTACTTATTTTAATTAATATAAATATATAGAATTAAATTTTTGTTTATATATTTATACAAATTTGCAATTTATTGTAGATTTATTAGTCTTTCTTTTAAAGTTGCGTACTTAAATAGATAAAGTAATTAATAGTATTATAATTTCGAAATTGCTTTCTATAAACAAAATTAAACTTATTATATAAATAAATTTTAATAAATTGCAAGCTAATTAGTCTTAATACTTAGAGCACAAATTGCAAAAATTACAAAATATTAATATTTGTAACAAACTACGTTGTTTCGAAAAATATAAGAAAAATATATTTTTATTAGTTAATTGTAAAGTTCTTTTAGTATTGTAGAATAAACTTTTTGTTTATTTTAAAATTTTTATAAATATTATCGATATTATATACTATTATTTTTACAAAATTATTTAAGATCTTTAAATTGTACAAGTTAATATTAGAATAATCTTGTATATATTTGTTTAATAATTGATAACTTCTTTTAAAATATTTTAGAGCTTAAAATAATAAATTTATTTGTTTTATAATTTTAATACTTGCGTATAGTTTTTTTTGATTTTAAATTTAATATATTTTTTAACTATACTATTATTAACAATTGCTTTGTTAATATTCGAATTTTTCTCGCAAACTAGTTAAAAGAATTTTTTTAAAAACTTTTTCTTTAATATTGTCGACAACAAATAGAGTAGTCTTGATAAAGAGAAAAACGTAAACATAAAATTACAAAAAAAAGAGAAATATAAAAAGAATATATTTAGATATTGTAGAGCAATAATTTGCAAGAAACGAAAAAGATATATTGTTAGACAATTGACACAACAATTAGAGTACAATAGATAGATAAAAGGAAAAAAACAAAAAGAACAAGAACAACAAATTATACTTTGTACAAAAAGATAAAAGAGAGAGTATAATGTAGACTTTGTATTTAGTTTTGCAGCTTACAAAGTTAACTTTAATTTCTTTCTATTTTGTTGGAATTTCGTCGTCTAAAGTTAACGAATTCGAGCTAGCAAAATGCACTAAGAGTTACGAGAATAGAACGTCTAGAGAGTAGAAGAGAGTAGTGCTTGCGCAATAGATGCGCGAAGATAAGTAAGAGTAAGTTGAGAGTAACGCGAAGATGCGTGGTGGGTGAGAAAAGCAGCGAGAGCTGACTAACCCGACTCGGAGGGCAATCACATTCTTGTGGGCCACCCTACTTAAATATGTACATAATAAAGTGTGTTTTTCGCTCAAAGTCAAGTTCGACAACGTAGATTTTGTTCAAGCTCTTACGTTTTGAGCTTAAAAGATAGTTAGAATCGACCTCTGCAATTTAACGCAAACATAATTGAAATTAGAGTGCGTTCACGTGATGGAATTTCAAAAATTAGATTCAGGCGTGTGTAGTTTTTTTTTTTTTCTTGCTGCGTTCATGCGATAGAGACGTAGAGTCCCGTAGCTGGCCAATGAGACGCCAGAGGCTCTGTCACATGCTCCGTACCTGCGATCCACCTGCAGTATGTACTCTACTTTCGTCAATCATTGCATCAAGTACACCCTGCCCTTCTCCTCACCAACTCGAACGATGCACTGTGTGCGTGCAGATGACACTTATCGTTATATCACCTAATGAGCCTCTCCATATACGAATCAGTAGTCCAACCCATCTTACGTCGGCTCTCTCGCTCAAGCAACGATAGCGACAACCCACGGGGCGCTGCGAGCAACAGGGCTGGCTCAGTTCTACACGAGAATGGAAACGCAATCGCTGACTCGCCTAGTCTGGAAGAGGAGGACGTTGTTTTGAGGCCTTCCGAGCTGGTCTTAGAGCCAACAACCGAGCCTCGACATGTCGCTCTGGCTGGTACAGAAAGCGGCGTACGAGTGGGCGACTCAGTAGCTCTGCCACACGAGAACTACACTCATGGCATACGCAGGAGTCAGGATTCTCCGTATGCAGGTGTAGCCAGGGACCCCTCAGCACAGGGTGACGGCCTTACGTCAAGCAACCCATCGCATGGAGCTCCGCAAAACTTCACATCAGCTGCTTCCTCTGACAGTAGCTCAGCCCAATCATTACAAAATCTGGCCATAGAACAAGCAAGAGAAGACCCATCGATAGGGGCTGCGCAAGGAGGGCGTACGAGAAGTGTGAGTAGCCTTCCTACTCGGGTCGTTGAAGGGCCTTTACCTGCAGATGATGGGATGAGTGTGCTACGGAGCCGCATAGTCGAAATTCAAAGCGCAGACACTTCGCAGGAGGAAAAGTCCCGGGTAATGCATGCGCTGATGACAGAGCGCTATAATATCACGTATCCGAATTTGCATTTTCCTCGTCCGAGATCACACTCACCAGGAAGCTTCTCCAGTATCGATAGACCAGCTACACCACGCTCGACTCAATGCTACAGCCATATGAATCCAGCAACATCACCACCTACGTCTCTCTCCTCCGTCGCCAATGCTGTTGATCCTTTCAATCTTTCACCCGAAGACCGTCAACCAACATATTACTCCAAGCCACGCTCTCCTTCTGATATTCAAGATTGTCAAGGTACCGCACCTGACTCGGGGAACGGGTCTAGCGAGTTCACGGAAGAATTCGGTTGCGCCCATTACAAGCGAAATATCAAGTTGCAATGTTCGGCCTGTGGCGGCTGGTATACCTGTCGTTTCTGCCATGATGAAGTCGAAGATCACTCCTTGAACCGACGAGAGACGAAGTACATGTTATGCATGTTCTGTGGCTGCGCACAGAAAGCCTCCCATATCTGCGCAAGTTGTGGAGAAAGGGCAGCGTGGTATTACTGCGATGTGTGTAAGCTGTGGGACGACGATCCAAGGAGGAGTATTTATCATTGCCATGATTGTGGGATATGTCGAGTAGGCCAGGGCCTTGGGAAAGACTTCTTCCATTGCAAGGTGTGCCATAATGATAGATCCAATCTTCCTAGACAACCACTCACCGCCTAACAGACATGCTGCGTATGCCTATCGATCAAAATGGAAGATTCCCATCGCTGTATCGAACGGTCGACGGATTGCGATTGTCCAATATGCAGCGAATACATGTTTACCTCTCAACAGACCGTAGTTTTTATGCAGTGTGGTCACGGTATCCATCATGAGTGCTACAAAGAGCATATGAGGAGCTCCTACAAATGCCCCATTTGTAGCCGAAGTGTTGTGAACATGGAGACTCAATTTGGCCATTTGCAGAGGCAGATCGACATTCAGCCTATGCCGCCGCAGTTCAGAGACACTAAAGCGCTGATTTACTGCAACGATTGTAGTGCTAGGACCACCGTCAAGTACCACTGGCTTGGAACGAGGTGCGAGGTGTACGTCGCGAGTATTGCCTTGACATTGAGTACGAGCTAAAGGTCACTAGGTGCGAGTCTTTTAACACAGCACAACTTCGCATTTTAGCGGGACAGGACCTAGAAACAATCCCTTTTGAGGTCATGGACAACGACCTGAACCTCCAACCGCTGCCCGACAATCAAGCAAATCCTTCGCGGCCACCATCCCGGGGCAGAAACGCTCAACTGGCCAGACTGACACGCCGGTCCGGAACATCCACATCCGCACTGCAACGCTCTCGAGGCGCAGATACATATTTGGTCCGACGAGCCATACGTTCTGCATCGCCTGGTGTGTCATCTCGACACCCTGCAAATGCCACATCCGGCCGCTCCAGCATCGAATCGATGGATGTTGATGATGAATTGGAGGAATATAACATCCTCGGAATGCATAGCCCCGGTGATCGGGAGGTATTGGAGTTTCTGCACGGTAGCAGTGAAGGAGAAGATGAACAGGATGATGAAGAAGTAGATGAGGACGAAGATGATGACGAAGCCGACGAAGATAGGAGCGACGAATCCGGATCTGCAGAAGGAGAGGACCCCGATCGTATGGAGATTCAAGGGCACTGGTAAGGAACATGCTACTTCACTACCTATTCGGTTACATTGTCAGTTCATCCATCCTGATACCCAGCATAGCAACGAATCGATCCTTGCCTTCAAAGGCGCTTCAAGTAGCGTAGATCTGGTGCATGATTCTCCTAGTGCTACTTTTCGTCGATATCATTCCAATGATTCATGAACGGTTTCAACGATTCAGCAGTGTGTTCCTTACTTTCTGACAATGATTCCCTCGCTCCCTCAAAATGCACTTCCTTTGATGTCAATCATTCGTTTACTTCTGATCATGTTCGCCCCGGTCGGGAGACACTACGGAAGGCATGGAGTTATCCCATGCCCTAGTGGAAAGATGTGCATCGAATCCGCTTACGCTTCCTGAAGAAGCAGATTGACGGAATACCGATGGGTTCATCGACCCTCGGATTCTCGGATGCGAAGAGACGAAGCGTTAAAGCACCCCTTTACCCACATGGAGACCGAACAGCCAAAAACAGCCGAAGTATTAGGGGATAATGGAGTGGTCCAAAAAGATGACACAATAGATGAACAAATGATAAATGGACCACCGTACAAATGCACGGGGTATGACTTACCTTTTTCTGTCTCGGATTGTTCAAGGAATAGCCATATATACCGCCTCGCCTTGCAATCCAAAAAGGAGAGTCCTTTACTCAAACCCCAACGCCTCAACCGTCCTAGCCATCTATTTCTATGTCCATTACTCCACTAATAGCCTACAGATACACTCTTGACCATCGCTTCCCAAACCCTGATGATGCGAGGAAAGCTGTATCACCGGACTTGTTCCTGCCTCACAAAATTGCATCCTGCGCCTTTCTCTCCCTCTCCCGACTCCTGCTCTTCGCCTTTCTCTCCCTCTCCCGACTCCTGCTCTTCGCCCTTTTCTTCAACCCCCCAAAAACCATCTCATTCGCCAACGTCGCATCCACGCTCTGCATCTTCCGCGGATCCCTCTCCACGATACTGAAGTGGCTTAAACCCTCCGTCAAGCCCTTCAAGCTTTTCGCACTGTGCGACCTCTTGTGCTCTCCGAGACTCGCGAGACTCGTGGAGCTGGTATTCGTGGACCGGATCTGTGGGCTGAGAGCGCCCGAGCCCGCAGCAGTGTTGTCCGACGATTCGGTTGGGGTAGGGGCCGTGCTTTTCCGGGGGTGGTGCGGTAACATCGAACGCCAGGAGATGTGTTTTGCGGGCTTGGGCCTTTCGGCGGTGAGTCTTTCCGCGGTGAATTTAGTGCTAGTGCTGCGTATCTCTTCTGCAGTCTTTTCTGTCGTTGCTTGTGGTGCTGTGGTCTCCTCGGGCACCCGCGGCCTTTCACGATTACTCTCTTTCGCAGCTTCCGGATGGTCCGACATATCGTTCCCCGAGCCTGCCTTGCGCTTCTTGCCATTCAGAACGACCGTCCTGTCCGAGTCGGCAGTGTTTGAGCGAGCAGGCTCGGGAAACGCAGCGACGGCACCGTTGGCATCGCTGTCGTACCCGCTGGACGAGACATCCGAGCTCAACGTACCGGACTCGCAACCGGATTCGACGTCGGATTCGGGTGGTCCCAGGGTGAAAGCCGGGATGTCTGCCATTGCTACGGAATCACGCTGGGCGACGACTTCTTGGAGGCGATCGCGCAGTTGCTGGTGCCAGCGGGGTTGGTCCTCGAGCTGGTGCCTGATCTGAAAGCGTAGAGATTGGCTGTCAGCTATGGACTTCTATGTACATGTGATGTTGACGGTATGGGAAAGGCCTGCCTACCTGTTCTAGCTGCTTGTCCATTCGTTTGTTCCCTTCCTTCATTGTTACCAGCATTTCGATCGATTTCTTGTATCGCTCCTCGGAACGCTCGTCGGCTTTTGCGACCGCTCGCTCCATTCTAGCGTCGATCTCGTCGAGTAAACTGAATGCGTCGTGGGTAGTTGGTGCAGACCCTGGCTGCGGGTGGGGGAGTGAGGACATGCTTGAGACCAAATAGTGGAAGTGGATCGAGAAGGTGCAACGCTCATGGGAACAACAAGGAGAGATGAAGCAGAAAATAGCGTAGAAGAAGGAAGCACTAAACTATCCTCGCAGTCAGCAGCACGGCGGAAAGTCTGGCATCACGTCATTGTGCTGGGTGCTATGGGCGAATTTGGAATTCTCCTGCGGATAGCTGGGGAAGTATCCAGCCACTTTCCCAACAATATCGTGGTCGGCGGTTGGGGAAGGCGGCATGTCTACTCTGGGGCAACGGTCAACAGACCTCGGTCTTGGGAGTCAAAAGCGGTAGACACCAGTCATAGGACGACACGGGACGGATGAGATGTAGAACAGGTGCACTTGCTTCCCAAGCCTAGCTACATCCAGAACCCAGCAGGTACAGCTAAAATGGAAATCCCAACGACCAAAACAGCTCCAAATTGCTGATGGCAAGCTGTACAATTTGCTCAAACAAGTCCTACAATCTTCCCAACAAGCAGCCTCGACATCCCAAAATAGTAAACCAAAGCGCTGACTTCCAAACAATTCCCTCAGAGCGCCACCCTATTCCATCCTCAAGGGCGATCCGGCGACCCACTCCCACACTCGTTCGATCGGAATGCGGTCGTCCTTGCCACCCAAAGTCCTCCAGAATTTGGCGATCTCGAAAAGGTACCGGGGATTGAGTAGTGCCACACCCGGAGTCCATTTAGACTCGGCCATGGCTCGAAGCTCCTTGGCCGCTTCCACAACGTCTTGGTCGATGTTCTCGAAAATGTTGAATCCATTGCCGCCGTTGGCTCCATGCCTTTGTGCTGCCTTGATGAGAAATTGGTCGTAGAGGATTGCCAGGTTGAGCTCATAGTGTTCCCTAGCGCCCTCGATACGAGCAATCTCCCTTTCGACTTTCTCACGGCCGTCGAGAAGTTGGGCGTAGAAGTCAAAATAATCGTGGGGGTAATCGAAGGAGAGCTCGTAACTGTAGCACTTGGAGAAATCCTGCTGAAGGTTGTATAGATAGTCGAGAAGGTCATTAACGGAACCGTAGTCCGTGTCGTCTTTGAAGTCGTCGTACTCGGCAAGCAAGTCCGTAGCCAGGAGCTCGAGGCACTTGGTGGCGAAGTCTTTGTGGCTCTGGGGAGGGTCGGTGGAGATAATGTGGTTGCACATTCTCATTTCGGTAAGGGGATCGATGCTCATGTCGGTATGGGACTCCATGATGAGATAGGTGGTATCTGTTGTGAGAGAGTGAAGTATAGGGAGAAGTAGCGATGTAGATGGGCAAGAGTGCAAAGTATGTGGTGGATAAGCTCAATGATGTATGGTAGATAGCGATGGTATGGATGGATTGTAGAGAGAATGGTTGGGAAAATTCATGGAAGAGCGAGGGAGGAGCCGGATTAAATACACAAAGAGGCTGGAGATGACTCAGAAGTCAAGCAACTAAGAGGGAATTTAGAGAAAATCAGAAGCGTACAAACGAGAGAGGCTGGAGATAATTCAATAGTCGAGCACGAAAGAGGGAATTCAGAGGAATTCAAAAGTTGGTGGCCGAGAAGACCAGTCATATACTGCTCCTTTGGGGAATAATGAGGTCTTTTGGGCAAAACTAGAAGCCAGCCATTCGTTTCCGGTTCTTTCTCTTAGCCACAATATTCCTGCTCCCGTACAAGCCTGGTTCCCCTTGACTCATCACCATTGGTTGCGTTGAATTGCTACTTGCCCGCATTTCTTTATCCAGTTCCATTGCCGGTTGACTACCCGTGACTCCGGTTGGTACATTTTGTGAAGATACGGTTCCTCGGCTATGCTTGCGGCGCTTCCTTGGCCTATCTTCTCTCTGATCATGTGATGTTTCCTCTGTCTGGCTTCCAGCTTCAATGTCTTGCCGGACCCTGTCCCAGTCGTAATCCCAAGGGTTGGCGCCTTCAGTCCAGTGTTCGAGTAATCTTGAGGGCGTATCAGTAGAGTATGACTGCGGCATTATCTTTGTCAGTCGTCCAAGACGCCGGCTTGCGGCGCTCTCAGCCTGATTTGTGGATGAGAAGGCACTTGGAGAGCCGAGAGAAGGCGTTGGCTCCGGTGTAGGTAATGCCCGCCTCGGTGAAGAACCGATTGCCACAAGGCCACCAAGGCCGCCCATGTTCAAGTTTCTTACAGGAGATGGGGTTGTTCCTCGCACCCTCTCGGTCTTCTTTTGGGATAGCGCTGTGGCCGAGCTTTTGCGTCGAAGAGGGAGAACGAAATCTGTTGTGTCTACAGACTGAACAGAGACAGATTTAACGCCGAAGCGCGCAGTATCGAAGGGGTACTGATAGCTGGCGAGACATAGCTGAGCAGTGATTGACCTTGCTCTTCTCTCGATCGCAACACGTGCTCTGCTCGACGAAGCCGGCGACACTGAGCTTGCCCAACAGCGGACGAGACGGTCGTGAACACGTAACAGCATTAGGTCCTCCCCTATGCCCACAGCGCTGCTCAAACCTGGAGTGATTGAAGTTCCTATCCAGGGGTAACTCTCAGAGACATCCGGGTCATCTGATGCAACGGTATCAGACAGTCCTCGCAACATATCGATGATTGCATCGGATGCGATATCAATGTCCTTTACACTGAAGTCGAATGCTACAAGCTCAAACCTGATGATAGTCAGACATGGCATACGCGGGTACATAACGAGCATTCACTTACAGCGTCTTAGGCAATAAAAGCTCCTTGTCGGAGTCTTGCTGAATAACCGAATGTAAGGAGTTCAGGGTGTCTTGAAGGAGGATCGTCTTTTTCTCAAGAAGCTTATTCATATCTAATTGCAACCACTCCATGCTTAGTGTCCGAGGATCGTCTTGGATTGGTCTCGTGTGGCTTCCATGCTCTTCGGCTTCCTTGACCGTCCTACACAGATCTGCTTGCTTTGGCTTTTGAGTATCAGCGGCACCGTGCGAGAGAATGAAACTATCAATGCTAGCTCTCATGATAGATCCTGGGACGCCTCTCCGTCTGTTTATGAGCTCATGACTGAAAGGGGCTGTAACGCTCCGTGATTCGAGAGCGAGGATGCTCTGGGAAACGCTGAGGTCATCTTTCAGGACGCTGAGCTGATAGCGTTGTATTTTACCGGTACAATCGCCATACTTAGACCCAGTTGAAGCGTCTGTGGTTCCTACGCTGAATGAAAGAGCGCCAAGGACGACTGTCCGAGGACCACTGTCATGTGTAGCCTGACTAGATTGATCAGCCTGGAAGTCCGGGCAGTGAGACACCTCTAGTGGGACCTCGCAAATATCGCCAATCATGACAGTCGCATTGGTTGGTATGGAAGGTATTTGGAAAGAACAAAACGTATTGACATTGCTCATACTAGAGCTCAGTAATGCCCCGGATACTGTATTGGTCTCAGTAGAGTCGCAGCCAAAATGGTGACTCACGCTTACACTTGGAGTCTTGTACAACGCTGAGCTTCAAGCTAAGATCTCCAGGGTCCCTCAAATGCTTCCACGAAAGTATGATCGATATATCGACATTGGTACTTTGAGAATCCTGATCTCTTCGCCGATGCGATTGTAGCAAGAGCATTCGGGTTGATGTAAGCACAAATGCCTGACCTCTGTCCGGTGTACCTCTTTTGAGGTCGAGAATCCGGTCGTTGAACTGTGCTAAGCCAAGATGCGGGACTTTGAGCCGCCGGGGGGTCCCTTCAATGGAGAATGCGGCGAGGAGGTTTCTGGATGCGATTGCTATCATATCTGCGTCACCCAGCCATATGATACGTCCCCAGCCATCATCGAAATCACCATCTGAATCGTCATCCTCTGCTAGACCACCACGTACATGCCCGCTTGTCACTCCTGTGATTTCCCATAACACTTCTCGCTGAGACCGGCTTTCAATGGCCGAAATACTCCAGTGGCCTTCCTGATCAACAACGGCAAATTGTCGAGCTTTCCAAGGATTAAAAGCCACATCAACGTGCGGGTACCCCCCCGTACACCGATATAGCAATTTCAAAGGGGTAGTACCGGGGCTTCTGAATCGCCGACTACGGTCGACACCTTGACTGAGTCGTAGCCCAGGACTGATCAGGAGTCCTTTCTCCATAATGAGCAATGGGAGCACAGTGATGTTGGCGTGATACCGGACGGCAAGCCATACTTGTTTATTCTGAATCACTTGTGCGAAACAAAGCTGTTGAATAGTGCCATCATGTCCGCTCCAAGATGACTCGATGCCTCCTTGAAAGATGTTCGACTCCATCTGGGTAGGGATGATTTCTCGCCAGCTGAGATGCTCCTGATTGAGACGGACGAGTGTTACTGTATCCCCTCCGATACCACCCGCTACCGCAGCCACTGGCACTGTCTCGGTACTTGAACCCTGTTGCGCGATGACAGGTACATTGCCGAAAGCCAACAGCTCTGACTGGAGAGGGTCACGGGGAGCAGCGTGCTCTTCATGAAATTCTGATTCTTGCGCCCAGCGTTGTGTAAGGCGCATTGCGGGCGCAAACCCGGGATGTACATATACGAGCTTCCTGGCGTTCTGATATCTTGAGAACGCATTGTTTCTGCAAAAGGGGATAGTCGAGGGTCCTTGCGCTCCCAGCCAGTTGACCGGGCCTTCTACAATATTTAGACGATTGACTACTCAGTAGACTTAGTCCAAACTCAACCTGATCGTAGAGCAGACTTACCAACTCCCGGAGTTCTGGCAAACGTCCATGCTTGTTGCTGTTCATCGTATTTCGCTTCGCCAGTATGACCATATGTAAGGTCAACGGGCAAAGCTTCAATCATTCGGTTTCAGTCTTTCGTTATACATGTGCAAACAATCGCGGTATGCGCAAAGTTGCATGTCTGGTAACTTGGAACAATGGGGAACAATGGTGTCTTCTATATCGTATTATTGTCGAGCTTGTATTGACAGTATATTTTCGAATGAACATCACTGTCAGGTAGTTGGTTCTCAAACCAATAATCCAAGAATTTTCGGCCCGCGCATCCGTTCTTAGTGTCGTCGCTTGGCCGACCATCAACAGACGCGACCAAATCACCACAGATCCCTTTTGTCAGGCTTCTGTCTCTCGAAGATAAAATTTGAGGTCTGTCTTGACTGTTGCCAGCTATCACAATCACGATGGGAACAATATTCGAGCCCTCGCTATCCACGAGCGCCATACGCCCACCACTTTCCTCGGCAGCGGCGCCCTCAATGGCGGACTCTTTACCGAACATCGATTTTGGCTTCGAAGACTTACGTCAGCGCATGGCTAGCTTCACAGACCGATTCGATGCTTTCATTGAGAAGGGACGCAAACAGGTTCTTGAAGAGCGAAACAGATTCCGTATCAATGTTGCCGAGCTGCATGGTATGACTCGCCTATCGTCGTCCTATAAAACAAAAATTGACCCACGGTAGAGGATCAACGTGTCCGCAAGAAGAACATCGACCTGCTTACACAAAATACCGCGACCCATGCGCAATCGCTGTACAAGGAAGCCGCAGAAACTTCGGAAATGCACGCAGCTATAGCTTCTATAACAGCGCAACGGGATGCACGAGCCGCAGTTCGCGACCGTCTACGAGCTGAAATCATGACGACGAAGAAACAGATTGCTCAAAAGCTTGCCGCCCAACAGCAGCACGCAAAGGATCTTGACGCGCAGGCACGCTTCAATGCGCCGGAGTTGAATTTTTGGACCGAGTACCTGTGCTTGCGCATTGAAGGCGCAGGCCGGGTGGATCGACTGAAGTTCGTCTTCACCCATGTGGATGAACGCGATTGGCAGCAGGAAGCGTGGTTCGAATTGGATACGGAGCGAAGGGACTACGCGGTCACGACCGCGCGACCCAAACTGGAGACGGAGGATGTCGCGAGATGCTTGGGGCGGCTTAACGACAATCGGGATCTGGGAATGTTCTTGGGCAGTATGCGGGAGCTTTTTGTTAAGGCTTTGAAGTAGCGGTTTTTTCGAAGAGCGAGCTTCATCGACCTTAGTGGCTGGTAATACAAAGGAAAGTCTATACAGCAAGAACGTTCTCAACTTCGCGACCTCGTAAGGGATCGTGTCCTAGGGACTTGAAGTGGGTTTGAGGCCGAAGGATCCTGTCCGGGGGTTTATTTTGTCAAAAGCTTGGGCACATCATCTAGCAAATGATTCCGTTGCCTTCTACTTCCTCTTGCTTTACACCAACACCTCCTTCGGTCTTCCTTCGCTTCTCCCTTCTCCTCCTTCGTCTCTCTTCCCTCTCCGCCTCCTCTTTTTCTTGCCTCGCATCAAGCCGCTTTTCCAGGTCTATGATCCCTTCCACCCCCTCCTTCTCCTTTCGCTTCTCCTCCGCCAACCAGACCAATCGAGCTCTGACCTCTTCCAGTGTTGCTCTTCTCACCTCACCACTCTCCCCTACGTTGTCAAGATGCTGGCGGCTGTTCAAGTGATCCACCCACTGCAAGCTATCCTTGAAGGTCAGATCGCAGTCTGGGCAGTATTGGCCCGCACCACGACCGCGCTTTCCCGTTGCCGCACCGGCAGGGATCAGCGTGGTCTTGCCGAGATTATGAGTAACATCAAGACGGGAAGCACGCGAAGAGGTTTCCTTGGCATCTGAAGGCGTAGACCTTGGATTGTATTTCCGGCCTTCGAGCTTTGCCTCATAGCGGGCTTTGGACTCTTCTTTCTCGGCAGCCTCTCGGATTGCGGCTTTTTCGGCGTACTCCGCGCGATCCCAAGTCTTCCGAAAAGACGTATCCGAGGTTGCGGATTTCGAGGGGTCAGGCATGGTGAGCCTTGAAACTCGAACGACCGAGTGGGGTGGGCGATTGCCTTAACGTGAGAAGGATAACCAGGATCCAAGATGAGCGTTATCAGCGGAGAGCACGTGGTCCAGAGCAGAACAACACAGTCTGTATCTTCCACCGGCAGTCTGACACGGTTAACACCAAACCTCGGAAGACGGAAAGGAACCCAAGTGTGAGGTGGGATATTACGCCAAGATAGGCTTAGTGCATGGTACTCTCGACGCTAACAGCTTAAGCTATGGCCTTCACTTTTCCCTTTCCTCCTGGTCGATGATCTGACCACGTAGAACTACTTACTACTTACCGAACACGTTTCAACCATCACACTAGAAGCCCGAGGTAAAGTAGGCGCGTCATCCGGAAAACATGGTGATTCTACTCTTGCGCCTTTAGCTTTCCTGCAGCCACTTTACTTCTCACCTCGATCACACATGGGACAAAACGCCTCGACCTCTCCCGTTCACAGATATTCCCAAATCCCACGTCAGCTGGACAGACCTCAGGAATTAAGCAACTATCGGCCAACGCCACGCCATTGTCCCCTGCCAAGCTGACAGGAGGCTCACCTACTCTTGTATTATTCCGCTTCCTGCCCGAGACCGTCGTTTCGGTCGTCATGTGGTATGGATGGATTTCGAGCGGCAGGCGGACACCAGCCGTGGTGACTGGCCCCTACCTTCTTCTAGCCTGACGTGACGCCTGAAAGGCGTAGTGCATCAATGACCCTTCCTAGAGTTCAGTCCGGTGCTGAGCGTCAATAGGGGACGGCCATCCTTCTGGTATGGGGCTGGTCGAGACAGTGAGTCTGCCGTGGTCTTTCAAGCCGTGTCTGTGGAATTTGTAGAGCCAGTCTCTATTCGCTTTTAAATATCTCGCGTTTCCATCTTCTCCGCTACCTTGCTTCAAGCTCAGGCTCAAGTTCCGTACTTTCACCGCTTCACTGGACCTGCTCGCAAACGGCCGTTGAGCATCCTATTTCGTTCGTTATTCTCTATTGCGAGCAGTAATTGTACCTACGCCTGTAGACCAGTACACGTAGCACCTCAGTATCAGCAGAGTCGAAATGCTTCTTAAGTGGCTTCTGCTTGCTTTCGCAAGTATCGTCACTGCATCAATGCCTGGCCTCTTACGCCGTCAAGCTTTTACCGGCATTGTAAGTCATCCCATAGGGTAGCCTTTACGTTCTCAAATTTACGTCGGTCAAAATGCTATCTAGTATTTACGCTCTGGATATACTTCGCACTACTCCTAGACATACCTAGAAACACCCGCTAATTACGAAAACCTCAGGCCATTTTCAACAGCTTCGGAAGTCAAAGTTCAACAGTTTGCGGTACTTTCTCAGGTACGTCCCCCCTCCACCGCAGACTGCCAAATTGATGCGCACCCTACCACTTGCCGTGGCAATTGCTAATCGGACTATCACCGTCTCGGCACGCCAGGTACATATGCCGCCGCAGCAGGCGATCTATCTCCGCAAATCTCAGGCGGCTTGTGTCCGCAGGATGTCCAAATGTCCAATTGCAACGACCAAGTTCCCGTAGCGGGATATGCCGGACCGTCATGTCCAACCAGCAATTGCGGCATTTGTTACCAGGTCACGAACCAAGGCGGATTCGACGGAGGCAGCATCGGGGGGGTAGGACAGAGTGTCACTATCCAGATTGTCGACAGCTGCTCCTCGCAAAATGCGTGGGATTATTGCAAGACCAATGTACCCGCGGAGCAGAGATGCGAGAGCAGCTCGTTGAACGCCCTGGACATTGACCAGGGCGCATACATGGCCCTCACGGGGCAGCCTATCGGTAGCGGAAGTGGAAGTGTTTGAAAGTCAGCATGGACGATGTTAACAGGCCGTAGGGCCCGAATTTGAACATCCAGATATCCCCCATTGGCTGTCCACGAGGGTTCTCGTGGTGAGGCTTCAGATGCGGCCCGGGATGGGTGTCAGCAGAGCCATCGATGACGGTTGCATATCTGGTTTCCGGTCGTTCGACATGATAGCAGGCTATCGAGGACATGGCTATTCATTGTACATATTGAATGACTTTACCTAATGCAAGTTTTCCTAGAAAAAAATAAGAGGAAACTCCTAGCTAAGCCAAGTGACACTTGCGATGTCGTTCCTCTCGTTCCGGCGAAGTTAATTCTGCGAAGTCAAGGATGCTCTACGCAAAATTATCATTCCATTGCGTATCCACCCCCAATGCCCTGGAATAGTGCACATTTCAGGGGTCGATTCAACCAAGTTATATGTTGGATCTGCTCTTCGGATAATCTTCGCGGGGCCACATGTTTGTAGAAGTTCAATGCTTTCAATGTTTGCCCCTCAAGCTATGTATGGGGCTTGACTGGTTGATCGGTTCTTCTTCACTTCACTTCGCCCAAACTTCTTTTCAAGAAGTGCAAAGCAGTGATACGCTATTCCTTGCTTGTGCACGGGCTGGAGGCACAAGGAAGCCAATTCTTCAGAGTTTGACTGTAGGCGATCTGCCCTTTTCTCTTCTTGACTTAGGTGTCCCGCTCTACCAAGCACGATGCAACCTGCATGAAGTTAAAGACCTTGAAGTTTGAGATTGATGATCCGTCTGAGAAACACCGTTCCGAATCTTCGTTACTATTCTCAGATCGTTTCTCCCATAGCTCACGATTTTCTCTCGCTTCGATCTGCTCCTTCCCCGCTCACCACAAACTCTCCCTATACATTCCATCTTCAAGCGCCGCTGGTTCAGCGCTTGCAACGAGGAGGCTGGGCAGTCTTCCATGCTAGAATTCCAAGTCGCCAACCTCTGGGGGTGATTATTGAGGAAGATGACCGTAAGAGGGATATCCAGAATGGGTGCGACGAGGCATGACCAAAAGAGATCGAATTAGATTTTGTAAGTGTGGCTCCGGCCAATCTGATCCCTGGGTATATGCTGGTTGTACAGAGGCTATGATAGGGCGGATGGTAGGGGCAGCGTGGTTGCGTGTGTGAAAGAGCGGAAAGTACAAGGATGTAGATGTTGGGAGCTTAACTTTTCGTCAAGCCTGTTGCAAACTTGCTCAAGAAATCAGGCAGTGGCTTTACGCCATCGTTGACTTTAGTGCCAGTGTCGCCGCCATAAACAGGGTCTGCTTTTGCCTCGAACGCTGTGCTTGTAAAGCGATTGGGAGAATCGACGGTCACTGATGTGCTGCCAGGTAGGTTGTTTGGTGGCGGCGTCATTTAAGCAATGCTGGTAAACGTTAAACTTGCAAAGAAAGCGCTCAAGCCTGCAATGGCCTCGTTGTTCGTGTTGAAAGTCTCAGTCCGAGACATCTGAGACATTTGCGTAGCTTTGTATTCCGATCCGGTACTGGTTTACGGGACCCCGGCTTCGACCGAAGAACTGTAAGTATACGGGTATAGGCTTAAGATTCCGTTCCGAGCTTCAAGTTTCGCCGTCAGGGTATATTGGACTTGCCTTCTTCCATTGTAACGTTTGTCAGATCAAGGAGATAGATAATGTACAACTCGATCAAGGCATCATTGTCTTATTGCTAAGCTGTGTCTTCAGATTTTCTTGAATTTACGTGTTCCTAAGTACAATGTGTCATCGTTGTCCTCAGGTCTGTGACTAGAAGGTTGGATTTTCTTGTAAGCCCTTCACGGTATAATTGCGTGTGTCAAGACGGGTGGTGCTACTACCCTTGCTTTTCGGACGTTCCGATATTATGTCGAGCTCACATCTTCCAGGGAGGTGCAGGCATCCATTGAGATGAAAACCCCAAAGATGCAGTTGCCGGGGTATTGCTCCATCCTTGATTCTCCGAATCACTGACGCTGTCTGGCGACAAGCCGGTCGCAATCGCCAATTTCATTGGAGCTTTTACCTCGAGGTAGCTGACATCGTCGACGGTTTCTGATCCAAAGAGAGTGTAATACGAAGAATTCCGAGTTATGGTGGCATCGCTTTCTTCAATCTGTCTTTCAGATAGCGCCAGAGCCTGCTGAGCGAAGGGACCGATCTAGACTTCCATGATTATTATGGAAATGAAGCCTGATCAGGTGACGAGACTTTTGTAGCGCTTATACAGAAGGAGAAGACTATCGATCAAAGCTCTACTTGCCTCTTCAAAGTAGGATATGTCTTCAAGCAATGTGTTGTTCCTATACCACAGGCATTGCAACTGGCCTGTGTATCAGAAGGTGGGGGCATGCCTGCACCGATTGACTGACAACAGCGATGATTGTGTTCAGAAAGAGACCAAAATGCCCCCGAGAAATGGCGTTCTGATCGAACTTCGCCAAGATTATCGAGAGAGCGGCGAGCATGAGCGTTGCTATAAGCCAGCTAGGGTTTTCGAGTCCCCAAGAGTCCATGATGTACTGACCATGAAGCGAAGGCTCAGCCTGTGTTGGATCTCGTACGATGGCTCCATTATCATGGCCATTAGTAGGACTGCCCGGATGGAGAACATTCCATGATGGGAATCACGGTACGTGGCAGAGGTCAACAGTAGCACTATCAGCGCGAGGCGGGGAGCCTGTCCATGATACGAGAGACGAGTAAATATTTGAGACAGAAGGATCGCATAGTTGGGGCTGATTATATTCGGTCCACTTACTGCAACTGTGTGTCTGAAATGTTAACAGAATTGAAGGAAATTTCGAGAAAGCTCCATGTGACAGGGACGATTTCTTAATCCATCATCGAAATTAAGGATCATATAGATCCGAGAGCCGCTATCGAGAAGGATTTGGTATCTTACCTCAGGCCACGTTGACCAGTGTGGGAGCGAGGGGAGCGAGACAGTACCTTAGTCAGAAAATAGCTACTTTCGCCTGGGTTGCCGAAAAAAAGCCGAGACGCAATCGCGAAGTCAGCGGCTTCGATAGACGCGCTCCGAGCCGAGTTGTAGCCTATGGATAGAAACATATGTTGAACTTCTTGTAACATTCATTACGGCCTGGTTCCACTGTCTTAAAATGGAATCCTCTTCATGATATCCCTTTAAACATCTCCGCACCGTCGTGCTCATCACAAACACATCAATATCTACTTCCCCCGCCCCCGCTTGCAGGCCAGCCCCGACATCCTAAACCTGCAATTCAGATCCGAAATTGAGGGGAAGAACAGCGTCTCGATGCGGAGCTCACAATAGGCGCCGAAGCTTCATTTTGCACTACGATTTGCAGAGTGTCTCCGATAAATCAAGTGCTTATCAAGTCTACGCAGTCCGTCATGTCTCTCTCTGTCGAAGAGCTCGACACCACGGTGCGAACATTTTATGAGGGCCGCGGCGATGTTGTACGTATCGGGATGCCGTCTTCATGGGGAATTCTAAGCTAATACCTTCACCAGCAAAAGCAAGCCCAGCAAACTTTGAACCAGGTATCCCCAGAGTTCCAACCCGAGCCCACCTGCAAAGTGTCCATACTGATACCTAGACCAGTTCAAAGAAAACCCCGATGCCTGGCTGCTGGTGGACAAGATCTTACAAGAGGCAACATATCCGCAGACAAAGTGTCCGTACCACACCGACTAGGGATCAGAACGGCTGTGCTGACGTCGTGTAGATATCGGGCTCCAGGTCCTTGAATCTGTCATACAAACCAAGTGGAAGGTCTTACCTAGAGAACAGTGTCAAGGTAAACCATGATTAAGCAAAGCTTTTCCGTTCACACAATGACAGGCTACCAGGCATCCGGAACTTCGTTGTCAACTTTATCATCCAGAGCTCAAGCACTGAAGAGAGCCTAAAATCGCAGCGAACCTTTCTCAACAAGCTCAACCTCGTGCTTGTGTCAATACTCAAGCAAGAATGGCCGCACAATTGGCCAACGTTCACGAATGAAATCATCTCCTCCTGTCATACCAATCTTTCGATATGCGAGAACAATATGGCCATCCTACGGCTGCTTTCAGAGGAAGTCTTTGACTACTCGGCTGACCAGATGACCTCTGCCAAGACAAAGAATCTGAAGCAGGTTATGTGCAACGAATTTTCGGCCATATTTCAATTATGCTCAGAGATCTTGAACACGGCCAACCAAGCAAGCCTCATCAAGGCTACTCTTGAGACGCTACTCAGGTTCTTGAATTGGATACCACTGGGCTATGTCTTCGAGACGCCAATCATCGATACCCTACGTACCAGATTTCTGGAGATACCCGAATTCCGCAACATCACGCTGAAATGCTTGACTGAAATTGGGGGTTTACAAATCGGACAGCAATATTCCTACCATGAAAAGCTCACACAGATGTTTATCGAAGTCTTGACGGTGGTGTCAAAGATCATCCCCCTTTCGGTTAATCTCAAAGACACTTACAAGAGGAGCAATTCCAGAGACCAGGAATTTGTTCAGAATCTAGCGCTTTTCCTTTGCAATTTCTTCAGCGTCCATCTAAATGTAAGTCGTGGACCCTGTTCAGTCCCTTCCATGAGCTAACAAACGGCAGCTGATAGAGAAACTTCCAAACGTCGACTACCTGACGCATGGACACTTTTACCTCATCCGGATCTCGCAGATAGATGATCGAGAAATATTCAAGATCTGCCTGGAATACTGGACAAAGCTTGTACAAGAGCTATACGAAGAGATGCAAGGACTTCCAATCACAGATCTCAATCCCCTGATCAACATGGGCGTCAGCGGCTTGTCAAATGGTGGCGCCCCACATCCTAATGTCCTAGCCAATTATCCTCTACGTAAGCACAAATACAATGAAGTGCTCTCTAACCTGCGGCAAGTCATGATCGAGAAGATGGTGCGACCCGAAGAAGTCCTCATTGTCGAGAACGATGAAGGAGAGATCGTTAGGGAATTTGTCAAGGAGAGCGATACCATTCAGCTTTACAAGACAAGCCGAGAATGTCTTGTGTACCTTACACATTTGGATGTCGTCGATACGGAAAACATTATGTCCGATAAACTCGCCCGACAAGTCGATGGATCCGAATGGTCATGGGCGAATTGCAACACGTTATGTTGGGCGATTGGCTCCATTTCCGGTGCTATGAACGAGGAGACTGAGAAACGCTTCTTGGTCACGGTCATCAAAGACTTGCTAGGCCTGACTGAGATGAAGCGTGGCAAGGACAACAAGGCTGTTGTTGCAAGCAACATCATGTACATTGTCGGGCAGTATCCGCGCTTCCTCAAAGCTCACTGGAAATTCTTGAAGACGGTCGTCAACAAGCTTTTCGAGTTCATGCATGAAACTCATGAAGGTAAGTGGCGCCCAGCTCCACTTCTGAGATTCGTCACGCTGACTGTTACAAAGGCGTCCAGGATATGGCTTGTGACACTTTCATCAAGATCGCGAATAAATGCAGACGGCACTTTGTAGCACTGCAACCCGGCGAGAGCGAGCCCTTTATCGATGAGATTGTCCGAACCATGCGTAAGATCACCAACGATCTCACACCCCAGCAAGTCCATACCTTCTACGAAGCATGCGGTTACATGATCAGTGCACAAGGCCAAAAGAACATACAAGAGCGTTTAATCCAGGAACTCATGTCTTTCCCAAACCAAGCGGTCAGTCCCTCTGGGGCCTACTTAGCGAGACCGAGCTAAAATCTGGCATTAGTGGGACATGATCATTGCTCAAGCAAACCAAGACCCGTCGAACCTGTCCGACGGCGAGACTATAAAGGTAGTCGGTAACATTATGAAAACTAACGTCGCCGCCTGCTCGTCGATCGGAAGCTACTTCTATCCCCAGATAGGTCGTATCTATCATGACATGCTCTCGATGTACCGAGCGACAAGTCAGATGATCTCGGACAGTGTTGTTCGAGAAGGTGATATCCTGCCTCCAAGTAACATTGAGTTGGATCTGCTACACATACTGACTAGGCCGCAGGTCAAATAGCTACGAAGATGCCCAAAGTCCGGGGTCTCCGAACGATCAAGAAAGAAATCCTCAAGCTCATTGACACCTACGTTCAAAAAGCAGATGACCTGGAAATGGTCAATGCGAACATCGTTCCTGCATTGCTGGACGCGGTCTTAGTCGACTACAACCAGAATGTTCCCGATGCGCGTGATGCTGAGGTTCTCAACGTCATGACTACGATCATCTCCAAGCTACAAGTACGTTGGACCAAGAATACCTCGAAGTACTCGGTCAGAGCCAGGCTTCAGGGTCTCGTCAGGGTAGGGCTGACCTTCAATAGGGCCTTATGTCCGATAAAGTCCCCACGATCATGGAAAACGTCTTCGAATGTACGCTTGAGATGATCAACAAAGACTTCTCTGAGTACCCGGAACATCGAGTCGAATTTTTTAGGCTTCTCAAGGCCATCAATGCTCATTGTTTCCAGGCATTGCTGAGATTGGATGGCCGACAATTCAAATTCGTCATCGATTCGTGCATGTGGGCCAGCAAACACGACAACCGTGAGGTCGAGAATACGGGTCTGAGCATGTGCATTGAGCTTATGGACAACATGGCGGAATCAGATCCACAGACTGCCAACATGTTCTTCCAGCAATTTTTCGTCCCGATCCTTCAAGACATCTTCTTTGTACTCACAGACTCGGATCACAAAGCCGGTATGCCCGAGAAGTTTCAGTGGTCTACTGCCTTTGCTAACGGCTCCCCTAGGCTTCAAGACACAGTCAATGCTACTGTCGCGCATGTTCTATTTTATCGAGTCCGGAAAAATCACAGAACCAGTTTATAGCCCTGAGCAGGCTCCGGCCGGGACTTCCAACAAGGATTTCCTGAGCAGCTTCATATCCACTCTCCTGCAGAATGCGTTTTCCAACCTGCAGCCGTACGTTATATATGGTCTCTACCACTATACAGATAAATGCTGATCCGAAAACTTAGAGCACAAATCCAAAATTTCGTACAAGCCCTTTTCACCCTCAATACCGACCTGTCGAGGTTCAAGCTCATGCTTCGCGACTTTCTCATTCAACTCAAAGAATTCTCTGGTGACAACTCGGAGTTGTTCGCCGAAGACCGGGAGGCGGCCCAGGAGGCTGCCAATGTTGCAGAGAGAGAGCAGAAGAGCAAAGTTGGTGGCCTGCTGAAGCCGGTCGACCTGGATCAGGACGATGAGCTATGAATAGAACCCTACATGCGGGAAGGATACATCATAGATGGTAGGCTACGGGGAAGGCCTGACGGATGGTTCGAATCGTAAGCATGCAGGTTCTCCTTGCACGCACACACAAGCGGAGTGTTAACGGCAGTGTACGATCAGCTACGGCTCCCAAGAAAGGCGCAGCTGGGACAAAGGATGTTAGATGGGAAAAGCTTGATTTTCCGCACCATCTTTGAGGGGCAGACGAATTTTGTCGACTACTCTAGTACATCGAGAAGAAGGTGTTACTCCTCGAGGTCTGTATCTCGGTATTTGATAATCGCATGCCCAATGAAAGCCACAGGCAAACCTGTCATGCGTGCAAGCAATCTTGCCTGGTCTGCCTGAAAGCTTGAAACTGTCCACATTTTTCATGTATGGAGGTGGCTAGGCGGGCCACATTCTTCACTATATACAGTGGCATTTGCCAGTACGCTCTGGGCTTCAAATCTGCCACCCCTCATACTCCATCCTTCGACTCACCCTTCATTCTCCATCTCTCTCTTCATCCTTCATCACATTTCGCATCAAGCAATGACCTTGTCTCCTGGTCCAATTCTTCTTTCCGTGATTGATTGTATTAGATCGTCTGCCATCACTCGTCCTGCAGTTTTCTTTCAAATCAAGTCTCTGTTGTGTCGTTACCTTATTTCCAGAGATCTTGTCTGCAACAGCTTCCCACTTCCGCTCCTCAGTCGACGCCTCTTATCAATCCGCTCATGTTCAACCAGCCGTCTAAAATTGTCGAGATAGCTTGAGGTGGTTCAGTGCACTGATTTACTAGAGGCTTGGCACTGGTTCATATAAATTCGTTCCTTCCCCCTTCAGCGGACGCGAATTCAGGCACTACTCTACTTCTTTGTCAACACTGATATACGCCTACGAGAAGCAAAATCATGGCTGAACCCAGAACCGTAGAAGATGTCTTCAATGAAATTAGACAAACCTACTTCGACTCGCCTATTCAAAGAGAGGTTTCCCATAAACGGTGGGAGTTTGTGGAAGAATTGTTTGAAAATGCGCGGCAGACATACCCTTTCATGAGTGATGTCACTATTATAGAATACCACCGCTATTTTCTCAGACAAGGCGCACAAAAGCAGCAAGAGATCGAACAACCCAAACCTACCCTTGAGCAGTTCTGGAACGCCGCCTAGAACTTCGATCCGTTGAGCAGGTACGGTATCGGACTTGCAGAGAATCCTGAGCAGGAGCAATCTGGAGTCTGTACCCTTGGGCAAGTACGGAGGATTGAATAACGCCAGACTTGAGCTTATCCCGGAAATCGGAGCTCTCCCAACAACAGACAACGTCGAGGGACGCATCTCTTTGCATTACGAAGCAACAGACTCAGGGGCAATCAGCTATCCAGACGGGCATCTGTCCGAGTTCGAAGAGTCCAGATTCCGAATCAGATCCACTGAGGATAGGAAATTGCGCCGCTTCGCCAGTCTTGGCTGGGTCATTCGCGTGGATGGTGAGACCTGGGCCAGGACTCGACATGTCCTTGTGAAGGACGTGGACGTAGGGAGAGATCGTCATCCTTGGTTTGTCCAAGCATCTGGATGGCCATCTGAATTCGAAAACGTCAATGGAGGCTTCACTACCTATGCTGAAGCGAGAGTAGACCGCGACGACGCTTGGCAACCGGGAGTGTTACCTGGTGGCATGAATCGAACACCGGTCGCCAAGATTGTTCCATATAAGCTGTTTGACGCATCTTCGATTCCAGTGTTGAAGCAATTTGGACCCGATTTTGACTTCCTAGCCGAGAGACATGGTGGCGACAGGTCATGTGACAGTACCATGCTCCAATTCGGCCCAGATCTTGCACACGTTATGGAATGGTACTGGGACCCTGTGACAGAAGAGGAAGTCTGCTACTACAAGAACGGCGAGGAATACATGAGGTACGACCGACAAACCAAGGAATATACCTATCAAAACACCAAGGACCTGCATAGATCAGTCGTTGGCGAGATGGGCTTGTTCGGAATGATCTCACGTCCTTCTACGGGCCCACCTCCCAGCTCCGATTTTGCCTTGCTCGGGGAGGGATCGGACGCTCCTGTACAGGCTCCAAGGCCGCGGCAGGCGCGCCAAACATCAACAGCAACAGACTTCTAGGATCGTTCATAGTGCCGGTAGAAGCCATGGATAGTGACTGCATTATGCATAACGTGAAGGGTTTAAAGTGCAGTAAGATACCTTTCGAAAATGATTGAGATATAATTTGCTTACTGTTATTTGACCATTTGTTTCTTGCATATATCCAGCTGTGCCACCTCTTAAACACCTACACATAGCAGTGTGTATGAGGAGGTGCATTTTGATGCTTACACATGTCCAACCGTGTCGGACGTTGATCCTTTAACCGTGGCCTTCCTAGTGACTTCATCTTCGTCGTTTGCGTCACGAACCTTATAACATCTCTTCATGACGATGGGGCTCAGCAACCATGCAACACCTCAAAAAAGCAGCACGACCGAAGACAGAACGCCACGAACCATAAGCTTAGATCTGTCCCCTTCTTTAGCAAACCATTTCACCCCCCAACCCCCAGGACACACTTACAAATTTCAACTCCTGCCTCTGCAACGCCCTCGGCCCCCCTAGCCACACCCTCGTCCTCCCCGGCACCGGCTTCTGCTGCAGCCTCCTGAATGCCTCCTGGACATGCCTCGTCTCTACTGGTGTCCTGCCCTCCTCCGGCATATCGAACAGGCCCCTCTCCCTTTTCCTCTTCTCCCCTCTCTCCTCCTCCTTTCCCTTACCCTTTCCCCCCCTCCTCGTCGCCGCCACCAACTCCTCCTCCTGCCTCTTCACACTCAGCGCCTCCTCAGTGATCGTCTGCACGATCTCAAACGTCAGAAAACCGAGGATGTCGACAATATCGTCGTTGGGTTTCGAGTCCGTCACGATGCCGAAGCCAGCCCATTCGCGGAAGCGCTTGCTTTTGCGGAAGGTGAAGGATGCTTGCCGGCATTCGCTGTAGTGCACGTACTCCTCGCGCGTCATGCCCTTGGTGCGCTCATCCGCGTCCTTTAAGCGCGCCATGGTAGCGCTGTTCATCTCCTCCTCGTCCTCCTCCTCATCATCCTCCCTCTCCGGGACCTGCTCCGAAAAGAAACTTTGCACCTCCCACGGCAGGGTGATCCTCGTTCTCTTGTTCGCGCTGGCGCTCTTCTTGGAGGCAGACGGATCGGTGGGGTTGATGGGTGCGTCGGGAGGCATTGCGGCGGGGTCGGCTTCCAGAGCATCGACGTCGGGACCTTTCTCGTCGCTGTCTTTGGCGGTTTTACGCACGTCTTTCCAGGAGAGGAAGGTTTTCAGGCGGGAGACTTTGGCACGGTCGTGCCGAATCTGGAAGAATAGGTCGTACATGCTGATGGATCGGGAGCCACGGCGTTGGGCGAGGGCGGTGGAGCGTTTGAGCTAGGGTGGAGGGGTCAGTGAGGGTCTGATGTGTGATATAGGGACGTGAGGAGCTTGAGGTGAGCGTTCGGATCGAGGTGGGATCGGAGATGTGTACGCAAATGTAATGAACGGGCTATTTACGATCCTGCTGTAGGAAAACGACAGGTGCAGACATTGCAGAAGCAAAGACTGATTCGAACTCACCATTTCAACCACCTGCTCCCTCACAATTTCTTCAATGATCGTCGTAGTCTCAGCAGATGGTTCCCCCGTCTCGCCAGAGACGAACATCATCTGGGTGATCATGTTAGTCGTCAGATAGTCCCATTCCTCTCTCTGGTCGTGCTTGATGGCCAGATCAATCTGCTTGAGATCCTCCATTTTCTCTGCTGCATAAGGCTCGACTCGACTCATGATCTGGCCAAGAATTTCTTGCATGCCTTTGGGTAAAGCCATTGTGGCAAGAGATGCCTCAGCCACTGCAAAGCATTCTTGGTCAAAGGATGAGGGTAGCTCTCATAGGAAAGGGGCAAGACAAGGTGTTTATTTACAAATTTGTGGCCACAAGTTTCACAACGTATATACCATCTCTAGGAGTATCATGGAGGCTGATTCCACTCCTAGGGACTTGAAGTTGAAATCATGGGCAGGAACATCAATACCCATTCATCACAACACAGAGGCCTACTCCTGGTGCTGCCCGTGCGGGTCTTTTTCTACATCCTTGGCATGATGCTGGTAATCGGAGCAATGTGACAGAAGAGCAATTCTCCTCACTGATGGCTGCTTCGGGCGTATGTCTCAATATTCTAGAGTGAAGAAAGTCGTCCTACCTGCTGGATCTCCTGCCTATACTTCTGTGTCTTTTCTGCCATCCTCCCTCTATTTTTGAAATACTCACAAAACTCTACAAATGCCCAGTAACACGATCTGCTAAGCGATCTTCTTCCTGTCCTTCTTCTCTCCTTTGATGGCCAGATACCCGACGAATCTTGTGGACGGTTAACCAGGAATCAACCGATAGAAGCAATCAATCGGTGCTACACCACACGAATTCAACAATCAAAGGCACCTAATCATGGCGCACGAAGTGAGCGATTGGGGAGTAGGAGAAGCGATAGCATAGATATTTCCGAGTAAGTCGTGAAAGAGTAGAACCCTGAAGCTTCAGGTTAATATCCGGTATCTGGAATACGCTTGCAGAATATACACTGCACCCTACAACGGAAACATCTACAACCGAATTCTCATGCGGCATCTTTCTGACAAACTCTGTTACTTCTGGCATATCTCGCTGTATCTGAATGGATTGTGTATTCCCAAGGAATAAGTGGCCAGGTAAGCTAGACAGTACAACATCCTCACAGCATAGAGCTGGATTACAACAATGATAATTCAAAAGCCAGGGGCATGCTAAATCTTGAATCGTCCTCCCTCCGACTATACAAAAAGTCATGAGCCGACAGCGCAGCAGGAGCTTGAACAGGAGCTTGTTTGCAGAAATAGAACGCTTGCCTCCACTACCTTGCTCCTTTCCTCATCTAAGAACCATCGGTATTGCCATCGTAGATCCCACGGCTGACTTTCGCTGGGTTACCGGCCACGACAGTAAAGCGCGGTACGTCCTAGATGTTCTCAGCATGTGTGAGACTATTGCGTGTAAACGGTGACTTACCTGATGCAATAAGCTGCCAGCTCCCACAGTGCTACTCTTGCCGACCCTTACACCGGCTAGGATGGTGACATTGCTGCCGATCCAGCAGTCCTCCTCAATCACGATATTCCGTCCTAAAGCCTGACCTCCGCTGCCCATTCGTCGTCTTGGATCGATTGGATATGTTGCACACACAAGCTTCACATTGGGGCTGAAGATACATCTCGCTCCAATTGTTACCGAGCACGTGTCAGAGATACGGCAATCAGGCCCGATGAGTACATCGTCCCCAATCGTAATGTTGTAGCCATAGTCACAATGGAAGGGCGCCTCCACGACGACGTTCTCACCACAGCTGCCGAACGGTAAAGGCATCGTAGGCTGTGGTGCAGGGCCGTCTACTCCGTTGGTAAGAAGAGGTGGCTCTGTTGACGGCTTTAGGCTCAAAATGGCTTTGAAAAGCCGAGACCGTTCTTCTGGACTAGCACCGTGCGATGGGTTGGTGGCGTTATTGAAGCGCCACGTTGCTGACAGACAGCGCTCGCGGTCCTCCATCAGTGCAGGGGTAAATGGATGGTAATAATTCCCTTTCAGCATTTTCTCGCGCTCCGTAAGCTGCGTATCACGACGTGAGGGCGCCGGCGAGGGCCTTAGATTGTGAGAGAGTGCTGTCTGAGCAACGGTTTGGGCATTGCTTTGGCTGTGCGCCTGAGAAGATTGTCCGGAGTACTGGGAATGGGAAGAATTGGACCGGTGCACCCTCGCCGGTGGTTGCATAGAACCTGATTCATGCGACTCGCTATATGGTCCTTCATGATTTGAACCACGTTGATCAGCCTCTGGATGGTACTTGGAAAAGTGCGGTGGATTGCTGGAATATGGGCGTGCTTGGTTCTTCATCCATGCCGGCTTTGGCTGCATATTCGATGGACTCGATCGACTGTACTGATCACGATCTTCGTCGACAAGGATAGGTTTGATCCGATCGCCATCTGGTGGATGATGATGGCTTTGAGACATTGGAATTGGAGCCTGCTGGTGGTATTCAGGACTGTGCTCGTGAGTATAGGGAGGAGGATAGGGCGCCTGGCGATGTATATTTGTTGGGGGATAACCATTCTTGGATTGCAGCGGAATCGGCGCTTTCGCATTGGACGGCTTTTGCCAAGTATTCCTCATCGTGTAGCCTTCACACACGAATCCACCACGAAGGCAATTGTTACCTGGGGCTGATTAGTCACGACAGAGTCTGAAAGCGAAGGTCCGCAGAGATTCAAGAGCACTCACATTCAGGGTGCATCTCATCACACTTCTTCTTTCGTCTTCTGCAGGTCATACATCCGGTCTTCGTTCGATTGCTGAAGACTCTCTTTCTACGCTTCCGATCAATCTCCATCTGCGCCGCTGATCGGTTGGAACCATACTCGTTGTAGTGCGAATCTTCCTCCTCCGGCGTCACAAAATTCTCTCGTCCAGGTAAAGGTGGCTCGTAACCATGGTTCTCGCGTGTAAGGGCATCCGCCAAGCGAGCGTCGTGGGGATCGGGGTAGTATGGTTGACGCTGCTGCGCGGGAGCATGGTGAGGCTCCCCGTGGTACTCGTGCTCATTCCCTGCCAGTCGATGACGGTCTGGTGGTGGGTATGAGCCATGAGGGGGACCATGATCGGGGCGCCCGTACGGATCTCTCGCAACCTGCCGTGGGTACGGCTGATGAGGACTGCTGGGCTCGGATTCCCGAGATCGACCATTGTCCATGGCGTACATTCTCTGCTGCTCTTGAGGAGGCAGTGGAAGGGAATGACTGTGGAACGCTGAGTTATTATAGTCATCCGAGTCGGACCTCTTTCGCTTCTGCGGGCTTGTGTTGACCGGGTTGGTTTGGTGAGGGATATTGTTCCTGGCCTGTCCATTAACCGACGGAGCCCTTTGCTCTTCAGGTGGGATCTGAGTTTGGGCTGGAGCTTGATAGGGGTGATCTGGGCCCGGTGCTGGCGATGCTCGGTGTTCTACCAGCTGAGTCTCTGGACGTGGTGGCCGAACTGCAGAAGGTGTCGGTACTCTATCTTGTTGATCGTTAGGTTGTATCGCTCGATAAATGGAACCCTCGGAGGGTTCCTTGGGCGGTTCCGGGTGCGACTTTGGCTTCTCTGGCGGTGACGCAGATGCGCGACCATTGACGGCGGTAAACCCTGGTGCAGATCCTCCAAAGTTGCCCGAGTCAGGCTCGCGATGCTCTTCAGGCGTCGTTTTCGAAGCGTTGGTCGCCATATCTGATACTTATGTAGAACTCAACACGACGGGCGGCGCTTAGTGCGCGAAGGTAGACGCGATGGCGGAAGGATAGATGTAAAGTGACAATACGCCAAGCAAGCAATCAGCCTCGCATACCATGAACAGAAGAAGAACACCGAGAGCAGGGCGGTGTTATGCGTTGGTGTTGAGGTGGTGAATGCCCGACAATGGAAGCGTTGGCGATCGGCTCGGCGTTGCGCAGATACGCTGCCTACCGAGAAGGCGCGGGTCAATGCGGAAAAGACAGCAGAATGCCTTCCACCAGAACTGCAAGCTGGACCGAAAACGCAGTCAATGCTCGGGGCGAGAAAAGAGAAGAAAAAGTCGCACAGGAATGTGAGGTGCAAATGGGATGATGGTGGGATAGGGAAGAATGCGAGTGTGAGGGGAGAAGGAGCGCAAGAGGCGCTGGCGCGGCAGAGAAGCGATATTTGGGGAGACGGGGCGAAGCTTAGCGTCCTTTGGCTCTTCTGCACGCCGGATCCCTGGTCACCGGTTTCACGCTGGTTCGAGGGAGCAGCGAATAAGAATAGCTGATGCACGATCCCCCTCGCTCATTGGTTTTTCCTTGGCCGTCAGGATGCTGCTGTCTTCTCTCGGCGCTTACCACACGAGCCCACCCCCCCCCTTAGTCCCTTTTCGTAATCTTCACGGCTGCAGCAAGGGTCTCATGCACGTCAGAAGGTATTGGACCTCCGGGTCTCCCTCTGGGCGGGTCTGCTCTTTCTCAAAGCATCCCTCGTGGAGCCAGGCGGATGACCAAAGGAAAGCGGCAAAATTCGAAGATCCGACGCCAAAGCCAGACGCTGGGTGAGCTAAGGAAACGGGGGCGGACGCACCAGAGATGGGTCCCCTTTCATCGGACTACTCGGGTGCTCGGTGAGCTAATACGGTCTAATGACCTAACAAAAGACAACTCTACTGGTCATAGTTGGGCTCCTTTGACTCCTTCGGCTTATACAGAAGCAGGTGAGTTTCAAATCGCACCTTGGTTTAGAAACAAGGCATATCTCAAGTAATGCTGATCCTTCCTTCCCCCTCCCAACTGGAAACATTTCTAACATTGTTGCGATGCCATCACCTTGAATTGGTCGAGTATTCACCATCACGAGCAAAACATGCGAAGCAATATCTTCTTACGACATGAACGTGCCCTGGTCGACTCGAGAGTCTACCAAGCAAGGGTAGTTCTAGAGTACCTAACTTGGCTCAGTTCAGTGCGGGGCTTTTCCATCTGTGCCACCCGATTTCCAACGGGTGGCACGTTTAAGAACAATTGACTCGAATAAATTCTTTACTAAATTTTTTATCCACAAATCTTAGCCCTTGGAATAATTTCCTCAATGTCGTTCCCATCGCACAGATTGCGCACATAGTGAACATCAATCCAACCTGGGCTCACTCTGGCCGCCGATCGCTATCTTCGGTAGAGTTCGCGGGGGACAATCGCATTGAGCACTTCCTAACGTGACCAGTACCCACCACAACAGCGTTGACGGGTGACGATGTCGATGGGCGACATAAGAGCGGATTGTTCCGAGAACATGACTTCTGGGCTTAGCGCTGTTGCGCCTCTGCCGAAGACGAATTAAACAAGCGCGCACTAAAAGAGGACCGTGTCAAAATATTGCTCGTACCAAGCGCTCGGATCTTCACGATTGATTCTTCTCCACGCTCATTGGCCAACAACCTGACGACGGATCCTGAAGACCATCTGGCCTCGTCGTCGTATCGAAGGATTCACTGATGCGGTTCCAGCTGGTCTTCCCAGTGATCTGCCTGAAGCATCGAAACATCAATGTTCTACCCTCAAAAGTGTTGCGCCTGATCTTGCGATCATAAAGTGGCGGATTAGTACCCGCGACATCTGCAGACGACGTGCCTTGTCCGAGGTTGCCTTCCTGGTGGCCTATGTCACGCTAGCACACTGTCGTTCTAGCCATCTGCAGCCATGATGCGCGGCTTGCATCCAAAGCCTGCATCCCCGAAATTCAAAAGATTACTATCTCTACCCTAGAGGTAGCTTGGACTAGTAGTATCGGTACTACGTAGAGGATATACTGGAATTCCGGGTGCTGGACCTTCGCCGATGCCAACACATTTTTCGGACGAACTCGTCAGCTGCCAGCCTTGATCCGTCGCTCGCGGCACAGTCTGCAAGCGTCTGTTGGCCAGAGATTACCTTGCGACGTCGCAGATTGATGCCGGTGTTACTATTGCACTCGAAGTAGTCATCGCGCCGCTTAATGCTGTATCGCTGATGGAGGTAAGGCAAAAGCTACCGGTGGATTATATAGATGGAAATGCTGAGCAGTCGTTTTCCGAGATAAAGGTATCTACGCTAGAATTACTACAACACTGCGCAATGCAATTGCGGACACGGTGGCAAGAAGGCCGTCCAAGGACTGAAATTAATTTCCTGGCACAGCCCTGAGCTGTGAATAGCAACAACATCTTACGTGAGCATGGAATTGAGGACGGTGTCATCAATTCGAATCAACCGAACCATGCGCCGTCGTAGCCGCCTTCGACAAGCAGGCACCCAGGATTCGGAAGCAGTGCTGTGAATCATCGCGTCGTACAACAGTCATGTCGAATAGAGCGGCAAAGCAGGAAAGACCTCATCAAAAATCAATCTCGGAGTACGAGTATTGCCGCCGGTAGGATTGGGTTGCATGATCATTGCATCTGGTGCAACGTCATTAAGAAACCCTCAGCCAGCCACCGAGTGGCGGCGAGTGAGAGCGCTTAAAGTATGGTCGGCGCACTCAATTGTTGCCGCCTTTACGCCACGCTTGATGGCGTTTGCGTAATGTAAGCGACTTGAAGCACTGCAATCGCCTGGCCATGGTAACGACAACTCAACATTCGCAGACAGGACTATCTTCCTTCGGACTGTGCAAAAGGCCAGCATGGAGTATCGTAGAACGACCTCAATCTTGTCTGCCCAAGTGTTGAGGCGGGCCTGGTAGACTACCAGTAGATAAGAATCGAAAGACGCTTTGCCGTCGTTGTAGCGCAGTCCGATCTTCGAACGTCTGGCAAGATAACACCATGGTACAGATGAATTGGTGGATTCGAAGAGCTTGCCTCCTGTAGTGAAAATGAGTGACTTGAAACCGAGTTGCTCTTTTGGGACGGCCATTTCATTTCGAACCTTGCGCAGCGACTACAGTAGCCCCGCTTCAAGCCCCCACGACTGTCCAACAACCGACACACTCACGGCGATGATAAACACTTTGATACCCTCCTAACTCCTCACTAGCGATGCCATTGCACATCCATCCACTCAATCATGAAGCGATTAACAAGACGTCACATTGAGATCGAGCGTCTCCTCTACAGCAGCAACGGCCCTCCCACGTTCACGACCTCCCTCTCCTGGCGCAGCTCACCATCTACCATCCTACCGCCTTCTCACCAAGCACGCTTCCTGAATCCACGAAGATGCGCTTCCACCACCGCTTCCGCTCGTCCGAAAACCGCTCTCTTCTTCCCCGGCCAAGGTGTCCAACGCGTGGGCATGGCCACCCCCTGGCTCACGTCCTTCCCCACAACCTGCCGCCCCTTCCTCGAAGAACTCGACCATATCCTCCACTACCCTCTATCCCGCATCATCTCCGACGGCCCCAACAGCACCCTGACCGCGACGGAAAACGCCCAGCCCGCCATCATGGCAACCAGCGTCATGGTGCTGCGTGTGCTGGAGCAAGAGTTCGGCTTTCAGACCTCTGAGCGCGTTGACGTCTGCTTGGGACATTCACTAGGGGAATTCGCGGCTTTGGTCAGCAGTGAGCATCTACAATACGCGGATGCGCTGAAGATGGTAAGGCGGCGAGCGGAGGTCATGGCACGGCTGAGTAGGGAGGCGTCAAATGATAGCAATGGAGCCGAGTACGGGATGGTGGCGCTGGTGTGCGAGCCAAATCACCTCCCATCGCTAGTTGAAACGATACATGACTTCCTGGCCCATGATGCGGAAGGCACAAGGGACGATTCGTCAAGCAAGAGGCCGATAGAGCAGGTGTCGATTGGGAATATCAATAGCAGCAATCAGGTTGTGCTGTCGGGGAATATCGAGCGGATCAAGATTCTGCTGGTGCAACTCAGACAGTTCGGAGGGCATGATCCGAGGGCTGTAAGGCTGAGCACTGATAGCCCGTTCCATTCGCCTTTGATGGCGGAGGCCGTGACAGCGATGCGGGAGATGCTGGCGAGGACGGAGGTTAGGTTTCCGGGGCCGTTTCCGTGTGTGAGCAATGTTTCTGCGAGGCCATTCGAGTCGGAGGCGGATCTGAAGGATTTGTTGTCCAGAGAGTGTGTGGAAACGGTGAGATGGTGGGACAGCATCAGATTCTTGCATCAGGAATGGGGCGTTAAAAGGTGGGTGGGATTGGGGCCGGGCAAGGTAGGACGGAACCTCGTGGGTAAGGAGGTGGGCATGGAGGGAAGGGAGGCAGGAAAAGGGGCAGGGGTTTGGGCTATCACGCACCCTAAGGAGGTGGAAGAGTGTCTAAGGGGGTTGGAGAAGACAGACGCCGTGGATCAAGAGTGAGAGAAGGGGAATGGGTCAACTCTCAAATTCACACGCACAGCTGGGTAAGACAAGAATGCTCAAGAATAGTAAGCAAAGCGTATCTCTATTGACTTCTCGTAAGGTATTTTCTTGCCTGTCAAAACGCTCCACAACCATGATGCAGCAATCCTCATTATTATGAAGCTGAGAGAAGACATGAAGTCGAAAGCATGAGTAGCGAAGTACATAACACAAGCTTCCTTAATCCAATCCGTTATTCGTCCACATTTCTAATCTCACATTTCGACAGAACATATACAGAATCCTTTCACACTGGAAGTAATCGGCGGGCATGGTCGAGTGGTCAAACACCCGGTGCCCAAAAACCCCAATGAAGCCTGAACTCTGGCCTCTGCACCTCTGACACATGTGTATACCAGGAGGGGTTTGGTAACGGCCCTCTGGGACGTGAGCTTTTTGTATGCCGCGGGTTCAACTCCGCTGCTTGTGTCCCCCTTATTTTCCGATTTTGTTCTTTTGATCAGGGAGGTTGGCTAGTCTCTTGGGTTTACTTGTGTTTGTATTCCTAACTCTATCACTGTATGTCGAGAGCGAGGACTCCCTCGAATAATCAAGTGACGTTTTTCGAGGCACAAGCCATATGAGTTGGGCGCGATCCGAATGCCGGTTGTTGACAAAAACTTGCTCGCTGACATCACGTGACGTTGTCAGCAAACCCTCGCCCAGGGCTCTCCAGCGACTGCTTGCAGAGAGGCAATTCTTGGAAATCCACCTTCCAGACAAGATCAAGACCGACCGTACGACTGCACAACCCGTACATTTGTGCAGATTATCCCACGCACAAGCAAGAACTGGTACACTTATCCTCAGCGCTTAACGGAAATGACCACTTAACGCGAAGGATCTACCAAAAGGATCAAATCATTCCATTTGCACGGTTATATGAATGGGAGTTCTCAGGATCGAAGAATGAGCCGAATCTACCTTACGAGTCGACTGGGGTGCCAGGAGTCGTCTCCCAACACGGTGCCCGATCCTCTTCGGCGGAGCTGTGTTCGATTCGAGAGGAGAAGTCCCTGCTGCTGATGCCGACGCATTTGCATCGATCCTTAACAGTGCGGGCTTTCAGCACAATATAGAATCCCTAAATTTCTTAGTTGATCACAATTTCAGATTCTGTGAATCGATAAATGCCGAATCTCATCATCCTGAAGCACGTGAAGTCATTGCCATCACAGCGACCTCGTCAATAAGATGCGAGAAGAAGACCTAATAGGTCTGTTGACTACCGCAGCCCTTCGCTTTTCTACGTCCTGCATACTCTCTACAAGCTCTCCCTTAACCACCTTGCTTTCGTCCTCTTCCCAAATACAGACTAGACCCTTCTTCCACTCTTTAAATTCTTCTCACTCTCTTTGCCACCTCGAAAGAAATTCTTCACACCCTATGCAACATTAGTCAATCCTCCAGCTAGCTTAGACGATTCCAGTCACCTGGCCGATAGTCGAACCCACATGACGAAGGCTCTGGCGCGGACCAAACGCTGCAGCAGGGGTTATGGGGGCTCCTGTAGGGATGTAGACTTCTAATTGGGCGCCCTGGTGCCGTGGGCGGCGTGTGGCCTGCAAGTGAGCGTTATCGGGGCTTTTGGGTGGCGTTCTTGGATTCTGGAAGTACGGACTTAGGCTCTGGCGACGAGGACTCGGACTGGAAGGGTGGGGGACTGGGCTGTGAAGGCGGAGACTTGGGTTCTGGTCGTGCGAGTCCGGGGTTTGACAGCTCAGACCTGGGCTGCTTATCTTGGGACATGAAACGCGCACGTGAGGGCGCGGGCTCGACAACCTCGGTCCGGGCGCCCCCAGAGTGGGCGACGAGGCCTTCGTGCTCAATAGCCGCCGACCGTCAATCGACTGTAAGCGAGGCCCCAAAGTTCCCAGCGTCGGCGACGAGGCCTTCGTCTTTAGCTGCTGCCTACCATCAGACGTCTTCACAGAGGCAAAGTCCGGCGAGCTCTCCCACGTCGAAAGCCGTGCCTCAACCTCGTACGTCGGCTCGAGCTTGGAAGTCCCATAGCCGCGCAGTGCAGAGCTGGATTTAGTGGGGCGGTGGTGCTTGCGGCGAGGGTCACAAGGGGTGGATGGCGTTGGTGGAAGGGCCTCGTTCTGAGTTTCTGCGATGGGGACTTCGGCAAGGATGACGCGGTCGGCAGAGTTAAAATAGGGGCCTGTGCGGTGAGCTGGGTGGACGGTATCTTCGTCAAGAGTGGGTAACTTTGGAGGAGGTGCTGGGCGGAGATGATCGAGGGAGGCGGATTTGAGGAGGCGGGGGCCGAATTGGATTTCTTGTCGGCGGCCTTTGGGTTTTGGGTGGGAGGCGTCGAGGTGGTGGTCACTGTCGTATTTCCACTGCCGCGAGGTGTAAGTTGATCGGCTACCATAGGGGAAGCGCTCATGCCGGTTCACCTCGCCATGGGATGAAGTCTTGTCTTGAAAAAGCTCCGCTTGGAGTTCTCGAGAAATCAGCGCCGGCGGTCTGTATCCTTTGTCAGACTTTTGGTCTATCAACTCATTTGCAGGTAGAAGTTTAGATGACGGGAAATCCTGCGCTCCTGCGAACACTTTTTCGCAAGTGTAAGCGTCTGTCTCGGGGACTATGGCCAACGGAAAGGCGTTTCCGTGATAAGTCTTTTCCTTGATATTGTCGACAGCTGAAGCTTGTTCTTTGACCGATATTGGCGTCGTGTTACCCGTATCCACAATTGTGCTGACTTTAGCGCTATCGCCAGAAGATCTAGTCGATGTGGAAGACCCACTGAGGGCTGCAGCTGGCGAGATCGGCTGTACTGCACGATCATCGTAGGCGGCGAGAGGTTTCCTCGCTATCAGGAGCGGAGCTGGCCTGCAGACGGCCACGCTGTCTGTTGCGTTGGTCGTATACTGGGATTCCGCTGGCGCTCGGAATAAGTTGATCGAAGACAGCCGTTCAACGAGGAAAGGGTCTTCCAACTTTGGGCTGACGTGGTAGTAGCGTACGGGTAAGCCATGAGGTGTGAGAGACCTCTCGATGCAAGGTGCATCGTCGTCAGCTTTAACGTACTGCGCAGGAGACCCCGGAGGTGTGCTAGTATTTCCAAGCCGACTTTCATGGATGTACTCCGAACCGGGAAGAAGCATAGGTGAACGTCGAGGGTTCAAGCAAATCCCAAGTCCTTCAATACGATGCTTATTGGCGACAGGCTCGTTATCCCGAATCTCTCCGCCGGTCACGGAGACTTCTCCTTCACTGTCGTTATCAGACTCCAACCAAAAGGTGCGAAGCTCTGCAATACTTTCAGGGACAGATGCCACACTCGCTACACTCTCAGATACGGAATTTGCTGGCGAAGTGTCTGGGTATCGAGAAGGGAACGGAGTGCCTATTTGCCTGATGGCCGCAGCGCTGGATTCTGTCTTTTGCTGCAACGCATTGGCCTCGACAGAACAGCTGCTTGCTGAGGATGCCCGTGATGATCTGGTCTTGGCGGGACCAGGAAAGCGATTCACAGCTGGTGGATCAGTCCTGGACGAGAAAGGAGCTCTTGGGGGTGTCGTTTTCGTTTTCTTGAAATGTCCGATCTTTTCGAAGAGACTGGCAGTGGACCTAGGTGATTCGCAAGCCCAGAATTGGGTCTCTCCAGTCTGCCGGCGGTCTTAAATCAGCTGCTGTGATGCTTGGCGTGGATTGATTCCCTCACCTCAGGCTGATGGATAGCGGTGGATCGTAAGCTGCATTCTGTACCGCCTGTGGTCATAGCCTTGGAGGTACCGATGCTATTCCTACGGTGCTACCGCCCTTGGATCAGCTCGGTAATGATAAACGCGGGTTCGTTTTCTTACATCTAGCGGTGAAACATCGGTGGGCAATTGTAGAGGTCTCATGCCATCCACATCATCTGAACTGGGCGACTCGGAGGCAGGGTGGCTCCGATCCCGCTGCTGCTTCTCATTCAGCTAGGCACTTGATTGGCTTGATATCGTTCTTACCTCACGTTGGTGCACATCAATTGGCAGCAACAGGCAGATATTATCTGGGTCGCTGAGCTCTGAAGAACCATCGCGTTCATCATCCTGCTCCTCGTGCTTCTAGATGAGCTTGGTTCTCACCAGGCGTAACTTCATCTCTTACCTTTTGCAGCTGGACAGTCTTCAGTGACAGTAGATTTCCCCAGTCAGATGAATTGGGTTGCTCAGGCGCAATGGAAGCCATTATGATTGTAGCAGAGAGCGGGACCTTGCTATACAAGTGCTGAAAGGCAAGATAGGAGGGAAAAGAAGCTGGTGCGAAATTAAAGATCACGCAAGAAGACGGAGGGGTGAATGGGTGAAGCCAATGAGGGTTCCTAACGTGACAGGATGAATGAGATCGATGCAGGCCTTCCGTAAGTGAATATGATCTAATATGCATCGCAGAATGGCGCAGGCTGATTATGAGAAGTCTGATACAAGATTATTTGCACTGCTTTAGCCCCATGGTGAGTTCGGTGTATTGACTAAAACATCAGAATAGCAAGCAGGAGCCGCGGCAACCTACTGACTTACATACGTGCTAGACAGTTGCTATTTGCTTGAGGGCCTAGAAGATCACCTGAGTGGTCACATTTGTTTGGTATATACTGCCTGCTCCTGGAAGAAGTAGACATATCAAACGAAATCAAACGTATCACCGCCCTTATCCTTCAGCAGCAAGGGCACTCTCTTGGTGCCTACGATACGTTCAAGCTTCAGCAAATCCAGCTTGGAGAACACATTTCGCACGCTTGCTTCGCTGATATCAATCTTTCCTTCAGCAACACTTGAGCCCAAGTAATCGCCTACAATCTCTTTGTAGAAGATCGGATGCTCAGGGAGTCCATACATTATGACCCGCCTGACGCCCCGCAAATGGTAACGCCTGAAGTGATGAGCTCTCTCAGTATAGAGTAACACTGAGTGTCGACCAGTAAAGAAGTGACTTCGTGCTCGCGCGACCTCCCGAACTGAAGTATATTCAGATATTGATCCAAAGGAGATACCTTGAGTTGTCGCAGATGTCGAGAGGTAGTTTCGCACTCGTACGAAATCTGCGTATGACGGAAGGAAGACCAGAAAGCCCTGCCTACCTCCTAGGCTGCGGTCGAGTTGTTTTGTAAGTATGGGTATGAGCACAGTAGTAAAGTAGTTGAACCGGTCATCTGGCTCTGTTGCCGGACTGGTACAATCGAATCGCGAAAAAGTCTGCTTCAGCGACAAACCTAGTTCTAGCATGGCACCTTCATGCTGCTTGGAAACTTTCACTTTACCGGCGACGTTGAGCATGTGCTTCAAGTACAAGCGATTCAAGGCCGGAAAGTTGAAAGCAGAGAACAACAGAGTCTGCCGGATATGTTTAGCATTACCATCAAGATACCAGCTTCGCACACGACTGAAATCGCAGTCGTGAGCTTCCCTCGGTTGCAGGTTGAGATGCTCGAATATGTACTCAACATGCTCCCAATTCTGCATTGAAAGTGCGTCTGCTTGGTCGACAACAAGAATTTCGATCGAGCTCAGAAAATCGTAATCCCGCTTTTTGTCGTTCTCGGCTCCAATCGCCATGCGAAGGCCTAGAGGGCTGGCGAAGATGATATCCGAGCTGTAGAATTGGGAAAAGTATTTCATTGTTTTCCTGGTAAATCTCATGCCCAGTCTGAACATGTCATCGTCATTGCCAGCAAAAAGCTCTCCGAAATCCTGTGGTTTGACGTCGGAAACATCATCTGCAACCCAAGCATATGAGTCCTGGAACCTCGTTCTATTCTCTTGCTGCTCAGGTTCGCAGAGCGCAGCGAGTGAATCAATGTACTTGACACACGAATTCCGGGTGGGCAATACTACAAGGACTTTTGGACGAGTGAAGCCTTGATCTCGAAATTCAACCTCGTCTTCCAAATTCTCCTTTGCCATCCGTGCATTGTTTTTGATTACCCTATCCCTAGTCTTGTAGAGGTGGTTGAGTACGTGTATGCAAGTCAATTTTCGTAAATCATCGGCGTTCGACGGTGTTCTTTCCGAAAGCAGAATGTCTTTGTAGCTGTAGATGGATGACGACAGGTCCCGATGTAGGCTGTTGAAGTCACCGAGTAACTTTCCAGCCGGCACCCTGAGTTTCTGCTTGAGCTGTACATAACCTCAGCATAACGCTTGGCGAATGGAGGTGTTCACTTACGAACATATCTCCGATACCTTGTGACATAGCAACGAAGAGGTCGTTATGAAGATTAGAGCTTTGTTGGATCTTGGAAAGCCATAACAAGCCGGACTGCAGCGTTGATGTTGCCATGTGGTATTTGCCCTCCTTGACATCCTTGATTTTCTGTGCAAGCTGGGTCTCCTCCACATCTGCTATATGAGTTGAGAAGGGGTCATTCTCTGTCAATATTAGATACAGCCATGACTCGGAGCGGCATGGACCGACGTTCTGCAGTTTCAGCACTGTCCCTATCCTCGTCGGCTGAGGCATCTTCACTCTTGTCACTTTCGTAGTTTATAGACGCATCATTCGCTGTTTCTGTTTGGTAATTCTCGTTCCTAGTGATATCTTCATTGGGCTCTTCCTGGTTTGTTTTTCGCTTCTTCCGTTGAGGTGGCCGGCGCTGAACATTCGCATTCAACGCCTCTAGAAGGGAATTGTGAGATTTGACTGCCGCTCGATTCGCTTGTTCATCCTCGCTATCACTCGAACGCTCGTGAATGGCTGCGTCGGCTCCATCGTGATCAAAGTCTCGGCTACTCTCGGATGTCCCAGCGTCGCTGCCAACTTCTTCTTCGACTCGAGTACTGTAGAACACTGATTTATCCCCACCCTTTACTGGAAGACCTCCTCGTCCTTTTATCCCTCCCCATCCTCGTGTCGAGCCTCGGCCACGGCTTACGCCTCTGGATGATCGACCGTTTGCGAAGGATGGCATTGTGGTATTGGTCCAAACTTGAGAAATTCAGTGCGACGAAATCTCCATCTAATCTAATCTCCTTAGCGCGCAAATTCCTAGCGCACAACGACTCCGATACTTCGATTTTGTGGAGACTTAGGGATAGTTTTCTACAGCCCTCATTGAGTGACAGCCTGACAGCCAGACCGGGTACCTCAAGAAACTGCAAGCAGCCCGCCCAGCATGGCGGACGCCGAGTCCTTCCTCCACTTAGCCAGACCCCTTGGTCCAGCAGCAGGGGGACAAGCAACTACAGCCCCTTTGAACGTGATAATACAACCTCAAGTACTTGCAGTGCCCTACCGTCTTTCGACCACAATAACTGATCCACATAATCACTTAGGCGATCTTCTCTATCCTCGACCACTCCCTCCGCCGGAATGCCGACCAAGAGCGCGTGATCGGCACCCTCCTAGGTGTGCGCAGCGAAGAAGGCCAAGAAGTCGAGGTTCGGAACTGTTTCGCCGTTGGGCACACTGAAACGCAAGAGCAAGTCGAAGTCGACATGGACTACCAGAAGCAGATGCTCGCGCTACACCTGAAAGCGAATCCGAAGGAGGTCCTCGTGGGCTGGTACGCCACGAGCGCCGAACTCAACACCTTCTCCGCGCTGATTCAAAATTTCTATGGCGGTCAGGGAGATGGTACATGGCCGCACCCGGCTGTACATCTGACCGTGAGCACGGAGGCAGGAAAAGATATCGAGACAAGGACGTATATCTCTGCGCCAGTGGGTGTGACCATGGACCGAGCAGCAGATAGTGCGGCATTCATACCGGTACCGCACGAGATACGGTACGGTGAGCCGGAGAAGTCTGGTCTGGAATTGATCTCAGGGGCAAAGGATATGCCTGACAGGACAGCGAATGTTCTGACGGATATTGAGACGCTGGAGAGGGCCATTGAGGAAGTTTTGGGAATGTTGGATCGGGTGTCGAAGTATGTGGAGGCGGTGATCGAAGAGGAGGCACCGCCTTCGAGCGCATTGGGACAGTTCCTCCTGAACGCTTTGTCTTTGGCGCCAAAGGTGGATCCAGCCGACATCGAGAGGGATTTGTACGTTCCTATTCTACAAACGTGGAGATCGGGTCCGGGTACTGATATCGTACAGCAACAATCATATCCAAGACGTGTTGGTTGTCTCATACCTCGCAAACACCGTACGGACGCAGATAGATCTCTCCAACAGATTAGCAACGGCAGCACTGACCATGGGCGGTGGCGATGGTTTCAGCGGCGGGCAGACAAACGGTGCAGGTACAGAGGGAAGTCAGAGAGGGGGAGGAAGTCAGCGTGGTGGAAGGGGTCGAGGTCAATCGGCTATATTGCCTTAGATTTGGTCCTGGATTATTGGCTTTCATTTGCATAGAGAAGGCATTGCAAAAGCGTGGCGTTCAGGCTTGGTCAGGTCCTTGATCCTGGACTAGAGGGTTCAATGCATGAGTATGGAACTGAGGACTACCTTATGATACACGTCGCCGACCAGGCTACCGAGATGTATGATTGATACCGACACCCCTGCAATACCTTACAGAATATACCATGCGTTGAATAGCGTTAGCAAATTGTCTGAGATGTTTCCACCACGTTTTTTGCTGCCGCCTGGAATACCTAGTCCAAATCGTTGCCATAAGAGGGCCTGGTAGAGCTTATAACTGGCACCTGGTCGGGTCTTTCATGCTCTATGGTTCGAATGTCATTGTCTCTCATCTTAGGGCATTCCTGGCTTCCGGGTGTGCAATTTGGAGATGCTGAAGCCAGGGAAATCACAGGCCTACAACCAAATCTGGAAGTCTTCATTTCGGCTGGTATGGCACGCGGCGATTGCCATCAAGGAGATGGCAATTTTGAAAGACTTTCCGTAAAAGGGCGGAGATATCCCATGCGCCGGCACGGAACGGTGCACTCGATCCTCGGCAATAATGAAAATGGTAATGACAGTAAGTCGCATCGATAGAAATACCAGTAAAGACCCATGGCTGAAGAGGCAAACCGTTAAAGCATTTGCCTAAGGGCAAGGCTCGGGCAAGGTCTGGACCCATGGGAATGGGTGAGGATTGTGTATCGTTGGCGGCATAAGGTATGGGATGAGTTGTGGTAAGTCTAGGCCTAACACCGATAATCCGGTAATCTACTACTCGATATCGACTTTGGATTACTCCTCAGCTCCTTTCATGTTAAGTGAAAGTTGGGCTCGCTACTGTACCCTTTTGCATCGTGCCATACCGGATCTAACTTGCACAGCCCTCGCTCCAGAAGTTTGCCGAGCAAGAACTCGTAGAATGCGACTCTTGAACATCACATGATTGCAGAAAAAACGCATTGATCGATCGGTGACATCCACAGCCACTGAAACGAAATGCTACAACACTTTGACCATTCTTTCGCTCAACCAGAGCTATAGGTCCCTCCGAAGAAAAACCCATCAAAGAGATCGACCTGTGTTCCGTTTGCCCAATCATGATCGCCTGTCGATCCAAAATCTAAACCGGGATTGCCACCGTACATAGCCGTGCTTTCATTAGTCGTTAGGAAGTTTAGGTCGTTCGTGAATGTGCAAGGGTCGTTCAGTGGCTTCGTACTCGGATTGGCCGTGCCATGCGTCACATCCGTATCATAAAGGGACGACGCGTTAGAATCATTCGGAGCCTGAAGATATCGAGGTATTGGCTGCATCGGCAGAATGTGTGAAGCAGGAGACTGCCAGTGGCCAAAGCCCCCATCGAATGTTCGACCATCCTGCAATTCCGGGAACAGATCTCGCAAATTCATATCGAATTGAGGAGGCGGCCTGGTTGGGCGTATCGAGGCCTCCTGAGATACTTCACTTTTGACGATCTGTGGAGTTGGCGAGCTTTTGTAGTCCTGTTGCGTCGAACGGGCCACATGTTCGCTCAGAGACGGCTTGAACCCCGTCGTGGATAGGCTCATCTTGATCGTAGCCTTGCTCATCCGATCGAAAGCGTCTTTACAAGCTTCCGCCGGCGGGCACTTCTCTACAAGATCAGCAAGCACCGAAGTTGCTGCCTGGACGGTATACTCGACGTCGACAAGGGTCAGGCGGCTTCGCACAGTGGGCGAATGCCATATAGCAAAAAGAAAGGCGATGCCAGCCATGAACAGGTGAATCGTGGCCAAGTACATGTAGCTGACAACGCTAATGAAACCCATGAGTCAGCATGGGTTTTCACGGAAGAATCGATTACACAAGACACGTCCAAAGAGCGTTCGTTCCACAGACAGGCGTGAGCCAATAAATTCGAGGTACACAAGGGGTATAAGAAGCTCCGTGAATACTGACTGTAAGCGGTGCAATTGGCGATCTAGATGAGCTCCCAATTAGTATGGTTCTTTGGCACTTATATGGACTTTGAGATGTTTGCCTCGAGGCTCGCACTCAGTGCCAGAAACAGTGCTATGATTTATGGAAATCGCGGGGCGTACAGAGTTGTAAGACTTGCTGACCAGTTTCGGCGACCTTCAAGTAGATTTGATCTTCGTCTTCCGGTTCATCTGTACCTACAGACACTGAATTGGCGACATCCTCAACCTCCCTGGCCAATGATGGTGGCACACTAAGACTCTGTCGGTACAGCATGATGACTGCCTGCCAATAATTCAGTTCCAGGAATTTAGTCGAAAATTGCACATTAGTATCCTCTGACAGAGGCGCACTTTCCTTCCAGTGCCAGAGTCTGCTATCAATATCTTCCCTCCAAGCATGGAGAGAAGTGAAGTTGTGCAAGAAAGATGAAGATATTCTGGTGTGCATAAACTCGTTACGTCGATCTCTTTTATTTTCGTGCGTTTTTTGCGCCTGCCGATGCTGTAGTACATCTAGTATTTCAGATTGGAGGAGGCGAAGACGAAAATAATGGTGCGAGATACGCTTGTAGCTGGGCCCAGTGAACTTTTCCGGCCGGACGGAGAAGCCTGATTTGGTGATGTAGATGTCGTCTAAGATTGATGGAAAATCGGTCGTTATGACTTGATCGGTAATCCCAAGTGGCCGGCCGACGCATGTGCTACGTCGCCTCAGTGCTCCTTTATTGAAATGAGTAATGAAAGGGACCTTCATTTACCTCACCAGACGATCAAACGAATAGACACACCTACAGGATTTACAGAGTCAGCAAATCCTCTTTGTCGAGCCGTCAGACATGTTTCCAAAACGGGTTGCGCTTCCATACCTCCACGCTCGTTGAGCCTCGATTAGGCTAACAAAAACCGAAGGACTACCCACCACCACAAGCGACGACGCAGATCCTGCATCCATTGTCTTCGACCCCATTTTCCTGCATGAGCGTTCTGTATAGATGCATCCCCGTGCTCATCTTCACTCTCTCCAAGTTCTGAGCCATCCTCGTAATGTAGCCCGAGGTCGACGGCAAGGCGAACAGCTACCCCGGTGATGTACCATAGCCCAGGAGCTATCACGAAATAGTCATGGTCAGCACGTCGTAGGAATACAACGATATGAAAGTTATAAACCGTCATGTTCCGAAAACCCATGACCTTGCAAGGTGCTCATTTCAGAAGATATCGCCAACGACATGATAGTATACTCACGGACCAGGGATGACGACTCAATAGTAAAGGGGCAGAGATTGTTAAAGATCATCAGGACACGGTCCATGGACCGCGAGGCACACCCAAAGAAGAAGTCCATCAAGAATAGCCCAGCATAACAAGCACATACGGGCCCCCGGCTCAGATATCCCACGCGCTGACATTAGTGAGTATTATTGAGTGCTAATCCACCAGACAGTTTTTGTGGGACCCTTCTCTTATTGCTTCCTTGAGGCCTCCCACTATGCCACCGATATTCTCAAACGTTCTGCCGCTTTGCCATTGGGCCGTTACTGGTCATTCCGTCCGTCCAAGTCTTTCAAAAGAAAGAAAAGTAATTGGCTCTTGTTCAGCCAGCCCCTGGGATTTATCGGCGCGTGGGGAACGAGCCGAAGGGCAAGTGGTGACGTCAAATCGACATAGCCTGCTAGCAGTCGCATGTGCGAGGCAAGTTTCGCAATCGAGCAAGTGCAAGGTCGCAAGACGTGACTTCCCAATGCTTGGAAAGGTGAAGGACAACCTTTGTGTTTTTGAATGCAACAACCAGAAGAGTACCTCTGGCGTTGCTAATTACCTTAAGTAGCCATGAGACCACCTGGTCCGTGAAAGTAGAAGACCCGGTAACGGTCACGAATCAGGGGGATACAGAACAAATGATGAGATCGTTCTACTCACCCACAGGTCGCAATAAAGTGAATCCGGCCAGCAGAAGCACAGCCTGCAGCTCCTCTAATCCTCCGCCAATTGTCAAGTGATCAGACGCCGGCATCGACCCTAGGACGGATTCCAGATGTTGCATCGCGGCGGAATGGTACTCCTCTGGTTGCTTTTGCTCGACTGGTTTGTCCGGCTTCTGCACGGTCGACCCTGTGGAGTCTGTCCGTCGCTTATCTTCGTATATGATTCCGGCGCCTATAGCGAATACGATGTTCAAAAAGTACAGTTCCCGCGGCGATTGCTCATCCGTTGCATAAGCTCTTGCAAACACGGTCATGAAGTCACCGCGGTGCAGGATGGGAATCTGAGGGTTCGCATGCTCAAAATAAAGCTCGACCAGGCGTCGTCCGATTGCCTGGTCGGGAAAGGGTGCCGGATTGATCGTTGGCTTAGTGTGAAGTCCAAAGAAGGAATCTGGTAATGATATGTCAACATACTTCTTTCAACTCCTACACCCGCCTCTGGTCATCCATTGAAGCACGTACCTCGCATGGATGGCGCATTTGCGGACGATTTACTCCTACCGGAGCCTTTCTTTCCAGAAACAGTATTAGGCAAGGAAGCAAGCACGACTCGAGCAAAGGAAATGCCGGAAGTGGATCCTAGGAAGCGGGAATCGGAAGCTCCCTGAACAGACACCATGCCGATGTTGGACACCAGCTTGTCCAGCTTTTCGGATTCCTGTCGCTTGTAATCCCTACCACCCTTGGACGGGGATGTATGACCGTTCCTAGAGCGTTCGTCATTGGCATTGTCCGAAAGTTGCCCAACAGAGAAAGCTTCGATGGGTTTTGCGCCGAGATGGAAGTCCTGCGGCGCACCGTAGGCGATGCCGTGATCTGTGAGCAGACCCTCGAGATAGTCCACGCGACTCTCTAAATAGTACACCTAGGTCCGAGGGATCTCTCTCTTCGTAATGGGATCAAAGCCCGCGCATTTGACACCAACCTTTTCGCACGGAGAGCATGCGGGCAATTTCTGGTCGCAGCGGTTCTTGCGTACTCGGCAGCGATTACACGCCGAGACATTGCGGAAGGAGGACGAAGCTGTGTGGGTATCGGGCTTCCCGGACAGGGAGGAGGAGTAAGGCGTGAGAGCAGGCGAAGTGTTGGACGGCTGAATAGGTTGAAGCTCGCTGACGCCAGGGCTGGGGCTGGACAGCCGAGCTCGTTTATGCGGGGTCATCTTGTAGCATCGCCGGCACCCCCGAGCTACACCATCACCATTGATCGAGTACCGCGCACATGTCTCATGGTCCCAGTGCCAAAGGTGGAGAGAAGATCAAGTCTGTACTTGAAACCAGCACGGGCATTCATGTTCAACGAGGGTGTCTGAGTACAGAGATGGCGGCAGAAACACTACTGCCACCCTTTTCGCTCGATAGCAGCCGTACTTCTCGGTCAAGGATCTAGGCTCGAAGGTCATATGCAGGGCAGCTCGAACCTTCTCTTATCGGGGGCCAGCCCACTCCTCAGCACATGGCAGACGTGGACAAAGCGTCATCATCGTGGCCCATCGATGCCATCGTGCCCCTCGGCCCATCGATGCCATCGTGCCCTCGGCTAATCGTGGCTTGTCGAGCCATGGTGCAACAAGACGAGGCTATGGAAGTGATCGTCTTGACGGCTTCAAGCTCAGGTAGCATGGCCATAGACCAAGCGAAGGACGACCCTCTTTGCCGACCATGTATATTCGACGCCATGAACTGATAAGGTATCTCGAAAGCAGATTGCCGCCCCTTGGTTCCGACAAGGTTGAAACAACGCCACTTCCTTCCTATACAATGCTTTATGTCCTCCAATGCTGCCACTGTGTCACCCCGGCCTATGCCACCTGGAAATGTGTTCATGACTTCGTAATTAGGCTCAGTCTTCCAGAGATGAGTCCGCTTCGGCCCACGTAGTGCCTTGCCCAACCGGCAGTGCTCCTACACAATGCACTTGCCTGAACGGTCGGTTTATCGTTGAAGGGTCCTATTCGGCGCCGCGGGCCGCGACAAGAGCGGTGTTCAACGTTATAGGCTTGATGAAGGTATCGTCACGCTCGACTTCTGCTTGTGTTACGTGATGCTCGTCCATCCTGCCACCCTTTTGGCCCACCCACAAGCTCTCGACGGCGCCGAGAACACTGACAAGACCACTGACCCAGAAAGCTAGGCCTGTGTACCCCATGTTGAGCCCTGCTGTATAGACGATGCCGGATACAGTCGGCCCAAATGCTCGCATCAAGCTCGCCGTGGATGCTGCAACACCATTGATGACGCCCAGAACAAGCATTGAAGGGGCGGAATTCGTCAACAGGATCGCATGGGAAGGAAAGGCCAGGACCTGGGCGGTAACCCGCCAAAGCAGACAAGCATATATACCAACCAATCGGAAACGCTCTGGAAGAAGAACGAGGTAGGGGACCAAGAGATATAATAACGGCCACACCGTGAGCACAAAGCGAAAGGTCTTCAGACTACCAAATTTGCGAACTGCAAACGGGAACAGCAAAACCTGGGCCGCCATTGAATACAAACCTTGCAGTGCCATCAGCAGTCCAATGGTTTTTGTGGACAGACCAAGGCCGCCGGTGAATCGGAACGGCAACGATGGCGGCTCGTGGGATGTTGGGGCGCTGAGGAGCATCGGCATCATGGTGTCAAAGCATATGGTATGGCTGGAGGGAGTGAGCTAAGCCGTAAAGACCGTCGTGGAGTCAAGAGCTTACTATGCTAGTATTCCGTACCCAACGATGTTCATCATCACCTGCTTTGTGAAAGCTTTGTGGACGCCGTCGGATTTGCGTTCCAATCCCTCCAGAACCTTGATGTCCAAAGCAAAACGTGCACAGAGGACTGGAGATTGTGCTCGGGAGACCTGCTGACACGGGGTGCCCTCGGTGCTGCGATAACCCGGCGGTTCGTCGTCTTCTAGCAGCGACCTCGATTCTTCAACGTTTGCGTCCCCAAATTTAGTGTAATTGTCTGACGGCGTTTCGTCTTTCCCTTGTCGCAAGATCCACCTACCCAGTTCGAGACCAACATCGCGTCTATGTTTCTTTTCGGCATGTGTCTCTTCGAGAAAGAGAATCCCAACCATGACGCCCACGGCAAGTATCACAGCACATACAAGATTCGGCAGCAGGAACGGGAACCTATCGAGAAGCGTGCCTCGGGCGAAAAATGTTGGGTAGTTATCGCATGGCTGAGCGAGAGCTCCACCAATGGCTGGTCCTACAATTGACCTGACAAGCTTAGCCAAGCGGCATAACGAGGCCAAGAGGGACTTACCCGAGACACCAGACAAATGGCATGATTGAATATGCGCGAGCTGCTCGCGGTTAGCTTGGACATGCTATTGAAAGGCAACGGCGCCTACGTTGGTGCTCCTGCACCGTGACCATCTCGGCAACGGTTGTCTGAAGGACACCTACATTGCTGTAGCAGCTCCAGTGAGCCAACAAAATTCCCAAATGATGATATAGATAGGGAGGCTCACCCATTCAGCATTCCTCCAAGCGCTCGACCAACAAGAGCCACCGGCAGGCTAGAGGCGAATCCGAACATCAGCATGCTCAACAGTGTCCCTCCCAATCCCGCCAGAAGTACGGGCTTTCGTCCGATCCTATCGCTCAATTTGCCCCATATTATACCCGTTGAAAATTCGGCGAAGGCGAAGGCGGATGTGATCAAGCCGACATAGATGGCAATCTGGCGGTCATCGGTTGTGATGTCGAAGGACAGAACCATGTAGTAGCTGTAGGGAAAAATAGACATGAAGGCAATCGGCTCGCATATGCGGCATAGAGCTAGGTGTCAGAAAACTGTTAGTATAGTCCCTTTCTATTGCCTGCTTGAGTCCCTTGATGTAAGTTGGAAAAAGCAGTCGCGTTCACAAAGCGCATGCATACCGAGGATAAAGAGTTGCTGAGCAGGGAACGGAGGCGCTGCTGCATCGTGGGCGCTCTTGCGGCCTCGAAGGACTTTGTAGGGCAGCATCGTTGTTTCTTGCACAAAGGCAAAAGGAAGTTCGAGGTCGCAGAGGAGATGAGTAGTCGGACACAATTAAGAAATGGCACAAATGGCAATCAGGCGGCGACTTGCTTCATGAACCGCGATGCGGTAGAGAGAGCCACACAGGCCAGATCGATCCCGAGAGGATGGGGCTGCACGACGTTGGGAGTATCTTCAAGCCACAGACAAGCATCAAGTGATCCTGGTACAACACGAAACCACACGGTCGGTAATGTAAGGCGAAATAGAGCGACAGTCGGTGAAGAGAGTAGGACGAATGACGGCAAGCACGAACATGTGCTGCTTGCAACGGTGTGGGTAATCAACCCATCTGGACTCTTGGAATCATGACGGAAGCAGATCAGGGTATCTTGTAAAGGAAGTAGCTGGTGGAAAGGAGTCCAGCGCAGCAGAGGGTCCTTGTAGGACATCGGGATTGGAGCCGCGCTCCGAAGGGCCTCATCAGGCTTGAGCATTGTCGCCACGGTAAAGGGGAAAGTAGTCGATGAAGCTTGGGAAGACTGGAACAGCTCTGGGCACGAACAGGAACCCTTGTCGGGGCAAGTTGCAACGGTCCCATGACCGAAGACGATCGATGCTCCGCGGGCTGCCGCAGGCCGGCAAACAGACATGTGTTGGGTGTAGGTTTTGACAGCCAAGTGGCTTTCGGTGGCTTCCCAGTGGCATGCCGTCCATTCGAGGCTGGCGATGTCATACAGAATCCACGTTGTGAGCTTGATGAGGCCGAGCGCTAGCATGGGCCATTGGCTCCAATAGTCCAATGAGCGTGTTACCATACCACGGCTTCTTCGGGATGCTGAATGCTGGTGTTGAGCCTAACCGCCTTAGGCTGCCTGGGTAGAAGTAGTTCGAAGGTACTTCTACCTCGTCCCGGGGAATCGGGTCAGGCACAGTTCCAAAATTCTGTTTTGTCCCAGAGGAAGTTTGACCCTTGCCCCTTGCCGACGCCCTGCTAGAGAACCGCTCGGAATTAGGTACTTCTAGTGTGCAGACTTGGATTTCAGCTGGGAAGGGGGATACGGCAGCAAGCCGTCCATGACATACTCCCTGTCGCATACCAGATGGGCGCCCTGTGAGGTTGCTCCTCAACCCCCAGTGCTCTGTCGCTGTAGGATTTGGAGAGCAATGGCAACCACATGAGTCAAAGATGTCGGCGAATTCACGTGGTATCGAAGGAGCCGGCACCGATGCAAGCTGGAATCCCGGCGCGGTGAGCGTGAAATGAGCAAGCCGTTCTGTTTGATCATTGGCCTCGACTTCAAAGGGCGGTGAAATGTGGGCGAGGCGAGCGACGCCTTCAACATGTCACTTTTGTCAGCATTTGACAGGAATAGCCCGTTTCCGCCGACCCATGCGAGCGGCTAGGCAGGTATATCAGATTGACGAGTGACGATTCATCGGTTCCGATGTGAAAGCCCAGCACACCGAGACATCGACCGATGGGCGCCCACACCGGAAGGGGCACACACCGGACAAGAAGGCATGGCATGACACCTCATGGAATTGTGCTGTCGCCCAATGGACGGAGGTAGCTTGGACGAGGGGGAGTCATGTGCTTCGAGATCCAAGTCGACGAAATTGTCCCGGCTTCCGTAGCCAAAGTCAAAACGTACTGGTAAAGGCGAGTGGACTCAATCGCGCCGACGCTTTCCGTGCCAGGGGCCTGGCACTGAGACCAAAGCATAACGTTAGAGAAGAGCTTGACTGCTCGAAGGCGAGAGGGAAGCTATGAATGGCTTGGACACTGGACAAGCACCACACCGGCACTAGATGCTGACGATTGACGGTCGATACGATAAACTCAGGCCCAGGGATTCTTGGTGTCATGATCAGCGTCGCATGGGCTATGATGCACCAGCCACGCGATCGAAGCCGGGCCAAGCGCGCAGGGATCTGAAGTACTGCAAAACCAGAAGTCTAAGCCCGACTAGCCCCTACAGTCAGGTGACTCCAGGCCTACCTTACCCAAGGAGGACGACAGCAGTCGGAACGCGATCACGCTACTTCCTATATGCGATTCCGGTCGCAAAACCGCACGCCTGGAAGATGGATCCTACTCCTTCAGCTAGGTCAGCGCTAGTGAAAGATTCTTCGTCCCATCGCTCGCAACATGGTCAGCTACCACTGTACACCATTGCCAACCTTCGAAGAGGACACGAGGGTCGGTTCGTTGCATTTCCTGACGACACAATCTTGACAGCGCATTTAGGTCTGAGTTGTACAGTCGTGACGCTCAGACCATGTTGTGTCACATAAGGTACCTTAGCTTTTGGCGGTGTGAAAACAACAACGGATCCACAAGCATGGGAGATTCGATAGCCATTTCCTGCTCATCGTCAGGTGCTTGTCGAACGCTATCCGTCCATCTCGACCATGTCTTCCAACAATTCCGTTATGCGAACATTTGCACATACAATCCAATATGGCGCATAAGCTAACTATCACGGATTCGCCACATTGACCCATGGACCGGAGTGTGCAAAAGTGAGGCGTCAATCCTGATATCATGAGCGCCTCTGCATCGATCCGAGGCTCAACCGTCCAGTGGGACTACCGTACCATGATCTCGGGCATTGAATCGTCATCATACTACCTTACCTCGCTCCCGTTGTATTTATATCCATAATACGGACTTTGGCGAGCCCAACTTTCCAGCCTTCGGAAGTCCCGCTGTCTTGGGATGCCCAACGTCAATTGCATATACGGTGTTACATTAGGCGTCCTAGCCGTGTTTGCCTTGCAACGGCATCCTACTGTTTCCAGGCGGCCAGTGCCCTCCCTACTGGCGAGCATTCCGAGGTGCCTCAACACCAGGAGAACAAGCAGTGAAATATTACGGTCCATGATGTTGCAGACGTGATCGTCGAAACACCGTGTCCCCGGCGATGATTGCAGCTGCGAAAATATGTGCGACACGATTGTTGGCTCGATCAAAGGTTTAACAATCACACTTGGTAATTCCCAATGGTCCTTTCAATTAGGCAAAGCTTTGATCGACTTTGACCGGCCTCGTCAACCAGAGTCTACTCTCGCTGTCTCAGACGTCATTGTAGCCGATATATTGTCATGTGACCGCTGTGCGTAAGGTATAGCTTCGGGTAGGAGAATGAACATTATCGTTCGGGCGCTACCAAGCTATCCACAGCAATTCCGAAATGGAGCAGAGACATTCACACCATTGTAGACTTTTCTGGGATGTGCGGGGAACAGAATTCAGTATCCTTGCGGAAGTCTCTTTATAAACGTACGGCAAGCGTGTATCGTAGCATTACCAATCCTTTAGCTAAGAATCAAGCTGATAGGCCACTCTTTTTGCGAAATGAGACCTTCTCAACTCCAACGTTTTCGACGCCGTCTTCGTCCGTCTTCAATTGGTATACATAAAGGACTAAGACATCGCCTTGAACCTGGTCGATGTTGTCAACAGAGTGGTCTGCTCGATCATATCACCAAACTTACATCCATCAAGCAGAAGCTCGGCGTAGGCTCCTCTCCGTCCGGCCACCACCCGGTGTTCAATGCACCAGTCGCGCTGCCGGGATTGACGAAGAACTTTCCTTCCAGTTCGTAGGCTTCAAACTTGTGTGTGCCTCCCCATAAAAGTACATCAACATCCATGTGCCGCGCTGCAATGAGAAGACTGTCTGGATCGCCAGGTGGTATCAGGGTGTGGCCGTGGGTAAAGCCAATCCGCAAGGACCCATGGGTGACGACCTTGGACAGTGCTAGATTGGGGGCTTCAACATCGAAGTCGCCCTTCACGATCTGTAAGTCCGGGGCTATGTGGCGAAGGAAGTCGTAGGTTTCTTTATCGGTGAGGTTGCCCAGGCAGAGGATCTGGCCAATCTTGCCAGGGGCTAGCAGCTTTTTGAACTGGGGGTTCATCTTAGCAAATAGCGAAGCATAGCAGCGCCCAGAGACTGTACTTTGGCTGGTATGTCCTGCGGTCTAGATCAGTCATGGAAGTCGGCAGGGTAAGTATCTGCTGATGCCCAGAGACATACCTGTGCGCGGTCAGGAATGAAGAGGTCACCAAGGACCAAGACCAATCTTGACGCCATCGAATCTTTTTGTCGTTCTGCTCATTGAGTCTCTAAGGATTCTTTCTCAATGAAAGAGCTCAGCTTAGGACCTGTGGCTAAGAGGACAATGCGGCTCCGTTGGTGATTGCGCGATGGACTGGTAGTAATCATCGACGCTCACATGTAAAACATCTGGAGCCAATGAAGACTGGATAGTGACTAGCTATTGACGTTGATGATCGAACAGTTGGCTCTGTCGTGAAATCTGAGGGTAGGCCGGACAGGGCGCATCTATTCCTGCAGCAAAATCCGGTGGGCGTCCCAATCTACCTCAATATTCTAAATGTGGTTCACCCCCACCTAAATTTTGAACCTATTTTTTTTTTAATCGTGCAACCTGCAAATCGACTTTTCTGCATTTATTACTTATATCTTACCTACTTAATCAATTGATACATAGTCGATTGTTTGTCTATGTTAGATTACTCTATTGCCCAATTATTGTTTAATTTAAACTCTATAATAAGTATTACAAGAAGAAAAGCTACTCTAGAGACTATTGCAAAAAAAAATTGTTAACAACGCATACAAGTCTTATAAGTCTTCAAAAAAAAAATCTTGCGCAAAGATATTATTGTTGTTTACTAATATTGTTGTTTACTAATATTGTATCTTTGCTATTTTCTTCTACTTATATATTTTTTGTATTATTAACAACAATAATTGCAAAGTTAACAATAATATTTTATATAATTTATTGAAATATCTAATACAACAACGTTTTTATTTAACAAACTATAAAGCTCTTAACTATTTTCGACTATTATTAGATTAACGTTGTTGATATTAAAAAACTAGATACAAAAGCTAATAATTGCAATATTATTTAATATTCGCGAATTGCTATTTTTCGATCAAACTTCTCTAAAAAGATTGCAAAATTATTAATAGAAAAGTCGAAATTTTTTTAATTTTTTTATAAAATTGTTGTTCAATAAATTAAGAACAAAAGAAAAAGTATACAAATTAATATTGTTATTAAATACAAAAACAAATTTAATAAAATATTAATTAATATATTATTTAAAACTTCTATAGTATTATTAGAAGACTTAAATACTATTAATAAAATACAAATATTATTGTTAAAGAACAAGTTTTGTAGTAAAAAGCAAACAAAAAAAGAAAATAAAGACAAGCAAAAATATAATAGAATAAATATTGCAAAAACAATATTAAAGACAAAGCAACAAAAGATATTTAATAAAAAAGTAAATTAAAATAAATATAATTTAATAAAGCAATAAATATATAATATAATTTGTTCTACAAACAATAGATTATATTATTATTAAATATTTTTTTACTTAATATTAATTATATATTATAGTAAACTAAAGAAATATCGCTTTTAATTACAATAGAGAAATCTTCTAATATTTTAAAGAGCAAATTATACTTAATAGCAATAGCAAACAAGAACCAAAAAAATTACAAAAAAATCTCAATTCTAATTAAAAAACAAATTAAAGAGACTTTTAGAAAAAGTTTTCTTCGACAATATTTTTAATATTTGCGCAAATATTACTATTAATTGCAACAACAATTATACAAGTTTTAGAATTATATAGAGTCTATTTATCTACGTTAACAATATATAATTTCTATATATATATATTGTTAGTATATTAATAAGCAATATAGTCTCTATAAATAATACAACTATCAAAGAGAGATTATTATAAATATAGTAATTATATTTAAAATTTGTTGTTTTCTTATTATCTCTTCGATAGTTATTTGTTATTTAATTATTATTCTAGATATCTATTACTTTGTTAGTACTTATTATATTATTAACAATTAAAGTCTTTACTATTTGTAAAATCAATAACAATTAGAAATCGATTTACAATTATCGTGTTATAGATTCTATGAAGACTTGCGACACCATTGCCTAATTAGGCTTAGCGCCAGCCTTAGACCCTTAATCTCGATCGACCTGCCTAGATATTTGCCTCAGGCATCTTAGATAGTTGAAATTAGAATTACTTTACCCACTACATCTACATTAGATTTATTGATTCCTAACAAATAATAACTTCAACAAATTTACAATTATTTATTTTCTATTAATAGACTTGTTGCAATAGAGCAACATTAACGACAAAATAATATATTGTTCGCAAAGAACATTTCGTCTACTATATTGTCTACAAATCAATAAGAAAATTATTTAAAAAAAAAGATTCTCTTTAATAGACTCTAATTTTGCAAGATTTATAATTGACAACAATCTTTTTATAAATTTTGTCGTTGTTGTCAAATTAAACAACAACAAAGAATCTATTTCGTTCTTCTTTTTTTTATTTTTTATTTTATCAAAGATGTCTTTATTATTTATTAAGAAAGACGTAAGACAATTACTTAACGCTATAATAAAAATAAAAATAACAAGATTAACAAAGCAATAATTAAAGACTATACATGCTTGTTATAACGCATTAGAAGTGTAAAACAATTATTTAAACAACTTTGTCGAACAAAACTTTCAAAATATAATTTCGAAATCAAATATTAATGCTTTTATTCAATTAATAAACAATTAATTTATTAAGATTAAAGAAATGTTGCAAGAACTATATAACAAAATCGATACAAAAAAAGTATCTATGCAATTTGAAACTTCTAATTTAATAAAACAAACATTATTTAGAGCAATACTAAAGACGTTAAAGATACTATCGAAGAAAGCATCTCTTTAAGATAATTTTACACTACAAAATCTTCAAAAATTTTACAAAAAACAAGTCTTCTCTTATTGTTATAACGCCTTATTATCGCAAAATGCACGATATTAGTAAACACACATATTACGAAACTATACAAAAGAGAACAATAATTATAATTATAATAGAGACAAAAGCAAAAATTGTTTACAAAGTATTGTCTCTTATTTTACTAAAAAGCTCTTAATATCTAATCTTAAATTTACGCATTTACAAAACGTCTCTATTGTTGTTATAACAATAAGATCGAAGCAATTTAGATTATCTAACATAGAATACTTTTATCTAAAATTGTTAAAGAAATCTTATTCGATAGACAATTACATAATATTTGAAAAAGACGTTTTTTATTGCAATGTTTATATGTTTACGTAGCAAATTAGACGTATAATAGCAACAAAAGAGATAAATAAACAATTGCATCTCTATTTACGCGAATTTGTTATAATTTGATTTACTAGTTAATTAGAATATTTGCAAAAAAAACTTAGTTAATCGAAAGAATTTTGCATCGCTCTAATTAACAAATATAAAATATTTATTTCTAAGATCTTCGACAAGTTGCAAGCGAAGCACTATATTATGCAAAATGTGCGAAAAGAACGTTTGATAGACAACTATATTTAAGCTATTATTTGTTACAAACAATTATGCGATATTGTCGACTTTGCAACTCTTACTTATACATAAAAAAATTTAAATAACAAACTACGCTATAACTTTAAACAGTCTATTAGACATACAAGTTTAAATAAGTTTGTTAAGACGTTAAAAAACGTAATTAAATACTATAAAAGCATTATTAAATACAACACTAAATTGTTTGCAAATGCAAACGCCTTTATCGATCGATTTAATAAAAAGAAGATTGCATTTTAGCGCAATGTAAAAGCGACAAAACATTGTCTATTTAATCAATTATTGTTGCAACAATATTAACAAATTTAGACATCTTTATTATCGTCGCAAACTAGAAAATATTAGGGCAATCAAAATTATTAGTTAAGAAATCCATTATCGTCGCGTCAATATTCGCAATATCTAGCTTTATCTTCTAATTAAAAGCTTCTAACTAATTAAACAAAAATGCGCTCTTATATTTATTTCGTCGCATATGCAAAGAACGTCTATTTAAATAATAACAAAACGTATTATTTTGCGTTTGCAAATATTAAATATGCTACTACGAATACTTAATTTGGCGAAACAATAATCGCATTTTATAGTTAGACATCTTTAAAAAAAGACTTTAATAATAGTTATATTGTTTGTTACAACATGTTACTCTACTTATACAACATTTATTAAGTTAGCTATTCGAAAAACTATTAAGAATTCGATAATTATATATTTGATTGCCATTAAATAGATATTTGTTCTAGTTAAAGCAAGAAACGCAAATAATACATTAATTAAATTAAATATGCAATCTTAAACGTCTACAAAATTAAATTATTGTTTAATAAATAGACAATCTTTAAGGCAAAGCTCTTTCAAAACAACAATTAAGAATTGATAATCGTTTGCGTAAACAACAATTCTAATATTAGCTTTATAAACAAATTATTACTACTTAAGAGCGTCAATCTATATATACGTCTAGATATTGTTTCGTCTATTATTGTACAAAGCATTGTTAACGAAAAGATAGTTAACAAACGTATGCATTTGTCTATTTATATAATAAATATAAACAAGATTATTTTTAAAGCACGTTTGTACGTTACTAAGAGTATTAAGGCAAGAGTAATATTAGACAATAATGTTCTAGAAGTGTCTTAAAATAAAATTAGTTTACATTTACATAACAAACAAATGCAAATTAATTGCATTTAAGTGTCTATTAAATTTATATTATCAATAGTATTGTCAATAAGCTTTTACGTTATCTCTATTATCGTCTTTATTATTCTAAAATTATGCATCAAATCTATAGGCAAAAAAGCAACAAAGACGATAAAATTCGTTATAAGAAAGAATCGAAAAGAACGCGTTAATATTATTAAAATCGACGCGCTTTCGCAATGCTCTTCTATCGTATCTATCGCATTTATTGTAGATAAATTAAAGAGTTATTAAATACTTCGCTTTATTGTTTCAAATATTGAAAAAATAAGTTTTAAGTTTATTTTTGAAATCGACTTAGAAAAGATCTCGAAGACATCTAAATAACGTTGTTGTATTGTTTCTCTTATAGATTATTCTTGTTACCTAAATTGCACTAAATCGACGATCTTATTTTATTGTTATTTGTATCAATTCTAACGATAATTCTCGATTGTTTTCGTCGTCGCCTTCGCAGATATTTCGAAAAAGATAAGCACATAAATTATACACTTTTTCTTTGTTTTACATGCTTGCATAGCTTTGACGCCTTTGCTTCAACATTATTGGCGTTCGATATTACAATAGATTGCTTGTTTGTATATAGAATTAGATCTTACAATTGTTATCTTATAACATAATTACGAAGACGTAATCTTTTTTCGAAAAGATAGACAATTATTACGAATTTTATAGAAGTTTGCGACACTATTGCCTAATTAGGCTTAGCGCCAACCTTAGACCCTTAATCTTGGTCAATCTGCCTAGATATCTGCCCCAGGCACCTTAGATAGTTGGAATCAAAACCACTTTACCTATTACATCTACATTAGATTTACTAATTCCTAACATATCGAAAAATATTATTGTTAAAGTTTTATAGCAATTCTATACAAATATTGTCTAAAAATATTATAAAGTTTTTTTAAAAGTATTTCGAATAACAAACGCAACAAAATTTTTCAAAAATTAAAGATATAAAATATATATACAAAATATTATTTAAAAAGCGCTTTTTATTAGAGTAGATAAATATATTCGATATATCTAATTAAAGAAAGTACAAAATATTGTCTAAAAAAACAAATAAAGAACTTCTTAATATAACAAAAAAATATAAAAAAAATATAAAAAGAGAAAGTACAAAAAAAGAAAATAGCAACAACAAATTAAATATATTAACAAAGATAACATTTGTATTTTAGAAATTGTCTTATAATTAAAATATATAAATTTAAAGATATAATATTAATGTTTTTTTTAAGACTCTAAGCTGCTCTAAGCAAGCTAGCAAGACTAAGCAAGACTAAGTAGCTAAGAGTTACTATATCTCAAATTAAGCGCAAATACAACTTATAAAGCTCTAAGTATAATTAAGAATTACAATTATTAATTAAGCAATACTAAAAACAAGAGACTAAATAAGTTTCTCTTAGCAAAATATTAAACTTTCGAAAGATAATTAGAATCTCTCTTGTTTTATCTAATACAATTAAACTTAATTATCTAGAGATATTGTTGTTGTTCTCAATATTGTTGCTAATGCACGTATAGAATATTCAAATTATCAAGATATATTCTTTAAGTAAACTTTATTCGAATTGATCGAATTTGCAATTTATAAAATTTTAATATTAACGTTAACGTAACTATGCAACTATTAAGCACAATAATAAACTTTAAATATTAAAACTTTTTAAAGCTAAGTTCGACTTAAATTGTTTTTAAGTTGTCGAATTTTAAAAAAATTAAAAATTCTAAAAATACAATTTTTGCTTATTTAGATTATCTTAATTTATTATGTAATCTAATTCTAATTCTAGATTTTCTCAAAAAGCTTAAGAAGCTCAGAAAGCTTAAAAAGCTTAGAAAAACTGTTATTAAATTGAGCGAGAAAATAAAACGTTAATAAAAAAAGTATACAAATAAAAAAAGACAATTACTACAGAAATACCATCTAACACTGCTGGCACATTATCTTCTATACTGCTGGCACATTATCTCTTCTACTAAGTCTAATTAGATAGTTTTCAGAATTCAACAATCTTGTAAACAAACAATATTAACAAGATTAAAGAGAAATTCTAGAAGATATATAGATTTGCGTCTATTTATTATCAAATTGAATATATTTTCTCGTTGGTCTTCCAGTGCAAATTTGGTGCAAATTCAAACCTGAAATATATCTTTAGTATGCTTAGAATTAATCTCTATTTGTATCTCTAATTTATATCTAGGAACTATCTATATAGAAGATCGAAATATCTGCAATTTGATCTTCGATCTCGTCTATCTTGTTGTCGATCTTCTTGCTAACGCTGCGGTTGGCTGTCAGGCATCTAGCTAGAGAAATAGAGAGCAATATTTGTATAGACATATTAAGATAGATACAAATATAGAAGATAAGAGAGGAAGAAGAATAGCGAAAACAACAACAACAACAACAACAATATAAATAAACAACGTATTAGATTCTAAAAATCATCCGATTAGACTTAGTAAGAAAGAGTAATATACTAGAAATGTAGAGAGTAATATATTAGCAGTGTTAGATAATGTTTCTGTAGCAATTATCTAAAAAAAGTATTATAAAATACAAATAGAAATAGAAGTTAAGTTAAAAAAATCTTTCTTAGAGATTTTTTTATCAATAATTTTTTGTAAAAAGTCTTAAAAATAGCTATTATAACAAATATATTATTGTTAAATTTATATAATTTCTTACTTCTTTTTTTGTATTAATAGACAATCTAATAATTGATTTAATAAAATAAAATAAATTGTCTTAACTTAATTTTGTTATAATTGTTTTATTGTGTACTTATTTCTACATATCTAAAATATTGTTAAACAACAATATTATTATTGCAAAACTTTATTGCTAACTATATAAATTTTGCAAAGAACTTTTTATTTTAATAGATTTTATAATATTGTTTTATTTACTTTTTAAGTACAAAAAAGAACTTCTTAATAAAATTATAATTAAATAAATAAGAGATAAATAAATAACACAAATATTTTGTATTTTATATATTTGTCTAATTATCTAAAATATATAGTTAGCAAATAAACAATAAAAACTAAGTTAATATTTACTAAATAAATATATATTAATATTTTATTTATAATTAGAATAGATTTAAAATTTAGATAAAAATTGTATTGCAAAAGTATCTTGTTTGTTAAAAACTACTTAAAATATAAATTGTCTATTACATTTTAATATATATTATATATTAGAATGTTGTTTATAGTATAAATTAATAGTATAATATATCTTTTTAATTATTTAACTTATAAAATAGCTTGCAATATAATATTGTAAAAGAACTATTTATATTTGCAATAACAAATATATTTATTAGCGACAAATTTATCTAGAAAGTGAATCTAATTTTAAGAATTAAAAGATTTTGATATTTTAAATATATAATTGTTTCGAACTAATTGCAAACGCTTTAATATTTTTTTTAAAACAATTTTTTGCAATATATAATATTTTTTAAGTATTTTAGATATTGTAGATTGCGCGCAAAGAATCTTCTAATTATTAAATAAATAAAGAATTTTTTTATTTTAATAAATTTAGAAGCGATATTTAAGATAGATTTTTAGATCTATTGTTATAATAATAGTGTAGCTAGATAATTAGATAATATTAGGCTATAAACTTAAGAATGCTTGTTATTAGTATTAGCGACCTATTTGCAATATATATGCGATCTCTTCTACTTAGATCTTAGAATCTTAGCTACTTAATATATTATTAAATTATATAGTGCGATTTATGTATATATCGCGATAAGTCTTTGTTGTTATAGTTATCTACTAACTAGAATTTTATTTTTATTTCGTTACATTAAAGTTTAATGCGAAAAGTTAATTATAACAACAAACATTAAAACAACAAATTGTCGACGTATCTCTAAAAATAATTTTAGAAATTTAGAAATTTAGAAACTTAAAAACACAAAAAAAAGAATGTAAAAAACAAGTTAACTTTGACGAATTATTAGAATTAAAAACTTTAAAAATTAGAAACACAAAATTAACAATTTAAAAATTAAGATATTATTAAATTAAAAAGCAAAAAAAGAAGAGACAAAATTAAAGCATTAAAAATAACGATAAAAGTCGTAAATTTAAAGATTAAAACGTTTTACTAAAATTGCGATTAATGTTTACTATTAAAACAATAAATTGTTCGCTAACTATAATAACGTTATTGAAAGAAATTTCTTAGCAACATAATTAATTTATTTGCTTAAGAGCGAAAACGCTATTTAAACTCTTTTTTTGATAGAGATTGAAGTAAATCTTCAACGCGAAGTTATTTGTTAATAGTAAATCGACGATTAATTAAGAGAAACAATAAATCAAAAACGTCTATTTATAAACAATTAAAAAGATAAAGAAGCAATAAACAAAAAAATAACACAAAGTCGAAAAGAAAAAAGAAAATCTTTTTTCAATATTTTTGCAAAGAAAAGAAAAAGATTTGCAAATCAAAAGCATTATTTTTTAAATTAATTATTATTACTAGTCTTTTAATCTAGTAGTTGTTACTTTTATTATTTGTTATTAAGTTATTCCTTTAGAAACAATGTCTTAAAACAATAAAAAAATTGTAGAACTTTTTCTTAACGTATTTACGTCGACGACAAGCTTACTTAATAATTTTATAAAAATTATAAAGTTTTATTATTATGTAATCTTTATATCTTTTTTAAGAACGCTAAAAGTATCGCACTTTAATAAACTTAATATTATTAATTTTTTAAATTAATTCTTAAATTTTTGTAATAAGTATAAAGTTATCTCTTAGCATAAAATTATTAAGTTGCCTCAATATTGCGACAAGCTTATAAAGAATTTTATCAAATTTATTGTCGTCTAAACAAATAAAAAACAATTTAAAATAATAAATAAATTAAAAAAAAATATAAAAATAAGAATTCAAATTAAAAAATTAACTCTTGTGCTTTTCTAAAATCTTTAAAAAATATATCAAAAACAAAGTCGAATAACATTCGTAAATACAATCGACAATTTAAAGTTATTTTCTCGAAACTTATTAAACTTGATCAAGTTAATAAATACATTAAATTTTTGTAATATTTGAAGAATTTTTTTCGCAATATTTGCACTAAAATAATACAAAAACATAAAGTTAATTTAAATAACGCAATTATTATAATATTTAAATTATTATACAAGACAATTATAAAATTGATCAAAAATAAGACAATTATGCGAGAAATAAACATTAATAGCGATTAGATTGCTTAACGAGTTGCGAACATCAATATAAATAAATTAATAAATATAATAAGCAAGAAGCAAGATTTAATAAAGAAGAAAATTACGTCAAAAATAATCTTTGCTTCTTTAGTATTATTAACAATCGCAATTAAAAACACAAAAATTAACAAAACATTAAATATCTTAATACAAGCTTTTAAAAATCTTAAAATTAACAATGTTCGCAAAATAATAAAAAGCAAAATTTATTAAATAATTTAACAAACAATAACGACGCAATTATAAAAGATTTCGTATATTATATTTTCTTAAATTTAAATAATAGTTTAAAGTTTATCTTAAGAAACAATTTATACTTATTAAGAACTTGTATTTGTTCTTAAGTACAATTAATTTTAATAAAAATTAAACAAGTGTTTGTTTTGTTATAATTTGCATAAATAATAAATTTGTTTAAAGTTAATAATCTTAATAATAAATAAAAAGATTTATATAAACAAAAGCAACAAAATTTGTTATAAGTTTAACGATTTTAAGAATAAAGAAATAAAATTGTCTCTTAATAATACAGAAATCAAAAAAAAGATTGTAAAAATTTGTCTTCAATAAAGAACGCAAAATTGTGTTCGAAATCTTGTAATTACAATAACAACAATAAGATTAAATATTAATTTTTCGTCGAAAAAAAAAAAAAAAAATCGAATTAAGCAATAATAAAGATTTAAGAAACTTAATTAAAACGAAATTTTTTTAAGTAATAAACGTTTTAGAAGTCTTTAATAAAGCAATTGATCAAAATAATTAAAAAAAAAATTAATTTTTTTTTTTCGAAGATCAAAAACATTAAATCTAGAAATTATTTAAAAATAACGAAAGTCTTAAACAAAAAAATATATATAAAAAAAAAATAAAAACAAAAATAAAGAACGTTACGATAAAAGACGTTTTTATAGTAATTAATTTTAACTTAAGAGTTATCAAGTATTAGAAAAACAAATCTAGAAAAAAATAAAAGACTTCTATAGACTATGCACAACAAATAGAACGTTTAAAGAGAATATTATAAATTGTAAAAAATTAAATCAATTTTAAAACTTTAACTCAAAGTATTTTTATTTCGAAAATAAAAATAAAATTAATAAATCTTTTAAATCTTTGTTTTAATTTAAGTTGCTTTTTTTTTGTTCTCTTTTTAATAAAAAGTTTAATACTATAGTAACAAAGAAAAAAATTTAAAAGTTTACAAAAAAAAGAAAAAAACAATTATTATTATAAATTAATTAGCGCTAAATCTATTAAAATTGTTTATTTTAAAAACATTATTGCGAAAATAAGATTTTTTAAAACTTTATATTTTGTTGTTTGTTTAACTATATAAATACAATTAAAAGATATAAAAGTCAAAACGATATTTAATAATAATGCGAAAATCAATTATATTAGCAAGAATTTTGCAAACAAAGCTAGCTTAGTTATTCGATAAAATATTTTTATCTTATTAATAGAAATTACGAGAACACGTATTTGTTTCGAAGAAATAATAAAAAATGCAAAAATATTAATTAAAAAAGTAATAATTTATACTTTTATCTTTGTTGTTTTTTAACTTAATTACAAAATTCTATTAAATCGATCTTTTTAGCGAAGTGCTTAAATAAGCTTTGTAAATATAAACAACAACTCTTTAAAATTAAAAATTTATTTTAAAAACAAAGCAAAGCGTATTAATATTTTAAGAATACTTATTAATTACTCTAGTAATAAGAATAAAAACGTTGTATTTTTAAAGAAATCTTTAAATCTTTGGATAATTGTTCAATTAATACAATTGTTCGATTTCGCGAATCTAATTGCAAGAAATCTTCGAAAATAAAAATTAAAGTTATTAAAATAACAATATCGCAAAATAAAATTAAAGAAAAGAATTAACAAAATTTTAATCAATTAAAGCAAACAAACAATATTAGCGTTTGTTTGTTTGTCAATATAGCTAATTAGAATTAAACAAATATTTGAATTAATACTATGTTTTAAATATTTTTAAAATTATTAATAATTCGAACTTTTTAATTATGTATTATAAAAGAGACTTTTACTATTTAATTATTTAGAAAGTTCGATATTTTTTGTTAATTTTTTATTGCGTCGCGTTTATTTGTTTAAATAAATACAATATATAAGCGAAAAACTTAAAAAACGAATTCGATAAATATAAGCAATTTAAATAATTTTATTTTAGACAAGTATCTAAATTAAAAAAAAAATGCTAAAGCTATTAATTATAAAAGATTTTTAAAAGAAATTTAACAAAAAATATAATCTCTTTTTAATGCTTAAGTTCTTAAGTATTAAATGCGATTTTCGTTTTATTAAGAAATGCATTTAGAAGTTAATTATAAAATTCGAACTTTTTTCGCAAAAACAAGAACTCTTAATTACAATGCTCTTTAATTGTAAAATCGTTTTAACATAAAACTTTGCTAAAATAAACAAAATTAAATTAAAAATTATATCTAATTAGAAAATTTGTATTATAAAATACAAAATATAATAAGTTTTCGAATTTTTAGTTTTTTAAGTATTAAATTTTATTATAATTAAGTCACTAAAAAAATATCTTTAAGCAAGTTTGCTAAAATATTGTTATAATTTCTATCGAAATTTTTGATTTTTAATAAATAAAAAAAAGAAGAACAAGTATCGCATAATTAATGCAATTATAAAAATAAACAAAATAATTGTTTAAAATACTAATATGTCTTCTAATGTCGAAGAGTTTGCGAAAGAGTTTATTAAAATAATAATTACGTCATTAATTAATTTCTTTTTAAAATACAATTAAATAAGTCTTGCATTAAAGAGTCGCAATCTTATCGTTTTTATAATTTCTTTTAAACTATTTAAAATAATTTGCTTATCGCAAGATGCGACTAATTTAATTGTTCAATTTGTAAAAATTGTAATACGCATTCTTAAGAATTTTCTTAACAAATGTTATTTATTTGTAAACAACATAAATGTAAAAGAATTTAAATTAAATTATAATAACAAGAAAACAATTCTAAAGATTAAACTATTTGTTTTAAAACACATTTAATAATTGAATGCAATATTAATAAACGTAAAATTGTTTAAATATATTATATTTAATGAAAAATCTTAATTTTGCAAGTTAAGAATTAAAATTGTCAATTTTGTATATAATTTCAATAAACAATTCTTTAATAACATTAAAATTATCAAGATTATTAAGTAATTATTGTGCAAAAACGTTTTTAAAGCTAGAGTCTTTATAAAAGTATACGTTTATTATCAAATTTAAATGTTAAAGTTTATAATTATTGCAAAGTTAATTTATTGTTTATTTAAAACAAAATATGTCTTTGTTTAAAACTTTAAAAAACAAGATATTATAAACAAATTAAAGATTGCTTTAACAAATACATTAACAATGCGCATCTTAAATTACTTTATTTTAGTTAACAAAATTATTTTAATTGTAAATTCTAATTTAAAAGATTAAGAAATTGTGTTAATACAAATTGATACAATAATAAAGAAAAAACATTTTTTACAATATAAGAGTAAATTTTAAAACGAACAAAAATCTTAATACGATATTAAAAAACAAAAATATCGAAAGCTTATAAAAATTTTAAAGAAAGTACGATTTTAATTATATAAAGTTCAATTTATAATTAAGATTAATGCAAACATTTTAATAACTTAACTTAATTGTTTTGCAACAAATCTACTTAATGCTTTAATAACTTATTAATTAATTTAAATTCGTGTTTTTGACTTTAATATACAACATATACTTAGTTAAAAACATACAACAATTGACGAATTTTCAAAAAAATTAAAAAAATTATTCAACAATAGTGACGAAATTAATAAGAAAGACATTGATAATTTTATTAATAATTAATTAAATTGTATTCGCGTTTGTCTCGCACAAATAATAACATCAAAAAAGAACAAAAACCTTTTTAAAAACAAATATTTCGATAAATTTAAACAAATCGTTCGATATTTAATTTCGTTGCGAAAATCAAATATAAATTAAAAGAATCTTCGCAAATTTAAAAATTGTACTTTTTATTTTTTAATAAAAGAAAAGCGTTTGTTTTGAAAAATAAATAAAAATATATCTTTGCGTAAAGTAGTAAATTAAACAAAAGACAAAAATCAAATTGTAAAAAGCTTGCATAACAAAAATAATTATAAAAAAAAAGAAAACATTTATCGACGCGTTGCAAATCAATATTAATAACAAAATTTATTTGATTTTTGCAAGAAGTATGTCGCAAGTTGCAATAAATGCTAGCGAAAAGCTTTTAACAAATAAGAGAAAATTATGCACTCAACTTATATCTTCAATTTGTGAGAAAAGATTGTCGTAAATTGCATTTATATGTTAACTACAAAAACGTTTGCTAAAGTAGGTCTAATAATTGTTTAAAATAATCTAACGAAATAAGTAAAAATTAAGACAATTTCGAATTACAAAATACTCGCCATAGTAAAGTTTCTATAAAAGAACATTTTTTGTTAACATAAATATGTTAAGAAAATAATTATAAACGACAAACTTAAAAATAAAGTCAATATAACAATTAAATTTTTAAAAAGATATAATGTCAAAAAAGTAACAACGTTAACTTATTATTTATAAATAAATAAAATAATAAAAAGAGAACACAAGTTTATTATTAATGCTTTGTTCAAATTAATTAAAAAAGCTTTTACGAATTAATTACGACATTTGTACGCGATATTGTAAATCAATAGAACAACAATTTAAGAATTTATCAAAAAGACGTTGTTTTGTTTTAAGTTCAAATACGAAGCTATATTGTCAATTGAGATAAAGTATTTAATTTAGTATATTATAAATTAAGGAAAAGTTTGTTTAACAACAAATCTATTGACGTTGCGAACAAAATAACTAGAAAGAAGAGATAAAAATATTTAAAAAGTAGTTTTGCGTCTTTGTTGTCTTAAAGAAGCGAACAAAAATCTTTTTAATAATAATTATCAATTATTGACGCATTTATTTTAAATTAAAGATTTGATTTTATTATATAATATTAAATTCGATAAAAAATACAACGTAAAATTATTCTTTTTGTTGCGCAATACGACGACGACATGTCTAAAGTTCGCAGATCGTAATAGTAGCAAGTAAATAGCTCGAAGAGTTGCTTGTCTACTTCTAATTGATTTGTTTAGCGAGTTGACCCAAATTTGAGTCAATCTAGCTAAAATAAGCTAGACTCAATTGAAACTAGCTCAAAGATTGCAACATATTTTGCAATTTTTACTCTTTGTATGTAATTATCTTCTATAGTATTAATAATTTACTACGTTGTTTGTTACATTTTTTAATAAATTATAAGTCTAAATTTGCGAAAACTTTCAATTTAACAATCTCTAATGCTATTATCGCGACAATTTCGATTGCGTTCTATAAAGAACGAAAGACACTATTATTAATAGACAAAAATCGACATATATTTTCGAGTTACGCAAGAAATTTTCGCGCAAACAAATTAATTTCGTTCGATTACAAATTCTACAAAAAACGAACGACAATAAAAGAGACTAATTTATACGTTTAAAAGAAAGCTAATTAATATTTTAAAGAAAGCAAACTATATTGCTTAAAAGAAAGCTAGTTAACGCTTTAAAGAAAGTAGACTAAATTGCTTTAAAGAGAGCAAATATAGTATCAAAAAACACTATTAAGGCGACAACGTAATTACGATCTTTGCACTAGATTAATAAAAAATTAGTGTATCAAATCTCTTTATTGTTATTTGACGAATATTACTTTATTTTTTTTTTATTTTTTTGTTAATTTTACTTTATTTACTTTTATATATTATAAGAAACGATATACGCAAAACAATTGACATACTTAGTCGAATTACAAACGAGCAATAATTTCGTCGAATAAGAAATTATCTTATAGCAAAAGATCTTTAAAATGTAATTTAATCTTTAAGCTTTATTGTACTTTTTATCTTTACAAACGAAATTAGTTTAATATTATTAATAATTTCTTAATTTAAAGACGTAAAAACAAATATTAAAGCTACTCTTTATATTTAACTTTGTTTAGACAAGAACGACAAAAAGAATGTAACTATTATAATTATCGTATATAAGATATAAAGATTTTTGATATATAAATACAAAAAGAAGCTTTAGATTATTGAAAAATAATATTTGACAAATTATATAAACTACAAGAAGTCTACTAATTAAAACATCAATAAAGTATAAACGCATTTTAAGAAACTAAAACAAAAGATTGTCGAAATTTAATCTAATATAAAGAGACTATATCGCAACAATAGATTAATTTAAATATTGCTAATTTTTTTGTCTTCGAAATATATCGCAATTCGAAATACTCTTTATGTTTAAAATTTTTTTGACGTCGACGTAACTCTTTAAAAGTTGCAAAAAAAGAAAATATTGTTTAAAGTTAATAAAACTATTGTATAAATTAAACGCGAAGCTAGTTGTTCGAGATTTTAATATTAATATTAAAGTTTTTTTTTAAAATCGAACTTTAATTCTTATCGAAAATCTAACTTCTTTAATCGAAAAATTAATAGAAACGCACGTTGTTGCTATCTTTGTTAAAATTTTAAATATCTTGTTAAAGAGTGTTTCTTTTGTATTGATATTCGCAAATACATTTAAAAGAAAAAAAAAAAAAAAATTATTAAAAATAATAAACGAAAATTTTACAAAAAGTATTGTATTTACAATATTAAAAACAATAACTTATTAAGAAAATTTTTACTTAATAACAACGACTTCAATATTAAGAAAAATATGAATAAAGAACTTGCAACGTTGTTTAAAAAAAATATTAATAAAATTTTTAACAACAAATAAATTGCTAATATTGATGCTTTCTTATATATAATTAATTAGCTTCAATACTTTAGAGATTCTTTTATTGTTATTTCTAAACGCATTGTTAAGATCGAAGAAAAGAAATTGTTTTTAAATTAATATAAGACAACGACAATGTGTACAAAGAATAAAAACAAAATATATTTAACAAATAATCTTTTTATTTTAAGTTTTAAAGTTAATCTTTTATCTAACAAACGTATATATTAAAAAAATCTATATAAAGACTTTAACAAATATAGTATATAAATGCGAAATAAACAAGAAAAACGTGTTCTTATTGCAAATTAGCAAGAAAACGTATATATAATAAGCAAAATAATGTCGAACTTAATCGAATTTACTTTTATTGCTATTATATAATAAAAATCTTTTATAGCGTTTTTAGCAATTAATAATATATTTAATTAAAAAAATTAAATGCAAATTAATATTAATAAAGTAGTTACTAACAATTTTAAAGCAAAGCTATATAGTCTTTAATATTGTCGATTTGCTTATTTAGACGCAATTAAGTTGCGAAAGTTGTATAAAATTACTATACTCTTAAAGCTTGTTTTTATTATCGAAGATATAAAAAATTCTTGTAAAATATGCGCATTAATTATGCTTTACAATAAGAGAAATTATTATATTAATAAGCGTAAAATAGTTATTTTAACTTTTATTTTAATTGATATTTGCGAATTACTACTAGTTTTAAAACTTAAATACAAGTATTTTTTCAAAATTGTTAACAATTACTTTCGTAAAACATAAATATTAACAATAATTAAACAAAAATAAGTTGTAAATATTCTTTGTTAATAACAAATACAAATAGAGCTTTAAAGTAAAGTTAAAGTATTCGCAATTTGCAACAACAACAATACAAAGCTTAAATTAGCATTTGATAAATAATATTTATTCTTTAATATTGTGTTTAATTACATTCTATTATACAATTCTCTTTAAAATAATATTGCTAAACAAGATATACAAATTATTAAAAACTTTATAAAAATTATAATTAAAGAGACAAAACTTTTTATTAAGTTTTAGCTAGAAGTTGTACAAACAAATATATATTTACAAAATTGCGTAACAATTAAATTGTTTATTAACAATAAGTTTATTATATCTATAAAGATATTTATTAACGTCAAACTATTTATTGATTATTTGCGTATATGGAATTGCAAATGCTATTTCTATATAAATTTCAAATTTCTTTTTGTTAAAAACAAAAAAAATAAACTTATAAATAGAGAACAAATAAGAATGTTTCTTAAATACGTCGACAAAATAAATATATTTGTTAAAATATAAATATCGAACTTAAATAAAATTATTAGATATAATATTGTCAAATATGTTAAAAGCAAAAAGAAAAAATATATTGATTTTAAAATGCATATTAAGATTATTAATATCTTATTAAAAAGATAATTAATAAATAGATCTTGCAAAGATACAATCAAAAATAAATTTAACTTAGATCTCGCTTACGCTAGCTTAGATCTCGCTTATATTAATTTAAATCTCGCTCAAACTAGTTTAGATTCTATCTAAATTATCTTAAATTCTTTCTAGATAACTTTAGATAATCTTGTTTTATTTAAATATTACGTATAGATATTTTTGTATATCGTTATTCTAAAGAGAAAACAAATTAATAATAGTGCAAAGAACTTAAAAAAATATCGAAGCAAAATTGTTCGCACTATAACAATCTTTATAGTCTAAAATATAATTAATAAAGCTATAAATTTAAAGTGCGACTTTGCAATTATTAATAAGAAAAAGAATAATACTAGCAAATTTGTTATATTTATATTAAAGACATAAAAAGAAATTGTAAACAATCTTGTTTAAAAAAAGTTATAAAAAAATGTTATATAAGAAAAATTACTTGCTCTTGCTACTAATAATATATAGAAGATTGTTATTTTTTTTTAAAACATTAATATTATAACAAGCAAATAAATGTTTAAAGCAAAAATATATATAAATAAAATACTAAAGAAGTTTAAAGCAAAATTAATCGCAAAAGATTTTATACAAGTCTTCAAAATTAATTATAAAGACACTTTTGTTTTAATTGTTAAATTTAATATTTTACAAATATTTCTTATTATTGTTATATTAAAAAATCTAAAATATTATTAAGTAAATATTAACAACATCTTTATTAAGTCTTTTCTTAAAAAGAAAATCTATATAATATTTTTATTTAAAGGAAATATATCTCTAGAGCAATGCTTGCGTATTTTTCGAAGTTTTTATAATTTAAAACAAATCGTTTGCAATTAATATAAACGTTATATTAAAGAGTTTATCAAACTAGATTTCAAACAATGCAATATTAATTCTTGTCTTTTGTTGTATTTTAAACAACGCATTATGCTTTTACTTTATGTTGACAATATTGTTATTGTTGCACAATCAATAAATAACGTTAATTAATTTAAACGCGAGTTTTAAAAAATATTTAAAATAAAGAATCTAAAAGAAATAAAAAAAATTCTTAATATTAAAATTATTCGCAATCGAAAAGTTAAAACTCTATATATAAATTAATCTTATTATATTAACAAAATATTTAATAGATTGCAAATGTCTATTAACAAAAGCAATTTAACTAAATTGCTTATAAATAAATACAATTTTTTTCAACTTATTAAATCAAAAGACGAACGAATTAATTAAAAAGATTATTAATATATAATTGAAAGTATTATATATATAGTTATTTACATTCGTTTAGATATTGCTTTTGCAATAGAACGTCTAAATTAATATCTTATCAATTTGACAAAACATTATAATTAAGTTTTGAAAACATTGCTTCGATATCTTTGCTTTATTGTCGACAAAAAACTAATATATAGCAACAATAAAAGCTTATATTTAGTAATATATTTTAACTTAGACTACGTATTTAATAAATTAAATCGAAAGTTAATTCTTAAATATATATTTATAATAAGCGAAGAATTAATTGCATAAATATTATATAAACAAAAATTAATAACAATATTTATTACTAAAGCTAAGTATATAATTTTATCTATATATGCTAAAGAGAATCTATAAATTATACAAGTTCTAAGAGACACTAATTATACGAAATACTTTAAAGATTTATTAAATCGCATAGACATTGTTAAGAATAAAATATACAAATTTGTATTTTTTATGCAATTAATAAGCGATAATTAAGCAACTCTAGCACTTATTAAAAACACTTATATTAATAATAGATTAAAGCATATCGACGTAACATTTTATTACATTAAAGATTTTTGCAAAAGTAATCGCATTTGCACTAGTTTTGTTCGAAACGCAAATATAATAACAAATAAGTTAATAAAGTTATTGTCTAAAGACAAGTTTAAGATCTTTATTAAATAGCTTAAATTAATAAATTAAAGGATTAATAAAAGCTAATAGATACGTTATTATTGAATAAGAGTATTATATAATACAACAACAACATATCTAAAGCTTGCAAATTGTAATAGTAACAAATAAGTAATTTAAAGAGTTGCTTGTCTACTTTTAATTAATTCGCTTAGCGAACTAGCTTAAATTTGAGTCAATTTGATCAAGATAAGCTAGACTCAATTGAGATTAGCTTAGAAGCTACAATATATTTTGCAGTCTTTGCTCTTTGTATGTAATTATCTTCTATAGTATTGATAATTTACTACGTTGTTCGCTATATCTTTTAATACTTTTAATAATTAAATTTTTTTAAGATAAAAAAAGAAAACGAAATTAAAGACTTTTATATTTTAGAAGAAATTAATAATACAAGACTTAAAAGTACTTATTTAGAAAATTAATTAAAGAGATACGTAGCAAGAAATTAAAATTTTTAGATTTTCGCAAAATCGAAAGACAAAAATAAGAAAATAAAAAATAATTTTATGCGAAAGACAAAAAATTAGTTTAGCTAAAATAATAGAAGATTGTTTACAATTATTATGTTATTGTTATCTTATTACAATTATTTGAATTACATAGAAGTGTAAGATTTTTTTAAGAAAAAAAAAAGTTGCGATCTTTATATTTGTTTTATTTGCAAAAGCTTTAATATAAAGTTTATCGATTTATAAATATTAAAAAATAATTTAATTACGCAAAGTAATTTACAAGACATTATAATTTCGAGCATTCAAAAAAATCAAATAAAAAAACAAAAAAATCAAAAAGTCGAAATATTAACAATTTCGATTAATTAGAAATAGACGAACAATATTAGCGTCTATTTGTTTATTTTAATCAATTAAAATTAACAACTAAAAAGCGATCTAAAAGCATTAATAACAAGTTTTGACTCAAAGTTCTAGAATTTCAAAAATTTCTTCAAATTATAGAGAACGAGTTTTAATTATTTTTTACGCAACATTTCTTAATAGTCAAAATTACGAGATTATATATTAATTATATTAGCTTTATATTTGTTTGCAAGTTAATATATAAATAAATGCTAATATAGTCTTTTTGCGTAATTAATAATATCAATGTTACAAACAACGATTAAATCTATAAGTAAAAATTCTTTACATTTGAAGTTTTATATTTGTTAGACATTTAAAACAAATTATTGCTTTATTTATAAAAACACAACAACTTAATAATTTAATTCTTTATCTATAAAATTCTTTTTTTCGATTTATTATTTTTGCATAAATCTCTTTTTATTGAGCTTGTGTTATAATAAATTTAAGACGACAATTACGAGATACTAAACGTAAACAATCTTTTGCGAAAGAAACTTCTTAATCTTTATCAAAAAATTAAGATTAAAAACGAGAATTATTATTTACGTTAACAAAAAAATTTCGTAAAGAGCAACAACTTGCATTTGTTAAACAAGACACAAATTAAAATTTAATAACGTTAACATATTTTCTTCGTAATTAAAAATCGACTTCTTCGATTAAATTATTTTAAGCATAAAATTAGCAAGCATTATTGCAACAATTACAAACGTTATAGCGTTAAATTTCTTAAACTTAAACTTAAATCAAATTGCGAAAAACAATTATTCGATTTATAAAAGGCAATTTAATTATTAAAAATTGCGTCTATATTTAAGTAGCTAACATTTTGCTTTAATGTAATAAAACTACTAGCAATAAAAGAAAAGAACGTTTAAAAAATCTTCAAAACATAGTTTTCAATATTTTAGAAATAATTAAGAATTAAATGCGAGATTTGTAACAAACAATTAATAAGAACGCTTAAATACTAATAAGTAACTTATTATAACAAAAATTAAAAAACGCAATACAAGAAATTAATTAAAATAAAAAACTACGAATTCAAAATAATTAAATTTAATTTCGCAAATTATAATTATCAAAGATTGCGAATGTGTTGTTTAAAAATGTAGATTAATTAATTATTAAAATAATATTGCGAATAGCAAAGAAACGCTAAAATTTACAAAGAATTTTAAAGAAATTAAATCAAGTTATATGCAATTAACTTAAATATCGCACTACAAAATCGAAATACATTGCTAATTATATAATTAACAATTACAACAAAATAAATGCTAAAAAGTTCAAAAATATAATAGCATTTATTAAACAAAAGCTTTTAAAAATTAAAATAAAAAATCATTTTTAAAGATATAATTTAATAAGAATTTTAAACGCGAAGTTAAAAAAAACTTGTTAAGCAAGAGTTTAAACAATTTCGTCTTCTTTTATAAAAGATGCAAAAAGAACGCAAACTCAAAACGACAAATAAAAAAAATCTAAATTGTTAATTTTTTAATTAAAATTAAAGTCGAAGCTTAAAAATAACAAAACTTACAAAAAATAAAGCAAAAAAAAATCTAAATCTAAAATCTTTTAAAGAAGCTTCTTTTTTGTTATTATAATTACAAAATTTAATATTAAGATTGTTTTTGTTATATTTTAAATTATTTAAAGTTATTAATACGACAAAATCATATACTTTAATTACTAAAATTGCAAAAAAAAATTTAAAAACAATAGCTATTTTTATTTCGACAAATAAAAAAAACAATGCGAAAAACTATTTATATATAAAAGTAAACATAGATTTGCGATATCAAATCAACTATTATTTAACAATATTGATCAAAATCTTTTAACTAATCGAACTAACTATGTTAATAAAGAAGCAAGAAAAAAATCTAATTACAATTATGTTAAAATTGATCGTCTATATAACTTATTAAAGAAAGCTAGAATTTTTGTTAAAAATAAATCGAATCTTTAATAATTAAATTAAGAGACAAATAATTTAATGTTACGAGAAACGAAACGATTTTCTAGTATTTGTAAGACAAAATAAATTAAACTTTAAACTTAACGTTTGTTTATTCGTTTTTAAAAATTCTCTAGAGCAATACGTTTATAAGAGAAAAAAACTAACTTTTTTACTTAACAATTTTTAGTAAATTGATATTTAACTTCAAGTAATAGACAATACTAGTCTAGCGAAATAAAATTAACATAAAATAATTATTTGTCAAAATTAATTCGTTTATTTGATCGTTAATTCGAAGTATCAAATATAATCGCAACTTTAAAACAAATTGCAAATAATATTATATTATTAACAAAAAAATAACAATTAACAAAAAGAATAATTTCTTAATTGTTTGTTCTCTATGTTGCAAATAATAATATAAATAAATTTAAATTTTTATATAATATATATGTTTTTACAAGACAATTACAAGCATAAATTGTTAACAATATCTTATTTGTTAATCTTTAAAAAATATAAGAATTAAATGTTAAAACGTCACTTTAATCTTAACGTAAATCAAAACGTTTATTAAAAATCTTAACAATTGCAATCGATTGTTTTTTCGTCGCATAAAATAATTTGTTTTGCAAAAAATATTTATTAAATAATTTTTATAATTAAATCGACGTATAATTGCAAAAAAAAATAAAAAAAAAATAACAAAACAAAAAAATACTAAAAATTAAATTAATAAAGAAGAATTTATTAAAATAAAAATTATATTAAGCAAATATATTTTATCAATTTAAAGATATGCGAATTGCGCAATCTTAAATTTCTTTTTGCAAACTAGAAATCAAAATTAATACAAAAATTAAAATATTTTTTATTTACGTAACTTTATTAGAAGATAAAGAAACTTTAAAGAATTTTTGAATAAATACAAGAAACAATATTGTTACAATTTATTAAAACTTAACTTTGTTAAATTTATTTTTAATTAATATATTTTATTGTTTCAAAGTTGCTATCGACTTCTTTTTTACATTTAATATTAAAAATATTATTATAAAACGTACGCTTTAAAATTCGACAAAAGTAATAAAGAAATTAAGAATACTATTTGAAGATATAAAGAAATTTAATCGTCTAATAAAGCAAACTCGAGAATGTATAACATATTACGTAAAATCAATATAAAAAAAAATTCAAAAAATAAAGAATAAAGTATTTAAATTTTATTCGTAAATACAATTTATAACGTTTAAAAACTTTAAAACATTTAATGTTTATCAATTTAACATCTAGAACAATTTAGATTCTTATTTGATTAACTATAAAAAAAAAACAAGATTTGAATTTTCAATTGTTCGTTTTAGCAAAAAAGAGGAAATTTTGCTATTTTGATTTAAAATTAAAAAGAAATATTATAAATCAAAATTAAATTAACAATTTAGATCGAATATCTCGAAACTAAAAATAATTTTTGAAATTACACGTTTATCTTTTGTCTTAAAAAGTTCAATTTAGACGCAATAACAACAATTTACTCTATTATTGTTACTTTTTTCTTAGATTGATCTTTCAAATCTACGTCAAAAAAACTTATTATTATTGTTATTGTCTTTAAAAAATAAGCAAAACTTACAATAATTAACTTTATTAAGTACTTAGTTTCGATTAAATAATTCTTTCGACTTTAAGAGAAACTTTATACGAATTAATTTATTACGTTTTTTACGCAATCGATTCGAATAACAAGAAGAACAAAAGATCTAGCTTGACGATCTTAAAAAAATAAAAGCAATTTTTTTATTTTTTTACTACAACTTTTATACGAATAGAAACAAAAGTTTCTTAATTTAATAATTAAGAAACGATTATTAAAAGAGAGAAAATCGTATGTAGTCAAATAATCAAATAATATTAAGCTATAAATTTAAGAATGTTTGCTATTAGTATTAGCGATCTATTTGCAATACATATGCGATCTCTCCTATTTAGATCTTAGAATCTTAGCTACTTAATATATTATTAGATTGTATAGTGCGATTTATGCATGCATCGCGATAAGTCTTTGTTGTTATAGTTGCCTACTAACTAGAATTCTATCCCTATCTCGTTACAATAGTAATAAGAGATTGACAATTTTTCGCAATCAAATTTTGCAATATTAAGTAATTACTATAGATATTAATTTTGCTCTTAATGTGTTAAATATTTCTAATATTGCTTTTTTCGACAAAACTAATAATGTTATTGCTACAATTGTCGATAAAATATTACAAAATTCGATTCTTTTGATTAGATAAAAGATAAACTTCAAACAAGCTTATAATATTGACAACAACAATAAGAGAAACAAAGTGTAAAGCAATACTATCTTTATTAGATATATACAGGCAGTAATGTAAGTAATAGATGCAAAAAAGTCGATTTGCAGGTTGCACGATTAAAAAAAAATCAGGTTCAAAATTTAGATAGGGGTGAACCACATTTAGAATATTGAGGTATTTGTGCCAAACTTAGGACCCTGGATTTCCAAAATCAATCAATGTCGGCGCGTTATCCCGAGTATGATACTTATCTGCACATACTGTACCTGATTCACTTGCACGGCTTGACCACTGCCTTGCAGCGACACTGGGCCAACGAGGACTTAGTACAGGTTCTCTCAAGGTGCCGTTGCACACGTCATTCTGGCAATTCCTCGTCTCCTTTGCCGACAGACGCCTCGACCCCTCACGTCCCTAAATCTGGCTGACCCACGGGCGAAGCTCAGTCTAATCTCAAGGCATCTACAGCAGAGACCTCTCCTCGAACTCAACACCCCCTTCTCAAGCGAGCGATTGGCAGGCAGGGAGGACGACGCCGAAGACACGCCCTTCGGCCGAGCAGCACCAACCATGGCCGCCGCAAAGGGCATCAGCACGACGAGACAGCCTGAGCATCCAGCGCTCCTGATACCTGGGCCGATCGAATTCGATGATGCGGTACTCGAGGCTATGAGCCACTATAGGTGTGGAACATCGCTGCAGGTCCTCTCACCATATGTTGAATCCTGATGTACATCTTAGCCAGAGCCATGTTGGCCCTCCCTTTGTGGCTACGTTCCGCGAGAGTCTGACAATGCTTCGAAAGCTGATGCAGACCTCGGATCCTTCATCACAGCCTTTTGTCATTTCTGGCAGTGGCACGCTTGGATGGGACTTCGTTGCTGCCAATCTAGCAGAACGGGGTGACGACGTGCTGGTCTTGCACACGGGCTACTTTGCGGACTCTTTCGCAGACTGCTTTGAGACTTACGGTGTTTCCGTAACGCAGCTCAAGGCTCCGATTGGGGACCGTCCACAGTTGCCAGAGATCGAAAAAGCCCTCAAGGAGAAGAAATATAAACTCGTCACCGTCACACATGTGGACACCTCAACAGGAGTCTTGAGCGAGATCGAAGTGCTCTCGGATCTCGTGCACCGGATCAGCCCCGAGACCCTCGTTGTTGTAGACGGAGTCTGCAGTGTCGGGTGTGAAGATATCCAATTCGATAAGTGGAAAATTGATGTCGTCCTGACGGCCAGCCAGAAAGCCATTGGGTGCCCAGCGGGTCTATGCATCTTCATGTGTTCGGGGCGTGCGATAGAGAGCTATAGGAATCGTAAAACAGCGCCTGCTTCCTACTTCGCATCCTTCAAAAATTGGTTACCAAGTAAGATTGGTTTCCTGAGCAGGTTAAGAACCCAGCTGACTTATTCAAGTAATGCAAAATTACGAAGCCAAGAAGGCATCATACTTCGCAACGCCGTCACCGCAGCTGATCCACGCGCTCCACGCAAGTCTTTCCCAGATTCTTTCACGACCCCTTTCGGAGCGGTTCGCAGCTCACCGGGAAACATCGCAACGCATCAAATTAGCCATCAAGTCGATGGGACTTACTCAGCTAGCAAGCAAACCTGAAAACCAGGCTAATGGGATGACAGCCATCTACCTGCCGAATGATTTGAAAGCGCCGGAAGTGTTGCCTAACATCTTAAGAAGGGGCGTCATTTTCGCTGGAGGTCTTCACAAAGAAATAGCAGCTAAATACATAAGATTCGGGCACATGGGAGTAAGTGTTTTGGATCCCAAGCGGAACGACGTCGACAAGGCGCTCGAAGCGCTTAGAGCATCGCTGAAGGACGTCGGGTATGAGACTTAAGAAAGAGCGCATCATTTTAGAGTGTGGTCGTGTACTTCTAGATATTATCTCCATCATCTTGAGAGCATTCTAGATGCGCAAAAATTATATGTAGAATTAGGTGCCCAAGATGAGCTTTAAATTCAAATGTCTTCCGTGGGACGTTATTGGGTTTTTGCCTGTGGTTTAGAGACTTGGGCTTGGTCTCTTAACATGATGATGACTCCCTTGCGTATGGGCGGAATTAGCGTTATGGTCTCTTCTCAGAAGTACCCTCTCTGCCTTCGAAGAGTTGACAGTAGATCGTGGCTCGATCGTCGTGACAGATCCCAGGGACAGCCACCTTGAGAGGCGAATGATGAGCAAGCAGCCAACGAGAGCTAAAGCTTTACAGCAGTGGGTAGGAATGGAGGCGGTCACCGCTGCCTTGTTCTCTACTTACCGTCGATGGCTGTTCTAAACTACCATATTGACCGTCAACAACCCATCTCTCTTTACCCCAAAAGGTTCAAGGCACAACGGTGCGTCAATGGCGCTTCCGATATCTATAGACCAGTGGCTGGCTAATCTTGAGATTTCAAAGGACCACCATAACCCCCGTGAAAGCCCCGAGCACCGCCATGAGCCACATGATTCGTGTCCACTCCGTAAAGTAGTCGGAACGTTCACTTCGACCCATGCTCTCCATAGCAACTCCACCGAGCTTTGCACTCGAAGCCGCTGGCGCCCTCCACGAGCGCTCCTTGATAGAAATTGCTCGCCACCACCTGCCATACCTGTAATACTTACAGTCTCGAGCCGGGGAGATGCACGTTGGCGCTGCGGCTTGCAACAAGGAAGATGTTGCTGGACTGTCTGTCTGTGAGGGTAGGGTAAATGCTGTAGGTAAATTTTGGACAGCGCCTGTAAGGGCTCTTGCTCTTGGTTCCTGCACAGTGTGGATTTGCTTCCGGGCCGTGGGAGGTGTCAAGACTGCCAGCGTCTTGCGCTCATTTTCAAGGCAGACAGACGGGGCACAACGTGATCCAACTGGGCAACAGCCACCACCAAGGGACAGGGGGCACATAAAGTCGTGGAGAGGGCATACTGCAACTGCAGATCCGGCTGAATGCGAGCAGTGGAAGGAATTCGGACAGCAGAAGACGTGAGGCAATGATTGAAGATTACGCTGACAGGTCGTGCTCAAGAGACAGCAGGTTTCCTACTTATTTTCTAGCATTAGTGCTTTATCGCACAAAGCGTGACCCCAAGACCATGACCATACCGGATATCCATGAGCTTTGCAGCTTGACTGCCCGATGCCACATCTAACCTCTTGTGGCTTCTCGACGCCCTGCCCTTGAGAAACGCCTTCCACGCGGGACAACACCCCATTTGCTGCTGGGATAGAAGTCCAGTCTGTGCTGTGTATGGTGGAGAGGGAGGAGAGCGCCTGCAGTTGGGGGCTGATGCTGCTCATCACTGGAGCAGCAAGTATGAAGGCGAGCAAGACGGAAGGTGAGGTGCGAGCCATAATGCCGCCAGCGGCGATAGCAAGTAGGGGATGAGTCTGCAATAGGTGTGGACTCAATGACACGATACAGGGAGGTGGATCTGTCGATCGGGGCAGCGACAGCTCGACGAGACGTCAAAAGTAGCAGGAGACAGAGTGTGTGTAACAGCATCATACGATAACAGTACGTAAGCAGGCCAGAGATGATAATGTTGCCATTCTATCATTCGAATTTTCTATTGATGCATGCTGTATTCGGAAGTCCAGTTAAGAGAAGGTCGCAAGCGGTAGTCTCTTGAGAACAAGACCGTCGCTCCTTCCAGTGAAGACGTGGTGCCACGCTCAGAGCCAGAAATGCCGATGGCGTGTACCAGCACTTACCATCCCAGAAGTATCTCATCCTGAGTCGGTCCAGAATTATATTCTTGCTCTTCAATGGACACAGATGCCGCAGTATTTGGACAATGAAGCGTCGTGGCATCGCAGTTATGTGATCCACGGACCTCCTGCCAGCCAACCATGCTTCGATTCTCGAAATGCCGCCATCGAGTGTATGCCGATGGGGTGTTTAGTAACCTACAGTGCCTTGATATCTCATGCACCTCGCCTTCTCGCCAAGTAGCTGGAGCAGTGCCAGCCCAAATCTTACTAATAGGTACGGAGGGATCATGAAGAACGCCTCATGCAGATGCATGTATCTCTTTATCGCGCCGGTCAGAGATTTGATTGAAATGGTTGTCTACGAGCTGAGATCGATGCGACAGCGGGCACGGATGGAATGGAGAAACCGCGTGATGAGATCTGACACAACAAACAACTTAGGGAACTACGAAGCAAATACAACTGACGGTCCATCAAAGCAGGCTAATCTATGGGCAAATCGCTTGTTCGAAAATTTCCCAATATGCAGAGCTAATTGTGAACTCCTATGGGATTATCAGCGAGGCCGATCTCAATCATGCCACCTCGGGGAGCCATCATGCAAGCACAATCCTGCTGATCTTTGCTTCGAAATCCAACCGGAGTGTTCTCCTTAAGACATCAAGGAAGGCATGGAACATTTCGCGTCTCAATCCCGGAATACTACTCAGACCCTTGTTCCATTAATAGTACATGTTCATGGTCGTTTAGACTGGACCGGGAAACGTAATCAGCGGCTGCTAATTGATCGCGCTTGCTCGTCGATGGCGAATAGCCGATAGCTAATTCCGTACTTTATCCGCACAGGCGAAGCCAGATGACCTGCTCATTGTCTCCAAGAAGGTTGCGTCTTGAGATGGCACACTCCAAAAGAAAGCCGAGAGAGCCAGGAGGGTGATATTCATACAGCTACCTAGGCTGGACGAACAGTTTCCACTTTGAGTAGCAAGGAAATGTCCTCAAGCCATGATCCGGCCAAGAACTTCTTGCTTTACGAGATGTAAGACCAGCCTAGCCTTTCCCTTCGACATCCTATCATCAAGTCGAGAGAAGATCTGTGATTTCACGAGCGCATAATAATGCTGACGTGGGATGCCGAACACTTACGTCGCTTGTAATGACGGATAGAATTTGAATCGCGCATGTGCAATACATTCATGGAGAGCCTCTGAAACAGCTTCCCCTACATAAAAGGTAGATTTCCCGTCTGTTATAACTACGATGTCCCATGCAGCGAGCTCGATGTTGTAACTTTGATCTCCACAATCGTCATCGTTTGTCAAATAACAATATGCCGAATTATTGGTTTCAGTTCGGCGACAGGCTGCTCGCGTTCCCACGACCCATTGCTCCCCAATCACCAGACTATATGAAGTGCGATCCTCGCTATGGACAATTCATAGATAAGAAGGAGTGCAGGTTAGCAGTCGCACAACTGCCAAAAGCGCGAGAAGGAGCTGAGGTTGAATGGGCGGTCAATCATTTGACCCGAACTTACAACCTACCACTGGTCATCGCACACAGTTAGCATTCACCGGGTCCACGACCCTTTCGTCCGAACCGCGAACGGTGTGAATGTAGTTGACATTTCCACACAGAAGGTTGTGCGGTCGCATACGAGGCAGCTGGCCCACAAGCGTACTATGAGGTCGACCGAATAAAGCCTCACTTCACTATCAGCGCTTCGCCTTTCCAGCTTCGAGGCTTAGCTGCTCATGTAGTGAACTCGTGTGTAAGCAGGGCCCCTTTGAATGGAGGTGATGCGTCTATCGGCGGGTTTGCCACGAACAAAATAGGGAACTTGGCGGACTTCGTCCTAGACGAGTCCACCAATCTAAATTCAGACTATCGTAGGGTTCCATGCACTGCCCTTTCTGAAGTTAGGGCTGTTGCTAACGATTGTTATTGTTAGCGGTGACGAGTACATATATTACGGTGACAGTCGGAAACACAGAAGGCAAGAGTAGATCGCCCGGGAATTTCGACCCTTCCGTCGCTGTACTGGTTGCCGAGTACCTTGCGAACAGGGCCCGGGGTCAGCCTATGGATCAGCAAAGAAGAATCAACTCATTGATTCGGGACTTCAACCGCAGGACTCAGGCGATGAACGCGGGAGGTCAATCGACAACGTTCTGGGGGGCGGTTAAGGCAAGCCAGGAAGAGATGTCCTATGAGTGTGATGCAACGCTCGGGACTCCCGCTGAGGCGGACTGCGCTCAGGTAGAGTGGAGCGAACTGGGTGCCGACGACGATACTCTCTCCGTTGGACCGGGCATTACGAAGGTTCTCTCGTCCAGTACGTCATCCAGTCTCGCGCACTGTGGATCAGAGCAGGTGTAAATCTGACAGCAAAGTTTATGCTGAAGCTGACGGCACCATTTAGACACCTGCCACTTGACAATCAGCGCCGCTATCGCGACTGTATTACAATGGCGCCAGGTCCGTGTAGCACTTGATACTCTCCTCAGTGCCTGCCTTGCCCACCCTATCCAAAGACCGACGGGTGGAAGGGCTTTCGTTGGAGGTCGAACCGGGATCAGTGGTGGTATCTGGGGAAGAGATCTCAGCAATGTGACTCATGATGCATGGAACGGCAACCTTACAGGTATATGGCAGCCTGCCCTTTTAACTGTACCGAAGGGTACCAGAAAACCGCACTATATTAACAGCACACAGGTCTCGATGCCCTGAATCCAGGTGTCAATCTTACGTTGTCTGCACAACGTCTCCTAGGATAGTCGGAGGAAATTCGTGCCCAGCTTCGAGCTTAGATATGTCACGAGCGTAGGGAGAATTCGCCAATCGCTCTGTTACGAGCCGCGTACTTAGTTCTATTGACTATGACGCAAGGCTCTTCACAGCATGCAGGGCACAGTCTGACAAGAAAGTATTATATAACTGGATCAGTGAATCGATGGAATCAAAGATATTGATTTATTGAGATTATCGATTTATTATATATATAACTCTTGAACGCGACTTTTTTATAAATTGTGTTTAACTTATTTTAAGTCTTAATTTATTGTTACGATTGTCTAAAGTTGCAAACTCTTGTTATCAAATAATTGTTTGTATTACTTGAAAACGTCTACAAATCTCTTTAATAGCCTAATTTTTTTAATATCTTTGTAAAAAGTACTAGCGTAATATTTTAAATATTTTAAGAATATTTGTATTAAGTTAACGTATCTCTATTCTAAATATTAACTTATTAGTATTATATCGATTATTAATTGATAATTATAGAAAACAACAGAATCAAAATTAACAAATTTAATATCTACTATAAAGATTGTATTAATTTAAAAAATTAACTTATATAAATAAATATTTACTTTATCTTCTATCTTGTTCTAGCAAATTAAAAAACAATTTTTGTATTAATATTTTTTAAAAAAAAGAATTTAGTATTAACTTAAGCTAAATTTACGCAAGTATCTAGAAAACAATAGCGAAATTTTTTATTTAATATTTATAGACTTCAACAATTTTAAGAAAAGTTTCGAAGAATTTTCGAAATATTTAATAAGAAACAAATTGCAAAAAAGTAATTTAGTATTTAACTTAACAAATCTTTGCAACAAATTATATTGCTAAAGTTTAAAAATATATTAATTTAATTAAGTAAAACAATACTATATTTATAAAAATATTTTAACAAAACTTAAAGAATAATTTTAAGAATAAAATTATATATAATAAAAAAACTTTTAACAATATATTTAATCTTATTAAAGTAATTATTAATCTTAACAACAAATTATATAAAAAAGCTATAAAAAAAGATACAATTAATTTCGAAAAAAAGCATTTTTTTTTTGAATTAACAATTAAATATTAGTAAAAAAAAATTGTTTTAATTAGAAATATAGTAATTTAAACTATTATAAATCTATATTAATAAAATTATATTATATTTAACAATATAAAGAAAAGAATTTTAGAGAAAAGCAAAAAAAAAAATTCTAAAAAACATATTATTTGTAAGATGCGAGTGCGCCTGCTTCTCGCTGGCACACTAAGATATTAAAGACGTGAGATATAATAGACTTGTATTACTATGTCCCAACTATATGGGATAAATAGTAGTAAAACTAATCGTTAAAAAACAACGAGAGACGAGCTTTCTTTCTATTTAATATTCGCCATAACGTGCGAGTCTATTTCTCGCTATCTAATTAGAAAGAGATGTTGTGTCATTCGAGACTTTTATAGGCACTTGAGGTCACGTGTCTTGTCATACCTTGAGACGTTATCACGTGCCTTGCCATATCTTAAGACGCTAGCGCGTCGTTGACGCTACAACATTACAATTATCTTCTCTCTTAAAGCATTAATTTTCAATGATGTAAAAAGCTATATTAATCTTATCAAAGACAAAAGCGTTTGCTAAGCGCTAACGTTACAAAAGCTCGTTAAAAATCTTCTTAAATCTCTTTAAAAATTAAGAGAAAAAGAGTCTTTTATTTAATAAAAATAAGTTTATGCTTTAACTTAACACAATTTATAAAACAACGTAATAACGACTATAATAATTTATGATGCGTTATTATTTCGTCGTTTGTTATTATTAGAGTTCTAATTAGAATTTAAAGTGAAGCTAACGTTGCGCAAACGCTAGATAAATCATAAACATAAATGTTGTTATTTCTCTTTTCTTTTCTTTCTTTTTTCTTATATTTTTCTTAATTGTAATTGCTTTATCGCTATAAATAAATTGTCGCAAAAACGACGATGCGTAAAGCTTATATATATAGTGCAAATATTAATTAATATATTTTTCGCTTCTTCTTTTTCTATCTTTTTAATTACATCTTTTAAAAAATTAAAAAAATTAAAGAGTAAACAATTTTAACATTTTATTATTTACGATACTAACATATTATAATTTGTAATAATTTTTTGTATATAACTTGCGTAAATAAGTATGCATGCGTTTGCAAAAAAAGAAATGTTTATATTTGATGCAAAATTTTTTATCGCAAATTAAATCGCTATATTGCGATAAATTTTGTTCGCGTTTGCGATACGACAATTGCTAATATTTATTAATTCGTTAAACGCTTTCGAAATAATGTGAAGAATTTCGTTATTAATTATTGCGAAAAATTCGAAATAAGAAATACAATTACTAAATATATAAAATATGTGCGAAAAAGTGTAGTTTGTGCGATGAAGAATTAGCGACGCAATAAAAAGTTTATCTCATTAACGACGAATTAAGCTCAATTTCGTATTCAACGATTCGAACGAGATTTAACTTTCGCTCAAGAGCGTCAAATTAAATTCGAACAAAAGTTCGCAAAGACAAAGATAATTTAAAATGAAACTTTTATTAAGACGCAACAATTGATCAATTTATTTTTTAAAAAAGTATTAAAGATAAGCATTTTCGTTTGCTCTTTAACATTTTATTAACATGCATTCAAAATTTAAAATAAAAGAAAAACGAAAACAAAAACAAGTTATTAATAAAGACGAAAAAAACAAAGTTAAGACAAATTGTTTCTAAGTTTATCGTTAATTTAAATAAAACAAATTTAAATTTTTTTTTCGCAAAGTTTTATAACTTTGCGATAAAAATTTTTATTAACTCTAAATTATTAACGAAATCGTTAAATAAAAATGTGATAAATTTTATTTTAATTTCTTTTGCGCTTCGTTCGTTTATATATTTTTAAAAAATAACGAATGCGAAAATGCGTATAAACAACGAGAATAAATCTATAACGAAAACGAAAAAGATCGTACGAAGCAAATTTTTTACAATTTATTTTTCTTAAAATGATGTAAATACTTCGAACAACTTTAAAGACTTATCTATGATTAATTCTAAAAAATTTAACGATTTATTTTCGAATAAATTTAAGAATTTTTTTTAATTGTTTTAAGACGAATTTAATAAAACGTTAGAAACTTGTTAAGTTGTTACAATACGTCGTTAACTAATTAACAATAATAAGATAACTTTGTTTTTAAACTATGTTTTAAGCATTTATATTAAGAGAGACGATTTTATTATTTCTAGCATCTTGTGTAACAAAATAAAGAAATCTTTTTACGTAACTTAATTATATAACGACGATACAATAACGATTGCGCAATATTTTATTAAGCAAATTAATATTAACATAATCGTCGTTGTCGCAATACGCGTTACGTTATTTTTTTCGCTTTCGTTTGTTATGCGTTCGTTTCTTAAAAAATTTTCGCAATTTATTAACATTATCTAGAAATTCTTCTCTTAATCATTAATTGTACTTTTTGTCTTAATTTATTTATTTAATTTTATATTATATCTATTTCTTTGACTTAATTTTGTCTAAAATTTCTTTAATCTTTTATTAAACTTCGTTGTTAATAAGTTTCGAAATTTGCAACATTTATTTCGTCTACTTATCGTTAACGCGATGCAAATATAATTTTAAAAGTGAAACATAAAAAGTATTGTAAATTCAATAGATATTAGATAAAATAAGACGATAAATTTGCGTTCTAATCTTGTTTTTAATTTTAAACGATTCGACATACTTGTGCGACATCTTCTTGCTAAATCTTTTTTGCTTCAAATTTCTAATTAAAAGCATAATTAATTCTTCTACAACAAAGCTTTTTGACTTATGTTTTTCATTGTAGTATTTCGTCTATTGCGCGACAACGTTTTTAAGACATCTCGTTAGAATTTTTCTTAAATCATGAAGTTGTTTTATGCGTTTTTGTGTCAATAATATCTTTTTTTTAATAAAGTTGTTCTTAACTTTATAGTAAATCTTTAAGTAATAATTGTACATTAAATAGAACGACGAAGCTTTAACTAAGACGTGATGACTATTATTGTAGACGAATTCTATCATTAGCAATAGATTTGCCCATTTCGTCTATTTAACGTCAACGTATGTGCGAAGATAATGTTTAAGAGTTTGATTTTGTCGTTCGATTAAGTCATCTATCTAAGAATAAAAGACAATACTTAATCGTCTTTTGATTCATGCATGAAAACATATAACGAACTAGAAGACACTAGTGAAAACAAAATCTTTATTACTTATTATGTTAACTAGCGTTCCAAAGCGTAAAACGATTTTATTAAAAAACACTTTTGCTAATTTTGCGACATCAATTCTAGTAATTACAAATATATATTTAATTATTTTTGTACAACGATTAACTATTACGAAAATCGAATTATATATAACTTTATAACGCTTGTTTAACAACAAACTCGTTACAAAGTTTATAATAATTTTCTTTTATAACTTCTTTGTCGCAAATAAGAATCGAAACTTATTATACAATTTATAACGAGAAACTTTAATGCGTTAGCAAACATCACATGTTTTAATATACGCTTTCACTTACTTAGCGCAAACGAATTAGAAATACTTTCGCTAAAATAAATCTAAAGTTTTTTTAATTTTAAAATGTCTCGTTAAAGAATCGTTATAATTTTTGCGAATTAATTTCTTTTTAGTAATTGTATCTCTTAAAACATAAAATAATTTATTATGTTTAACAAAATTCTTTTAATTTAAAGCTTATGTTATTTGTTTACGACGAAACAATTTATTAATTTCGATTCGAATTTTTTTGATTTAAGTGTCTTTTATTTAAAGATTTTTTATTAAGAATCTCATTAATTTTTAAGATTTTTTATACGATTTCTTTAACATATCTTTAATTTTTTTTTTTAAAATAACAATCTATACTTTAATTAGTTAAAATAAAAATGCTAGTTCTTTTTAAACTTTTTTTCTACTTTATGATCGCAAAATCTTCGCGTCATTAGTGAATACTCTTGCTAATTGTAATACGAGAGCTAGATCATTTAATGTCTTTCGTTCGCTTTGCGTTAACGACTTTTTGTTAAATAACAACGTTAGCTTATTTTAAGATACAAGAGTTAAATTATTTAATATCTTTCGTTTGCTTTGCGTTAACGAATTTTTGTTAAATAATAACGTTAATTTGTTTTGTAACGTCGATAACAACTTTATGTTTAACGACGAAATCTTTTTATAATTAAGATGTCTTAACGATTTATTTATTAAGTTTTTCTTACTTAAACGATGAAAGATTTCAAAGTTATAAACGATTAACTTGAGCGCTTAACAATTTTGCCTTAAGTTTAACTTCTTTTAACTTATAAACTTCCTAAGATTATTATAATTTAATTACATTTTAATAAAGTATGCATTGTTCTTTAAGTAATGTCTTCATTACTTAAAAGCGATCACAATAGCTAGCAATTCCTAATTATGCGTCTTATAATTTTGCTTCGTTGAAATTATTTTTCGCAATTAAAACGTCATTAAACGTTAATTTTTATTGTTATTTTGTTAACTTAAAATGCTCGCGATTGCAAAGTTAGACGCGTTAGTCTTTACTCTTATTTTCTTGTTTAAATTGTAATGATAAAGTAGTGAAGTCAACATAAAGATGTCGCAAAGCTAGCGAAACGCCTACTCTACTTCATTCGATTAAACGAAAAAATTATATTTCTTGTTATTCTTACTTTCTTTTAACAAACTAATAAGAAGAACAACTCTTTTCAAATAATAATGTATAAAGCGTCTATAAAAGTTTACGAAATTTAGAAACATTTAAAGTTCGCAATAAGTTTTCGATTTAAATTACTTTTTAATCGTTTTAATTTTTTTTAAATTTATCTATACATCTTCTAAAAATATGATAAAATTTAAAAATTTAATTTTTGTAGTGTTAAATTTACACTTTTTTAGATTAACGTACAACGAATATTCGCAAAGACGTTTCAACATTTGTTTAATATAACGTTAATGCTTCGTCAAATCATTGCTATACACAAATATATTATTTATATAAATTACGCAAGTTACATCAATTAACTCTCGCAACGTCTTATTAATATAAATCTAAAAAATTGCGAATGCGTTTGCTAATTTAAATAACATAATCTAGTACTTAAAATGTTTATAGCGCATGCAAAACGTTATTTTTTATTTATTATCATATTTAATGCGAATGCGATAATAGACGTTTTTTAGATTCAAGACAATAAAGCGCTTTGCTTCGCATAGACGATCTAGCGTTTTCATAATTAGAAGCAATAAATAACGATTTTTAATAATAATCGCATTTAAGTCTTTATAATTGACGCATAAACGTAACTTATCGTTCAATTTTAATACAAATAAAATAGAAGCGTTTATAAGCGAAACTAAATGCTTAATTTAATTTTTTGCTAACGCATTATCGAGATATTGTCGAAGTATTATTAACTCGTTTTGTGAAAAATTATAAAGAGACATAAACGATAACTTTTTATCGTTCTAAAACTTAATAGCGTGATCTTCTCTTTCTAATTTTAATAGAATTTTAGCTAATTTATTATCACAAACATCTTCTAGATTTCTTAATTTCTTAAAGATCTTAAATTTCGCTAATTTTTTGTTTAGCGTTTTCGTAACGTTAACGCAAACAATTGCATAAACTATGCTATGCTTAACGAGAAGATAAACTACTTAAGATCAACTATTTTTAATTTTTTATCTAAGATCTTAAATCGCTAGCTTTGCGTTTTCGAATTAATTAATATGTCTTGTTTAAATAACATTAACATATCTAATATAAAATTAGAGTCTATATATTTTATTAAGTAGAACAAGATAATGCATTCTTAATGTTGATCTTATGAGTCAATTAAATAATAAGTCAACTTATAGACGTCGTAACAAAAACGATTATCGCCATTAAGAAAATTTGATGTCGATAAAATAACGAATGTGAATTTCAATTCTTATTGTACTACATAGACATAATTAATAAGATTAATTTTAGCTTTCGAGTCAATTAAGCTTATAACTTGACGCTCGTTATTAAGAAGTCGAGTTTAATCTTTCACTAAGATCGAATCTACTATTTTTATTTGTCTTTTTTGTTTCGTTTGCGAAGCGTTAACGAAGCTTAATCTTTTTTCACATTTATCGTAATAATAGAAGCAACGATAGACTTGTCTCATTTGTGTTTATTAGAATAGTTCGTTTTGTAATGTCTCTTTTTATGATATCTAAAACATTTGACATTTCTTAAATAGTTTGCGTTATTAATTTCGTAAATTTACTTGTGCGACGTCGACAAGTTTTTAAAAGTATATAACTTCTTACTTTTAATAAATTTGTTAACATTGTTTAAGCGACGATCTTAGTAAAATTTATTTAAAGAGACACTAGAATTTTTTGTAATTTATTAATTTTTAAAGTTGTTTACGTTTGCTTTGCGAATGCGATTCAACGTTTGTTCTTATATAATAATTATAGCTAAAAGTTCATCGCAAGTGTTTAACATATTATTAATATCTAGAATCTTTACTTTCAAGTTCAACTTAAATTTAATTAAAAATATATAAATTTTATGCTTCTTTAAAAGCGATACTAAGTGAGTCTTTAACTCATTTAAATATCTTTTAAAAATAGTTATCTTTTAATTTAACTTTTGTTTAGCGATCTTTTATTTTTCGTAAACGAGAAAATGACAATTAGCAAAATTAATTATTAAATTCAATAAAAACTCTTTAAATTCTTCAAAGATCTCGCTTTTTAACTTAGCGTCATTGCTTGTTCTTAAATATTACTACGTAGCGACATCGTTTTTCAAAAATGACATATAATAGAGAATTTTGTTCTTATTCATAATAAAGTACGCTAGAAATCGCATTATATTAATGTTGATTTCTCAAAATTAAATAATGTGCTCATTTACGCTTTAGCTTTTATACGATTTTAGCTTTTCGAACTTTAAAGATTTGAACATTATTAATAATGATACAATAACGAGTTAAGAAACTTAGAGATTCGTTACTTTAATTATTATAACTTGGGCTTGCTAAGCATTTCGCAAGTCTTAAATCTTCATTATTAAGATTTCTATCTATTAATGTAAAGTTGAGATTCTAATTATAATTAAACTATCTTCTTCATTGTTGTCACGCTAGCGTGAATTATCTTCGCTAGCGTTTCGTAAACGATTGTTGCCTTAAAGAGCATTAAACTCTTTAAACTCTAATTTAGTAATTAAATAATTATTGTGACTTAAGCTACTATAATTCGACATAATGCTATCACGTCTCGAATCTTTTTTTTCGAAAAATAAAACAATTAAAACTATAAAGTGCGAATGCGTTTGCTTTTTATTAGCACACTAAAATATAAAAGACGTGAGATATAATAGACTTGTATTACTATGTCCCAATTATATAAAATAGATAATAGTAGAACTAATCGTTGAAAAATAACGAAAGACGAGCTTTCTTTTTATCTAATATTCGCCATAACGTGCGAGCCTATTCTTCGCTATCTAATTAGAAAGGGGTGTCGTGCCATTTGGGACTTTCATAGGCACTTGGGGTCACGTGTCTTGTCATACCCTAAGGCGCTGTCACGTGCCTTGCCATACCCTGAGGCGCTAACGCGTCGCTAGCGCTACGGCATTACATTATTTATATAACAAATTAAGTTATTTTACAAGAAATTATTAATTATAAAATTTAATAAATTATTAATAAATCAATACTATATTAAGAGATACATTTAATAGTTAAAACAATATTAAACAACATATTAATACAAAGATAAATATTTTCGAGATTAAATCTATCGAAATACTATAATCGATCTAGTTTAGTATTAATACTACTTGATTTAATACTATTTAATCTAATATTATATAATTGATCTAGATAGCTTCGATCAATATATATAGATAGACAAAGTCTTAGCTTCTATATAAAAACTAAGTATTTTATTATTTATTATTTTGACAAATTATAAGCTTAAAATAAGACAAGAAACTTACTTGCTTATTAACTAAGATATCTAAAATATAGTTAATAAATCGAATTAACAATAAATTTACAATCTATTATTAACTAACTTCTTGTTGATTTCTAATATATAGAAGCTAACAATTAATTATTTAAGTACTTAAATTAGTCTTCAAGAATTAGAATATTAATACTACTATACTATTAAAACAATAGTTAAGAAATTGTCGAAATTTGTTAAACAATCGATCTCTTAATTATTTGAATAGCTAGAATTTTTAATTGTTAACAATTAAATAACTAATATCTAGCTAAAAATTCTAAATACAAATATTTTACTAAGAGAGCTAATTATAAATTGTAAAAATAACTAAGTTTATCTTATTTGTAACTTGTTGCTTTTGTTAAAGAATACTAATTATCTTTAACAAATATTTATTAATAATAAGTTCTAAAAATCGAAGAACTAGCTATATAATAATTATATAACTAGAAATCGATAATTAGATAACTAGTAATTAGTTAAAAACACATTATTAATAGACTAATTGTATTGGATCGAATTATTAAGTTTAAATTAAGTACTTGATTCGAATTAAGTCAAATCGATTTTAAAAGTTAAGATCGAAAAATCAATTTAATTTCTAATATTAAAATCGACTATTCAAATCGAATTGCAAACTTAAAATCGAAAATTAACTTAAAAAATTAACTCGAATTGCTAAGACTTAGTATTAGTATAAAGAAATTCTAAAATAAATAGTAGAAAATTATATTCTATTCTATAATCTCTTAGTAATAAATTATCTAGTAATATATTAAAATTATATATCTAAGCTATTTAGAATTGAAGCTTAAAAAGTTAATTTAATTGTATCTTAAAAGAGATTTGAACTCTTAATATAATACAAATATTAAATGAATTAATGCTATTTATAGCTAGCTTAATATTAATATTATAACGTATTTTTAAATTTGATAATAACTATTAACAATTATATTTGTTCTAATTATTGAACTATTAAAACTTATTAGTTAAGTTTATTCTATTTATTTATATATAAAGAAATAATACTTAAACAATAATATAGTTATTAAAATATTAAATATATACTCTTAATATATTATTAAGAGTCAATGTCTTTATATTAAGTAAAATTAAATAAAGTTATATATAAGTTGCAATTCTAATATCTATTTTAATTACAATTTTATAATACAAAAAACAACAAGATAAAGTATACAATATAGTAATATATTAAAATAATATATTATAATTATTTTTGTAATAGTAGATTCTTTAAACTATATATATAAAGTTATTAATTCGAGATTTTAATAATTTTGTTTATTTTACTATTATTTTAAATAGTTTAATTTAAGTTATTCTCTATTTTGTTATTATTTTTATTGTTGTTATTTGTATTAATTTTATTGCTATTGTCTTTATTATTTTTATTATTTGTTGCTAAATAATAGTTATAACTCAACTCTTTTATATTATTTTAAGTCTTATATTAAGTTTTTTGTCTATAATTATTCTTTTTAATTGTATTATTAAAATTCTTTATCTTAAAAATAATAAAATTTGATTTTTTTTCTTTCTTTGCATTATTTAAGATTGCAAATTCTTTAACAAAAATATTAAACAATTTTATAAAATTGTTATTATTAGCTTTTTTTAAGTTATCTAAATTACTATAATAGATAATTTGTTATTAAATTATTTTTACAATCGATTTTATATAGATCGAAAAACTTTTATTAATATTAAATTTGTTGTTAATACTTAACTATAATATTATTTAACTTAAATATAAAATACAAATAATATATCTAAATAAAATATATTATTATATTTGTATTTTTAAGTAGCTTTTGTATTTTTTCGATAATTTTAAATTATTTTGTTTTTTTGATTGCAATTTTTTTTTTGCTTTTTCTCTAAATCTATTTTTAAAGTATTTTGTTATAAAATTGTTAATACTGTATACTTTATTATATTATCTAAATATATTACTATAAAAATCTTAATTAATTTAATATTTCTTAATCTTGTTTTTAATATTTTTCTTTATATATTTATAATTCGATATAGAAACTTACTCTCAAATAGTTGTTTTACACAAATTTTTAAGTTAAATTAAAATAGTTTTGCAATTATTGTTTTGTTTTTAATACAATTTATTTTTATTTTTATTTTATTTTTATACGCAATTGCAATTTGCAATACTTTTTAAATTAATTAATAGCGCTTTTATTATTTGTATATGTACTTAGTTTATTTTACAAATAATATATAGAGATAATATAATTATATAGCAACTTAAGTTTTTTTTACAATATCTAGTAGAATACAAGAAAATTTAAAGAATAGAAAATTTAAAAAGATTAACAAAATTGTAAATAATATATTAACAAATAGTTTTACTAAAATAAAATAAAAAATATATATATTAGAATTAGAGTTAATATTTTTTTATTAATACTTATTTTGAACTTTTGTTAATACAAGATTATTATTTCTTTATATTAATATATATTTAATTTTGTTAATATATTACGCAAGTTTATGTTTGTTAATTGCTTTATTGTTTATATTATATATTTTTATTGTTAATTACTAATTTAAGTCTCTCTTTTTATACAATTTTTAATATATTTGTACTAGTTAAGATTATTAAAACTATTGCTTATTCTATTATAACTTCTTTAAATTTTGTCTCGAACTTGATTTTTTTTTAAATATTTATATAAACTTCTTTTTAATATTATTAAATTTATTATCTTCTTCGATAACTCGCGTAAAACAAATAGATAATATATATAAATAATATAAAATATCTTGTTTAGAACTAGTATATTTAATTTGCTAGTTTGTCGATTAATTTTGAAGTTTTTTTGCAATAGATTAATTTTTCAATTTGAATATAATAAAATAAGTATAGACAAAAAAAAGTCTTAAGAAAAAAAAAGTATTAAAAAAAGTATTTAAAATATTAATATAATTAAAATAATACAAACAAATAATATACTTTCGACTAATATATTAATATTTTGCAATAATATATACAAAAGTAAAAGTTCAATATTGTTACTCTTTATAAAATTCGAAAATATTAAAAATCAATCGATTTTTTTATTTTTCGATTTATCTCGAAAATAACAAAATATTTGTTTAACAAACTTCTAGTAAATATTAATAAAATTAAAAATATATCTATTTATTACTAAAATAACAAAGACAATATCTAATTAAATATCTAGTATTGTATATATAAGAGAATTAATTGTCGATTAATAAAAATAATAATAACTTAAATTTGCAATATAGTTTAAATTAACAATATATATTTTACAAATATTTATAAAAATAATAACTAGTTTATACTTTTATATTTTGTAATTTTTTAGTATCTTTTCTAAATTTATTTTCTAACTTAAATAGAGAATTTAAATTGCAAAATTATATTTAATTTTAATTTCTAAATATTATCGAATAAAATTTAAGTTAGTTATTTTAAATTAATTAACAAAAACTTTTTTAACAATATTAATAAACTTTTTGTTAATATTAACAATTAAAAGATTGTCTATATAGATAGCAATAATAGTAAAGTTATTAGTAAAGATATTTAGATTAAAATTTAATAAATAAAAATAATATTTTTTAAGAAATACTATAAGAATATTATATTATATTTAAAATAATTGCTTAAATCTATAAAAAAAAATCTAAATTAATAGATTTTTTTGCTTTGTTTAAAGTTGTAAAGCAATTTTATATAGATTTTTTGTCAATATTCTTATAAAGAAAAATAATAATAATATTTATTTATTCTAAGTTCTAGTTGTTAATAACAATAAAAACAAAAATAATTTTGTAGTTTATAGACTTAATTATAATTGCAAAAATCTTAATATAGTTTTAATTTTTGCATTGTTTAAAAATTCTAACAACTTAACAAATTTTATAATATAGAATTTTGCTATTAATTTCTTGTTTAATTTTGTAGATTTATTTTTTACAAAATATATAGTATTTGTTAGATACTAAATAAACAATATAGATATTGTTTTTTTTTTTTTAATTTTGTTTTGTTTAGCTAGTTGTTAGTCTATTTTGTAATAAATATTTGCCATAGCTTTAATATAAATCTTAGATTTATATAATTTTAATAATATAGTTTTAAACAATAGAATAAAAGAATCTATAAATTTGTTTTAATACAATTAAAGTTTCGAGTATTTTTGCAATATTAAATCGAGATTTAAGAATAATAAATTTTAAAATATATCTAGTAATTTAATAGCTTTAAAGAATTTATTAAAGTTAATAAAGTCGAAAAAAGTATTGTTTTTAAAGTTAAAAAGTAACTCGAAAAAAGTAGTATTCTTAAAGTCTAAAAAAGATAAAATTTTAAGTAAAATAAATAAATTTAGTTTATTAGAGTTTTTAATATAATTTGAGAGCAAAATAATTCTTTGTTATTGTTGTAATATTGTTACAAAGAACTTGTTTAATTTAGCTTTATAGAATCTAGAAATTTATTAATAGTATTTGCAATATTAGATTGTATAAAGAGAATTGTAGATAATTGTATATTGTTGTTTTGACAAACTAGTTTTATTATAATTAATATTAGAGCTAGATAATATTTGTTTATTGTTTAGTTAATAAATTTCTAATACTTATTAAATCTTGTCTTTGTTATTTATTATACAATAAATATATTCTTTCTTGTATTTTACTAAAATTAAGAGTTGAGTATAATTCTAGAACTTTTGTTAATTAGTATTTAATTAAGTTTTTAATATTTCTTTTTTGCTAGTTAATATATTAGATATATTTGTAATTATAGAGATATTTAGTGTTTGCTTTAAAAGAAGTAACAAAATACTTAGTAATAAAAAAAAATTATAATATATATTAATTGTCTAGTTTCTAGCTAGAGATTTATAATTAAGTTAGTATTTTTAATTATAATATTAATCTTTTGTATTAAAATCTAGTTAAAATATTTAATATATCTATTTATTTTAAAAAAGATAACAATTGTTAAGTTAATATATATTTTGTACTTTTTGTATTAAATTTAAAAGACTCTATTTATATATTTACTATTATTGTTAATACAAATACAAATATATTTGTTGTCTTTATATTTAAATTTGTTAATATAGTATTTAAAAAAAGCTAGCAAACTAGTTTTATTTTTATTTTTAAAATATTTTATTTGCAAATACTTAATTTTATTATCTAGTTAAATACAAATATAGCAAATGCTATCGAAATTATTTAGAGATATAGATTTAATAATATTAATATAAATAAGATTGTTTTTCTAGCAATTAAGTTTAATAGAGATTTAATAGAATATTACTTTGTTCTTTGCGTATATACAAGAGACATAAATATTATTCAAAAATAGCTTAATAAAATTAAAAGCGTCTCTGCAAATTAACTAATAAATATCTTGTTTATCGAGATAGTTAAGTTGTTTGTATTATATAGTTATTATATTCTTGCTAATTGTTAATAGAACAATAGCAATAACAAAGAGTACAATAGATATCTTAAAGTTTAGGATTAGAAATTAGTAAATCTAATATAGATATAGCAGATAAAGTAATTGATTAATTACTATCTAAGATATCTGAGACAGATATCTAGATAGATCGATCGAGATTAAGAATCTAAGATTGACGCTAAACTTAATTAGACAATAGTATTGCAAATCTTTATAGAATCTGTAATATTTGTCTATCTTTTCGAAAAAAATTACGTTCTTATAATTATATTATAAGATAGCAATTGTAAGATTTAATTCTATATAGAAACAAGCAATCTATTGTAATATTAAATATTAATAATATTGAAGCAAAGACGTTAAAGCTATATAAGTATATAAAACAAAGAAAAAGTATATAACTTATATACTTATCTCTTTCAAAATATCTGCAACAACAACAACAAAAACAATTAATAATTATTGTTAAGATTTATTAAGACAACAACAGAATAAAACTATAATTTTAAACACAATTTAAATAATAAGAATAGTCTATAGAAAGAGCAATACAACAATATTATTTAAATATCTTCGAATTTTTTTTTTGAGTTAATTTTAAAAATAAACTTAAAATTTATCTTTTTAATATTCGAAACAATAAAGCAAAACATTTAATAACTCTTTAATTTATCCACAATAGATATAATAGATACAATAGAAGAGTTTTGCGAAAATATATTAATTTTAATAATATTAACGCGTTCTCTTTGATTTTTTTATAGTAAATTTTACTATTTTTGTTGTTTTTTTACTTATAGATTTAATATATAATTTTAGAGTAATAGAGATAATAATAGAGATAATATAAAAGTTTACTAGCAATACTATTAATAATATAAATTTAATAGATATCTAGATACAATTAATTTGTATTTGTTTGTTATACAAATATAAATTAATTTTATTTTAAGATATTTCTAGAATATTATTGTATAATATTATTTTTGTCTTAATACTCTTAGTAATATACAAGCGTACTTTAAAAATAATCTTGTTTATATCTATTATATAAATAGACAAATATATATATTTGTCGACTATCTTTTTCTTAATAATATTTTGTACAATAATAGACAAAACAATATCTAGATATATATATAGATTAACGCTCTTAAACAATAGTAATTTGTTTATAAAACTAGTATTAAAATTGTTGTTTGCGCAAACAATTTTTAATTTTTAATTGTTGTTTTAGAAGAACTTTGTCTTAAAGATTGCGTATTTATTAGATAACAACTTAATTTTATAAATATTTAAAATTGTATATTCTATTTAATTAATATATTGCTTGCGTTTCTTGTTTTAACTAGAACAAATATCTATTTAATAACAATCAAATATATAGTTATTAAGTTTTTAATAGTTTTTCGAATAGCTAATCTAGCAAATATTGTATAAGTAAAGTAATATATTATAACAAACAATATAACTATTAATAAAGTCTTTCTTTAAAAATATCTAATTGTAAAATGCAACTATTGTTTTATTAAATTAAGTATTTGTAGTAGTATATTTAATATTTGCAAACACAAAATAGTATATCTTGTTGTTATTTAAATAGACGTTCTCTATATATGCAACAAAGTAAATATAAGAGCATATTTTTGTTGGATTAGTTAGAAGCTTTTGATTAGAAGATAGAGCTAAATACTACAAATATTAATGTAACAATAATAGATTTTCTAACTAATAATTTCGATTGCTCTAATATTTTTTAGATTGCAACAATAATAAAGATATCTAAATTTGTTAATATTGTTGCAATAATAATTAATTAAGTAGACAATATTCTGTTGCTTTTATATTGCGCTAAAATATAATCTTCTTTTTATTAAATTAATCGATAAAGACATTTATATTTATAGACAATTTAATATTGTACTTAATAATATTTTTATAGTACTTGATTATATTTTTTAATATCTTAACAAATTTATCTAAACTTATATATTTAGTAAATTGTCTAATATTATAATATAGTTTGTGTCAAAATAATAGATAGTAGAACGCTTAGTTGCTATGTAGAAGCTAGGGCTTTGCCCATCTATATATATTGGTCGAAGCTACTCGAATTGGTTACGTAATATTAAGTTAAGTAGTATCGAATCAAGTAATACTTGCATTAGACTAAATTAATTATAGTATTTCGACACTCTTACTTAATCTAAGTCTAAAAATTAGCTTTTACATAAATTATATTTTATATTTTATTAAGTTCGAAATCTATTTTAAAACTACTAAGTCTCGAACATCTTTCTAGCAAAAATAAAAAAAGTGTATAAAAGTTCTTTGTTAACAATTTATGTGCAAACGTATGTATGTTTACGCGTTCGACGTACTTTAAAATTTAGAAAGTATATAAGAGACGAAATTTTAACGAGAAGTTATATAGACGTTGTTAATAATGCTTGATAGCTTTATTAATAAAACAAAAAGAATAATAAATACAAATTTAAATAAATAATGCAAAGATTAACAACAATAAATATAGCAACTATTTAGTCGCAAGTTGTTTAAATAACTAAGCTTAATATTTACGTTCAAAATTACAAATAATTTAGTTATTAAGTTAGTTTAAGAATTTGTCGAAACGCTTTAAATACATTACAAGAAAAAACTTTAATTAACTTGTTAACTATTTGCTTTTTAATAAAGATATATTTTAGTTTAATTTAATTATTTGTAATCTTTTTACAAACAAATTAAATTTAAATACTTATATACTTTGTTCAAATATGTTGCGCGAAATTCTTAGTAAACGCTATAGCTTTCTAATTGTCGCAATAGATAATAGTAACAATTAGGCACAATATTAAGAGCGTTAAAGAGAAAGTTTTAATAGCAACAAAAATTCTAGACGTAAACAATAACAATAAAAATAAATAAAAAGATTGCAATTACTTTAATAATATTTGAAATTAAATAGTCTTCTTAACAACTTGCGTTTGTTCGATATATTTAATTTCGCAAATAAAAAGAGCAATAGTTAATTAACATTTAGATAATTAATTAATAGCAATACTTCTTAGATTAAAGATATATCTAAAGATAAAATAACAAATATTTTGATTTTTGTCTTAATTAACATTAATATAGTCTAATAGAAAACAAATACTCTTACAAAAGATAAAACAAAAATTAAAGATATCTCGAAGATAACAAAATATTTGTTTAATAATCTTTTAGTAAGCGTTAATAAGATTAAAAATATATTTGCTTATTACTAAGACAACAAAAGCAATATCTAATTAGATATTCAATATTGCGTATATAAGAAAATTAATTATTAATTAATAGATATAATAATAATTTAGATCGACAATATAGTTTAAGTCGACAATATATATTTTAAATATATTTATAAAGATAGCGACTAATTTATACTCTTATATTTTGTAATTTTTTAGTATTTTTTTTAAATATAGTATTTAACTTAAATAGAGAGTTTAAGTTGCAAAATTGCGCTTAATTTCAATTTCTAAATACTATTAAATAAATTTTAAATTAATTATTTTAAATTAATTAGCAAAAGCTCTTTTAACAATGTTAATAAATTTTTTGTTAATGTCGACAATTAAAAGATTGTCTATATAGATAAGAATAATAGTAAAGCTATTAACAAAGATATTTAGATCAAAGTTTAATAAACAAAAGTAATATTTTTTAAAAAATATTGCAAAAATATTATATTATACTTAAAATAATTGCTTAAGTCTATAGAGAGCTTTTCTAAATTAATAAATTTTTTTGTTTTATCTAAAATTGTAAAACAATTTTATATAGATCTTTTTATTAATATTTTTGTAAAAAAAGATAATAACAATGTTTATTTGCTTTAGATTTTAATTATTAACAACAACAAAAACAAAGATAATTTTATTACTTATAAACTTAATTACAATTACAAAGATCTTAATATAATTTAAATCTTTATATTGTTTAAAGTTTTTAACAATTTAACAAGTTTTATAGCGAAGAATTTTGTTATTAACTTTTTGTTTAATTTTGTAAATTTATCTTTTATAAAGTATATAATGTTCGTTAGATATTAAATAAACAATATAGATATTGTTTTTTTTTAAGAATTTAATCTTGTTTTGTTTAACTAGTTGTTAATTTATTTTATAATAAATATTTGCTATAGCTTTAATATAAATCTTAGACTTATATAGCTTTAATAGTATAGTTTTAAATAATAAAGCAAAAGAGTTTTCAAATTTATTTCGATACAATCGAAATTTCAAATATCTTTATAGCACTAAATTAAAATTTAAGAGCAATAAATTTTAAAACATATTTAATAATTTAGCAACTTTAAAAAACTTATTAAAGTTAATAAAATTGAAAAAAATATTGTCTTTAAAGCTAAAAAATAATTTGAGAAATATAGTGTTTTTAAAACTTAAAAAAGATAAAGTTTTAAATAAGATAAATAAATTTAGTTTAAAGTTTTTGATATAATTTGAGAGCAAAGCAACTCTTTGTTGTTGTTATAATATTGTTACGAAAAGCTTGTTTAGTTTAGCTTTTATAGAATTTAGAAATTTATTAATAAAATTTTCAATGTTAGATTGCGTAAATAAGATTATAGATAAACGCGTATTATTGTTTTAATAATTAGTTTTGTTATAATTAGCATTTAAGTTAAATAATGCTTGCTTATTGTTTAATTAATAAACTTTTAATATTTGTTAAATCTTGTTTTTGTTATTTATTATACAATAGATATACTTTTTCTTGTATTTTATTAAAATTAAAAATTAAATGCGATTTTAAAACTTTTGTTAACTAGTGTTTAATTAAGTTTTTAACGCTTCTCTTTGTTAATTAATGCGTCGAATATGTTTGTAATTATAAAGATACTTAATACTTGCTTCGAAAGAAGTAATAGAGCGTTTAATAACAAAAAAAATATTGCAATATAAATTAATTATTTAAATAATTTTTGACTAAAGATTTACAATTAAGCTAGTATCTTTAATTATAATATTAATTTTTTGCATTAAAATTTAATTAAAACGTTTAACACATTTGTTTATTTTAAAAGAGATAACAATTGTTAATTTAATATATATTTTGCACTCTTTGCGTTAAATTCGAAAGACTTTATTTATATATTTATTGCTATTGTTAATGCGAATACAAATGCATTTGTTGTCTTTATACTTAAATTTATTAATATAGCGCTTAAAGAAAATTAGCAAATTAATTTTATTTTTGTTTTTAAAATATTTTATTTGCGAATGTTTAATTTTATTATTTAGTCAAATGCAAACGTAGCAAATATTATCGAAATTATTTAGAAATATAGATCTTATAATATTAACATAAATAAAATTGTTTTTTTAGCAATTAAATTTAATAGAGACTTAATAAAACGTTGTTTTGTTTCTTGCGCATGCGCAAGAGACACAAGCATTATTTAAAGATAATTTAGTAAAATTAAAAGTTTCTTTGCAAATTAACTAATAAATATTCTGTTTATTTAGATAATTAAGTTGTTCGTATTATATAATTATTGTATTTTTGTTAATTGTTAATAGAGCAATAACAATAGCAAAGAGTGCAATAAATATTTTTAAATTTAAAAAGTAGAAATCGAAATCTTTAATTACTTAAGTTTGTTAAGCGTTAATAGAAAAGTTATAACTAATAATTCTTTAAACAATATTAACGTCTTTTAACTAATTATAAAAGATCAAATTGTGAAAAAAGTTAAATATATATTATATATTGTAAATTTTAATATAACGAGCTTTTTCGTCTTTGTATCTAACAAATAGACAAATAATTTTAATGTCTATAACAAATAAATTGTCTTCTATATTTCTAATTAATTGTTAAGATATTTTTAAATAAAATACAAAAATACTAGAATTTCTAAACATATGTTGCGAACATCTTGTGTCAAAAATTTATTTGCGCAAGAAACAATTAATAACGAGAGTTAACGTTATAATTGTAAAAATAGATAATCTAGAAATTATAAATAAAATTGCTATAACAACAAAGACAAAATAACGTTTATAAATTATTATTTTAGTAGTTTTTTACTCTTTGTTATTGCTATTCTTATTTTTGTTCTTGTTAAATTTGAACTTAAATTTGTTTTTATTTTTTTTAAATTTAAACTTCTTTTAATCTTTCTTTTAATTATTATAATTTTGACAACATTTATTTTTGCTATTGTTTCGATTATTTTTAAAGCTATTGCTCTTTGAAATAAGATATAACTTTAAATATAAGTTTTAATAGTTTAATTATTAATAATTGATTTTTTCGCAATTTGTGCACTTCTTTTATTTGATATACACGAAGCTAAGATTGTTAACAACGAGAAGAATATTCTTTGTAATAATAGTTAGCTTAATAGCTATTATTAAGATTAAAATAGTATTAATAGTCGAAATATTTATTAAATTAACATATTGAATCTTGTAATTGTAAATAATAGCAAACAACTTCTACTTTTAGATATTATTGTCGTAAAAGAACTTATACTTAAATACTTATTAATTAATAAAGAGACAAGCAATGTTGTTAAAATCGATTAAATATTTAAAGATAAACTAGTTCTTATTTATAATTAAATTGCTTAAATAGATAGATAATTTATTAATAATATCGCAAAACTTGATTTTGTATTTGTTGATATTTTAAGAGTTAAAAATCTTAAAAAATTCAAATTTAACAAAGATTTTTATTAGTATATTTAATTTTTTAGACTTGCATATTTTAATAATCTTTTAATAAATCTCTTTAATTAGATCGATCTTCTTTATATTGTGATACAAATTTTTATTAACAATATTTCGAAACGCATTTATGCACTTTTTGTTGTTAACGTTTTATTTAACTTGTTTTTCGATAATTATATTAAGTAAATCAATAGACTTAATACTTGATTTAACGTATTTTTAGAGCTTAATTTAGTTAAGAACTTTAAACAAATTTTGTTCTTAAATAAGAAAGTTTATGTTATTGCTAATTTTAGCGATTTGTTTTAGAATTGCGAGAAATAACATAAAGATGCTAGTATTTATAATAGTATTAATGTAATTTGTTATTTTTAGAGCTTTATTAATAGCTCGTAAGCAATAAATAATAATACTAGTAAATATAGTAAAGAGACGCGATTGCGTAGTAAAGATCTTAATAAAGATATTCTAGTTGTTAGATTACAAAGATTAAGTAAATTAATAGAATTCAAATCAAATATTTAGTTCGATAAATATTCTTCGAAGAGTTTAGATAAAGAAGATAGCTAAATATACTTCTTTTTGTTAATAATATCGACTTAATCGATTTTGTCAATTATAATTTGAACAAAGTTTTAATAAATAAACAATCAATAGACTCTTAAGTAAATCTTATATTTTTGTTGTTTTATTTTAAGATTATAACAAATGTAGATTTGAGTAAGTTTAATAGACTTGATTTGTTTAAGAAATAAAGTATTAATAGATAATTCTTGATTAAATTGTTGTTTTCGCTTAATCGTAAATAAAGCTTGTTAATTATTTAAAACTTAACTAAGTTATTTAATCTCTTTATTTTTTTTTTAATTTTAACAATTATAAGAATAACAATATTATTTTGTGTTTTTGCGATTGTTAGATCGATCTTTTTAGTCTTTTTATTTTAGTAAGACTAAATATTAGTTTTTTTAATTTGAGTCTTTTGCATCTTCGCGATAATTAAGAGCTTTTTAATTTTATTTAAACAAAATGAATTGCTATTTAATTAAGAGTCGCGTCTAGATGTTGCTTTTAAAATAGTTAATAAAGTTATTTTAATCTTCGAAGTATGTTTGCGATTTAATTTATTAATTTGTTTTATATATTGTAGTAAGGAAAATTAACTAACATTTGTTTTAGCTATTGCATAAACAAGTTAACTTATTTAATTATTAATAAAGGAATTTTGCAATAAATAGAAAAACAAAGATTAAGAAGACTAAATAATTTAGTCTTCTTATTAATGCGTCGAAACAAAGTTTTGCCTCGCTTTGATAATGCGTCTTCGATTGATTATTAATTATTTAATTATCAATTTCTAGTTATATAATTGTTACATAGTTAATTCTTCGATCTTTAGAACTTACTATTAATAAATATTTGTTAAAAATAATTAGCGTTCTTTAGCGAAAGCAACAAGTCGCAAATAAGATAAACTTAGTTGTTTTTACAACTTATATTAGCTTTCTTAGTAGAATGTTTGTGTCTAGAATCTTTGATTAAATGCTAGTTATTTAATTGTTAATAATTGAAGATTTTAGTTGTTTAAGTAGTTAAGAGATTGATTGTTCGATAAGTTTTAATAGCTCTCTAGTTATTGTTTTAATAGCGTTATAGTATTAATATTTCAATTTTTGGAGCAATAATAATCTAGATATTTAGATAATTGATTGTTAGCTTCTATGCATTAGAAATTAATAAAAACTTAGCTAATCGTAGTAGTTGTAAATTTATTGTTAATTCGATTTACTAGCTATACTTTAGATATTCTAGTTAACAAGCAAATAAGTTTCTTGCTCTATTTTGAACTTATACCTTGTCAAAATAATAAATAATAGAACGCTTAATTGCTATGTAAAAGCTAAGACTTTGTCTATCTATATATATTGATTGAAGCTATTCGAATTGATCACGTAATGTTAGATCGAGTAATATTGGGCCAAGTAGTGCTCGCACTAGACTAGATCGATTATAGTATTTCGATAGTTTGTTATTTAAATTCTTTTATTTATAAGTAAGAGCTATAAAGTCGACAATATTGTATAATTGTTTATTTATCTTTTTTGTTGCTACTATATATCTAACTTGCTACGTAAATATATAAATATTGTAATAGAAATGTTTTTTTTTAGATATTATATAGTTGTTTGTCAAATAAGATTTCTCTAATAGTTCTAGATAGAAGTATTCTATCTTAGATAGTCTAAATTGCTTCGATCTTATTGTTACTAGACTAATTGTTTGAATCGAATTAATTCCAAAAGTCGGAATCGAAAACCGAGCTATTAATGAATATTACTATATATAGTATACTAGTATACTATATATAGTAGTTTTTCTTAAATCGATTTTAATAGTTAGAATCGAAACTTAAATCTTAACACAATTATATAATAAATTTGATTTTGCGCAATTAGTCTAATTATTATAACAATAATAGAGACGCTTTGTAGATATATAGATTTAAGATTAGATATTAAAAACTTTTTAATAAAATAAAAGACAATATTTTGTAAATAACTTTTGCTTTTGTTTCTATTATAATTATAGTTATTGTTTGAGCATATAGTTTATCCTAAGTGCAGATTTCCCACTTAGGACGAGCTTATCTTGGATAGGAATTTCTATTTGAGATAAGCTTTGTTTATACTTAATCTATGCTCAATATAGGGCATACTAAATAAAACAAAGATTATAAGTTTAAAAAGACGCCTTTATTGCAAGTTGTATATATTAAATATATACTAAATCTATAATCTTGTTATTCTAAAGCTTATCTTAAGTAAAAAATTTGCACTTAGAATAAGCTTTGTTTATGCAAAGTCTATACTTTACATAAGTTGTACTAAATTAAATAAAAAAATTTAAAATTTAAAAATGCGTTAAAAGAAAATGTATATATCTAGTATATATTAAATATATAAATTGATTATTTTAATACATTAAATAATTATAATTTTGTTCGATTTCTAAAATTCAAAATAAGTTAGATATATATTTAATATAGTTTATAATTACTAAAAGAAAAATTATTATCTTAATTTTAAGCGCGCAATTTCGACGCACTTATACAAAATGCAATTTAAATATAGATTTAATATTGCTATAGCATATATTAAAAATAAATAAAATTACGCAAGTTGCGCGTTAAGTTTTTAGTATATTTTGTAAAATTAAAATACAATTATCGCGTTTTTTATTTTTATCTTTTTTAATTATTTGTATTATTGTAGTATATACTTCTAATTTTATCAATAAATTTATAGTATAAATTTAATATATTTTTTAATTTTATTGTTTTTATTATTTTAATATATATTTAACATAAATGTTATTGCAATTTAGCTTGTTAATATTAGAATATATTACAACAATTCTAGTATAACAAACGCACAAAACTTGTTTTCTTTAAAGTATTATTATAATAAGCATAGCATATACAATGCTTTTGTCTAGTATATATTAATTATATACTTAAGAATTTTTTTTTAATTCGAATTTTAATTTTGTAACTAAATGTAAGCGTCTAATTATAACACAATTTTATATTAAATATATACTAAATTTATATTTAATATATATAAAATTCAACTAAATAAATAACAAATCTAATAAAAAGATATTTTTTGTTGCAATTTAATTTATGCTAAGCATTAACAATATTTACTATTAAATTTTTAAAAAATAAAAAATAATTTATATATAAATTTAATTTAAGTCTAGCATATATTAAATATTATTAATTGTGTTAAATTTTAAGATTTGAATTGTCTTCTTTAATACAAATATATAAATTGTATAAATTTAATTGCGACTCTATATATACTAAATATTAACAAATATAATTGTACAATAACATTAATTAATTAAATATATAAAATAACTTTTATTGCTTTTAATTGTTAATTATTTGTATATATAATTGTAGTTTTATTTATATTCGATATATATTAAGTCGAAATTAAAATCAAATTATATTGTTACTAAAAAATATATTATATTAAAGCAAATAAACAAATATTTTAATTAATTATATATAATTTATACGCTAAATATATGCAATTGTAAATCTAAACACAAAAAATATTTCTTTAAATATACGTTATTTTAAAAAGAAATATATGTCTTTTTTATATTTAATATATATCTAATTTATACTAATTTAATGCTATAAAACTTTAAATTAGATTCGAAAAATAATAAGATACAAACTATTTTATAAAGTTAAAGTATAACTTTTATATATTTTGTTTAAGCTAAATTTATATTTTATATAAATATAAATATATAATTAATATAATTGTCTATTAATATATTAACAATATAAAGTATATTATGTAAGTTAAATTAATATTAAATATATATTAAGCTTATATAGAACAATTGTTATAATTAAGAATTTGCAATTGTTTTTAATATATACTTTTATTGCAAAATAAACTTATTTTATAGTTATTATATACTTAATCTATCTTTTATTTTTTTTGTTTTTATACTATATATATAAATGCTTATTTTATAATTTAAGATTTTAATAATATATTAATTATATATAGATTCGACTAATATTAGATTTGTATTAATACAACTTTTAAAATTATTAATTAATTATTATTTATTGTTTTTTTTTAAATATTTGTCTTTTAATTTAAAAAATATTTGCAAGAAATATACTTTTAACTTAGTTTTAAAATATATTAAGCTTACGTTAATTTACTTTTAGCGTTATACTAATACTTTAATTGAAAAGCTTTTTTTTATATATTTTATTATATTAGTTTGTACTTAATATATATTTAGACTATGTGCAAATTAATATATTTGTTATAGATATTAAATCTTCTAATAAATTATTTAATTATATTTTAAATCTAATTTATATTAAGTATATATTAGCATTAAAGAAATATAAAGAAACAAAGAAATCTTATAATAATAATGCGCTCAAAATTTTAAATTTTTTTAAAGATTTATATTTTATTTATATTTAATATATATATAGTTAACGAAAAAAAATTATTTGTAATAATAAAAAGTCAAATACGATAATTAACTCTAGTAAAAGAGTTTAAAATTTGTATATATTATATTTATATTTATTATATATATAGAAAAGAATTACGATAATTTTTTAATTTAAACAAAAGCAAGTCTTATTTGTTAATTTATTATATTAAAATTATGCTAATTTTATACTTAATAGATGCTTGCGTTCTAATTAATATTTTAATAACAAAAAAGAGTAAAATGTTATCTACAATTTTATATTATATTTATAATATACTTATATTAAGTTTATATATAATTAATTCTTTTTTAAATAAATTTATCTCTATTAACAACAAAAGTTAATACAACTATCTTTTTATTTATACTAAAATTATACTAAGTTTATATTTAGCTAATATAATTATTGCAAAAACTATTATTACGTTTACAACTAAAAAAGACAAAGATTAGATTGCTTTTTATCGTATATATTATATATATATTAAGCATAAATTAGAACAAATTAACAACAAAAAGCTTTTAAGATTGTTTAATTAAATCTTAGACTTAATATATATTATATATAATACTTTAATTTGTTTCGATTAATTATATGTTTTCGATTATGTTTAGCATATATAATATAGACAATTAAGTACTTGTTTTTTTAACTTTAATTTAACAAAATAAGTTAATATTTATTATATGCTTTGCTTTTGTATAATTGCTACAACAATTATATTTTAATAAAAAAATTTCTTTTGCAAATTAATTTAAAATAAAGTATAATCTATATTTAATATAAAATCTCTTTATACTTTCTTTAATTTTAAATTATATTTTTTTTTTAATTATATTTAAATATATGTTAAGTCTATATTTTGTTTACGTTTGCTATATATTTATCTTATTTATTATTTTAACTTTATACTTATTTTTTTTATTCTAAATATTATTTTTTATAAGATAAAATTAAACAAACAATTATAATAATTTGTTGCGTTGTTATACTTATTAGTTTTATAAATAATATAAATATTTTATATATCATTTCGTTTTCAATTGTTTTTTTTTAATTTCGAATTTTTTAATAAAGTAATAAATCTTTTTTTAAATTAATATTTAATATAAATTTAATATATATTAGATTTATACGTAGTCTTTCAAGTTTAAACAAAAGCTTTTAAATTATCAATATTATATAGTATTTATAAAACAAAAATATAAATTTATAAACTAATTTATCTTTGTTGTTGTCTTAATTGCTTAATAAATATTGTTAATTTACTTATAATAAAATTACATTTAAAATATTTTTTGTGTTGTTAATAATATTAAATTTTTTTAATTTAACAACTTTTTTTATTAGTTTTTTCTCTTTTTTTTTAGAAGTCTGTTACATTTTTGACGCATACGTTGTATGCGTTGTTTTTGTACTTAATTTTTAATTTAATATTTTAATAGTATTGCTCTGTATTTTTTACTTAATTTTAATATGTTGTTTATAAAGTTTAAGTTTAATTTATGCTTATTTGAGTTAAATAATAATATATATCGAATTAATATTTAATATTTGTTTTTTCTAAATAATATCTTTATATATTGTTGTATTAAAGAGAACGTTTTAGAATTTTTATTAAATATATGCTAAATTAATGCTTAACATTTATCTTTTCTAAATAATGTCTCTATATATCGTTGTATTAAAAAAGATATTTTAAAATTTTTATTTAATATATGTCGAGTTAATATTTAACATCTATTTTTTTTAAATAATGTCTCTATATATTGTTGTATTAAAGAAAATATTTTAGAATCTTTATCTAATATATATTAAGTTAATGCTTAATGTTTTTTTTTTAAATAATATTTTTGTATATTGTTATATTAAAAAAGACGTTTTAGAATCTTTATTTAATATAAATTTTTTATTAAGTAAGTAGTTTTTAAGTTGCGACTTTAAAATATATAAAAAATCTTGTTATTAAATTTAGATATTATATTTGTGTCAAATTTATACTTAGAATCAAATCTATTAAAAAAGAGTATTATATAAGAATTTTTTAAATTAAAAGAAAGATATAAATATTGTCGACAATATTTTATAGTTTTTCGATTTTTTTTATTTATAATTTGATTAATTATTAAATTAAATTAAAGATAAACTAATTATATATTTTTTTTTAATTAATTAAGCAACAATACAATTAAATTTACTACAATTGCGTTAAATAAATAAAATATTTTTTTCTATTTTAAAATTGTTTTTTTTAAACATCTTAATAGCGTGTTTTCTTATTTTAGTATATAATTAGTATAAATACAATTTAAAATAAATATAGATTCTATTTAAATATAAAAGCAAGTAATAATAGTTTTTGTTTTGCAAATTTATTATCTTAAAAGTAATTGCTTTCTTCTATGTTAATATAATTGCAAATTAGCGTTTATTAATATAAAGAAATCTTTAATTTCTTTTTATATAGTTTAGCAAAAATTTATTTTGTTTTTTAATATTTAATTTATATCTTAAGTTTAAGATATAATATATTTATACTATTTATGCGCTATAGTAATTTGTTAATAGTTTCGATCTTTTAAAGTTAATTAATAAAATAAGTTGCTAAATAATTAAAATAACATTTTTAAAAATTATGTTTAGAATATATTTAACAAAAGATTAATATATATTTAAAATATTTAAATTACTCTTAAGAGTTGTTAAGATTATAAAAATATTTTTTAAATTTTAAATAAAACATTAGTAATATCTATGTAATTCTAATATATATTAAGTATATTTTAAGTTTGTTTTTTGTTTATATTTATTATAAAAATTCGCAATTCTTTGTTTTTATAATTAATATAAAAAATTTAAATAATTTAACAAATAATTTCTTTTAATACTTTAAATATTTTAATAAATATTGTATAATAATTTTCAATAATCTCTATATTAATTTACGTGTAACAATAGATATTAATTTCTATTATAATTTGAGCGTATATTTAATGTATATTATATATACATTAAATTTACAATAATAATTCTTGTTTTAATTTAAGATATTATATAGATTTGTTTTGTCTTAAATCTATTTAAATATAAAATTTATTTTAAAATATAATTAATTTATAAAAAATTTAATTCAAGCATAAATATAGTATACAACAATATATTGTTAAAAAATTTTATTAAAATAAATAATATTTTTAATTTATTGCTTTTTTAAAGAACGCAATTGATTAAAAGCAAATTTTTGTTTAACTTTTATAAATTATAAGTTAAATTTATACAATACTTAAACTAAATATAAACTAATTTTTTAAAATTGTTTTAATAAAAAACTTTTCAAATTTTTGCTTTTAAATTAATATTGTTATGCAATTTTTTATATTAAGATTATTGTATATATAACGCAAAGCAATCTTGTTATATTTTGCTTATAAATTAAATATAATAGAAGAAATAATAAAGTGTTTTGCAAAATGTTTAGCACAAACGATATATATACTAGATATAAACTTAATTTACGTATTGTTAAAAATAGTAAATCTTGTTGTTTAATTGTTGCAATTATGTTGTTAATAATTTTTCGAAACATTTTAATAAAATATAGTAAATAATAAGTATAATTTTTGTATACAATTAGTATAAAGAATAAAAATTGTTTTTAATTAACAAAAATATAGATATTTAATTGCGTATTGTATATACTAGTTTTAATTTTATTATTTCTTTAAGAATAATTAAATTCTATATATATTTAATATATATTAAATTTGTATTAAAATAAAATTAATTGCAAATAAAGTTTCTAGAAGCTAGATATTTAATAAAAATACAATTTTTTATGCGTTGTTGTAATTTGTAGTTTATTAAAACGCGAAAATAATTAATATCGATATATATTAAGTTTGCGTTAATAATTCAATTTATATATTATAATTTTATATTAAAAAATAAAAAGCATTTAATTTAATAAATCTATAAGATTAGCTTACAAACAATATAAATAAAGTAAAAGTTTATTTTATAAATCTTTTATATAGCAAGCTTTTAATTTTTGTATACGCAAGTTATAAATTTAAAATGCACATAACATATATGTTAATTTTGTTATTTTTTAAGAAATTTATAATACTAGATCTCTATACAACGCTTTAATTGCGCGTTAACATTTATTATATATATCAATTAAGTAAAATATTGTCAAAAATTGTTAATATTTTTAAGTTTAAGTTTATTATATATTAAATATATATATAATATATCTAAATACGCATATTTGCAATATTTAATTTTAAAATATTTAAAACTTTAATGTTAAATTTTGTTTACTTTGTCTTTTTTCTTAATTTTTAAAAATAAAAAAGCAATCTAAGTAATTTTAAAATTAATTGTAATAACAAAGAATTAAATCTAGTTTTAATATAAATTAAAATTATATTTTACTTAAGTTAAATATATATTAAATATATATTTGTTAATTAATGTTTTAATAGAGATATTAATTAAAATCTTAACTAATATTGTGCTTTTTTTGTATACAAAATAAAGAATTCTCTTTAAATACGTATATAAATATGTTAAAATATTGTAATAATTTTGCACTTTTAATATAATTATTTAATTGCGTTTTTTAAAGATAATTGCAATCTTATTAATGTTAATAAAGTTCTATATATAATAAATATTAACTTAATATATAATAAATATAAAGCGTAAAAAAGAATTTATTTTTTTAAGTTTTATAAACAATAATTTGTTAAAACTATTAAAATCTTAATTGTTTAATATATTTTAATTTTTTTAATTGTTTATAAAAGCATTTTTGTTAATATTTTAATTATTTAATATTGTATTCGATTTAATAATATTAATGTTATTAAGATTTGAAGTTTACTTATATGTTTAGCAAATATCTAATATATAATAAACATAAAGTAAATCTTAATTTTATTTATTTATTGCGAAATTGTTTGTTAATCTTAATTTGCAAAATTTTTAAATATAAAAGAATTCTTCTTATTAAAAGATATAAAAATTTCGAAAACAAAAAAATTAATAGTATTATTAAAAAATATATTGTTGTTAAAATTTAAATTAAATATAGACTAAGCTTAAATATAATATGTATACAAAACAAATAATTAAATTTCGCAAATATAAAATTATATCAAACTTATACTACGCTTAAAAGTAATTTATATTATAACAAAATATAATTTTGCAATATATAAATTTTGTTTTTGAATTTAATTAATTGCACATTACGAATCTTACACAATTTTAAAAATGCTATAGATATAAAAAATTAAATTTATGTTTAGTATATACTAGAAAGAAGCAAAATTTTAGAAATTAATTTTTAGCTAATATTAAATAAAAAGATTTATACTTTATATAAGCTATATATATATTAAGTTTGTATTTTAATTGCAAATAAAGATTGCGATTAATTTTTGTAATTTAAAATAACTATGCTAAGCATAAGCTAAGCATCGACAAAGTTTATTTTAGATAGAAATTTTTACTTGAAATAAGCTCGTCTCAAGTGCGATTTCTGCACTTGGAGTAAGCTACAATCTATTATTGTTCTCTTTTGTATAGTTTTGTAATATACATATCTACTAATATTATATATCTTGCAATAGTAAGATATTATAACAATAAGAGAAGACTTGTTTTTTATAAGAATTTTGCAGATTTTGTAATATAAAACTACTTTAAAGAGATGCTTTCTTCGACAATATTTTTAATATTTTTAATATTATTCTAAATAATGTTTGTTCTATTAAATTAGAAGCTTTAGATTGTATAAATACTTTCTTTGTATCGATTTTATTATACAATTTTTGCTATATTTCTCTAATCTTAATAGATTAATTGTTTATTAACTAAATAAGAGTATTAATATCTAATTTCGAGACTATATTTTAAAAGTCTTGTTCGACAAAGTTGTTTAAACAATTGTTTTATATTTCTAATATATTATAACAAGTATATATAGTTTTTAATTGTTGCTTTGTTAATCTTATTGTCTTTATTTTTATTATAGTACTAAGTAACTGTTTTATATTTTTCTTAATAAATAATAAAAATATTTTTGATAAGATAAAGAAGAAGAAAAAGAGAAACAAAGTAAATTCTTTGCTATTGTTTAATTTAACAACAACAATAAAATCTATAGAAAGGTTGTTGTCAATTGTAAATTCTATCAAATTAGAGTTCACTAAAGAGAATCTTTTTTTTTAATAATTTTCTTATTAATTTGTAGACAATATAGTAGACAAAATATTCTTTACAAGCAATATATTACTTTGTTATAATAACTGCTTTATTGTAACAAGTCTATTAATAAAAGATAGATAATTGTAAGCTTGTTAAAGCTATTATTTGTTAGAAATTAGTAGATCTAATGTAGATATAATAAGTAAAGTAGTTAATTAATTGCTATCTAAGATGCCTAAGACAGATATTTAGACAGATCGATCGGAATTAAGAGTCTAAGATCGATGCTAAATCTAATTAGACAATCGTCCTGCAGATCTTTATAGAATCTATAATATTTAGAAAGTAGAAATTAAAGTCTTTAACTACTTAAGCTTGCTAAGCGTTAATAAAAAAGTTATAACTAATAATTTTTTGAACAATATCAGCGTCTTTCAACTAGCTATAGAACATTAAATTGTAAAAAAAGTTAAATATATACTATGTATTATAAATTGTAATATAACGAGCTCTTCTATCTTTATATCTAACAAATAGACAAATAATTTTAATATCTATAGCAAATAAACTGTTTTCTATATTCTTAACTAATTGTTAAGATATCTTCGAATAAAATACAAAGATACTAAAATCTTCAAACATACATTGTAAGTATCTTATATCGAAGATTTATTTGCGCAAGAAACAATTAACAATAAAAGCTAATATTATAGTTATAAAAGCAAGCAATTCAAGAATTGCAAATAAGATTGTTACAACAACAAAAACAAAGTAATATCTATAGACTATTACTTTAATAGTCTTTTACTCTTTGTTGTTGTTGTTCTTGTTTTTGTTCTTGTTCTTGTTAAACTTAAACTTAAACTTGTTCTTATTCTTTTTAAATTTAAAATTCTTTTAATTATTCTTTTAATTATTATAATTTTAACAATATTTGTTTTTACTATAATTTTAGTTGTTTTTGAAGCTATTGCTCTTTAAAACAAGATATAGTTTTAAATATAAATTTCAATAATTTAATTTTTAATAATCTATTTTATTGCAACTTGTATACTTCTTTTGTTTAATATATATAAAGCTAGAATTGTTAACAACATAAAAAGTATCTCTTGTAATAGCAATTAGCTTAATAATTGTTATTAAAATTAAAATAGTATTAATAGCTAAGATATTTATTAAATTAATATATTAAATTTTGTAATTGTAAATAATAGCAAACAACTTTTACTTTCGAATACTATCTTTATTAAAAAAAATTTACTTTAATATCTATTAATTAATAAAGAAGCAAATAGTATTGTTAAGATTAACTAAATACTTAAAGATAAATTAATTCTTATTTATAGCTAAATTACTTAAATAGATAGACAATTTATTAATAAAATTGCTAAACTTAATTTTGTATTTATTAATATTTTAATAACTAAAAATCTTAAGAGATTTAAATTTAACAAAAATTCTTATTAGTATATTTAGTTTTTTAGACTTGTATATCTTAACAATCTTTTAATAAGTTTTTTTAACTAAATTAATCTTTTTTATATTATAATATAGATTTCTATTAACAATATTTCGAAATATATTTATATACTTTTTGTTGTTAATATTCTATTTAATTTGTTTTTCGATAATTATATTAAACAAGTCGACAAATCTAATATTTAATTTAATATATTTTTAGAGCTTAATTTATTTAAGAACTTTAAATAAGTCTTGTTCTTAAACAAGAAAGTTTATATTATTGCTAATTTTAGCAATTTGTTTTAAAATTGCAAGAGATAACGCAAAAATATTAGTAATTATAATAATATTAATATAATCTACTATTTTTAGAGCTTTACTAATAGCTTGTAAGCAACAAATAATAGTACTAGTAAATATAGTAAATAGACGCAATTGCGCAATAACAATCTTAATAAAGATATTCTAGCTATTAGATTACAAAAATTAAGTAAATTAATAGAATTCAAGTTAAATATCTAGTTTAATAGATGTTTTTTAGAGAATTTAGATAAAAAAATATAGCTAAATATACATTTTTTTGTTAGCAATATTAATTTAATTAATTTTGTTAATTATAAATTAAACAAAGTTCTAATAGATAAACAATCAATAAGCTCTTAAATAAATTTTATATTTTTGTTGTTCTATCTTAAGATTATTATAAATATAGATTTAAACAAACTTAATAGACTTAATTTGTTTAAAAAATAAAGTATTAATAGAAGATTTTTAATTAAATTGTTATCTTCGCTTAATTGTAGATAAAACTTGTTAACTATTTAGAATCTAGTTAAACTACTTAATCTTTTTATTCTTCTTCTTAATCTTAATAGTTATAGAGATAGCTATATTATTTTGTGTTTTTGCAATTGTTAAATCAATCTTTTTAGTCTTCTTATTTTAATAAAACTAGATATTAATTTTTTGATTTAGATTTTTTGCGTTTTTGCAATAGTTAAGAGCTTTTTAATTCTATTTAAACAAAATTAATTATTATTTAATTAAAAGTTGTATCTAGAAACTGCTTTTAAGATAATTAGTAAAACTATTTTAATTTTCGAAGTATATTTGCGATTTAGTTTATTGATTTGTTTTGTATATTGTAGTAAAAGAAATTAACTAGTACTTGTTTTAACTATCGAGCTAATAAGTTAACTTATTTGATTGTTAATAAGAGAATTTTGCAATAAACAAAAAAACTAAAATTAGAAAGACTAGATAATCTAGTTCTCTTATTAATATATCGAAACAAGATTTTGTCTTACTTTAATAACGTGTTTTTAACAAAATACTAACTATTTGATTGTCGATTTTAGACTAATTGTTCGGGTCGAGTTGATTCCAAAAGTTGGAACCAAAAACCGAGCTATTAATAAACGTTACTATATATAGTATACTAGTATACTATATATTGCAGTTTTTCTTAAATCGATTTTAATAATTGAAATCGAAACTCGAATCTTAGCACAATTACATAATAAATTTGGTTCTGCGCGATCAGTCTAGTCGATTTCCAATTATATAATTGCTATATAACTAGTTCTTCGATCTTTAGAACTTACTATTAATAGATATCTATTAAAAATAATTAGTGTTCTTCGACAAAAGCAACAAGTTGCAAATAAGATAAACTTAGTTGTTTTTACAACTTATACTAGCTCTTTTAGTAAAATATTTGTATCTAGAATCTCTAGCTAGATAACAATTATTTAATTGTTAGTAATTGAAAATTTTAGTTGTTCGAATAATTAAAAAATTAATTGTTCAACAAGTTTCGACAGTCTTTTAGCTATTGTTTCGACAATATTATAGTATTAATATTTCAATTTTAATAAACTAATTTAAATATTTAAATAATTGATTGTCAACTTCTATATATTTAAAATTAACAAAAACTTAGCTAATAGTAACAATTGTAAGTCTATTGTTAGTTCGATTTATCAACTATAGTTTAGGTATTCTAGTTAACAAGCAGATAAGTTTCTTGCTCTATTTTAAATTTATAACTTGTCAAAATAATAGATAGTAGAACGTTTAGTTACTATATAGAAGTTAAAACTTTGTCTATCTATATATATTAATCGAAGCTACTCGAACCGATTACATAATATTAAGTCAGATAGTATTGGATCAAATAGTATCGATACTAGACTAGATTAATTACAGTATTTCGACAAGCTTTTTAATTACTAATGTTTTTAACAAAAATATACAATTTATTGTTTATTTCTAATAATATTTTTGCAAAAAATTAAGAATTAAGTGTAAACTATTAATTGTATTCTATTCAGAAATTAATAATTAAATCGAAAATATTAATACTATTTTTAAATAATATTTTTGAATATATATACAATATAATTAGAATAACTAAATTAATTATTTTGCTATTATTAAGTTTATTAAAAACAATTATATTAGTAAATCTACTAATTTATTGTTTTTCCTTGCTATTAAAAACTATTTATTATAATTAGATTTAAAGTTATTTGAAATCTTTTCTAACAATAGTATATTAGAAGCTTGTTACAATATAAAAAATATTAACAAAACTATTAAAAAAATCGAAACTCTATAAGATTTTCTTTTTTAAAAATTTATCTAAATTTAAGTTAAACAAATAAAATTTGCTAATTGTAGATATATTGCAATTTCGAAGTTTAAAATCGATAATAAAATTATACTTAATATTTAAAATATTAAAACAACTCGATTATATAAATTTTTAAAATATAAGAATATAGATCTTTATAAAATAATTTAAGCAATTAATAATTATATCTACAAACTAGAACTATTTAAATATATAAAAGTTTATTTAGTATTTTATTTATAGTTTCTATATTTTAATAAAAATAAACTTCTATTAAATTAACAAATTAAATTCTTGTTTCTTATTAATATTATTAACAATATTAGCAACAAAAATTTCAATTAAGATATTATAATACAATATATATAAGAATAACAATAATGCAAATTTAAGTCTAATAGTTACTAATAATAGATACAAAATATCTTAGCATTAAATTCTTTTTATAAGTTATATAATCTATAATAATAGATTTAAATAATTAAACTACTTTATAACTAACAACTGCTCTAACTTTATTATTAACTTTTATTACAAATATTTAGATACAGCAAAATCTTACTAAATATTTAAGATATCTTCTAATTAAGAATCTAATAAATAGAACAATTTGTATCTATATATTTTCTATATTTTTCTATTATTATTGTTAAATATTATTTAAAATATATCTATAGTTCTTGTTGTTATATCTAGAATTAATCTCGAAATTGTATTGTTAATATATTACTATTGTCGAAAGTTACTTGCTATATATTTGCAATCAAAATTAAATACTTTTTTAAATTAGATTTTCTTAATATACTATTTTGTTTTCTATATTAGTTAACAAGAATCTCGAAAGTAAATTGTTAATATATTACTATTGTCGAAAATTAATTAATATATATTTGCAATTTTTGTTATTATTTCTATAATATTTTTGTTAAATATCTTATAGATATTTCTTCTAAATATTTTTTAAATAAAAATTAATTTAATTTTTTTTTCCTACGTTGCAGATTTAGACAAATATATTTAAATATAATTAAAATTTAACCAACTTTAACTTTTTAATATTGTTATTCTTTTTTATTGTTATTAATCTTTTTTCAAATTATATAACTAATTAATTCTCTAAATTTTTTTAAATATAATTAATTTTTTAAATTTTCTAGAATACAATTAATTTCTATTTTGCTATCGATTTTTTAATTTTTGTATTATATAATTTAGACTTTTTCTTAAAATTAAAATTAGTAATCTTTTGTATCTTTTTTAATTTTTTCAAATTTAATATTTTTTTAAAATTTATTTATTTTCTTTTCTTTTTCTTAATACTATTTGTAATATATATATTTTTTACTTTGTATATTATTGTTTATTTATATATTTTGTTTTAGAATTTTCGATCTATTTTTTTATTTAACAAATTTATTTTTTTGCTTAATAAATATTAAAAACTTTAGTTTTAATTGTCGAATAATACTTAATATATATTTAATATTAATCGAAGTTTATACTTAACAAATACTTAGAATTAACTAAAGTTGACTAAAAATATTAACTAAAAAATTTGATATTAAAGTATTTTGTCGAAACTTGCAAATAAAAAAAAAGAATAGTATTATAATTTTAGACTAAATAGATTTTGTTTTTTAATTATTTTTTAAATCTTTTTTTTCTAGTTTCGAATATATTATAAATAATATTTAGTATTTTAATATCTATAGTATTGTATAGTCTCTCTATAGGATAATTTCTCTATAGAAAACTAGTAAATTGCCAATAAACTCCCGGTGAACTCCCAATAAACATCCGATGAGAAACTAGTAATTTCCTAGTTTCTTTCTAGTAAATTACTCGTTATACTTGGTTTAATATTCCATAACACGTTCTGTCAAAATAATAGATAGTAGAATGCTTAGTTACTATATAGAAGCTGAAGCTTTATCTATCTATATATATTGATCAAAGCTACTCAAATCAATTACGTAATATCGAGTCGAATAATATTGAGTCAAATAGTATTAATATTAGATTAAATCAATTATAGTATTTTAATACTTTTATCTAATCTAAATTTAAAAATCAACTTCTATATAAATTATATTTTATATTTTATTAAGTTTAAAATCTATTTTAAAACTATTAAGTTTCAAATATCTTTTTAGCAAAAATAAAAAAAGTATATAAAAATTCTTTGTTAGCAATTTATATACAGATATATATATATTCACAAATTCGAAATATTCTAAAATTTAAGAAATATATAAAAGACAAAATTCTAACAAAAACTTATACAAATATTGTTAATAGTATTTAATAACTTTATTAATAAAATAAAGAAAACAATAAATGTAGATTTAAATTAGACTAATCGTCGAGTCGGGTTTCGATTCCAACTATTAAAATCGACTCGACCCGACGATTTCAACCCTAGGAATCGACTCGAAACTCGAGTCGATATTCGATTCTAATATTAGAAATCGAATCGAATTGCTAAGGAATCGAAAATTACGTTATTATGTCAAGAATTACTAATTTTAGATTTTATTATTATTAATAAAATGCAATATTTGCATCTATAGATTCTATAGATCTTATTAGGTTGCAGTTTATCCCAAATGCAAAAATCGTATCTAGGACGAGCTTATTCTAAATAAAAATTCTTACTTAGAATAAACTTTGTCGATGCTTAACTTATGCTTAACATAATTATTTTAAATTATAGAAATTAATTGCAATTTTTGTTTGCGATCGAGATGCAAGCTTAATATATATATAGCTTATATAAAGTATAAATCTTTTTATTCAATATTAACTAAAAATTAATTTCTAGAATTTTGCTTCTTTCTAATATATATTAGACATAAATTTAATTTTTTATATCTATAACATTTTTAAAATTGTGTAAGATTCGTAACGCGCAATCAATTAAATTTAAAAACAAGATTTATATATTGCAAAATTACATTTTGTTATAGCATAAATTACTTCTAAACGTAGTATAAACTTAATATAGTTTTATATTTACGCAATTTAATTATTTGTTTTATATATATATTATATTTAAACTTAATTTATATTTAATTTAAATCTTAATAACAATATGTCTTTTAATAGTATTATTAATTTTTTCGTTTTTAAAATCTTTATATTTTCTAGCAAGAAGAATTTTTTTATATTTAAAAATTTTGCAAATTAAAATTAACAAACAATTTCGCAATAAATAAATAAAATTAAGATTTACTTTATGCTTATTATATATTAGATATTCGCTAAATATATAAGCAAACTTCGAATTTTAATAATATTAATATTATTAAATTGAATACAATATTAAATAATTAAAATATTAACAAAAATGCTTTTATAAACAATTAAAAAAATCAAAATGTATTAAACAATTAAGATTTTAATAATTTTGACAAATTATTATTTATAAGACTTAAAAAAATAGATTCTTTTTTACGCTTTATATCTATTATGTATTAAGTTAATATTTATTATATATAAAGCTTTATTAACATTAATAAAATTGCGATTATTTTTAAAGAACGCAATTAAGTAATTGTATTAAAAGTGCAAAATTATTATAATATTTTAGCATATTTATATATATATTCAAAGAAAATTCTTTATTTTGTATATAAGAAAAGCACAATATTAATTAAGACTTTAATTAATGTCTTTATTAAAGCGTTAATTAACAAATATATATTTAGTATATATTTAACTTAAGTAAAATATAATTTTAATTTATATTAAGACTAAATTTAATTTTTTGTTGTTGCAATTAACTTTAAAATTATTTAGATTGCTTTTTTATTTTTAGAAAAAAAAAAAAAAAAAAGTAAACAAAATTTAATATTAAAGTTTTAAATATTTCGAAATTAAGTGTTGCGAATACGCGCATTTAAATATATTATATATATATTTAATATACAATAAAGTTAAGCTTAAGAATATTAATAATTTTTGACAATATTTTACTTAATTAATATATATAATAAATGTTAACGCGCAATTAAAGCGTTGTATAGAGATCTAGTATTATAAATTTCTTAAAAAATAACAAAATTAACATATATGTTATGTGCATTTTAAATTTATAACTCGCGTATACAAAAATTAAAAGTCTATTATATAAAAAATTTATAAAATAAACTTTTATTTTATTTATATTGTTTGTAAGCTAATCTTATAGATTTATTAAATTAAATGCTTTTTATTTTTTAATATAAAATTATAATATATAAATTGAATTATTAACGCAAACTTAATATATATCGATATTAATT
>JAABUS010000281.1_pt1 | contig 129178 bp, 115 predicted proteins | sample 5560161 | NCBI WGS metagenome assembly JAABUS01 (sample SAMN10711885, study PRJNA513376) | rock metagenome | isolation source: Antarctica rocks | place: Antarctica: Victoria Land, Trio Nunatak nord | collected 2016-01-04 | reverse complement strand
CGCGGGTGATCCTCACCCCGATCCGGGCCCCGAACGCCAATGCCCACGCCGAACGGGTCATCGAGACGATCAGGGCCGAGTGCCTCGACTGGACGCTCATCCTCGGGCGGCGGCATCTCGATCGAACGCTTCGGACGTATGCCGAGCACTACAACCGCGCGCGGCCCCATCGCGCTCTCGCCCTCGCGACCCCGCTGGCCGAAGCCTCAGACCCGACACCTGTGAACCCTCGCGATGTTCGCCGGCGGGACCTGCTGGGCGGGCTCATCCACGAGTACCACGGACGCGCTGCGTGATCGAATCTGGGTTTTCGACCCCCACGGGGTCGTTTCAGGGTCACGACCAGGCGTCCTCTCGACCGGAACCCCCCTCCCTCGAAGGATAATCAATGGTGGTACTTGGTGGTAGGAGCCGCGCGACCCGATGCCTTAGCGTCGAGGGGCGTGCGGCACCGGGGCTCGCGGATAGCGTAGCGGCGTCCACCCCACTGCATCGGCCACCGTGTTTGTAAGTTGCGATGCGCCCTGGGTAGGGTCGCCCATGGCGACGCATGCCCGTATGCTGGTGTGTATGCGAACCACACGCACGTCGTCCACCGACCTGATTCCACGCTACATCCGAATCCGGGAGGCAATCATCAAGCGGGTGGAGTCGGGCGCGCTGAAGCCAGGCGATCAGATCCCGTCGTTGCGGGAGATATGCCAGGAGTTCGGAGTGAGCTCCATCACGGCGCGACGAGCGCTCCTAGACCTGTTGAATGAGGGGATTGTGGAGCGTCGTGGCGGGCTAGGGGCCTTCGTCACTGGGACGCTGCGTCACGCGAGCGTTGCCGTCGTCATCATTGGGTACACCGAGTCGTCATGGCGGGGGGACAGTGGCTCCTTCGGGCAGCTCGTGGGCGGGATTGCGAGTGCCGCCTGGGAGGAGGAGGCGAGCCTTTCGGTCGTCCCCATCAACGACATGGCCCGGGCGAATGCATCCCTGTCCCGGCTGCTCCGGGATCAGCCGATCGACGGCGTGCTCTTCCGGATCGCCGGCGAGGTTGACTGGTCTATCCTGGACATTCCGCACACATACGGCGTCGAGGCCGTCCTGATCAAGCGGATAGCGCCCGGCGACTCAACCCCTAGCGTCGTGCCCGACGCCGAACGAGCCGGGCGGATAGCCGTCGAGCGGCTGGTCAAGGATGGGCATGAACGGATCGCGCTCGTGGCAACGACGGTCTCGCCAGACACCTACCGGGACCATCGCGCCGGCTTCGAGAGGGCAATGCGAGATGCGGGCCTGTCCATCATCCCGGACTTCATGCCGTCGCTCGGACGCGGCACTCGCCAGGATGGGGTCGCCATGACGACTCCGTTGCTCAGCCTGCCCAAGCCGCCCACCGCCATCGTGACCAACTCGGACTTCCTCGCGGCCGGGGTATACGAGGCGGTTGCCGCCGCCGGGGTCTCGATCCCTCACGATGTGTCGGTTGTGAGCTTCGACGATGTGGAATTCGCCGCGCACCTGACGCCACCCCTGACAACGGTTCGCCTCAGCTACTACGACCTAGGTCACTTTGCGGCGGCGGCCTTGTTCCGGGCCCTTCGTAAGGAGCCAGGGCCACAAGTCGAGATCGTGCCCGTGGAGCTGGTCGATCGCCAATCCGTGGCACCGCCTTCATGACGGAGGCGTGACCGCCACGCGCACCGTCGATCACGAGGCAGGTGAGGGATCGGTCGTCGTCGCATTGGTCAACGGGTGGATGGCCGAGCAGGGCTCATCCTAGTCCGTGCACACCGGCCGCCATGATCGATCATCAGAAACCGCGCGAACGGTGGGCCGGGCGAGTCGTACATTCCTGCGCTCCCGCCGCGGACGGCGTCGGCCGGCGACGAAGCGGTACGGACAAGACTGCGGGCGGCCTGTAACCGATCGGAAACCTGACACTGACGAGCTGCCCCCGACGCAGCCTGGTTCGCCGGCAGCCTGGATCCCTTCGGATAACCGGGTACTCCTCTCGGTCCACAGTGGCCTGACCGCGTCGCTATTACCGACACGATTAACCACCACACACCACGGACCCGGGCGAGGGTCACCGTCCGCTCTACCTCGGCGGACATCTGCATCTACTTGTAGGCCGATCCGTCGCGCTTTCGGGATTGTGCCGCTGATATGCTCGCATGCAAACATAGTGTCCGAATCTGATGGTCATTCCACGGAGGAGCGGTCCACCATGAAGCTTGTGACCGGCCGGACGATCACGGTGCAAGTCTCGATCGATGTCCCCTCCGTTGACGAGGCGATAGCGGTTGGGCACATGGCGCTCCGTGCCGGTGTCGATTGGCTGGAAGTCGGCACGCCGCTCATTCTGTTTGCGGGCATCCCTTCGATCCGTCCGATCGCAGAGGCCTTCCCAGGGCGGGAGGTGTTTGCGGACATCAAGCTCGTGGACGGTGCCCGCAAGTATGTCGTCGCCGCGACCAATTTCGGCGCCACGATGATCTCGATCTGTGGCGTCGCGTCGGACGCCAGCATCCGAGAGGCTGTGGCCGGCGCTCAGGAGACCGGTTCCCGGATCGTGGCCGACCTCTACGCTTCGCCAGATCCGGTCGCCCGCGCACGAGAGGTCGCAGCCTTGGGCGTGGACTTTGTGTACCTGCATTACGGCGGCGACCAGCGCGCCGAATCACCTGACGCGGATGACACCCTTGCGTTGATCCCACACGTCCGGGCGGTCGTCGCCGTACCAATTGGTGTGGTCACCTTCGACGCCCAAGGGGCGCTCGCGGCGGTCGATGCCGGCGCCGACATCGTCCTCATCGGCCATCCATTTCTGAACGGTCCCGAGTCGGAGGCCATGCTGACGGACTTCGTGCGCGTGGTGAAGGGCACGAAACGGACGCGGTTGCTCGTGGAGGCCCCGTCCGGCGCGTGAGATGAAGGGTCTGCTCCTCACGGCTCCGGGACACCTCGAGTACGCGGACCTTCCCGAGCCCATCGTCGAGGGCGACCTGGACGTCATCCTGCGCGTCGATGCGGCCAGCATCTGCGGCAGCGACACCCACGGATACAGGGGGCAGGGCGGACGGCGGCAGCCGCCACTCGTCATGGGTCACGAGGCGTGCGGCACCGTCGATACGGTAGGTCGCGCGGTCACCGACCTCGCACCCGGACAACGCGTCTTCATGATGCCGATGGAGGCCTGTCTGCAGTGTCGGTCGTGCTCTCAGGGCCGATATGACGCCTGCACGCGGCGCAAGGTGTACGGCGCCGACCTGCCGGGCGCCTTTGCGGATCGAATTCGCATCACGGCATCGAGCGCGGTCCCGATCCCCGACGGCGTGTCGGACATCCAGGGCTCGTTGCTGGAACCGCTGAGCGTTGTTCTCAAGGGGATCTCGCGGGCTCAGGTTCGGCCTGGCGACGCCATCGCCGTGGTCGGCGGCGGACCCATCGGCCTGCTGTCCGTGGCAGTGTTACGCCTGTATCAGCCGCACCATCTGATCGTCGTGGAGCCTAATGCGACCCGGCGTGCGCTCGCGGTGTCGCTCGGCGCGACGGCCGCCGTGGACCCGGCGGCCGGTGAGGCCGCGGACCAGATCCGCGACGTAACTAGCCTCACGGGCGTAGACTTGGCGGTCGAGGCAGTTGGCATTTCAGAAACCGTCGCGACGGCTGTCCGCGTGATCCGACCGGAAGGCGTCATGGTGTGGCTCGGAAACGCCGGCCGCGTCGTGGAGATCGACGAGTTCGACGTTGTGTGGAAACAGCTCACCATCCTTGCCAGCGTCGGCGTCACCCGGGAGGCGGTACGTCGGGCGATCGCCCTAGTCGAGCAGGAAGCCGTTGCGGTGGAGCGCCTGGTGGGTGCGGTTGTACCTCTCGTAGACGGCGTGCCGGCCTTCCACCGCCAAGCCAGCGATCCTGACCTCGTAAAGACGGTCCTCGTTCCGTGATGGGCCCCGCGCGAGCGGGCGGCCCGGGACAGAGCCCGGCTTGTACGCCGTCGCCGGCGGCCTTCTCGATGGCGGGACCCTACGCGACACGTGCGATCTGGTTCAGACGGGCTAAGGTCGATCCCGGCTCATTCGCGATCGCGCGGATCTCAAGCGCAGTTCATCGCGTCCGCGCCGCCGTCATCGATGTCGAAGTGCTCGAACTAGCTGTGGTCACCACGGACGTTGTTGACAACGACCGAGGGTGAGAGTCCACCGAGCGCGGTGTGCGGGCGGCGTTGATTGTAGAAGTCGACGAACGCTGGCAGCACCGCGAGCCGCTCGGCGTTTGAGCGATACGGCCGGGCGTAGGCCCACTCCCTGACGAGCGTCCCGATGAACCGCCCGGCCTTGCCGTTGGTCTGCGGCCGATATGGCCGCGTCCGGCTGTGGCGGCGGTCACCGAGGACCGCCCGATAGACGTTCGAGCGATAGGCCACGCCGTTGTCGGTCAGGACCCGCTCGACCCGGATCCCCTCCGCGGCGAAGACCGCCAAGGCCTGCTCGAGGGCAGTCGCCGCGCTGACCCCCGTCTCGTCTGGCACAGGGACGACGACCGAGCGTCGGCTGCGGTCGTCGATGATGACCTCGAAGTGGTCGTAGCCGAGGCGCACCGGATGGCGGCGTGTCTCGGTCGACCGGCCCCGGACCCGGTGGCCGCCCCCGTCGGGGATCCGCCCGAGCTTCTTGTGATCCTGGTGGACGAGTGCACCCGGGTGGCAGACCTCATAGCGCCGGACAGGCAGGCCAGTCGGTCGGTCGAGGTCGGCCAGGCGAGGCATCGCGGCCCGGCGCAAGACCGCGCTGACGGTCGACGGCGGGTGGCCCAGGAGCGGTCCGAGGCGATCCGGGCCCCAGCGCCATTCGCGTCGCGCCGCCACGATCCGCTGGACGTCTCGGGCCGGCGTCGCACGTGGCGAGCGATGGGGCCGCGAGCTGCGGTCGGCCAGGCCGGCCGCTCCTTCGGACCGGTACCGGCGGACCCACTTGTGGCCGGTCGCCCGGCTGATCCCCTGGGCCTCGGCGGCCGTGGCCACCGTCCATCCGTCGCGAACCACACGATCGATCAGGAGCTGGCGTCCGAACAGGTTGAGACGCGCCGTACGATGCGCCACGAGAGCCTCCTCACGGTTTGGAGCTTCAACACCCCGTACCGTGCCCGGAGGCTCTCACTTGTCAACAACGTCCCTGAGGACGACAACTAGCGCTCCAAGGCCCGAGGTGTCACGACCCTCCACCGACGCGAGAGCGCAGTCATCCGGACGATCCTCAGCCCGTCGCCTGAGGACGCGACTCCGGCTGAGCCGCCGACCTATCTGCGCGGTGTCGCTCAGCGGGCGGGGTGATCGCGCCGCGCAGGGTCTGCGCGAACGCTCCGAGCAGGAGCGAACAAGACACCGCGCCCGCGTCGAGGGTCCCCCGCGATCGCTCGCCGAGACGACTTGCGCGTCCGATCATGGCGACAAGATCGCGCGTCGACTCCTTGCCGCGCTCGGCGGCTTCGGCCATCGCCGCGAGCGCCTGGTCCATGGTCGCTCCGCTGGCCCGGCTGTGCCGGAAGGCGGCCCGAGCCGGCACGAGGACGTCGATCAGGGTCTTGTCGCCGACGCGCGCCCCACCCAGCTCCAGGACCGCATCCACCCCGCGGTCGAGCATCCCCTCCACCGTGCTGGCATCGATGACGTCGGTGCCGGCGCTGGCCGCGGCCATCTCCCCGAGGAAGGTGCCATACAACGGACCCATGGCGCCTCCGATGTCGGCCAGCAGCGTATCGGCAATGATCTGCAGTGCCTCCGATACCGAAACCTGGCGGCTGCCGATGCGGTCGGCCGCCATGCCGAACCCCTTGGTCATGTTGACGCCGTGATCGCCGTCCCCGATGGCGCCGTCGATGGCACTCAGTTCCGCCGCGTGTGCCCGGATTACCGCGACGAGGGCCTCAGCCAGGGGCGCGCCTGCGGATGCGGGCACACCCTCGACGCTCATCAACGCGCGCTTCGGCTCAGTCCGACGCTTTCACATGCCGCGTCCAGGCATTCGGCGAGATCATCGTCCAGGCGCATGACAGTGAGCGTGGCGCCCATCATCTCGAGCGATGTGAAGTAGTTTCCTATCAAGCTTCGGGCAGGGGTGATCCCGACTTCCCGGAGCATTGCGTCGATTTGGGCGTAGAGGACGTAGAGCTCCATCACGGGAGTTGCCCCCAGACCGGAGACTAGGACCGCTACCTCGTCGCCCCTGCCGAATGGAAGGTCGGGCAGAATGATGTCGAGCATCATCCGGGCGATCTCGCGGGCCGTCCGGAGTTCCGTCACGCGCACGCCGGGCTCGCCGTGATGCCCAATCCCGACCTCCATCATGCCGGGCTTGATCTGGAAGTTCGGGTGTCCGACGGCGGGAATCGTGCATGGCATCAACCCGACGCCGACGCTCCTCGTGTTGTCGTTCGCCTTCTGTGCCGTCGCGACGACCTCCGCCAGACCGGCCCCCGAGGCGGCTTTTGCCCCGGCGACCTTCCACATCAGGACCTCTCCTGCAACGCCGCGCCGCTTGTCACGTTGGGTGACCGGCGCCGACGGCACGTCGTCGTTCGCGACGACCGTGTCGACTTGGATCCCGTCGGCCTCGACCATCCGCCGCGCAAGCTTCACGTTCATGGTGTCACCGGCGTAGTTGCCGTGGATGCACGCTACCCCAGCACCGCCGTCGGCCGCACGGAAAGCATCAGCGAAGGCTTGCGCGGAGGGGGAGGTGAAGACTTCGCCTACCGCGACGGCGTCGAGCATGTTGCGGCCCAGGTAGCCGACGAACGCAGGTTCGTGACCACTCCCGCCGCCGCTAACGATCCCGACCTTTCCGGGGATCGGCGCCTCGATGGCTCTCAGGACGCGGGGGTTCGCGGTCGAGGCGACCAAGCCCGCGTTGGCGGCTACAAACCCCTCCAACATGCCCTCGACCACGAGCGTGGGGTCATCCAGAATCCTCTGCACGCGACCCTCCCGTCAGCTCGTAGCCCTCGCGCCTGGCATTCCACGCCGATCCATGGCAATGATCTTGGCCACTTTTCGACCAGAGCGACCGCCCGCGAATTCGGACGCGAGCCAGTGGTCAACCAGGACCTTGGCGAGCTCCGCGCCGACCACACGCGAACCGAGGCAAAGCACCTGGGCGTCGTTGGATTTCCGTGCACGCTCGGCGGAGTACGGGTCGCTGACGGATGCGGCGCGGACGCCGCGCACCTTGTTTGCGGCGATCGCCATACCAATGCCGGTGCCGCACACGAGGATTGCCCGGCCAAACCGGCCCTCCGCCACGGCCTGGGCGACGTCTTTCGCGACGTCGGGGTAGTCGACCGGCGAGGGGTCGTGGCAGCCGAAATCGACGACTTCGACGCCCAGTTCCGCCAGGTACGTCTTGAGCTCCTCCTTCAGGGCGAAACCCAAATCGTCCGAGCCGAGGGCGACGGCCTCCAAAGGCACCCCTACGTCCTTCACAGTCGAGCCGCCGTCGGCGCATGCCGGGCGGCGCTGACGGCGTCGAGTAGCCCCTGCCAGCCGGCGACGAAGTTGTCGCGGAAGTGCTGGACCGGTCCAAACCCCTCGAATTCCTCGACGGCCAGACCGTCCTCGGCCAAGGCAACTCGCATGGCGTCGAACGAAGACGTCAGCTGCTCGAGGTCGGTCGCTGGCAGCTCATCGTCGATCGTTACTTGGACCGGTGGATCGGCTTCGAGGACCTCGGCGAACGTCGTCCAATTCACAGTGGCGTGGTGTTGTGAACCCACGAGCCCCGTGAGATCCAGCATGGTCCTCGCACCGCCGAACAACAAGGTGACGGGATACTCGCGCTCTCGCACTAGGCGAGCCGCCGCGCGCCCGAACGCGACGCCGGCCTGTTCGAGCAGGCGGCCGTCGATTTCGAGCCGGTCCCGCTCGGCGACGACCCGCAAGTGGTCGCCGAAGATCCCCGTGATGGGCGCGACTATCAAGGCCGGTCGAAGGCCGGACGCGGCCGTAGCGCGGCGATACCGCTCACATGTCTCGATAATTTGAGCGAGGCTGAAGACCTCTGTCACGATGGTGGCGGCCGCCTCGCCCACGAGCACGTCAAGGGCATCCAGACCGGGAGCGGTGGCCGCGATCTTCGGGACGCAGTTCGGGCCGAGCGCCCGAGCCCTCCGCGCCTGCGCGAGGATTGCCGACGCGTCCATATCGTGTTGCGGCGCGCCCTGAAGTGAAACAAGCCCGCATGGGCCAGTCGGGTCCGTCATCTGCGGCGCAAACCTGGGCAGGATCGACTGCACGATCCGTTCCTGCACAAGCTCGGCGGCCCGCTGGTCGTCCTGTTCATCAGCCACGACCCCCGCGATGATGGGTACAACCTCGTCAGGGGCGCGCCGCAGCAGGCCGTTCACAAACGCTGGATTCGTGGTGCAGCCCACGGCCCCCCGTTCGAGAGCGAGGTCGATTTCAACGGACGTCGGGTTGTTGACCCACAGCCGGGTCGACGTCGAAGCGATGAGGCTGCGAAAGAATGAGGACGCCATTCGTGGGCCTTTCCAGCACTGCATGCACGCATACGAAGCATACCTGATGCGATGCGTGGATCGCTCAAGCGCAATGCCGCCAGGCCGTCAGCGAGTGGCGGGGAGCGACGGACCAGGCGTCGGGAGTCGATAAACGCGCCGGGCGTTCGCGGTCAGACGATCCGCTAGGGGTTCCAGCAGCCTATGCCAAGAAGAGATGAAGTCCGGCGTCGCAGCGGTCAGGAGTGACACGGGCCAATCGCTTCCCCAAACAAGTCGGTCTGGCCCGAACTGGTCGACTAGGACGTCGACGTGACGTGACACGTGGTCGAGCGGAAAGCTGGCAGGACCTCGCCGAGCCAGATCCCTGAACTCGTCAGGTCGTGGACTAAACGACAGCTTCACCACGACGTCCGTATCGGCCGCAATCCCGGCCATTGTCGATCGCCACGCTGGCTCGACGCCGCGCCCCATCCGCGGTTTTCCCATGTGCTCAATTACGACGGGCAGGTCGGGCACGTCGCGACACAGCCGATAGACATCAACCAACTGGTCACCCGTCACGAGAAATTCGTACAGGACGCCCGCCTCAGCCAGCCGTCGAAGTCCTGCCAAGAGTCCGTCTGCACGCAGCAACTCGACGCCCCCGTCTTCGAAGTGCGCTCGGACGCCCCGGAAGGCGTCAACGCCCTCGAAACGAGCCAGCACGCGCCCCACATCTGAGGCGTCGGTCGCGACAGGTGCGACGAAGCCGAGGACTGGGTCAGTAACCGACCAGCTTGCGAGGACGGAGAGCTCCGCGTCCGAGGAACCGGCTTCGACAAAGATGCACCCCGAGGTCCCCATTGAGCCGACGTCGCGGACCCAGCCGCTCGGGGCGTACGTACGGTTGAGTGGCGGCGGAGGATTCCAATATGCCGCAACTAGTTCCTGGGTCCAAAAGTGCGCGTGCGTGTCGATCCAAGGCGTGGGGGAGGACATGGCCCCGTTCTCCGCTGAATTGGCCGCTGCAACGCTCTGGTCCATCGCTACACCGTCAGGCCTTGCATACACGCATGCTAGGTTATAGAGTCAGGTGAGTCGGAGTGGCCGTACCGCTTCCGCCCCGTTTCGCGCCATTATCGGGACGGTCCAGGCAACAGTGCGGAGGAGTCGCCGAATGGAACCCTTGAAGCCGGCCGCTCGGCCGACCTCGGCATTGACCGCGGTTAGGAGCCGTCGAGATATTCTGAAACTTGCGGGCCTGGCGGCGCTCAGCGTCGCAGCGGTTCCTATCTTGGAGGCCTGCGGGAGCCCGGCCGCCTCGTCTGGCGCGCCAAGTGCCTCCGCAGGCACAGCAGGGCCGAGCGGAAGCACCGGAGCAGGGGCCTCGCAGGCGCTCTCGGGCGCTGTCACCGCCCTCCAGTCCAGCGATCTCACAACGAACCCGCCGGTCAAAAAGGTCTACGACGACTTCCTGGCGATGCACCCGGACGTTACCTGGGACAATCGCGCGCTTCCGACGAGTCATCGGGACTGGGATCGTATCGCCCGCGCAACCATCGCCGGCGGGGAGCCAGTCGACTTCGTGGTTATCAACGGCCAGTACGTCCGCGCTTGGGCCCGCGATGGCCTGCTCGCGAACTTGAATGAGCGACCGGGGCTGGAGTCCTTGCTCAAGCGAGTCCCGAAGCCCTTTCACTTGACCGGACCGAGTGAGACCGCCACACGAGCCTTCGGATTGGCAATTGGGGGCGGCGTGTTCGTCACCGCGCTCATGTACAACAAGGCGCTGTTTGATCAAGCCGGCGTCAAGCCGCCCGCGACCATCGACGATTTCAAAGCGATGGTCGACCCGCTCGGAAAGATCGGCGTGGCGCCCACCGTGTTCCCCGGTGGTGAGAGTTCCGCGCTGCCACTTCTCGTGATGTGGCTGCTGCCGATGATCGCCGAGCGCAACGGTACTGACCCGCTGACCTTCGTCGAAGATACGCAGAAGGGCACCATCCGCTACGACAGCCCCGAGTGGGTGGAGATGTTCCAGATCATCGACGACCTTCGCTCCAGTGGCGTACTGCTGGCTGGTTCCGGCGCGATGGACTCGCCGACCGCCCAACAGCTCTTCATCGAGGGCAAGGCCGCCACGTACTACAACGGATCGTGGGCGATCGGGGGCTTGACGGAGGCTGCGCCGAGCGGCCCGTTCGATCTTCAGATCGCGGGCCTGCCCCTGGTCGAGGGCGCCTCGACGGCGCACCCGCTCTCGGCATTCGTGGCCCTGGGGATTGCCGAGGGCTCGCAGCATGGCGAAATCGTGGAGGCGTTCCTGCGGTACGCCGGCTCGGAGGAGGTTGACGAGTCGGTCGTGAAGGAGACGCAGCAGTTCTCGCCGTTGGAATCTTCGAATGACGTCGTCAAGGATCCGCTCGCACAGCAGCTTCTGCCGTTCTTCCCAGACGCGATCCCTCCTCTGGACTGGCTCTGGGAGCCGGAGATCACCGTCGCAATCGGTGAGCAGGGAATCGCTGTCGTGAACGGGCGGGCGACGGCGACGGAGGCCGGTCAGGCTGTCCAGGCCGTAGCCGATGAACTGCGCGCATCGGGCGGCAGCTTCTTCGAGTGAACCCGAATCCTGCAATCCCCATGGCCGACATCCGGATCTGCTGAGCTGCCTCGTCGGCACCGTCAAGGCACGGTCCGGCCTTCCGAGCGGCTGTTACGTCGCGCCCGTCGGACGCCTCGTCCGCGGCTCGCGTTTGGGCGCGCCGGGGTTCAGAATGATGCCGAACGTTTAGCCGTGCTTGTGAAGAATCCACATTCGAGCTGGGAAAGCGAACCAGTGCAGCTGTATCGCCGGGGAACCACTGCGTGAAACTGAACCAGTGACTGCCCACTCCCTGAGGCGGCGCTGGGGTGGCAATCGACGAGAGCGACTCATCGATCTGGCCTTCGTCATTCCCGCGTTGGCCGCGCTGACCGCGTTCCTCTTCTATCCCGTCATCTACGGGGTTGTCATCAGCCTGCACGAGACCAAGGGCTTCAACCTGACGAAATTCGTCGGGCTCCAGCAGTACGCCGATGCCTTTGGCGATCCGATTTTTCTAGAAGCCCTCGGACGCACCCTCGGCTTCACGTTCGCTGCGGTGATCGTCCAGACGGGCCTGGGACTCCTGCTGGCAGTGCTGTTGTCGGACGTGCGACGAGGCCGAACCTTCTTCCGCATCGTCTTTTTCGCACCGTACGTGCTGGCGCCGATCGCCGTCGGCACGGCCTGGAAGTGGATTTACGCCCCGTACTTCGGCGTCATCCCTAGCACGGGGTCCTTGTTCGGGATCGATGCCTTGACGGTGGCCCCGCTCGCGTCCATCGACTTCGCCCTGGTGGCAATCTTCGTCGCCTTCCTGTGGCGATACGCCGGATTCAACATGGTGCTCTACCTCGCCGCCATACAGGGGCTTCCTGACGAGTACTACGAGCACGCGCGGCTCGAGGGAGCGAGCAGGTTCCAGCAATTTCGCTACGTCACTTGGCCGCTCTTGTGGCCTCAGACGTTCACCATCGTGCTCCTAACGACGATCGGAACGCTGCACATCTTCGACTTGATCTGGATCATGACCGGGGGGGGGCCGGCCCATGCTACCGAGACCGTCTCGACCTATGTGTACAAGGCGGCGTTCGTTACCCACCAGCCCGGCTTCGCTCAAGCAATGGCGATGATCGTGTTCGTGCTCGCCATCGTCTTGGCTCTCATCGAGTTCAAGGTTTTGAGTCGCCAAGTGGAGAAGGTAAGCGGATGAAACACGCCCTCGGTCGGAGTTCACCGGGAACGATAGTCATCATCGTCATTCTCGTCGTGCTGGCCACTTTGTGGCTGTACCCGCTGGTCTGGACGCTTTCGAACAGCTTGAAGACCAGCAGCCAGATCTACACCGCCCCATGGGCCTTGCCCGTGCCACCAGTGTGGGACAACTTCCCGAGGGCCTGGACGCAAGGGCAGCTTGGAAGCGCCCTGAGCAACTCGCTGTACACGACCGGCTTGAGCGTCGTTATGGTCCTCGCTGTCTCTCTGCCAGCCGCCTTTGGCCTGACGAACCTCCGACCGCCGAGGCGAAATGCCCTCTTCCTTCTGATGCTCGCGCCGCTTTTCGTCCCCAGCGAAGTGATCCTCGTGCCGCTCTTCACGATGTTCCGTGCCCTCGGACTCCTGAACCGGCTGGAGGGGCTGGCGATCTTCGATGCGGTCACCCACGTGGGGTTGGCGACCGTCATCCTGGCGAGCTTCTTCCGGATCATCCCCAAGGACCTGTTAGACGCCGCGCGGGTCGATGGCGCAGGACGGCTCCGTGTGCTGGCTCTAATCGTCATCCCGCTGGCGGCACCGGGCATCTTCGCGGTGTCGCTCGTGATTGCGATCTCGGTTTGGAATGATTTCTTCGGAGCCGTGGTCCTCATCCAACGACCTGAATCCTTTACCGTGCCGCTCGCGCTTAGTCGCTTCTCGACGGCGTACACGACGGACCAAGGCCTAACATTCGCCGGTCTCGCCGTTGCGATCATCCCAGCGCTCCTGCTGTTCCTGGTGATGCAACGCAGCTTCGTGCGAGGCCTCACGGCGGGTGCGATTCGTGGTTAGGCTCGTCGAATCTGATGCGTCCTCCGACCGAGGGTTCGATGTCGATAGGGGCCGCTGGCTTCGGAACGCTCGCATTGCCCTCGAGTGGCTCCATCCGATGCGCGACTTCGACCCGCAACGGTGGGTCCGCGACGTAGTCAGTCGGGCGCAAGACGCCAACATCGACACGCTGGTCTTCGACCTGTATTACGGCGGGTACGCCGTTTTCCAGGGAGCGGTCGCGCCAAAGGATCCGCGCATCGGGGACGCGGACCTCCTCGCCCTGCTCGATCACGAGCTCCACTCGCGGGGCATGCGCTTCATGCTTATGCATCTGGGGGCGCACTCCGCCAACTGGGCCGTGACCGAATTCCCGACTTGGCGCGTCCGGCAGCCCGACGGCTCCGACGTTCCGGCCTTTGCTTCGTATCGCGTATGTCTGAATACCCCGTTCGCCAACATGCTCATGCAGGAGTTTGCCGAGGTCCTCGCTCGGTACCGCATCGACGGGATGTACATCGAAGGCCTGTACGGCCAAGTCTGCTATTGCGACTACTGCAAGGCTGAATTCGTCCAACGATTCGGCCAGCCAATCCCCGTTTACGAGACGTCAGGAGCGATCCCCGCAGCGGCCTACTTCCGAAGTGCCCAAGGGCTTACCTCCGAGCATCGACGCTTCGTTGCCGACATCCAGACCAACTTCATCCGCCGTGTCCGCCAAGTCATGGACGATGTGTCGCCCAGCACGGTCTTCGTTCCGTGCCCCACCATGTCGCAGGATGTCTACGCGGACTACCGCGCGTGGGCTCCATATGCCGACGCAATCGCGCTCGAACGGCAGTGGGGGTTCCTTCGATGGAAGCCGCCCCTGCTGGAGATCGGCCTCAGCATGCAGGTGATGCAAGCCGAGTCCGGACGCCCCGTCGTGGGAACGACCTGGTCGGCGTGGCATGTGGACCATGACTACACGGCCAGTACACCGCAGCACTATCGGCTCAACTTCGCCGAGCTGCTGTTGTACGGCGGCACGCCGCAGGTGCACGTGCAGACGCTCTGGGACGTCGAGACCACGGGATTACCCATCGTCCGGGAGATGTACAACTTCGAGGAGAGGATCGCGCCGTTTCTCCACGACGCGGCGTTGGTGGCCCACGTCGGACTCGTGCTGGACTGGACGGACTTCAAACCGTCGGATCATCTGCTCGGCTATTACCAGGTACTGGCAGAGCGACACATCCCCTTCAAGCTTATCGCCAAGCACAGCCTGGGGACCGTGACGACCGAGGAGGTGGCCGTCCTTCTCCTACCCAATGTGGAGCGCATGAGCGACGAGGACGTCGCCAACGTCAAGCGCTTCATCCACGACGGCGGCGGCCTGGTCCTGACCTACCGCACGGGCGCACGCCACGAGGACGGCTCCCTGCGGGCCGAATGGCCCTTCAGGGATGTGACCGGAGTGTCTGGCCCGTTCGGCATCGTGACGACCCCCGCTATCGAAGCACCGACGCCCGGGCACGGCTACGACATCCCGTCGCTGACCTACTACAGGGTCCGGGATGACAGTGCGATCGATGTCGGCAGCGGGCTCCAGTCCTTCCGCGGAAGCTACGTGGAATGCCAGCCTACGAGCGGCCACACGTTGATCGAAGCGATCGACTACGACTACTCCAAGATGCGCCGCCAGCATCCCGTGCTCGGTTGGTACCCGGGCAGGCCGCTCGCCCCGTTGGTGATCGCCAACGAAGCCGGTGGTCGCTGCGTGTTTTTTGCGGCCGAATTCGACAAGGCGGTCGTGACGTCAGGTTTGCCGGGTCTCTTCACCGCCCTGGCCGATGCCGTCGTCTGGGCGAGTGGCTCGCGCACCTCACCCGTCGAGATCACCGCCAGCCCGACTTTGGAAGCGGCGACCCACTATTCCGCGACGCAGAGCACGTTCACCATCCTGCTCGTCAACCATTCGATGAACCAACTTCACCCGAACTTCGTCGTGCGACACGTCGAGCCCCTCCGGGACATCAAGATCCGCGTGTTGGCGCCCGCGGGCCCAGATGCCGCTGTCCGATCCGCGGCCGGTGCCGACCTCTCTTGGACGCATGACGGCACTGCGTACCTGATCCGGTTAGATCAGTTGAGGGAACATGACGCTATCGTCGTGGGCACCAGCGGATTAGGAGGGGAGTGGCGGCCCGGTCGCTGATGGTGGCGTATCGGCGCCATGGCCACTGCCGCCATCCGCTCGCGGGCTGCGATGCCGGTGGGCCTTCGACGCCGACGTGGGCTGGCCGCTGCCGTCGCCGAGGACCCGCTTTAGGCTGGGCCGCTGATGGCGATGCCCTGCCGTACGGCGAGTAGCTCAGCCGAGGTGGACGTCGTGATGGCGCCGTGCGCAGAGCGCCTCCAATCTTTGACCCGCTGCGTCAGCCGGCGCCGCGACGGCCGGTCCCCGTTGCCGTGATCTGGCTGGCGGACGGGCCCGCTCGAAGGCCAGCTGCCGCTGCCACAGCTGACGCTCCGAGAGCCGGACCATGTCGGCCGCCTGGGACATCGTGAGCCCGTGTTTCAGGTCGTCGCTCGAGAAGGGCGGGGCGATTTTGACGACTGTGCATGCTAGCATCTAGACTTCCTTCATGGGTCCCTCCAAGGGCCCGACAGGGACTTCGCGGTACGGAGCTGAGCCCGCGGCACGCCACCATCGCAGCCGGATGCCGCGTAGTCGTCGACGACTCCAAGGCTACGCTCGCACCAAGCCGCGACCAGCGATGCAAGGCCAGCCCGCGCGACTAATTACGACCAAGAGGTGAACGTGGTGGTCGCGGGACCGACGTATTTGAGCGACGCAGGTCCGGACTTCGAGCCGTTCGACGAGCCGGGCAAGGCCGTCGTCGGGTTTGCCTATCGGGGCAACCTCGCGTCGGAGCTCGCGGCGGCGACGATCACCGGCCCGTCGACACTGGACCTGCTCGACAGCATGCTTGCGATCCGCGAGCTGGAGGAAATGATCGTCCGCCTCCGGTCCGGCGGGTACGACCCGTTACCCGGATTTGACTACCGCGGTCCGACGCACGTCTCGATCGGCCAGGAGGCCTCGGCGATCGGTGCCTGTGCGGCGCTCGATGTTGACGACATGATTACCAGTTCCCACCGGGGCCACGGTGACGCCATCGCGAAGGGATTCGCGGCCATTCGGACGATGTCCTCGAGCGACCTCGAGGCGCGGCTCGAGCCCGCCGTCGAAGGCGCACCACGGGGAGACCTACTTGGGCTCGCCTTGGAGGAGCACCTCTTCCGAACGATGGCGGAACTGTTCGGGAAGGAAGAGGGCTACTGTCGTGGTCGCGGCGGCGGCATGCACATCGGCGACTTCTCGACAGGTCACCTCGGAGCGAACGCCATCGTGGGCGGCAGCGTGCCTATCGCAACCGGGGCCGCGATGGCCGTCCGTTATGCTCGTGAGGACCGGGTCGTCCTCTGCTTTGCTGGGGACGGCGCCTACGCGAACGGCGTGGTTCTCGAGTCACTCAATTGGGCGGCGCAGCACCAATGGACTAACCACTTGGCCGGAGAGTGGGCACACGGCCTCCCGATCATCTATTTCATCCAGAACAACCATTACGGCATGACGCACAGGACCGACGACGAGGTGATGGGCGTCCGGCACCTCGCCCGTCGCGCGTCGGGCTTTGCCGACGACGGGATGCACGCCGAAGTTGTGAACGGCATGGACGTGCTGGCGGTGCGCGACGCGGTCCGCCGAGCGGCCACACGATGCCGATCAGGGCAGGGACCGGTGTTGATTGAGGCGAGCACTTATCGCTACTACGGCCACTCCCTGTCCGACCCGCGCAACGAGTACCGAACGCGAGATGAGGAAGCCGCGTGGCGATCCGTCGATCCCATTGAACGGCTGAGGGCGCAGATCGTCGAAACCGGCGTCGCCGACCCTGCTGCCGTCGACGCCGTGGAGGTCCGCGCCCGAGAACGGAATGCGCGAGCCGCCATCCGGGCGGCCCGCGGCACGGATCCGGATCCGGCGGACGTCCTGCGGTACCTCTACACGGACGATGCGGAGAGGGAGGTTCCCGAAGCGGCGCGCACCGTCGAGCAGTTCGCGGACCCGCCCATCCCCAAGCTCGATGCCGATGGGCAGATGTCTTACAAGGATGCGATCCGGGCGGCGCTGGTGGAGGAGATGTCGCGCGATTCCCGCGTGCTGGTGTACGGAGAAGACATCGCGGACTACGGCGGGGCGTTCAAGCTCACTAAGGGACTGATGGAGACCTTTGGTCGTAAGCGCGTGTTCAACACGCCGATCTCCGAGGCGGCAATCTGCGGGACGGCCATCGGCGCGGCAATGACGGGGTTACGGCCCGTGGTCGAACTCATGTACATGGACTTCGCCCTAATGGCATCGGACCAAATTGCCAACCAGGCCGCCAAGTGGCACTACATGAGCGGGGGACAGCTTGAAGTCCCGCTCGTAATCAGGGCATCGGTCGGCGCCGGCAAAGGCTATGGCGGGCAGCACAGCCAGAGTCTCGAAAGCATCTTCACCCACCTTCCGGGCCTCTACGTGGTCTACCCGGCCACACCGGCCGATGCCAAGGGCATCCTCAAGTCCGCGATCAGGACGAACAACCCGGTCCTCTACGTCGAGAGCCAAGGCCTCTACGCCACGAAGGGGACCGTGCCTGACGGCGATGTGCTCGTGCCGTTCGGTGCGGCGCGTCTCGCACGCCAGGGTGATGATGCGACCATTGTCGCGTGGGGTCCGGTGGTCCTCGACGCGCTCACCGCCGCCGAGACCCTGCAGGCCGAGCACGGTCTCTCGATAGAGGTCATCGACCTCCGAAGCCTGGTTCCATTGGACATGGAAACCGTGCTCGCGTCCGTGCGCAAGACCGGCCGCTGTGTCGTTGCCAGCCAGGCGGTGCTCATCGGCAGCTTCGTGAACGAGATCGTGGCGCGGGTCCAGCAGGAAGCGTTCGACGACCTCGATGGACCGGTCGGGAGGATCGGCGCCGCGAACGGGATCTCCCCCCAGGCCGAAGGGCTCGAGCGGGCGTTTCTGCCGGCACCACGGGACATCGTTGCCGCCGTCCTGGCACTTGGGTAGGCCCAGGCGCCCGGCCGTGTCCTGGATCGTGGAGCTTCGCCGCGTCCGTCGAGCCCGAGGGATCCGCTGATGGTCCACGCGATCCGAATGCCGAAGCCGGGCCAGATGACCGAGGAATGCGTCCTGGCCGCCTGGGTCAAGCAGGTCGGTGACACCGTCAGTCGAGGCGATGTCGTGTTCGAGATCGAGACCGACAAGTCAGTCATGGAGGTGGAAGCCTTCGATGAGGGCGTCCTGCTTGCCCAGCTGGTGAAGGCGGGCGACTCCGTTCCGGTCAACACCATCTGCGGGTATATCGGCGAACAGGGCGAGGTCATCCCGCCGTCGGCAGACGACGCCCAAGCCGAGCCCGAGACCGATCCCACGGGGACTGTGGCGACCCGTCCCGCCTCCGCGCTCGTACACGGCGCCGCCGCCGACGTGGCGTCCAGATCGCAGGCGAATGGTCAGGTGGGCGTCAGCCCGCGCGCGGCTCGAGTCGCCGCTGCGGCCGGGCTGGATCCCCATGCGATCCAAGGGACCGGCCCAGGCGGACGCGTCGTGGAGCGCGACGTGCTGAGCGTCGCGGCCCGGGCGGGAAGCACGACCCGGTCACGAGAGCCCGCTCCAGCGGTGACGCCGTTCGATTCGTCGCCCGACGACAACGGCTCGCGCCCGCTCAGTCGGATGCGGAGGGTCATCGCGGACCGTCTCACGACCAGTTGGACGAGCACCCCACATTTCACGATCACGGTCGCCGTGGACATGTCTCGCTTGTTCGCCCTGCGCGATGAGCTCAAGACCGACGGGACGAACCTGTCAGTGACGGACTTTGTCCTTGCGGCGACGGCCCAGAGCCTTGTCGAGGTTCCGGACGTAAATGCGCGAACGGATGGAGTCTCCGTCTGGCACCGGCAACGGGTCCATCTCGGGATTGCGGTGTCGGTTTCCGGCGGGCTGCTCGTTCCGGTCATCCGTGACGCCGATCGTCTGTCGATCACCGACCTGCGCGATCGCGCACGGTCGCTCATCGAGCGTGCCCGGGCCGGACAATTGCCCGCCGACGAGCTTTCCGGGAGCACGTTCACCGTCTCGAACCTCGGCATGCTTAACGTGGAGACGTTCAGCGCGATCATCAATCCGGGCGAGGCAGGCATCCTCGCAGTCGCCAGCGCGGTGATGACCCCGGTGGTGCTGGGGGAGGGGATCGCTATCCGACCGATCATGAAGCTCACGCTTTCTGCGGATCACCGCGTGGTCGACGGCGAGGTCGGTGCGCGCTTCGCCAATGCGGTTCGCCGCCGCCTGGAGGACGCGTCCATGTTTCGGATGGAGGTCCTCAACGACTGAGATGGTGCAATGAGCAGGCGTGAGCTGACTCGGTACCGGGTGGGTGTCTAGGCGTGGCGATCGCTACTGGCTCGTCCTCCACCGCGCCGCTTGGGGTCGCGTTCGCCGGTGCCGGGATGGTGGCCGATCTGCATGCACAGGCCCTTGGGGAGATCCCGGAGGCCCGACTCGTCGGGTTGTATCGGCGGGACGACCGAGAACGCCGGGCCCGGGCCGCAGCGCTCGGCGTACCGGCCTACGACACTTACCGGGACCTGCTCGACGATCCGGCTGTCGACGCCGTGTTCGTACTGGCGACCCTGGAAGCCCATCGCGATCTGGCCCTTGAGGCGATCTCAGCAGGGAAGCACGTCCTCATCGAGAAGCCGGTGGGGCGTTCGATCGCCGAGGTCGAGGAGATCGCGGCGGCCGCCACGCGGCAGGGCGTTGTCTGTATGCCCGGTCACAATTACGTCTACCAGCCGGAGCTCTGGCGCGCCAGGCGGCTGATTGCACGCCGCGAGCTGGGGACGATCTGCGCTGTGTTCGTCAACTACGTGATCTTCCACGGCGAGGAGGTCGCCCGGGGCTACCCGGGCGTCCTGCGGCAGATTCTTACTCACCATTTCTACACGCTGCTGTTCCTCCTCGGTGAGCCTGCACGGTTGACCGCCTTCGACAGCCACCTGCACTACACGGACCTGGCCGCCGAGGACCAGGTCAGTGTCCTGCTCCAGTACCCCGACAGTTCGGTCGCGAGCCTCTTCGCGACGTTCGCCGCCGAGGACCACTCTTCCTCGCCGTGGACCTTCTTCGTCAAGATCCTGGGCACGCGCGGAAGCTTCGAGTGCTCATGGCGCGATGCCTACTTCGAGCGACCGCTTGGATCCCTTCCGTACGCCTTGCCGATGTACGAAGAGACCTATGTCCATGAGGATCGTCATTTTGTCGAGATGTGTCGTGGCCGCCAACCCGCACCCCTCTCCGGGATGGGGGACGCTGCCGCGGCCCAGCTGATGGTCGAGGCGGCCGAATCAGCCATAGGTGATCGCCGAGTGGTCGAACTCGCATGGGAACGGCGTGGCGTAGCGGCGCGTGTCCCGCAACAGGAGTCGTCATGACCCGATTTGCCGCGAATGTGTCGATCCTCTTCCGCAATGTGCCACTCCTGGATCGACCAGACCTCGCTGCGCGGCATGGATTTCGCGAGATCGAGATGTGGTGGCCCACGGCCGCCGACCTGGAGGGCGGCTCGATCGAGGCCCTCACGCACCGGATCCGCGACGCCGGCGTCGAACTCGTGCTCCTCAACTTCGATGCGGGTGACATGGCGGCCGGCGAGCGAGGTCTGGCCAACGATCCCACTCGGACCGCGCGCTTCCGCGAGAACATCCCGACCGCGCTGCGGCTGGCCGAGGCGACAGGTTGTCGCAAGCTCAATGCACTGGCCGGCAACCGGATCGAGGGGCTGAGCGAACCCGCCCAACGGCAGGCGCTCCAGGAGTCCGTCGCCCGAGCAGCCGACGACGCGGCATCGCGCGGCATGACCGTGCTGTTGGAGCCGCTCAATACCGTCGAGAACCCCCGTTACCTTCTCCCGAGTACCGCCGCGGCGATTGCGCTCGCCGACTCGCTGGGGCGCCCCAACGTCCAAGTCCAGTTCGACGTCTACCACGCGGCGATGAACGGCGAGGACGTGCTCGCGTCCATCGCCATGGCCGGGTCGAGGATCGGTCACGTGCAGATCGCCGATATGCCGGGCCGGCACGAACCGGGGACGGGAACGCTGCCGTTCGGCGAGATCCTTCACGCCCTGGAGATCGGAGGCTACCGGGGTTCCGTGGGGCTCGAGTATGTCCCGACTGATCCCTCCCATCCGTCGTTCGCCTACCTGCCCGTGTTGGCGGAGTCGGCGGCGGATCCTGGATCGTGGCGCCCGGCGCCAGCCAGCATCCCTGGAGCGTGACCACATGAGCAATCAGGAGGTGGGCGGCCCGCCGGAGTCCCGACCTCGGGTTGGCGTGATCGGGCTGGGCATCATGGGGAAGCCAATGGCGCACAACCTCATCCGGGCAGCGTTTCCGGTGACGGTCTTCAACCGCTCTCCGGGACCGATGGCGGAGCTGGTGCAGGCCGGGGCTCAGTCGGCACCGCACGCATCGGCGGTCACCCAGGCATCGGACATCGTGATCTCCATCGTCCCGGATTCGCCTGATGCCGAGGCGGTGGCGAGAGGGCCGGACGGGTTATTCCAAGGTGTCCATCCAGGTCTGATCTGGATCGACATGAGCTCGATCTCGCCCATCACGGCGCGCGAGCTTGCTGCCGAAGGCGCGACGCTCGGTGTCCAGTGTCTAGACGCACCGGTCAGCGGAGGCGAGCAAGGCGCGATCGATGGCACGCTGTCCATCATGGTCGGCGGACCCGAGGAGGTCTTCGAACGCTGCCTTCCCGTTCTGACCTGCCTTGGTCGCTCCATCGTCCACATGGGTTCAAGTGGAGCCGGTCAGGTGACGAAGGTCTGCAACCAGATCGTGGTCGGGGCGACCATTGCCGCCGTCGCCGAGACCCTGGTGCTTGGCGCCAAGGCCGGCGTCGATCCGGCCCGGATCAGGGAGGTGCTGCTCGGGGGATTTGCCCAGAGCCGGATTCTGGACGTCCATGGGCAACGCATGCTCTCCGGTGCGTTCGAGCCTGGTTTTCGGATCGCGTTGCACCAGAAGGACCTCGCGATCGCGACCGACCTGGCCCGCGGCGTCGGCGTCGCTGTGCCGATGGCCGCTGCAACGGCCCAGTTCATGAATGCCGCAGCGGCACGGGGCGATGGTCAACAGGACCACGCGGCGCTGGTTCGCGTATTCGAGGGCCTGGCCGAGGTGTCGATCTCGGATAGGATCGAGGCCGACGCATGAGCGCCGGTGGCGCAGCGGCGTCGGTCACGCCCTCCGGCTCGGCGCTGCGGGCCTGGCCGACGTACACCGTGCTGCGCGGTCCGCGCGAGGTCCTCTTCGGACGCGGCGTTCTGGAGGTGATCGGCTGGGCGGCATCGCGCCTCGGTAGGCGGCCGCTGTTGTGCATCGATCCCTACCTGCCCGATCAGACGCGCCTTGCCGTCCTCGATTCCCTGACGAAGTCGGGCATGACCCCGGTCGTCGTCTCGGAGCCGTTTCGCGGATCGACGGTGGCACTCGTCGAGGACGCCGTTGCCGCGGGCGCCAGCGCGAAGGCCGATGTCGTCCTCGCGGTCGGTGGTGGCACGACGTTGGACCTCGGCAAGTTGGTGGCGCTTCGCCTCGCGCGGCCCGGACCCCTCCGGCGGTATTACGGCGAGCGTCGCGTCGACGGCCCTTGCGTTCCACTTGTCAGCGCCCCGACCACTGCCGGGACTGGCTCCGAGATCAGCCCCGTGGCGGTCGTGATCGATCCGGACCTCGACACAAAGACGGTCATCTCGGATCCGTGGCTGGTGCCGACCATCGCGCTCTGTGATCCGGTGGCGACCCTGACTTGCCCTGCCTCGGTCACCGTTCAGGCGGGAATGGATGCCCTCGTCAACGCGATCGAGTCCTACACGTCGGCCGATGTAACTCAGACGCCAGAATCGCTCACCCGGGCGGTCTTCGTCGGAAACAGTCCGTTGACGCGTGATCACGCATTCGGCGCGGTGCGCCTCCTGGCTGAGAGCCTTCCGAGGGCCGTCGCGAACGGCGAAGATCTCGACGCCAGGGAAGCGGTGTTGCTTGGAAGTGTCCGCGCCGCGTTAGCCTACGCACAGACCGGCACGGGCGCCGTCCACGCGCTTGCCTATCCAGTCGAGAGCGCGACCGGCCTGTCGCACGGCCTGAGCGTGGGGCTGCTCCTGCCGTACGTGCTGGCCTACAACGGTGTGGATCGACAGGCCGATCACGCCCGCATGGCGCGCGCCGCCAAGGCCGGCATGGCCGACGAGGCGGACGAGACTGCTGCCGCTTCCTTGGTGGCTTGGGTCGTCGGCCTCAAGGCCACGATCGGCGTCCCGGCCGGCCTCGCGGACGTCGGACTCGACGAGCGAAGTCTGGACCGCATCGCCGACGAGGCCCACGGCTTGACCCGCCTGGTCGTCAACAACGGTCGCCCGGTCGATCGGCCTGCGCTGCGGCGAATCCTGGACGCAGCGCTTGCCGGGGATCCGTGGATCGCCGCAGTTCCGTAGGCGATCTCGTTGGTCTCATCCTCGGAGAGGATCGCGCATGAACTACCACGCAGAAGCCGACGTTCGTCGAGTCAGCAGGATCGCGCAACAACTCCGGATCGATGTCCTGAAGATGGTTCACGCTGCGCAGTCGGGGCACTTGGGCGGTTCCTTTTCGGCGGCCGAGATCGTTGCCTCGATGCTCTTCAGCCATCTTCGGGTGGATCCCGCCCGGCCCGACTGGCCCGACCGCGACCGCTTTGTGCTCTCCAAGGGCCACGCTGCGCCGCTCCTGTATGCAGCCCTCGCACGACGGGGCTTCATCGCACGGGACGAGCTGGCAACCTTCCGACGACTCGACACGCGGCTGCATGGCCACCCTGATCGCGGCGTACCGGGCGTCGAGGCGGTGGCCGGCCCACTCGGGCACGGCATCGCCATCGGTGCGGGGATGGCGCTTGGCCTCCGGCACGGCGGCGACAAGCCATCGGCTGCGGCGGCGCCGTCGGGACGCTCGTCGCGGGCGCGCGTGTACGTCCTGTGCGGCGATGGCGAGTTGGATGCCGGCGTGATCTGGGAAGGCGCCATGACGGCGGCCAAGTACCGGCTGGGCAACCTCGTCGTGGTTGTGGACTGCAACGGCATCCAGCAGACCGGCGCGACCGCCCAGGTCATGCCGCTGGAGCCGCTGATCGACCGATGGCGGGCATTCGGGTGGCAGGCGATCGAGATCGATGGCCACAGTGTGGCGCAGATCCTGGCCGCCCTCGACCACGCCGACGAGATCCATGCGCGCCCGACGGTGATCATCGCGCACACGACCAAGGGTCGGGGGGTGGGCTTCATGGAATACGACCACCGCTGGCACGGCGGCGTCCTTGATCGTCAGCGATACGAGGTGGCCCTCGCGGAACTCGAGAAAGGGTTGCGTACGTGGAGCGACTAGCGCCGATGCGGCAGGCATATGGCGAGGCGCTCGTCGGGCTCGGTGAATCGGACCCGCGGGTATGGGCACTGACCGCGGACGTCGGGACGTCGGACTTCAGCAACCTCTTCGAGGTGGCGTTCCCCGAGCGGTACGTCAACGTCGGGATCGCGGAACAGTGCCTGATCGATGTGGCGGTCGGCCTGTCGTCCTGTGGGATGATCCCCTTCCCGAACTGCTTCGCCGTGTTCATGGCCAGTCGTGCCTTCGAAGGCGTCCTGACGCATCTCGCCTACGGCGGCGCGAACGTGAAGTTGATGGCGGGCTACAGCGGCGTGTCGCCACAGATGGACGGGCCCACGCACCACGCGATCACGGACATCGCGGTCATGCGATCGCTGCCCAACTTGAGCGTCGTCTCGCCGGCCGATCCGACCGCTTTGCGAAAGCTGTTGCCCCAGGTCGCGGTTTGGCCGGGTCCGGTGTACTTTCGGTTCTCGCGGAATGATGTCCCCGTCCTGTTCGACGACGCCTACGAACCGAGCATTGGTCAGGCGGTGCACCTCAGGGATGGCGGCGACGTCACGCTCGTGGGCACGGGCACGCTGGTCAGCCGGTGTCTGCGGGCGGCCGATGTCTTGGGGGCCAGGGGGATCCAGGCCCGGGTTCTCGAGATCCACACCATCAAGCCGCTGGATCAGCCAGCCCTCCTTGACGCGGCCCGCACGACGGGCGCGATCGTGACCGCGGAGGAACACTCCGTTATCGGCGGGTTGGGAGGGGCGGTGGCCGAGCTAGTGACGGAAAGCGGTCTCGCGGTGCCGATCCGCCGGGTGGGCCTGGCGGATCGCTTCGCCAGCTCCGGGTCCTATTTCGAGATGCTCGACCACTTCGGGATGGCGATCGAGGACATCGTTCGGGCGGCCTGCGACGCGATCGACCTGAAACGCTCGGCTCGTCCGGATGGCGGGCAGGAGGCTTCGTGAACCGTCGCGAGGACGGGGCTGGGCTGCGACTCGCCCGCAGACGGCTGGAGGAGGAGGTTCCGGTGGAACGAACCGTGTGGCTCCGCAACGAGCACCTTGAGCTGGGGTTTGATCGGCGCTCTGGTGCATTGATCGCCTTCACGGCCGTCGAGATCGGCTGGGAGATCCAGGGACGCGCTTCGCTGGGGGCGGCATTTCGACTGCTCGCCCCGCTCCCTGGTCGGAGAAACAACCCGATTGTGAGCGAGGACCAGGCCTCGCCCGAGGTGACGGTGCGACCCGACGGACAGCAGGTCGAGCTGACTTGGGACGGACTCCGATCGAAGTTCGGCGGCGATCATCCGATCACGGTGAAGCAGACGGTCATGCTCGACGGGTCGCGGGCAGTGTTCGGCATGTCGATCGACAACCGCTCGCCGCTCACTCTGGAGGGCGTCCAGGCCCCTTGCGTGGGAGACCTTCGTCCCCGGACGCCGCACGAGAAGCTGACCACGATGTGCGGTGGTTATGGCACGGCCACCGTTCGGTCGCTGTTCCCAAGGTTCGACAACACGCGCGGATACTGGGGCGTCGACCATCCGACACAGATCGGCGGGGATGGGAGCATCGGGGTAGTGCCGGTGTCTCCGTTCATGCTCATCCTCGGTCGCGACATCGGGCTCTATGCGGGCGTCACCACTCCGGACTACGCGATTGTGACCTGGTGGTTCGAGCTACATCCCGGCTACGAGGACTCGATGGATGCCGAGGCGCCAGGGCTCGACCGAATCGGCGACCACGACGTCGCCGTCCGGTTTGCCGTCGGCCATGCGTCGTTCATTCCTCCAAACGAGCGTCGCGACCTCACGCCGATTGCGTTCGAGCCGTTTCGTGGTGACTGGCACGCTGGGGCTGATCTCTACCGTTCTTGGCGTGAGGGTTGGATGCAAGCAGCGCCGCCACCCGACTGGGCCACGGCGCCGCACGCTTGGCTCCAACTGCACATCAACTCTCCGGAAGACGAGCTGCGCGTCCCTTTTCGCGAGTTGCCCGAGATCGCCCGTGAGTGCGCCGAGTCCGGTATTTCAGCCATCCAGCTTGTCGGTTGGAACGACGGCGGTCAGGACAGGGGAAACCCCTCGCATCGGCCCGATCCCCGACTGGGCACGGTCAGGGAGCTCATGGATGCCATCCGCCATAGCCAAGATCTCGGCGTCCGGATCGTGCTCTTCTCGAAGTACGTTTGGGCGGATCAGAGTACGGACCAATACAGGGAGCAACTTGCGATCGACGCCGTACAAGACCCGCGAGGTGACACGTACCCGCCGATCGGCTATCGCTACCAGACCCTCACGCAGTTGCTCGACATCAACACCAGGCGCCTGATCCCTATGTGTTTTGCGAGTGAACGCTATCTTCGTACGTGCGAGGACGAGTTCCAGCGAGTCCTGGAGCTGGGGGCCGACGGCGTCCTGATCGACGAGGCCCAGCATCATGGGTCAGCGTGGCTGTGCTTCAGTTCGAACCACGGGCACGTCCGACCCTTCCCGGTGTACGCAAACGACAATGAACTCATCCGGCGATTCCGCCGTCGGAGCGATGGCATTCGGCCCGACTTCCTGTATGGCGGCGAAGGGCTCTATGACTGGCAGTTTGCGGCCTACCAGCTCTCGTACTTCCGGAGCGGCAGCATTGACCACATTCCGCTTCAGCGGTACCTGCTGCCACACGCGCCGCTCATGACGGCGGTCACGGGGTTCGACGACAGGAACATGGTCAACCAGTGCCTGCTCTACCGCTACCTGATCAGCTTCGAGCCTTTCAACTTTAAGGGGCGCCCGTCCGACGCCCCGGCAACCATCGCCTATGGCCGCAGGATGGACGAACTGCGAACAACCCTTCGCCCCTGGTTCTGGGACGGGCGTTTTCGGGACACAATCGGGGCACGGGTTACAGACGCGGCTGGCGCACCACACCATCCGTTCAGCATCTTTCTGCACGCCGAGACGGGTGAACCGGGCGTTGTCATCGCGAACTACCGCCGAGAGGACGTGCAGGTACGAGTTGACGTCGATGGCATGGGCGGTTCGGTGGTCTACCGACTAGTCGATCGAGACGAATGGTTCGATGGCGACCAGGGGATCTCCTTGCCGCCGCGCTCGGCGGTTGTCGTTCTGGGTTCACCACCCAGCCAGTAATGAGCCATCTGACCTCCCTATCGACCAGTTCCATAAGGCCTGGCGGTGGAACGCTCCCACTGACGAAAGCGTTCGCAGGCGGTGACCGTCCAGAAGTCGCTGATGCATCCCCGCCGCCGGCCCGCATTCGAGTGGCTCCGCCGGGCCCGGAGACATACTGCGGGCGTGGGACTCCGCGCATGAATTGCTTCGCCCCCCGAGTCTCGGTCAGGCAGCGCGACATTGGGGGCAGCATGGGCGTAAACGAGCGAGCAGCCTGCGTCCTGGTTTGGAAACACGCACTTCAAGGGGCGTTCGAGTGAAGGTCGCGGGCATGGACGCCCGGCGTGTCGTCTTCGGCGAGCGCGGGGCATCGCTACACAAATACAAACTGCGCGCCCTAAAGTCTGGTGAAGTGCTCATCAAAGCGCGCTGCTCGTTGATCAGCATCGGCACGGAGACAACGCTCTACTTGAGCCGGCGCTGGGAGGCTGGCCAGGCTGCCAATGTGACACCGGACCGTGCTCAGTTGGATGACCAGTGGGACTTCGACGACTACGGCCGCGGAGACACGTGGGACATGGAGCGCAATCGGCGATTCCCGGGCTATGCGCTCGCCGGAGATGTGATCGCGGTTGGCGAGGGGGCCGCCGGTCTTGTTGTGGGCGACCGCGTGGTCGCGCTTCACCACCATGCTGACCTCGCCGTCGTGCCGACGAAACCCGAAATTATCCTGAAGATCCCGGAGGGCGTGAGCTACGAGTTCGCCACTTTTTGCGTGCTGGGCAGCGTCAGCCTCCATGCGATCCACCGCGCGAACCTGAAGCTTGGTGAGAGTGTGGTTGTCATGGGCGCGGGTTTGGTGGGGCTGCTGACTCTGCAGCTTGCCCGGCTCAGCGGCGCAACGCCAGTGATTGTCGTTGACCTAAGCGAACAGCGCCTCAATCTTGCGCGACGGTTGGGCGCGACGTACTCGATCAACCCCAACCGAGAGGACCTCATCTCGAAGGTGCGCGAGTACGTCGGCACGGAGGGGGCAAGTTGCACGATCGAGGCGGTCGGAAATCCGGCCGTGCTCCAGGCCTGCTTGCAGGTTTCCGCGCCCGGGGCGCGTGTCGTAGTGACGGGCGCGATTGTAGGCAAGGCCGAACTGGATCTGTACAGCGAGTTCATCTTTCGCGAGCTAACGCTTATCGCCTCTCAACAGCCTCGAAACCCCGTGCACGACTCCATCTATTACCACATGACGGGGCAGCGGAATCGACAGATCATGCTCGACCTTATCTCGGGCGGCGCGGTGAACATCTCGGACCTATTGACGCATCGCGTGTCATACCGCGACGCGCCGGAGGTCTATCGACTGCTCGGCGAGGCGAAGACCGCCGACTACGACGCACACGGGGATGTTCACCGCGAGATGGTCGGTGTGCTGCTGGATTGGAGTGATTGAGGTTGTGGACGGGCGGCGCTCAACGGTCAAGTACGTGCCGAGGCGTGATGTGGACCTGAATTCCCGTCCGCCGCTCCAAAGTGGCGCCCCGTCCCGTACCCGCCCAAGACGCAGGCACTTCACGACTCCAACATCGAGAGCAGTCCCCAGCTATCGATGGGTCCCTATCGCGACGTGTACTTGGAAAGGAAGCGATCTTGTCTCGAAGGTGAGGGCCGGAGTGTCCCAATGAGCGCCGTCCCGCGCGGGCCTTACGTCCCTTTGAGTGGAGCCGAGCCGACGGCCTTCGAGTGCCTTCATCTCACCGCAGCTACCCGGGCCGTACGATGAAGAAAGCGATCAACCAGTGGTGCTTCCCGTCTGACTGGTCGTGGGAGGCTATCTTCGATCTTTGCCAAGAACTGGGCTTCCAAGGCGTCGAATTGTGCATCGACTACACACCGTTCTTCTCAGCCCTACATGGCAGCCCGGCGGAGCCCTTGATCAACGACATCGCAAGGAGCGTCGGCTCGACGACGAGCAATGCCAAGTCACTTCGTTTCGATTCGCCAGCCCACCAGATCGCGCGCGTCGGCGCTCTTGCCGCCGAGCATGGCGTAGCGATTACCTCCGTCCTGACACTCGCGCAGTTCCACTTCTCGCTCGTGGAGTCTGATCCAAAGGTTCGTGCGACGGGGATAGGTCTTGTTAGGCGCCTGCTGGAGATTGCCGAGCACCTTGGGGCACCGAACGTTCTGGTTGTCCCCGGGCTCGTCACGTCGGAAATAGAGTACGACGACGCGCTAAGTCGCTTAGAAGACGCGCTCCATATGCTGGCGCCCGAGGCGGCGGCTCGCGGCGTCGCGCTTGCGATCGAGGATGTATGGGGCAAGTTTCTCTACTCACCAATCGAGATGCGCGACTTGATCGATCGCGTCGGCAGCCCCCACGTGGGCGCCCACTTTGACGTCGGCAATGTAATGCAATACGGCCACCCAGACCAATGGATCCGAATTCTCGGCGGAAAGCGGATCCGGAATGTGCACCTCAAAGACTTCGACTCCAACATCGGTAACATCCGCGGATTCACTCACCTCTTTCAAGGCGATGTGCCTTGGGACCGGGTGATGACCGCACTACGAGCCGTCGGCTACGACGGTTATCTGATTGCCGAGGTGCCACCTTATCGGTTCGCGCCCCAGCAAGGCATACGCGACATCTCGCGCAGGATGGACATCCTCCTTGAATCCACCTGAATCTGTGCCGCCTTCTGGGTCCCGACCACCGGGAAAGTGCCGGCGGCGGAGGTAATTGGACGACGATCCCGAGCGCACGGAGAGAAGCCACGTCGGGTGAGCCCGATGCGCCGGACGTGCTCGCCCTTGGGCAGGACCTTACGTCTCAGGACGCTGCCTCGCCGGCCTTCGCGCAGCCATCGGAGACAGCGTGCGGACCCGCGACGATGGCACTCGCGCCATACGGACCCAGTCCGAGATTGGGTGGTTACGGGGCCGAAGTAACCGACGATCTCAATTTGCGGGCCGAGGTTGCTGATGTTGAGCGAGCGTGGAACCCATTCACTCGGGCGCGGCGCGCCACCTGTCTGCTTGGCAATCTCGCCCCGAATGTCGTCCGTTTGGAGCATTAGCGACTGTAGGCAGCCAATGTGCCGTTCATCGACCATCGCGGAGACTTGAAGGTGGCATACCTCCTAGGCATCGACATCGGGACCCACGAGTCGAAGGGCGTCCTGGTCGCAGAAACCGGACGCATCGTGGCCACGGTCGCCGTCCCGCACGAGACGGCCCGCCCACAACCCGGGTGGGCCGAACACGATGCTGACGAAGTGTGGTGGCACGACGCCGTCGCGATGGCGCGCGAACTGCCGAGCCGAGCCGGCATCCCGGCCCGCGAGATCGCGGCGGTGGCGTGTAGTGCCATTGGACCGTGCGTTTTGCCGGTCGATGCCAATGGGCGCCCTCTTCGCCCGGGGATCCTGTACGGCATCGACAACCGCGCCACCGAACAGGTCGGACGTCTGACCGCGGAGCTTACGGAAGCCTGGATCGTCGCCGAGACAGGCTCGGCGCTGAGCTCTCAGGCCGCCGGCCCCAAGGTTCTCTGGATCCGGGACCACGAGCCCCACGTCTGGGCGGCGACACGGAGACTGATGACTGCGACGTCGTACCTCGTCTATCGGTTCACCGGGCGGGTCGTGATCGATCACTACACGGCTGCCGCGTACGGACCTATGTACAGCTTGCGTCGCCGGGACTGGGTCGAGCGTGGACTCCGCCCGATCTGTACCCGGTCGATGCTCCCGGACCTCGAGTGGAGCACGGCCATTGCGGGCGTCCTCAACCGTGGAGCGGCGGCTGAGACCGGGCTCGCGGAGGGCACGCCGGTGACTGTCGGCACCGCCGATGCGGCGGCCGAAGCCGTGGCCGCGAGCGTCCTCGATCCAGGAGACACGATGCTGATGTACGGCACCTCCATGTTCTTCATCCAGATCTGCGACCGTCGCCCATCAAGTCGCGTGCAGTGGCCGACCGTCTATCTGGTCCCGGGGACATATGCGCTGGCCGGCGGCATGTCCACCGCCGGCGCCCTGCTCACGTGGTTTCGCGATGTGTTCGCCGCCGGACTTGATGGAGCGGACGCGATCACTACCCTCGCGGCGGAGGCGGCGGCAGCCCCACGCGGAGCGGGGGGCGTTCTAGCGCTCCCGTACTTCAGCGGTGAGCGCACGCCGGTGAATGACCCGCTTGCTCGCGGCATCATCGCGGGCTTGACCCTCTCGCACGGGCGATCGCACATCTATCGTTCTTTTATGGAGGCCATCGCCTACGGCATCCGTCAGAACCTCGACGCGATGGCGGACGCCGGGATGCCCGCGCGCCGTCTCGTCGCCATCGGCGGCGGCGCGCGAAATCCGCTGCTCGTGCAGATCGTGAGCGACGTGACGGGCCGGGAACAGGAGGTACACGCTTCGGTCGGCGCCGCCTACGGGAACGCCATGATGGCCGCCGTCGGGGTCGGGATCCTCGAAGACCTGTCGGCGACGCGGACCTGGGTCGGAACGGGACCCATCGTCCGACCCGACCCTGAAGCGTCGCAATTCTACGATCGCCGCTATCTGCTGTACCGCCAGCTGTACGACGACACGGCGGACCTCATGCACACGCTGGCCAGCAATGACGCCTGACCGACACGTCGGACCGACAACCAGCACGCACCCACCACGATTACGGAGGGCATTACATGCTCTGGACCACTGAGCTGGTCGGCACGGACAAGCCGATCATCGCAATGTGCCACCTGCGAGCTCTCCCCGGTGACCCGCAGTACCAGCGTGAGCGGGGCCTCGTCTGGGTTCTCGATGAAGCCCGCCGCGACCTGGCGGCGCTGCAGGACGGTGGCGTCGACGCGATCATGTTCTCGAACGAGAGTAGTTTGCCGTATCTCACCCGCGTTGAGACGATCACCGTCGCCGCGATGGCCAGGCTGATCGGTGAACTGATGCCGTCGATCCGCGTGCCGTTTGGGGTCAATGTACTGTGGGATCCGCGGGCCTCGATCGATCTCGCGGTCGCGACTGGAGCGCGCTTCGTGCGCGAGATCTTCACGGGAGCGTACGCAAGCGACTTCGGCGTGTGGGACACGGCCTGCGGCCAGATCGTGCGACATCAGCACGCCGTCGGCGGGCAGGACGTTCGCCTGATCTTCAACATCGTGCCGGAGGCCGCCGTCTATCTGGCGTCACGCGACATCGCCGAGATCGCGCGCTCGACCGTCTTCAATGCCCGTCCCGACGCCCTATGCGTCTCCGGTATTACGGCCGGCGAGGGGACCTCGCTTGATGTCCTGCACCGGGTGAAGTCGGCGGTGCCGGACACAGTCGTGTTCGCGAACACTGGCGTGCGGCTGGAGAATGTCGAGGAACAGCTTGCCGTTGCCGACGGCGCAATCGTTGGGTCGACGTTCAAGCGTGACGGCAACATCTGGAATGAGGTCGACGGCGCCCGCGTGAAGGCCTTCATGGCCCGGGTTGGGGAGCTGCGGCGGGCCAAGGCGGATCAGGGCGATGGATGACCCGCGCTGGGGCGCCCTGGCCGACCTACTGGTCACCTGGTCGACCACGGTGCGGCCGGGCGACAAGGTGCTTATCAGCATGGTAGAGCCCGAGACATACCCGCTGGTCTGCGCCGTGCATGCGGCGGTCGTTGCGGCCGGCGGTATCGCCCACGTCGAGTTGCAAGCGGCCCGTCTGGAACGAGACCTGCTGAGCCTTGGGTCGGTCGCGCAGGCCGGGCAGGTGCCCGAGATGTACGAGGCAGCGATGGCATGGGCGGACGTCTCGATCGCCCTGCGCGGGACGGGCTCGGCCGACGAGCTCGACGGCGTACCGAGCGCCTTGATAGCCTCGAGACGGCGAGCGATGGGCATCATCTCCGCTCTGCGCACGAGGAACACGCGCTGGGTGATCGCGCGGGTCCCCGGTGAAGCACTCGCGCGACAGGCCGGAGTCACCGCCGAGGCCCTGACCGCGACGTTTTTCGACGCGTGCCTGCGCGACTGGGCCATGGAGGCGCGAGGCTACCGTCGGGCCGCGGCGCTCTTTGCGAGTGCTCGCGAGATCCAAGTCGTCGGGCGGGGCACAGATCTGCGGCTCTCGATCGCCGGCCGGAAATGGATGATCGAAGACGGCCACATCAACTTGCCCGGCGGTGAAATCTTCACGAGCCCGGTCGAGACCTCGGCCGACGGAGAGATAGCTTTCGAGCACCCTTCTAGGTACGCCGGGCGCGCAATTGCGGGCATTAGGCTGCGGTTCGAGGCCGGCATTGTCGTTGACGCCCATGCCGATGTGAACGAAAACCTTCTGACTGACCTGCTCGCGATCGATGACGGATCTAGTCGCGTCGGCGAACTCGGGTTCGGCATGAACCCTGCGATCACCCGGTTCTCGGGCGACTCCCTACTTGACGAGAAGATCGCGGGCACAATCCACATCGCGCTCGGGCGTTCGTACGACGCCTGTGGCGGACGGAACGAGTCCGCCCTCCACTGGGACATCGTCAAAGACCTTCGGGAGGAGGGGCAGGTGTTCGCCGACGGGCGGCGGGTGTTTGTTGATGGCCGATTCGTGGACGGCGCATAGCTCGATCGACCAGGTTCTGTCCCTTCAAGCCGATGCGCCGTGCCGAGCGTGATCAAGAGGCCGAGGACTTAGGTGTGGACGGTGATGGGTCCGCTCCGGCGTTGGCGTACTGGCGTGAACCGATCGCCGGTCGTCATCCGTGTGAACTGGACCGACGCTGCCCAATGCGTTGCCCGTGACGATCTCGGACATCCGGGAAGTTTGCGTCGTGGATCATAATGCTGTCCAGACGCTTCCGCGATCTGGCGATCAGCAGACCGCTGGTGAAAAATTGCAGGAGATCGCCATGCCGACCCCGGGCCCGTTGGAGCTCATCATTATTCTTGTGGTCGCGCTTCTGGTAATCGGACCAGGAAAGCTTCCCGACGTCGGCAGCGCTCTCGGAAAGAGTATCCGCGAGTTTCGCAAAGCGACGGCCGAGGATGCCGTTCCCGACGCTACGGCGTCGCAACCCCCTGACCGCTGAGCCCAAGTTCTCGACGTCCCGTGGGCTGATGGCTCGAGGACGGCTCGCAACAACGAGCATGGTCCTCGAGATCCACCCCGGTGCCTCAGGGAGCGATGATCAGCGGCTTCGCGCAGACGAGGTCTAACCCAGAACGCTCAGACCGAACGCCAGTTCCGGTTCTGGTTCACACGAGTTCTAAGACAACCAAAAGAGGTCCGCTGCCACCCACGTGGCGGCACTTGAGCGTGAAATGCGACGTTTGGCGTCGTGGTCTTGAAGTCGCCTACCGTACCGATCCATGGGTAACGAGCGCTTTAGCATCACGCCGGTCTTCACGCCGGTCTAAGGCCAACCCTGGGTGCGTGGCCCGAATGTGGAGCGCCCAAGTTCCGTTTTCAGTGAAGGTACCGGTGTCCAAGCAGAATCGTGGTATCACCGTGGTCTGGCAGCGGTGATCCCGGATTGAGCGGAACGCACCCGCCTCCGCCAGGCCCTCGGCCTGGAGCCAGTTCCCGAACGCCTTCAGCGCGCGGACGTAGCCGGCGACGCTGACTGGCGCGAGGGTCGTTCGGAGTTCGAGGAGCCAGGAGCGGACGTCCCCAGCCGACAGATTGTCGATGACCTGATTGGGGTCATACGCCCGTCCCAACCGGGTCAGGATCATGCGGTACCAAGTGGCCGTCTTGGGCGAGATGCCCTCGGCGGCCTTGGCCGCGAGGAACAGATCGATCGCCTGAATGAGTGTCAGGTGCCCATCAGAGTCTGGTGCCCACGCACGCTCACGCTCAGAGTCAGGTGTCCAAAGATCAGTAGAGTCAGGTGCCCATTGCATCGAATCGCCTCCTTGCGACGGAGGCCCGCACCCGCTCAAACCACAAGATGTTGTGGAGGAACCTCATCGGGAGGCCCACATCTTGTGGGTTGGCTGGCGAGGAAGGATTCGAACCTTCAATCCCCTGATCCAGAGTCAGGTGCCTTACCGTTTGGCCACTCGCCAGTGCGCCCGGGATTGTACCCCACGGTGCGCGGGCCCTCGACGAGGTCCACATGGAACTGACGCCGCGCCGGTCACCGCAGCGGCCCTTCGGCCTGGGGCTCAACCTGCCCTACGTGGAGGGCGCGCTCGACGGCGCGACCCCGCGCTGGCCGGACATCCGGGCGATGGCCACGACAGCCGAGGAGGTCGGCTTCGACGCGCTGTGGATCTCCGACCACGTGGGCTTCGGCGACCCGGCGGGGGAGTGGACGGGCGCCTGGGACTCGTGGACGCTGCTGGCCGGTCTGGCCGCGGTGACGCAACGAGTCCACCTCGGGACGTACGTCAGCGCGGCGCCGTACCGGAACCCCGCCCTGTTGGCGAAGATGGCCGAGACGCTCGATGAGATCAGCGGCGGCCGCGCGATCATGGCCATTGGCGCCGGCTGGAACCGCCCGGAGTTCGAGTCCTACAACTTCCCGTGGGAGCGGCGCTTCGACCGGTTCGAGGACGCGCTGCGGATCGTGACCCAGCTGCTGCGCACGGGTGAGTCGACCCACGACGGCAGCCGGGAACGCACCCGGCATGCGAGGCTGTCGCCACGCGGTCCGCGCCCGACCGGCATGCCGGTCATGGTCGGCGCCACCGGGCCGCGGATGCTCCGGCTGACGGCCGAGCTGGCGGACGACTGGAACGCCGGCCTCCGGCGGCCGGAGGAGGTCGAGCCGCTGATCCGGGCGCTCGACGAGGCCTGCGCCGAGGTGGGCCGCGACCCGGCCTCGCTCACCCGCTCGGCGGAGGTGCTCGTGCGTACGATCGCGTCGCCGGACGACCCGCCGGCGGGGGAGCGCGAGCTCCGAGGGTCGCCCGAAGAGATCGCTGCGCAGCTCAGGCGGTATGCCGATCTGGGCGTCGGTCACCTGCAGGTCCAGCTCCGTCCGAACACGCCCGCCGGCGTGCGGGCGTTCGGGCCTGTGATCGAGGATTTCGACCGGGTGGACGGGCCCGGTCAGTCGTCCTCGACGTCCTCGATGTGAGCCGGCACGGCGAACCCGAACTCGGAGCCACCGGCCGGCCTGCCGGCGGCCCAGATGCGACCGCCCATCGCCTCGACGAGCTGCCGGCACACGAACAGGCCGATTCCGGCACCGGCGGCCTTGCGGCTGGCGGTTCGTGACCGGTAGAACAGCTCGAAGAGATGGCCCTCCTCGCCGGCCGGAAGCCCGATCCCAGAGTCCAGCACGCGGACGACCAGCTCGCCGCCCTCGTGGGTCACCTGCACCTCGATCGGCGCGCCGGGCGGGCTGTACTTGGCGGCGTTGGACAGCAGGTTCCTGACCACCTGCTCGACGTAGGTGGGCTCACCGAGCACGAGCGGTAGCCGCTCCTCGAGGCGCAGCGCCATCGTCCTGGTCGGCCAGCGTGCCGCTTCCGCGTGCACCGCGCGCCGGAGGATCTTGTCCATCAGCAGCGGCTCGTCCGAGCTCTCCACCCGGCCGCGCTCCGCCCGGCTCAGCACGAGCAGGTCCTCGACCAGCCGGTAGAGCCGGTCCGCCTCTGCCTCGATGTCGCCGATGGCCTCGTTGCGGACCTCGGGGGCCAGCGAGTCGAGGCGCCGACGGAGCATCTTGGTCAGGCCGTAGATCGTCGTGATCGGCGTCCGGAGCTCGTGGCTGATGACGCCGATGAAGGCCTCCCGCAGCGCGGCTCCGCGGCGCTCCTCCGCGTACAGGCTGGCCAGCTCGATCGGCCCTGACAGCGCCCGCACCACGGTCGACAGGAGCTCGACGTCCGCGTGGTCGAACGCGCTGGCCTCGGTCGAGTCGATCTCCAGCAGCCCGATGCCGCGATCGCGCCGGACGATCGGCACGGCGAGCCAGGAGCGGATCGCGCTCGCCGCCGCGGGCCCGGTCATGCTGAGTCCGGCGGCCTGCACGTCTCCGGACAGGTAGGGCTCCAGGGTCTCGACCACTCGCCAGCTCCGGCTCGGCCCGCGGCCCAGCCGCTGGCCGAGCGCCTCCTCCGCGAACGGCCCGACGGCCGCCCGGATCGCGAGCTGGTCGCCCTCGACGAGGGCGATGGATCCGCCGGTCAGCGGCACGACGGTGCGCAGCCGGTCGAGCGTCTCCAGGAGAATGTGGTCCAGCTCACGCTCGCCGGCCGCCACGGTGGCGATGTCGACGATCAGCTGGGCGGTCGCGGCGGAGCGGAGCGGGTCGGGCACTGGCAGGTCGAGCAGCGGCTCGTCGACTTGGGCCATCGCTTGCATCCTACCAGCGCCCTGTGAGGCCTCCTCCTCCAGGGCGGCCGGACCACCGCGAGCTTCGACAGAGCTCCGCGAGCTTCGCAAGCGGCCTGCAACGGCCGTCGGCGCGCGACCGGTCCACACGCGGCCGGGTTCGGCTACGGTGACGTCCACCCAGCGACGGGGCCCGGACGCCCACGGAGACGGATGGCCAGAATCACGCCGGACGCATCGCACCTCGTCACGCTCGTCGAGCACATCGACACGGTGCTCGACCGCGTCGCGTTGCTCGACCCGCCGTCCGTGGCCGCCGGTCGCCGCATCCGCCAGCTGAGCGACCAGCTTGGCAGCCACGTCCGGCCGCGCGCCAGGAGCCTCGAGGCGCCCCTCCTCGTCATGCTGCTCGGGCCGACGGGGGCCGGCAAGTCCTCGCTGTTCAACGCGCTCGTCGGGCGTGCCGCCAGCCGGACCGGTGTGCTCCGCCCGACCACTCGCGAGCTCGTTGCCCTCGTCCGGCCGGAGGACCGAGACAGCCTGACGGGCCCGGGCGGCCCGCTGGCCGGTCTCGGCGCGGACCAGCTGCGTCTCCTCGTCGACGAGACGGCCCCGGAGGGTGTGATCCTCGTCGATGCGCCGGACGTCGACTCGGTCGAGCATGCCAACCGGGAGCTCACCGATCGGTTGGTCGAGGCCGCGGACCTTGCGGTATTCGTGACCACGGCGACGCGTTACGCGGACCGCGTGCCATGGGAGGTGCTCGGCAGGGTGCGCGAGCGCGGGCTGCCCCTCACCGCGGTCGTCAACCGGATGCCGCCCGGCGACGAGGCGCGGACGATCATCCTCGAGGACCTGCGGCGGCTCTTCGAGGAGGGCGGCCTTGGCGGGGGCGATCAGCCGCTCGAGCTGGTCTCCGTGGCTGAGGGTTCGCTCGACCCCGCGATGGAGGGACTGGCGGCGGACGCGATCCAGCCGCTGCGCGACCGGATCGACGCGCTGGCGGCCGACCGCGATTCTCGCCTGACCCTGGCGGCACGGGCGCTCGGCGGCGCCCTGGCCGGTCTCGAGCCGCAGCTCCGGACGATCGCCGACGACCTCGAGCACGGCGCGATCGATGCGGATCGCCTCCGGCGCCTGGCGACGGATGCCTACGAACGCGAGCTCGGCGGGCTCCGCGACGACCTCTCGCGGGGCACCTTCCTGCGCGCCGAGGCACTGCGGCAGTGGCAGGAGTTCGTGGGCGCGGATGAGCTGACCCGGATGTTCGCGACGGGCATCGGCCGGGTGAGGGGAGCGCTGAGCTCGTTCATCCGCGGCCGGCAGGAGGCCCCCGTCGCCGAGGTCCGGGACCAGACGCTCGACGACCTCGTGGCGCTGGCGCGAGTCCGGCTCGCCGAGGGGGCCAGGCGCACCGCGACGGCGTGGGCCGAGGAGCCGGCGGCGTCGCGGGCGCTCGAGTCGCACCCGGAGGCATGGACGGTGTCCGACGACGTCGAGGGCAGGCTCGGCGAGCGGTTGCGGGCCTGGGTCGACACCATCGCCGAGGACGTCCGGACGACGGGTGGGGGCAAGCGGACGCTGGCCCGCGGCGCGTCCGTCGGCGTCAATGCGGCGGGCATCGGCGTGATGCTGGCCACGTTCTCCCACACCGGCGGGCTGACTGGCGCGGAGGTCGGCATCGCCGCGGCGACCGGCTTCCTCAACCAGAAGCTGCTCTCGGCGCTCTTCGGCGAGGCGGCCATGGTCGAGATGATCCAGCGGGCGCGACAGCGACTCGTCGACCTGCTCGGCGACACGTTCCGGGACGAGGTCGCCCGGTTCGACGCGCTGACCTCCGATCCGGCCGTCCTGCGGGGCCTGGCCGAGGAGCTGCGGGCCCTGGCCGACGAGCTGCGGCGGCTGCCCGGCACGATCACGGTGTCAGCCAGGGCGGTCGTCCTGCCGGACCTGCCGAGCCTCGAGCGGCAGGCGGCTGCACCCGCGCCCGCCACGCCGAGCGGGTCGGCCGGCCCCGGGCGCTGAGGGTGGCCCCTGCCGTCGAGGCGACCCCGGAACCCGCGGCACCCCCGAAGCGCCGCGGCCTGGCGGGTTGTCTGGCCGAGCTCGACGCCGCGACCGAGGCGGCACGGCCCCTGGGTCTCGACGTCGGCGAGGCCGAGGCCGTCCGCCGCGAGGCCGGCGAGCGGCTCGGCTTCTCGGGCGACGCCGCGATCGTTGCCCTCGTCGGGGGCACGGGCGTCGGCAAGTCGACGTTGCTCAACGCCATTGCCGGCGCTGACGTCAGCACGGCGTCCGTCCGACGGCCGACGACGGCCAGCCCGGTGGCCTGGGTTCCCCGGGCGTCGCGCGCCGACTTCGACGAGCTCCTGGCGTGGCTGGGGGTCGAGGACATCCGCCTCCATGACGAGGCCGGCATCGGGCCGGTCGGCATCCTGGACCTGCCCGACCTGGACTCGGTCGCCCGGGAGCACCGCGAGCGGGTGGAGGCGCTGCTGCCGCGTGTGGACGCGGTCATCTGGGTGACGGACCCCGAGAAGTACCGCGACGCCGTCCTGCACGACGACTTCCTGCGGCGCTGGCTGCCGCGCCTGGATCGGCAGCTCGTCGTGCTCAACAAGGCGGACCGGCTGGGCGGCGAGGCGGAGACGGTGCGCCGCCACCTCGAGCGGTCGCTGCTCGACGACCGCGGCCCCGGGGCCGCCGCGGGGCTGCGGGTCGTGACCGCGTCCGCGGGCAGCGAGGAGGTGGATGCCGTCCGGGCCTGGCTGGCCGGCGTCGTGGACGCCAAGCGGGTGGTCATCGGCCGTCTCGCCGCGTCCGTGCGGGCCGTGCTCGACGATCTCGCTGCGCGCGCCGGGGTGGACCCGGACAGCGGTCCCCGGGCCGTCCTGGAGCCGCAGGTCCGGCGCGGAGCGCTCGATCGAGCCGGTGACGAGATCCTTCGGCTGATCGACCTGCCGGGGGCCGAGCGGCGGGCCGTGGCGGCCACGCGGGCCGCGGCGCGACCTGCCGGCGCCGGGCCCCTCGGCCGTATCACCGCCTTCTTCTACCGGGCCAGCGGTCGCGAGGCCAAGGTCGCCGATCCGGCCATCCACCTGCGCCGATGGGCGGAGCGAGGGTCGCTCGCCCCGGCGGTCGACATCCTCCGGTCCGCCGTGGACGCGCCCGTGCGGGAGGCGCCGGCAGGGATCCGGTCGGCGCTCGCGGCGTCGGCCGACGTGCCGCGACTGACGGCCCGGTTGCGGGACGCCGTGGACGCCGCGATCGCGGCACGGACGCCCATGACACCGCCGGCCAGCCGCGTCTGGCCGGTGCTCGGGTTCCTGCAGTGGATCGCGACGCTCGCGATCGCCATCGCGGCGGCGTGGCTGATCCTCCTGTTCCTGATCCGCCCACCCGTCGACTCGGTGGAGCTGCCGGTGCTCGGCCAGATCCCGATCCCGTTCGCGCTGCTGCTGGGTGGGCTCGTCGCCGGCTTCCTCGTGGCGAGAGCCCTCGGCTTCCACGCCGGTCGGCTCGGCCGGCGCTGGGCGCGTCAGCTCGGAAGCGAGGTTCGCGCCGGCGTCGAGCGGGCGGTCGGCGAGGAGGCGTTCGCGGCCCTGGACCGGGTCGACGCGGCGCGTCGATCGGTCTGGAAGGCCAGCCGTGCGGCCCGGGAGGCGTGCGGGCCCGGCATCGGCGGTTGACGCGGCCGCGTCTGGCTGGGATCGCCGCGAGGTACGCTCAGCGCCCATGACCGAAGACCGCCTGGCCCAGGCGCCCGCCTCGTTCCGCGCCTTCGTCGCCGAGCGTCGCGACGACGGGTTCCGACGCGCGGTGCAAAACCTCACCCCGGAGGCCCTGCCCGCGGGCGACGTGCTGGTCCGGGTCGAGTGGTCCGGCGTCAACTACAAGGACGGACTCGCGGCGCGGTCGGACGGCAAGGTGGCCCGGATCAGCCCGCTGATCCCCGGGATCGATCTCGCGGGCGAGGTGGTGGCGAGCGACGACCCGTCCTTCGCGGCAGGCGACCGGGTGCTCGCCAGCGGCTACGACCTGGGGGTCGCGCGGCACGGCGGCTACAGCGAGCTGGCGCGCGTCCCTGCTGCGTGGGTCGTCCGGTTGCCGCACGGCCTGTCCGCGCGTGAGGCGATGGCGATCGGCACGGCCGGCTTCACCGCGGCCATGAGCGTGGAGGCGCTCGAGGATCGCGGCCTGCGGGCGGGGGCGGGCCCGGTGCTCGTGACCGGCGCCTCCGGTGGCCTGGGCCGGCTGGCGATCGGCATCCTCGCCGCCCGGGGCCACGAGGTCTGGGCGGCGACCAGCAAGCCGGAGGAAGCGGCGCGGCTGCGCGAGCTGGGCGCGGCCGGGGTGATCGGCCGTGACGAGCTCACGGCCCGCGACGTGAAGCCACTGGCCTCGGCGCGGTGGGCCGGCGCGATCGACGCCGTCGGCGGGCCGGCCATGCCGTACATCCTGGCGACGCTGCAGCCGGGCGCGGCCGTCGCGTCCTGCGGAAACGCAGGGGGACCGGGGTTCGCGGCCACGGTTCTGCCGTTCATCCTGCGCGGCGTCGCAGTCCTGGGGATGAACTCCGTGCCGGTCCCGATCGAGGCGCGGCGGGCGCTGTGGTCACGGCTGGCGACCGATCTGCGGCCCCGCGGTCTCGGCGAGGACGTCGAGGAGGTGACGCTCGACACCCTCGAGCCGGCGCTCGACGCGATCGTCGAAGGCCGCGCACGGGGCCGGTGGCTGGTCCGGGTCGGCGGCTGATGTAGACTCCGGGCAACAACCGAACACCGCCTCCGGGGAGCGCGTCCGCGCTGAGAGTGTGGCTCGACCACAGACCCGCCGAACCTGATCCGGTTCATACCGGCGAAGGAAGCAGGCCCGAACGCTCGATGCCGTCGTCCCCGTGCGACGGCGTTCGTGCCTGCAGGAGGTGCTCGAACTGATGTCTCTCACCCACGTCGACGTCCGGCCCGTGGCCCCACCAACCTGGCGAACCCGCGACATCGTCGTCACGGCGGTGATTGCCGTCGCCTTCGGTGTCGCGTTTGTCGCGTTCAACGCGGTCTGGTCGGCGTTTAGCTTCCTTGGACCGGCCGGCCCGCAGAATTTGCTGTATGCGATCTGGCTGATGCCGGCGATCGTGGCCGCGGCGATCGTCCGGAAGCCTGGTGCGGCCCTCTTCGCCGAGATGGTCGCAGCCGGCCTGTTCACCCTGCTCGGCAGCCAGTGGGGACCCGACACCCTGCTGTCCGGGTTCGTCCAGGGCGCGGCGGCCGAGATGGTGTTCGCCTTTACCCTGTACCGGTTCTGGTCCTGGCCAGTCCTCGCGGCGGCGTCGCTCGCGAGCGCCGCGGCTGCCTGGGTGCACGACTGGGTCGTGTACTACCCGGCGTTCGCGCTCGACGCCATCCTCGTGATCGGCGCCTTCATGGCCGTGTCCGCGGTCGTCATCCTGCCGGCCGCCGCGATCCTGCTCGTGCGCGCCCTGCGCGAGACGGGCGTCCTGGAGGGCTTTCCCGCCTGACCACCGACGACGCCGCCCCCGCTCCCGGCCCTCGCGAACCGCGACCCGAACCGGGTCGGATCCGGGCGCTCGGCGTCGGGTTCAGCTATGCCGGCGCGCGGCGGCCGGCCCTCTCGGACGTCGCCTTCGACCTCGGGCCGGGCGAGTGCCTGCTCGTCGTCGGTCCCAGCGGCTCGGGCAAGAGCACCCTCGCGCTCGCGCTCGCCGGCATCGTCCCGCACGATATCCCGGGCGACTGGACCGGCTGGCTCGAGGTCGACGGCGTTGACGCGTCGTCCGGTCTCCGGGACCTCGGCGGCCGCGTGGGGCTCGTCTTCCAGGACCCGGACCGCCAGCTGGTCATGGAGCGGGTCGAGGACGACGTCGCCTTCGGGCTCGAGAACCGAGCCTGGCCGCAGGCGGCGATGCAGGCGCGCGTCCCCGGGGCGCTGCTCGAGGTGGGGCTGCCGGGCTACGAGCGCCGCCGCCCGAACCGCCTGTCGGGTGGCGAGCAGCAGCGGCTGGCGCTTGCCGGCGTCCTGGCCCCGCGGCCGGGTGTCCTGGTCCTCGACGAGCCGCTGGCCAACCTCGATCCGCCGAGCGCGCGGGCGTTCATGGCCCAGCTGGCCGCCCTCCGCGCCGGCCGCGAGACGACGATCGTCCTGATCGAGCACCGGGTGGACGACGCGTGGCCGCTCGCCGATCTCGTCCTGGCCCTCGGCTCCGACGGCCGTCCGATGGACCTCGGCACTCCGGCGGAGGTGCTCGCCCGATCCGGGCCGGCGATGGAGGCGGCCGGGATCTGGCTGCCGTCGGCCCAGGCGGGATCCGTCGAACTCGCGCCGACCGGGCCCGATGTCTCAGGGTTGGGCGTCGTCCCCATCGCCGAGGCCTACGACGTTTGGTTCGGCTACGAGCGCGACCGTCCGGTCCTGCGCGACGTGAGCCTGGCGATCCATGCCGGCGAGCGCATTGCCCTGGTCGGTCCGAACGGGAGCGGCAAGTCGACGCTCGGACGGCTGCTGGTGGGGCTGCTGGAACCGGATCGCGGCCTGCTGCGACTCGCCGACCGGAACCCCGCCGGGCTCGACGCGGCGTCCCTCGCCCGGCTGGCGGGCTACGTCTTCCAGGACCCGGAGCGGCAGTTCCTCGCCCGGACCGTCCGAGAGGAGGTGCGGCTCGGGCTCCGCAGGACGGAGCTCCGCCGTGTCGATGAGCTGATGGAACAGCTGGGGCTGCCACTGGGACGGTTCGGAGGGCGAAGTCCGTACCGACTCTCCGGCGGCGAGCAGCGTCGCCTGTCGCTCGCCTGCGTCCTCGTCCGCCGACCGGAGCTCCTGGTGCTCGACGAGCCGACGTTCGGGCAGGACCGGCACGGATACCAGGGACTACTCGACGTTCTCGCGGAGCGGGTGGCCGACGGCACGGCCGTCGTCGCGGCCACCCACGACGAGCGCTTCGTCGCGGACGTGGCGGAACGGCGGCTGCAGATGGCCGAAGGCCGCATCGTGGACGGGGGACCGGTGCGGTGATGGCGCGGATCGAGCCCATGGACCGCGCGCTGCGCTCACCGCTGGGCCGGGTCAGTCCGCTGCTCAAGCTGGGCATCGCGATCGGCTGGTTCCTTGCGCTCGCGACCACCACGCAGATCGGGCCGGCGCTCGCGCTCGCGGCCGCCGCCCTCCTCCTGGCCGCGATCTTGGGTCGCGTGCCCGTGGACCGGCTGCTGCGCGGGGTGCTGCCGCTGTGGGCCGTGGCGCTGTCGGTCGGCATCTTCAACGCGCTGTTCGCGGCGGTCAACGCGGACCCGACCGCCGCGGAGCTCCTGCGGGTCGGGCCGCTGCGCCTGACCGAGCCGGCCGTTGCCGCCGGCGCCGGCATCGCCGCGCGCGTGATCGCCATCGCGTCGGTCGGCGTCGTGTTCGCCCAGACGACCGACTCGACCCGGCTCGCCGACTCGCTCGTCCAGCAGGCGGGCGTCTCCGACCGGTTCGCCTACGGCGCGCTCGCGGCGTACCAGGCGGTGCCGCGATTCGGCGAGGACTTGGCGACGCTGCGACAGGCGCGCCGCATCCGGGGCCTGCGCGGTGGCTGGCACCCGCGCCTGACCGTGGGGCTGCTCGTGCTCGCGATCCGCCACGGCGACCGGCTGGCCGTGGCGATGGACGCGCGCGGTTTCGGCAGCGGCCCGCGAAGCCGGTACCGCGAGGTGCGCTGGACCTGGCTCGACGCCGTCGCATTGGTCGCGGGGGTCGTGCTGGCGGTCGGTGCGCTGGTCGCGTTCGGCTGACGGCAGGTCCTTCCCTGTGCCACCACGCCCATGACGCTCGAGCGGATGGCTCGCCGGACCGGATGACCGTGCCGGACTGGGCCGACGTCGCGGCCGCGGTGCGCCTCGTCGACCCGGCCGAGGTCGCGGGCGCACGCTGGTTCGGCGGCAAGGGCCGACCGGTCGATCGGATCGAGGCCGTCGAGGCCTTCGACCTCGGATCCGGCGCGGCCCTCGCGCTTGCCGAGATCGGGGAGCAGGGCGCCGCCGCCGGACGATATGTCGTCCCGCTCGTCCGGAGGGGAGCGACCTGGCGACCGGCGAGCGAGGGTGATGGCGCCTGGCGAGGGCTCGCCGTCGCGATCGCGGAGGGCCGGACGCTGCCGGCGCTCGCGCGCGGCTCGGGTACCGCCCCGCCAGGAGCCGTGACCGCCGCGCCCGGAGCCGTGACCGCCGCGCCCGGACCCGTGACCGCCGCGCTCGTGTGCCGGCCAGCCTCCGGCCTGCGCGCCCTGGTGCCGGGCGGGGCGAATCACGTCGCACGCTCGGCCGAGCGGGCCCTCCGCGCGGACCGGTCGAAAACCGCGGTCGTCCTCGGCGAGCGGCTGATCCTCAAGGGCTACCGACGAATCGAGGACGGGCTGAACCCGGAGCTCGAGCTGAACGCCTTCCTCGCCGAGGAGGTCGGCTTTGGCGCCGTCCCGGCGCTGGCCGGCTACGCGGAGATCGTGACCGCCCGCGGCACGGCGACGATCGCCCTCCTCCAGGAGTTCCTCGCCGACGGCGAGGACGCGCTCGAGGCGACGGCCGAGCAACTGACGGCCTGGATCCTCGCGCCCGGCCAGGTGACCGTCGAGTTCGCGACCGAGATCGCAGCGCGGATGGGTGAGCTGACCGCGGACCTCCACGCGGCCCTGGCCTCGGGCGAGGGTGTGCCCGGCTTCGCGCCGCGTGAGGCGAGCCGCGAGGAGCTGCGCACGTGGCGCCGGCAGGCGCTCGGTCAGCTCCAGCGCGCGCTGGACGCGGTCGACGGGGATGCTCGCCGGGAGCTGCAGGCGATGGCACCGCCCATCGCCGACGAGCTGACCGTCCTGGAGGCGACTCCCATCGTGCCGATCGTCACCCGTGTCCACGCGGCCCTGGACCTGGGGCGGGTGCTGCTGACGCCCGCCGGGCCGCGGATCGTCGGCTTCGGAGGCGAACCAACTCGCGCGATCGAGGAGCGCCGGCAACCGACCTCCCCGCTGCGCGACGCGGCGTCGATGCTCCGCTCGCTGGACCACGCGGGCCGAAGCGCACGGCGGCGGGCCGAGCGGCGGAAGGGCGGCTGGCCGGACCGTCCGGGCCTCGACGTCGACGCGTGGCTGCGCCGGGCGCGCGAGCGGTTCGTCGAGCGGTACCGGCACGGCCTTCGGGAGGCGGGAGTCCCGATCGCGGTCGACGAGGACCTGCTCCTCGCCTTCGAGCTGGAGCACGAGTGCCACGAGCTCGTCCACGCGGCCACGTGGCTGCCCGACTCGATGTGGGCACCGCTCGAGGGGATGCGGGCGCTGCTCGGTGGAGGGCGGTGACCGGAGAGCCCCTCCACGTTCGCTCGCCAAGCGGCCGCGCGCTGCGCCGCTTCGTTCGATGGCTGAAAGGCTCGGGGCGCCCGTTGGAGCATTGGCGCGTCCCGACCCGGCGGAGGCTGGCCGCCAGAGACGACGGGCCACTCGACAGCCCGCCAGGGCGGCCCCATCCGCGGTCGCGGACAGAGGAGAAGGACATGGACCTGCTTTCGAACATTCTCGGCGGCCAGCAGCAGCAGCAGGAGTACTCGGACTTCGCCAAGCGGTACGAGAAGGGCGCTCCGTGGGACGGCATCTCGGACGAGGAGGCCTACAACCACCACGCGCAGATCGCGGCCAACGTGCCGCCCGACGTCTACCAGCGCTCGGCGCAGGACTCGTTCAGCCGTCTGGCCCCGGATCAGCGGCGGGAGCTCGGCCGCTGCATCCAGCAGCGAGCCCCGCAGTACGGCGTCAGCTTCCCGGATGCCGATCGCGATGGCCAGGACGACCGGCTCGAGGATCCTGCCTACCTCGCCCAGATGACGGGCCGGATCCACCAGCAGCAGCCCGGGCTTCTGGGCCAGATCCTGGGCGGCGGCGCGGGGGGGCTGGGCGGCGTCCTCGGCGGTGGCGGAGGTGGTGGCGGGATGCTGTCCAACCCGATCGCCAAGGCGGCGCTCGGCGGCATCGCCGCCATGGCCGTCAAGCAGATGATGGGTGGGCGCCGCTGATCGACCAGCTCCGCGTCGGTTCAAGGGGCCTTGAGTCGCGGGAGTAAGCACGCTTGACCTGCGCCAGCAAGGCGCTCTAGGATTTGCGGGTCCCGCCATCCGACATCCTGGAGGTCCCCCGCTTGTCAGGCTTCCCGCCCATCGCCCGTCTCCGGCTCGTGCCTGCCGCGCCACTGGCCCTTGCGCTCACCCTGGCGGCCTGCGCCGGCGCACCGTCGCCGACGCCGGTCATTTCCGGAACCACTCAGCCCAGTCCGATGGGCAGCGCTGCGAGCCCTGCGACGTCGACCGGGGGCAGGCTGACCGTGTACTCCGGCCGCTCCGAGGAGCTCGTCGGGCCGCTGCTCGAGCGGTTCGAGCAGGGGAGTGGGATCCAGGTCGACGTCAAGTACGCCAGCACGACGGACCTGGCAGCCACGCTGCTCGAGGAGGGGGACGCGTCACCTGCCGACGTGTTCTTCGCCCAGGACGCCGGCGCGCTCGGCGCGCTCGCGGCAGACGGCCGGCTGGCGGCGCTGCCGCAGGAAATCCTCGATCGCGTCGACGCGCGGTTCCGCTCAGTGGACGGCCAGTGGGTCGGCGTCTCCGGCCGGGCCCGCGTCGCGGCGTACGACACACGGGTCCTGTCCGAGGCGGACCTGCCGGATTCCGTCCTCGACCTCGCCGAGCCGGAATGGAAGGGCAAGCTGGGCTGGGCCCCCTCGAACGCCTCGCTCCAGTCGTTCGTGACGGCGCTCCGGGTGGTCGAGGGTGACGAGACCGCTCGGGCCTGGCTCGAGGACATCCAGGCCAACGAGCCAAAGGTCTACGAGGGCAACTCGCAGGCGCTCGAGGGCGTCGCGGCCGGCGAGGTCCAGGTGGCGCTCATCAACCACTACTACCTGCTCGAGGCGATGGCGGAGCGAGGCGAGATCCCGGTCGCCAACCACTTCTTCGCGGCCGGTGATCCCGGCTCGCTGGTCAACGTCGCGGGCGCCGGCATCCTGACCACCGCGAAGAACGGCGACGCGGCACGCGCCCTCATCGCGTTCCTGCTGGCCGAGGAGAGCCAGCGCTACTTCGCCGAGGAGACCTACGAGTATCCGCTGATCGCAGGCGTGGCCGCCGACGCACGGTTGACGCCGCTGGCCGAGATCGAGTCGCCGGACATCGACCTCTCCGACCTGGCCGACCTCCAGGGGACGCTGGAGCTGATGCAGGAGGCCGGCGTCCTGTGATCCGCCCGGTGAAGGGCTGACGGGTGCAGCCCCTCACCGCCCCCTCGGGGCTCCCGCGATCGGCGGCCGGGCGTGGGCTTCGCCGTTGGGGGCTCGCGCCGCGGGCGCGGCCGCCCCTGCCGCTGCTCATCGTCGGGCTGGTCGTGGCGGCCCTGTCCGTGCTGCCGATCGTCTACCTCGGCATCCGCGCCGCGGGAACGGAGGCGGACGCCGTTGCGTTCCTGCTCCGGCCGCGGACGATCGCCGTCCTGGGCTCGACCGTGGCCCTGGGCCTCATCGTCGGCGCCGGCACGATCGCCATCGGCCTGCCGATCGCCTGGCTGACGACGCGCACGGACCTGCCGGGTCGCCGGTGGTGGACCGTGCTGACGGTCGTCCCGCTGGCGATCCCGTCCTACGTCCTCGGCTTCGCGTTCGTGGCCGCGTTCGGGCCGCGCGGCGCCCTCCAGTCGCTGCTCGAGCCCCTTGGCGTCCAGCGCCTGCCCGACGTCTACGGCTTGCCGGGAGCCGCCTGCGTCCTGATCCTGGCCAGCTATCCGTACGTCGTGCTCGCGGCCCGCGCCGGGATGCTGCGCGAGGACCGCTCCGTCGAGGAAGCAGCGCGCACGCTGGGCGACACGCGCCGGATGGTCTTCCGCCGGGTCACCATGCCGCTGCTCGGTCCCGCGATCGCGGCCGGCACGCTGCTCGCCGTGCTCTACGCCCTGTCCGACTTCGGTGCGGTCTCGCTGCTGCAGTTCGACAGCTTCAGCCGGGCGATCTACCTCCAGTACCGGGCGACGTTCGACCGCTCCCTGGCGGCGATCCTCGCGCTCGTGCTGCTCGGGCTGACCCTGGTCGTCACGTTGGGGGAGGCGCGGCTCCGGCGCCGAGCCCGCGAATTCGCCGGCCGTCCCGCGCGCCGTCCGGTCGAGTCCGTCACGCTCGGGCGCTGGCGTTGGCCGGCGGTCGCCTTTGTGGCGGCCGTCGTCGGCCTGGCGCTGGTGGTGCCCGCCGTGACGATCGCCTTCTGGCTGATCCGGGCGCTGGGGCAGGGCGAGACGTTCCGGGTCGGGCTGGAGCCGATCCTCGGCTCGCTCGGGACGGCTGCGGCGGCGGCGGTGCTGGCGACGGTCCTCGCCCTGCCGGTGGCGCTTCTCGTGGCGCGCCATCCGGGTCGTCCTGGCCGCATCGTCGAGCGCGTCTCGTACGGAGCGTTCGCACTACCCGGGATCGTCGTGGCACTGGCCCTCGTCTTCGTCGCCACCACGGCGCTGCCGGTGCTCTACCAGACGCTCGCCCTGCTGATCGGCGCCTACGCGGTGCGCTTCCTGGCCGAGGCCGTGGGTCCGGTCCGCGCCACGCTTGCCCGGACGGGTCTCCGGCTCGAGGAAGCCGGCCGGACCCTCGGTGACGGGCCGGTTCGCGCGTTCGCCCGCCTGACCCTGCCGGTCGTTCGGCCGGCGATCCTGGCGGGAGCCGCGCTCGTGTTCCTGAGCGTGGTCAAGGAGCTGCCGATGGCGCTCATCCTCGGTCCGATCGGGTTCGAGACGCTGGCGACCGAGATCTGGAGCACGACCAGCGAGGGCTTCTACGCGCGCGCGGCTGGGCCGGCGGCCGTCCTCCTCGTGCTGTCCGCGGGGGCGATGGCGGTCCTGTTGCGGGACGATGCCCGGTGAGCGCCGTGCGCGTCCCGACCGGTCAGCCGGTGCCGGCGCTCCGGATCGCGGGCCTGGAGCGGGTCTACGGTTCGATCGTGGCCCTCAGCGGGGTGGATCTGGAGGTCCGTCAGGCCGAGATGCTGACCGTGCTCGGCCCGTCCGGCTGCGGCAAGACCACCGTCCTGCGACTGGTGGCCGGGCTGGAGCAGCCGGACGCCGGCACGATCGAGATCGCCGGGCGGCGGGTCGCCGGGCCCGGCGGCTCCGTGCCGCCCGAGCGGCGCCGCGTCGGCATGGTCTTCCAGGACTACGCCCTGTTCCCGCATCTCTCCGTGGCGGACAACGTGGCCTACGGCATCCGGCGCGACCCGGATCGCGCCGTTCGTGTCGCCGAGCTCCTCGAGCTCGTCAACCTGCCGGATGCCGGCGACCGGATGCCACACGAGCTGTCCGGCGGCATGCAGCAGCGGGTGGCGATGGCGAGGGCGCTGGCCCCGCGGCCGGACATCGTCCTGCTCGACGAGCCGTTCTCCAACCTCGACGCGGCGCTCCGGACCCAGCTCCGCGGCGATCTCCGCGAGATCCTGCGGGCCGCCGGGGCGAGCGCGATCCTCGTCACGCACGACCAGGACGAGGCGCTCACGCTGGGCGATCGGATGGCCGTCATGGTCCGTGGCCGGATCGAGCAGTGCGACCCGCCGGAGATCGTCTACGGCGAGCCCGCGACCCCATTCGTTGCTACGTTCGTGGGGACCGGCAACCTCGTCCATGCGGACTGCCGCCTCGGCGTGGGGATGACGCGGCTGGGTCCGGTCCGGCTTGTGGGGGCCTCGGCCAGGATCGCGGGCGGCGCGCTGGCGGTGATCCGACCGGAGCACGTCGAGCTCGAGGAGGCGGCCGACGGGCCGGCCGAGGCCGGCGCCTGGCGGGTCGTCCGCCGCCGGTTCACGGGCTCGGAGATCCTGCTCGAGGTGGAGGCGCCGGACGGATTGCGGCTGTGGTGCGAGGCGGGTCCCGCGGTCCGGCGGCTGCGCATCGGCGACGCGGTCCGGCTCCGGCTGCGCGACGTCGAGACGGTCGCGTTCGCGCCCTCGAGGACGCACCAGCCGGCGGCCGCGGAGCCGGCGCCCGTCGCAGCGGAGGCGGTCGTCGAGCGCTGATCAGGGAGCCGCAGTCCCGAGCCAGGCGGCGCCGTTCTCGGTCAACGCGAAGAGTCGGCGGTCGAGCCCCACCAGGCCGACGGGCGGCGTGTCGGCAGCCGGCGGACCGTCTCCGATGCGCTGCCAGCTTCGGGCGTCGCCGGACGTCCACACTCCGAGCAGGTCGCCCTCCTGTCCCGGCTGACCATTGGCCAGCTCGACGAGCGCACCGACGAGGCCGGGCCGCCCGAGACGATCCTTGGATACCGGTGCGATGTTGTGTGTTTCGTCGCTCCCGCCCGTCGCGTCCGTGCGCTAGAGTGTGCGAGCAACGATCATGCTTGAGAAGGTTTGATGAGGTTCTCGCGCCCTTCGGCGCCATCCTCCGCCGCGCGACCCTCCTCCGACTGGCTCGGGCTCGGCGCGGCCAGCCAGCTCCTCGGAGTGGCCCCCGGGACGCTGCGGCGCTGGTCGGACAGCGGTCGCGTCCGGGCCTTCACGACCCCGGGTGGTCACCGGCGCTTCCGTCGCTCCGCTCTGGAGCGGCTGCTGCCATCCGAGCCCACCGACCGGCCCTCGCTTGTGCGCTCCGGGGTGACGCCCTCGCGCCTCGCTCGCGCCTATCGCGCAGAGGCACGGATCGCGGCGCGGCAGATCCCCTGGCTGGTCGATCTCGACGATGCCCAGCGGGGCTGGTTCCGGGAGCACGGCCGGCAGCTGGCCGCGCTGCTGGTCCGCTACCTGGACGCAGCCGACGACGACGAAGCCGCCGAGCAGCTGAGTGCCGCTACGGTTGAGGCCGCGGGCTATGGGCGCATGGCCTCCGGACTCGGGGTCTCGCTGAGCCAGGCGGTGGAGGGCTTCCTGCAGTTCCGGCGCCCGTTCCTCCACGAGCTGTCGACTGCAGCCCAGCGCCGCGGGTTCGACACAGTCGCCACGACGGACCTCATCGAGACGGCCGATCGGGCCATGGATCGCCTGCTCGTCGCGTCGATGGCGGCGCACAGCGTCAGCCGGGTGCGGCCGCCCAGCGCGCGCCGCCTCCGTCAGCCGGCCGGCAGCGCGGGTGACCCGTGATGACGGCACTGATCGCTGGTCTGCTCGCCCACGCACGCGACGTTGCCGCAGGCGACCGCGCCGACCTGGCCGCCACGCTCCGCGCCTCCCTGACCGGTGGCGTCGTGCTCCTCGAGACGTGCCACCGCGTCGAGCTCTTCGGCACGCCCGAGCAGGTGGACCGGGCGGCGGAGGCGGCGGGCGTCGTCGGGCCGGACAGGGCTGGCATCGCCCGCCTCGATGGCGTCCCGCTCGCCCGCCACCTCATCTCGCTGGCCGTCGGGCGGTCCTCGACCGTCCTCGCCGAGGACCAGGTCCTGCACCAGATACGGGTCGCGGTCGCCGAGGCGCGGGGTCGCGGCGACCTGCCGCCGGCCCTCGACCGCCTGCTCGACCTGGCGATGCAGGCCGGCCGCCGCGCCCGGACGTGGGCGCCGGCTCGACGGCCCAGCCTGGCCGACCTCGCCGTCGAGGAAGGGCTCCGGCTCGGGGCCGGGGGCGCAGGTCCGATCCTGGTGGTGGGATCGGGGAAGATGGGCGGCCTCGCCGCGCGTGCGGCGATCGCGCGCGGCCGCCGGGTGGCGATCGCCAGTCGCTCGGACGCCCGTGCCGGAGGCCTCGCGTCGTCGCTCGGGGTGGACGTGGCTCCGTTCCGGCCGTCCGCGGCGGCCATCCCCCAGTTCGCCGGCGTCGTCGTCGCGCTGGCGGGTCCCTGGCCGCTCGCTGAGGAGACCGCCGAACGGCTCGTCGCGTCGGGCGCCTGGGTGGTCGACCTGTCAGCGCCGCCGGCGGTCGACCCAGCCCTGGCCGGGCGCCTCGGGGACCGGTACCTGTCCGTCGATGACCTCGGCCGCCTTGCGCCGATCGGCTCGGAGGCGCTCATCGCCCGCCTGGACCGCCTGGTCGAGGAGACGCTCGAGCGGTACCGCCGCTGGATGGCCCTCCAGCCCGAGCGGTCGGCGGCCCGGGCGCTCGCGGAGCGTGCGCAGGAGGCGCGGGCCGCCGAGCTGTCGGCGCTGTGGCGCCGGATCCCGTCGCTCGACGCGGCCGAGCGACACGAGGTCGAGCGGATGGCCGAGCGGCTCACCCAGCGGCTCCTCCGCGACCCGCTGGAGCGCCTGGCCGGCGACGACGACGGCCGGCGCCGCGCGGCCGCCCGGGAGCTGTTCGGACTGTGACGATGACCACCGTCCGCATCGGCACGCGCGGCAGCGCCCTCGCGCTCGCCCAGGCCCGCCTCGTGGCGGAGGGGCTCGCGGCCGCCGGTCAGGGCCACGCGGTCGTCGTGATCGAGACGGAGGGTGATCGGCTGGCGCCGGACACCGCCTGGGGCGAGGGGGCGTTCGTCGCGGCCATCGAGCGGGCGCTGCTCGCCGGCGACGTCGACGTCGCGGTCCACAGCGCCAAGGACGTGCCGACGGACGAGGACCCGCGCCTGTCGATCGCGGCGTTCCTTCCCCGCGCGGACCCGCTCGATGCCCTCGTCCTCGCGGCCGGGTCGGACGCCGGCGGCCTCGACGGTCTGCCGCCGGCCAGCCGTGTGGGGACGGACAGCCCGCGGCGGGCCGGGTTCCTCCGCGCCCTGCGTCCGGATCTCGCCATCCAGCCCCTCCACGGCAACGTCGACACCCGCCTCCGCCGCCTGGACGACGGCGAGGTCGACGCGCTCGTGCTGGCGGTGGCGGGCCTGGCGCGGCTGGGGCGGGGCGACCGGGTCACCGAGCGCCTGGCGGGCGAGGTCGTCCCCCCGGCGCCCGGCCAGGGGGCCATCGCCGTCCAGGTCCGCGCGGACGACGCCCCGACGAGGGACGCCGTGACGGTCCTCGATGACGCCCCGACCCGCGTCGCGGTCGAAGCGGAGCGCGCCTTCCTGCGCGCCGCCGGCGGCGGTTGCCGGGCGCCGATCGGGGCGCTGGCCCTGGTCGAGGGGACGAACGTGCGGCTGCTCGGCGGGCTCGCCACGGAGGACGGGCGCACGGCGATCGAGGCGGTCGACGGCTCCCTCGAGGACGTCTCGGAGCGGGCCGGTGAGCTGGCCTACCTGCTGGCCGGGCGGCTCGCCCGGATGCCGATGACCGCCGTGCAGCGCCGGCCGTCCGCGCACGAGCCCCGGACCGGCCGACCCCAGGTCCTCGTCACGCGGCCGGCGCTCCAGGCTGACCGGCTCGCCGACCGGCTCCGCGCGGAGGGGCTCGAGCCGATCAGCGTGCCCGCCATCGCGATCGAGCCGGTCGAGCCCGGTGCCGCGCTCGACGACGCCCTGCTCCGGCTGCCGGCGGCCGACTGGGCGATCGTCACCAGCCCGAACGGGGCGCGAACCGTCGTGGCGGCGGCGCGGCGTCTCGGCGTCGACCTGATGTCCGCCAGGTGGGCGGCGGTCGGCGGCGCGACGGCGCGCGAGCTGGCCGCGGGCGGCATCGCCGACGTCTGGCAACCTCGGACGGCGAGCGGCGCGGCGGCCGCGGTCGAGCTGCCGGCTGCCCCGGGCGCCCGCGTCCTCGTGCTCCGTGGCTCGCTCGCCGACCCGCTGCTGCCCGCGGAGCTCCGGCGCCGCGGCTGCGAGGTCCGCGAGGCAGTCGCGTACCGAACACTCGAGGCGCCGGCCGGCTCCCGCGCCCAGCTCGAGCAGGCCCTCGGCGGACCGGCGCCGGAAGCGATCCTGTTTGCGAGCGGCTCCGCCGTGCGCGGGATCCTCGCCCTCGCCGGCGATCGCCGCTCCGCCGTGCTCGCCATCCCTGCCATCTGCATCGGCCCTGAGACCGCGCGGGAGGCACGTGCTGCGGGCTTCCGCCTCCTCGGCGAGTCGGCGATGCAGTCGACCGAAGCGATCGCCGCGCTTGCCGGCCGCCTCCTGCGCGCCGGGCCAGCCGGCGAGATTCGATGACCGTCGCCGCCCGTCCCGATGCCGTGGCCGGCTCGCCCCCCGCGCCGCGCGCCCGGCTCCGGCGCCTGCGCCGCAGCGAGGCGCTCCGCCGGCTGGTCCGTGAGACCCGGCTCCACCCGGCGATGCTCGTCGCGCCGATCTTCGTCCGGCCCGGCAACGGCCTCCGCGAGCCGATCTCATCGCTGCCCGGACAGGAGCGGGTGTCGCCGGACGAGGCGGTCCGCGACGCCGAGCGCCTGGCGGAGCTCGGCGTGGGCGGGCTGATGTTGTTCGGGCTGCCGGAGGGCAAGGACGAGTCCGGCAGCGGGGCGTGGATCGAGGAAGGGATCGTCCAGCAGGCGCTCCGGCGGCTCCGCGACCGGGACCTCCCGCTCGTCCTGATCGCCGACACCTGCCTGTGCGAGTACACGAGCCATGGTCACTGCGGGCCGCTGACGCCGGACGGCAACGTCGACAACGACCCGGCGCTCGAGTCGCTGGCGCGGACGGCGGTTGCCCAGGCCGCGCCCGGCGCGGACGTGGTGGCGCCGAGCGCGATGATGGACGGCCAGGTGGCCGCGATCCGCCAGGGGCTGGACGCCGCCGGCTTCCCGGAGACGGCCATCATGGCCTACGCGGCCAAGGCGGCGTCGGCGTTCTACGGCCCGTTCCGCGAGGCGGCGGGCAGCGCCCCGACCTTCGGCGACCGGCGCGGCTACCAGATGGATCCCGCGAACCGCCGCGAGGCTCGCCGCGAGGTGACACTGGACGTCGAGGAGGGCGCGGACATCCTGCTGATCAAGCCGGCCATGCCGCAGCTCGACCTGATCGCCGACACGCGCGCCCGGTACGACCTGCCGATCGCCGCCTACCAGGTCTCGGGTGAGTTTGCGATGCTCGCCGCCGCGGCCGAGCGCGGCTGGCTCGACGGACGTCGGGCGATGCTCGAGGCGGTGACCGGGATCGTCCGGGCCGGCGCCGGGATCGTCATCACCTACGCCGCCGCCGACCTCGCGACCTGGCTGCGGGAGGACGCCGGATGACGGAGGGGTCGAACGGAATCTACGTCCACGTGCTGGCGCTCGGCGTGGCGCCCGAGTGGCGGCGCCGCGGCGACGCCGAGCGCGCGGCCGAGATGGCGGCCTTCTGCGACGCCGAGCGCGCGTCGGGGGAGAACGGCGTCGGGAGCCTGGTCTTCACCTCGGTCGGGCTCGAGCCCGCGGTCGACGTCGTGCTCTGGCGGACGAGCGACTCGGTCGACGCGCTCGAGGTGTCCGCGGCCCGGCTGCTTGCCTCGGGCCTCGGCCGGTGGATGACGGTCGCCCACTCGTTCCTCGGCCGCACCGGTCCGTCGCAGTACGCCGTCAAGCCGACGGACCAGGACCGGGGCCTGACCGGCGAGGGGGCCGGGCGGTACCTGATCGTCTACCCGTTCACGAAGGCGTCCGAGTGGTACCTCCAGTCGCGGGAGGCGCGGCAGGGCGTGATGAACGAGCACATGCGCGTCGGGCGCGGCTACCCGCAGGTCCGCCAGGCCCTGGCGTACTCGTTCGGGCTCGACGACCAGGACTTCATCGTCGCCTACGAGACGGACGACCTGCCCGCGTTCGGGGAGCTGGTCCGCGAGCTGCGCGGCACCGAGTCGCGCCGCTCGACCGTCCGCGACACGCCGATCCTGCTGGCGGTGCGCCGCTCGCTCGAGGAGCTCGGCGGGCTGCTCGGGGTGGCGGCGTGACAGCCACCGAGGCCGCGGCGAGCGTCCAGGACGGCCTCCGCGAGCGGGCCGCCGTCCTGTTCCCGGGCGGCGTGAACAGTCCCGTCCGGGCATTCGGGTCGGTCGGCCGGGCGCCGCTGGTGCTTACGGGCGGCGACGGACCATGGGTCCGCGATGCGAATGGCCACCGCTACCTCGACCTCGTCGGCTCCTGGGGCGCGGCGATCCTCGGCCATGCCCACCCGGCCGTGGTCGAGGCGGTCCGCGCGGCGGCGCTCGACGGCTTTGCGCTGGGCGCGACCCACCCGCTCGAGATCCAGCTCGGCGAGGCGATCGCGGCCGCCATGCCCTCGATCGAGCGCCTCCGGTTCACGTCGTCCGGCACGGAGGCCGTGATGAGCGCCGTGCGGCTGGCGCGCGCGGCCACCGGGCGCGAGCTCGTCGTCAAGTTCGCCGGCGCCTATCACGGCCACGCGGACGGGTTGCTGGTCGAGGCGGGGTCCGGCGTGGCGACGCTCGGGATCCCGGGCAGCGCGGGCGTCCCGCCGAAGGTGGCGGAGCTGACCGTCGTCCTTCCGTTTAACGACCCGATCGCGCTCGACGAGGCGTTCGCGCGCCACCGCGGAAGGATCGCCGCCGTCGTCGTCGAGCCGGTCGTCGCGAACGCGGGTGTCATCGCGCCGGCCCCAGGCTACCTCCAGCACCTGCGCGACGCCACCCGGGCTGACGGCGCGCTGCTGATCTTCGACGAGGTGATCACCGGCTTCCGGCTCGGCCGTGGTGGCGCGCAGGGCCGCTTCGGCGTGGAGCCGGACCTCACGACGCTCGGCAAGGTGATCGGCGGCGGGATGCCGATCGGCGCCTACGGCGGCCGACGCGAGCTGATGGAGCTGGTCGCGCCGGTCGGGCCGGTCTACCAGGCGGGCACCCTGAGCGGTCACCCGCTGGTCATGGCGGCCGGCATCGCGACCCTCCGCGAGCTGGTGCCGGAGCGCTATGCCGTCCTCGAGGAGCGGGTCGACCGGCTCGCCGCTGGCCTCGAGGAGGCCGCGACCGCGGCGGGTCGGACAGTCGCGATCGGGCGGTGCGGACCGCTCTTGACCCTCTTCTTCCGGGAGAGCGCGCCGGTTGACGGGGCCGCGGCGCTCGCGAGCGACCGGGCGGCCTTCGCGCGCTTCTTCGGGGCGATGCTCGATCGCGGCATCCTGCTGCCACCGTCGCAGTTCGAGGCGTGGTTCCCTGGGTTCGCCCACGGCGACGCGGAGATCGATCGGATCGTGGCCGCCGCCGGCGAGGCGCTGGCCGCGTGAACGACCGCTTCCTGCGAGCCTGCCGGCGGGAGCCAGTCGACGCGACACCCGTCTGGTTCATGCGTCAGGCGGGCCGGTCTCTCCCGGAGTACCGCGCCATCCGCCGGCACGCAACCCTGGCCGACATCGTCCGGGACCCGGCCCTCTGTGCGGAGGTCACGATCCAGCCGGTGCGGCGGCTGGGCGTCGACGCCGCGATCCTCTTCGCGGACATCACGACGCCCCTGCCGGGCATCGGCGTCGACGTCGAGATCGTCGACGGGACCGGTCCGGTGATCGCCCGGCCGATCCGGACGGCGGCCGACGTCGCGGCGCTCCGAGGGTTCGACCCGGAGGCGTCCGTGCCGGGCCTGCTCGAGGCGATCCGGCTGCTGCGCCGCGACCTGGACGTGCCGCTGATCGGCTTCGCCGGCGCGCCGTTCACCCTCGCCTCGTACCTCGTCGAGGGCCGCGGGTCGCGCGATGCCGCGGCGCTCAAGGGGCTGCTCCACGCGGAGCCGGAGGTGGCGGGCGCGCTGCTGGACGCCCTCGTCGACCTGTCGCTCGCGTACCTGCGGGCACAGGTCGCGGCAGGGGTCCAGGCGGTCCAGCTCTTCGACTCGTGGATCGGCGTGCTCGGCCCGTGGGACTACGCGCGCCACGTCGCGCCGAGGATGCGGCGGCTGTTCGACGGGCTGGCGGGTCTCGGCGTGCCGGCGATCCACTTCGGCACCGGCGGCGCCGGGCTGCTGCCGGCGATCGCAGCGGCGGGCGGCGACGTGATCGGTCTGGACTGGCGCGTGGATCTGCACGACGCGTGGGACGTCGTCGGCGACCGGGCGGTCCAGGGCAACCTCGACCCGAGCGTCCTGCTCGGCCCATGGCCGGAGGTCGAGGCGCAGGCACGCTGGGTGCTCGAGCGCGCGGGCGGGCGACCGGGGCACGTCTTCAATCTCGGCCACGGGGTGCTGCCGGCGACGGACCCGGACCAGCTCCGCCGTCTCGTCGACCTCGTCCATGCCGGCGTGACCGTCGAGGCGCTGGCATGACGGGCGCGGAACGGCTCCTGGCCGCCTGCCGCGGCGAGCCCGTCGACGCGACGCCGGTCTGGTTCATGCGCCAGGCGGGCGGGCGGCTCCCGGGCTACCTCGCGCTCCGCGAGCGTCACTCGGTGATGGAGATCGCCAAGACCCCGGAGCTGTGCGCGGAGGTGACGGTCGGCGCGGTGGACGCGCTGGGCGTCGACGGGGCAGTCCTCTTCGCCGACATCATGCTGCTCGTCGAGGCGATTGGCGTGGAGGTCGAGCTGACCTCGGGCGGCCCGGTGATCCCGCGTCCGGTCCGGTCCGCGGCGGATGTGGCGGCGCTCCGGCCGGTCGACCCCGAGACCGATCTCGGCTTTGTCCTCGAGGCGATCCGCCACGTGCGGGCGGAGCTGGCCGGGCGGGCGGCGGTGATCGGCATCGTCGGCGGGCCCTTCACGCTCGCCGCGTACCTGATCGAGGGCGCGCCGAGCCGCGACCAGCTGCATGCCCGGGCCCTGATGCACGGGCAGCCGGCCGAGTGGCACGCGCTCCTCGAGCGCCTGACCGACGCGACCGTCGCCTACGCGCGCGCCCAGGAGCGCGCGGGCGCGGACCTCATCCAGTGCTTCGACACCTGGGCGGCCTCGTTGACGGCCGCCGAATACGCTCGGTTCGTGGCGCCGTACGCGCGGCGGATCCTCGAGGCCGTGTCCGTCCCGACGGTCCACCACGTGGCCCGCTCCGCGCCGCTGCTCGAGGTCGTCGGACGCGCCGGCGGGACGGTCGTGGGCATTGACTCCCGGCAGGACCTCGCGGCCGCCCGGCGCGCCCTCGGCCCGGACCGGCCGGTGCAGGGCAACCTGGACGCGGCGCTCGTCCTCGCCGGGTCGACGCTGGCGCGGCGGGGAGCGGCCGGGGTCCTCGCCGCCGCGGGCCCGCGCGGGCACGTCTTCAACCTCGGCGAGGCGGCGCCCCGCGACGCCCACCCGTCGGTCCTGCGCGATCTCGTCGGCTTCGTCCACGAGGAATCGGCGGCCCGGCGGGCGCCGACCGCCCGCGAGGTGGCGGCCCATGTCTGACCGCCGGTACGGCGTGCTGCTGATGACCTACGGCTCGCCATCGTCGCTGGACGACGTGCCGCGCTACATGACGGCGGTGCGCGGTGGCCGCGAGCCGGAGGCGGACCTGCTGGCGGAGTTCCGGCGGCGGTACGCGGTCATCGGCGGCTCGCCCCTCGTCGCCATCACGCGGGACCAGGCGGCGGCGCTCGAGCGCCGGCTCGGTGGCGATGCGCTCGTCCGGCCCGCGATGCGCTTCTCCTCGCCGACCATCGCCGAGCAGCTGGCGGCCCTGGCCGTCGAGGACGTGAGCGACGTCGTGGCGATCGTCCTGTCGCCCCAGTTCTCGCCGCTGCTCATGGGCGGCTACGCGCGCGCCATCGAATCGGCTCGGGCGGAGCTCGGCGACGGCGCGCTGGCGGTCGTCATGGCGGGCGCCTGGCACCGGGAGCCGGCGTTCCTCGATGCTTTGGCGGACCGGCTGCGGGCGGCGATCGCCACGCTCCCGCCGGACGATCGCGAGGGCGCCCCCGTCCTGCTGACGGCCCACAGCCTGCCGCGCCGGGTGGCGGACCAGGAGCCCGACTACCTCGACCAGCTCGAGACGACCGCCCGGGACGTCGCGGAACGCGCCGGCTTGGCGCCCGACCGCTGGAGGTTCTGCTGGCAGAGCGCCGGCCACGAGCCGGGCGAGTGGATGAGGCCGGACTTCGCCGACCTGATGCCGCTGCTCGCGGCCCGCGGCCACCGGACGGTGGTCGTCGCGCCGATCCAGTTCCTCGCCGATCACCTCGAGATCCTGTACGACGTGGACGTCGGGGCGCGGGAGCAGGCGGCGGCGGCCGGTCTCCGGTTCACCCGGATCGCGTCGCTGAACGTCCATCCGGGCTTCATCGACGCGCTGGCGGCGGTCGTCGCGCGGACGCGCGACGGGGCGCTGGCTCTGCGGTGACGGACGCCGCGGGCGTGCCACGCGCGACCACGGGGCCCGCGCCGACCGTGCCCGGCGAGGCGGTCGCCGCGATCCTCGGCTGGTACCAGGCGTCCGGCCGGACCCTGCCATTCCGGGGCAGCAGCGATCCGTACGCGGTCCTCGTCTCCGAGGCCATGGCGCAGCAGACCCAGGTCTCGCGGGTCGGTGACCGCTGGACCTCGTTCCTGGCCCGATTCCCGACGGTCGCCGTTCTCGCCGCCGCCTCCCCGGCCGACGTGCTGCGGGAGTGGCGCGGCCTCGGCTACAACCGGCGGGCGCTCAACCTGTGGCGCGCCGCGCGGGTCATCGTCGAGCGGCACGACGGGCGCGTGCCATCAGCCCTCGCGGCCCTCGAGGCGTTGCCGGGCGTCGGTCCCTACACGGCTCGGGCGGTGGCCGCGCTCGCCTTCGGTCAGCCGGTCGGGGCGGTCGACACGAACGTCCGGCGCGTGCTCGGCCGGATCGTGGCCGGTGCCAGCGGCATGCCGGCTCGCGACCTGCAGGTCCTCGCCGATGGCGCCGTTCCGGCGGACCGGCCCGCCGACTGGACGCACGCGCTGATGGACCTGGGCGCCACGATCTGCCGGCCAAATCGGCCGGACTGCCCCGCCTGCCCGGTTCGGGCCCGGTGCCGCTACGCCGGCGAGCACAGCGAGCACCGGGCGTCCCAGGTTCCCCTCCGGCAGGCCGACCGGCTCCGCCGTTCGGGCGATCGACCGGCGGCCCCGCGGTTTCCCTCGACCTCCCGCTGGCTGCGAGGCCGGCTGCTCGACCGGCTTCGCGACGGCCATGGCGACGGCTGGCTGCGGATCGAGCCGCGGATCGGCGAGCACGGTCCCGCTGCCATCGAGGTCGCGCTCGCAGCGCTGGTCGCGGACGGCCTCGTCGAGCAGGACCCGGACGATCCAGTGCGCTGCCGGCTGCCGATCGGCTGACCGGCCGGCCGGTCCCTGTGCCGTGAACCGGCGCGCGCGCCCGCTGGGCTACGCTTCCCGGACGATGGCCAGCCTCGACCCGACCACCGCCCCAGGCTCCGGGTCCGGCGAGTCCCCGGCGCCCGCCGACGACCCCGCGATCTGGGAGCTCGACCTGCGCGGGCTGCGCCGTCGCTGGGCGGTCGCCGCCAAACGGGGCGCCATCACGGCCGAGGCGATGCGCGGCGCCGACCGGCGTGCCCAGGCCGTGGGTGTCCCGAGTCACCGCCTGATGGAGCACGCGGGTACGGCTGTCGCCGCCGCGGTCCGCGCGCTCGCGCTCGACCAGGACCGCTGGGGACGGGGGCCCATCCTGATCCTGTGCGGGCCCGGCAACAACGGCGGCGACGGTTTCGTGGCCGCGCGCCGGCTGGCCCGCGCCGGTGCGGACGTCGTCGTCGCGCTGGTCGCCTCGGAAGCGCGGCCGACCGGCGCGGATGCGGCCCGCAACTGGGACCGGCTCGACGCGGATCACCGGGTGACGCGGGTCCAGACGCCCGTGGCCAGGGACGTGGCGATCCTGGGGCAGGGGATCGAGAAGGCGGCGATCGTCGTCGACGCGCTGCTCGGGTCGGGAGTGCGCGGCGCGCTCCGCGAGCCGATCCGGTCGGCGGTTGAGGTCATCCTGAGGGCGCGTGCCGCGGGCATCCCGATCCTCGCGGTCGACACGCCGACCGCCGTCGACCTCTCCTCCGGCGAGCCATCGGATCCTGTCGTCGCCGCCGACCTGACCGTCACCTTCCACCGTCCGAAGACGGGCTTGCTCACACGCCGCGGTGCAGCGCTGGCGGGTCGAGTTCTGGTCGCGCCGATCGGCATCCCGCCCGGCGCGGACCGTGGCTGAGCCGGAGGCCCGGCCGCAGCCGGGTCTTCGGGAGGTGCTGCTTCTCGCCGGCCTGGTCGGTGCGGTCGTGCTGGGCGCAGCGCTCCTGACCGGCGTACTGCCGGCGGAGGCGCAACGGCTCGTGTTCCGCACGCCCCTGGCGATCGCCGTGCTGATCGGCGGGACGGCCTGGCTGCTCTGGCGGATCGCCCGCCGGCCGTCCGCCTGAGCCGTCGAGCGGCACGCGGCGGAAGGCGGTTCAGGGGGCCACGGCAGGCCGTGCAGCTCGCCGCGACAGGCCACCCGGCCGACTGCTTCGCCGTTCGTGAGTGGCCCGCAGGCGCGCGCCTACGCGCGCCGCCCGCGCCTCGACCCGGCGAGCACAAAATTGGGCTGTACACGTTGCCTCTAGGCGCGTACACTCCGCGCGGCAAACGTCACGAGAGCGCTCGTGACCAGATGACGTAGCACGTCGACGACTCGGACTCCTCTCACGGCTGACGCGAGAACCACACGAGGGATCGCGCGGCTACCGAGAGGAGTTTCGGTTTCGTGTACAACGACAAGACACTTACCTGCGCGGATTGCAACCAGGAGTTCACCTTCACCGCATCCGAGCAGGATTTCTACGCGCAGCGTGGCTTCACCGAGCCCCGCCGCTGTGCGTCGTGCCGCGCCAGCCGCAAGGCTGCCCGTGGTGACAGCGCAGGTGGCGGCGACAGTGGTGGCTACGGCAGCTACGGCGCCAGCGGCGGCTACAGCGCCGGGGGCTACAGCTCCGGCGGTGGCGGCGGCGGCGGCTACAGCTCCGGCGGTGGCGGCGGCTACGGCGGTGGCCGTGACCGTGGCCCGCGGGAGATGTTCAGCGCCACCTGCTCGTCCTGCGGCCGCGAGGCCCAGGTCCCCTTCCGGCCCACCAGCGGCAAGCCGGTCTACTGCTCTGACTGCTTCCGCAGCCAGCGAGGCTGATCTCCTCTCGGTGCGGGCCCACGGTGGGCCCGCGGGAACCAGCTAGATGATCACGACCCGGGCTGTCAGCCAGCCCGGGTCGTTCGATTCGCGCGCCGGTGCTGGCCCTCCCGCACGCCGATCACGGCGCAGGGCGCGGAGCCCGGTCGCTAGGCGGCTCCTCCCGGTCGGCCGCGCCCCAGCAGCGCGAGGTCGAGCTTGCGCTCGGTGCCGTGGACGAGCCGGTCGATGTTGTCCGCGTGCGCCAGCCACACGAGGGCCGCGCCGGCCGCAGTGTAGATGGGGTACAGGATCGAGATCGAGCCGTTGGCAGCCATCCAGAACAGCCAGGCGGATCCGACCATCGCGGCCGAACCGACCAGCGACCCGAGCGACACATAGCGCGTCAGGAGGATGACCCCCACGAAGACGGGGGTGGCGATGGCCACGGCGAGCGGCTGGATGACGATCATCGTCCCGACCCCGGCCCCCACCCCGCGCCCGCCGCGCAGGCCGAGGAAGATCGACCACGTGGCGCCCAGCACGGCCGCCAGCGCGCAAAGCACCTCGACCTCCGGGCCGGCCCCGGCGAGCCTCGCCGCGATGACGGGCAGCGCGCCCTTGAGCACGTCCCCTGCCACCACGAGCAGCGCCCACTTGCGGCCCAGTGCCCGGAGCGCATTGGTGCCACCCGTCCGACCGGACCCCACGGTACGCAGGTCCGGTCCCCCGGCGACGCGGGAGACGAGCACGCCCATCGGGATCGACCCCGAGAGGTACGCACCCACGACGAGCGCCACGGCGAGCGGCAGACCGTCCATCTGAGCCGGCAATCTAGCACCCGTCGCCTGTCACGCCGCGCTGGGCAGGCCGGCTGGCCGTGACAGTTCCGCGTAGGGCGGGCGAGAGCGGGCGCGCGTGGTCGTCGGTTGCGGGGATCGCGACCCCCCGCGTACGATGGCCGCGATGACCCACCCGCCCAGCCGGCCCTCGGACGCCGCCGTCCCCGCCGGCCGCCGGGCCGCCTGAGGCCCCCCGATGGCCGTCGGCTCCTCGAACGACTTCGATCTCGTCGTGCTCGGCGCGGGGACGGGCGGCTATACGGCGGCCTTCCGCGCCGCGCAGCTCGGCCTGAAGGTCGCCCTCGTCGACGACGACAAGATCGGCGGGACCTGCCTTCACCGCGGTTGCATCCCGACCAAGGCGCTGCTCGAGTCGGCCGCCGTCGTCGACCGGGTCCGCCACGCCAGGGACTACGGCGTGACCCTCCCCGGCGAGCCCGGGATCGACTACGCGCAGATGGCCGCCCGCCGCGACCAGGTCGTGAAACGGATGTGGACCGGGCTCAAGACGCTGGTCGACAAGAACAAGGTGACGTGGGTCGCCGGCCGCGGCCGCCTCGACGGCCCGCAGCGCATCCGCGTCCGTCAGCGTGGCGAGGACGGCGAACCCGCGACGGGCGGCGAGCGCGTCCTGCAGGCGACCGACGTCATCGTGGCAACCGGCTCGCGAGTGAAGAGCCTGCCCGGCCTGGTGCCCGACGGAACGCGGATCGTCACCAGCGACGACGTGCTGCGGATGGCGGAGCTTCCCAAGGACGTCGTGATCGTGGGCGCGGGCGCGGTGGGGGTGGAGTTCGCCTCGATGTTCCACGACGTCGGGGTCAAGGTGACTGTGCTGGAGTACGCGCCGGTGCTGGTGCCGCTCGAGGACCGCGACGTGAGCCAGGCGCTCGAGCGCAGCTTCACCCGCCGCGGCATCACGGTCATGACCAGCGCCCGCTTCGATTCGGCCGCCGTGAGCGTCGAGCGGGACGGGATCTGCGTCCTGGTGGGGCCGGAGGGCAAGGAGCCGCAGGAGCTGCGGGCGGAGATGATGCTCGTCGCGACGGGCCGGGCGGCCAACATCGAGGAGATCGGTCTGGAGACGACGAAGGTCGAGACGGACCGCGGCATCGTCAGGGTCAATGGCCGGATGCGGACGAAGGAGCCGCACGTCTACGCGGTCGGCGACATCGTCGGCGGACTGTGGCTCGCGCACACCGCTGCCCACGAGGGCATCCTCGCCGCGCACACGATCGCCGGGGACCGGGACATCCACGAGATCGATTACGTCGCCCAGCCGCGCGCCACCTACTGCCGCCCGGAGATCGCGTCCATCGGTCTGACCGAGCAGCAGTGCAAGGACCAGGGACTGCCCTACAAGATCGGCAAGGTGCCGTTCCAGGCGATCGCCAAGGCGGTCATCGGCGGCGAGCACGAGGGCTTCGCCAAGATCATCGGCCACGCGGAGACGGATCGGGCGCTGGGCGTCCACCTCATCGGCCCGCACGTCACCGATCTCGTCTCGGAGGCATCCCTCGCCTTCTCCCTGGAGGCCGCGCCCTGGGAGATCGGCGCCGCGACCCACCCGCACCCGACCCTGTCCGAGGTCCTCGGCGAGGCCGCGCTGGCGGTCGACGGCCGCTCGATCAACTTCTAGGCGCAGGACCGACCGACCGATGGCCGTCACCGACCGGAACGCCAGCCATCTCGGCGACGCGGTCGGCTTGACCGACGAGCAGCTGATCGAGATGTACCGGCTGGTTGCACTGACTCGGGCCCTCGACGAGCGGATGTGGGTGCTCAACCGGGCCGGCCGGATCCCGTTCGTGATCAGCGGCCAGGGCCACGAGGGCGCCCAGGTGGCGATCACCTGGCCGCTCCGGAAGCAGCACGACTGGGTTGCCCCGTTCTACCGCTCGATCGCGACCTGCCTCACGTTCGGCATGAGCCCGCGCGACATCCTGACTGCGCAGTACGCGACCGCCAGCGATCCGTCGTCCGGCGGCCGTCAGATGCCCGGCCACTACGGGTCGCGCGAGCACAACCTCGTGTCCGTCTCCTCGCCGGTCGCGACGCAGCTGCTGCACGCGGTGGGCATTGCGCTGGCGGCGAAGGTTCGGGGCACGGACCAGGTCGCGATGACCTTCATGGGCGAGGGCTCGTCCAATCAGGGCGACGTCCACGAGGGCCTGAACTTCGCGGCGATCCACAAGCTCCCGTTCGTGTTCGTGGTCGAGAACAACGGCTACGCGATCAGCGTGCCGTGGGCCAGGGAGCTGGCGGTCGAGGACGTCGCGTCACGGGCTGCGGGCTACGGGATCCCGGGCGTGGTCGTCGACGGCACGGACGTGCTGGCCTGCTACGGCGCCGCGACCGAGGCGGTCGACCGGGCGAGAAGCGGTGGCGGCCCGACGCTGATCGAGGCCAAGGTGACCCGGCTGACGGGCCACTCGTCTGACGACCAGCAGACCAAGTACCGGTCGGAGGAGGAGCTCGCTTCCGAGAAGGCCCGCGACCCGCTGCCCAAGTTCCGGGCCCAGCTGACCGATGCGGGCATCCTCACCGAGGAGGTCCTGGGGCGCCTCGCCGCCGACATCACGGCTGTCGTCGACGACGCCACCGAGTACGCCGAGTCGCAGCCGGACCCGGACCCCTCGACCGCCATGCGCTGGGTCTACGCGGAGGAGTGGCCGTCGGAGGCGCCGCCGCCGTGGGGCTTCGGGACGGCCGGCGGCCACGCGGAGGAGCACTGATGGCCCTCCGCACGTTCATCGAGGCGATCCGCGAGGGGATGGCCGACGAGATGCGCCGCGACGAGTCGATCATCGTGTTGGGCGAGGACGTCGGCAAGAAGGGCGGCGTCTTCCTCGCCACGGACGGGCTGTGGGCGGAGTTCGGCGACGAACGGGTCATCGACACGCCGCTCACGGAGTCGCAGATCATTGGCACCTCGATCGGGGCTGCGATGAACGGGCTGCGACCGATCGCCGAGATCCAGTTCGCGGACTTCATTCACCCGGCGTTCAATCAGCTCGTGTCGGAGGCGGCCCGGCTGCGCTACCGGTCGAACAACGGCTACTCGTGCCCGATGGTGGTCCGCGCGCCCTACGGCGGCGGCGTCCACGGCGCGCTCTACCACTCGCAGTCGGTCGAGGCGTTCTTCACCCACGTGCCGGGACTCAAGGTGGTGATCCCGTCGACGCCGTACGACGCGAAGGGACTGCTGCGGTCGTCGATCCGCGACGAGGACCCGGTCCTCTTCTTCGAGCACAAGAAGATGTACCGGTCCGTCCGCGGTGACGTCCCCGACGGCGAGTACACGGTGCCGCTCGGCCGGGCGGCCGCGACCCGGGCCGGCACGCAGCTGACGGTGATCGGCTACGGGCTGATGGCCCACTACGCGCTCGAGGCGGCCGAGCGGGTCGCCGAGGAGGGCGTGTCGGCCGAGGTGATCGACCTGCGCACGCTGCGGCCGCTCGACAAGGAGACGGTGCTCGACTCGGTCCGCAAGACGGGCAAGTGCCTCGTGGTCTACGAGGACAACCGGTTCGGCGGCTACGGGGCGGAGGTGGCGGCGACCGTGGCCGAGGAGGCGTTCGACTACCTCGACGGCCCGGTCACCAGAATCGCCGGCCCGGACGTGCCCGGCGTCCCGTACAACCACGTCCTCGAGGACTGGTTCATGATCAACCCCGAGAAGATCGCGGACGCCATCCGCAGGCTGGCGGCCTACTGATGGCCGGCGCCGACTTCGAGGCGGTGTTCGCACGCCTCAAGGGCATGCTCGAACCGTACGGCCGACAGATGCACGTGTCAGCTGATGGGCCAGGCTCGTACGGCGTCGACATGGCGTCCCCGGCGGAGCGCAACCCGACGACCTGGTTCGGGGCGGTCCGACTGGGACGGCGGTACGTCAGCTACTACCTGATGCCCGTCTACGTCGAACCGACGCTGCTCGACTCCGTCTCGCCGGAGCTCCGACGCCGGATGCAGGGCAAGTCGTGCTTCAACTTCACGGCCGTGGACGAGCGTCTGTTCACCGAGCTCGAGGGGCTGACCCGAACCGGGTACGAGCAGACCGCCGGGCGCCCGGGCTGGGGCGCCGCGAAGCGCGCCGAGCAGGGGATGGCCCACCGTCGCGCCTCGGCCGGCTGACCTATGGCCGACCTGGAGGCGACCGAGGCGCGACTCTGGTCGATCCTCGAGCCGTATCGCGGTCGGGGACTCGTCGACAGCACGATCTACGGCGTCCCGTCGCTCACATGGCCGGGCGCGAAGGGCCACGAGTACTTCGCGGCGTTGAAGCGGGCCAGGAGCTTCGTCAGCCTCTACATGATCGCGGTCGACACCTATCCCGAGGCGCTCGAGGGCACCCCGCCGGCCCTCCTCAAGCGTCGATCCGGCAAGGCGACGTTCAACTTTCCCTCGCTCGACGACGAGATGGCGCGGGACCTCGAAGCGCTGCTGACGCGCCTGTTCGAGCGCTACTGGGCCGACCACGCAGGGGGCTGACCCGGACCTCGAGCCGTCACTACCACGCCCGCAGGTGCCTGGACGCGGTGCGCCCCACGGCGGACGTGCGCGCCCGCATCCACGCGGCCCGTCTTCTGCACGTACCAACCGGGATGGTGCTCCGGCGCCGCGCGGGCCGTTCCCTTGGCAAATACCACCCCGCGTAGTGCCAGCCGCCTTCGTCCGGTCACGTACCAGCCGGGGTGGTGGATGACGATGGAAGAGGCGCAGTTCAGGCCGATTCAGGCTCGGCAGTGCCCTTGGGCCTGACAACTCGCTGTCTTGCACTACGGGGGCTAGTATCCGGCAAGAGGAGGACGCCGCCCATCGCCGTGACCGGTCGCCGGAGCCATGCCCGAACCTCCCGCTGCGAAAGTGGGTACGTCGTCGCGAGCAAGGGTCGCGCGCGTGCTAACTGCCTCCGTGACGTCGACGTTTCCGGCGTCACGAGCAGCCGCCCAACGATCCGCGGCTGCCAGCCCTCGCGCTCCCGGGCGATCCGCGGCGCCAGCCGGACCTTCTCGTCGTGCTTGCGCTGGGTCTGCTCGGCGGACGTCAGCTCCGACTTGATCTCCGCGACGACGAGCGCCGCCTCGCGCGAGTGCCAGCCAAGCACGTCGATCGATCCTCGCTCGCCGTAGACCGAGTAGCTCACCTCGACGCGCGTCGTCCAGCCGTCGGCGGCAAGCGTCTCGACCGTGCTCGCCCCGAGCCTGGCGTGACGGTCGTGGAGCAGCCGGTCAATGGCGCCGCCGCGCCAGCGGACATCGAGCTCGACCGACGCGTCGAGCGCTCGCAACACCGCCCGCAAGGTGCGCAGCGGCACCGCGTCGAGGTGGCCGCGCTCCAGCAGCGGAGATCTCCTGCTGGCTGACGCCGGCTCGAGCGGCGAGATCAGCCTGCCGCCACCCCAGGCGGTGTCGCGATGCCCGGATGAAGCGCCCGACGCGCACATCGTCCACGGCGCCCATCGTCGCGGGCTGCGCTCACCGCCCACTTACTCCGGTTCCAGCCCGGCCGCGGGCGTGCCTCTCCAGGCCACGACCTCGCAGACCCGAGGCTCGACGATCTCCGCCGCCGCCGCCACCGCATCCACGTCCCTGCGCGTCGCCTCGAGGCGAAGGAAGCACACCTCGTCCCGCAGCGACAGGGTCGCCCCCAGGAACCTCACCGGGCGGCCGGCCGCCGCCATCGTGGCGGCGGCGGACTGAACCCGCCCGGCAAGCTCCTCGGCCGCAGTCGGGGTGACGCCCGGCCAGTACAGCTCGAGATCGAACGTTCGGACCTTGTCGACCGAACCGGCCGTGCTCACTGGAGCTGGTCGAGGACCTGCTCGACGGCCTCGATGACCACGTCCGGCTCCTGGCTGGGCACGTGGTGCGTGCTGCTCTCGGCGATGACCTGGACCCCGCCCGTCACCCTGGTCGCCAGGTCCTTCTGATGCCCGGCGCGAATGTCGTCGAAGACCGCGGGGTCGCCCCACTCCTCGGGCCAACCCTCGGAGATGCCAGCGGTCACGACGACGAGCGGGACCTGCGGCAGGTCGACCGCTGCCTGTGCCTGCTCGAAGCTCGCCTCGAGGTCGATCCCCTCGGGGTTGTCCGCCATGAACGCCCGGTCCTCTTCGATCTGCGCCGGCGTGAGGTGCTCCCAGAAATCGTCGACCTCGTCAGGATGGTTCGACTCGACGAGGACGAGACCCGCCACGTCGTCGGGGTGCGCCGCGGCGTACATCTGGGAGGTCAGGCCGCCGAACGAGAAGCCGACGAGCACGATCGGCGCCTCCTCGCCCGACGCCTCGAGCAGGGCAGCCAGGTCGTCGACCACCTCTTCGGCCGTGCGGGGCGCGGGCGCGGCGTCGCTCGGCGGGACGTTGGCGCGATCGTAGGCGCAGACGCGGACCCGCTCGGCCAACGCCGGCGCGACCCGCTCCCAGGTCCGGTTGTCGCCGGTGAGACCGGCCTCGAGGATGACGGTCGGCGAACCGGACCCCTGGCACTCGATGTGGAGGGACCGGCCGCCGATGTCGACCGTTCGAGCCTCGGCCGTCGCGGCCGCCGAGGCCGTCGCGGCCGGCGAGGCCATCGCCGAGGCGAGGGCCGGCGGCGCGACCGGGGAAGCCGAGACGGGCGCCGAGACGGACGGCGAAGCCGGCGCCGTGCCGACTGCGGCGCAGCCGGCCATGAGCCATGCCGCGGCCAGGAGAGCGATTGCTCGGGACATCTGGGTCCTCCGTGCAGTGAGCGCCGGCCGGGCGCCGGTCGCGTGACCCAGCCTCGCCCGTCACCCGCCCCCGAGGAAACGGGTGATCACCGCGATCTGTCCCGGATCTACCGCTCGTCGTGCCCGATCCGCGCCCCCAGCTCCGCCCGCGAGCGGATGCCGAGCTTTTGGTAGACGCGACCGAGGACCGCGTCGATACTGCGCGGGCTCATCACCAGCGCCTCGGCCACCTGCCGGTTGGTCAGGCCGCGAGCCGCGAGCGCCGCGACCTCCGACTCGGTGGCCGTGAGGTCCTCCGGTGCGCGCGGCCGGAGCCCGACCCGGGCCAGCTCGGCGCGCGCGCGGTCGCGCCAGGCCAGCGCGCCGGCTTCCTCGAAGACCGCCGCCGCGCGGGTGAGCCGGTCGGCGGCCAGACGCTTGGCCTTGCGGCCGCGGTGCAGCCGGCCGGTCAGGAGCAGCGCTCGGCCGAGCTCGACTGGCATCGCAAGGTGCTCGTGCAGCTCGATTGCGTCCTCGGCCAGGCCAACTGCGGTTTCGGCCTCACCGCCCGCCGCTGCCAGGAGGGCGCGAGATCTCGCGGCCACCGCCCGCCGCCACGGCCGTCGATCGCCGCTGCCCGGCGGATCGAGCACCGCAAGGCGACCCCGCGCGTCGTCGAGCCGGCCGCATAGCACGAGGCTCTCGATGTGGTCGCCCTCGAAACGCAGCGCCGCGGGATCGCGAATGCCGGCCTCGGCAAGCGCCGAGGCAACGACCTCGAGGTGGGTCAGGGCGTCGGCCGGGCGCCCGGCGGAGAGTTCTGCCCGACCCATGACCGCGCGCAGCCGCCGGACGTCCAGCTGGCGCGGATCACCCTCGAGGTCGCGCAGAATCTCGTCCCCGATCGCCCGAGCCTCCTCGAGCTCGCCCGCGTGCGCGGCCACGAGCGTCGCGGCGAGCCTCGCGGCGAGTCGGCCGTAGGGCGTCGCCGTCCCCGGATGGCCGGCGGCGTCCATCGCCTCGGCGGCGTGCTGCCGGGCGGCCGGCAGGTCGCCGGCGAGGCAGGCCAGCTCCGCGAGATCGGCCATCACGATCGGTACGGCGCGCTCGAGGCCGGCGTCCCGATCGTGCTTCACCAGCGCGGCGAGCCGATGTCGGGCGCCTCCGATGTCGTCCATCGCCGCCGTCCACAGCCAGAGGCGCTCGCGGGCGACTCCGCGGGCATAGAAGCCGGGCGTCCGAACCATCGAATCCGCTGCCGGCAGGATGGCCGCCGCCTCCGCCACGGCCGCGCCGTCGATGCCGTCGCCCGCCGCGAGCCGGAGCTCGGCGCCGAGCAGGAGGGCGCAGGACAGCAGGTCCGGGTCGCGCTCGTCCGGCGGGACCCCCCGAAGGATCTCGAGCGCGAGCTCGGCGTGCCGCCGGCCGAGCGCGATGTCCGCGTCCGCCATGTAGCTGATCCGGAGGTGCACCGTGGCCTGGAGTCGCGGGTGGCCGTCCGCGTCGTCGAGCGCGAGCCGGCACATCGCGATCGCGTCATCGTCGCGACCGTCCCACGAGAGCTGCACGGCGCGCATGAGCCTGGCCACCGCCCGATCCGGGCCGGCCTCGAGCCCCGCGACGACCTGCGCCAGCACCGCGCTGCTCCCGGCTGCCTCGCCGACATCCCAGAGCGCGTGGGCCAGCAGGGTCGACCGCCGGTGGCGCGCGTCGGTCTCGCCGTCCGGCGTGAGACGGCGCGCATGCGAGAGGAGCTCGATCGCGGCGTCCGGCGCGCCTCGGGCAAGGGCTCGCTCAGCGGCGGCCTCGAGCCGAGTCGCGACCGCCTCGTCGCGCAGGACGGAGGCAAGCGCCAGGTGCCGGGCCTGTGCCTCCGGATCGTCGACGACCTCGCTCAACCGCCGGTGGAGCGCCTGGCGTGCGGGCCGGTCCATCGCCTCGTAGACGGCGGCGCCAAGCAGCGGGTGGCGAAACCGGATGCCATCCTCGAGATCGAGGAGCCCGGCGGCCTCGCCGAGGGCCAGGATTCCGTCGAGGGTCGCGGGTCCGGCGGCGCCCCCGTCGACGGCCAGTGCTCGCCGGAGCGCGGCAGCGTCGGGTCGGCCGAGCGCGGACAGGAGCTCGACCACGCGGCGAACCTCATCGGGAAGCCCGGCCAGCCGGTCGAGGGCCAGCTGGCGGATGTCGGTGGGAACCGGCAGCACGGTATCGACCGTGATCTCGGCACCCGTCCGGGCAATCGCGGACACGATCTCCAGCGCCAGCAGGGGATTGCCCTGGCAGGCGCGCTCGAGACGGGTGAGCGTGGGCCGGGAGAGGGCCTGGCCGGCGCGATCGAGGACCAGCTGGCGGAGCGCCGCGAGGCTCAGCGGCCCGACCCGCAGGACCTGCAGCCGCTCCTCGGGCAGCCACCGGCGCATGCCAACTGGGTCGTCGTCGTCAGGCAGGCTGCGCACGGTGGCCAGCACGCCGACGGGGTCGTCGGTCAGCCGTCGCAAAGCGAACTCCAGGGCTCGCCGCGAGGAAACGTCCATCCACTGTGCGTCGTCGACGGCGAGGAGCAACGGCCCGGCCGCGGATCGGCGTTCGAGCAGCGTGCGAACCGCGGTTCCCAGCGGTCGCAGGTCGACGGGCTCGACGTCAGCGCCCAGCAACGCGTCGATGGCGCGCTTCTGCGGGGCCGGCAGCCCGGCGGCGGCGGATCGGGCGTCGGCGGCGACGAGGTCCGCCAGGGAGGCGAGACCGGCCTGCGTCTCCCCCTCGGCCGCGCGGGTCGTCCAGATCGCGATGCCACGGTCGCGGGCGCGCTCGAGGATCGCGCGCCAGATCGCCGTCTTGCCGATCCCGGCGTCGCCGGCGATGACGAGGCCGCACGGCCGGCCGCCGAGACCGCCCAGCCACCGCTCGCCCGCCTCGAGCTCGGCATCGCGGCCGATCAGCCGGCTGGTCATGGCGCCGCGCCGGAGGCGACGCCGACCGAGATCGACAGTGGCCGGTCGAGGAACGCGGCGATCCGGTCGACCTCGGTCGCCAACTCCTTCCGGGCACCGCCAGCCAACCGGGCCCAGAGCACGGCGTCGACCTTGCTCGTCTTCGCCCCACCCGCGATCTCCCATGTCCCGCCGATCGCGCCGTCGACGACGACGATGGGGGTCACCCACCCCGCGGTCCGATGGATCAGCTCGTGTCGGCTCCTTGCGAGCACCGTCTCGACGCGACGCGGCAGCTCATTGGTGAAAGGATCGAAACCGGGCAGGAGGCGCACCGAGCCGGTTGCCGTCGCGCAGGCGAGCAACGCCGCATCCGCGCGCCGCACGAGCGCACGGGCACCCTCCACCTCCACCTCTGCCAGCTCGGTCTCGACGTGGCCGAGCGCCCGGTTGATCGCGCTCATCCGCCCGCCGCCCCACCAGCGGGCGACCATCTCCCTGGTCGCTCCCGGAAACGCGGCGAGGTAGCGGACGATCAGGCGTGACAACGCTTCGTCGGCGGCCGCCTGGTCTGACGACGGCTCCACCGGGCGGCCCAGCCATCGGGCGGGGTTCACGAACGCCACGTTGCGCCCCTCCGACGGCCCAAAGAGCAGCCGCCCGCGTTGCGCCGCAGGGGCGAGGAACGTGCCCCAACCGGTGAGCATCGCCTCGGCGAGCTCGGGCCTGCCCAGCCGTGCCGTGACCGCCGCCACGAGGTCGGTGCGGGTCATCGGTCGCTCGGACAGGGCCGCCCCGACCGCGTCGATCATCGCCGCGACGTCGGCCTCGGTGAGGTGGAAGTAGCGCAACCACGCCGGCGTGTGCCACCGCTCCAGGCTGCGGGCGGCCGCGACGAAGGCGACGAGGTCGTCGGGCGTCAGCACATGAAGGGTTTGCCGGAAGGCCCACACCTTGACGAGCCTGCGCGCTTCCCACAGCGCCTCGCGGACGTCGGATGCCCGCAGGCCGTCGATCCGGGCCGCGAGCTGCAGCTCCGCCGAGCTCATCACCTGGGCGTGGAGGCCGACCAACCCGGAGACGACGTCGACCAGCCGGTCCGGGGTGGTGCGGGTAGCGATGTGCTGCCGCTCGAGGCGCAGCGCGAGCACGCGATCCCAGCCGACGGTGGCCGCAGGCGGGGTGGCTTCACGCCGGGTCATGCCGCCACGATACCGGCGCGACTCGACGGGATGCGCGACACTATGCCCCTGACGTGACGGCGCCCGCCGGCCCACTCGGAGGACAGACGACCAGTGGCCAAGGTGACGATGCCCCAGCTCGGCGAAAGCGTGGCCGAGGGGACGATCGGCAAGTGGCTGAAGCAGCCCGGCGACCAGGTCGCCAAGTACGAGCCGCTCGTCGAGGTGGTCACGGACAAGGTCAACGCGGAGGTGCCGTCACCGTTCGCGGGCGTGCTCCGCGAGATCCTCGTCCAGGAGGGGGAGACCGTCCCGAACAACGCCGAGATCGCGGTCATCGAGACCGGCGACGATGCGGCCGCGAGTGCCGGGACGTCGGACGCGCCCGCAGGCAGCACCGCCGGCAGCAACGGCACGTCGGGGTCGGGCGTGCCGGCTGCCGCTCCGCCCGATTCCGGGGCGTCGGAGAATGAGCCCTCCCCGTCGGAGGCCGACACGAACGGCCCGGCGGTCGAGGTCGCCGTCGGCCCGGCCGGCTCGGACGAGCGCGGACCCTCCCAGCTGACCGATGCCGCCGCACCGGCCGCCGGCAGCGCGCCGCCGCCCGCCTCGGGCCCCACGGTTGGCGCGGCGGCCGGTGGCGCACCGTCGCTCAACGCGGCGGCCTCGGCCGGCTCGCCGCCAGTCGCGACAACCGATGCCCCGGGAAACCCGGACGCGCGGATGACCCCGGCCGTCCGCCGGTTGCTCCGCGAGCATGGGCTGACGGCCGGTCAGATCGTCGGAACAGGCGGGGGCGGACGGATCACCCGCGACGACGTCGTCAACTACGTCGAGTCGCAACGGACGGGTCAGCCCGTCGACGGCCAGTCCGCCGCGGCCGGCGCGACTCCGGCTGCCGCGGGAACTTCGGCCCCGACCACGTCGAGCCAGGCCGCGACCACCGCTCCGCCGGCGACGACCCCGCCGCCAGCTGCTGGGACGACCACGCCGGCCACGACCGCGCCCGTCGCGTCCACCGGTGCGACCGCCCCGGCCGCAGCCGCGGGGGGCACCCGGATCGAGTTCCCGCCAGGCCAGGACGAGCTGCTCGTCCCGATGACCCAGATGCGGAAGGGCATCGCCGCGCAGATGACCAGGGCGCTCCAGGCGCCCCATGCATATGTCCAGATGGAGGTCGACGTCAGCGCGCTCGTTGCCTTCCGCGAGCGGGTCAAGGGCGACTACCAGGCCAGGGAAGGCATCGGGCTCAGCTACGTCCCGTTCGTCGTCAAGGCCTCGGCCGAGGCGCTCAAGCGCAACCCCACCTTCAACGCCCAGTGGACCGAGCAGGGGCTGCTCGCCAAGCGGCGGATCAACATCGGCGTCGCCGTGGCCGTCGACGACGGGCTCATCGTGCCGGTGATCCGCGACGCGGATCAGCTGTCCATTCACGGGCTGAACCTGGCCATCACCGATGTCGCCAACCGCGCCCGGCTCAACAAGTTCAAGGTCGACGACTTCGGCGGCGGGACCTTCACCGTCGACAACACCGGCTACCTCGGGACGAACCTGGTGATGCCGATCCTCAACGTGCCGGAGGTGGGGATCGTGACCATGGAGGCAATCACCAAGCGGCCCGTGGTCATCTCGACGCCGGAGGGCGACGCGATCGGGATCCGGCCGGTGATGAACATGGTGCTGGGCGTGGACCACCGCGCCAACGACGGCGCCGGCGGCGCCGCGCTCCTGCGCGACATCAAGGCCTGGCTCGAGTCGGTTGGCCCCGAGACGCCGATCTACTAGCCGAGGACCAGTGACGGCCGCCGGCCGGATCGCGCTGCGCGCGCCGGTGCGACGCGAATGAGCCGGGTCTTCGTCACGGGCGGCGCCGGCTTCATCGGCCGGCGGGTGATCGAGCGGCTTGCCGATCGTGGTGACGAGATGGTCGCAGCGGTCCGCGCTCCCGAGCGCTCGGCGCACCTTCGCGGGCCGGCCGTGAAGCTCATCGCGAGCGACCTCGGTGACGTTCGCTCCCTCACGGACGCCATGCGCGGCTGCGATGGCGCCATTCACCTCGCGGGCATGTACCGGGTCGGCATCCGTGCCGCGGAGCGCCCGGCGATGTGGGACGCGAACGTCGCCGCAACCGAGCGGGTCCTGGACGCGGCTGTCGCCGCCGGAGTCGGCCGGATCGTCCACGTGTCCACGGTCAACGTCTTCGGCGACACGAAGGGTCGGGTCGTGGACGAGACGTATCGGCGCGACCTCGCGAGCGGGTTCGTGTCGTACTACGACGAGACGAAGTACCGCGCGCACGAGGCTGCTGAACGGCGGGCTGCGCAGGGCGCCCCGATCGTCATCGTCCAGCCCGGCGGCGTGTATGGCCCGGGCGACCACGCGGCCGCGGGCCAGCAGCTCGAAGCGGCGTTCAGGGGTCGCCTCCGCTACCGTGCCCTCGACGACGTCGGTCTCTCGTGGGTCCACGTCGACGACGTGGCGGCGGGCATCGTTGCGGCGTTGGAGCGCGGTCGGGCAGGAGAGTCCTACGTCCTTGCCGGGCCGGCCCACCGGCTCGGCGAAGCCATCGCCATCGCGGCCGGCGCGGGCGGCAGACGACCACCGAGGCTGAGTGTTCCGACCTCGGCGCTCCGGCTGCTGGCGCCCCTGGCCCGACGCCTCCCGGAGGGCGCAAGCCGGCTCCTCGGCGTCCCGGCCAACCTCGACGAGGCGCTCTCGGCGGCTGCCGGCGTGACCTACTGGGCGGCCAGTGACAAGGCCGAGCGTGAACTCGGCTTCCGCGCGCGTGACCTCGGGACCGGCGTCAGCGACGCGTTCGCGCACCCCTGACTACACTCCGGGGATGGGCCGGGACCTTCCGATCTTCACGCCGGCGGCCGAGGCCGGCCATCCGCCCGCCGAACCGCTGACGATCGCCATGGGCGGCGGCTCGTTGACCGAGCGCGCTGCCGACGGCACCGTCGCGCTGCGCCGGCACCCCGACTGGATCAGGGCGCGGATCCCGTCCGGCGAGAACTACCACGACCTGAAGCGCCTGCTGCGCGGCCTGAACCTCAACACGGTCTGCGAGGAGGCCCACTGCCCCAACATCGGGGAGTGCTGGGACCAGCGGACGGCCACGATCATGATCCTGGGCGACACGTGCACCCGGGCCTGCGGGTTCTGCAACATCAAGACGGGCCGGCCGGAGTGGTTCGACGACGACGAGCCGCGCCGGGTGGCAGAGGCGATCTCCGGCCTCGGGCTCGAGCACGTGGTCGTCACGAGCGTCGCCCGGGACGACCTGCCCGATGGTGGCGCCCACGTCTTCGCCGAGACGATCCGTCGGTTGAAGGTCGCCTGCCCAGGCATGGGCGTGGAGGTCCTGATCCCCGACTTCAACGGGGCGGAGGCGCCGCTGCGCGACGTCATGGCGGCGCGGCCGGACATCCTCAACCACAATCTCGAGACGGTCGAGCGGCTCCAGAAGCCCGTCCGGAAGCGGGCCCGCTGGGACCGGACGCTGGGCGTGCTCGAGCGGGCGAAGACCTACGCTGCCGAGATCCGGTACGCCGTCCACACCAAGAGCTCGCTGATGGTCGGGCTGGGCGAGACGCGCGAGGAGCTCGGCGCGGCCTTTCGTGCCCTTCGCGAGGTCGACTGCGACGTCCTGACCATCGGCCAGTACCTGCGACCGTCGCCGAAGCACCTGCCGCTCGAGCGCTACTACCACCCGGACGAGTTCGCCGAGATGAAGGCCGAGGCGCTCGCGCTCGGTTTCCGCCACGTCGAGTCGGGGCCGCTCGTCCGCTCGAGCTACCACGCTCGCGACCAGGTGCCAGGGGCGGACCTGAAGCGTCTGCGTCGCCAGGCGACCCTCGACCGCGACGGCCGGGTCGTCCCGCTCGCCGGCTGACCCGGTTGGCCGGGCTGCCGCGACAGCTCAGGGTCCTTTTCGCGATCGCGCTGGCCGCCACGGCCTGCGCCCCGACACCCGGCGCCTCACCGGACGCCCAGACGCCCGGCCGCCCGGACGTCGCGCTCGCCTGCTGGAGCGTCCCGGACGACGAGTGCCGGATGATCTTCGAGGCGGCACTCGCCCGCGTGCCGGCGGGTCGCCCGGTCGTGGCGGCACGGGTGATGGCCTACGGCTGCGAGTCGGGACCATGCGCCCCGGGCGTCCTCGCCCGCGGGCAGGGCGAGGTGCAGGTGGAGATCGGCGACGGCGGCGGGCTCGTCGCCTGGCAGCTGGGGCTGGGCGGCGGCAGCGGGATCGCCTTCACGGGCCCGCCGATCGAGACGCCCGGGGCAGCCGAGCCCGAATCGAACCGGGGCGCGGCCACGATCGCCGAGCTGTCGCTCGGCCACTGCGGGCTCTTCTCACCGATCGACTTCGACGGTAGCTTCTGGGATCCGATCGGACAGGTGGACGGCGACGCGCCCGAAGCCATCAACGGCGCCTCCGGGACCATCCGCCTGCTCGGCCCGATCGACGCCGAATTCAGGGCCGACTCGGGCTTCAGCGTGCGGCTGCGGCGGCACGAGGGCGCGAAGACGTTGCAGGGCTGCATGTGAGCGTGGTCTTCGAGCCCCGACCGACGCGGTCGGCCGGGCGGACGGTGCCCGTCCTCCTGCTCGCCGTGGCCGCCCTCATCGGGGTGGCGTTGCTGAAGCCGTGGGCGGGCGAGAGCCTGGCCTCGCCGTCCGAGCGGCCGCAGGCCGTGGTCCCGCTCGCACCTAGCCCGCCCTCGCCACCCGCCGTGTCCGGGCCGGCCCACGCCGCTCCCGCGAGGCGGCCGCCGCCGTGGGTCGACCCGCGCCTGCCACGTTCGGGTGCGGTCGCGCGTGTCATTCGCCCGCACGACGCCTGGGGCGTCCGGCTGATCGTCAGCCAGCGCCCGGTGTCCGGATCGCCCCCGCTCGAGGAGCTGTGGCTGCCGGCCTCGTCCCCGCTTCCGCAGCCGGTCCCGACGCTCGGCGAGCGAGAGTCGGGCGCGCTCGTGTTCGAGGCCGGAGACCGAGCGGTGCGGCTGCTCGGGATCACGTCGCCGCCCGGAGCAGCCCCCGCGCAGGTCCGGGTGCTCGTTGCGCGACCGCTCGGCCGCACCGCGGATGTCGTGGTAGCCGACGTCCCCGTCGGGCGTGGCGACAACCTGCAGGTCCTGCATGCGCCGCTCACCGGCGCCTCGTGGCCGCCGGGCATCTACCAGCTGGTGATCGACGCCGCCGGGACGCAGACCGGGATCACGATCGCGATCTTCCGGGACGCGCCGGCCGACCCGTCGAGGCGCTAGGCTGGGCTATCCTCAGGGACGTGGCACGCCTCCTCTCCCGCAAGGTCCCCCTGGCGGAGCTGCACTGCCACCTCGGCGGAGCGGTGACCCCGGCGATCATGTGGGGGATCGCCCACTCCCAGGGGATCAAGCTGCCGACGAAGGATTACTGGGCGTTCCGGGACATGATCACCGTCTCCGCGCGGTCGCGCTCGTTCGACGGCTACCTGCAGTTGTTCCACTGGACGGAGCTCATCCAGAGCTCGCCGCTGGCGGTCGAGCGGAGCGTGTACGAGGTCGTCGGCGGGGCGTACCGCAAGAACAACGTCACCACGATGGAGCTCCGTTTCAACCCGATGAAGCGGAACCGGGGTGGCGAGCAGGACCTCGACCACATCATCGCGGCGGCCGTTCGCGGCATGGACCGGGCCACGCTCGAGTACCCGGTCAAGCCCGGGCTGATCTTCTGCCTCGATCGTGCCTTCCCCTACGAGCTCAACGAGATCATTGCCGAGAAGGCCATCTCGTGGCGCGACCGCGGGGTCGTCGGGGTGGACATCGCCGGTCCCGAGTCGGCCACCTTCCGCGTCGCCGACTACCGGCGGCTGTTCCGGCGCGTCCGCCAGTACGGGCTCGGCATCACCGTCCACACCGGTGAGTCGGGCCCGATCGACGAGGTCGCCCGGGTCGTCGAGCTGCTCGAGCCGGACCGCATCGGTCACGGCGTCAAGGCGGCCTACGATCCGCGCGCGATGGCCATGCTCAGCGAGCGGGGCATCGTGCTCGAGATCTGCCCGACCTCCAACCTCAACACGAGAGTCGTGTCCGGCTGGGACGAGTTCCGCTGGATCTTCGACACGCTCCGGCGCAACGAGGTCCGGTTCACGATCAACACGGACGGTCCGGAGATGCTCAAGACGTACATCCGCGACGAGCTCGCGCAGCTCGGCCGGCTGGGGATCCTGTCGATCGACGATCAGAAGGTCGCCGCCGAGACGTCGCTGGCCTCGTCATTCGTGCCCAATGTGTCGGACGTTCCGTCGCCGTCACGGGAGCCCGCGCGTCGCAAGGTAGTGGAGCGCGAAGAAGCCTGAGCCGCCGCCTCGTGGCCGGGGAGCCGGAACGAGACACCGCAGCCGGCGCACCGTCGAGGCAGCGCGAGACGCGTTGCGAGCCGGATCCGCCGGCCGCAGCGGGGGCACGGCTGCGAGCGCTGGATGAGCGCACCGACCACCACGAGCGGCGCCGCGAACGGGATCGCCAGCGTCGGCAGCCATCGCTCGTCCGGGGCGATGAGGAGGATGAGCGCCCAGACGACGAGCAGGGCCACGGCGGCGGCGAACCCCGTGATCAGCCGCCGCCACCAGCGTCGGAGCCGGTCCACCTGCGCGGGCTCGAGCGGGACGAGCGGGCCGGGCCGCGGGGGCGTCGATCGGCCCATCACGGGCGTGCGCACGAGGGTCGTCGGCCGGTCGACCGGTGGCCGCCGCCAGGGTCGGTCGAAGCGCGCGGCGCGGACATGGCCAGAGGCTAGCACCGGGCCGTCCCGATCGTGGGACGGATGGCCAGCCGCTGGGCCGGTGTACCCTCGCGCACATGGATCTCGACCTCTCCCCGGAGCACCGGCTCCTTCGCGACACCGTTCGCGACTTCATGCAGACAGAGGTCGCCCCGGTCGTCGACGAGCACGAGCGCGAGCGTCGCTTCCCGGTCGACATCGTCCGGCGCCTCGGCGAGATGGGCTGGCTCGGCATTCCGATCCCGGAGGACGAGGGTGGGGCGGGTCTGGACACGCTGGCCTACGCGATCGCGATCGAGGAGATCGGCCGCGTCTGGGGTTCGCTGGGGCTGATCGTCGCCGCCCACACGAGCCTGGGCTGCGGCCCGATCCACCTGTCCGGAACGCCGGAGCAGAAAGAGCGCTACCTCGTGCCGATGGCGTCCGGCCGCGTGCTGGGCGGCTACGGCCTGACCGAATCCGGGGCCGGGTCCGACGCCGGCGGCACCCGAACGACGGCCACCCGCGAGGACGGCCCTGACGGGCCGGTGTGGCGGCTCGACGGCGGCAAGCGGTTCATCACCAACGCCGGCCAGGCGGGCACGTACATCGTCACCGCGCGGACCGGCACGACCGACAAGGGCGAAGCCGAGATCAGCGCCTTCATCGTCCCGGCGGACACGCCGGGCTTCAGCGTCGGCCGCCTCGAGGAGAAGATGGGGCTGCACGCTTCGGCAACCGGCGAGCTCATCTTCCAGGCGGCGTCCGTGCCGGCCGACAACATGCTCGGCGCGCAGGGCGAGGGGTTCAGGATGTTCCTCAGGATCCTGGACGGTGGACGGGTGTCGATCGGCGCGCTGGCCGTCGGCCTCGCCCAGGCGGCGCTCGACGCGTCGATCCCGTACGCGCGTCAGCGGGAGCAGTTCGGGCGCCCGATCGGCTCGTTCCAGGGCGTCGCCTTCATGCTCGCCGACATGTCCACGGAGATCGAGGCGGCACGGCAGATGGTGTGGCGGGCCGCCTGGCTGAAGGACCAGGGCCGCGATTACGGGCTGGCGGCGGCGCAGGCGAAGCTGTTCGCGTCCGAGGTCAGCTCACGCGCCACCAACAACGGGATCCAGATCCACGGCGGCTACGGCTACGTCGAGGAGTACAAGGTCGAGCGCTTCCTCCGCGACGCGAAGCTGACCGAGATCGGCGAGGGCACGAGCCAGGTCCAGCGGCTCGTGATCGCGCGCAAGATCCTGGGTCTTCGCGTCGTCTGAGACGGCCGGCGCCGACCGACGGGGAGCTGCCGCCCCGACCCACGGGCCGCTGCGGCGGGGCTGACCACCCGCGCGCCGCCACCGCCCAAGCGCCGATCGGGCGGTCCCACCGATCAACCGCCGGTCCCGGCCGCCTCGGTCAAGGCCTCGCGGAGCTCGGCGCGAAACTCCGGCGCCCAGGGTCCGGGCCCCGCCAGGACGAACGGCGATGCCTCGATCGACCCGAATGCGTCGGAGTCGGTGACGTACGCCCGGGCGCAGGCGTCGACGTCCGCCCGCCGGCGCTGGAACGCGTCGCGGTTGCGGAAGATGTAGACGTACAGCGGCGTCGCCTCGGCCTGATCGAGGCCCCGGGCCGTGAAGGCGATCGCCGTCGGCGCGAGATCCGTTCCGGGGCAGCCGGCGTCGCCGCTCCGGATGTCGTCGAGCGCGATTCCGCGCTGGGCGAGCTCCGAGGCGATGCCCGGGAAGTCGGTGGGTGTGGCGGGCGGTGCCGTGGTCGAGACCAGGCCGCACGCGGCAAGGGCCGTCACGGCAACCGACCAGGCGACGGCACGAGCGAGGCGGCGCGCCGCCCGGGTGGAGAGACTCACGGCAGCCGAGGCTAGCACGAGGCCCGGAGCGCGGCGGCACGATGAACGCCGGGGAAGGGACGCCCGTTCACGTCCAATCATCACCAGTGAGTGGATTCGCCATTGCCGAGCGCGTTCAAACGGCCAGATGGCAGCCTGCAGCCGCGGCCACGCTCGGCCGTCCCGGGATCCCTCGATGAGGGTGAGGGCGGGTCCGTCGCCGGACTGGGACGGGGCGGCCGCGGCCACCCCGCCGGACCGCGGCCACCGCACCGAGCCGAGGCCATGGCGCCGAGCCGGGGCAACCGCGCCGAGCCGGGGTCGCGATCCGGCGCTACGATCGCTGGAGTGTCACTCGTGGAGCCTTCTGCCTGGCCGACCTTCGGTCGTGACGTCCCCGATGCCGCCTGGCGGCCCGGACCCGCAGACCTCGCGGACAGCCGGCTCGCCCGCTTCCTCCGGTCGACCGGGCAACCGGACCTCGAGTCGCTCCAGCGTCGGGCGGCCGAGGATCCGGCATGGTTCTGGGGGGCCGCCGCGGACGACCTGGCCGTGGCCTGGCAGCGCCACCCCACCGCGGTCCTCGACGCGGAACGTGGTCCCGAGTGGTCACGCTGGTGGTCCGGCGGTGCGTACAACTACGCCGAGGCGGCGACCGCGCCGAGGGCCGCGCGCGATCCGGACGGCGAGGCGCTGGCCTGGGAGGGCGAGGACGGCGAGGTCCGGACGTTCACGAGCCGGGAGCTGCGGCGCGACGTGCATCGCGCTGCACGCGCGTTCGCGGCCCTCGGCGTCCGGTCCGGCGATCGCGTCGGCATCTACCTGCCGATGCTGCCGGAGACCGTGATCGCCGTCCTCGCGCTCGGCCTGCTGGAGGCGATCTACACGCCGATCTTCTCGGGCTACGGGCCGGCCGCGGTCGCATCCCGCCTCTCGGACTGCGGCGCACGACTGCTGGTCACGGCCGACGGCGCACTCCGGCGGGGGAGCGTCGTTCCGCTCAAGGCGATGGCGGACGAAGCCGTCGCCGCGGCGCCGTCGGTCGAGCGGGTCCTCGTCGTCCGCAGGCTCGGCGACCGGGCCGGCGAGGTGCCGTGGGTCGACGGCCGGGACGTCGACTGGAACGCGGCCATGGACGGCGGCCCCGAGGCCGAGCCGCAGGCCGCCCCGCCGACCGACCCCGAGACGCCGTACATGCTGATCTACACCTCGGGGACGACGGGCCGCCCGAAGGGCGCCGTCCACGTCCACGGCGGCTTCCCGCTCAAGGGCGCGCAGGATCTCGCCCACGGCTTCGACCTGCGGCCCGGCGATACGCTGTTCTGGTTCACCGACCTCGGCTGGATGATGGGCCCGTGGGCCATCTCCGGGGCACTCCTGCTGGGCGCGAGGCTCGTCATCTACGAGGGCACGCCGGACTTCCCCGGTCCGGACCGCCTGTGGGCGATCGTCGCCCGGCACCGGGTGACCCACCTGGGACTCAGCCCGACGGTGATCCGGGCCCTGATGGCGCACGGGACGGAGCCGGTCCGCGGCCATGATCGATCGTCGCTGCGGGTGCTCGGCTCGACGGGGGAGCCGTGGAACCCCGAGCCCTGGTGGTGGTTCTTCCGGGAGGTCGGCGAGGGCCGCTGCCCGATTGTCAACTACTCCGGCGGGACGGAGGTCAGCGGCGGGATCGTGAGCGGCAACCTCCTGACGCCGATCCGACCCTGCTCGTTCGCCGGGCCGAACATCGGCGTCGCCGCCGACGTCGTCGACGTGGAGGGCGCGCCCGTCCGCGGCCGGGTCGGTGAGCTGGTGATCCGCCAGCCGCTGCCCGGCATGACCCGCGGCTTCTGGAACGACCCGGAGCGGTATCTCGACGCGTACTGGCGCCGGTTGCCGGGCATCTGGGTGCACGGCGACTGGGCGCTGGTCGACGACGACGGCTACTGGTATATCCACGGCCGCTCGGACGACACGCTGAAGGTGGCGGGCAAGCGCGTCGGACCGGCCGAGGTCGAGTCCGCTGCGGTCGGTCATCCGGCCGTCGTCGAGGCCGCCGCGGTGGGTCTGCCGCACGAGATCAAGGGCGAGTCGATCGCCGTCTTCGCGGTCCTTCGCCGCGGAGAGGTCGACGATCCGGAGCTCCGCGCGTCGATCGGTGCCGCCGTCGCGCGTGAGCTGGGCAAGGCGCTGCGCCCGGACGTCGTCGAGGTCGTGCCCGCCCTGCCGAAGACCCGGTCCGGCAAGGTCATGCGCCGCCTCATCCGGGCGGCCTATCTGGGTCTGGACGCTGGCGACGTCTCCGCGCTCGACGACCCCTCGACGATCGAGGCGATCGGCACCCTCGGGCGGCAGGCGGATCAGGGCTCCGCGGGCGCCGTCACGTCGCGCGGCGGGTAGACGCCGCCGTCCAGCAGCAGACGCTGCCCGAGCGGTTCCGGCAGGTCGACGGCCAAGACGAACTCCGGGTTGCCGGGGCAACTCTGGGCGCCCGGCCGCGCTCGAACGCGGATCGAGACGACGATCGCCCGCTCGGTCGGAACCACGATGGGCGGCTCGACCCGCCCCTTCGGCGGCTCGCCGCTGGCGCACGCCCGTTCTGTCAGCAGCACGTGGATCTGCCGGTCGGATGCGTCGGGCCGGGGAAACCCGGGATCGAGTCGCCAATCCGCGCGCGAGACGCCGTCGGGCAAGGCCACCTCCTGCGAGCACTCGCCGGAGAGCGCGAGCGTCCAGGCGCCCTGGTGGGCGGAGAACCCGACGACGGCCAACCCGCCTTCGTCGGGACGGCGGGCCACGAACTGGACCCGGTCGCCGGTTGCCCCGACCCGGACCCAGCCGGTCCGCGGCGCCTCGCGGCCCTCAGGCGAGGCGAGCCAGGCGCGAAGCGCGGCTGCAGCCGGATCCGGCTCGTCCTGGGCGCGACCAGCGTGTTCGAGCAGGGCGGCGGCGAAGACGTGACCATCGCCGCACGTCACCTCCAGCGTCGGCGCGGCGGTGGCGGGCGTGTGGCTCGGCGGCTCCGTGGGCGTCGCGCCGCAGCCCGCCCCTAGGGCCGCGAGCAGCACGAGCGTCCCGACGCGCGCCGTGGGCGTCATCCGCCGCGCGCCCGGCGCTTCGCTTCCCGCAAGCGGGCCAGGGTGTCGACGGCCGGGTCCGTCACAGCTCCGCGGACGTCGCCATCGGGACGCGATGGCCCCACGTGTTCGGCGCCGGCGTCCGGGCGGGGCTCGCTCGGGCGCGCATCGGCCGCCGGACCAGCCGTTGGAGCGCTCGCGCGGGCGGTCGTTGGCGCCGCCGGGCCGGCCGCCGTGTCGCCGCGCAGGAGCGCCGCCCGCGCCGACGCGCCAGCCGCTCGATCCCGGACCGCCAGCATTCCCTCAACCGTGGCCGGGCGTGCCGCCACCCGCCGCCAGCGCCGATCCCGCACCCAGCCGCGGGCGTCGGCCAGGTCGCGTCGCCCGATCGAGACGCGGCGAAGCGCGATGTCGAGCGGCCACAGGATCAGCGCCAGCACGAGCAGCACCGGCCACAGCGGGGTGAAGCTGCTGGTCGTCTCGAGATCGTGCACCCACGCCTGGTCGGGAAGGTCGATGGCGCGACCGCCGGTTGCCGCGCGCAGCGTGGCCAGGAACGCCTGGTTCGGCCCGAGCAGCCGGTACTCGGCGGCCGTCGGCGCGACGAGCCCCACGGTTCGTCCCAGCGCCGCCGCCCCGGGACGGGTCTGCGAGACCCGCACGGCGTAGGCGCCCGGATCGATCTCGCCAAGCTCGCGCTCGTAGACGCCGGGCGCCACCTGGTCGAACTCGACGTCGACCGGCTCGAGGTCCGGCCCGACAACGACCGCCCGGGTCGTGTAGAAGTCGCGCGGCGAGCCATCGTCGCCGACGCTCTCGACGCGCAGGGTGGTCTTCTCGCCGCGGGTCACGAACTCGGCCTCGATGCCGCCGGTCTCCTCGCCCGGGAAGGTCCAGCCCACGAGTTGGCTGAAGAACCGGGTGAACCCCTCCCAGCCGAGCCAGTTCCGGGCCCAGCGCCCGGTCGAGTCGGAGGTCCACGCGACGGACCGGCCGAGGCCGTACTGCCACTGGGCGAGGATCGGGTCGTCGCGCGTGCTGACGAGCACCGTCTGGGCCGCCGACTTGGCCGTCGTCCCGTTGTAGCCGAGCAGCTGCGGCAGGGCGTCGATGCCCCGCAGGATCGGCGAGCTCGAGGTCTGGATCGGGAAGAAGGTCTCCTCGACGATCTGCTGGCCGGAGACCTGCTGCGTCTCCTTGAGGAAGATGTCCGGGATGCTCGAGGCGTTGACCGCGTCGTAGAAGCGTCCCCCGCCGTCCTTCGCCAGTCCCTCGAGGAAGGGGTTCGAGCCGCCGCCGGCACCGACCGTGGAGAGCGTGATCCCGGCCGCCTTCATGCGCTCGATGAGCGCGTCGTACTGCCCCGAGGACGACCAGCCGTCGGTCAGCAGGATGATGTGCCGCCGGGTCGCCCGCGCCTCCTCGAGCGAGTCCACGGCGTTCTCGAGCCCGGTGAAGATGTTCGTGTTGCCGTTCGGGGCGATGCCGGCGATCTGGCCCTGCAGGTTGCCGATCTGGCCGAGCGGTTGCGTCTGGACGACCCAGTGCGCCTGCTCGTCGAACGCGACCACCCCCAGCTCGTCGCGGGCGGTCAGCGCGGCCGCGGCGCGCAGGATCGCCTCCTTGCCGATGTCCACCTTGCGGACGCCGTCGATTCCGGTCCCCCCGCCCCCGGCGCCGCCATTGAACGTGTTGCAGTGGCAGGCGTCCATCGAGCCGGACTTGTCGATCACCACGACGAGCGCGACATCGGGCTGCTTCTCTCGGTTGCGGACGCCCATGTCGACCGGCAGCGTCTCCTCGATCGGGGTCTTCTGGTAGCCGCCGGCGCCGTAGCTCTTCGGGCCGCCGATCATGACCAGCCCGCGCCCGAGGTCGCGCACGTAGACCTGCAGCGAGGCCAGCTGGCGGTCCGACATGCGGATCCGGGCGACGTCGACCATCACGATGCTGTCGTACGTCGCCAGCCCCGCAAGGTCGCTCGGCAGCTCCTCCGGCACGATCGCGTCGACTCGCTGTTCCTCGGCCTCGAGCGCGCCCACGAGCTCGCGGGCGACCACCTCGTCGCCGGCCAGCACGAGGATCCGCGGCTCGCCCTTGACGATCGTGTTCGAATCGGCCCGGTTATTCTGGGCGAACGTGTCCTGCGCCGTCTCGACGACGACCCGGAACGTGTGGAAGCCGGGCTCGGTCGGCTCGACCGTGAAGGCGATGCTGTTCGACCCCACCTGGAGGTCGAGCCGCTCGGTCGCGACCAGCACCCCATCGGCGAAGAGGCGGGCGGTCGCCGGCTGGGCGACGGTCGAGCGGACCTCGGCCACGGCTTCGATCATCTCGCCGAGCCGGGCCGTCGACGGGGTGCGCAGCCGCTCGACGAGCACCTCGCTCCGGCCCTCGAGACCCACCAGCCGCGTCTCGACCTGCACGTCGCGGTCCGCTGCCAGCGCCGCCTCCCGCTGTCCCTGCCCGGTCGTGTCGTTGCCGTCGGAGAGGAGCACGATCCGCTTCTGGGCGTCGTCGGGGAAGAGCGCCGCAGCGAGGCGCAGGGCGGCGCCAACGTCCGACGCGCCCCGGACGGGCGTCGAGGCGATCCGGTCGAGCGCCCGGACGTCGGACGGCAACCGCTCGACCAGCGCCTCCTTGCCGAAGGCGACGATGCCCGCCAGGTCGCCCTCCGGCATCTCCTCGAGGCTGGCCTGGACGAGCTCGAGGGCCTCCTGCCGGCCGGCAGAGCCGACCGAGTCGGACAGGTCGACGACGAACACGGTGGCCAGGCGATCGACGGGCAGGACCAGCTGGAGGCCGGCGAGTGCGAGGACGAGGGCGCCGATCAGGAGCCATCGAACGAGCAGCGCCGCCGCCCGCCGGCCGGCGCCCAGCCTGCGCCGGGCACCGGCGTGGAGCAGGACGGTGAACAGCAGCAGCGGGACGAGCAGGAGCAGCGCGAGCGGCGCGTCGACGCTGACGCCCATCAGCCGGCTCCGGGATGTCGGCCGAGCCGCGTGCCCAGGCGCCGCCAGAGCAATGTCAGCGCGTCACGCTGGTAGACCGCCCATTCGACGGACAGCGCGACGAGCACCAGGAGGACGATCGGCACCCACAGCTCGTCTCGGGCGGGCGGGCGGTCCGGTGGCGGTGCGCTGCCGGCGGCGCCGCTCGGCGCGGGCGAGGCGGACGGGTCGGTGCCGTCGCCCAGCGCCGTCAGTGCCGCCGCGGACCCCGGGGCGATGTTCGATTCTGCGACGTCGAAGAGATCCACCGCGAAGCGGATCGGAGCGGCGGGGTTCTCGGGGCCGGCCGACGAGGTCGGTTGCACGGATGGGGACGCGGACCCGCTCGGCCGTGGCGATGCGCTCGGCGATGAGCTCGCCGTCGCGCTCGGCGCCGCGGTCGGATCCGGCAGGCCGAGCGGCGTCACCGTGTACACGCCGAGCTGATCCGTCTGGCTGAAGGTGACCGAGCCGCCGCCGAGCGTGCCCGGAGCGAGCTCCACGGCCGTGCCATCCGGTCGCTCGACGCGGACGCCGGTCGCACCTGCCGCGACCGGCAGGACGACCGGGTCGCCCGGCCTGACGGCTTCCGTGGGCGCGCCGGCGCCGCCGAGGAGCTCGCCGGTGAGGTTGGCGAGGAGGATCGGGAACGCGACCTGCAGCGGAAGGTCCGATTGGCGCGGCTCGAAGGCAAGGACGGCCGTCGGCAGGCCGTCCCGTTGGCCGGCGTAGAGCAGCGGCGAGTTCCGCGGGCCCGGGATGACGGCCCTGGCCCAGGTTGGCAGGATCAGCCGCTTCGCCTCGGCGATGTGGGTCGTCGAAAGGTCGACGTAGCGCAGGATCGGCTCGTCCGGCCCGAGCGACCCGATCGCCGGCTCCCTGAGCGAGCCACTCACCTGGCCCAGGGGGCTCGTGCGGGGCGGCGCGATGGCCAGGATCGCCGTGGCCGGCAGCGTCGCCGGGATGAAGCTCTCGAAGATGATCAGCTCGAACTCGTCCAGTCCCGTCGTGGTCGGATACTCGGCTGTCTTGCGACCGTAGAGCTCCACGTTCGGCAGGTAGCTGAGCGCCGTCTCGAGGTACGGATCGCCGTCGCTGACGAGCAGGACCTGGCGCGGCCGGTCGTCCGGCACGACGACCCACGCCCGGTCGTCCGCCGCCAGCTGGTCAGCCCGCCCCGTCGCGTCGCGCGGAACGAGGCGCACCTCGATCACGGCGATCTGCCGGCGACCGCCCTGCGTGATGTCGTCGACGACGACGTCGGCACGGGCCTGGGAATCGAGCGAGAGGTCGCGCGAGTCGAGCAGGATGCCATCGCCGTAGACCTCGATCCGTGGCTCGGCACGCTCGATGTCGAGATTGGCGATGCTGATGAACGCCGATTTGGTCAGACCGGATGGCGCCGTCCGGATGCCCAGCGCGACGATCGCCTGGTTGCGCCGCTCGCGACCGACCTGCAGAACCCGGACCGGCGCACCGACGCGCGCCGTCGGCACCTCGCCGAGAGCCGCGTCCGTCGCGACCAGGATCTCCGCGTCGCCCGAGCGCGCCGCCAGGGCGTCGGCCAGCCGCAGCGCGTCGCCCAGGTCGCCGCCCGAGGCGACCGGCTCGATCGACGCGATGGCCTGCCGGACGCGCCCCAGGTCCGTCGAGCCGGACGAGACGATCCGCGCGCTGTGGCCGGCCGCGATGACGCTCACCTTGCCGCCGGCGGGCAGGTCGCGGAGGGCCTCGAGGGCGGCGTCCCGCGCCGCCGCCATCCGGTCCGGGGCGACGTCCGTCGCGGCCATGCTGGCTGACGCGTCGACGATCAGGACGATGTCGCGGGCGAGTCCGGCCGGCCGCTCGAGGAACGGTCGCGCGGCCAGCAGGGCGAGGATCAGCACGAGCAGCAGCTGCAGGAGGAGCAGCAGGCTCCGGCGCAGCCGCTGCCAGGGCGCATTCGCCTCGACGTCGGTCAGGAGCCGGCTCCACAGCAGCGTCGAGGGCACCACCGCCTGGTCACGCCGCAGCTTGAGCAGGTACATCGCGACGACGAGCGGCACGAACAGGAGCCCGAGCAGGGCGAGCGGGGTCGCGAAGGGCATGGCCGGCGCCTAGCCGATGACCCGGCGGCGGCGGAGCTCGGCAAACACCAGCTCCGCCAGCGGGAGGTCGCTCGGCAGGCTGACGTAGCTCGCGCGGCGCTTGGCCGCGACGTCGGCGAACCCGGCCTGCCAGGCGGCGAGGCGCGCCTTGTAGGCATCCAGGGTGGCGAGGTCGACGGTGACGTCCATTCCGTCCCCGGTCTCGACGTCGACCAGGCGCAGGTCCCCCTCGAGCCGGGGATCCAGCTCGTCGGGCGAGAGGACGTGGAGGATGACCAGCTCCGAGCCCGTCGCGGCGAGCTCCCGAATGACGCGCTCGGCGGCCGGGTCGAGGAGGTCGGAGATGAGGACGACCACCCCACGACCGGCGAGCTGCGCGGCGGCGTGGCGGGCGGCCATGACGAGGTCCGTCGCTCCGGTCGCCACCTCGATCGCCGACAGGTTGCTCAACAGCCGGAAGACACGGCCGGAACCGCGCAGCGACGGCTGGCGCCGCGCGACCCGGCCGCCCAGGACGGTCACGGCCACCCGATCCTCCGACGCCAGGCCGATATAGCCCAGCGCAGCCGCGGCGCGCTTGGCGAAGAGCAGCTTGGAGGGTCGGCCGGCGGCCATCGAGGCGGAGCCGTCGATCAGGAAGGTGACGGTCACGTCCTCCTCCTCGATGAACAGCTTCACGAACAGCCGCTCGAGCCGCGCGTAGACGTTCCAGTCGAGTTGCCGGAGATCGTCGCCCAGCGAGTAGTCGCGGTAGTCGGCGAACTCCACCGACTGGCCGCGCTTGACGCTCCGGCGACCGCCCTTCAGGCCGCCGCGAACCGGCGACTTCATGAGCAGAAGCAGCCGTTCCAGCTGGCGCAGGAATGCCTCGTCGAAGACGGTCGGGTCGACGTCGGTGGGCAGGAAGACCTTGCGCTCGGCGGACGCGGAGCCGGGCGACGGGGCCGGACTGGTCATCGACGTGGCCCGCGCGCGGTCTATTCGACCGTCGGCGGGGCGACGCTGTCGAGGATCGAGCGGACGACCGCCTCGGTCGTGATGCCCTCGGCCTCGCCCTCGAAGTTGAGGATGATCCGGTGGCGGAGGGCCGGGAGGGCCGCCCGGCGGACGTCGTCGAGCGACACGTTGAAGCGGCCATCGAGCAGTGCGCCGATCTTGCCCGCGGTCACGAGCGCCTGGGCACCGCGCGGCGAGGCGCCGTAGCGAACGTAGTCCCGGACAAGGCCCGGTGCGCGCGGCTGGTCCGGATGGGTCGCCGACAGGATGCTGACGGCGTAGGCGGCGACGTGCGGGGCGATCGGGACGGCCCGGGCGAGTCGCTGCATCTCGACGATCTCGGCGGCGGTGCAGACCTTGCGGGCGCTCGGTGCATCGGAACCCGTGGTCCGGTCGACGATCCGCACGAGGTCTTCCTCGGACGGGAACGGCACCAGGACCTTGAACAGGAATCGGTCGAGCTGCGCCTCGGGGAGGGGATAGGTGCCCTCCATCTCGAGCGGGTTCTGCGTGGCGAGCACGAAGAACGGCGGCGTCAGCGGGTAGCGCTGCCTGGCGACGGTGACCTGCTGCTCCTGCATGGCCTCGAGGAGGCTGGACTGGGTCTTGGGCGTCGCGCGATTGATCTCGTCGGCGAGGACCAGATTGGCGAAGACGGGGCCCGGCTGGAACCGGAAGACGCGCCTGCCCTCCTCCTCGATCAGGATGTTCGTGCCGGTGATGTCCGCCGGCATGAGATCCGGCGTGAACTGGATCCGGTTGAAGGCGCAGTCGATGACGTCGGCGATGGTCCGCACGAGCATCGTCTTGCCGAGGCCCGGAACGCCCTCCAGCAGCGCATGTCCGTTCGCCAGCAGGGCGGTCAGCGTGTGCCGGACCAGGTCGCGCTGGCCCACGATGATCTCGCCGACCTCCCGCTCGATCGCCTGGGCACGCTCGGCGAACACTTCCGGGGCGATCCCGGGCGCCGTACGGGACGGCGCCGATGTGGCTTCCATGCGGTCCTCCGGTGACGGGTCGAAGCGTTCGGCCTCGATCAGTTGGACGGGTCCAGCGAGCTGAAGTAGTCGCGCACGAAGTCCTTGACCGAGAGCGGCACGTAGTTGCGCTCGAGCGTCGTCTGGGCGTAGTCGCGGAACTCGGCGTAGACGTCTGCGTACGGGGTCAGCGCGGGGTTGGTGGCGCCCGTACCGGTGCCGTTGCCCTGCTGGCTCTGGCCGTCGCCGCCGGTGCCGGCCACGTACGACGGATCGCCCGGGCGGCCGAAGCGATCGAACGGGGCGAAGACGGTGTTCAGCTCCTCGGCCTCGTTCGCGGGGCGATTGCCGTTGACCGGGCCGGCCGGCCGACCAGCGCCGCTCGTCCCGGAGCCGAGGTGCTGCGCGTTGGAGCCGCCGCCGCCGAGGGAGCCCCCTCCCTGGCCTTGCCCCTGGCCCTGGCCTTGCCCCTGGCCCTGGCCTTGCCCCTGGCCCTGACCTTGCCCCTGACCCTGACCTTGCCCCTGGCCTTGCCCCTGGCCTTGCCCCTGGCCTTGCCCCTGGCCCTGACCTTGCCCCTGTCCCTGACCTTGCCCCTGTCCCTGACCTTGTCCCTGACCTTGTCCCTGGCCCTGGCCCTCGTTGCCGGGCTGTCCGCTCTGGCCCGGCTGGCTGCCGGTCTGGCCCTGGTTGCCGGTGGCGGGCCGTCCTGCATCGGCCAGGTTGCGGCGGGCATCCTGCAACCGCGACGCGGCCGCTGCGAGGTCGCGGCTCACGTCGACCCGCCGGTCGGCGTTGCCCAGCGCCTCGCCAAGTCGGTCGAGCGCCTCCCGGGCCCCCGCGGCATCGCCCTGACCGAGGCTGGCCGCCGCGTCCCGGAGCGCCTGGCCGGCTGCTCCATCCGCCTGGCTGGCCGTCGTCTGCTGCTCCGCGAGCTGCCGCGCGAGGTCGCGCATCTGCTCCGGAGTCAGCTGGTCCAGCTTGTCGCGGACATCCGCGAGGTCCCTGGCCGCCTGCTTCGGATCGCCGTCGCGGTTGGCGTCGCTGCGACCGGTGGAGGCCCGGGACAGGCTGCGGCTGAGGCTGGTCAGCGCAGACGCCCGTTGCTCGTTGGCAGGATCGAGCTGCGAGCGGACGCGACTCTCGACGCTGCCGACACGCGCGAGGTTGACGTCCAGGTCGCCCGGACGGTCGCGCAGCTGACGCGCGAGCTCCCGCAGCTCGCGGGCGAGCTGTGCGCGGGGATCCTCGAGGTCCGCTCCCTTGCCCTCGAGCTCCTTCGCGATCTCGTCGATTCGCTCGGCCTGGCGATTCGCCTCCTCGCGGACCTGCCGAGCCTGGGCGATCGCGATGTCCTGCGGGTTCGGCAGCAGGAGCATCGGCGCAAGCACGATGGCGGCCAGGAGTGACGCCACGGCCGGCCGGCGCGACAGCCGGGGCCGGAAGAGCGCGGGTGGCACGGTTCGCAGGGCGGCAACCGCGTCCAGCCGCTGTCGACGAACGAAGCGCCGCTGCTCGATCAGGTCGTCGGCCGGCGCGGGATCCTCCTCCGGATCGGCGGGACCGGCGGCGGACGGCACGGACGCCGCAAGCGCCAGGGCGCTCGTGACACGGTCGCCGAGGCGGCCCTCGGCGTCGACGGCCAGCGCCGCCTCGCCCAGGCTCGGCCGGCAGGCCACCGCGGCCACCAGCAGCCCGAGCAGCCCGACCACCGGGATCGCGGCTCCGGCAACGGGCGCCTGCTCGATGGGAACGAAGCGGGCGAGGGTCCACAGCGCCAGCTCGGCAATGACGACCGATGCCAGGCCGGCCCACGCACGCCGCCCGATCCTCCGCAGCCAGAGGCGGCGGGCGTGCGGCCGCAGCTGGGCACGGATCTGCTCGAGCGCGGGATCGAGCGGGCCGGCGATGACCAGCCGGGGATCGGGGGGAACGTGGATGGGCTCGCTGCCCGTGCGTCGGCGCGGCAGGCGAGCGGCGATGCGCCGGATCATGAGACAGCCCTCCGGGTGGAGCGACGGCCGAACAACCGGCTCGGTCGCCAGCGTCGGGTGGGCGTGACGAGCTGAACGGAGGCCACGATCAGCACCGCTGCCAGACCGAGCCAGGCGATTGCGCTCTTGGGCCAGAAGCTGTCGCGGACGACGCCGAACGGCTGAACCTCACCGCCCACGACGCCGACGTCCGGGAACCCGGGTTCGATGGCGGGCTGGCCGCCTGGCTCGACCGTCGGGAATGGTGCGATGCCGCCGAAGACGGGGCGCTGCGAGACGAAGGCGACCCGCCCGCACCAATCGCCGAACCCGTCCTCGACGCCGCACATCACGTCCGCCTGCGCGAAGTATGGGTTCAGCCAGGCGAGCGCCTCGGGCGGCCGCCCCTTGATCGGGCCGATCCCCCGACCATTCCCGGCCGTCGACATCTCGTTCCAGAAGAAGAACACGAAGAAGGCGCCAAGGGTCACGAACAGCACGCCGAAGTAGGTCGCGATCGTGGCCGCCTGGGTGCGCTTCATCAGCGCCGAGAAGAACAGGCCGACCGCGCCCAGACCGATCGCTGTCGCGAGCAGGACGGCGTACCCCCGGACCACGTCGTCCGGCGCCACGCCGCCAAAGACGAACACGAGTGCCGTCAGCGGGATGGAGGCCAGGATCAGGATGAACAGGTAGGTCAGCGCGCTGAAGAGCTTGGCGATCACGATCGCCACCGACGAGATCGGGGTCGTCACCAGCATGTCCAGGGTCTGCTTCTCGCGTTCCAGGCTGATGGCGCCCGCCGTGAAGGCCGGCGCGAGCGCGACGACGAGCAGCGTCTCGAGCATCATCAACGCCCCGAACACCCCGCGTCCGATCTGGGCCGAGGCGATCGCAGCCGAACCCGCCGCGCCGCGCGCGTACTGCTGCTCGAGGATCAGCTCCATCATCCAGGCAAAGGCGCCGAGCAGAACCAGGTAGACGGTCAGGATGACGAACGCCCGCCGGCCCCGCATCCGGCCGCGCAGCTCCTTGACCCCGACGGCGCTCAGCCCGGCGAACGCACCCGCCAGCGCGGGACGGAACCCGCTGCGCCCTCCCGGGCGGCGGCGCCCGCCGGCCGCCTGTCCGGCCACCAGGAGCGGCGCGACGACCATCCCGGCGCCGGCCTGCGGCTCATCCGCGGGAAGGTCGCCATCCACGCCGGCCGCCGGCCGCTCGTCCACCGGTCGGTCCATCACGCGGCCGGCTCCACGGCGCGGGCAGTCACCTGGAGGAAGAGCTCCTCGAGATCGCTCGCGGCGCGGGCGAAGCTCGCGATCCGCACTCCCGCCGCCACCGCGGAGCCGAGCAGCCTGGCGGACGCCTCTTCGTCCCCCCGGAAGCCGAGCTCGATGGTCCCGTCGTCGAGGACGGCGGACGAGGCCACGAACGGCGCAGCGGCGAAGTGCGCTCGCGCCGCCTCGAGCTCCGTGAGGTCGCCGAGGACGCGGACCCGGAGCACGGCCCCCACGCGCAGGCGCTGCTCGATGTCCGCCACGCGCCCGTGCGCCAGCACCTGGCCCCGGTCGACGATCGCAACGCTGGTGCAGAGCTCCTCGAGCTCCGGAAGGATGTGGCTGCTGATGAGGATCGTCTTCCCCAGCGCCCGGAGCTCGCGGAGCAGCTCGCGCAGCTCGACCCGAGCTCGGGGGTCCAGGCCGGACGCCGGCTCATCGAGGAGCAGGACGCTGGGATCGTGGACGAGCGTGTGGGCGAGGCAGAGGCGCTGCTGCATCCCACGCGACAGGCCCTGGACGTAACTGTCGCGCTTGTCGCCGAGGTCCACCAGCTCCAGCAGGTCGCCGATCATCTGGCGGCGACGCGGGGCAGGGATGCCGTAGCAGCGGGCGAAGAAGTCGAGGTATTCCCAGACTTTCATGTCGTCGTAGACCCCGAACACATCCGGCATGAACCCGAGGACGCGCCGGACGTCGCCGGGGTTCCGCCGGACGGAGGCGCCGGCGATCTCGGCGTCGCCCGCGGTCGGCTCGAGGAGCGTGGCCAGGATCCGAAGGATCGTCGTCTTGCCGGCGCCGTTCGGACCGACCAGGCCGAAGATCTCGCCCTCGGGCACGTCGAGGTCGAGCCCCGCGACCGCCAGCGTGCCGTCGTAGCGCTTGACCAGCCCTCGAGCCGTGACGATCGCCGTCACCGGACCTCGCCCTCCAGCCGGACTTCGATGTTGAAGCCGATCCCCTCCTGGACGTCGTTCACGAACCGGAGCAGCAGCGTACCGGTGCTCGGATCGACATACCGCTCCGGCGCCTCGAGCTCGTACACCCCGTCAGCCTCGAGCTGCGTCATCCGAAGCCACCGGCCGCCGTCGGATCGGTCGAACAGCTCGAGCGCGGGGAGCGTCTGGAAGGCGAGGTCCTGGCACGCCTTGACCGCGGGGTCGCAGGCCTCACGCGGCTCGGGCTCCTCGCAGTCGGGCGCGTCCGTCTCCTCGTCGAGGCAGGGCTGAGGATCGAGCGGCGCCACGGTGCCGCGGGTGGCGCGCGGGACGCCCTCGAAGAACCCGAACCCGAGCACGACCCGGCTGGCGCGGAACTCACCGTCGAAGGCGACGGGGCGGTAGGCGAGGGTCGCGCTGCCGAGCCCCATGTTCACCATCTGGGGTTCCTTGCCGAAGAAGCTGGCGTCCGTTTCGACCACGCTGCTCCGGAGCAGGTCGCCTTCGAACGTGGTCTGGCCCCTGACCGTCATCGGCAGCGGGATGTAGAACAGCGTGTTGCCCGTCCGCCGCGGGACCTCGCCGGAGATCCGGACGTCGAGCACGTCGCCGGTGCCCCATGCCAGCAGCACGGGCGACTCCGAGGCGAGATGGCTGGACGTTCCCAGGTTCGGATCGAAGGTCAGCTGGTCGAGCACCGCGCGGCGCACGAGGTTGCGAGCCGTGGAGCCGCCTGTAGCACCCGGATTGCCGAGCAACGACTGGCCAAGGATCCGATCCGAGAGCGACTGCCCGAACGGGTCCCCTCGAATGGGCAGGCTGACCGACTGCTGGGCGCCGGCCGCGAGATCGCCGAGCGTCACGACGGACGACCCTAGCACGATCGCCGGCTTCTCGAGAATCCGGTCCGAGAGGTTGGTGACCGTGCCCTTCAGCGTCCCGTCCTCCAGCCGCAGGTCGGCCCGGACGCGCGGAACGCTGGTCGCCGTCTCGGCCCGCAACGTCCGGAGCGAGCCGAAGCTGACCACCAGGTCCCGGACGCGGGCCGGATCGCCCTGCAGCACGTCCAGCGCGCCACCGGCGAGCTCGCCGTTCAGCGTCGACGACAGCAGCGCGCCGCCGGGCACCTCCAGCTGGTAGGTCCCGCGCGACGGTGAGAACACCCCGAGATAGACCTGTGCGGTTCCCTCGGTGGTGTCCGGTGCGCCCCGCACGATGGCGACCTCGTTGACGATCACGTCGAGACCGCGCAGAGCGGCGCCGAACCCGTACGCACCGGCGGCGAAGACGGCGATCAGGACCGGCATCGTGACCCACGCCCACTCTCGCTTGTCCAGCTTGCGCAGCACGAGGTAGTTGATCGGCCCGATCAGGAGGATGTAGCCGGCGAGCAACGCCAGGAGGCCACCGATCGGCGGCAGGGCCAGTGCCGGCAGCTGTGACACGGCGTTGACGAGCTGCCCGTCGTCGGCGGTGATGACCGGACCGGTCGAGCGCTGCGGCAGGAGCCGGCGCCAGAGGGCCTCGACGCCGTCGCCCTCGGCCACCCAGCCCCGCGTCGGATCGAACCCCAGGAGCGCGACGGAGCCGCTGCCGAACGGCGCTTCCGCGGCGACGGTCTGCTCTCCGACGGTCGCCATGGAGCGGCCGCGCACCAGCTGGCCGGCGAGCGCCGGTAGATCGGCCGCGTCAGCGGGCACGGTACCCACCAGGTCGGTGAACGTGGCCGGCGCGACGTCGATCGTCGCCTCGGGGTGGTAGGGGAGAAGCTCCTCCGGGAAACCGGAGAGCATCGCCCCGCCGGCCGTTCCGCCGGCGACGACGAGCCGCCCGCCGCCGGCGATCCAGCCGCGGAGCGCGGCGATCTGTCCCGGCGAGAGCTGACCGGAGTCAACGTCGTGCCAGATCAGCCGGTCCAGTGGTCCCCATGCCTCGACGCGCTCCGGCAGGTCACCTGGCTGGAGGGGCACGATTGCCGCGCGGCTGCCGTTCGTCGCCGGCAGGAGGTCGATCCGCGGCACGATCCCCTCCGGCCGCTCGGCGATGACGCCCACCACGAGCTGCGAGGCATCGTGGACCGTGAAGTCCACCTCGTGGGTCGCGATGACCCGGTCGCCCGCCACGAGCGCGACGTCAAGCGTGCCACCGAATGCCGGCGGCTGGGCGTACAGCAGGTAGGTCTTGTCCGACTGCGGCGGGAGATCAACCGGCGTGCCGAACGACGTCCGGCTCTGGGCGCCGCCCGAGAGCCGCAGCTCACCGGTGACGGCCGGCCCGTCGTTGCGAAGGCGAACCTCGATGGACATCCATGCGCCCACCCGCCCGTGCCCCCCGAGCATCACGGCCGCCTCCATCACCGGCGCCCCCTCGGCGGCCGCGATGGTGGAGGTCCAGCCGGCCGGCGCGACGAGCGCCACCATCCCAATCAGCACCACGAGCGCTCGCCGAACCCGTGTCGCGGTGCGGCGCGGTCCGGGTGGCGCCGGCGACGCGGACAGGGGCACGTGCCCTCCATGAGGGGTGAGAAATGGGAGCGGTCGCAGCAACGACGCCCCGACCCCCCGAAAAGTTGCGGCCCGCGGCGGTTGGCCGCCGGTGGGCGCAACGCGCGTGCCTATCGTACGATGCCCGGCGTCCCGCCCGACCCTGGCCGCGTCCCGGCGATGCGGCCGCCCGAGGTGCCCGTGCCCCTGATTCGACCGTTCCGCGCCCTGCGCTACCGCGCGACCGCGGCGCCGGACCCGTCGCTCGTCGTCAGCCCGCCGTACGACGTGATCTCGCCCGAGCAGCAGCAGGCGCTCCTCGGGCGGCATCCCCGGAACGTCGTCCGCCTCGACCTTCCGGAGCCCGAACGCCCGGAAGAGGCGGACGACCGGTATCGCCGCGCTGCGCGAACCCTCGCCGCCTGGCGATCGGACGGGACCCTCGCCAAGGATCCTCGCCCGGGCCTCTACGTTCTCGAGCAGACCTACCGTGTTCCGGGCACGAGCGAGGAGCGCGTGCAGCGCGGCTTCTTCGGCCGCCTGCGGCTGGAGCCGCTCGAACCTGGCTCCGGCGTCCTGCCCCACGAGCGAACGCTGGCGGCGCCGCGTGAAGACCGGTACCGGCTGCTCCGGGCGACCGGAGTCAACACGTCACCGGTCGTGGCCCTGTATCGGGACGCTGGCGGCCGGGCCGCACAGGTGCTCGAGCAGGTTGCCGGTGGCCCGCCGGACGTGGCCGTCAGCGACGACGACGGCGTCCGCAGCCGGATGTGGATCGTGCCGGATGACGAGGATCGGTCCGGCATCGTGGCTTCGCTGGCGGCTGCGGCCGGCGCCGGGCCGATCACCATCGCCGACGGCCACCATCGATACGAGACGGCGCTGCGGTATCGCGACGAGCGGCGGATGAGCCGGTCGTGCGAGGAGGACCCACCGTTCGACTATCTCCTGGCGCTCCTGCTCGATGCCGGCTCCCAGCCGTTGACCGTGCTCCCCACCCACCGCCTGGTCCGGGACCTGGCTGACGATGGCGGAGCCCTGCTGGCCGCGCTGGGCGGACTCTTCGAGTGCCAGGCCGCGGATCGCCCGACCCTCGAGGCGTGGGGCACGGACGGCGCCGGCGGGCGCAGTCGCATCGGGCTGTGGACCCGTCGGGGCGGCCATGTCATGACCGCCCGGCGCGATGCTTTCGAGCCGTGGCTCCCGCCCGGCGGTCCGGCGGTCCGGGCGCTCGATGTCACGTTGCTGTCGGTGGCCCTCGAGCGCCTGGCGGGGATCGACGTGGACGCCGTTGCTGCGGGCGACCGGATCCGGTACACCAAGTCCGTCACTGAGGCCATGGCGCGCGTCGACGGTGCGGTGGATGGGGCCGATGCGGCATTCCTCCTGGAGCCGACGCCGGTGAGGTCGATCGTCGAGGTCGCCGCGCAGGGCGACGTCATGCCCCAGAAGTCGACGTACTTCTACCCCAAGCCCCTGACCGGCCTGGTCATCAACCCGCACGAGTGGTGAGCCGGATGTCCGACACGCCTCCCGACGTCCTCGTCGGGGGAGCCCAGCTCCCGCCGCCCGGTGGTCGGCCGGTCCGCAAGGACGAGATCGAGCTCGTCGATCGCGGCCTGTACATCGAGTCCTGGCTCCCGGAACGTCGTTCGCGGCGAAAGCCCTTGCTGTACGTGCACGGCGAGCTGGCCGGCTCGTGGGTCTGGGAGCGGTTCCTCAACTATTTCGCGGCTCGCGGCTGGGAGGGACACGCGCTCAACCTCCGTAACCATTACTGGTCGCAGACCGCGGACCCGGCCGACCTATCGTTCGACAGCTACACCGAGGACGTGCTGGCGGCGCTCGACCACCTCGGGCCGGGCACCGTGCTCGTCGGCCACGGGATGGGCGGCCTGCTGGCGCTCAAGGCCGGCGAGCGCGCCGATGTCGCCGGGCTGGTCCTGTTGTCCTCGGAGCTGCCGCGCGCTCTCCGGCCGCCCGCGAGACCGTTCGAGCTGCGCCAGGTGCCGGACGTCTACGGCAAGTCGGTCATCGGCTGGGAGACGCTGCCGGAGAAGCTGGTCCGCGACCATCGCGACCTGGCGATCGCGGACGTCCTGCGGATCCAGCACCTCCTGGGCCAGAAGCCGCACGAGGCCGGCGCCGCCCGACGGCAGATGCTGCAGGGCGTCCCGGTGGACCCGACGGCGTTCGCCGATGTTCCGCGGCTCGTCATCGGCGCCGGCCTGGACCGCTACGTCCCCGAGCCTGACTCCGAGCGGCTCGCGCAGTGGCTGCGCGCCCGGTACGAGCCCTTCGGGGCACATTCCCACTACGGTCTGATGCTCTCGGACCAGGGCCACCAGCAGGTCGCCGAGGCGATCCGCTCGTTCCTGGAGCTGCACCGCCTGTAACCTCGGGTTGCCGGCGCGTTGAGACGTTTGCCACCCGTCGCGGCCGCTTGGTATCATCCCGGCCGGTCGGAGGCGCCCGGCGCGGCCCGCCTCCCCGACGATGCCGCATTCGTCTAGAGGCCCAGGACACCGCCCTCTCAAGGCGGAGATCACCGGTTCGAATCCGGTATGCGGTACCACCCCAGCACTGATGGCGCCGAGGATCTCGCGCAGCGCGGTTCGGCCTGTAACTCGATCGCCATCCTCGCTCCTCGAGGCCGGACGGGACACCACCGAAGAGCCGCCGACCCGATGGTCGGCGGCTCCTATCATTTCCGGACTGGCGGGCAGCTGCGCCGATCAGGGACCTGTCACCTGACCGCCGGGGTTCCTGACGCTCGCAGGACACGGCAGCGCGGTAGGCGGATTGAACGCGACGACGCCGTCTGACGCCCCGGAGACGACCGCCGGGGCGTGGGCGTTGCAGTGCGCCTGAGCCCACGCCTTCGAAATAGGCTCGTTGGTAAAGCCAGCGTCGCCGCCCTTCGGGTCGACGGTCTGGGTGTGCGCGGCCGTACTTGAGACCGCGATGGCCAACGTCGCGGTCACGGCCAGGATGGCGGCGAGCGTGCCGCGCGCGTGTCGGCGGGTCTGCATGAGGTATCTCCCGAATTCTGGTTGACTAAGCGACCCGCGCCGCGGTCGACAGACGCGTGGTGATCGCGTTCGGCTTGGCGATGGCGAGGTAGATCGGGCAGCGCTCGAGCCACACTCGGTAGAGCTCCTGGATTCGCTCCTCCGGCTCAGGAGACGAGACCTGGATGTCGAGCTCGATCGCGGCGAGGTCCGCCGCGACGCCGTCCATGCCGAGCAGGCCGCGCGCGTCGGTCGTGCAGCGCGCGACGGCGCTCACGTCGTCGATGCGAATCCCGAGCTGCGGTGCCAGCGTGTCGTGCATGAAGACGACTGCGCAGCCGGCGAGCGCGCCGAGCAGATAGGCGGTCGGGCTCGGAGCGAGGTTACCGCCCCCGACGACGGGCGGCAGGTCCGCCTCCCAGTTGAAGGCTCCGCTGCTCAGCCGCGCGCGACCGTTCGCCAGCGTCACGCTGACGGATGGTGCCCCGCGTGCCGCGTCAGGATCGGCCCGGAAGCGTTCCTCGCTCTGCCGGATGATCGATGTCTCCATTCTGGCCACCTCATGCGGGACGGCCACCAGGCGGTGACCCGTCCGCAACGTAGGCCTGGTGGACAAGCTGATACATCCGCGTCAGCACGCAATCGCGCGCCGATCCGAAGCGCGCGGGTGGCGGCTCCCACGCAGGACGAGCGCTTCAGCCCCGTTCGCGGAGGAGCCGGGCGACGGCGGCCGTGCGCGCCGATCGGCCCGATATCCCGAGCTTGAGGTAGGCGTTGGACAGGTGGCGTTCCACGGTGCGGACGCTCAGGGTCAGCGCTTCGGCGATCTCCTCGTTACCCCGTCCGTCCGACGCGTGCCGAAGGATCTCGCGTTCGCGCGCCGTGAGGGCGGCGATCGACGGCATGTCGTCGGCCGAGGATTCGACCTCCCGCTCGGGCGCCATGAACGCCCGGACCTCGCCCATGAACACCGTCCACGCCGGCTCGCCGGCCAGGAGAATGTGGTTGCGCGACTCGAGCGGGACCAGCCTCGCGTCGGGGATGCTGGTGGCGAGCAGGCGCGCGTGCTTGAAGTCGATCGCGCGGTCGCCACGCGCATGAAGCACGAGCGTCGGAGCGGTGATGCTGGGCAGCAACTGAGCGACATCCGTTCGAATGCGCTCGGCACGGGCCGCCAGCATGTTCTTCGTCGACGTCGACATCCGCTGGAGGTCGTCCATCCAGCCCATCTGGATTTCGGTCGCTCCGGGGATGAACATGTTCGTGAACACCCGCCGAAAAAGCGGGTCGGGTCGCGCCCAGCCCGCTCTCACCATCGCCTGGTACGCGGCTTCCTCGACATCATGCTCGGAGCTCGGGGCCGGGGGTGGCTGACCGGCCCAGCCTCCGTAGAGGATGAGACGCGTGACACGGTCTGGGTGACGTGCGGCGTACGCGAGCGCTACGGGGCTATTGCCCGACATGCCCAGGAGCGCAAACCTCTCGGTGCCGAGCGCATCGACCACCGCCTCGAGGTCGGCGACCTGTGCCTCGAGCGAGAAGTCGGTCACGTTCCAATCCGACAGTCCGAACCCGCGCTCGTCGTACCGCACCAGCCTGGCAATGCCGCCGAGGTCGTCGAGGAAGTGGCGCCAGACCGGGCTCTGCCAGTCGTACTCGAGGTGACTCAGCCAGCAGGACGCGACAACCAGCGTCGGGCCGCTGCCGTGGAATGCGTAGGCGAGCCGCGCGCCGTCGGGCGACCGGCAGAAGCGGATTTCCTGCGCAGCTTCGGGCCTGACTGGGGCGGCACGGGCGGCCATGCCAGCATGCTACGCCCGCAGAGCGAGCGTGCAGTAGCGAGAACGGGCACAAAGCGGCGGAACAGCAGCACCGACCCGGTGCGGGCGACGGCAGACCGAGCCGCTGGAAGACCCTGCGCGCGATGCGAGTGCTCAGATGGTCTACCGCGGCTGGGTTGGCCGGGCCTCGGCGAACCTCCAGCTCCGACCTTCGATGTCGAGGGCGACATACGACGTGAATCCGTAGCTGGTGATGCCCTGCACGATGGTGGCACCGTTGACTTTGCTGCGGGCGAGATGAGCCTCGAGGTCGTCGACGAACACCCACGGCATGTGGGTGACCTGGCTGTGATCGACGGGCCGGCCGATCAGCCTGTCGATCATGAGGGAGCAGTTGCCGACGTGGAACTCGATCCAGGGGTGCCCGTGGTCGTCCTCGGGGAGCGGGTCCTCGCCGTCCGGCAGGGCATTCGGCGACTCGAAGCCGAACGCGGCGGCCAGCCAGCGGGCGGCCGCTGCGGGTCGCGCGTAGTGGAGCGTGAGAGCGAAGCGGGCAAGGTCGTGGAGTTGGTGGTGGGTCGTGTCGCGCCTGGCGACCCAGGCACCGAACCACCGAGGGGTCACTCGGATGAAGGAGCTGCCGCCCTTGTCCGCACCGCCCTCGGGGATGGTGGCCTCGAGGCGGACGATCGTCCCGCTGTCGGTCGGATCGAATCGCACGTCGATCCTCACGTCGTCGAGCGAGCTCTGCCAGGCGAGATGCCTGCCTGGCTCCCAGGCCGTGATCCGAGCGAGCTCGAGACCTTCACCGCTGTCCTGGTCGTAGACCTCGAGGAGCCGCCCGCCGATGCCCGGCTCACAGCGCATCGCCACGAGCCTGCCAGCTCCGTAGCTGTTGATCGGCCCGCGGACCCACCACAGGTCGAGCTCGTCGGTGAACGCCGTGAACGCGGTCAGGGGGTCGACTCCGACCTCCACCTCCGACGATCGGGACTGGCTGTCGGTCATCTCCCGCCTCTCCGCTCGACGTGCCGCTTGAAGGAGGCGAGTTGTTCGTCCCCGTGGGCCTGGAGCTGGTCGAGCCACGCCTGCACGGCGACGATCGACTCCGGTCGAAGCCGGAATACCCGGGCGCGGGCGTCCTGGGGCATGCGCTCGTCGGCGACGATCCCAGCCTCGAGCAGCACGCGGAGGTGTCGACTCATCGTCGGCGCCGAGGTGCCCGATGCCATGGCCAGCTCGCCGGCGCGCCGTGGGCCGGCACTGAGGACCTGCACGACCTGCTGACGGATCGGGTCGGCCAGCGCTTCGAGCAGCGGGGCGACATCGCCAGTGGTCACGCCGACAATAGTTGTCGCACGCGTGAACTATTGTCAAGCGGCTAAACCGTAGTGGCCTGAGTCCAGGACACCCTCCTCGCCGAGTGATGCGGATCGGCTCCGCCAGCGGTCCGCCTCAGAGGGGCGTGGGGCGCTTCACCCTGCAAGTCCTCCACTCAAGGCTGGCGCGGCGAGCAAGCGCAGCGTCCCCGCAGTGGGGTAAGCGGGAGCCTTGGCGGCCGTCCAAGCCGTCATCCGGCGATGAGGCTTCGCAGGGCCGGCGTCGCCGGATCGACCCAGCGCAGGTCCGGGATCGATGCGAATGCCCGATCCGCTGAGACGAGCGCCTCCGCACGTCGCTCCAGGGCCACGGCGGCGAGCACCGCGTCGAACGCCCCCAGCGCCGGATGGTGCTGGAACAGCGTCAGTCCGCGGTCGAGATCGTCTGCCGTCGTCACAAGCACCGTGAACGCACTCAGGTAACGGCGCGCCAGCGTGACGGCGTCGGTCCGCGTGCGCCGCCGCGCGCGGATATGGGCGAACTCCTGGATCACCTCGATGGTGGTGGTCGCCTCGATGTGTCCTTCCCCGTGAGCGGTCAGGAGGCGCCGACACGGAGCACGCAGCGGGTGCTCGGTACCGACCGCGTAGGCGAGGATCGTCGTGTCGAGGACGATCATCCCGCCCGGTCGTGCGCGGTGTCGAGCTCGCGCCGAAGGTCGGCAGGGTCGAAGGGCAGTGCCATCGGTTCGGCGGCGAGTACTTCCGCGATCGCGGCTCGGCGCTGGTCCGCATCGGCCGGCAGGTGGTCGATCGCCTCCCGAATGACGGCAGCCACCGATAGCCGCCGACGCTTGGCCTCACTTGTCAGCTTGCGATAGCGCGGTTCGTCGAGCAGCAGTTGAACGCGGCGCTCCAGATTGCGCATGCGTATACGCTAGCTCATACTGGTCACGCTGCGCAATGGAAGCACTCGGAGTCGCGGGTCGGCGAGCGGGTCGGGGCCAGGGAGGGTCCGTCTCACACGGGTGAGGGGCTCGCGGCCGCTTGGTATCATCCCGGCCGGTCGGAGGCGCCCGGCGCGGCCCGCCTCCCCGACGATGCCGCATTCGTCTAGAGGCCCAGGGCGCCGCCCTCTCGTGAGGTGTTCGAGCTCGACCAGGCCAGCCACGAGATCGTCTCCGCGGCCGCCGTCAGGCGCCACTCCCATCTTCGCACCACGGTCCTGGACCTCCCCGTCACGGCCGAGATCGCCCGCCGGCGGGTGATGGAGGCCGGTCTCGCCGACCGGATCGCCGTCGTCGCCGGGGATGCCATGGCCGGCGACCTGCCCGACGGTCACGACGTGTTCCTCGTCGCCAACCTGATCCACTACTGGTCGCCCCGGGACAACCTCACTCTCCTCCGACGCATCCGCAGCGCCGCGTCGGCCGGGGCCCGACTCCTGCTGGCCGACTTCTGGACGGATCCCACGCACACCCAGCCGGTGCAGGCCGCACTCATGGCCGGCGAGTTCGCCGTCCACCTGCGCGACGGCGACGTCTACAGCGTCGAGGAGGTGCGGGAGTGGCTGCCCACAGTGGGCTGGCGCTTCGTCGAGCACACGCCGCTGGCCGGGCCCCAGAGCCTGATCGTGGCGGAGGCCGGGTGATGCGGATCGGCGAGGCCGGTGGGGGTCACACCGGCGACGGGCGCGTGACGGCCGCCAGCAGCTCGTCGAGGCGGGCCGTCGCGAGGCAGACGGTCGAGTCGGCGGCACCGTAGTACATCCAGACCTCGCCGCCCCGCAGGAGGGCGCCGCAGGGGAACACGACATTCGGCACGTCACCGGATCGTTCATAGGGCGTCTCCGGAGCGAAGACCCACTCGTCCGTCCTTGCCACCGCATGCCAGGGCTGATCGCGGTCCAGGAGCGCGAGGCCCACCCGGTACACGGGACCGCTGACCATCTGCTTGACGCCGTGGTACAGCAGCAGCCAGCCCTCCGGCGTCTCCAGGGGCTGCGCGCCACCGCCGATGCGAGCGCCGTCCCACCAGGCCGCACCGCGGGCCCGCAGGACGACGTTGGCGTGACCCCAGTGGACCAGATCCGGCGAGGAGGCCAGCCACATGTGACCCGTCCCGCCTGACACGGGCCGGTGGAGGAGCACCCACTGGCCGTCGATGCGGCGGGGAAACAGCGCCGCGTCCTTGTTCTCCGGCGACAGGACCACGCCGAGCCGTTCGACGGACTGGAAATCGCGCGTCCGCGCCAGCGCGACGGCAGGGCCCAGGTGGGAATACGCGGTGTAGGCGATGACCCACTCGCCCAGCTCGGGCACGAAGGTGATTCGGCCGTCCTCGCAGCCCCACTCCTCGTAGATCTCCACGGGGAAGAGCAGAGGGCTCTCGTCCACGCGCCAGTCCGACACACCGTCGCGGCTGCGCGCGACCCACAGGACGGAGAGCCCTCGGGCGTCCTCGACCCGGACCAGCAGGAGAACCTCACCGTCGATCTCGGTCGCGGCCGGATTGAAGGCCGAGGCGACATGGGCGGGGATGTCCGCCGCAGTCAGGAGCGGGTTCGCCGGGTGTCGATGAAACAGCTCGGTCATCGGCTGAAAGCGTAGTGGACGATCCAGGCCGCCGCATCCTTGTCTTGCGTTGGCGGCATGTTGCGTTTGGCGGCCGAAGCGCGCACGATCACCCCACGGGATGCTCGCGCCGGTGGCGCACTTCGCTCCGACGCGCGGTGGATCTCGCACCACAGGGAGGAGTTTGTGGTCGCGATGGAACGCAGACGCTGGGCGCTGCCCACGATCACGTTGTCGATCGTCCTCATCGCCGCGGCGTGCGGCAGCGGCGGAGGAACCGCGGCGCCACCGGGCGGATCCGGCTCGCCTCCCGCCGAGAAGGTCACGTTCCGGCTGACGACCTGGGCGGGGGAGGACGAGGCCAAGGAGCTCCAGGAGCTCGTGCTCGACAAGATCAACGCCGAGGCGACGGACTTCGAGATTGTCCATGAGCCCGCCCCCGCCGACTACTACACGAAGCTGCAGACGACGATCGCCGGCGGCACGGGGGCCGATTTCATGTGGCTCTCGCAGGAGTACGTGGCGGGTTACGCCTCGCGCGGCGCCCTCCTCGACCTGACCGCGCACCTGGCCGCGGTCGACAACCCCGCCGCGAAGCTGGACGGCTACTTCCCGGACGTCATCAAGCCGGCCAAGTACCAGGACAAGGTCTACGGACTACCGTGGATCGCACAGCCGGTCATCCTGTACTACAACCCGAAGCTCTTCGACGCGGCGGGCATCGATCCGCCGGATGACACTTGGGACTGGGCGAAGTTCCGCGAGACTGCCGTCGAGCTGACCAAGGACGACCAGTACGGCTTCACCGCCAATGGCTGGCCACCGATCCAGCAGTTCATCTGGCAGGCCGGCGGCGAGGTGATCACCGACGACCTCAGCTCGTCCCCGATCGACTCGCCCGAGGCGATGGAGGCGGTCGAGTTCTACAAGAGCCTTGTCTGGAACGAGGAGTGCTGTCCGACCGAGGAGACCATCACGGAGCAGGGCTTCGGCGAGATGTTCAAGGCCGGCAAGGTGGCCATGTTCATGGGCGGCGCGGCTGACACGTTCGACGGGCTCGACGTGGTCGGTGCGACCGTGGTGCCCAAGGGGCCGGAGAACCGGGCCAACCTCTCGTACGTCGCCGTGACGGCGGTGAACAGCGCCACGAAGAACCCGGAGCTGGCGGCCAAGGCGCTCGCCGCGCTGACCGACGGGATCCACCACTGGAAGATCGTCGCGCCGCGACCCGAGCTGGCCACGGCCGAGGTGATCCTGGCCAGCATCCCCGAGAAGTGGAAGGCGCAGAAGGAGGGCCAGGTCGACGCCATCGTCGCGGCGACCGAGGAGATGCGGGCATTCAACGTGATCCCGCGCCACCAGGAGTGGGACGGCCTCTTCTGGAGCGAGTTCCAGGACCCGGTCTTCCATGACAAGAGCGCCCCGGCGGAGGCCGCTCCGACGGCACGGGAGAAGCTGGAGGCCCTCCTGCCCTAGCCCGCCCGCAGGTCGCTCGGGCGGCGGCGCGGACGCCGCCCGAGCCGATCCTTTCTCGGGAGACGCGGATGCCCCAGCAGCTCCAGTGGTACGCCTCGACCCTGGGCCACTACGTCGGCGCGGCGGTGGCGATCGTGGCGCTCATGTGGCTCACCAACCGCGGGCTGCGGCGGCTCGGCCTGCGGGGCGATGCCGCGATGGGCCTGGCCCTCGTCGTTCCCTGGCTGCTGGGCTTTCTGATCTGGAACGCGGGTCCGATCGTGGCCTCGCTCTACTTCAGCTTCACCGACTACAACGTCCTCCAGGCGCCCAAGGTCGTCGGCCTCGCCAACTACGAGAAGCTGATCGGCGGCGATCCCAACTTCTGGCCGTCGGTCCGCCTGACCATGGCCTATTCGGCGCTGACGGTGCCAATCGGCCTGGTCGGCTCGGTGGCGGCGGCCATCATGCTCAACCAGGGCGTGAAGGGCATCGGCCTGTGGCGAACGCTCTACTACCTGCCCGCCATCCTGCCCGCCTTCGTCACTGCGCTCCTGTGGCGCCTGATGTTCCTGCCGACGCGGGGCGGGCTGGTCAACTCGGCCACCGAGCCGATCTGGTCGCTCTTCGGTGACAAGCCTCCCGGCTGGTTCCTTGATCGGGACATGCTGCTCTGGGGCTTCGTGATCATGAGCTTCTGGGGCGTCTTCGGAGCCAATACGGTCATCGTCCTGGCGGGTCTCAAGAACATTCCCCGGGACCTGTACGAGGCGGCGAGCGTCGATGGTGCGGGCGTTCTGGCCCGCGTGCGCCACATCACCCTGCCGCAGCTGAGCCCGACCCTGTTCTACCTGATCGTGATGGGCATCATCGCCGCGGTCCAGGTCTTCGACCAGCCGCTCTTCATCCAGCTGCCACCCGGCTCGCCCACCTTCCTCAACGTGTATCTCTATCAACAGGGCTTCACGCTCTTCCAGATGGGCTACGCCTCGGCGATCGCCTGGTTCATGTTCGTGATCATCCTCGTGCTCACCCTCGCGGTGTTCCGGTCGAGCACGGCCTGGGTCTACTACGAGTCGGAGGCCAAGCGGTGACCTTTCGGGAAGCGACGGCGGAGCAGGTGGGTGGCGCGGCCGTGCTGGTCGGCAGCACCCGCCAGGGTCGCGGCGGGGCGCGCAAGCAGCTACGGCTGCTGCCGGTCTACATCCTGCTCGCCCTGGGCGGGACCTTCGCGCTGGTGCCGTTCATCTGGATGCTGTCGACCTCGCTCAAGTCGCAGGCCCAGCTGTTCGTCTTCCCGCCCGAGTGGATCCCGGAACCGGTGCTGTGGTCGAACTACGCCGAGGCCTGGAACGCGCTGCCCTTCAGCGCGATGCTCATGAACACCATCTTCGTGACCGCCCTCGCGATGTTCGGCGAGCTCGCCAGCGCCTCGCTCGTGGCCTACGGGTTCGCCCGCTTCCACTTCCCGTTCCGGAACGCCCTGTTCGTCCTGATGCTCAGCACGATGATGCTGCCGTGGGTCGTGACGCTCATCCCGAGCTTCATCATCTGGCGCGTCCTGGGCCAGATCAACACCTACGACCCGCTGACGGTCGGCTCGCTGTTCGCGTGGGGCCCGTTCTACATCTTCCTGCTCCGCCAGTTCTTCCAGACCGTCAGCCGGGAGATCGAGGAGGCGGCCATCGTCGACGGAGCCAACTCCATGCAGGTCTTCTGGCACGTGATGCTGCCGCTCGTGAAGCCGGTCCTGCTGGCCGTGGCGGTGCTGAGCTTCCAGGGCAACTGGAACAACTTCCGCGGCGCCCTGATTTACCTGCAGCAACCGCTCGAGCGCTTCACGATGCCGCTGGGGCTGCAGTTTTTCCAGGCCAGCCTGGGGAACGAGGCGCCCCGCTGGCACTACATGATGGCGATGTCGGGGCTGATGGCACTGCCGATCATCGTCCTGTTCTTCCTGGCCCAGCGCCAGTTCATCGAGGGGATCCAGCTGGGCGGGGTGAAGGGCTGAGAGCTGGACGCGGCGTCCGGCTCGCTGTCGTCGTGGTGCTGGCGACCGCGTGTGGGAGCCCCGAGGTCAGTCGGCCGTCGAGTTCGTCGCCTGCCTCCGGCGGGGCCCCGGCCTCCGCGAGCCCGGCGGCGAGCGGCCCGGGCACGGTGTTGCCGCCGACCGCCCGGCTGGGCCTCATCAATCCTGCCCACCTCGACTTCCTCACCGAGCCGGTCGTCATCGAGGGCGAGCCCATGGCGCTCGTTCACATCTACTCCGAGCATCCGCACTACCGGTGGGTGGATGCCTCGGGGGAGGGGATCGCCGCGGTCGACGACGTCGCGCGCGCGGCCATCGTTTACCTCGAGCTCCACGAGCGCTCGGCCGACGAGGCGGCCCTCGAACGAGCGCGCCTGCTGTTGAACTTCGTGATGTACCTCCAGGCTGACGATGGCGACTACTTCAACTTCGTTCGCGACCGCGAAGGGACGATCAATCGGGACGGCATCACCAGCTACGAGGACTGGGGCTGGTGGGCTGCGCGCGGGCAATGGGCGCTCGCCCGCGGGATCGCCGTCTTCAGCTCCGTGGATCCGCCGTATGCGGACCGCCTGCGCGAGCACTATCTGCGCGGTGAAGCAGCCCTCGATCGCGCCCTCGCGAACGTGGGGACCTACGGAGAGCTGCATGGCGAACGGATCCCTGCCTGGCTGCTCAAGGGCGGCACGGATGTCTCCAGCCTCGCGCTGCTCGGCCTCGCAGAGTACGCGGCGGTCGAGCCGAACCCGACCACGAGCCGCCTCGCCTTTGCCCTCGGCCAGGCAGTCGCGGAGTACCGCCTGGGCGACGGAGATGACTACCCGTTCGGGCTCCGCCCCAGCACCGCCACGTCGCTCGGCTACTGGCACGGCTGGGGCGCGCACAGCGTCCAGGCACTCGCGAGGGCCGGCGATGTCTTCGAACGGGATGACTGGGTCCAGGCCGCGAGGGACGAGGCCGACCAATGGTTCGGCCGGCTCATGACGACCGGCATGATCCGTGAGACGGGCGTGATCCCGCGCCGGTACGACCAGATCGCCTATGCCCAGGCGATGGTGGTGCTCGGCTACAGCGAGCTCGCGGAAGCGACGGGCGAGGAGAGCTATCGGCGGCTGTCCGGCCTCGCGGCAGCCTGGTTCTTCGGTGACAACCCGGCAGACGCAGCGATGTACGACCCGGAGACCGGGCGAGCGTATGACGGGCTGGCCGGAGCGAACCAGTTCCGCATCAACCTCAATTCCGGGGCGGAGAGCACGATCGAGGCGCTCATGGCGCTGCTCGCGGTGGTCGAGGATCCGGTCGCGGCGGGCTACCTTCGCGCCGAGGCGCGGGCAGCCCGCGCAGCGATCGTGGCGGAGGCGGAGCGCGGCACCGCGGTCGGCGGCGAACCGCGCTACGGGCAGCAGGACTGGACCGGGGAGGCGTACTTCAGCGGCGGCCGCTACTACGCGCTCGGCCCGGAGGACGAGGTGGAGGTGACGTTCACGGTCGCCGAGCGTGGCCGCTTCGACCTGTTCCTCGCCCAGGAGCGTCAGGCCGCCGGCGAGCGCGACCTGGCGGTGGAGGCGCTGCGGACGGCGGACGCCGTCGGCATCGACGGTGACCTCGCGGAGTGGAGCACGACCGAGCCTGTGGCGGTGGACGGCGCGGTCAACGTGCTGCGGGGCGGTGCCGCATGGCCGGGCCTGGATGCGGCCAGCTTCATCGGTCGGTTCCTGTGGGACGAGGAGAACCTGTACATCTCCGGCGATGTGCGCGATCTCGAGCACATTCAGAACCAGGTCGGGCTCGGCGTGTGGCAGGGGGACACGTTGTGGATCTACCTGGACACGACCGGGGAGGGGCGCCGGATCGACGTCAAGTTGACCTTTGCCCAGACGCCGGACGGGCCACAGGTCTGGAGCTGGACGGGCGGCGCCTTGCTGGCCGAGGCGGAGCTCGCCTGGCAGGGTGGGGACGGGGGGTATGTCTACGAGGCGGCGATCCCGTGGGCCAGTTTGGGTCGTGAGGCTGCCGAGTCCGGGCAGAACCTCCGGTTCGAGCTCGGCATGGGCTTCACCGGCGGCTTCATGGACTGGACCGGCACCGACCCGGACACACCGGGGAATTTGGCACCCCTGACGCTGGTCGACGAGCTTTCCCAGCCGGTGGGCCCGGTGGCCGAGGAAAACGCCCCGGCGCCGGACTCGATCGCCGTCGCCGTCAGCATCGACGGCGGTCAGGCCGTCGTCGTGCCGGGGTTGACATCAGCCGACCGCGACTACCTGTGGCTCGAGGCCGTGCTCCGCGACGTCGAGCTCGAGGCGGGCGACCACCGCCTGCGTCTTGCGTACGCCGGGACCGGCGACGAGGAGGCGGTCGTCGACGCAGCGTGGCTTGCGCCCGTCGTGGCCCGCAAGGCCTGGCGACTGGAGGACGGGAGCGAGGTGGTGCTCGAGCTGGACACGCGGGAGGGGGAGCTGTCCTGGGCATCACCGCCGCCCTGAGGGTGGGGGCGCGCACGGTTCGCGATGCCTGGGACGCGCTCGTGTCGCTGGCGGCGCTGAACTTCATCTGGTTCGCGCTGTCGCTGACGGTCGTCCTGCTGCCGCCCGCGACCGTTGCCATGTTCGAGGCGACCAACCAGCTCGCTCGCGGACGTCAGGTCGAGGCGGTCGAGTACCTCGGGGCGGTCCGGCGGCAGTTCCTGCGATCCTGGGCATGGGCGCTGCTCAACGCAGTCGTCATCGGGCTGCTGGTCGTCAGTGTCGTGTTCTACGATCGGCCGGAACCGTGGGCGGCCGCCGTCCGGAGCCTGTTCCTGCTGGCCACGTTCGCCTGGCTAGTCGCTCAGCTCATGGTCTGGCCGTACGTCTTCGAGCAGGACGAGCCGAGCCTGCGCCGGGCGATCCGAAATGCCCTCCTGACCGTCCTCGGGGCGCCCGTCTTCAGCATCATGATCGGAGCGATCGTCGCGGCCGTCCTGGTGGTCAGCGCCGTGCTGCTGGTTCCCGTGGCCTTCATGACGACGGCCTTCTTGTGCCTGCTCGGCAGCCACGCGGTGCGCGACCGGCTGGTTGCGTTCGGAAAGCGGCCGCCGCCGGAGCGGCCCACCGACGAGCTCGACTGGCCCGCAGCCGCCAGCGAGCCCGGGGAAATAGTCACGGCGGTGACCGCAGGCAGCCGACGGCCCGGGCACGATGCGGCTGGGAACGGCGAGGGGCACACGCGGCGGAGTCCCCGGACGTAAGATCGGCCAATGGAGCTCGACCCGGTACGGACGAATCCCGGCCTCTATCGCGTGGTCATGGAGAACGAGCGCGTGCGGGTGCTCGAGTACCGGGACCAGCCCGGCGATCGCACCACCCCGCATCGGCATCCGGACAGCGTCATGCACACGCTCAGCTCGTTCCGTCGTCGTCTCGCGTCGGGCGGCCGAGAGGTGGACGTGGAGATCCAGGCCGGGACGACGCGCTGGCTTGCCGCCCAGGAGCATTCTGGCGAGAACATCGGCGAGACGGAGTCGCACGCGATCTTCGTCGAGCTGAAGGAGGGCAGCGGCTCCGAGCTGGGCGAGAGGAGCGCACTCGGGCCCCAGGACGGCTGACCGGTCTGTTGGCCTCCGCGCTGACGGGCCCACGCGGGCCGCTCCATCCGCGTCCTGCAGCCGATAGACTCCGCCGACGATGCCTCCCGACCGCCCGCGCCGTCTGGCGATCCTGACCGAGGGTCAGTTCGGGTTCCACCACGGGAAGACCGCGATGGGCGTGATCCGCTACGGGACGGACCCGGTCGCCGCCGTCCTCGACTCCACGCTGGCCGGCCGGAACGTGCGGGAGTGGCTGCCCGATCGCGACATCCCGATCCTCGCCGCCCTCGGGGATGCGCTGGCGCTGCCCGAGCCGCCGACCGTGCTGCTGATCGGCATCGCCCCGACGGGTGGCAGGCTGCCGGTCTCGTGGCGGGCGACGATCCTCGAGGCGATCGGGGCCGGGCTTGACCTCCACTCCGGGCTCCACACGTTTCTCGGCGACGACCCGGAGCTCGCGGCGGCGGCTCGTGCCGCGGAAGTTGAGATCGTGGACTACCGCCGCCCACCGACACGGATGGAGACGTCGAGCGGGCGCCGCCACCGACCGGGCTCGCGGGTGATCCTGACCGTGGGCACGGACTGCGCAATCGGCAAGATGTCCGTGGCACTCGAGCTGCGCCGCGCGGCGGTCGCGTCGGGCGCGTCGACCTCGTTCGTCCCGACGGGGCAGACCGGGATCATGATCGATGGCTGGGGGGTCGCGGTCGACCGGGTCATCGCCGACTTTCTCCAGGGCACCACGGAGTGGCTGGTCGAGGAGGGCGAGCGGCGCGGCGACTGGGTCCTCGTCGAGGGCCAGGGTTCCCTCGACCATCCAGCCTACTCGTCCGTCACGCTGGGTCTCATCCACGGAGCCACGCCGCATGCCATGGTGCTCGTCCACCGGGTCGGTCTCGAGGAGCACGACTTCGATCACCTGCCGGAGTGCTCGTTCCCGATCGCGCCGCTGCCGCCGTTCATCGCCCTCCACGAGCAGGTCGCCGGGCTCGTGGCACCGTCCCGGGTGGTGGCCGTGGCGCTCAACACGCGGTCACTCGAGTCGGAGGACGACGCCCGCGCCGAGATCGCGCGAGTCGCGGCGCTGACCGGGCTGCCGTGCGACGACCCGGTCCGGTTCGGCGCCGAGGCGCTGTGGGCGCGGATTGCACCCGCGGTCGAGGCACTGCCCTGGGTGGTCGAGAACGACGCCCGTACGCCGGGGCTCGAGTTCGCGCGATGACCCTGGACGTTCGCGCCACCACGCTCGTCCTGGCCCTTCGCGATCCACTCCGGATCGCCCGCAGCTCCCACGGTGCGGGGCGCACGTCCACGACCGTGACTCTGGAGGTGGAGAGCGATGCGTTCCCCGGGCTGGTCGGCATGGGGGAGGGGTATCCGGACCGGTTCTATGGCGAGACGCCGGAGACGGTGACGTCCGTGCTGCCCGTGCTGGTCGAGGCGGTGGGCCGGCCGGAGGCATCGGCCGAGTGGCTCGAGCACGCGGCTGACGCGATGGCCGCTGCGATCCGCTGGAACGGCGCGGCGAAATGCGCCCTCGACATCGCGCTCCACGACCTCGTCGGCAAGGCGCTCGGTGTCCCGGTCCACCGACTCCTGGGGCTGTCGGCGGAGATCCCGCCGACGGACTTCACGCTGGGCATCGACACGGCGGCGATCGTGGCGGATCGGGCGCGCCGCGCCGCCGGTTTCCCGGCCCTCAAGATCAAGGTCGGCGGACCCGAGGACGTCGCCACGCTCGAGGCGGTCCGCGCCGTCTACGACGGTCCGCTGCGGGTCGACGCCAACACTGGCTGGGAGCCGGAGGCGGCGGTCCGGCTGCTGCCCGAGCTGGAGCGACTGGGAGTGGAGCTCGTCGAGCAGCCGTTCCCGGCCCACCGGGTCGATCAGCTCCGCTGGCTCCAGGAGCGATCCCGGCTGCCGATCATCGCCGACGAGAGCGCGGTGACGATCGAGGATCTCGACGGCCTCCGCGGCGCGGTCGCCGGCGTGAACGTCAAGCTCGCCAAGTGCGGTGGTGTGGGACCCGCCCGGCGGATGCTGGCGCGCGCCCGGGAGCTCGGCTTCCGGACGTTCCTCGGCTGCATGGAGGAGACGTCGATCGGGATCGCCGCGTCGGCCGCCGTCGCCAGCCTCGCGGACTGGGTGGATCTCGACGGCAACCTGCTGCTCGCGGACGACCCGTGGGCAGGGCTGGACCTGGACGATGCGTGCCGATGGACCCTGACCGAGCGTCCCGGCCTGGGCCTCCACCGGCGGCTTCCCGAGGGGGCCGGCGTTCCGGTCGCCTGACCGCGCTCGCGGCCCGTCCTCCGTCGCTCAGAACGCGTTGGTGTGGACAAGTTGGTGGACGAGAAGGTGGACAAATCCCCTTCTGCCGACCTGACGCCGGTCCTACGATGGTCTTCAGCCGGTCGCCGAGCCCCCGGAGAAGGGAAGACCGGAACCCGCGGCACGACTCACGGTCACCGGCCCCAGCCGCCGCGGTGACGCCCGGATCGTGGCGCCTTGGGAGAGGAGGGCACGCCATTGTTGGATTCACGCAGCCCTGAAGGTCCGGCCTCGGTCGAAGCCATCGAGTTCGTCCGCTTCTGCTATCGCCGTCGTCGGGTGGGCTGGCCGGAGCTCTACGACGAGATGTGCGCCGTCGCCGGCCGGGGCCTGTACCGGGGCTGGGGAAGCGACGAGCTGCGGGCGGAGGGCATCGGCTTCAGCCTCTTCGAGATGCCGGCCCTTGCGGTCGTCGTCCACCGCGTGGCGGCCGAGGAGCACGAGCGCCGCCGGATCGATCGAGCGATCGCGGCGGAGGCAGCCGCTTGCCGCCCGGCCACGGAGCCGGCCACCGAGCCGACCGGGCCAGACTCCGCCGGCGCGCTCGGTTACGCGCGAGCGACAGCCGGCGCCTGAGGCACATCGCCTTGTCGACATCGACCACGAGGAACCCCCGCCGGCGACCGGCGGGGGTTCTCGCTTCTGGCTCTGTGGCGACGGGGCATGGCGCCCGCCGAGGTCGGAGGCGGAGCTCCGCGACACCATCCGCCCGAGGTTTTCAGGCCCGGATCCGGCGCCGGGCCATCTCGCCCTCGATCTGGCGCTCCGCCTCGACATAGCGGTCGATCTGCTCGCGCAGCTGATTTGCCTCCGGCGTGTAGAGGTGCACCTGCTGCTGGAGGATGTACGAGAGCCGCCGGCTGGTCATGCGGGCATGGTCGAGGTTCTTCATCAGGACCAACGGATCCATGGCCGCCAGGTCCGATGGGTGGTACATCTGCTTCACGGCGCCATCTTAGCGATGCGCGGAGCGCTGCCCCACTGCGCCGTGGACGGGGCCGGACGGAGCGGGCGTCGGCGGCGTCGATCGGAGCGGTCAGCCGCCCTGCTTCAGCTGGGCGAGCCGGGTCTCCACCTCGACCTCGTCCTCCTCGCTGTCGAGCGACTCGAACTGCTCCTCGATCGAGGACGCAGCCACCTCCTCCATGCCGCGGACCTGCGCCTCCTGGCGCCGGATGCGCTCCTCGAAGCGGTTGATCTCGCTCGTGGGGTCCATGATCGAGACGCTCTTCATCGTCTGCTGGACCTGGTGCTGCGCCTGCGCCATCTTGGCCCGGCTGACCAGCTCGTCCCGCTTCTGGACCAGCTCCTCGCGCTTGGCCCGGAGCTTGTTGAGGCCATCCTTCAGCTTGTCGGCCAGCTCGGTCTGCTGCGCTGTCTGGGTCTCGAGCGTCCGGGCCTGCTCCTCGTAGCTGATCTGGCGCCGAAGCGCGATCCTGGCCAGCTGGTCGAAGCGATCGGCCTCGGAGGCATTTGCCTGGGTGCGGAGCTCATCGGCCCGACGCGAGGCCGCCGCGGCCTTGTTGCCCCACTCGCCGGTCGCCTCGCGAGCCTCGCGGGCGTCGTCCTCGACGAGCCGCAGGTTGCCGACCGTCTGGGCGACGGCCTCCTCCGCCTCGGCGATGTTGTCGGTGTAGTCCCGAACGAGCTGATCGAGCATCTGCTCGGGATCCTCGGCGTCGTCGAGGATCGCGTTGATGTTGGCCCGGACCAGCTGTCCGATGCGGCCCAGGATCGAGGATTGCGCCATCACGGTTCTCCCTTGTGCTGCTGCCTCGAGGGCCTGCGACCCTCGTTTGACTGGCGAGACCCGGCGATCACCACCGGCCTCCCCGCGATCGACCACCGCCGCCGCCTCCGCCGCCGAACCCGCCGCCGCCCGAGCCGCCCCCACCTCCGCCGAACGGGCCGCTCCAGCCTCCGCCGCCGCCGCCGCCGAACGGGCCGGACGACCCCCATGGCGACCCGCCCCAGCCGCCGCCGCCCGAGCGACCACCACCGCTGAGAACACCGCCGATGATGCCGCCAAGGATCACGCCAGCCAGATCGCTCGAGCCGCTGCGACCACCGAGGCCGCCGCCGAAGCCGCCGCCACCGCCGTACTGGTCGAGATCGTCGCTCGCCAGCTCGTAGGCCTCCTCGGCCAGCCGCTCCGCCCGCCTGGCCGCCTCCATCGAGCGCTGCGGATCGTCGTCACGGAGGGCGAGTGCACGGTCCAGCACGCGGTCCGCCTCGGCCAGGCGGGTCCGTGCACGCCGCCCGACCCCGCCGCGTCGCACCGCGATGAAGTCGGCGGCTCGGTCGACGTCCGCCTGGGCGGTGAGCAGCGACGTCTCGAGGGCGGCCATGAACCGTGCGCGCTGCTCTGTGTCCTGGCGGACCGCGGCAAGGGCCCCGTCTGCGGCCCGACGCGCGTCCGTGGCGCCACGCAGCGCCGCGATCGGGTCGAGCGGAACCGCCGACGCGGCCTCGCGCGCGTGGCGCAGGGCCGTGGCGGCCGCCGTGAGCCGCGACTCCGACGATTTGGAGGGTTCGGAGTCGCTCGTGGCAGAGCGAGCCGCAGCCAGATCCGCTTCCGCCTCGCGCAGCTCGTCCGCGATCCGCGACTCCGCGTCACCGGCCGCGGTCGCGAGCCGATCCACGGCGTCCAGCAGCGCCGTCGCGCCCGTCAGGCCCTGCTCGGCGGTGCGCGCCTCGCGACCGGCCGCGCGGCGATTGCCTGCGGCGAGGGCTGAGCGTCCGCGTTCGGTGGCATGGAGCGCGCCATCCAGGCCCTTGCGAGCTTCCTCGAGGTTGCCGACGACGGGCTGGCGGGTCGACGACGCGAAGCGTGCGAGCGCGTCGAACGCGGTCCGGGCGGCCGGCAGTCGCGCCTCGACGGCGGCGATCCGGCCGGGCAGCCACTCGAGGATCGTGGGAGCGTCGCGCTCCAGGTCGCGCAGCGCCTGGATCCGGGCAGTCTCGCGATCGAGCGCAGCCCCGGCGGTCCGGCAGTGGGCCACGACCTCGTTGAGCATCGCCTCGCGCTGGTCCGGCGTCTCCGGCTCGGCGTCGTCGAGTCGCTGCCGGATGGCAAAGGCGCCGCGCAACGCCTCCCGGGCCTCATCGACGGCGGTCCGCAACGGGCCGACCTCCGCCTCTCCGTACTCCGCCTCGACGAACCCGATCTCCTGCCGGGCGTCGCGGACGCGCTCGTCCGTGGCGATCAGCAGCGCGTTGGCATCGCGCGCCAGGCGACCGGTGCGCCGGTCGCGCTCCTCGGCTTCGCGCTTGACGCGTCGCCGTCCCATGAGCCACCAGGCGACCAGACCCACCCCGCCGACGATCAGCACGAGCGGGAGGAGCACGGACCCGCCGCCATCGGGCTCGTTGCCGGGTCCCTCGAAGCCGCCGCCGGCGGGCGGGGTGGCGGCCGGGTCCGCGGTCCGGACCGGGGGAAGCGTGGCATCGGTGGTCGCGGCCGCCTCGCCGAGGCCCTCGGCGGTGGCGACGACCGCAGCGCCGAAGTTGCCGTCGGCCAGCCGCGGCTCGAGGGCCGTTTCGATGACCTCGTCGATCTCGGCGTCGGTGATCTCCTCGAGTCCGTCGGCCACCCAGATCGTGTCGGTGCGGTCCTCGATCGCCACGAGCAGCAGCGCGTCGTTGACGCCGAGCGAGTTGCCGGCCGCGACACCGGCCGCGAACTCCTGGGCCGAGAGATCGTCGGTGGTCGGCACGAAGACGACCCACAGCTGGACGCGCTGGCGCTGGAGCAGCTCCTCGATCGCCTGCTCGATCTCCGCCTCGTCCCCGGCGAGGACACCGGTCTCGTCCGTGACCGGGCCGCGGATCTCCGGGATCGTCGCCGCCGCGGTCGGAACGACGAACACCGCCAGCGCGAGGAGCGCTGCCAGCAAGGGACGAGGCAATCGACGGTGAAGGGGCATCGGGACGTGGATCATCCCAGACCGTGCGGCGGTCCGACGGCGCAGCGCGGTACGGCGCCGTTGCGTCCGCCGATCAGATCGCGCGAAGACCTCGCGGCGGCCACGTCCAGTCGACGTCGATCGCGGCCCCGGCGAGGGCGCGACGGCGACCCTGCTCGGTCGCGCCGATGACCAGGATCCGGTCGACCTTCGTGGCCCTGCCCGCCTCGTCCCCCCACAGCTTGGTCATCTTGCGGTTGGCTGCCACGTCGTCCAGCGCCACGCCGGCGAGCCGGTAGCCCTCGGGTGCGGCGGCGTTCTCCCAGACGCGCTCGGCAAGGCCCACGCCACCGTGGAGCTGACGACCACGGTCCGTCTCCACGTCGCCGACGACGAGCACGACCACGGCGTCCTCCGTCAGGGCCGGCCGCAAGCCGGCCAGGACCTCGCGCATGAAGACCAGGTACGGCTCCCGGTGGTGCGCGTCGTCGAGCGTCCGGTCGATCGCCCGGGCGTCGAAGCCCAGCAGCCACGTCCGAAGCCAGTTGTAGTAGCCGTACTTGACGACGCGGAGATACGGCGGCGACGTCACGACGAGGCGGGCGCGATCCGGCAGGCCTCGACCTCGAAGCTCCGCCCGCGCGCGCGCCCCGGCATCGCGGGCGTCACCCAGGAGCGCCACGCCGGCGGCGGCCGGCACCGGCTGACGGTGGAGCCGGATGACCTTGGCGGCCAGGCAGTCGAAGACGCCCCGCTCGGGTGACTGGAACTGCGTTCGGGCCGCGAACTCGCGGACGTAGCGCGGGGCCATGCTGAACGTGTTGGGCATGAGCGTCGAGAGATAGGTTGCGCTGCGACCGTGGAGGATTCCGGTGAGCGCAGCGGCAAGGAAGCGGTCCGTGCGATCGGTCAGGTCCAGGGTCGTCCGCACGAACAGCAGCTGCGCGAGCGTGCGCCGGTGGAACGCGAGCGCCACCTCGGCCGGAACCGGCTCGGTGCCCGTATCTGGGGCTTCGCGGCTGCCCGCCACCGGCACGCGAGCTTCGGCCGCCGACTCCTCGCTCGCGACGGCGTCCGCCAGGCGCTGCCATGCAGCGGCATCGGCCTGCCAGGCCAGGCGAAGGCCGGTCAGTCGAGTGACCGCGTCGGCGCGGGTGGCGGGCTCGGCCTTTGCGGCCGTGAGCAGATGAGCGAACGGGTTCAGGTCGTTGCCGACCCCGATCCGACCCTCGGCGGCGGCCTGCAGCGAGGTCGTTCCGCGGCCGGAGAACGGGTCGAGCACGATGTCGCCGGGCCGCGAATAGCGGGCGATGAACGCGTGCGCGAGCGCAGCCGGGAAGCTCGCCAGGTAGGAACACATCGGGTGAAAGGAATGACCCCACAGACGCTGTTGCGTCTTCCACTCCTGCGGGATCGCGATCGCCGGCAGGGCCGCCGGAAGACCGAGCGACAGCTGGCGCGATTCCGGCCCGCCGGACGCGACGGACGGGGCGTCCGCCGCGGCGGACTGCGGGGAAGGCATCAGCGATGAAGATCCTCCGGCTGGGCCTGACGGGTCGCCGAGCATAGCACGCGCGATTCGCGGTCCCGGGGGCCCTGGTGGGCGCGACAGCCTTGATCCCAGCCGCCGGCTGCGACTGCGGGACGAACGGGTCGAGAGAGCCGTGTCCGAGCAGTCCTCGCACGGCGAGACCGCCGAGGCCTTTGGTCCGGACGGCTACCTCTGGCGCTGGGGGCAGGCGACGTTCGAGAACTGGCAGTCCGAATTCCTGCAGGTCTTCGTGTTCATCGTCCTCACCACCTTCCTCGTGCATCGCAAGAGCCATGAGTCGCCGGACACTGACTACGACACGGAGGCGTCGCTGCGCCGGATCGAGGCCAAGCTGGACGCGCTCGAGAAGCAGGCGGGCAAGCAGTGAGCAGCGCGTCGCCTTGCCGATCAGCTCACTCGTCCGGTCGTGGCACGACGACGATGGTGGGCCGCAGCTCGATCCTCTCGGTGGTCGAGGTTCCATCCGACCACCCGATCCTCACCTCCGTCCTCGAGAGGAAGGTGAGCGAAACCGGCAAACCGCCCCCCGGCGGCGGACTCTCGCCGCGCAGGACACCGAGTGATCGGAGGAGACCGAGATCCGCCGAGAAGAGTCGCAGCGAGCGCGTGCGCAGGTCGCACTCGTCGCGCGTCAGCCTGCCGCACTCGATCCGAAGGGATCCGATGGGCGGCGTTTGCTCGGTCGTCGAGGCAGGCGACGCGCTCGCCCCGGACGGCGCTCCATCGCGCGGTGGCCCGAGCGCGATGGCGGCAACCAGCGCGATCGCCACCGGAACTGCGGCCAGCGTGGGTCATGTTCGTCGCCGTCCCACCGGCCACGGACCGGCATGGAGCACCTCGGCGCCTAGCAGAACCGGGACGAGATCCCGCGTGACCGAGCGCAGCTGGGCGTCGAAGGCCGATCGTCGTCGGAGCACGGCTCCGCAATCGAGGCAGCCCGCGAGGTGGCGCTCATCCGCGGGTGTCGGGTCCCCCCCGTCGCCGATCAGACGCTCGGCGACATGGTTGCGCTGGCGCCAGGTCATCGGTCGGCGCTCCACTCCCGATAGAGCCGCTGCCGGGTCCGGGCGATCAGGCTCCGCACGGTCGCGTAGTTGATCCCCAGCAGCTCGGCGATCTCGTCGAGCGCGTAGCCGTGCCCGTAATGGAGGACGAGGACGGTCCGCTCGCGTGGTGGCAGCTGCTCGACCAGCTCGCGCAGCGCGATGTCCCGACCGCCCTGTGCCTCGAGAACGGCCAGCGGATAGTCCGCCAGGCGCCACTTGCGCCGGGTCCGATGGAACGCGTAACAGGCGTTGACGGCGATCCGCGAGAGCCAAGCCTCGAGGCTCTCTGGGTCGCGCAGCTGTCCGAGCCGGTGCAACGCCCGGAGATAGACGTCGTGGACGATGTCCGGGGCCTCGCCGGGGCCCACGAGCGAGGCACAGACCGCCTCGAGACGGGGGCGGGCAATACCGAATCGCCGGTCGAACTCGGGTCGGCCGATCACCGCCGGGCTCGTCGGCGTGGCATCGATGACGCGTTCCAGCTGCACCACCTGTACTCGATGGACGGCGAAGGTGGATTGTTGCAAACGTCGACGAGTTCGCCCCGGGCACGTCGATCGTCGCGAGATCCAGGTCGGCTCATCGCGGTGGAGGGCGATGGAGTCGCGTAGAGTGCCGAGAGCGTCGAACGTGGCGCAAGGTGCTCGAAGCCTCGCGGAGCCTTGCTGGTTGCTCAGGGATCCCCGACGCTGATCACAGCGGGGTCACACCGCGGTCAGTGGTTCGGTCTCGGGCGTGAACCGGGCAGTCGATCGTGTCCCCGTAGCTCAGTGGACAGAGCAACCGCCTTCTAAGTGCGCGGCTCAAAGCGCCATGGCTCCGAGCGTGGCGTCGGGAGCGAATCGGACTCAGTTAGTTGCTCAGTTGGAGTACCTCAGCTGAGGTTAGGCTGTGTCGAGCTTGCAGGCGGTTTGAACGGTCCATTTCTCCCAGAGACGCTTAGCAACGGAACGCGCTCGGCGCGCCCAAGTTGGGGTTTCCTGCACGGACCCAACCAAAAGGCACGGATGAACAGTAGAAGACATGTGGAGTTCGTGACGGCTGTCCCAGAACCGACCGCGAGCGCTCCAGATACGGCCGAGGCATACGCCGACTGGTTGCGACCTCATCTGCCGGCGATCGCGCGCTTGGCAGCTCGGCTCGCGCCCGAAGCTGATCGCGACGATGTGGTGCAAGAAGCGCTCACCCGAGCATGGCGGAAACGGCGCCAGTACGACGCAACGCGAGGGACGCCGTCAGCTTGGCTACTGGCCATCACTGCCGACCAGGCCAGGCAGGCCAGACGGCGACGTCGTCCGCTCATGTTGTTCGCGGACGTCGCGGCGCGGGTCCGCTCAACTGAGGATCGCGTTGACGTTGAGTATGCGGTTGCCAGCCTTCCGCAGCGACAGCGCCTGGCCGTCGATTGTTTCTACTTCGTCGGTCTGTCCGTGGCAGAAACAGCGGCGGTCATGCGCTGTTCGGAGGGTACGGTCAAGTCGACGCTCTCAGATGCCCGCCAGCGACTGAGGCCGCTTCTCGAGGAGAATGCATGAATGACACGGAGAGGCTTCTCGAGGAAGCCGGCGAACGCTGGCGCGCCTCACAACGCACGGTCCCGGAGATCAATCCGGCAGCATTAGCTTCAAACCGATCCCGACCGAGCCCGGCGGCCCTGTTCTTAGCCGGTGCGATTTGCGCCACCCTATTGCTCGTCGTCGGCGCCGCCGCGATGCAGCTTGGCATCCGGCCCGGAATCGGCGGGCAACCGCCTGTTTCGCCCACGGTCCAGCCGGCCCAACCGAGCCAGGCCAGCGCCATCGCCAGCCCGATCGTCAGCGCGACCGGCGGACAGGCCTGCGCCGTCACCCGGCCGATCCCGATATTCGTCCCGCCATCGCCGTTCCTGGCGTCGCCCCCGGCCTACTACCAGTCGGACTGGTTCGGCTCCGCCGCCTTGTGGACGATGATCAACCACGACGGAGAGATCTGGAAGCAGAGCAGCCTGCCCCACAACCCTGAGGGTCTCACCCAGAAGATCTTCTGGTGGAGTGCCAACTGGCCAGCCAGAGTTGAGCTAGAGCCGGCGATCACGGTGGTCGGGACCCGACTCGACGGACCAGGCGTCTTCACGTACAGCCCCGGCACCAATGCCAGCGCCGACTTCGGCACAGCGATGCTCGTCGGCATCGACTTTCCCAGCCCCGGCTGTTGGCAGCTGACAGGGCGATATCGAGACGCTGTGCTCTCGTACGTCGTCTGGATCACCGACGACTGAGGGGTGCGCTCGTAGACCTCGTGATTCCCTACGGGCCCTCGGCCGGCCCGCAGACCCGCCGAGATAGAGCGCTAGCGATGTGGCGGGTTCCGGCCGGCCACGCACGCCGAACGGGCCCGAAGCTGACGCCTCCGTCGTCGCGACGTGGTCGCCACGCGGTCGCGGCTCGCGTACAGAGAGGACACGTGACCTGAACGGCGCGGCCACGAGATCTGCACGGATGGCCGACGGGCCTTAGAGCCTGAGAGCCAATTGGTCATCGCGCCTCGCCGGCTGAGGGCGAAGCGATCGGACGAACGGTCCGGTCAGGATGGCGAACCACGGCATAGTGAGGGATTCGGGACTGTTCGTGGTCGCGTCTGGTGACCCGGAAGGCTGCCTCGGTCAGGTCGCTGCTGAAGTTGTCCGGAGAACGATCGTTCGCATGAGGTTGACCCTCCTATGGATGTCAACGGCCTCAGGGTCGACTCGTCAGGCAACCGCATGCGCCAAGGTCGTGGTCACCCGATTCGACGCCATGCCCTTGAGCGCGAGGTATACCTCGCGCGCGACGTA